>Ga0183095_10003_pt3 | contig 622583 bp, 551 predicted proteins | sample BioMet4_FD_130346 | JGI IMG/M metagenome (GOLD analysis project Ga0183095, IMG submission 130346) | Microbial communities from bioreactor (seeded with sewage sludge) at LBNL, California, USA - Biofuel metagenome 4 (v2) (version 3) | ecosystem: Engineered > Bioreactor > Anaerobic > Unclassified ... | reverse complement strand
GTGTTAGTATTCATTTAGTGGCCTCCTTTTGTATGCGGTAATTCCTGTTTACCATTGACGTTAACAATCAACAGTCTACAGGTAAATCCGCGAATCTACAAATGTGAGGCCATTACATATTGTCTAATTGGGCGTTCAGTGAAAAAAATTTTTTCAGGGAGTGAAAATATACTGTCTCATCCTTCTGAGCGCCTCTTCCACACGGGAAACGGGCAGCGCCGCGTTGATCCGGACGCTCCATTTCCCATGGAACGGTCTCCCGTCCTGCCAGATGACTCCGTACAGGACGCCCCTTTTCTGAAGCTCATCGATCGTAATCCCGTGTTCTCTGCAGTAGCCTTCGCAGTCGGGGAAAAGCATGTAAGTGCCTTCCGGTTCTGCCAGTTCTACCCCCGGCACGCACTCATTCAGATAAGAATAGATCATCCGGACATTGGTTCCCAGAACCTGCCTGAGTTCATCCACCCATTCCATTCCTTCTTCACTGTATGCTCCGATCAGGGCATGCATGGAAAGGACATTCATGGAATTGTAATGCGACAGCGCGGACTGGTTCTCCACCCGTTCCTTCAGCCATCTGTCGTAAATGATGTGATAAGAACCGATCAGGCCGGCAAGATTGAACGTCTTGGAAGGCGCATAGAGTGCAGCCGTATGGCTCCTCGCATAATCGCTGACGGTCTGTGTCGGAATATGCGTATGCCCGTTCAGCAGAAGATCCGACCAGATTTCGTCTGACAGGATATAGACCTCATATTTCTCAAATAAGTCAATGGCTTCCTTCAGTTCTTCCCTGGTCCAGACCCGCCCGGTCGGATTGTGGGGAGAGCACAGGATTGCCGTGTGGATATGGTATTTCCTGATCTTCTCCTCCATATCCGCAAGGTCCATCCGCCAGGTGCCTTCCGCATCGCGCTTCAGCGGACTCAGCGCCAGATGGAATCCATTCTCTTCCAGCGTCTCCGTAAACCCGATATACGTCGGTGAATGGAGCAGAACATAATCGCCTCTTGAACAAAGCACGTTGAGCGCACTGACCACCCCTCCGAGCACGCCGTTCTCATAGCCGATATTTTCTTCCTTCATGCCGGTCACATGATTCCGCTCCTGATGCCAGCGGATGATTGACTGAAAGTATTCCGGACGCGGAACATAATAACCGAAAGCCGGATGCTGTGCCCTCCGGATAATGGCCTCCGTCACAGACGGTGCGGTCGGAAAGTTCATGTCTGCCACCCACATCGGAATGCGGTCAAATTCCGGGAGCGTTTCTCCCTGCGGTCTGAAAGCTCCCGCTGTCTCAAGATCCACCGCTATAGAATCCATTCCCTGTCTGTCAAGAATGCTTGTAAAGTCGTATTTCATTGCAGCCCCCTCCTGCTGCAGCCGATACCTGTGCAGCCTCTCTGTTTAAGTGTCTTACTCTCCGAAGGAATAAACATTTCCATTGAAGTATCCCGAACCGTAATTCTCGCCGATATTGTTCTCATACGCATACGGGAAGCTTCCGCTGCCTGATGCAATCCTGGCCGCAAGAGCCGCGATGGCTGCAAAAGCAAACACACTGACGAGGATCTCGATTCCGATGATGATGGCCACCATGATCAGCTCTGCCTGTGCCCAGTGCTTCTTGTTCTCATTGGCATCGCTTCCGAATCCCCAGATAAACAGGAACACAATATTGGCAATCGGAATCAGCATCAGAAGGAGTGTAATGAGCCAGTCCTTCATCGACATGACCGAGGTTTTATCCGGCTGCTGAGAGTACGGAGGCTGTCCGTACGGCGAATTCTGATACGGCTGTCCCTGATACGGCTGTCCCTGGTAATTCTGGTTCTGATACGGCTGGTTCTGATACGGCTGGTTCTGATAGGACTGCCCCTGATTCGGCTGCCCCTGATAGGACTGCCCCTGATTCGTCTGCCCCTGGTTCTGCCCGTTCTGCTGCGTATTCTGATAATCCATTTTCTTCACCTCGCGCTATTTTAGTCATAACCTTTACCTGACTTGAACCGTAAAGGCTATGCCGATGTTCCATACTGTTCCCCTTATATGTATCTTACACATTGATTCATCCATAAATCAACACCTAACCTGTAAAATAAACCGCTGAACACATCATAAAGATGCCGTCCTGCAACAACGGGGTGAAGTGCAAGACGGCATCCAAGGGGATAATATGGTCTATCCTCATAAAGGATACCTGATTTTTCCCGGCCGGGACCGGATTTGTTGCAATCGGGATTTTTTTTGCTGTGAATTTCTTCATGCATTTTAAAAAATTGCGTGCTATAATAAGCCCCGGCGTGTAGCAAAGATTTCAACAGGATAAATTGTAGCCAAGCGTGTGATGCATAATTTTTATGCATCAGGCGCTTTTTTTATGATAAAGGAGAATGTGAAAAATGCCAAGAACAAAAACACAGGGTGTTATTTTCGGTCTGATCATGTCATATGCCATGGCCTGCGGAATGGAGGTATACAATATCGCCATCAAGGAAGGCTTCTCTCTGAAACCGGGCGGCTTCAGCAGCATGACCAATCAGGTATTCCTGGATGCCTTGATTGAGGCCTCTTACATGGGCGTTTTCGTATTCATTTTTTCAAGTCTCTGGGGAAACCGCATCGGTGCAGCTTTTGCCGAAAAATATACAGATCCCTCAAAAGACAATCCCTGTTTCTGCAGGATCATGCGTCAGGCAGGCACGGTTGCGATCATGTGTCCGACCATGAGCCTTTGCGCTTCCATCCTCTTCAATGTCATCATGGCTGGAGCCTCTGTCACTCAGCTTCCGGCCATCTGGGCCGGTACCGTCCTCAAAAATTTCCCGATGGCTTTCTTCTGGAATATGTTTGCGGCAGCTCCCTTCACCCACTGGCTGTTCGGCAGACTCTTTACTGCCCCGGCTGCTTCCCCCGAACCCGATACCGCACAAGGATTCCGTATGCAAGATAAAACAGAATCATGAATCCGAAAATGATTCCGGCATAGGCCGCCAGATATCCTGTCGTCCCGAACTTCTCCTGAATTCCCATCAGCGGCGAACCGTAGGACGCTTCAAACAGAAACCCGTAATTGACAAAAAAGACATGGTCGAAAACCCAGACCGGAATTCCCCAGCAGGCAAGAAAAAGGACCGGTTTCCAGATTCGGTTCCAGGAAGCGGCAATCGTGCCGTCCGCAAGACGCATGCAGACATAAAGGATGACTGCTGCATGAATGAGGAAGCCTTCCAGCGACATGAAGCTGAAGACAGGATACCGCGTCCAGTCCGGAAAAAGCAGGGCACAGCAGGCTCCCGGCATCAGCGGATAAAAGAGGCTCTGACCGAGAATGTCCCAGTTGAAAACCGCATGCAAAAAAGCAAGATAGGATGCCAGGCTGCAGAGATGCAGGGGAAGGGAATAGATGACATTCACTCCGACCGCCGCAAAATAAACTGCCATCAGGACCTGCATGATCAGGGCCGCGGATGCCGTCGCAAGATAAATCCGTCTCTGGGTTTTCCTGAAAGAACGGTTGTAAAAATGAAGGATAAGAAAAATCGCCGCAAGGATTCCGGCAAGGAAAGACAGATGAACGGGACCATAGGCTGAAAACCCGATCCCGTCCGGAAGCTCCGTCTCGTAAATGAAGAAGTTTTCCATTTCCGTCTTCTTCCTTTCCGTTTCTCAACCTGCGAATTTGGTATACAGCCCCATCGCGATCAGGATGAAAATGATAGCCGGAAGAATAAATCGCAGATAGAATCTCAGGGCTTTCGTCCCGAGGAATTTGCGTCCGGTGCCTTCATTTGCCTCCGCAAGGAAATGGTCCAGTCCCCATCCGAAACGGCTGGTGCAGAACAGCACGTACAGCAGGGCGCCGATCGGAAGAAGCAGGTTGCTGACGATGAAATCCTCCAGATCCATGACGCCGGAACCATTTCCGAAAGGCATGAAGCCGCTCCAGAGATTGAAGCCCAGAACGCACGGAATCGATCCGGCCAGAATGATCGGAAGACTGACGGCAATTGCTTTTTTGATGCTGCAGCCGGTCAGGTCGGTCGTGAAGGAAATAATATTCTGGAACACGGCGATGACGGTTGACCATGCCGCAAAAATCATGAACAGGAAAAACAGGGCACCCCAGAAGCGTCCGAAGTGCATGTGGTTGAAAACATTCGGCAGCGTAATAAAAATCAGGCTCGGCCCCGAAGTCGTCTCAATATTGTAGGCGAAGCATGCGGGGAAAATAATGAAGCCTGCCATGATTGCAACAAGCGTATCCAGGGACACGATATGGATTCCTTCGTTCAGAAGACTCTTCTCTTTCCCGATATAGGATCCGAAAATTTCCATGGATCCGATGCCGATGGAAAGAGTAAAGAAGGACTGCGCCAGTGCCGCACTGATGACGCTTGGCAGGCCGGCCTTTTTTATATTCTCCACATTCGGGAGCAGGTAGAATGCCAGGCCTTTTGCCGAATCCGTAAAGAAAACCGAATTTGCCGCCAGGACAACCATCAGGATAATGAGCAGAAGCATCATGACTTTCGTGATCTTTTCAACACCCTTCTGCAGGCCTCCCGAGCAGATGAAAAAGCAGCCAAGAATCGTAATGACGGTGAAAGCCAGCATGAGCCAGGGCTCTCCCAGCATTTCCGTGAACTGCGTGCCGATGGCCTCAGCAGACTGCTCCTCAAAATCTCCCTTGATTTCTTTGATGAAATACAGCACAAGCCAGCCGGCAATCGTCGTGTAGTAGAACATCAGCAGATAATTTCCGGCGATGCCGATGTATTTGTGCAGATGCCATTTCGTGCCTTTCGGTTCGAGAATTTCAAAGGCTTTTACTTCGGACTTCTGTGACGCACGGCCGACGGAGAATTCCATGACGATGACCGGCAGGCCGAGAATGCAGAGAAACAGCAGATAGATCAGTACAAAAATCGCTCCGCCGTACTGACCGACAATATAAGGAAAGCGCCAGACATTTCCAAGTCCGATTGCACATCCCGCAGAAATCAGAATAAAACCCAGTCTCGATGAAAATCTCTCACGTTCCACTTCCATTCTCCCCGTATCTTTTCAATATTTTCTTTTTTATCCTTCTTCCATAAAACCCGGTGACAGGCCCGCAGGACTTTTTTCCGGATCGGATCCATCTTCCGGTGCAGGCCCCGTTACGGAAGCAGGCTCCGCAGCGGATGCATTATTCTCCGGTGCATGTTCCGAAACGGCTGCATTTTCCGCTGCAGGCTTCGGTTCCGGATCATCCAGATAATGGGCCAGCTGCCACACTTCATCAAACTCAATTTCCGGTTTTCGCGCCGCCGCCATCAGAAACTGGATGAGCAGATAGGCGGCTTTCCGCGATGCGATGGATTTTGCCAGTTCTCCTTCATCCTGCAGGGTCTGGATTCTCTCTGTCAGAAGATCCTCCAGTTTCTTCAGCGAATTTTCCTCTGAAAGCTTTACTTTTTCCGATTTATTCAGATGTTCTTTTCCGTTGAAATGATACCGCTTCTGAAACTTCCGGATGCTTTCAAACATGAAACGCGTATTGTCGTAATGCCGGTGCCCGCCTTCCAGATACAGCCTGACATCTGCCACCAGCACGTACCAGTCTTCCGTAATGATCTGCATCACAAAGTCATTTTTGCTGACAAAATAGCGATAAAATGTTCCGGTCGCCATCCCGCACGACCTCGTCAGTTCCGGAATGGAAATCTCTTCGGGTCCTTCCGAAAGAAGGATTTCCTTTCCTGTCCTCATCAGTTTTTCTCTTGCATTCTTCAGCCTCGGACGCATATTCCCCTCTCTTTCTGCATCAGACCTTAGTCGGCAATCCGTCCCCCGTTTGCCAGAATCCTTTCATAATCTTCCAGATTTCTGACAAGCAGTGACGGAGTATCCAGACCATAAGGACATCTGCTGCTGCAATGACCGCAGTGCCGGCAGTCTTTGATTTTCATCATTTTATCCTGCGTTTCTTTTTCCAGAAGCACTGCACTCGGAGATCTCCTAAGAAGCAGAGACATGCGGGCGCAGTTATTGATTTCAATTCCGGCAGGACATGGCATGCAGTAGCCGCAGCCACGGCAGAAATCACCGGACAGTTCCGCCCTGTCACGGGCAATCACAGCCTTCAGTTCTTCCGTCATGACCGGCGGGTGCCCGATATAGGAAAGGAATTCATCCAGTTCTTTTTCTCTCTGGACTCCCCACAGCGGCACGATAAACGGATACCGGGCTTCAAAGGCATAGGCAGCTGCGGAGTTCGTGATCAGTCCTCCCGACAGCCCTTTCATGGCAAAGAACCCCATGCCTGCCTCCCGGCACTCTTCCGCCACTCTCTCATCCACTTCCGTTGCCAGATAGTTGAACGGGAACTGCAGCGTCTCATAAAGACCGGAAGCGATAGCTTCTTCTGCGACTTTAATCCGGTGGTTTGTAATGCCGATATGACGGATTTTCCCCTGAGCCTTTGCTTCCAGCATCGATTCGTAAAGCCCTGTTCCGTCCCCGGGCTTCGGGCAGAAGGAAGGGTTGTGGAACTGATAGATATCGATATAATCCGTCTGCAGTTTTTCCAGGGAAACTTCCAGATCCTTCCGGAAGTGTTCGGCATTGACTGCTGCTGTCTTGGTGGCAAGGATGACTTTTTCTCTCATTCCGGCAAAAGCAGCGCCGACCTTTTCTTCGCTGTCCGTATAGAGTCTGGCAGTATCATAATAATTGACGCCGGCTTCATAAGCCCTGCGGAGAAGATGCACGGCCTCTTCCTTTGAAATGCGCTGGATGGGAAGGGCTCCGAAGCCGTTCTTCTGCACCGTTATTCCGGTTCTTCCTATCGTTACCGTCTCCATGGATTCCTCCTTTACTGCCATTTGGAAAGTTTCAGTCTCCGCCGAAAAGTTCTGTCGTAAAATATCTCTCTGCCGTATCAGGCAGGACCGTCACGACCGTCTTTCCCGGACCGAGCTTCTTTGCGAGCTTCAGGGCAGCTGCAACATTTGTCCCGCTGGAAATGCCGCACATGATGCCTTCCTTCCGTGCAAGGTCCTTGGACGTCAAAATGGCTTCATCATCCGTGACTGTGTAAATATCATTATAGATTTCCTGATCCAGATTCTTCGGAATGATGCCGTCGCCGATTCCCATCTGCAGATGCGTTCCGATATTGCCTCCCGCCAGGATCGCAGCATGCTCCGGTTCCACGGCCCAGATCTCGATGTCCGGATTCTTTTCACGCAGGGCCTTTCCGATTCCGCTGATGGTTCCGCCGGTGCCGATGCCGGAGCAGAATCCGTGAATCGGGCAGCCTGCCTGTTCCAGGATTTCCTGTCCGGTTGCGGCATATTGTATCTCCGGATTCGCCGGATTTTCAAACTGCTGCGGAATGAAGACGTGCGGATCTTCCTTTGCCATTTTCCGCGCCGTTTCCAGACATTCTGTCATGCATTTTCCGATATTGCCCGCATCGTGGATCAGGATTGTCTCCGCTCCGTAATGGTGCACCAGTTTCCGTCGTTCTTCGCTGACGGAATCCGGCATGATGATGACCGTCCGAAGTCCCATGACGGCTCCGATGAGTGCCAGTCCGATTCCCTGGTTTCCGCTGGTCGGTTCGACAATGACCGTATCATTTTTTACCAGTCCTTCTTTTTCCGCATTTCGTATCATGTTATAGGCAGTGCGGGTCTTGATGGAACCGCCGACATTCAGTCCTTCAAATTTCACCAGGATTTCGGCTCCGTCTTTTTCACTCATGTGATTCAGCCGGATCAGCGGCGTATGTCCCATTGCATCCAGTATATTGCTGCAGACCATTGAAAGAAATCCTCCCTTTTTTGCTTCATCTATAATAGCATAATTCGGCCGGATTTCCATAGAAAACATATCCGCCAAATGTACCATGGCTATTTTTTGCGCAAGTCGTATAATAGGAAGGGGAAAATGACAATAGGAGGAATCCATCTTGATTCTCGAAAGAATCAGCGCACCGGATGACATCCGGAAAATCGATCCGAAGGATTATGACGCCCTTGCAGCGGAAATCCGTGCCTTCCTGCTCGAAAAAATCAGTCAGAACGGCGGCCACCTTTCCAGCAATCTGGGAACGGTTGAACTGACAATGGCCCTGTTTCTGTCTTTTGCTCCGCCCAAAGACAAAATCATCTGGGATGTCGGCCACCAGTCCTACACGCATAAGATCCTGAGCGGGCGCAGAAAAGAATTCGACGGGCTGAGAAGCTTCGGCGGCATTGCCGGTTTTCCGAAATCTTCGGAAAGCAGCTGCGACGCCTTCAATACAGGCCACTCTTCCACTTCCATTTCCGCCGGTCTCGGAATAGTCCAGGCACGCGATGTCCTGCATGAAGATTTTTCCGTCGTTTCCGTCATCGGCGACGGCGCACTGACAGGAGGCATGGCCTACGAAGCGCTGAACAACGCTTCCCGCGTGAAAAAGAATTTTATCATCGTGCTGAATGACAACCGTATGTCGATTGAGAAAAATGTGGGCGGCATGTCCGCCTACCTGAACAGAATCCGCACCGCGGACAGCTACACAAACCTGAAGAAGTCGGTCATGAATTCGCTGGAAAAAATCCCTTCTCTGGGAGAACCGATGATCCGCCATATCCGCAATACCAAGAACGGAATCAAGCAGCTGCTCATTCCCGGGATGCTTTTCGAGAACATGGGCATCACGTACCTCGGTCCGGTTGACGGACACAATATCCGGGAAATGGTCAGTACTTTCGAGGAGGCTAAAAAGCTCGATCACGCCGTCCTCATACATGTCCTGACCCAGAAGGGACGCGGCTACCGGCCGGCCGAGCTTCACCCGGAACGCTACCACGGCATCGAGCCTTTTGATATCCGGACCGGAGAGCCGAAGAAAGAAAAAACACTGCCCAGCTACACGGATACCTTTTCCCATGAGCTGGTAAAGCTTGCACGCAGAGATCCGAAAATTGTCGCCGTCACGGCTGCCATGGCAGGCGGAACCGGACTGATGCGCTTTGCGCATGAATTCCCTGACCGTTTCTTCGATGTCGGCATTGCCGAACAGCATGCCGTCACCTGTGCAGCCGGCATGGCTTCCGCCGGCCTGAAACCGGTATTCGCCGTCTACTCGTCTTTCCTGCAGAGGGCTTTCGATCAGATCATACACGATGTCTGCCTTCAGATGCTTCCGGTGGTCTTTGCCATCGACCATGCCGGCCTTGTCGGGGAAGACGGAGAGACCCATCAGGGGATTTTCGATCTTTCTTTCCTTACCTGCATCCCCGGCATGACTGTGCTGGCTCCGAAAAACCTGCACGAGCTGGAAGATGAGCTGGAATTTGCCTTTTCCTTCGGCAGACCCATCGCCATCCGCTACCCGCGCGGCACAGCCTATCAGGGCCTGTCCGGATTCCGTGCTCCGATTGTCTGCGGGAAGGGCGAAATGATCTACCGCGAAAAGGAGATTGCCCTTCTTGCGGCCGGCACCTCCGTAAGCACCGCCGAGCATATCCGGACCGCCCTGAAGGAACGGGGACATTCCTGTTCCCTGGCCAATGCCCGTTTTATCAAGCCGATTGATACTGCCCTACTGGACGAACTTTCGGAGAACCACCGCCTGATCATCACGATGGAAGAAAATGTCCGGACCGGAGGCTTCGGAATGCAGGCCGCAGACTATCTACGAAAGCATCATCCGGAAGTCCGGGTCTGCACGGTCGCGCTCCCGGACGCCTATGTCGAACATGGAAATGTATCTGTTCTCCGCGCCCATCTGGGAATTGATTCCGCTTCTGTCCTCAAGATGCTGGAAACAGAATATCAGCTGTAGCCTGAATCCCTCAGCAGCGCAGACAGCCCCGGTGCATCCGCTGTGCACCGGGGCTGTTCCTCATTTCTTCAGAAGCTTCAGACCGCTGCTGCCGACTTTTCCCTCTGTCGCCTCAAAGAGCCACTGCATCATCGTACGTCCGTCCGCGTTCGGCCAGAAAAACTGTTTCTGCCGGACGGCGGTATGGACCGTGCCTCCCCTCAGTCCCGGATAGACGGAAAAATTCGGCCAGCTGTCGATGAAAAAGCCGGCACGCGGGGCCATTTCCCTGAACTCTTCAAGCATCCCGCAGAGCTGACGGAAAAATTCCTCCTGCACATCCTCATCCGTACTGTATTTCCTGCGGGCAATATCGTTGTAATAGGCACTCAGGAGGTAGTCACGGGTCGAGCTCGCATACAGATACCGGATGCTGCCTCCGTATTTTCCGTACAGGGAATGGTACCAGTCCATCGTGATGTTCGGAGTATGCAGGGCCTTCCAGATTTTTTCATCCGCTTTCCAGACTTCCCTGGCCGTCTTCCTCCAGTGAGGATAAAGAAGCTGGCCGCTGTCGGAAAAGACCGTCACGTCCCGGCAGTCCGGGTAAACATTTTCCAGGATCTCATCCGTCAGGGCCGGCACGGCAAATGCACCCGCACTGTCTCCTGCAATCAGCAGCTTCTCTGCTTCCGGGAAATAAACCTTCGCCTTCTCCATTGCCGCTTCAAAGTTCCTGTGTCCGTGGAAATGCACCAGCTGCAGCGAACCGTCTTCCGCCTTATACGGAAAATCATGGCTGCCAACATGAAGATCACCGGTCGCATAGGTCACGACGATGAAATTCCAGAACCGGAACAGGTTCATGGGATTCGAGGTATCGGTCAGACCCGTGCGGATATTCATGATCTGCGTGAACGGACGCAGGTTGTTCCAGTAATAGTTCGGCATGCCTGCCGTCAGCTTGCCGCCGCTCACCGGGCGCGCCGCCGTATACTCATTCCAGGCAAGGCCGCCTCCCGAGAAGAAGATGCAGAGATTCCGGCTGCCTCCTTTGCGGAGGTAAATGTAATAGCCGGAGCCGTCGCCGGACATTCCTTTCTCCAGCGGAATCCGGTACCATGCTCCCGCACGCGGTTTCCCGTTCAGGATGGGCGCTTCCAGCGGCGTGCCGGAAAGAGCGCTTCCCACCGTCTTTTCGACAATATCCCCGATCCGGTAGGCGAAGGCAATGCCGTTCTTCAGATTGAAGCGGTTGCTGCTGTTTTTATCCTGCATCGGTCCTGCCGCCTTTCACATCCGGAAATACTTTTCTGCCGCATTCTTCATGTCCCGCCAGCGGAAAAGAAACGATACCGCAACAATGACCAGGTAAACGGACATGCAGACAATGGCCGCCGGCGGGAAATGATTCTGTCCCCTCAAAAGAGGAATGAGCTGCAGAAGACTCAGCGCCGCATCCGCCAGAAGATAGATGCCGAAATCTCCGAGCCGCATCCGGGCATAGGCGGCAACTGCGATCGTCGCGGTTCCAAGTCCCAGGAACGTGAGCGGAATCATCCAGTCCAGCGACCACCCGATGGCGCCTGTGCTCCGGTCGAGGAAAAATTCCAGCAGCATGACGATACAGCCTTCAAAAGTCAGAACCTTCAGGACATTGTTCCTTAGATAAAAAGCGAGGGCAATGTCGATCCAGGCGATGGCTGCGCAGAGCATGACGATCGGCACCCACGGGAGCGGTTTCCGCATTGCCTGCGAAGAAATCATCCGTGCCGTCACGATCGCCGCTTCAAAGGCGATGAATATCCAGAAGGAGATTTTCACGACAGACTTGCCGGACAGAGCCCTCTTCGGCATGGCCGGAAAAGCGTGTTCTTCCGGAGTCCCCGAAAGGACTCCTCCGCACAGAGGACAGCAGGTTTTATTTCCGCGGACGGAAATGCCGCATTTCTCACAGTACTGCATCAGCTTACCTCATAATCGTTCGTGGCAATCTCAACCGGGATACCCATCTGCACCAGTTTCCGGAAAAAACGGCACATGACGCCGTGCGTCACATAAGGACTCATTTCCCCGAAGACCAGGCAGTCGCCGAAGGTTACGGCACAGATCTGTTCATAAGGCGCCGTGGCAAATACGGAAGCTTTCTCAACGTACTTCTCCGCCTCTTCCGGAAGTCTGATGACTCCCAGATTGGAAAATGTACAGGTCACTCCCTGCGATGCGAGAAAGTTCAGCCCCTGCGTCGCTCCGTCCTTGACTGTAAGAGGCACGATCCGGATGCCGAAATTATGTTCCAGTTTTGCATAGGAATTCATGACCCGCTCAATCCGTTCCGGCTCCAGCTGTTTTGCAAAGGAAGCTTTCACTTCGCCGAGAATGCTTTCCAGCGTTCCGTCAAAATGCCTCGGCTGAAAGGCCACGTTAATGACGCCGAAGAAATTGCGGACTGTTTCCGACGGGAAATACTTCCGGAGATCGACCGGCACGCTGACGACAATCTGCCTGTCTTTCTCGTTCTCCTCCATTTCTTCGATAGCCGAAGCGATATAGAGACTTACCGAAAAGACACCGGCTGACACTCCGTATTTTTTCGCTTCCGTCAGAAAGAGTTTTGCGGAAACCGTCCCTTCCACAAGATGCGGCAGAAGGTCGGGATCGAGTTCTCCCTTCATGTGCCAGGCCTGATGCATCGTCATGTTCTTCAGCTGTTTCAGTCCTCTTTGCTTCCGCGGCCGGTCTTCCGGGATCCCGTCTTCCGGTATTCTTGCTTCCCTGATTTTTTCCTTCCGCTTTTTCTCTTTCCGCGCCGGTCTGTAGTAGTCTCTGAAGGCATCGGCCGTTTTCTGTTCAGCCGTGCTCTTCTCCCCGATCATCTCCTGAAGCGGCAGGTGATGGCAAAGAGACAGATAGGTCAGGATCAGCTCACGGAAAAAAAGGAAAGCCCCGAGACCGTCCGCCAGTACGTGAAAGATTTCCAGGCTGATTCTTTTGCGGTAATACAAAACGCGCAGGAGCAGGCTTTTCCTTCCCGGGAAATAAAGCGGACTGCAGGCCGGCAGTTTTTCTTCTTCGACCTGAAGAGGAAGATCGCGCGAATCCAGGTAATACCAGAACAGGCCTTTGCGCAGGACGCTCCGGAAATACGGATAGTCCTTCATCGTAAGGTCGACCGCCTGCTGCAGAAGTTCAGGGTTCACTTCCTCCCTGAGTTCACAGGACAGACGGAAAACTCTCGTATCCGCCCCATGGGCGGAAGAGGGAACGATTGCCGCCGCATTATCCAGTTTGTACCATTTTCTGGGCTGTTTCAATTCCTGCCTCTCTGTTCCTTCCGTCAGTAAAGGGCACGGGATTGACCGTGCCCTTTACGTATCATCATAGTACATCCGGACTGTTTTTGCAATTTCACAGATGCGCCTTTGTGTGAGGCTGCTGCCTCTCCGCGATTGTCTCTCTGATCGTCTGTCCCATTTTCACCGGGTCGATCGGCTTGGCAATATGGGCATTCATTCCGGCATCCAGGCATTTCTGGATGTCTTCCTCGAAAGCATCCGCCGTCATGGCGATAATCGGAACGTCCTTTGCATCCCGGCGCCGCATGGCACGGATGGCCTTCGTCGCCTCATAGCCGTTCATGACCGGCATCTGGATATCCATCAGGATGGCCGCAAAGGTTCCTTTCGGAGACTTGCGGAAGATTTCCGCAGCTTTCTTTCCGTCTTCGGCACGGACGCTTTCAAAGCCGGTTTTCTTCAGCAGCCTCTGGGCGATTTCCGCATTCATGTCATGGTCCTCCGCCAGAAGGATGCACGGATTCTTTTCTTCCGCCGTATGAATCACCGTCTGTTTCCCAACTCTTACGTCGCTCTCCGGTGCCGCCGGCTGAGTCTCCCTGACGGCGTTCACTTCTTCAGGCACATCCGGGCAGACAAATCTGACGGTCATTTTCGTTCCTTTTCCCGGACTGCTCTCCACCTCAATGGTGCTGTTCATCATATCAAGAATTTTCTTGACAATGGAAAGTCCGAGGCCGGTTCCCTGTTCAGTCAGCGTCTTTCTCCAGCCGTCCGTCTCCCGCGTAAAGGAATCGAACATGACCTTCTGAAATTCTTTGCTCATGCCGATGCCGCTGTCTTTCACGCAGATCGTGCATTCCCGCATCCCGTCCGCCCGGAGGGTGCAGCTCCGCGTGAACGCAACCGTCCCGCCTTCCGGCGTATACTTGACCGCATTGGAAATCAGGTTCAGCGTGACCTGGTCCAGACGCACTTTATCGATCAGGACCGTGCAGTCTTCCCCATCGTTCCTCATCACGAAATGAATCTTTTTCTTTCTGCAGAGAGGCTCGAACATGGCACGGATTGTCGCTTCATAGTTCCGGCACGCATACGGTTCCGGATGCAGTTCCATCACTCCGCTGTCGATCTTGGAAATATCCAGGATATCATTGATCAGGCTCAGCAGGAAATGATTCGCGGTGCGGATATCCTGAAGGTCTTTCACCAGCTTCTCCATGTCTCCGATATCTTCAAAAGCAAAATCCGTCTTGCTCTTGATGACGTTCATCGGCGTACGAATGTCATGGCTGATCCGCGACAGGAAATTTGACTTCGCGGCATTGGCGGCAATGGCTTCATTTCTCAGTTTCTTTTCCATTTCGAAATTCGCTGCCAGCTCATCCTGCATGCGCTTCTCTTCCGTCACATCCCGGAAAGAGGCATAGAAGATCCTCCCCTCCTTCGTGATGTCCCTTAAGTTTTCCCTGACCTCGACCCAGATCGAGGAGCCGTCTGCGCAAAGCATGCGGAACGGTTCGATGCGGAAATGCTTCGAATGATAGTGGTCATGGAAAGTCCTGCGGACTCTTTCCCGGTCCTCTTCGTGCACCATCAGGAAAGCATCGGCAAACCGCGCTGCCTTTCCGGCATCTCTGGTTTCCGAAGGACGCTGTGCGACGCCAACCGACAGATCATATTTCAGAAGAAGGAAAGTCTGCAGGTTGACATAATCGACGACCAGATGATCCGGATCCGGCATGTGCATGATACTGATGCCGCTGGAAATGAAATTCAGAAGGTCGTTCATGTGCTCTGTTTCCGCCTTCGCCGCTTCGGCCTCGTCCTTCTGCTGCCGGACTGCTTCCGTTACGTCGGAGGCCAGGACCAGGGCCGTCCTGTCTTCCCGCGACAGATAATAATTCTGGAATTTATGGCAGGTCGTCCCGCTGCGGTAGGAAGGCATGATTTCTTCCGTCATGTATTCATAATAGCCGTCCCTCTCCAGACTCTGCGCAATCATTCTGCCGGATGCGAAGCGGGCATATTTCTTCTTTTTTTCGGGATCCTGCACCTTCGTCAGTGCAGTCCGGAGCAGGTCCTTCAAATCATACAAGGCATCTTCCCCGCTTGCAATGTCTCCGAATTCATGCTTGAAATCAGACAATGCATGCAGCAGCTGAAAGCGCCCGGTTTCCATGCTGACAAGTGCCACAAAGTCATAGGCCTGGCCGGTAATGATCCGGATGATTTCTTCCTGACGCTTCTCCCTGGAAATATCCATGGAATAAAGAACACCGGAAATGTCGCCCGTTTCCGGATTCCTGAGCATGCTGGCATACGTCCTGACCCAGATCATCAGTCCGTCTTCACCCTTCCTCCTGTATTCCGCGCTGAGGCTTGTCCTGCCGCTTTCAAAAGAAGCCAGAAGGTTCCTGCGCCCGAAGGTTTTCCGGAATTTTTCTTTATCTGCCTTTTCAGGAATCAGTCTTATGACAGCGGAAACCAGACTGTCGTAGGTCTGGCCCCGGACTGCCTGCATGATGAGAGTAGATGTTCCGTGGCCTTTCCCGCGCAGGTTTGCGGTCAGATTGATTTCAAAGGCACCGAGAGATTCCGGATTGAGGGAAATAATGTTCTGCATCGCACGCTGGAAATTTTTCTCTTCCAGCTTTTCCGCCGTTATGACATGGCTGACGCCGAAAGCCTTCTGCGGTTTTCCTTCGGCATCTTTCACGACATAATAGGCGGCATGTTCGCACTGCGGCTTTCCGTTATCGGTGCGGCGGAACCAGATATCCGCTTCGGCAGAATCGGCACCGCCGGCAATCTCCGAAAAAAGGCGCCGGAATTCCCTGCGGTCCTCTTCCTCAAGGCAGAGGTATTCCATGGAATCCGGAACATTTTCCAGAATGCCTTCATTTCCCATTCCGTATACCACCGATGTCTTCTCTTCGGTGAGCCCCGGTGAAAGGAGAATCCTCTTTCCGGGAATATCGTATTCCCAGACCGTCAGACGTGCCCCGCGGATAGCGGCCGCATATCGCTTCTCCTGAACATAGCTTTCCTCTTCCCGCGACATGACTCCGGAAAGGACATAGCCGAAGGACGGAAGCACGACTTCCATGGCATTCATTTTTTCTGCCTGCGGATTGTCAATCCCGAGGATGCCGATCAGATTTCCCCCGATGATCAGGGGAATTTCATAGTAGCGGACAATCTTCCATTTCCGCATGATCTCATACTCATCCGGATATTTTTTCTCGATGGACCGGACATCCGAAACCAGGACCGTCTTTTTCCTGTTCAGGATCGGCAGCCACCTGCGGATGTATTTCAGGTCAAGAGTTCGGAAAACTTCCAGCGAACAGGGCACTCCCCGGCGGTCCCATTCATGGGTGCTGCCGAATCCGCTGTCCGTCATGGCAAAAATATAGACGCGGTCGGCCTTCAGTTCCCTGCCGATTTTTCCGAATGCCTCCTGAATATGTCCGTTGAAATCTCCCGGCGAATCCAGAATACGGATTGCCTCGATCACGGCGTTCTGCAGTTTCATAAGGGATTCTGCATATTGTTCGGAATCGCTTTCAGTCATATCTTCCGTTTCCTCTCCGTGCTGCCTTATTTGATAAAACGTTCCTATTTTTCAGCCGGCGCCTCACACCGCTTTTTCTTCTTGTCTTCGTACATGCTGCTGTCCGCTGCCGCGAACAGTTTCCGGAAATCAAGATTCTTCCCGAATTGGGTGGCATAACCGATGCTCAGACCGACACAATACGGCTTTTCGTGCGTCTCATTTTCCCATTTCAGATTATGGCGGATCAGATAGATCAGGTCCGCGATCTTATCTTCATTTGTCGCAGGAAGGATGATCGCAAATTCATCTCCTCCGATCCGGGCCAGGAACCCATGTTCATCGGACATGGATTTCTTCAGGATGGCAGCCGTACGGACCAGGGCCTGATCTCCCTCTTCATGACCGTACGTATCGTTGATGGATTTGAAATGATCGATGTCCAGAATCATCATGCAGTATTCCGCGTAATAATCCGGTGACTCCTCCTGCCCTGCAATATATTCATCGAAGCGCCGGCGGTTATTCAGTCCGGTCAGCGGATCCATTGCCAGATTGCTGTTCTGGAGGTAGACATAGCACATCAAAAGCGAAAGCGTCACTCCGATCCAGGTCGTCACCAGACCGTAGATACATACCTGCAGCAGGCCTCCGGCCAGGGAAATCAGAAGGAACGCAGTCAGCATCAGGTACGGCTTGCGTTCCTGCTTTTTTACACTCAGGGCTTTCCGGACGGCGACGATAAAAGCTGCCGCCAGATGGATGAAGGAAACTCCTCCTGCCGCAAGGAAAAGCGGTCCGCGGACATAGACATTTTCAGCAGTAAAGTAAAAGATAGAACCATTGAAGGGATTCAGAAGAATCAGAATGAATCCGGCCGCCAGCGGAACGGCAAAAATCACGGCCACTTTCCGGTCAAGACTTTCATGGGTAAAGACCCAGCAGTACAGAAGAAGGACGTAGCAGACTGAAACGGAAAAAAACCAGTAATCGTATTCCGACAGATACAAAAGGACAATGCCTGCCTGGTTCTGTGCACCGTCAAAAACCCAGGTGCCGGTATCGAAGACCAGAAGCAGGGATAAAAGAATCAGGACCAGCTTGAAAATTCTCTGGTCCAGGCTGAGACGCGCAAAAGCTCCCCGTCTCATGATGATCACGAGCACCAGGGCAGCGAAGATATCAATTTCTGCGTACAGGACAGAATGGATCATATCCTCTCGTATCTCCCTTAATTAAGAATTATTCTACTCCCTTTTTTTATGATATGCTATAATAAATAAAATGTTAAAAACTAAGCAGGGGGCTCGGACAGATGTCTGATCAGATGGGGAATCAGGAACCGAATGTCCATGAGGGAAACTCTCAGTCTTCGGAACCGGAAAACACTGCTTTAAGCACTTCCGGAAACGGAACGGATAAGAAACCATTCTCCGTGAGAATGTATTCCTGGCTTTCCGAGCACGAAGAAAAGCGTGCAAAGGAAGATTATTTCCGTGCCGAAGAGCTTGTCAGAAAAACGACGCTGCACACGGAAAAGAGTCTCCGGGAAAGCCGTCTGGCGCTGAGACATGAAAGCATCGTCGGCAATATCGTCGCCCCCGCAGAAGGCGAAATCCCGATCCGCCAGTACCATCTGGCAAAATACCGCTATTATCCGAGACTGATGTTTGCGGACGGCCGTCTTGAGCTTACAAACAAGCGCATCATTTACCGGGTATCCGGCGTCTCTCTTTTCGGTCCGATCCTGTACCATAACGAATATGAAATGGATCACGCTTCCGGCCTCAACATCGAGAGCGGAAGGCGCGTCAGCCGGCCGCGTTTCATCCTGACGCTGCTTTTTCTGGGACCGGCTCTGTACCTGATCACGGATATGATCGTTGTCCTGTTCCTGTCCCTGATCATGATGTTCACATCCGATTTCCCGTTTTTCATCTGGGTGCTGCTTTTCATCGGTCTCTTTGCCGCATTCTTCATTGCCGGCGAAAAGAAATTCCTCAAGCTGCTTCTTTCCCAGGCTGCCCTGACGGTCGCCGTCAATGCGACCGGCTTCTCGGAGATCTACAACACCGAGCTCCCGAAAGGCTTCTGGCCGGCCACCAAATACTTTTTCTCCTTCCTGGGCTCACTGGGACCGATGCTGCTTTTCCTGATCCTGGGAATCGTATTTGCGATATTCGGCTGCTACTCCTTCTCCATGAGGAAGAATATCTCCGTCATGATTCTTTCTTCCCATGCGGCAGGTACGCCGATTGAACTCTCCAATTCCAAGAGTTTCCTTCTGCACGCCTCCACGCTGACCGTTTTCGGTGCGGATGCCAACCAGGCCGTCACGGAAGTCGGAGCCATCATTTCCGATCTGCATTCCATGGGAGATGCCGCTGTCGAGAAATGGACGCATATCTCCAGCTCCGACTGGTCGCTCCGCAACCGCAACTACCGCGAGAAAATTTTCAGCGATGTCGCCAGGGATGAGAAGAAAGAAGGCATCATCCACAAGACTCTGAGGAGCCGGGCTGAAAAAGAACTAGAATCCGAAGAGAAGGACACGCAGGCCGACATTGGGGAAATCGTCGAAAATACCCTTGACAGCGGTCCCAAAGAATAGCCTTCCGGACCTTCGGAAATGAGGACTTGCAAACCATCAGAAAGTGATTTATGATATCTGCAATCAGGCAGAGTAGGAATACATGTGAGGAGTGCCGGAAGGACGGGGAGTTGTCTTCCGGACAAAAGGACGTGAGTCCGCAGTATGTATTCCGCATCCCGCTGCCGTATCAGGAAAAAAACCTCCTGCATACGGCATTCCGAAAGGACTGCCATGCTGCAAGGAGGTCTTTTTATGTCCAAAACCAAGGTTCTGTGCCGCACCGCGATGACCGGTGCCCTGTGTTTCGTCCTCACGCTGGTTTCCGTAAGGGCCGGCAATCTGAAGGTTTCCTTCGGATCCCTTCCCGCCGTCATCAGTGCTCTTCTGTTCGGCCCGTGGGAAGCGGCGGCCGCCGCCTTCATCGGGGAGCTTCTCAGCCAGCTTCTGACTTACGGCCTCACGGCCACGACTGTTCTCTGGCTGATTCCGCCGTGCCTGCGCGTCATTTTGATCGGCCTTACTGCACGTCGCTGCCATGCCGTTTTCTCCGTGTACCCTGAAGAAAAGCCTGCCGTTCTTTTTCCGGTCTGCCTCTGCGCTGCCGTCGTCACGACGTCGGCGAACACCGTCGGCATCTGGCTGGACAGCCTCATTTACGGCTATTATACCTTTGCCTATGTTTTCGGGGATTTTGTCCTGAGGATCATCACCGGACTTCTGACGGCATCGGCAATTGCCGCAGTCTCCATTCCGGTCGTCCGCGCTTTAAGACGCGTCCCCTTCCTTACTCAGGACTGATGATTTTTCCTTCTCCGGATGCCGGCCTTCCATCGGCAGCACGCCTGAAAGACGGCTCCTGAGAACCGGCCCGAGGAATGCGGACAGGACGATCTTGATCAGGTCTTCCCAGATGAACGGCAGGACGCCGGCTGCCAGCGCTGCTCCAAAGGTCAGGCTTGCCTCAAACATCAGCCAGACCGTTCCCAGCGCATACATGACGGCCGTGGCAAGTACCATTCCGAGAATGCAGATCATCTTGTTCCTGCGGAAGCGGTCCGTAAAGAGTCCCGCGATCACGGCCATCAGAAAGAAACCGATCAGATAGCCCCCGGTCGGACCGAGCACTTTTGCCGGTCCGCCTGTATAGCCCGAAAAGACGGGTACGCCGGCAAGTCCCAAGAGGAAATAAATCAGGTAGCTGACCGCTCCGTATTTCATTCCCAGAAGATAAACCGTTATGAAAATGACCAGATTGGTCAGGGTGATGGGAACCGGCCCGATAGGTATGGAAAGCGGTCCCAGGATGCACATGACCGCGCTCATCAGCGCAATGCAGGTCATGGTCTTAACACTGTTCTTCATTTTCTGTCCTCCCTGTTGCTTTTTAATCACGCACGTTAATCAGTATATCGGTTTCGGGAGCATTGTCAACCTTTTTATTATAGTGGTTTACAATTAACTTTCTAAAAAAAGAGCCGCCCCTTTCGGAACGGCTCTTCTGTCTGAATCATTTCCCTGTCATGACGGTTTCTTTTGTTTTTCTGCTGCTTCTTTTTTCTGGCACTCCGGGCAGATGCCTTCGAAGATCAGACGGTGGCGGCTGATCTGATAACCGCTTTCCCGGGCAATCTTCCGGTCAAGCTTCGAATCATAAGGATCCGCAAGATCCGTCAGCTTTCCGCATTCCGAGCAGAGAAGATGATAATGAAGATCCTGTCTGCTGTCGAAGCGGTCGACTCCCGGTACCTTGACATGAAGGATCTCCCCTTCTTCCGAAAGAATATTCAGGTTGCGGTATACGGTCCCGCGGCTGATTTTTTCGTCTTTCTTCCGGACATAGAAATAAATCTGATCCGCCGTCGGATGGTCGCAGTGTTCAAGAACCGTCTCCAGAACAATCTGCCTCTGCTTTGTATTCCTGAGCTGTTTCACATTGATCCCCTCTTTTCACCAGCTTTTTTAATCCTGCATGTCCGGATTCATCGTCGCCGCGTTCAGCTCATCATTGGTAAGCTTTGACAGTTTCTGCACCGTCGGCATCGAAAGACCCAGGGCTTTTGTCATGCGCTTCCCGTATTCCGGGTCTGCCTTCAGGCAGTGTACCGCGTGACGGTATTTGATGTTCTTTGTAACAGATGCCATATCGTCTGCCGTGTTCTGAATCAGAATCTTTTTCTTGTCTTCCGCAAGCACTCTCCAGAGATTTCCGCCTGCCCGGAAGCAGTCGTCCGTCGGATCATCCTTCGGGTCGAAAGCATAAAGCGCGCCGGACAGATCAAGAGGCGGTTCCATGACTTCAGGCTGCGGGCACCAGTCGCCGAGGCTGTTCGGCGTGTACGCCGGCTCCCTGCCGTAATTTCCGTCCGTCCTCATCGCGCCGTCCCGGTGATAATCGTGAACCGTCGCATGCTTGGCCTGATTGACAGGAATCTGGTTGTAGTTGATGCCGAGGCGGTACCTCTGCGCATCGCCGTAAACAAAGAGCCTGCCCTGCAGGAATTTGTCCGGTGAGAACCCGATGCCCGGAACCACGTGTGCCGGCGTAAAGGCCGCCTGCTCCACCTCTGCGTAATAGTTCTCCGGGTTCCTGTTCAGTTCCAGTTCTCCGACTTCATGCAGCGGATATTCCTTCTGGCTCCAGACCTTCGTGATGTCAAACGGATTCTCATAATGGTTCTTCGCCTGTTCCTCGGTCATGATCTGAACATACATCTTCCACTTCGGGAAATCGCCTTTTTCAATGTGCTCGAAAAGATCGCGTCCGTGCGACTCACGGTCCCTGGCAATCAGTTCCGCGGCTTCTTTATTTGACAGACATTTGATTCCCTGCTCCGTCAGGAAATGGAACTTGCACCATACGCGTTCATTCTTCTTGTTGTACAGGGAGAAGGTATGCTCGCCGTAGAAATGCATGTTGCGGAAGGATGCCGGAATTCCCCTGTCGGACATGACAACCGTGATCTGGTGGAAGCATTCCGGGAGAAGCGTCCAGAAGTCCCAGTTGTTCTGGGCGGAACGCATGCCGGTATGCGGATCGCGCTTGACGGCGCGGTTCAGGTCCGGGAAATTATGTACGTCGCGGATAAAGAACGTCGGGGTATTATTTCCGACAAGATCCCAGTTGCCTTCTGTCGTATAGAATTTCACTGCAACGCCGCGGATGTCTCTTTCGGCATCAGCAGCTCCTCTTTCACCGGCCACCGTCGAAAAACGAATGAAACAGTCGGTCTTCGTGCCCGGCTTAAAGACAGCCGCTTTTGACCATTGTGTAATGTCCTGAGTAATCTTCAGCGTTCCGTACGCGCCCCATCCTTTTGCATGCATGCGGCGTTCCGGAATGACCTCGCGGTCGAAATGCGCAAGCTTCTCCAATAACCATACGTCCTGCATGGCTACCGGACCTCTCGGTCCGAAGGTGAGAGAATTTTCATTCTCTGCCACCGGTGCTCCCACTTCATTGGTAAGACGCATCTCTTTTTTCTTCATTTCGGCCTCCTTTTGTTTTTGGCTGTCCCTTGCGTTATTGATAATAGGATTCAGTCTTAATTTTATGATAGCGCAACTGAAATAATTTTGCAAGCAAATCTTTTATGTATTCAATTTTTTCTGATGCGTACAGCTCTTTCTGCAGATTTTTATTCCGAGGATTCTTATTTCTTCCCCACCATGATGTCCAGGATTTCCCGGTCGGTTTCCCGCATGCCTTCCTTCGCCATCCGTCCGACGTTGCGGATGGTATTGTCGACCCCTTTGGTCACGATTCCGTCGCCGCTGAAGAACTGCCGTCCGTGCCGGTACATTTCCCAGCCCATGATTCCGGCATCGACGGATGAGGCGATTTTGGCAGCGCACGAAGGCTTTGCACCGTCGCACACCATTCCCGAGACGACGGCGAGCGCATTCACGATCGTATGGGCAACGCCCTTATACCCTCCGCCGCACAGATAGGCGATTCCCGCGCCGGCACCCGATCCGGCGCAGACAGTTCCGCAGAAAGCCGAGAGTCTTCCGATGCGTTCCTTCTGTTCCAGCGTCACCAGATCCGAAAGGGCGACCGCCCGGTAAATGAGGCCTTCCTCCGCTCCCGTTTCTTTTCCGTACACCGCAACCGGCACGCTGGCCGTGATGCCCTGGTTCCCCGAGCCGGCGACAATGATGACCTGCATCTCGCAGCCGCTCATCCTCGCATCGGAACCGGCCGCAGCCATCGCACGGGCACGCACGCGGACATCCTCTCCGCAGGTGTCCAGCAGGACCTTCCCGACGCCGGCTCCCCAGTTCCCCCGGATTCCCTCCTCGGCAATGGCCATGTTCCGTTCAATCTGACGCCCGACAAGCGGCCTCAGGTCTTCCGGATCGGCACTGTCGGCAAAGTCCGTGATATCGCGGACCGTGAGGGCGCTCCGACAGGCGGATTCATTTCCCGGCGCATCGGAAGACTTACATTCCTTCGAAAAAAGAATGCGGCCGTCTTTCAGAATCTTCGTGATGTTCGTGTGATAGTCTTCGACGATGACGCAGGCTTCATGCCCTGCTGACCGGAGCGTGACGGCAATGTAAAAGACAGCCGGCTGCCCGGACGGAATGATCTTCACCGGATGCTGCTTCGCAAACGCGCTGATCTTCCCGGTGTCTTCCGGCCGGACTTCCGAGAGTACCTCCAGAAGGAGATCGGCACGGCCGACGGTCACGCCGGCGGCAACGGCCGACTCAATGCCGCGCAGTCCTCCGGTATTCGGTACGATGACGCTCTTCACATTCTTGATGATGTTCCCGCTGACCTCGATCTCACAGCTTTGCGGAAGTTCCCCCAGAACCTCCCTTGCTTTGGCAGCAACATACGCGATGGCGATGGGCTCCGTGCATCCTGTGGCAGGAATCAGCTCTTCTTTCAGAATGTTGAGATAGTCCTGATAAATGCGGTCTGTTTTTTTCATGCCTCAATTATAACTCGCATTTCGCAGAACCACCACCCCCGTCCCCGTGGTTCGGAACCACGGGGACGGGGGTGGTGGTTCCGGCGAGACCGGCGGGACCGGCGTCCCGCCGGTCCCGCCTATTCCTCCTTTAAAGTTCCATATCCGGCAGGCAGTCCGGGAAATGTTCCTGCTTATAGCGCAGGACGGGTTCCGTCAGCAGCGGCCCTGCAGCGGTACTGAAATAGTCCAGGACATGGAAAATGTTTTCTTCCGTGAAGAAACCGTACTGCATCATTTTCCGGAGGCTTGCGGAATCTTCTTTTTCGGCAATGACCTTCAGGATTTTATCAAGATGGGAGGAAAGATACTCCCGGTAATGTTCACGCACTGCCCTGCTCAGAAGAACGGGCGCATCGAAACGGCAGAATGCCATTTTCATCCGGTACTCCGTGTAGGGATAGGTATCGAAGAGGGCGTCGTAACCTTCGTAGTCAAAGACCGACTCAGCCTTTTCCTCCGGGTCTTCCGAAGATCTTTCCACTCTGTCGCCGAGCAGCCGGAAGACTTCTTCTTTCCGGAACGCAAGGGCCGGCACATAGATTTCCGAGCCGTCTGCCTCCAGACAGATCTTTTCGATTTCCGTGCAGTCCTTCAGCGCTTCCGCTCCGATCCGGCAGATGCCGGCGGGAATGCGGAGCGTTTTCAGGCGTGCTCCGCGGAAGGCACGCGGCCCGACAGAAGTGATTCCTCCGGAAATGCGGCAGTCCTCCGCATCGCCGAAGTAGCGCAGGAGCACGTCCCCCTCTTCTGCCCTCCCGGCCGCTGACGCATTCCGGCTGCCTTTTCCGCTGAAGATCAGCGCCTGATCTTCGATGCGGAAATACGGATTCCCTTCGCGCACCAGAATCTCCCGAAGGCCGCCGTCTTTCGTCCTGCCGTCCGAAGAATCGAGGGCGCATTCCCCGAGATTTTCAAGGGATGCCGGCAGCACGATTCTTGCATGATGCGGACATCCCCGGAAGGCGCCGGGAACGATTTCCGTTGTTCCTTCCAGGACTTCATATTCGTCTCGTCCGTCCGCCATGCTGACGCCGCAGAGGATTTTCCCGTTTTCCGTCTGATGGTAAATGGCACAGCCGTCTGCTGAATAATAAGGATTCTTCTCATCGATCACCAGACGGACGGCACATAAGTCCGCCGGCTCCTCGATGAACTTCACCGAAGCCGGCACCGTCACTTTCTCAGCCAAAGTAAAGCTGAACGCTTCCGCGCCCAGTTCCGTTACCGGCTTCCCGCCGATGCTCTCCGGAATCACGACGTCGTCGTCTTCGCCGATGTAGGAGAGGATTCTGATGCCGCCGGATACCGTCTCATACTGAAACAGGCCGGCTGCCCTGCTTTCGGACATCAAGCCTTTTCTTCCTCCGTCCCGGCCTCCGCCGCCTGCTTTTCCGTGATCAGCTTATCCATGTCGAGGGCATCGAGTTTTTTCAGAAGTTCCTGCTGCCTCTCATACAGCTGCAGATTCCGGCTGTTCTCATAATAGGCATCGCAGCCGTTCTCCCCGATGAAGACGACGCTGTCGGAATGGACCGTCAGCTCCGTCGTCAGGATCAGCATTTCATTTCCCTGGCCGAACACTCTTGAGATGAAGGCAAACAGGCAGTCGAGATGGCCGCGGATGCGGGCCGCCTCCTGTCTCATTTCCTGCACCTGTCCGTCGTAGTCTTTTTTGATGAGCGCAAAGGCCTCTTCCTGATCCTGCGCCGATTCCATTTTCAGGAGCGTGCGGTATCTCTTCAGGTTCTCCAGCACGAAGCAGAAGCAGTCCTTCTTTTCGGGAAGCAGCGATTCCTCCGCCTCTTCCTTCTCCATTTCCGAAGTGACTTTCTTGGAGCAGGCCTTCAGCACCATGCCCGGGCTGAGGGCCGCCTCTCCGGTCAGCACGCCCGCGGTGTTCTCATGCGCAAGGAGACGCTCCTTCACTTCCTTCAGGACGGTGCGCAGGCTCTTCAGCTCCCGCTCCCTGCGGACGCTGTCCGTCATCTCACTCTGGACCGCATCGAGAAGCAGCCCTGTCAGGGAAATGCGTTCGTCAAACGGCGCCGCCTCTGCCCTTCTGTCCACCTCCCGGTCCTCCGTCCCGCTTAAGATGTCGAAGACCTGGTAGTCGGTCTTGTATTTATTGAACAGTTCGTAGTACTGCGAAAAATCAAGCGCGATCCTGCGGCTGCGGATATACTGTCCGATCAGCACCTCATCGATCGGATATCCCTTCTTCTCGTACTGCAGCATCATTTCCGAAAGGTCTTCCCAGCCGCGGGCCGTCACATAGGACTTGCCGTCGACCGTCGTCTCGACCTGATAGAAATTGTCTTTTTTAATGTCGAGATACGTCAGGATTGCCCGGTGGATTTTCCGGTTCTGCGCATACTCCCGCCACGCCGGATAATCCGGGTCGATCTCGAGGATCTTCATGCGGTCCATCGTCACGACGTCGAACTCCCGCACGGAACGGTTGAACTGCGGCGGATTGCCCGCGGTCACGACCACCCAGCCGTCCGGCACGCGGTGCGTACCGAAGACCTTGTACTGCAGGAACTGCAGCATCGACGGGGACAGTGTTTCCGAAACGCAGTTGATCTCATCGAGGAAAAGGATTCCTTCTTTTTTCCCGGTCTTCTCCATTTCCTCGTAGACCGAAGCGATGATCTCGCTCATCGTGTATTCGGTGACCTGGTATTCCTTCCCGGCGAAAACCTTCCGGCGGATCAGCGGAAGGCCGAGGGCGCTCTGCCTGGTGTGATGCGTCATCGAATAGGACACCAGCGCAATGCCCAGTTCCCTCGCGATCTGTTCCATGATTGCCGTCTTGCCGATGCCGGGCGCGCCCAGCATGAAGACCGGCCTCTGCTTCTCGACCGGAATCAGATAGTTTCCGTATTCGTCCTTTGTCAGATAGACCGCCGCCGTCTGTTCGATCTGCTCCTTGGCTTCCTTGATGTTCACTGTACTTCGTCCTCCTGCAGAATCATCTGTATCGCCCACGCGGGCACTTTCGGAATCGGTTTTCCTTCATAGATGGAAATGAACGCCGTCTTGTAGCCGGGCATGGTTTCCGGGAATGTCCCGCGGCAGTCCGTGAAATAAAGCAGCCCTTTCAGGTGCCGGAATTCGCCCTTCCGGATGAGATCGTCGACGTGCGTGAAAACGGGACGGAAATCCGTTCCGCCGTAGCCGGCGATTTCCACATTTCCCATATAACGTTCAAACTCCGCATCCGTCGTGATCTTCACGTCCCTGTGAATCACCGTGTCGCACTGAAGAATATGAAGATTGAACTTCTCAAAGAACTCATTGCCCGACTTCAGGATGGAATAGGTTTTCTCGAGGAATTTCTTCACCATCTCGCCCTGGCACGAGCACGAGGTATCGATGGCCACGACAAATTCGCGGATCTTGTTCTCGTCCCGGTATTCCAGCGGCTCGATGAGCGGCATGTCCGTGTAAAGCTTCAGTCCGTACGTGTAGTAAATGTAATCGAATTCATCGTCGTTGATCAGCAGCTCTTCGTCCGGCATGGAAAACTTCTTCAGGAATTCACTGTAGTCCTGCTTCTCACGGTTCACGGCGTTCAGGTTCATGAGCATCGCGCCGGCACCTTTTCCCTGACCGCGCACAAAAGACTCCATGTTCGAGACAGCTTCCTGCCCCATTTTATCCCAGTCCTCGCTGCCGCCTTTACCGGCCATGCCTTCCTGGTCGCCCGGCTCGCCTTCGCCTTTTTCCTCCGCGTCATGGCATCCCATGTCCGCGGCCCTGACATTCTTCCGGTTATGCCTGCCGCCTAGGCTCTCCGTCTCTTCCGCGTGCCAGAAAGCGTGCTCGTCCCGGAAGAAAAGTTTTTCCTTCGAAAGGAAATCCTGCGTCTCCTCCGGATGCGTTATCAGGTAGCGGCAGATCCGGTCCGCATTCAGCATGCCGATTTTTTCCCGCGCCGTTCCCAGAAACTTTTCGATTTCCTCGTCCCGGTCCGACACCGTCGAGGCAAGGCCCATTTCCAGGATCACATTTTCAACTGCCATGTCACAGGAAAAATTCCAGAGAAGGGGATCCCTCTCCGCGCTTTCAAACGGATGCCGGAACAGGCAGTGGAGCACCATATGCAGAAAAGCCCGCGAGCAGCTGCCGCGGTCTTTCCTTGCCTGGGAAATGACGCAGAGGCTGCTGTAGCGGATCCATTTCCCGTTGGTTCCGAAAGAAGCGATGTCTTCGTCCGGCAGAAGAGGCATATGGAAAAAAGCCCTGTTCAGATAGGGCAGGTCCGCCATCAGGCAGTCGCGTGAAAATTCCATGACCTTCCGGGCAAGGGTACCGACCTCGGAGGGTACGGCAGCTGCGGCCGGCTTCATGCCGGATCCGCTTTCTTTCTGTCAAAGCGGAAGACGAGTCCGAATTTAAAAATCAGAAGGGAGACGATGCCCACCATGATCCAGGCCGTCACGTGGTCGAACAGCGCATGCTGCTTGATGAAGAGCGTTCCGATAATGATGAGGAAAGCCCAGATCACCATCACGGCCCTGACCGGGAATTTCTTCATCCAGCGTGCATGGCTTACAAGAAGCATCAGCACGATCACGGCACTGTCGTAGACGTGGATGCTCGGCCAGACATTTTCCGCCGAGTCCGCTTTCCAGAGTCCGGCAATCAGCATCGTGAAGAAATTATTCCGCGGAAGGACTTCCGGACGGAGATCCAGATGGTTCGGGAAAAAAGTGGAGATCAGAAGGAAGGCGGTCATGCCGATCATCAGGAAAGTCGACAGCTTGTCGTAAGCATCCTCGTCCTGGAAAAGCAGGAGCAGAATGCCGAACGGCAGCAGGGCAAACCAGGAAAGATACGGGATGACGAAAGCTTCCACAAAAGGAATGGCCCTGTCGATCGGCCATTCGATGAGCATGGAATCCGGGCGCTCGATTCCGTCGATGATCAGGAACCACGTCACATAGACAGCCATGTAAACAGCCAGCGGCACCAGATGCTTGAGTTTTTTCTTCAGGACATTTTTTGACATAGTATGATTATACCAAAGCCCTTTTTGAATGCAAATATACAAAAAGAGGTTTGCGTATACCGCAAACCCCTTCTCTTCTTAAAAAAGATGGAAGGTGCAGGATTCGTAAGGCCTCATTTTTATGGGTTTTTCAAGGTTCTATGCGGAATTTTTGTAGTGCCGAGTAGTGCCAAAGCATGGCATCGTGCCTCTTTTTTGCCCCCAATTAAAATAAGCCCCCGGCATCACACCGAGGGCCTCTATAGAAGGATATGAGTTTTATACAAACAGTGCAGCAAGTGTGCCCGCTGGCATCTTATGTGGTCAGGCCGGATGCTGCACTGCTTATATCTTTACTTACCGCAGCCTCCGCCGCCTTTACCGCCTTTACCTTTCTTAGCCAGGATCATGTTTGCACCTCCCTTCTATGATGGATATTTTCCTAGCATCGTGGTGAAAGTGTCTTTTCCCACGATCCCATCATCTTTTAACTCACTGTCTCTCTGGAACTTGCGGATAGCCCAGCCGAGACTCCCTACGATGTCCTCACGGCCGGCCGTGTATTCCCAGTCGAGCGGGCCTGTGTAATAAGGCTTCCCTGTCTCGCTGCAGATCCGCGATTTCAGGATTTCCTCAACAAGCAGGACGTCAACGCTGTTCCGGTCTCCGGGACGCACTTCTGTGAATGAATAATTCATCGTCTGTCTCTCCTCTCCTTCCGATCCGTACTTCGGACGGAATATGTATCTCATGTCTGCCTGCGAGCGTGTGCGTTCCATGACAGCGCCGCCGTTGTCATCCGATGTGACGGAAGTGTTTCCTTCTATCGTCTGATAGGTTCCGTCCGTATTCTTGCTCTTGATGAAGCCGATGTGATGGGCATAACCTTTTGCCTGTCCGAAATCGAAGGTCACGACGTCGCCGTACTGTCCGTTGTTCTTTCCGACGGAAAGGCCTGCCGAAAGCGCCCAGGATTCGAACTGTTTGCATTCTGCGGTCTTGTTTCCGCCAAAGAACAAAGCCGACGCTGCTGCCATGCAGAAGATATCCCAGACATAAGCGCAACACCACGGATAATCCGAACCGGACACGGCATGTCCGTAGTAATCGGTATTGAATACGACATTGTTGCTTCCGGCCGGAGATTCCTTTGTACCGAGGAAAGAGATGGCTTTACGCATCACGGAATCCGCGGAAGGAGCTGTTTCCGGTTTCGGTTCTGACCCGTAGCGGTACCCGCAATGGAATCTGCGATTGCTCCACTCATTGATCGGGACATTTCGGAATGGCTGCTCGCTGTCCACCCTTGCCTGAGATCCGCAGTCATATTTGTCGATCGTTCCGTCTGCATTCCGGTTCAGGACGATGAATGTGTGCCAGGCCGCGTTCGGGGAATCCTGTCCGTCATCCATGAGGACGATATCCCCTCCGGTCAGCTTGTTGGCATCCGTGATCCTGTAGAACCCGTGCGAGGTCAGATAGGAATCTTCTGTCACGACCGTCATGCCGCCGACTGGCTGATCCTGGAAGTCATAGTCCCATAATGCCCTGGCGATCATCCGGTCGCAGCTGATCTTCTGATCCGCGCATGGTATCTTGCTCCGGCTGTCCCCATAAATGAAATGCTGCGTCCGTGCCATATTGCAGACGGCTCCGCATTCGTTCGCGATGTCTTTACCTGTCAATGTATGTTCCTCCTGTTTCAGATACTCAAGCGCATCGACCAGCTGTTCCGGCCATCTCCCCGCGTCCGAGTTTCCGTATTTTGCATAGGCGTTCCTCAGGATCTGTTCTTCCGTGTTCCCGCCGTCCCTGAACTTCCAGCCGGCGCACTGCTGCCCGGAACGGATAGACATGGAAAACAGGGTTCCCCGGAAAGCCGCGGAATGCTTCGATGCTTCGATTCCTTCCTCATTCAGGAGGTACGCGACAGCCGGATCGTAATAATAGGCCTTTGCGTAATTATCCTGAAGCCGCGTAAACTCTTCCGTGTAGTTCTCGCAGTTGGATCTCCATAGCGTCATGAGCCCCATGTTCCGCTGCAGATCCGCGCGCGCCATGCTAATGTATTGATTGAATCCGCAGTAATGCGTTTCGTTATTTGCCACGCAGTACTGCATGAACGGAACCAGCGCGTAACGGTTGTCGAACTGGTAGCGCCCGTAGGCATGACCGTTGTCACCGATGCACCAGATGTCAGCGGTATGCTGGCCATGCTCATTCCCGCTCTCGCGGCAGAGCCACCCCATCCAGATTTCCATGTTCCAGCTCCTTCCTCAGTCCGTCAAAGTAACGTTTGCGGCATCCGTCGCATCTCTTGTACAGGATGCAGTCGATGCTCATGTGGCGGAGATCGACGCACATATTCTCTGTCCGCATATTGATGTCGCGGATGTAGGCATCAATCTCCGGTTTCGTCATTTTTCGTGATCTTATTGTAGGAAGATGTACTGATTCCGATCAGCGCACCGATGAAGGTGTCGATCAGTGTCAGCGTTCCGACAATTTCTTCACCGTATGGGAATCCCCAGATCTGAGCCAGTCCGAAGTAAAGCGCCCCGACTGCAGGGATAACAATGAGTGCAATCCATTTCAGTACGTCATAAACACTATTATTCAGTTTCATTCTTCATTCCTCCTATCGTTTGATGAGATACTCTTGCAGATCCTTTTTCGCTTCTTTCAGCTGGTCGAGGTTGTTTCCGTCGATGGCATGCGACAGTAATGCGAGCATAGCCTTCTGTGTTACATGGTTTCCTTCATCCATGCCGTCAAGCCGGCGCTTATCATTCCGGAACATTTCTTCGTACCGTGCAAAGGCTGTATCGTGTTTCTTGAGCCATACTTCGTGCTCATCCAGCCTGACGTTCTGATCGCATTCCGGCTTTTTGAAATGGGCGATGATTTTAGCGATGACGGCCACCGCTCCGGATACTGCGGCAATGGTCGCGCAGATAGCCATAACGACGGACCAGAGCTGTTCGGGCGTAAAGGTTATAACTGGTTCTGGCATTTTCTACTCCTTTCTTTATATTTTTTTATATTAAAAAAGCACCCTTGAAGGATGCTTATCGTTCGCCAGTTTAGCGAGCTATTGTCCAGTCTACAGGACACTTGCATCAATAGGTTTAACTGGATCCACGGCAACGGTAAATCAAATTTTATCAGCCATGCCATTAAAATCTATTTACATAGCATCAAATACATCAGTAACGGGAATACCGTCATCCGCTGCGTCTGCAGATATTATCATAAACAAATTAAGCAATTACTATTATGATGTAACAATCATTGATACATACGGTACTACTATTTGGAAATCGATTGGCAATGGAGTATTAAATGTGACCGGATGGTATAAATTTACAGGTACAGTAGTAAGTTAACATCAAGTGGAAAACTAGTGCATATCAGTTTCTATATATCTCCGCCAGTTTGTTGAAAATCATTGAAGATCTGTCACCCACGGTATCTGCGTCAGTAACAACAAATGCAAATGGCGTTTTTAAATTATCGCAAACGCTTTATCCTATTCCACCTATCATCTGCTATACATCAATACAGCTGCTTATTTCGCCTCCATATCTTTATGGAACCGATTGGTGCTTTACTGTGTTTTCTGTATCGGGGAGCACAGTATCGGCATATGTAAATCAAACATTTAATATGAAATTGATCAAAACATATTCGAAGTAATCGTCGCCAGTTTATGGAATATTCAAGACTTGTCATCCGCAGTAATTTATAACAGCGATTACATACAATCTGGAAGCGTCCGTGTTTTAAAATACAATAAAATTATACATGTTAAAGGACAATTTACGGTAAGTACTGATATTCCAATAAAACAAAAGATTGAAATTTTACATGGACTTCCAGCACCATATCTCTCCACTGCTGATACGCCATTGGCTTACGACGTTGATCGTAATAATACATATCAGATGGTGTTAGATACAACTGGTATCCTAAGTAAGTACTATGGAAGCGTCGCATTAACCGCATCTGCAATAGTGAGATTTGACTTCATTTATTTGTCTCAAAATTAAACTTTACGTTTCTCAGTATTTGAAACCTTTAATAAATACCGATCGCCAGTTTGTTGAAAATCATTGAAGATCTGTCACCCACGGTATCTGCGTCAGTAACAACAAATGCAAATGGCGTTTTTAAATTATCACAAACGCTTTATCCTACTCCACCTATCATCTGCTATGCATCAACACAGCTGCTTATTTCGCCTCCATATCTTTATGGGACCGATTGGTGCTTTACTGTGTTTTCTGTATCGGGGGGCACAGTATCGGCATATGTAAATCAAACATTTATTATGAAATTGATCAAAACATATTCGAAGTAATCGTCGCCAGTTTCTATTGATGACTTCTAGTAACGAATCTGTATAATGCTGCAGCTTCTTCACAACCGAAATCCGATAGCACATCAGACGAGGAATCCAAAGTAGTTGAATCATCCGATTCAAAACTTCCAGAAGAATCCCATTCGGATATCAATGGTTTTAAATATGCATCTGATCATTATTCTATATGTAAAATATAGAACAACAAAAGAGGACACAGGCATCGGAGAAAGCATTTATGCAGATGATCTAACTGATATAGGTGATTCTATAGATAACTATAAAGTGGGCGACGGAATAATCGAATATCGAATCACTACTAAAGCCGATGATCCTATCATTCTTCTAGGAGTACAGAAAATGGATCCTATATTCACGGTGACGCCGACACCTGAGGTATCTACCTCACAAAGAAACGCTTTAAACAAAGCAAAAGAATACTTAAGTATACAGTCATTCTCTCATGACGGACTTGTCAAACAACTTGAATTCGAGAAATTTACCACGGAAGACGCAACCTATGCAGCCGATAACTGCGGAGCAGATTGGAATGAACAAGCCGCAAAGAAGGCAGCACAATATATGGATCTGATGTCATTCTCAAAAGAAAAATTAATTAGCCAACTTGAATTTGATGGTTTTACTGAAGATCAGGCGAATTATGGTGCTCAGTCTGTTGGATACTAAGAAGAATATTAAATAAATAAAAACCGCCGCAGTGACGGGAATCACCGCGACGGCCTGCTCCGACAGGGGAGCGAGGGATAATATTAAGCAGTTATATCTTACTCCTCCCGGCGCAGATTTTCAACATCGGCGCTATTATTGCGCTCAAAAAGGAGGAACTATGTGGCAGGAAAAATGTGGTAAAGGAAAGTACAAGTACACCGAGCGTTATAAAGACATCATGACCGGAAAATGGAAGAAGGTTTCCCTGATCATGACCTCATCGAACAGCAAGACCGCCTACACGGCCCTGCAGACTAAGATCAAGGCGAAGATGGCCAGCGCGTGTGATTCTTCAAAAGTGACGCTCGACGAGCTGATCGAGGCCTACAGGAAGTCACAGCGGGCCACGGTAAAGAACTCTACCTGGAGACGCAACGAGTGGCAGGAAAAGAAGCTGTCCGAGATCATCGGAGGGGATGTCCTCGTCAATAAGCTGACGGCCTCATTCGTAAAACAGAAACTGCTTGATACTAAGGAGAACGGGACCAGGCTGAACCAGCGTCTGAAGACCTTCAAGGCAATGATGCGCTGGGGATATAAGAACGACAAGATCGTGTCCGTCGAGTGGATGGCAAAGCTTGAGTCCTTCCCGGAGCCGACCGAAAAGGAAAAGGATTTTATGAAATACCTGGAGAAGGATGAGTTGTCCGCCGTACTGGATGCAATGAGCGAAAAGCCTGTATGGCAGCTGCTCACGAAGTTCCAGGCACTCTCCGGCCTCCGGATCGGCGAGACGATCGCCCTTGACAGGTCAGACGTCGATATTGATGCGCGACTGATCCATGTCACGAAGACCTATGACATGGTGAACTGTGAGCTGACGCACTCCACGAAAACAGAGACTTCGACACGCGATGTCCGGATCCGTCCGGAGCTGATGCCGGTCATCCTCGACATCAATAAGATGATGACGAAAAGACACATCGTCTGCAGCCACTTCATCACGGACAGCACGGATTATCTAAGTTATGACTCGTTCCGGCAGTATCTCGGCGACAAGACGCTTCAGACGGTCGGCCGGCGGCTGACTCCTCACGCCCTCCGGCATACCTTCGTAAGCCTGGCAGCTGCTTCCGGACTCCCGCTGGATGTCATTACCCGGCAGGTCGGACACGCCAGTGAAGAGATCACGCAGATCTATCTGCATGCCACAGAAATGATGAAAGAAAAGGATAATGCAAGGCTCGATGCGGTCAGTTTTTTGGGGTAAGCGAAATTATTGGTGGAATCCATGATGCTTAGTGCGCTAAAAAACGGCCATGTCGGTGTATCTCTTCTGTGACTGTTCTTCTATTATTATAGGCATCAGATGAACCCCGTATCTCGAAAAAAGGAAGTTGGCGGATTGTACTGATATGGTATAATCAATCATAGTAGTCTGAACAAGCATCACGAAGACCATTTGGAGGTGTCCTATGAGCAAGAAAGAAAAAATCAGCGAACTGCTGTCGAATCCTGAACTTGTGGAGAAGTTGACGGCATGCAAGGATTCTGAGGAAATTAAAGACCTTGCAAAGGAGAACGGACTTACGCTGACACGTGATGAGGCCGCACGGGCCTTTGAGATCTTCGGAACAAGGGAACTGCAGGACGATGAATTGGATTCCGTGGCTGGAGGCGGCGGTACTGGTGGGGGCATGTTTAATAGTGCAAGTGCAAAACGAAAAGAAACAGATTGGTGCTAGTGATTATGGGTTATCTGACAAGCATCACGAAATCTCTGCAGTGGAATTGGCATGGTTTCCACCACTGATTTCGGATACCCGTTTTTTGTGAGTTGCCCCTTTTCTGCCCCTTTTTAGGTAACAAAAAAGCCACAGTTGCCGTATTTACACGGTTTTCTGTGGCTTTTCTGATGGAAGGTGCAGGATTCGAACCTGTGACCTTTCACACGTCAAGCGAATGCTCTCCCAGCTGAGCTAACCTTCCATTTTTCAAGCAAAAATGATTATAACAAACAAAACGTCAAATGTAAACCTCAAATTTTCAGAAATACCAGTTTCCGCCGATCTGCACATAAGTTCCGGTACGGTTGCTGCTCCGGAAATACAGATATCCGTGGTTGCGGATTCCTTTGGTGAGGCAGTCGTTCACCGCCTGCTTGACGTAGTCCGGTACATTTCCCCCGAGCCGTCTCTGCCAGTAGATGCTGGAGGAAATGGTCGGCGAGTAGCAGAACTGGTTGTAGGCCGTCAGCTGTCCGAGGGCTGTCGTGCCGTGTCCTCCGTAATTGATGTCGGCGCGGTTCATGGCGCAGGAAATGACAGCCAGTGCGCCAGTATAGCTTCTGTCGTCCTCCTGTCCCACGATGGCCCAGATGAGTTCGAGCTCGCTCTGCGTATAGCCGGTATCCGTCGAAGCACTGCCGGAAGCCGAAGACACTTCTGCTGAAGTTTCGGCGACGGATGCGGAGGATGCCGGTGAAGACGATTCTGTCTGCGCTGCTGCTGAAGATGCTGCCTCGGAAGCTGCCTTCTGAGCTGCTTCATTTGCCGCTTTCTGGGCTGCCGCCTCATCTGCAGCCTTCCGGGCTGCCTCTGCCGCCGCTGCCTGCTGTGCCGCAAGAGCTGCCGCGGCTTCTTCTTCCGCTTTTCTCTTCGCTTCCGCTTCGGCTGCCGCACGTGCCTGGAGTTCCGTCAGCAGGTTCTGCTGTTCGGAAATCTGGCTCTGCAGGTCAGATGCGAGATCTTCCTGGGCGCTGATGTTTGCCACGTATTCGCTGATTTTTTCATTGGTCGAATCAGCCAGGGCCTGGACTTCCGCCTGTTTATTCTGCTGCTCGCTCTGAAGGGATTCCAGGGCATCCTCTTCGGAAAGAAGGGCAAGCTCCTTATTTTCCACTTCTTCGCGGGCATTCTTGTATTCATCGAGGCACTGACGGTCATAGTCCTGCATCTGACGGATTTCGTCGACCCGGTTGATGAAGTCGGTAATGCTCTCCGATTCCACGACGGTCGTCAGCAGATCGTTCTGCCCGTTCTCATACATGTACTGGATCCGGGTCTCCATGTCGTCGTACTGGTCTTCTTCCGCGGCTTTTGCATTCTGGACATCCGTGCGCGTCTGCTCGATTTCCGACTGCTTGGCCGTGATCTGCGAAGCAAGATCGTTCAGAGAATTCGTCAGCTCCGCGATCTGGCTGTTCAGGTCATTCAGATATGACGAAAGACCGTCCTTCTCCGTCTGAAGCGAATCAATCGTATTTTCGGTCTCTCCAAGGTTTGCTTCTGCCGAATCCTTCTTTGCCTGCGCATCAGCGATATCCGACTGCGTATCCGCATACGCCGGACAGACTGATGAGACCGCAATCGCGGCCGACAGCAGAAGGATACCTAGCTTCTTCCTCAGCATAAAAAATCCTGCCTTTCTCTGAAATCTGAGATCAGCAGGAATTATATCATGTTATGGAAACTAAAGAAAGACTTTTTTACCAATTTTGTAATATTATTGTAATAAATAGTAATTTATGTGTCACATTCAACTATATCTTGTGGTTTTCCGATGCTTACGACGCAGATGCGGAAGCCGATGCCGACGCCGAAGATCCCGACCCGTCTGATACGGAAACCGAAGCAGACGCACCGGATCCGGCAGCGGAAGCACCTGCCGAAACGCCGGAGCCGTCCGCGAACTTCTCATTGATCGAGGAAATGTTTCCCTTGGAATCAACCTCGACCGTCACGCTCTGCGTTTCCGCCTTCTCTCCGCCTTCCCAGTTCTGTCCGTATGTGAAGGTCACGACAGCTGTGCCTTCGGCAAGACTTTTGAATGTGAAATGGTCATAGCCTCCCGCACCGTCGAGTGCGCTTCCCGTGCTGTCCGTCTTCGACACATAGGTGTCGCTTGTGAATTCCAGGATGCTCGGGTTTGAAATCGACTGTTCCCATGTATAGCCGGTCGTCGGATTCGATTCCAGGGTAACCGTCAGCGTGTTGCCGCTGAAATCGGCGCCTTCTTTTACCCCGGAAGATTTCGAGCAGCCGGCAAGAACCGTAACGGCCAGAATCAGGCAGAGCAGCAGTGCAGTTAATTTTTTCATCAGATCAGAACTCCTTTCAGATCAGACGCCTCAGGCCACGACGGCCTTCCCGGTGTAAAGCTGGTAATATTTTCCTTTCTCGGCAAGCAGCTGCGCATGCGTGCCTTTTTCGATGATGTGTCCGTTCTCCATGACCATGATGCAGTCGGAGTTCTGAATCGTCGAAAGACGGTGGGCAATGACGAACGTCGTCCTGCCCCTCATCAGCCTGTCCATTCCTTCCTGTACGATCTTCTCGGTACGGGAGTCGATGGAAGACGTCGCTTCATCGAGAATGAGCACCGGCGGATCCGCGATTGCCGCCCTGGCAATTGCCAGAAGCTGCCTCTGGCCCTGGGAAAGATTTGCTCCGTCCCCGCTCAGCATCGTGTCATAGCCTTCCGGAAGACGTTCGATGAAGCCGTCCGCATTGGCAAGTCTGGCTGCCGCCTGCACTTCCTCATCCGTCGCATCCAGCTTCCCGAAGCGGATGTTCTCGCTCACGGTGCCGGTAAAAAGATGCGTATCCTGAAGAACGATGCCCAGCGAATGCCGCAGGTCCTCTTTCCGGATCTTGTTGATATTGATGCCGTCGTAGCGGATCTTTCCATCCTGGACGTCATAGAACCGGGTAATCAGGTTCATGATGGTCGTCTTGCCGGCACCGGTTGAACCGACAAAAGCAATCTTCTGTCCCGGCGTCGCAAAGAGGTCGATGTCATGCAGGATGACACGTTCCGGCACGTAGCCGAAATCGACGCTGTCCATGACGATGTCGCCCTTCAGTTCCTTGTATTCCGTCGTTCCGTCCGTCTTATGGAAATGTTTCCATGCCCACAGTTCGGTCCGCTCTTTTGCTTCCGTCAGCTTTCCGTCTTTGTATTCCGCATTGACAAGCGTTACATAGCCGTCATCCGTTTCCGGCGTCTCATCGAGCAGCTTGAAGACTCTGTCCGCGCCGGCCAGGGCCATGACGATGGAATTGAGCTGCTGGCTCAGCTGGCTGATCGGCATATTGAAGCTCTTGTTGAAGGTAAGGAAAGAAGCAAGTCCTCCGACCGTAAGCGCTCCCGCGCCCCCGCCGAAATTGATGACGAGAATGCCGCCGACAATCGCACACAGGACATAGCTGGCATTTCCCAGCTGGGCTGTCACAGGCATGAGGACGTTTGCAAAACGGTTGGCCTTATTTGCCGAATCATACAGTTCGTCATTGAGCTTCTCGAATTCACTGATGGCTTCTTCCTCATGGGAGAACACCTTGACAACTTTCTCGCCTGCCATCATTTCCTCGATAAAGCCGTTCACGGTTCCGAGATTCCTCTGCTGCTTCACGAAATACTTTCCGGATGCACCGGCAAGGTACTTCGTCGCCACCATCATCACGGCGACCATCGCCACCGTAAGGACTGTCAGCGGAAGGCTCAGGATGATCATGCTGACAAACGTGCTGACGATGGTAATCGCCGAAGAGAGCATCTGCGTAAGGCTCTGGCTGATCATCTGACGCAGCGTATCGACATCGTTCGTGTAAATGGACATGATGTCGCCGCGCGAATGCGTATCGAAATAGCGGATCGGCAGACTCTCCATATGCGTGAAGAGTTCCTTGCGGAGACGCAGAAGCGTTCCCTGTCCGACATAGATCATCAGCCGGCTCTGCGCAAAGACGGCCAGGACGCCGACGCCATAGAAGATTCCCACGCGCACCATGGCCCACAGAAGCGGTCCGAAATCCGGATCCGGCTTTCCGAGGAGCGGGGTGATGTAGCTATCGATCAGGGTCTTCGTGAACAGCGTTCCCTGGATGGATGCATACACGTTCACGATGATGCAGATCACGACGATGATCATATGAAGCGCATAGTGCTTCATGACATAGCCCAGGAGCCTTTTCAGGATCTTCCCCGGGTTCTCGACGCGGATCTTCACTCCGCGCGGCATTCCTCCGCGGGGGCCGCGGGTACGGAGGTCCTTCGCCTCATCGGCGTTCATCACATTTTCTTCTTTCTTCATCTCACTGACCTCCCTTCTCATCAAAGTCGCCTCCGGAACCCTGCTGGGCCTCGAAGACTTCCCGGAAGATCGTATTGTTCTTCTTCAGATTTTCAGGAGTGTCAAAGCCGTTGACGCGGCCGTTGTCCATGACGATGACGCGGTCCGCCTCCATGACGGCACTGACTCTCTGTGTAATGATCAGCTTCGTCGTACCCGGAATGGCATTTCTCATGCCTTCCCGGATTTTCTTTTCCGTTGCCGTATCGACCGCTGACGTACTGTCGTCCATGACCAGCACCTTCGGTTTTTTCAAAAGGGCGCGCGCAATGCACAGCCTCTGCTTCTGTCCGCCCGACACGTTGCTTCCGCCCTGCTCGATATGCGTATGGTATTTATCCGGGAACTGTTCGATGAATTCATCGGCGCAGGCAATCCGGCAGGCTTCCATGCATTCCTCTTCGGTCGCCTCTTTATTTCCCCAGCGGAGATTGTCAAGAATGGTGCCGGAGAAAAGGACATTGTTCTGGAGGACGACGGCGACCGCGTCGCGCAGTGTCTTCTTATCATACTGTCTCACGTCGATTCCGCCGACCTTCACGTCGCCCTGCGTCACGTCATAGAGACGCGAAATCAGATTGACCAGCGAAGACTTTGCAGAACCCGTACTGCCGATGATGCCGATCACCTCGCCGGACCGGATGTGCAGGTCGATATCCTTGAGGACAGCGGCCCTGCTTCCTTTTACATAGGAGAAATCGACGCCGTCAAAATCGATACTTCCGTCCTTCACCTCAAGAACCGGATTTTCCGGCTCCGCGATCGACGTCTTCTGGTTCAGCACTTCCGCGATACGCTGTGCCGAAGCCGTGGACATCGTGACCATGACGAAGACCATCGCAACCATCATGAGGCTCATCAGGATATTCATGCAGTAAGCCAGAAGGCTCATCAGCTCGCCGGTGGTCAGGTTCCCGGTTACGATCATGTTGGCGCCGAGCCAGGAAATGATGAGGATGCAGGCATAGACCGTCGCGTTCATCAGCGGCGCCACGAGGACCACATTTCCCTCCGCCTTCACGAAGAGACCGTAAAGATTTGTGACGGCCTTGATGAATTTGTTATTTTCATAATCTTCACGGACATAGGCCTTGACGACGCGGATGCCGGACAGATTCTCTTCGACCGACTCATTCAGGGCATCGTATTTCTCAAAGACCTGGCGGAAATATCTGGTCGTTCTCGTCATGATGAGTACCAGGAAAACCGCAAGGATGATTACGGCAACCAGATAGACCGTGGCAATCCTGCCGTTGATCAGAAAGGCAGCCCCCATCGCAAAAATGATGGAGAGCGGTGCCCGGACGAACATGCGCAGAATCATCTGATAGGCATTCTGGATATTCGTGACATCCGTCGTCAGACGCGTCACAAGACCCGACGTGCTGTATTTGTCGATTTCCGCAAAAGAAAAATCCTGGATGTTCCGGAACATGGCGCTGCGCAGGTTCCGGGCAAAACCGGTCGAAGCCTTGGCTCCGAAAAAGCCGCCCATGAAGCCGGCAAACAGACCGATCAGGGCGCATCCCAGCATCATGAGCCCCACCTGGATGATGCGGTTCATGTCGCTTTTGTAGATTCCTTCATCGACGATCATCGACATGAGGAACGGGAGCAGCGTATCGGCGATAACCTCCAGCACCATGAAAAGAGGCGTGAGGATCGACGATGCCTTAAACTCTTTTACTTCTTTAGTTAATGTTTTTATCGTTTCCATAGATGATATGATAACTTCTTTATTTTTTAATGTCCAGCCTTATCTTTATTATTGCATTTCGCCGGAGGCGTGCGTAAAATAAGACTATCTTTTTTTCTGAAAGGAAAACTTATGACACTGATTATTCCGAAAGATTACGATCCGCACATGGATGTCCGCACGACGGAAGCTGCGATCAAGTTCATCCACGACATCTTCACGAAGGAATTCGGCCGGAAAATGAACCTGGAGCGCATCTCCGCTCCCCTCTTCGTCGACAAGTCCACCGGCCTCAACGATAACCTGAACGGCGTCGAGCGCCCGGTCAGCTTTGACATCAAAGCCATCCCGGGAGAGACGATCGAAGTCGTCCAGTCTCTTGCCAAATGGAAGCGTCTTGCCCTGAAGCAGTACGATTTCAAGCCCGGCGAAGGACTCTACACGAACATGAACGCCATCCGCCGCGACGAGGATCTCGACAATCTTCATTCGGTCTACGTGGACCAGTGGGACTGGGAAATGTGCATCGAGAAGAAAGACCGCACGGAGAAGAAGCTGAAGGCAGTCGTCCAGAAGATATTCCAGGTCATCAAGCACATGGAGCACGAGGTCTGGTATCAGTATCCGGATGCCGTCTATAAGCTTCCGGACAAGATCAGCTTCGTCACGACCTCAGAACTCGAAAAACGCTGGCCGAAGAAGACCCGCAAGGAACGCGAGAACCTGATTGCCAAAGAACTGGGCTGCGTCTTCATCATGCAGATCGGCTGGCCGCTGGAAGACGGGAAGCCGCATGACGGACGGGCACCGGACTACGACGACTGGAATTTAAACGGGGATATCATTTTCTGGTTCGAACCGCTGCAGTGCGCCCTGGAGATTTCCAGCATGGGCATCCGCGTCGATGAGACGGCCCTGAAGAAACAGCTGGAAGCTTCAAACTGCATGGACCGCGCGGTCCTTCCGTTCCACAAGGCTCTGCTCGACGGCGAGCTGCCCTACTCGATCGGCGGCGGCATCGGACAGTCCAGGCTGTGCATGCTCCTTCTGGGACGCGCGCACATCGGGGAAGTCCAGGCGTCCATCTGGCCGGACAGCATACGGAAGAAGTGCGCGAAGGGCGGAATCATTCTGCTGTAAAACTGTATTTTCTGCAGAGCATCTGGTTTTCTGACGGGGCCATGCAGGATATGGAGCGGAAAACGAAGAATCCTGCCACGGATTCCTAACCCTCTTTTCAAAAAATACAAAATGGCTGTCTCCTGCGGAACTCGCCTTGAGGCTCAGATTTGATAAGAAGTCTGAGAGCTCATACAGTCCTCGGAGACAGCCGTATTTTTTGATACCTAATTACTGATTTTTAACTCTTCCACAGACCGTGCAGATTGCAGTAAGCATAGGCTGCGACGAATTCATCTCCGTCAACCATGGAGAATTCCGCTGCCGGAACAGCTCCTGCGCCGAGCACTTTGCGCTGTCTTCCCATCTTTGTCTCGATCATGATCCATTCAATGTGATGGGCTTCCTCCATCGGATGCGATACCTCGCCGACTTTGACGACAACTTCATTCCCCTGAATCACGACTACCGGTACGTGTTTCTCCTTGGCAGCCTCTGTCGAGTTCGGCAGGACTTCTGTCATCGGTGAGCCGCAGCAGACCAGCTGGCCGCCGCCTTCATGAACCAGAGCCACCATATTTCCGCATGACTTGCATAAATAGAATTTCATTCAGACCACCTCCTGTGCAATGTCATATGTATCAGTTTTATTATACTATTTTTCAGGCCGGCTGGCTGTCTTTTTTATCATTTCAGGGTACCTGAAGACAGAAAAGAGCCCACAGGCAGATAATGCGTGATAAAATAGTTTTAAACAGGCATTCAAATAAATGCCGGATCCCCGGGGGGAACTCAAATGAAGAACAGAATCAGAAAATTCTTATTACTTGCTCTTTCTTCCATACTGATGCTCAGCACATCGACAGGCTGCTCACAGCAGGCGGCCGGAACGGATACCGGAAAAGTCAGGCTCGGCATCGACAACCTGGAGAAGGATTTCAGCATCCTTGCCGATAAGAAAGTAGGCCTTATTACAAATGCGACCGGCGTCGATTCCAGCTTCAGCAGCACGATCGATATCCTGAACGCAAATGCAAAACTGACTGCCCTTTTTGCACCGGAGCACGGCATCCGGGGCGCGGCCTCCGCGGGCGATGCGGTCGGCGGGGAAACAGATGCCAAGACAGGGCTGCCGGTTTACAGCCTTTACGGCGAGACCCGCAAGCCCACGGATGAGATGCTGTCCGATGTGGATGTCCTCGTATACGATATCCAGGACGTCGGCTGCCGTTTCTATACCTATATCAGCACGATGCAGTACGCCATGCAGGCGGCTGCCGAGAAGAACATCCCCTTCATCGTGCTGGACCGTCCGAATCCGCTGAACGGAAACACCGTGCAGGGAGACATCCTGGAAGACGGCTTTGAAAGCTTTGTCGGGATTACGCACATTCCCCAGCGCTACGGCCTGACATCCGGCGAGCTGGCGCAGTATATGAATACGGAAGACAAGATCGGCTGCGACCTGACCGTCATCAAAATGAGCAATTGGAAGAGAGACATGTACTATGAAGATACCGGACTCACCTGCTGGGTTCTGCCCTCACCGAACATGCCGACCGTGGATACCGCGGAAGTGTATCCCGGAACCTGTATATTTGAAGGGACAAACGTATCGGAAGGCAGAGGAACCACGAAGCCGTTCGAAATCATCGGCGCTCCGTGGATCGATGCACAGGCGCTGGCTGACAAAATGAACAGCCTCGGCCTGAACGGGGTACATTTCCGCGCCACATCCTTCACGCCCTCCGCCTCCAAATTCTCCGGTGAAAGCTGCAATGGCGTCGAAGTGCACGTGACGGACCGTTCTGTGTACGACAGCGTGCTATCCGGCATGACGCTCATGTATACGATCCGGGAACTGTACCCGGATGATTTCCAGGTTCTCGACAGCGGCCAGTTTGAACGGCTGAGCGGAACCGATGCCATTAAAAACGGCACCTGCTCCCTCGAGGATCTGAAGGCCAAATGTGAAAGCGACTCCAAAAGTTTCAAAGCCGCTTCCGCCAAGTACTATCTGTACTGAAGTGAAGAACCACCACCCCCGTCCCCGTGGTTCCGGAGTTCCGGAACCACGGGGACGGGGGTTGTGGTCCCTTTTATTTCAGATCGTCATATTGAGAATCGATGAGACATCCTGCTCGAGCTTGTATTTCGCATTGCGGATCTCGCCGACTTCCTGTTCCGTCATCCGCTCCGGGTTGGTCTTGATGATAATCTTCCGCAGGTACTCGATGTCCGCATGCAGCGTTTTCGCCCCCTGCTTGTCGAGACTTCCCTTGCGCGCCTGGTATTCCTTGTCGACCGCATACACGTATGTTTCGGCGCTGTTGCGGATGTCGAGAAGTTCCTGTCTCCTGGCATCCTCGCCTTCGTAGCGGGCAGCATCCGCCTGCGCGCGGCGGATTTCCTCTTCTGTCATATTCGAGCTGGACGTAATCGTGATCTGCTGCTGGTGTCCGGTTCCCATGTCCTTCGCCGATACTTTCACGATGCCGTTCGCATCGATATCGAAAGTAACCTCGATCTGCGGCACGCCGGCCGGCGCCCTGCGGATGCCGTCCAGGCGGAAGGTTCCCAGGAGCTTATTGTCCCGGACGAATCTTCTCTCGCCCTGGTAGACATTGACATCGACGGCTGTCTGGAAATTCCCGGCCGTCGTAAAGATCTGGCTTTTCCTCGTCGGAATCGTCGAGTTGCGTCCGATGAGCACCGAGGAAATGCCCCCGACCGTCTCAATCGAAAGGGACAGCGGAGTCACGTCGAGAAGAACGAGCGATGCGGCGGCGGAGCCGACGGAAAGTTCATTTCCCAGCTTGCCTCCCTGAACGGCCGCTCCCAGGGCGACGCATTCATCCGGATTGATGTTCCGGCTCGGATCCTTGCCGAGCAGCGAGCGCACCTTTCCCACGACGCAGGGCATACGCGTGCTGCCGCCGACAAGAAGCACCCGGTCGATCTGCTGCGGGGAAAGCTTGGCATCCGCAAGCGCTGAACGCACCGGCTGCTCCGTGCGGCCCAGCAGGTCCGCCGTCAGGGATTCGAACAGCTGTCGCGTGACAGGGATATCCAGATTCACAGGCTGACCTTTTACATTGGCAATGAACGGCAGATTGAAGGAATAATGATCGGCTGTGGAAAGCGCGATCTTCGCCTTCTCCGCTTCTTCCTTTACGCGGCTCATGGCGACCGGATCTTTTTCGAGCTTGACCTTCGCTTCTTTCCTGAATTCCTTCACGATGTAATCCGTAAGCCGTGCATCCCAGTCGTCGCCGCCCAGATGGTTGTCGCCGGCTGTTGCCAGCACTTCAAGAATGCCGTCGCCCATGCGGATGATCGACACGTCAAATGTCCCGCCGCCCAGGTCATACACGAGAATCGTCTGTGCCTGTCCGTGGTCGAGACCGTACGCCAGTGCCGCGGCAGTCGGCTCATTGATGATGCGCTTCACGCTGAGTCCGGCAATGCGTCCGGCATCTTTCGTCGCCTGTCTCTGGGCATCGGAAAAATAGGCCGGAACCGTAATGACGGCATCGCTGACCGGACCGCCCAGATATGCTTCGGCATCTTTCTTCAGCTTCATCAGGATCATCGCGGAAATTTCCTGCGGCGTATAATTTTTGCCGTCGATGTTCTTCGTCCATCGGCTGCCCATTTCCCTCTTGATGCTGGAAATGGTCCTGTCCGTATTGATGGCTTCCTGTCTTCTTGCCGCCGCGCCGACGATGCGCGTGCCGTCTTTGGAAAATGCAACGACGGACGGTGTCGTGCGCATACCTTCCTTATTCGGGATAACCGCCGGCACGTCTCCTTCGAGTACTGCCACACAGCTGTTGGTCGTTCCCAGATCGATTCCGATTGTCTTGGACATTGTATTCCTTTCCCGCGGCTGTTTTCTCTGCCGCGGATTTTCTCATCTGATTCGGATATCATACACCCGATTTGTGTTCAAACTGTTTTCACGCAGAATTTTCAGCCGATGGATTTTCCGCTTCAGCCGTATAAAAAATCCTCCGTCTTCACCCAATGCCTTCATTCGGCATTCCGGTCGGACGGGGGATTTCTGCGCTGAACAAAAATTCATTCCTTTTTCAACAGGATCAGCTCGCTCTTCTTTACGCCTGCCGCACGGGCAACCACCGAGGACGGTCCCCTGAAGGGTATCGGTTTTCCGTAAATGTCGCAGATTTTTCCGCCGGCTTCCGTCACGATCAGCGCTCCGGCACAGTAATCCCACAGGCCCAGACACATTTCAAAGAAAAGCACGGTCGAGCCGCAGGCCACCTTGCAGAGGTCGTACGCAGCCGAGCCGGAACGGCGGAGATCTGCGCAACGGCCCAGATAATCATAAGCCATCTTCATGGAAATCTTTGAGAACTTCGCCTGGTACGGCGTCGTCCCGAAGGAAATGAGGCATCTCTTCATCGGCTCTTTGGAAACATGGATCGGTTTTCCGTTGAGCGTGCTGCCCTTTCCCTTCATTGCCGAAAACAATTCATCCGTGTAGGGGTTGTAGACCACGCCGATGAAAGGCTTCCCGTCCTTCAGAAGTCCGATGGAAATCATCGACGGCCTGTAGGCATAGATGAAATTCGTCGTTCCGTCAATCGGGTCGATGACAAATGCATATCCTTTTTTATAGGTGCTTTTGAAAGCATCCTCGCCGTTTTCTTCTCCGACGAAATTGGCTTCCGGGAGAAGTTCCCTGAGTTTTCCCTCGAGGAATTGCTGGCTCTTCTTATCATACGCCGTCACGAAATTCGCATGTCCGTCTTTGTCCGACGTGACGCTTTCGGGATCTTTCGCTTCCAGCAGGATGTGCCCGCCTTCCCTGATGATTTTTTCGATTCCTTCCTGAATCTCTCTGTCTGTCATGTTCTGCCCTTTCTGTGCTGCCCTTGCTGTGCTGCTCTTCCTGTACTGCCCTTTCTCTGCTGCCCTTGCTGTGCTTCCCTTCCTGTACTGCTCTTTTCCCGCCGTATGCTCTGTGCTTCCCTGACCGTCCGGCTGCAGAAGTAAGCTCTTCTCAGTCGCGGTAGATATACGTCTGCATAATGTCTTCCCAGGTCTCGACTCTCTTCATGAGGGAAGTCGTTCCGTCCGGCTTCTCTTCGATCATCGCGCACTGCGGAAGAATGAACGGAGGTTTCTGCGTATTGGTATAGCCGCCGACATTTCCGAAAATAATCAGGTCGCCGACGGAAACAGGTCCGCTGTAATCCCGGTAGACCACATCGTATTCCAGGCAGGTGTATCCGACAAAATCAGCGTGCACGACCGTCTCGCTTTCGCTGCCTGTCGGCAGAACTTCGATCGGAAGATTGAAATCGGTGCTGATTTTCCCGAGATTGAATTTGCTGGTATCCAGCACGACAAAAGTCTTTCCTTTGATGTGCTTGACCGCGGTCACGGACGCGATCATGGTAACATAGCGGTTGTCGAGATCCGTCCCCGGCTCCGTAAAGAGCACCGGTCTTTGCTCCGGCTGATAGGAGTCGTAGTGCTCGGCAATGGGCCGGATGGCCGCTTCCGCATAATCTTCATAAGAGGGAATTTCCATTTTGAAAAATGAAGCAACTTCCGGCTGGACGACGCCGAACATGCCGCTTCCCAGATCCAGGTATTCCGGCGGATCGTTCGGGAAATACCGGTCGGCAATCTCCAGCATCTGCGTGGCGCGGCTGTTCCAGCTTTCGACCGTACGGGATTTGCTGATGTGGCAGTGCAGTCCGGAAAGCGTGACATTCTTCGCGGCACGGATTCTGCTGACGGCTTCATCGAAATCGCCGTTGTCCGTATCGATGCCGAACCGGGAAACAAACGGCTGGCCCACATCGATGTTGGCGCGAAGTCCGAGCTTGAAATTCCTGTCCGGATGGGCTGCCGCAAAAGCAAGGTCGCGTTCCAGTTCATCGAGGCTGTCGACATTGACAATGCCGCCGTTCATCATATGCTCTTCCAGCAGCGGTCCCTTGGCCGGACCGTTGTAGAGAATATGCGGGCTGTCGTATCCCAGACGCTTGGCAAAGTTGTACTCCATGTCGGAAACAACTTCCGCGTAACCGCCCAGATCCTTGATGATCTCGCAGATGCGCGGTGTATAATTCGTCTTGACGGAATAGGCTGTCTCGTATTTCGGGTAAGCCTCTTTCAGCGCTTTCTCATGGGCACTGTAATTTCCGGTGAATTCCGCCGAATGAAAAACATAGCACGGCGAACCGTACTGCTCCAGGATTTTCTTTGATTCCGCAATCGTGTCCTGAACAGACCTGATCTGTTCTTCTGATGTCTTCTTCATTTTTATTCCCTCTTTCAGCTTTTTATTTTTTGTTCGCAGTCCATGACATTTCCTGATCCTGCGAACAGATTATCACCTGTCTGCTTCATTCATTAAGATTTTGCTGCTGCTCTAGTTTAATATCCTGATGTCAGGACGTCAAGCCCTGAAGCGGTGCGGAAAACTGCAAATTTCTCTCCGTATTCAGGGAATCGAACTTGATGACGTAGTACCCTTCTCCCGCCTCGACCTTCAGGACCGTTCCCGGGCCGAAAACTTCATGCCGGACCCGGCTGCCTTCTTCAAAGAGATTCCGCCTCTTTTCAAGCTTTTCCTCATCCTGCCGGATGAAGCGCGTGCTCCTCTCAACGATTTCCCGGTCCGGCTCCGTCACGCATTCGATGTTCTCAAGACCTGCCTCGAAAATGAACCGGCTCGGATATTTGAAGACTCCGTCGTTCGTGACCCCTTCCGAATCCGAAAGGTACAGCCTGTCTTTGGCGCGCGTCATTGCCACGTACGCCAGTCTTCTCTCCTCGTCCATATCGTCCGGCATCAGCACTTTCCTGCTGGGAAATACTCCCTCGTTGAGGCCGCATAAAAAGACGCAGGGATATTCCATTCCCTTGGCGGTATGCACGGTCATGAGCTTGACGGTGTCCGCTTTTTCTTCCTGATCGAGATTCGTAAAAAGGGCAATGCGGCTGAGGAAATCCCGGAGCGTCGTATCGCAGTCCTGTCCGGCATCGGCGACCGCCCTCTTGAATTCCGCTTCGTTGTCGAGTCTTTCCTGATCGCCCTGCAGGCGCAGGTACGATTCATATCCCGTCCGGTCCAGCACCATCTGCAGGATGTCCGAAAGCATCGGCGCTTCCCGGTCCGGATCCCGCATGAGGCCCTGTGCGACCGCTTCTTCCTGCAGGATCACTTCGAGCCTCACGCTTTCCACCGCTTCCGCGTAAGACTTCGCGCCCGTCTTTTCAAAGATCTCATTTTCCAGATTGTCCTTCAGCGAATCGTAAAGAGACTTTCCATGCGATTCGGAATATTCCCGCAGGAACTCCAGCTTCTTCTTTCCGATTTTTCTCGAAGGAAGATTCACCGTCCGCAGGAAGGCATTGTCGTCGCCGTCCGTGAGCATGCGCAGGAAGCAGACCATGTCGCGGATTTCCCTGCGCCCGTAAAATTCAACGCCGCTGAAAATGCGGTACGGAATCTTTTCCTTAATAAAAGCTTCCTCCATCGCCCGGGAAAGATAATGCGCCCGGTACAGCACGCCGATGCGGCCGTACGGAATGCCCTCGCCCTTCAGCGTCAGGATTTCCCCGGAGATCCACTCCGCTTCCTCCTTCTCGCTTTTGGCATGGAAATATAGCGGCTTCTTTCCGCCCGGCCTGACCGCCCTGAGCTTCTTCGGATAGCGGAGCTTGTTATTGGAAATAACGCAATCCGCGGCCTTCAGGATTTCCGGCGTCGAACGGTAATTTGCATCGAGCACGATCGTCTTCGCATCCGGGAACTTCTTATCGAAGTCCAAAAACAGGTGCATGTGCGATCCTCTCCAGGTATAGATCGTCTGGTCCGGATCGCCGACGATGAACAGGTTCTTATGCTTCCCCGAAAGATATTGCGCGATCGTGTACTGCCGAAGGCTTACGTCCTGGAACTCGTCGATCATCACGTATTCCATGCGGTCCTGCCATTTCGCGCGGATGTCCGGAAAGTTCTTCAGGATATAGGACGCAAAATTGATCAGGTCGTTGAAATCGAGGCCGAAGCATTTTTTCTGTTCATACAGATAGCGCAGGAAGATTTCCTCGTCGCGGTCTTTGGCCGCTGCGAAACGCGCCTTGAGCTCGTCGTTGTTCAGCAGATAGAAATCATCGATGTACGACTCCGTCTGCATTTTCTTTCCTTCCAGCACTTCGTCGATGGTCCGCTTGATCGTCGTGTCTCGGAGCGACAGGTGCATGTCCTCGAAGACCCTCTCCAGAATATCCTTTTCATCCTCCGTGTCCAGGATCAAAAATTCTTTCGGGAAATGAAGCACGTGCACGTCTTCTCTTAACAGCTGCACGCAGAACGCATGGATGGTGCAGACATAGCCGAGATCGAGATTGTCCCCGAGCATCGAGCGGACGCGGCTCTTCATTTCATTCGCCGCACGATTTGTAAACGTCACGCAGAGAATGTTCTTCGGCGCGACGCCGAGCTTCGAGACCAGGTAGCAGTACCGGGATGTCAGGGCACGCGTCTTGCCGGTGCCGGCTCCTGCCAGCACGCGCACATAGCCCTCGGTCGCAAGGACCGCGGCCTTCTGCTCCTCATTCAGTTTCTCCATAAAATCATCCGGCATGCCTGTCTCCGCTTTTAATGCCGTCAGTTTCTCAGCTTCCGTTCTTCAGATATTCCGTCACGATCAGGTCGACGGCCTTGTCGTAACTCAGGATTCCTTCGCTCTCACCCTGCGACTTCAGATAGGAATCGTTCAGGCTGTCGGCCGTTTCCCGGGCCTTGCCCTTATGGGCATCCCAGTATTTCGAATTCGCTTCCAGATCCAGATTGGCTCTCTGATCCAGCTGCCCCGCAGCCGACTCCCATAGGGACTTGTCACGCGCATAGAGTTCGTTTCCGACATAGACCCAGCCTGTCAGGTATCCGCTGTAGGAAATATCCGCATCCGATGAATCCCGGCAGGCGAGGTAGGCGATAAAATTGCATTCATCTTCCGGCATCGAGCCGTGCAGATGCGAAAGCTCATGGCACATCGTAAACGGAATGTTGTAGGCCGTCATGTCGACGTTGACATTTGCTTCCATCGTCGCAGCTGAAAAGACGCCCGTGATTCCCAGATAGGAAAGCGCCCAGGAATTGAATACGTCTTTTGTTTCCGGATAATAGCCCGACAGGATGGGATAGATTTTTGCTTCATTTTCCATGGCGGTCCGGATCCGTTCCTTAAGGTTTCCGGACACCGTCATGATTTCGTTTTCATCCCGGCTGACGGAACCCGCCCGCGCATTGATATTCTGAATCAGCATCCGTCCTGTCGCCGCCAGATTCTCCGTCGAATAGGAACCGCTTGAAAGTCCGTATCTTTCGGAAAAACTCGGCTGGGAAAACGGCACGTCCTGATTGGCTTCGTACAGGAAGAAAAGAACCGCGGCAATGAGAAGAAGCACGGCTCCCCTGTTCAGCATGTATTTTCCGGCGCCGGTTCTCCGCACGCCTTTTACGATGCTCCGCACGATCCACACGACAAGGAGAAGGATCAGCAGATAGATCAGCATCTCGGCCAGCGAAAAAGGAAGGAAGCCGCTCAGGCGTCCCAGCGTATTCACCGCGATCGGGTTCATGATCTGCGTGAACCTTTCGGCAAAGCCTGACACGCCGCAGAGAAGGCGCAGGACAACCGCTGCCGCAGCAAAAGCTGCGGCGGTGTAAACCTTGCTCATACGCGGAGGCTCTTCTTTTTGAATTCGGTGACATAGACCTGCTTGACATCGAACCCGTGCGCGGCAAATTTCGAATTCAGGAATTCATACACATAAGGCGTGATGCGGATCAGATTGAGACGGACCGGAAACTTCGCCAGCTTCTCCGGATCATGTCCGGCGGCTTCCGCCGCTTTCCGGTATTCGTCATTCATGTACGGAATAATGGAGGCACGGCCGGTGATCTGCAATCCGCCCAGCTTGTCCATCCCGGCATACGGATCGTAAATCGCTGCAGAGACTTTTTCATTTACCAGAAGGCCGCGGAACTTGCTGCCGCCTTCCGAGAAAATGTAAAACATTTCATCGAGATAGGTATAGCCCACCGGAGTGCACCGCACGTCCTTCTCGGTGCTGGTCGCAAGCGCCATCGTATCATGCGAGGAAATGAACGCGCGGATCGAATCCATCAGCGTTTCCGCATCCATCGGCTTCTTCGGGTCGCGGAGGACTTTCGCGATCTCATGGCCCGCCTCGATTGCCTGCGCTTCGCCGCTGATGAAGCGGCTGGAGATCTCTCCGCAGCCGATCAGGTCCTGCATGTCCAAGATGTATTTTCCGAAGCCGGTGTCGGAAATGCCGACGCCCACGAATGCAACCTGTTTATTCTTCAGGCGCTCTTTGTTCTCAGTCAGGTAGACCTTCGTCTTGCCCGCCGTCAGCGTCCCGTAGAAATTGAAGACGAAACAGACCTTCTCATAAGCATCGAAGCTTTCCGGTGCCTCGGTCAGTTCCGCCGTCATTGCATTTCCGATCAGATAGCTCAGGGAATCTGCAATCCGTTCCGTCGTGCTCATTTTTCCGTCGTAGAGAATCAGTGTGCTCGCCATTTCTTCCGCCTTTCTAACCCGCGTATTTTTCTGCTGCCGCGGGAATGACATCAATGTTCTGCGCCAGGATCTTCGGGAACTGGTCAATCGCGACCGGACATTTCCCGCTCCCGGTTTCAATCGTGACCGATGGGATGCAGCGGATGAGCTCCATGTAGTCGGAGCATCCGCCGACTGCTTTCGATGAATCGGTATAGGCTGCCACGAATGCATAGCCCGTCAGATTCGTGCACATCGTCCCGAGTACCTTATTTGCCGCAAGCAGGTCCCCGGTCAGTCCGTAATTCCAGTAGACGGTCTGCCCCGCCGCATGATAGGAAATGAAGCAGACGCAGTTGATGCGGTCCACGAGCGAGATCAGCGCCTTCGTTTCCGCCTCCGAATTCGCGGAGAGTCCCTTGTAGCAGTCGGTCGAACTGTACGGGACGCCCGTCACGTAGTTCTCCCAGTTCACGTCAAAATTCTTGTTGAGGTCGACGCCCCGGGCATTGGCCTTGAACGTCTTGAAATAATCCGCTTCCGATGCCTTCGTGCGGCCGAGTCTTGTATCCGATGCATACGTCTCTTCCAAGCTCTTCCGGAGACTTGCCTTCGCGATATGGTCAAGTCCCGACTGCGCCACCGTGACGCCGTCCGGATTCGTCATCGGCACCATATGGATGCAGACATTGGAAAAAAGATCTGCATAAGTCCTGCCGTCATAGGTACCGGTCTGGTAATTCATGAGATAAAGCTCGAGTGATTTCATCGCCGTCAGCGTGTTGATGTATTCCCGCGCATGCAGGGAATACTGCACGACGATATGATTGGCCGCCTGGGGGTTCCCGATGACCGCTTCCATGACCTGCCGTCCGCCGTCTCGCCGAGCGAATCGACGGTAACCAGGTCCGGATAGCGGACCGAAAGCAGATACAGGTCGCGTCTCATTTCCTCATAAGTATAGGCGGCATGATCGATCGGCACGATCTCGTCTCCGTCTGCCGGCATCTGCGATGCCCACACGGACTCATCCGTTTCTTTGTAGGGAACATCCGGTTCTGTGCTCTCGTCCGAAGAATCCCCTCCCGAAGAAGTATCTAAGACAGCGGAGGCAGAATCCCCCGCATGAGAGGCATCGGAAATTCCTGAAGCGCTGCCACTTCCGGAAGAAGTTCCGTGTCCTGCCGAAGAGACCTCCGAAGCAGAAACGACAGCCCGGGAAACAGAGGCACCGGAAAGCGTACTGCCTGCCACATTCAGATACCAGCGGATTCCAAGGGTGGCGATGCCCGCCGCAAGTCCCATAAGAACTCCAGACAGAAGGATCGTCGCAATGAATTTTTTCTTGTTCCCCCGGTTATCCATTCAAAAAAGCAGTCTCCGTAAATGAAATTCAGTTTCCGAAATAAGCATCGATGCCGTTGGCCAGTCCCTCGACGATGGCCGCCTGTCCTGAAGAGGATGCCATGTAGAGATCATCGCTCTGGTTGCTCATGAAGCCCATTTCCACAATGGCGACCGGCATCTTGGCCCAGTTGATGCCCGTCATGTCATCGCCTTCCAGCAGTCCCCTGTTGCGAAGTCCCGTGGCTGCGCACTCACCGTTCACCAGAAGCTGTGCAAGCCTTCTGGAACCGGAAATGACCGAAGAGCTCAGATACGGGTTCGAAGTCGAAGGCGCATAGCAGAGAGCTCCGCTGACCGAACTGCTGTCGACGGAATTTCCATGGATCCTGACGAAAATATCAGCGCCCGCATCCGCCGCCAGCTGTGCTCTTTCGGCGTTGCTGATGTCGACGTCATTGGTCGTGCGGATCATATAGACGCTGTAGCCGCGGCTCTGAAGTTCGTCGCGCAGCTTCAGCGAGACATCCAGATTGAGCTGATATTCATTGAGTCCGGACCAGTCTCCGTAAGTACCGGAGGAAACCTTCTGCTTCATGGTCGAGGACCCCGGTCCGATTGGTTCCGTGCCGGTATCGGCATGGAGCTGATGTCCCGCATCGATTGCCACCAGACGGCTGTTTTTCTTCGGAGGCGTATAGACGGATGCCGTCGTCGGAATCAGCGAAAAAGCCTGCGCCGCCGTTCCGTTTCCGGTATAGGCCTGCACGTTCGTGCCGGCAGCCGACTGACCGCCCGCCACGTCCAGAACCGTCCCGAACGCCGAAAGAATGGTGTATTTCCCGTCGCCGGCATAGACGAATTTCCACTTCTGGGCATTGGAACCATTTCCGTCATACTGCTGGACATTGGCTCCTGACGCACTGCTGCCGCCGGTGATATCCAGCATCTTCGCGGAGCAGGCGCACTGCAGCGTGTACCAGCCGCCGCCCAGGTAGCTGGTCACGAACTTCTGCGCATTGGTCGAATTCGAATTCCAGATCTGCAGATTTCCGCCGTTTTCCGTGGAGGCACCTGCGATATCCAGTACTTTTGAAGAATCCAGGGAAGAGGAAATCATGAAGGTCCCGCTGCTCGGAAGCGTGCGTGCGGAATCCGTCATTTCAAAGGAAAAGCTCTGGGCAGCCGTGCCGTTTAAAGACCAGAGCTGCACGTTTCTCCCATTTTCGCTGAGTCCGCCGGAGACATCCATGCCGCAGGCCGAAGACAGTTCAGACACCAGCGTATAGCATCCGTCGGCCGTCGGCACCGCCTTCCATTTCTGGGATGCGGTATTATTATAGGTATACTGCTGAACATTGGTGCCGTCGGATGTCTGCCCGCCCGCCACGTCGAGGGCCAGGGAAGAACACAGAGGACTGATGAGGAACGAGCCGTCGGATACGGCCGTCAGGGTAAAGAGCTGCGCTCCGGTATTGTTCTGATCCCAGATATCGAGATTGCCGCCGCTTGCCGTGCTGCCTCCCGCAATATCCAGAACCTTCTCATCCGCATAGGAAGTGTGGATGATGTAGGTTCCGCTCGTCAGCGTTTCCGCAGATGCGGGCGTAAAAACAAAATGCTGGGCAGCCGTCCCGTTGCTTTCATAAATCTGAATCGCGTTTCCGGCACTTGCAATGGCGCCCGGAACGTCAAAGACCAGGGAGCAGCTGGAAGGACTGATCAGACAGGAGCCTGAAGCCTCGTCCCTGAGAATGCGGAATTTCTGGGCAGCTGTGCGGTTGCGGCTGTATTGCTGGACTTTCGTGCCGTTGACCGTTCCGCCGCCGCGGATATCCACGGATTTTCCCGAATAATAGCTGTAGATGGAATAGAGGTTATTTCCCAGCGGTCTTACGACAAACTTCTGCGCCGCACTGCCGCCGGCATCCTGAAGAGTAACGGAGGCTGTGGAATCATAGCTGTTTCCATCTATGCCGAGCACCTTTGAAGAATCCAGACTCGAGCTGATCGTATAGATTCCCGCGGAAAGGTTCGCATCAGATGCGGAAGCACTGACCTCCTGAAGCCCCGCAGCGGGACAGATTCCGCCGATAAGACTGAGAATCAGGGCAAATGAGGCTAAGACTGCAGTCATTTTCTTCATGTTGAAATCCTCCATGGACTGATTATATCATGAACCGGCCTAAAAAGGAGTTTGAATTGCAAAACCCTCCTCCATAGTGTAGAATGTCTTCATATGACACCAATCGTAAAAATGATCATATTTTTCATCATTCTCCAGACGGTCTCATCTCTGCTTCTGACATGGACCGGCGTGGTGGCAACTTGCGGACTTTTGCTCCGCAAGCGTAAAAAGCATGAAAAAATCACCAATAAAAAGAACCGTTTTGCCGTCATTGTCTGCGCGCGAAATGAAGAAAAGGTACTGCCCTATCTTCTGGATTCCCTCGCCAGACAGGAATACCCCAAGGATTTCTGGCACGTCTACGTCATTGCCGATCACTGCACCGACCATACGGCCGACGTCGTCCGGCACTATCCCCTGGCAACCGTCTGGGAGCGCAACGAAGGCCCCCGCACCGGCAAGGGCGATGTCCTCAACTGGGGACTCCGGCGCCTGCGGGAAGAGCGGGCCATGGCTTATGACGCCATTCTTGTCTTTGATGCCGACAATGTCGCTGCCCCGAATTTCATGGAGGAAATGAGCAATTCCCTGAATGAAGGCTCCGATGTCGTCCAGGCGAACCGTCTCGCCGGCAAGCCGTTCCGCTCCACCGTCACGAAATGGTACGCGATCTACTGGACCGCCTATTCCTTCCTTTATTCCTTCCCCAGATACAGCCTCGGGCTTTCCCCGTTCCTGACCGGAACCGGGTTTGCCGTCCGCACTTCCCTTCTCCAGAAATACGGCTGGAAGACGACTTCCATGACGGAAGACGTGGAATACAGCATCCAGACCTGCCTGCGCGGAGACAAGGTGGCCTTCGCCATCAACGCGATCTGCTACGACGAACAGCCTCATCAGCTCAGCGTCGCTTTCCGCCAGCTCTGCAGATGGTGCACCGGGACCTACCAGATTCTGGGGCGCTACTTCAAGCAGTGGTGCCGTTCCATGAAAGAAAAACCCACCATCCAGAAATTCGACAATCTGGCCCTGCTTCTGACAGGACCCCTTTCCATTGTTTCCCTGTTCATGACGATCATCATCAACGTGCTGATTGTGATTTATTTCCAGAGGGTGCGCCTGATCCAGGTCATTTTCATTCTCCTGTCGATCGCCGGCACTTATTTCATGACCTGGGAAACCACGCGCTACGTCCACATCAAGCTGAAGGACATCCTCTCGGGATGGCTGACATTTCCGCTCTTCCTGATGCTCTTTACGTTCTGCTCCTTCTGGTCCCTCTTCGTACCGGCCAGACGCTGGACGCCGATCGAACACGACGGCATCAAACGGACCTGAACGAAAAAACCGGACCTGAGCAAAAGACCTGACCGCATGCTACAGCAGTTCCTCCATCAGCTTTCCATAGAATTCCGTCATCTTCAGCAGCCGCGCGGCTGCTATTTTTTCGTTCCGGCCGTGAACGGTTCCGCGCTCCGCAGCTGACATTTCCATCGGCGTGAATTTATACACGCATCCGGATATCCGGTGGAAGTGTCTCGAATCCGTCCCGCCGTTCAGTGTATACGGCGCGGGAAGCGCCTCCGGCCAGAAGTGTCTGACAACGCCGGTCAGCTGCTTCCATTTCTCACCTTCGCAGTCCGAGACCGGAGAAGGATTGCTTCCGGAAATGTACCGGTATTCAATCTTCGGGTCGTTCACTGTCTTCCGGATATGCGCAAGCGCCGACTCCATTGTATCGCTGCCGAGAAGCCTTAGGTTCACTCCCATCACCGCCCGGTCCGGAAGGACGTTGAAGGAGGACGACCCCTGCATCATCGTCACCGCACAGGTCGTCCGGACCATCGCATTGAACGTGCCGCCCATTTTCGCGGCCGCTGCCCGGATGGCAGGCGAAAGCAGTCCTGCATGCCGAAAGGCAGCACCGTAAATTCCCGGGACTTCCGTTCCGAGATAGCGGAACATTTCCAGGACCGGCTTCGTGAGCTGTGCCGGAAACGGGTGCGTCTCGATGGCGACCGCTGCCCGTGAAAGCTCTCCCACCGCCGTGCTCTTCGGGGGCGTGGAGGCATGACCGCCTGCATTCTGCACCGAAAGCTCCAGGTTTGCGACGCCCTTTTCGGCAATGCCGATCATCGCCGCCGGCCTCTTCACGCCCGGCAGTCCTTCCGGAATGACGGCTCCGCCTTCATCCAGGACAAAGTCCGGATAAACTTTCCGTGCCTCAAAATCCTTCACGATGGCATCGGCGTCTTCTCCCTCGACTTCCTCTTCTCCCGAAAATGAAAGATAGAGATCGTGCGCCGGAATCCAGCCTTCCCTCAGCTTTTCTTCGACCGCTTCCATGACGGAGCAGAGCGTGCACTTCGTGTCGAGCGAACCGCGGCCGCAGATAAAACCGTCCTTCATTTCCCCGGAGAACGGATCAAAATCCCATTCCGATTCTTCGGCCGGCACGACATCGTAATGCGCCATGAAGACGCAGGCCTTCTCCGCACTCTTTCCGGGAATGCGGTAAAGCAGTCCGGTCCTGCCGATGAGACGGCGCTGTCCCGCTTCTGCGGTCAGCGGATACAAGTCATCGAGCAGCTGCCGGAACTTCACGAACTCGGCCTCATCCGTCTCCGCAGCAGCAAAATGCGAGACGGTCTTCAGCCTCACCATCTTTGAAAGATTGCTGCTGATTCGCCGTCCCGCATCTTCATTCATTTTCTTCAGTTCTCCTGATACTTCTTCACTTCGTTATAAAGCCAGTCTGTCCAGGCCGCGATGCCCTCTCCGGTCTTGGCGGAGATTTCGAAAATCTTCATGTCCGGATTGCGCATGAGGATATTCTTTCTGGCCTTCTCCTGATCAAAATCAAACACGCTGACCGTATCGATCTTGTTGATGAGCACAACGCTGCTGACCTGGAACATCAGCGGATATTTCAGCGGCTTGTCGTCCCCTTCCGGAACGGAAAGAATCATCACGTTCTTTGTCGCGCCGGTATCGAACTCCGCCGGGCAGACAAGGTTGCCGACATTTTCCAGGAAAATGAGGTCGAGTCCCGAATCTCCGAGACCTTCCAGACCCTCCGCCGTCATTTTCGCATCGAGGTGGCATGCGCCGCCGGTATGCAGCTGGATCGTCCTGACGCCGAGCGAAGAAACCGTCTTCGCATCGACATCGGAATCGATATCCGCTTCCATGACGCCGATCTTCAGCTTATCCTTCAGGGCTTCGATCGTCCTTGTCAGCGTCGTCGTCTTGCCCGAACCGGGCGAAGACATCAGGTTGACCAGATAAACCTTCTTTTCCTTCAGACCCGCACGCAGCTTTTCCGCGCGCTCGTCATTGTCCTGAAAAACACTTTCCTTGATTTCGAGAATCCTGTAGCCGTCCATTTATCTGCCTCTGAATTATTTATTTTCCGCGGCAGCCTCTTCCGCCGCCTCTTCCTCGATTTCTTCTTCAACAGCGTCTTCCCCGAGGCCCTTGTGGCCGATGGAAAGCAGCAGGTTCAGGAGAATGCCGAAGATGGCCGCACCTGCGATGCACGGGACATTCATTCCGAAGAACGGGATGTTGCCGCCGAAAGCGTACTGTCCGCCGATGCCGATGACCATGATCGTCGCGATGACCGCAATGTTCTTGGAGTTGAAGACGTCGACCTTTTTCTCAATCATGATGGCGATGCCCTGTGCGGCAATGGCACCGAACAGGTACATTTCCAGACCGCCGATGACCGCCAGCGGAATTCCGTAGATGGCCTGGATGAGCGGCGTGAAGAAGGAAATGACCATGGCAATGATGGAAGCCGCAATCAGCACCGGAATCGAGAAGACCTTCGTGATGGCCATCGTGGAAATGTTCTCGCCGTAGTTCGTGCCGGCCGGTCCGCCGACCACGCCGGAGATCATGTCGCAGAGTCCGTCGCCGATCAGGTTGCGGTCCAGCATGGAAGCGAGGTCATATTTTTTCTTGGAGCCTTTTTTCTTCGCCAGATCATTGACGTAAATATCGATCTGGTAAATGTGAGCCGTTGATTCCGGAATCGTCGCAATGGCGATCGGCATGATGGCGATGACCGCTGCGGCATTCGGGATCGGGAAGGAGAACGCGGGAACCGCGAACACCCCGGCCGTAAAGAGAGAACCTGCAAGAGCTTCCGCCGGCATGGCGCGGAAAAGGTTTCCGGCTCCGGCCAGGTAAAGAATGCAGGCCGCCGCGCATCCGGTAAAAGCACCCAGAAGCAGAGGCAGCTGCGCAAGGAATCCCTTGAGGTATCTTGCATAGATAACGGTGGAAAGAAGCGTGATGAGGGAAACGACCCAGACCCAGCTGGATCCGGTAATACCGGTCGCATCCGCCGCCGGGGCCGCATCCGAAAGTGCATTTCCCGCAAGCGTCAGGCCGATGATCATCGCGACCGAACCGGTGACGGTCGGAGGCAGAAGCGTTTCCACTGCTTTCCTGCCCGCGAAGCGGACAAGAACTCCTGCCGCGATGGAGACGAGACCGGAAAGGATAATGCCGAACTGTGCATACTGGATCAGCTGCGTCGGCAGGATGCCGGTCGAATTGAACTGGGCAATCTGTTCAGCGGTTCCCTGGCTTGCCACCATGGAAGAAATCGCCGTCAGATAGGCAAAGGAAGAACCATAGTACAGGGGGATCTTTTTCCCCGAAATCATGATGAAGCACAGTGTTGCAAGTCCGCTTGCGAAAATCGTAGTCGATACCTGAAAACCGGTAATCAGCGCGACCGCAATGGTCGCAGGAAACATGACGATGACCTGCTGCAGGGCATACAGAAACAGCCTGCCCGGCGTCGGTTTCTCATCAGGCAGATAACCGATCGCCTCACTTTTCTTTAAAGATAAATCAGCCATTTTTTCCCCTTCCTCATAGAAAACAGACTTCCCCGTGCAACGCATCAGCACGAGGCTTGCAATCCTTTATATTTTAAACAATCCCCTGCCGCATCGCAACCACATCTTTACAAAATCGTGTATTTTTTTCCGGCCCTCTCTTCTATATGTTGTGTAATCATAAAAAAAAGACCGTTTCCGCGGATGTTTCACGGAATACGGTCCTTGAGAAACGCTTTCATATCGTCCGGAACAGGCGCCAGGAGTACGATTTTTTCTCCGGTAAACGGCTGGAAGAATTCCGTCCTCCAGGCGTGCAGGGCCGTTCGCCTAAGCATCGGGGATTCAACTGCCCCCTCTCCGTACAGCGCATCTCCCAGAAGCGGATGTCCGATATGCGATAAATGAACCCGGATCTGGTGCGTCCTTCCGGTATCGATGGTGACCGAAAGCAGTGCATAGTTTTCATACTGCTTCTCCACATGGATATGCGTGACGGCCGGATCTCCGTCCGGCCTGACGCAGCGCTCGGTGGATGCGCGGGGATACGCAGAAGTACTTGCCGGCACGGCTGCGTTTTCATCGTCCGGCCCGCGGCGTGCAGATTCTTCTGCCTCCGCTCCTTCGCTTTTCCGTCCGATCGGCGCATCAACCGTCAGGTCCGTTTCCTCAAACTTCCCGGCCGCCAGTGCCAGATAGATTTTCGTTCTCCGTCCGTCTTCCGACTGTTCCGTCAGCTTGGATACGGCAGTGCGGTTCTTTGCAAAAAGCAGGATGCCCGACGTGTCCTTGTCCAGCCTTCCGACCGTCCGGATCTCATGCACTTCGTTTTCCTGTTCATAATGATACGCGACATAATTTGCCAGCGAGTCGACATAGTGTCCGTGGGAGGGATGCGAAACAAGACCGGCCGGTTTATTGACCGCAATCAGATCGGCATCTTCATAAAGAATGTCGAGCTTTCCTTCGGTCGGCACCGTCGTCTCGCTCTTCTTCTCCGGAATAAAGACACGGAGCGTTTCGCCCGGCTTCATTTCATGACTGGCATAAACGCTTTTTCCGTCCACCGTGATGCCGCCCTCGCTGTATTTCGCGCGGGCGATGTCATGGTGCACGAGTCCCCATTCCTTTTTCAAAATATCGCGGACGCGCCTGCCTTCATCCGCATCCTTTGCGGTGAAGAGCAGTTCGCGTCCGCCTTGGATATTCATCATTATTTATCCCTATAATGTGATCCGCATTGAATAATTTCAATTCTGTTGTTTTTTATCCGGTATACAATTCTATTGCAATCATCAATCCTTCTGCTCCAATACCCGGATAAGTCCCCGGAAAGCGGTTCCGGTTTTCCCAAACCATCGTACCCATTCCGATCCATATCTTTCAATAAATTCAGGATACGTTTCAATACTTTTCTATCCTGTCTGGTCCAGTATTCAAAATCTTCCCATGCATCATCAGACCAGGATTTATTCATCCATCACCTCATGTATCGTTCCACCGGTCCTTGCCATTTCAGCAGCAGATTTTTTTAATCTGGCTATATTTGTTTTACTGTAAAATGGATCGGCAGCAACCTCAAACGGTAATCGCTGTTCCCGAATAACGTCTTTTACAAACATATTAATCGCAACTGAAACATTCATACCTGTCTCACTGCAGAACGTTTCAAAATTTTTTTTGTCCTCTTTGTCAATTCGTACGCTGAGCGTTGATTCCTGAGCCATTTCTATCACCTCTTATGCAATAATTGTATTGCAAATGTATTACTATGTCAATACATTTCAGAGGGATGAATTATTTTTCAAACGGATACACGATTCCGAACTGCTTCCGGATCTGATCCATCTGGCACATGATCTGGATGGTTTCGGAATGAGGCATTTCCGGACATTCAATGCGTCCCTCTTCGATTGCTTTTTTGCAGGAGAGCACTTCGTATTCGTAGCCGGAAATCTGCTCAGGCGCATCATAGGACGCCAGCAGTTGCGGGTTGTCGCGGTCCGGCGCATAGACGCGGATCTGCCTGGGGTTGTTGATATTCTCGACCTCAATGAAACCTTCATCGCCACAGATGAGACCCATCCGGTTCGTCAGCGTGTACATCGTCGTGAAGAGAGAAGCCATGCGTCCGTCCTGATATTCCAGCATGACCGTATCCTGTCCGTCGACGCCGGTGTCCGTATAGACGCAGCCTGCGCTGATCTTTTTAATGTCATCGCCCCAGACCATGCTTGCAAAATTCAGCGTGTAGACCGTCAGGTCCAGAAGCGCGCCGCCGGCAAGATTCGGGTTTGTCATCCGGTCATTCATTTCGATGTGATAGCCGAGGTTTGCGGAAACGGTGCGGACCCGGCCGATCGTGCCGCTTTCGACCAATTTCATGATCATGTCGCGGGACGGCATATAGCGCGTCCAGATTGCTTCCGCAAGAAGGAGGTGACGGCTTTCTGCAAGCTCGATCATCTTCCGGGCCTCTGCCTCATTTACCGCGAAAGATTTTTCGCAGAGGACATTGCGTCCGGCATTCAGAGCGGCGCAGGTCCACTCGCAGTGATGCGAATGAGGCACCGCAATATAGACCAGATCAATGGCGTCGTCCGCCAGCATTTCCTCATAAGAGCCGTAAGCCTTCGTGAATCCGTACTGTGCTGCAAATTCCTGCGCATGGGAAAGATCGCGCGAGCCGATTGCATAGCATTCCACGTCTTCCATCTTTGAAATCGTCGCTGCCATTTTGTGCGCGATACCGCCCGCGCCGAGGATTGCCATCTTCATTTTCATTGTCCTGTCCTCCTGTCTGTCATCGGTACCCTGAATCCATTTTATTATATCATAATCCTGTCTTCTCAGTCATTCTCTGTTGCAGGCATTCCCTGTTCCATCGGAAAACCCGAGGCACTGAAATTTGCTCTTTCCGACTGTTTCAGCAGGCGCATAGATGCAAAGAACCGCCTGGTCTATCAGACCGACGGTTCTTCTGTCATCATTCTTTCCTGCCGCTATCATTACGGATAGCACAATCTTCCCGGCAGGTTCTATTCATCTTTTCTGTTCCTGTGACAATTCTGAAAATCAGTTCTGCTGGCTCGTCTCTTTCTTGATGACGTCATGCGCGCCGCCCTCGACGATCGAGGTTGCGGAGACAAGCGTCAGCTTTGCATTCTGATGCAGGTCTTCGATGTTCGTGACGCCGCAGTTGCACATCGTCGACTTGATCTTCAGAAGCGATTTATTGACATTGTCATGGAGGGAGCCTGCGTACGGAACGTAGCTGTCGACGCCTTCCTCAAAGGCCATGCCGTTCTTCGGCTTGCCGCCGAGATCGTACCTCTGCCAGTTGCGGGCCCGGTTCGAGCCCTCGCCCCAGTATTCCTTCACATAACCGCCGTTGACGAGCAGCTTGTTGGTCGGGCTTTCATCGAACCTTGCGAAATAACGGCCGAGCATCAGGAAGTCCGCGCCCATTGCCAGCGCCAGCGTCATGTGATAGTCATACACGATGCCGCCGTCGGAGCAGACCGGCACATAGATTCCCGTCTCCCTGTAATATTCATCCCTGGCTTTGACCACTTCAATCAGGGCTGTCGCCTGTCCGCGTCCCATGCCCTTCTGCTCACGCGTGATGCATATGGAACCGCCTCCGATGCCGACTTTCACGAAGTCCGCGCCGGATTCTGCCAGATAGCGGAAGCCGTCCTTATCGACTACATTTCCCGCACCGACCTTCACGGCATCTCCGTATTTTCCGCGGACAAAATCGATCGCGTTCTTCTGCCAGACGGAATAGCCCTCGGAGCTGTCGATGCACAGAACGTCCGCGCCTGCGTCCACCAGGGCCGGCACCCGTTCTGAGAAGTCACGCGTATTGATGCCCGCGCCGACCATGAACCGCTTCTGGTTATCCAGGATTTCCAGCGGATGTTCCTTATGCGAATCGTAGTCCTTGCGGAAGACGATGTAGAGCAGCCTGCCTTCGCTGTCGATGATCGGCAAGGCGTTCAGCTTGTGGTCCCAGATGATGTCGTTGGCTTCCGAAAGCGTCGTGCCTTCAGTGCCGGTGATCATTTTCGCGACAGGAGTCATGAATTCCGAAACCTTCGCATCGATGGGCGTGCGGCTCGGACGGTAATCTCTCGAAGTCACGATGCCCATGAGCTTTCCGTTCGGCGTTCCGTCATCGGTAACCGGCATCGTCGAATGGCCGGTCTTTTCTTTTTCTTCGTAAACCTGCGCCAGCGTCATGTCCGGCGTCAGCGTGCTGTCGGAAACGACGAAGCCCGCCTTGTATTTCTTGACCTTCCGGATCATTTCGGCTTCGCTTTCAATCGACTGCGATCCGAAAATGAAGCTGAGTCCGCCTTCCTTGGCAAGCGCGATCGCCAGCGTATCGTTGCTGACCGCCTGCATGATTGCCGAGACCATCGGGATCTTCAGACGTATCGGGCACTCCTCTCCCTTTCTGTATTTCACGAGCGGCGTCGACAGATCGACGGAGGTCGGAATGCAGTCCGGTCCGGTGTAGCCCGGGATCAGCAGATACTCACTGAATGTTCTCGACGGTTCTTCGTAAATGAATGCCATGATTCCCTCCTGCGGCTCTATTAACCGAAATATTTGACAGCTGATGTAAAGATATCCATATTATAATTGCCCGGAACGTTTTGGTAAAGCCCCTCTCCGGTACGTTCCGTATGTCCCATCTTTCCGAGCACCCGGCCGTCCGGCGACGTGATGCCTTCGATGGCCAGCGTCGAGCCGTTCGGGTTGAAACGGATGTCGGAAGTCGGCACGCCGTCAAGACCGACATACTGCGTCGCAATCTGTCCGCCTGCCTTCAGCTTTCCGATCCATTTCTCATCGGCGACAAACCGTCCTTCGCCGTGGGAAACAGGGACGCTGTACACATCCCCGACCTTGATCTCCGCAAACCACGGACTCAGGTTCGAGGCGATGCGCGTACGCACGATCCGCGACTGATGCCGGCCGATCAGATTGAAGGTCAGCGTCGGGTCGTCATCCCTGGATTCGACGATTTCACCGTACGGCACAAGTCCCAGCTTGACCAGCGCCTGGAAACCGTTGCAGATTCCGGCCATCAGGCCGTCACGCTTCTTCAAAAGTTCCATGACCGCATCCGAAAGCTCCGGGTTGCGGAAAAAGGCGGTAATGAATTTGCCCGAGCCGTCCGGTTCATCGCCGCCGGAGAAGCCGCCCGGAATGAAGACGATCTGCGACTGCCTGACCTTATCGGAGAAGACCTTCACGGATTCCGCAATGCTCTCCTTCGTCAGATTGTTCACGACAAATGTTTCCGGCTCCGCACCGGCCCTCTTCCATGCCTTCATCGTATCGTACTCGCAGTTCGTGCCCGGGAAGACCGGAATCAGGACATGCGGCCGGCCATTCACGGCACCGATCATGGCGTCCGGTGCAGAGGCATGCTGCGCTGTCCCCTGCGTATATTCAATTTTTTCGTACGTCTCCGGTTCCTGGCCTTTGACATGATTGCAGATGAAAATCGGCTCCAGCTTATCTTCCCAGAGCGTGCGCAGTTCCTCAAGAGAGACCGACTGCGAAATGCCGTCCGCTTCTTCTATGCCAGCTGAAATGCAGCCGTCATCCGCCGTCACGCCCAGAAGCGATACCCGCGCGCCGCCCGGAATTTCCGCTGCTCCCGACTCATCGATATCGATCTTCTTCCCCGGCACAGCCTGGACATCTTCAAACTTCACGCCGTCCGCCAGTTCCGCGATAAAAGAACCGTAAAGATACTGCGTCAGCTCTTCCGCGGAAATCTTTCCGAAGCGGAAACCGATTCCGTTTCCGAGTGCCATCTTGAGCACGGCCTCCGCGATGCCGCCTTCTCCGGGCGTATAGACCGAAAGGATTCTCTTCGTGCGGATGAGGTTTTCCAGATACGGATAAATCATCTTCTCGCTCTTCGGCACCGGCACCAGTCCGCTCTCATCATAGAGCGGCCTGATGAAAATCACGTCGTGGCCTGCGCCCTTGAATTCCGGTGAGACGGCATCCGACTTCACGCCTTTCGTCACGGCAAATGAAACCAGTGTCGGCGGCACATGCAGATTTTCGAACGACCCGCTCATCGAATCTTTTCCGCCGATGGCCGCAAAGCCGAAATCTTCCTGCGCCTTCAGGGCGCCGAGCAGGGCGGCAGCCGGTTTCCCCCATGTCGCCGGATCGCTGTCCATGCGCTGGAAATATTCCTGGAATGTCAGATAGCATTCATGCATGTCCGCACCCGTCGCCGCCAGCTTCGCCAGTGATTCGACGACCGAAAGATAGGCGCCGCGGAACGGATCCTTTTCACAGATGAACGGATTGAAGCCCCATGCCATGAAAGAGCAGGCATCCGTCGAACCATTTTCAACGGAGACCTGGTTCACCATCGCCTGCGGAGGCGTCAGTTCATATTTCCCGCCGAACGGCATCAGCACCGTGCCGGCGCCGATTGTCGAATCGAATTCTTCCGACAGTCCTCTCTTGCTGCAGACGTTGAGATCCGAGGCAGTCGCCTTCAGGGCTTCCTCAAAGCCGGCATATTTTTTGGCCGCGACTTTTTCGGGCTTTCCGATCAGCGCGTTCGTATGCTTCTCCGCACCGTTTGAATTCAGGAACTCCCTCGACAGATCGACAATCGTCTTTCCGTTCCAGGTCATGGTCAGGCGCTTCTCCGCCTTCACGACCGCAACCGGCGTCGCTTCGAGATTTTCCTTTCCGGCAAATGCAATGTATTTTTCGGCATCCTCCCTGGCAACGACGACCGCCATGCGCTCCTGGGATTCGGAAATGGCCAGCTCCGTCCCGTCGAGTCCTTCGTATTTCTTCGGCACCCGGTTCAGGTCGATCTCCAGTCCGTCGGCCAGTTCGCCGATGGCGACCGATACGCCGCCTGCCCCGAAGTCGTTGCATCTCTTGATCAGAAGCGAAGCCTCCCGGTTCCGGAAAAGCCTCTGGAGCTTGCGCTCAACCGGGGCATTTCCCTTCTGGACTTCCGCGCCGCACACCTTGAGCGAATCGGCGTTGTGCGATTTCGAAGAACCTGTCGCGCCGCCGCAGCCGTCTCTCCCGGTACGTCCGCCGAGCAGAATGACCACATCTCCCGGCACCGGTTCTTCTCTTCTTACATTTTCCGCAGGAACCGCACCGATGACCGCGCCGATTTCCATCCGCTTGGCCGCATAGCCTTCGTGATAGATTTCATCGACCTGTCCCGTTGCAAGACCGATCTGATTTCCGTAGGAAGAATAGCCTGCCGCCGCGGTCGTCACCAGTTTCCGCTGCGGGAGCTTGCCCGGCAGCGTTTCGGAAAGCGGCTTCAGGGGATCGGCCGCACCGGTCACGCGCATCGCGGAATACACATAGGCACGTCCCGAAAGCGGATCGCGGATGGCGCCGCCGATGCAGGTCGCCGCGCCACCGAACGGCTCGATTTCCGTCGGATGGTTATGCGTCTCATTCTTGAAAAGCAGCAGCCAGTCCTCGTCCTTCCCGTCGACCTGAATGGTCATTTTCACGGTGCAGGCATTGATTTCTTCCGATTCGTCCAGATTCGGAAGCTTCCCTTCCGACTTCAGAAGGCGCGCCCCGAACGTTGCCAGGTCCATGAGATTCACCGGCTTCGTGCGGCCGAGTTTTTTCCGGTCCTGAATGTATTTGATGAAAGCGTCCTGCGCTTCCGGATAGTCATCGAAACCGACGTTGTCGATGGTCGTCAGGAACGTGGTATGACGGCAGTGGTCGGACCAGTAGGTGTCAATCATGCGGATCTCCGTGATCGTCGGATCCCGGTGCTCGCTCTTAAAGTAGTCCTGGCAGAACCTGATGTCCGCCTCGTCCATCGCCAGTGAATAATTCTTCACGAATTCCTCAAGGCCTGCCTCATCCAAACGGCAGAAGCCGCCGAGCGTTTCCACTTCGGTCGGCACCTCGTAATTTTCCTTCAGAGTCTCAAAGGTTTCCATTGAAGCCTCACGGCTCTCGACCGGATTGATGACGTAATGCTTCATCGCCTCCAGGTCTTCCCCGGAAATGTTTCCGCTGACCGCATAGATTCTTGCCGTCCTGACGAGCGGGCGTTCCCCCGCCGAGGCGATCTGCACGCACTGTGCGGCAGAATCGGCACGGAGGTCGAACTGGCCCGGCAGATACTCGACCGCAAAGATCTTCTCTCCGGCTTCCGTCTTCAGTTCATCGGAAACTGTATCCTGCTGCGGTTCCGAAAAAACCGTCTTCTTGCATTTCTCCATCAGGTCCGCATCGATGTTTTCAACATCGTAGCGGCTGATGAGACGCACCTTCTCAAGGCCGCGGATTCCGAGGATGTCCCGGAACTCTCCCAGAAGCTTCTTCGATTCATGATTCAGACCCGGTTTCTTCTCTACAAAAATTCGATAGACCATTTCGTCCTCCGGTTTACATAATCTTAATTATCGTCAACCAGTCGGGTTTGAGTCCCCGAGGCTGATTAGTTTACATAATTATTTTTCGGTATTCAGTGCCTTCATCGCCCTTGCGCCGATATCCTTCCGGTAATACGCATTCTGAAAGCTGACCTTCTTCACTTCCGCATAGGCTCTGTCAATCGCTTCCTTCAGCGTCGCGCCTTTTGCCGTCACGCCGAGCACGCGCCCGCCGTTGGAAAGCAGGGTGCCTTTCGGGACCGCAGAACCGCCGCTCTTTTCCGTTCCGTCCGCGCTCCTGGCTCCCGCAATATACAGATCGCCACAGAAATCTTCGGCGACCGTGATCGGGAATCCCTTTTCATATTTTCCGGGATAGCCTTCCGAAGCTTCGATCACGCAGCAGGCACTGCCCTCTTCCCATTCAATCTTCATTTCCGAAAGAGTGCCCTTCTCGACCGCTTCCATGATCTCCAGAAGGTCGCTCTTCAAAAGCGGCAGCACGACCTGCGTCTCCGGATCCCCGAAACGGCAGTTATATTCCACGACCTTCGGCCCGTCCTTTGTCAGCATCAGGCCGAAATAGAGGCAGCCTTTGAAGAGGCGTCCTTCCTTTTCCATGGCGCGGACGGTCGGCACGAAAATCTTCTCCATGCATTCCTGCGCAATGGCTTCCGTGTAATACGGATTCGGCGCGACCGTTCCCATGCCTCCGGTGTTGAGGCCCCTGTCTCCGTCGAGGGCGCGCTTGTGGTCCATGCTCGAAACCATCGGGCACACCGTCTTTCCGTCGGTAAAGGAAAGCACGCTGACTTCCGGACCTTCCATGAATTCTTCGATCACAACGGAAAGTCCGCTTTTCCCGAACAGCTCGCCGCTCATCATTCCGCGCAGCGCTGCCTCGGCATCCTCCCGTTTCTCGCAGATCACGACGCCCTTTCCGAGTGCCAGGCCGTCGGCCTTGACGACGATCGGAAGAGGTGCCTTCCGGACATATTCCAGAGCCGGCTCCAGTTCGGTAAAGGTTTCATATCCCGCCGTCGGGATGTGATACTTCTTCATGAGATTCTTGGAAAATACCTTTGAGCTTTCGATGACCGCTGCCTTTGCTTCCGGCCCGAAGCAGGGAATGCCTGCCTCATGAAGACGGTCGACGCAGCCGGCCGCCAGAGGATCGTCCGGCGCGACAATGGCAAAATCAACCGCATGGCCTTTCGCAAACTCCGTGATTCCGGCAATGTCGGAAACCTTGATGTCGACAGGTTCCGCCTCATTTCTCATGCCGGCATTTCCGGGGAGAACGTAGATCTTTCCGCAGAACGGGCTCTGACTGATTTTCCGAATAATGGCATGCTCGCGTCCGCCGCCGCCTACCACCAGAATGGTGCTGTTTTCTTTCATGCTGTGTCCTTTCCGTATCGATGCTGATTCATGGCAGATGCACGGCCTTTCGATTTCATGACGGTACCGTCAGCAGTCTGCTTCACTTCTCAATGATGGAACAAGCGGATGCCCGTGAAGCACATGACCATTCCGAAGCGGTTGCAGGCGTCAATCACCAGATCGTCGCGGATGGAACCGCCGGGCTGTGCCACATATTTGACGCCGCTCTTCGCGCCGCGCTCGATGTTGTCCGCAAACGGGAAGAACGCATCCGACCCGAGCGTGACATTTTTCGCATGCGAAGCAAGATAAGCCTTCTTCTCTTCTCTCGTAAACAGCTGCGGCTTCTCTTTGAAATAATTTTGCCACACGCCGTCCTCCAGAAGATCTTCGCTTTCCTCTCCCAGATAGAGGTCGATGGCGTTGTTACGCTCCGCCCTTCCGACGTTCTCCCTGAACTGAAGGTCCAGGACACGCGTGCTCTGGCGAAGCCACCAAAGATCAGCCTTCGATCCGGCAAGCCTCGTGCAGTGGATTCTCGACTGCTGCCCTGCGCCGACGCCGATGGCCTGACCTTCCGCTGCGTAGCAGACCGAATTCGACTGCGTGTATTTCAGCGTGATCAGGGAAACGATCATGTCGCGGACTGCTTCCTCCGGCAGGTCCTTGTTCTCCGTGACAATATTCGAAAGCAGGTCTTTCCCGATGACCAGATTGTTCCGGCCCTGCTCGAACGTCACGCCGAAGACCTGCTTGTGCTCGACCGGATCCGGCACATAGGACGGGTCGATCTTCACGATGTTGTAATTTCCCTTCCGTTTGGCCTTCAGGATTTCCAGCGCGGCCGGCTCAAAGTCCGGGGCGATGATTCCGTCGGAGACTTCGCGGGATATGATCCTAGCCGTTACGACGTCACATTTCTCAGAGAGCGCGATCCAGTCGCCGAAAGAAGAAAGGCGGTCGGTGCCGCGGGCCCGTGCATAAGCCGTCGCCAGCGGCGAAGAATCGAGGCCGTCGATGTCGTCGACGAAGCAGGCCTTCTTCAGCTCCTCGCTCATCGGAATCCCGAGCGCGCCCGATGTCGGGCTGACATGCTTGAAAGAAGCTGCCGCCGGCAGGTCCGTCTGCTCATGCAGCTCCTTCACGAGCTGCCAGGAATTCAGCGCATCCAGAAAATTGATATAGCCCGGGCGGCCGCTCAGGACTTCAAACGGCAGGTCTGCCCCATTTTCCATAAATACCTTTGCCGGCTTCTGATTCGGGTTGCAGCCGTATTTCAGTTCAAATTCTTTCATGACTTCCTCCTTCTGTCTGAACCACGGGGACGGGGGTAGTGGTTCCTTTTTTCACAATTTCCGCCGAAACCTTCTCGACGCTTGCCGGCAGGATGACCCATTCGGCCTCCTCCATCACGCGCCTCTGCAGGATTTCCGGCGTATCGCCGTCCTTCACCGCGACCGCCTTCTGCATGATGATGCGTCCGCCGTCGGGCACCTCATTTACGAAATGAACCGTCGCCCCGGTCACCTTCACGCCGTACTTCAGCGCCTCTTCATGCACCTTCAGTCCGTAATATCCCTTGCCGCAGAAACTCGGGATGAGCGCCGGATGGATGTTGAGGATCCTCTCCGGATAATGCCTGGTGAAATCTGCGGACAGGATGCTAAGGAATCCCGCCAGGACGATCAGCCCGATTTTCTCTTCTTCCAGGAGCCGGATCATTTCCTTCTCATAATCTGCGCCCAGCACTTTCCTCTCGCAGACCGCCGTCCGGATTCCGGCCGCCTGCGCCCTTTTCAGTGCGTAGGCATCCGCCCGGCTGGAAATCACCAGCACGATTTTTCCGCTCCGGATGATCCCGCTTTTTTCTGCATCGATAAGTGCCTGCAGGTTGGTTCCGCCGCCGCTCACCAGAACCGCGATCCTGACCTGCTCGGCGTTCCCGGTTTGTTCCGCTGTGCTGACCTGCGCCTGCGCCGCGTTCCCAGCCTTCCCAGCCGCACTGACTTCTTCTGCCATTCTGTTTCCTCTCTTCCGGGACGGCGGAACCACCACCCCCGTCCCCGTGGTTCCTAAATCAGCGTTACTTTTTCGTAGCCTTCGCCGTGCACGATTGTTCCGATTCTGTAGGCTTCGATGCCCTGCGCCTTAAGGCACGCGGCCGCCGCATCCGCATCTTCCGCCGCGACCGTCATTGTCATGCCGACGCCCATATTGAACGTGTTGAACATATCGTGCTCATCGATATCGCCGCGCTTCTGCATCAGCCGGAAGACCGGCGGCGTCTTCACTTTCGATTTCGTGATCTCCGCACACAGGCCGTCCGGGATGCTCCGCGGAATGTTCTCGTAGAAGCCTCCGCCGGTGATGTGGGAAATGGACCTGACTTTCGCGCATTTCAACACTTCGAGCACCGGCTTCACGTAGATTTTCGTCGGAGTCAGCAGCACTTCGCCGAGTCCTTTCCCGTCCAGTTCCGCCACCGGCGCCATGAGCTGATCCGCCTTCATTTCGTCCAGACCGAAGATCTTCCGGATCAGGGAAAAGCCGTTGGAATGCACGCCGCTGGAAGGCAGCGCGATCACGGCATCCCCTTCCTTCATCGTTTTCTTATCAAGGACCTTTTCGCGGGAAATGGCCCCGACGCAGAAGCCCGCAAGGTCATATTCGTTTTCCGGATAAATGCCCGGCATCTCGGCCGTCTCTCCGCCGACGAGCGCCGCGCCCGACTGCACGCAGCCCTCCGCCACGCCGGAAACGATCGCGGCGACCTTCTCCGGAACATTCTTTCCGAGAGCAATATAGTCGAGGAAAAGCAGCGGCTCCGCACCGCAGCAGATAACGTCGTTCACGCACATGGCAACCGCATCGATTCCGATCGTGTCATGTTTGTCCAAAAGATACGCCAGCTTCAGCTTCGTGCCGACGCCGTCCGTACCGCTGACCAGGACCGGATTCGGGAATTTCGAAAGATCCAGTGCAAAAAGTCCGCCGAAGTCTCCGATGTCCGAGCAGGCGCCCGGCGTCATCGTCTTTGCAACGTACTGCTTCATGAGCTCGACAGCCTTGTAGCCTGCCGTGATGTCGACGCCCGCCTTCTTGTAGCTTTCACTGAAACTGCTCATGTCATGTCCCCCTTCTTTTCAAGCCTTGCCTTGCCGCCCCTCGGCGTCTCCGTCGGGTAACTGCCCCCGAAGCAGGCCGTACAGTATTCGTCGCTGACCCTTCCCTCCGGCAGTGCCGTCACGGAATCGAAATTGAGATACCCGAGCGAATCGACGCCGATGATCTTCGCCGTTTCCTCGACCGAATGCGAATGCGCAATCAGATTCTCCTCGCTGTCGATGTCCGTCCCGTAGTAGCACGGATGAAGGAACGGCGGCGAACTGATCCGCATGTGGATTTCCTTTGCGCCCGCCCCGCGGATCAGGCTCACGAGACGTTCGGACGTGACGCCGCGCACGATGGAATCATCGATCAGCACCACGCGTTTTCCTGCGATCACCGAACCTATGGCATTCAGCTTGATACGGACCGTGTCCTCTCTCATTTTCTGCGTCGGGGCGATGAACGTGCGCCCGATGTACTTGTTCTTGATGAGTCCGAGCGCGTACGGAATCCCCGAGGCCCGCGAATAGCCGATGGCCGCGTCCAGGCCCGAGTCCGGCACGCCGATCACGATGTCGGCATCGACCGGATGCTGCTTTGCCAGGAACTCGCCGGCCCTGACGCGCGCATCGTGCACGGAGCATCCGTCCACGACGCTGTCCGGTCTTGCGAAATAAATATATTCGAAAATGCACATTTTCCGCTGTGCTTCGCCCACGTGATCCCGCACCGTCGTCACGCCCTTGTGGTCGAAGACGACGATCTCGCCGGGCAGGACGTCCCGCACGAATTTCGCGCCGACCGCATCAAGAGCGCAGCTTTCCGAGGCGATGATGTAGGTCCCGTCCGTCTTTTGTCCGTAGCAGAGCGGACGAAAGCCGTGAGGATCCCTCACGGCCAGCAGTTTGGACCGGGACATCAGCACAAGGCTGTAGGCCCCTTTGATTTTATTCATCGCAAGCGAGACCGCATGCTCGATCGTCGGGCTCTTGATGCGCTCTTTCGTAATCAGATAGCTGATGACCTCCGTGTCGGAAGTCGTGTGGAAAATGGACCCGTTCATTTCCAGCGCGTGACGCAGCTCGTACGAATTGACCAGGTTCCCGTTGTGTGCCAGCGTCATGCTGCCCTTGATGTGGTTCACGACGATCGGCTGCGCATTCTGTCTTCCGGAATTCCCGGTCGTGCCGTAGCGGACGTGTCCCACCGCCATTCTTCCCCTGCCCAGGGACTCCAGTTTTTCCGGCGTAAAAACATCGTTCACGATTCCCGTGTCACGATAGGATTTCACTTCGCCGCCGTTGCTCACGACGATTCCGCAGCTTTCCTGCCCGCGGTGCTGAAGGGCAAAAAGGCCGTAGTATGCCGTAGCCGCCACATTGTCTGCCTTGGGTGCATAGACCCCGAAGACACCGCATTCCTCATGAATCGTATTTTCCATTACGGTTCCTTTCAGCAAGCGGAGCCTGCCGCACCTTTGCGGCAGACTCCTGACTGGTACTTATTTCTTCTTCTTATTTCCGAGAATCCGGCGCTCCATCTCCATATAGGCTTCCTCGACGCCGCCAAGGTCTCTCCTGAAACGATCCTTGTCCAGCTTCTCATGCGTTTCCGAATCCCAGAAGCGGCAGGTATCCGGGCTGATCTCATCGGCCAGCACGATCGTGCCGTCATCGAGACGTCCGAATTCCAGCTTGAAATCAATGAGCTCGACATGATTCTTCAGAAGGAACTTCGAGAGGATCTCATCGATCTTCAGCGAATAGGAAGCAATCGTCTTCATTTCCTTCTTCGTAGCCCAGCCCATGGCCGCGATGTGATATTCATTGACCATCGGATCGTCGAGCGCATCGCATTTATAGCAGTACTCGAGAACCGTCTTCTTCATCTTCGTGCCCTCGGGGAGTCCGAGACGCTTGGCAAGAGAACCGGCTGCCACATTTCTCACAATGACTTCCAGCGGAACGATCTTCACGCGCTTCACCAGCGTGTCGCGGTCGGAAAGCTCCTTTACGAAATGAGTCGGAATTCCTTCCTTCTCCAGCATCTTCATGAAATAATTCGTGAGGCGGTTGTTGATCACGCCCTTGCCGACGATGGTGCCCTTCTTCTTGCCGTTGAGGGCAGTCGCGTCATCCTTGTAATGCGTGATGTAAAGGTCGGGATCATTTGTAGCAAATACCTTCTTTGCCTTGCCTTCGTAAAGCTGTTCTTTCTGTTCAATCTTCTTTGCCATTGTCGGCCTCCTTAGCCATGATTTTTCTGTCTGCCTCCAGCACTTTCTGCCGGCCGGCTTCCCTTGCTTCCTTAAGCTTCTTTGAAAGTTCCGCATCGCTGACCGCCAGGATCTCGATGCCCAGATACGCTGCGTTCTTTGCCCCGTCGATGGCCACCGTCGCAACCGGAATCCCGGAAGGCATCATGACCGTTGAGAGCAGGGCATCCATTCCTTCGAGGGCTGCAGATTTCACCGGAATGCCGATGACCGGAAGCGTCGTCTGGGCGGCTACTGCTCCCGCCAGATGCGCTGCCATGCCCGCCGCAGCGATGATGACTCCGAAACCGTTCTCTTCGGCAGAGCTTACAAAAGCTGCCGTTTCCGCAGGCGTCCGGTGTGCGGAAAAAACGTGCACCTCATACGGAACGCCGAATTCCTTCAGCACGTCGACCGCTTTTCCGACAACCGGAAGGTCGCTGTCCGAACCCATTAATACCGCAATTTTTTTCATGGCTCCTCCAAAAACTTTGCAAAAGAAAAAGGACAGACTGTCAGTCTGTCCTTTCGTTTCCTAGCGTATGAATTTTCCCCACGCCCCATTTTCTCATGCCCCTAGTTTACAATAAGAGCATTTGTCCGTCAAACGATTTGTCTGAACTTTTCATTTTTCAGCAGATTGTGCACGTTCGGTAAATTACGTCAACTGATTTTCGACAATTCCACCACGTTGGGTTGACATAATATCATCCTGCAGCAAGCTGATCCAGCTTATCCAGGATTCTATCAAGCTTCACGCTGTGTTCATTGAGGATCCGGGTGTGCTCGTCCAGTTTCTTACCATGTTCATTCAGGATCCGGGTGTGCTCGTCCAGTTTCTTACCATGTTCATTCAGGATCCGGGTATGCTCGTCAAGTTTCTTACCATATTCATTCAGGATCCGGGTGTGCTCATCAAGTTTTTTGCCATGTTCATTCAGGATCCGGGTGTGCTCATCAAGTTTCTTACCATGTTCGTTCAGAATCCGGGTGTTCTCATCAAGCTTGGAGGAAAGTTCCCCAAGTTTTGTACTGTGTTCATTAAGCAGCCGGGTATGTTCATTGAGAATCCGGCCATGATCATCCAGCTTCGACGAAAGTTCTTCGAGCTTCTCATTATGTTCATTGATTTTTGAGCTGTGCTCTATCACAGTCTTTTTGATGAGTGCAATATCGGCATAGGCTGCTTCCGCCCTGTCCGCATGATTCTTATACCTTTCATAAGTCGAGGTATAACATGACTCCAGATTCTGTATCCTGGGCAGGATGCTGTTTTCCATGATCAGTTCCATCCGGGTCATCCGGTTATTCAGCGGTGCAAAATTCGCCTTCAGCTTGACGTCCAGCAGATCGGACAGGCTGATCATTTCCTCATTTGTAATCATAGCGCATCCTCCTGTTCACGTTTCTGATGCCTTCTCTCATTCCTGTCCTATGAGTATACGCTTTGCTTCATGGATTTCTCAATCGGCAATCATTCACAAAAATAACGAAGGATTTTTCGTGACTTCCGCCGAAATATTCTGCCTGGTTCAGGATTCTTCTTTCATTTCAGAATATCCTCTGCGGCCGCCCTGGAAAAATTGAATTTCCGGAAATCGCCTCCCGATTTCCGAAGTCGGCCGGCCAGTGTCTCTTTCGCCTCTTCCGGAAGTTCATTCTTTCCGGCATAGGCAGGCACGGAATCCGCAGAAAGCTCACTGAAATACAGAGAGTCGGAATTGCCTGCCGACAGATTATAGCGGGCAATCCAGTAATCCGGACTCGCAAAGGAAAAGATGAGATACAGGACCGTCACTGTCACAAGGGCAAAACGAAAGAGATGAAAGCACGGCCGGAAAATGCTGACCATCACGCCGCCCATCAGAACCGCCAGGAGCGCCAGGGCAAAGAGGACAAAAAGGCGAAGAAACGTCAGATCATAAGCGCCGATATACAGAATCATGCGGTAAGCGGCAGAGGCAAGCATGACATACGTGCAGAGGCTGATGCCTGCCAGGATGCGGCGCAGCACTTTCGATTCACGCAGATGTTCCGTGCAGACCACGGCCGCAAGCATGTTGAGAATGCAGACCGCCAGCAGCTGATAGAAGCCCTGGTGCGCATATTCCGCATAAGTCATGTGCGCCGGCAGGCTGCCCCTGTGCAGGAAAAGGAAGATCACCTGCACCGCCGAAAAAATCAGATAAACAGCAAGGACGGCACCGGACGCCACGATAAACGGCAGAGGTTCGCTGCTGCCCATGCGGCTCTCCTTCCGGAGCCCGCCCTTCTGCAGATACACGATCCCGCAGTAGGAGGCAAAAAAAACAAACAAAGTCATCAGCAGAATTCCCGGAAGATTCTCCGGAACATAGAGATTGCCGAAGATATTCTTCAGCCCTGTCCCGAAGACCGCATCCGCCGCCGACAGGAGAAGAAGCACGACGGCAAGAACCGGCACCGTAATAATGATTCCGATGAAAATGAGTCGGCCGTTTCCTGAGTGCTTCTTTTCCGCCGATCCGCACATCGCCTGTTCTTCTCCGGACATCGCCCTTTCCGCTTCGCTCCCGCCCTGTCCGGCCAGATCCGTGAACGGAGCAAAAAGACAGCCCACGGCTCCGAAAACGGCACAGAACATGGACGAGAGCTGCTGCCCGACGTTCCATTTCGCATCAGGATAATAGAAATGCAGGACATAGACAAGAAGCAGGAGGAAGCCGCCCGCTGCGTTCATAAAAATCACCGGGGAGCAGTCCGTCAGGCAGGACGAAATTCCCAGAAGCACAATCGCTGCGGCAAGGAACCATCCGCCGGAAGTCTCAATTTTTTCAGGGAACAGATTCCGGCTGACCGTCCGGAAATAAACCAGCGTCCCCGCCGCCGCAAACGGCACCGTGATTCCCGACCAGTTTTCATAGAGACAGAAGGTGAAAAAAACAGCGTAAATCAGAGAGGCCGGGCCCAGAATTTTCAGCCGGCCGGCTTTTTGTGCAAGTTCCATTTTCAATTTCTCCTTATGATTTTATCGGATTGATTTTGTTAATCCGGTTTATACGAAAGAAGATCTCCGGGCTGGCAGTCCAGTTCCCGGCAGATAGCTTCAAGCGTCGAGAAGCGGATTGCCTTCGCTTTTCCGTTTTTCAGGATGGAAAGATTTGCTGGTGTTATGTCAACCTTATCTGCGAGAGCCATGAGTCCGATCTTGCGCTTGGCCATCATGACGTCCAGGTTCATTTCAATCATGGCAGCCTCCTTAAATGGTCAGGTCGTTTTCAATTTTATAGGTAACGGCCTGATCGAATACGCGCGACAGGACTTTCGAAAAAAGCCCGGCAATGACGAAGACAATGATGATGACAAATGCAGAAGGCGTGGGAACCGTAAAAATCCGGATGCAGTACAGTCCGGCAATGGCGAAGCTGTACCATCCCATCCGGGACAGGCTGACCACGTTTTCACGGCGGAAGCAGTCTTCCGCGATGACGGTCCGGAACATTTTCCTCAGTTCCCACAGAATCAGCAGCGCAAAAACACCGCTGGCCATCATGACCAGCGTAACGCTCCAGTAGGCAGCTGTCGGGAAATAAAGACGGGCGACTGCCGTAACGAGATACGGCACCGCCGCCGTGATCGGGATCCCGATGACAAAAAATACATCGAGAAGAATTTTCGTAAAATGAACCAGCCTGTCTTTCATGAAGGTACCTCCGCAAAGCTTCTGCTTACAGAAATACCCTAGCACGCACAGGCTTGTTTGTCAATAAATATTTATCGATATTCGATAATAAAATCTACAGGAAGCTACAGGCATTTCAGCCCCCACTCCGGCCCGTACTCATACGGCAGCGTATAATTTCTGTAATCCCTGCACGTAATTCCTTCCTCTTCGAGGCCGGCAATCAGTCCCTTCACATAGACATCGTCTGCAAAGTTCTGGCCGATCGTGATGTAAAACTGCTCTCCCATCGCCATGACCTCGATCTCCAGCGGCATCAGGTTCACATCCGCCACAACGCCCATGAAACGGATATGGTCATTCAGTTCCCCGTAGTCCTGCTTGCCGACATAGCTCACGGAAAATGTAACGCACCCGCTCCCCTTCATGACGGCATAGGAACTGATCCGGCATTTCTCTTCCAGCGTCGGCAGACTTTGGATATACTGAGTGAACTGCTTTGACTTTACAAGTCCGGCCCGCACCACCTCGTCATCGCTCTGTAAAATGATGCTGCCCCTGGCACAGGTCGCGCACGTCGTGATCTCCATCTGATCCATTTTCGGAGGATACGGCAGCTTCAGCAGCCCGATATTGTCCCGGTAGCCCAGAAGATTGCCCGAGGCCTTCCGGAAATTGGCCGCCACTCCCGCGATAATGTTTTCCGCATCCGGATGGATCTTATGAATCGCCCTCGACATGAACAGCGCCATGATCGCATTCGGGCTGCCGTCGATCTCCTGCGAATATTTCATGAAGACATGAGAGTCCATGGTAAATGTAAACACAAAGACCCGCCTGTCCGGATCTTTCTGAACCGGCAGCACGAACGGATTCTCTTCCTTTTCCGAAAGAGTCCTCATTTTCTGATGCTCATCAAAATCGGCCATCCAGTCGCGGAGCTCCCCTTCCGGAATCGCATCCCCGGCCAGATGCACATCGGGCATCTGCGGCGGCTGCCCCGTCTTCTGCAGCCAATAGTAATAGAAGATTGTCTTCACGAAGGGCATAAAACCGCCGCCGTCGGCAATAGCATGCAGGAAGCTGATGTTGATCATTTTCCCGGCTGCCGAAACACGGAAGAGATAATCCTGATTCTTCTCCGGCTCCAGCGTCGGAGCATCGGCATCATCGTAAACACAGAGCGGCGCCGTGTTCTCTTCCAGAACCAGCTCCTCTTCTTCACGTGCCGTCTTCACCTTGAAATACGGATACCTGACGATTGCCTGCTTAAGTGCTCCCTCAAGTACACCTTTATCAATCTCTTCATCAAACTCCGTCCGGATCTGCACGAAATTCGATAATTCCTTGCTCATGCTGTAAAACATCACCTGTTCCGACAGTAGCTTCTGACTCATGGCTGCCCTCCGTGGCGCTCTTCATAAAATTCATCTGCGTCAGAAAGAACTATGAACGTCAGACTACAACAAAACAACAACAAAAAGGACCAGGTGCTGTGCACCTGACACAGGACACGGTTTGTGCTATAATACGAAAAAGCGCAGTTTCCTTTTGAGGGAGGCGAAACCATGGCTTTTTGTACAAAATGCGGTGCGGAAATCAAAGGTACGGAACAGTTCTGCCCATCCTGCGGAGCAGCCGTCAGTCCCGATTCTCCTTCGGACAGACCCGATGAAAATCTCCTGTCAAAAATGAGTTATGCCGACAGCATCATGAATGCGGCAGACGTCTGTTACCAGAATGCAGACCAGACCTACAATTCCGCGGTCTATGCAAGAAATCAGGACTATGCTAAAAAAACCAGCCATTCAAATTTCATCCACGGAATGTTTTTTACTATCTTCTGCGTTCTAATCATCGTCATCTCAGGAGCTGCAAACAATGCGCTACTCTTTCTCATTCTTCTTGCTATAGGGATTTTCGTTCTGGTCTGCATCAATGCTTCCAGCAACAAGATCATAAAAGAAAAATGCGATGCCGAATTTGCCAAAACTGCAGATTTCTGCAATGCAAAAGTCGCAGAAGGCCAGAAACTCCTTGCCGATAATCTCGACCGTCTTGCTTTTATTCCAATGGATTATTGGTACCCGATGGCAACCGGCTACATGCTGCATATGATTCAGACAAACCGGGCCAATACCATCAATCAGCTACTGCAGATGTATGATGAACAGCTGCATCGCTGGAAGATTGAAAATGCTCAGGCACAGATGGTCGAACTGCAGAGACAGCAAACCGACAGCCTGAACGGCATCCGGACCAGTTCCGCGATTTCCGCTGCAGCAAATGCTGCAAATGTCGCCGTCAACAGCGCCAATCTGGCCGTCAACAGCGCAAACCTGGCAGCTCACTTAATCCACTGGCTGTAAATTACCGCGGCAATGACCGCCTGTGCAATCAGAATCGCCGGTATCCCGATCATGAACTTCAGATGCTTCGTCTTATGGTGAAAGACGAGCATGCCGATTAATGCTCCGACGCTTCCGCCAAGAACCGCCAGCAGAAACAGCGTGCTCTCGCGGATCCGCCACTGATGCATTTCCGCCCTTCGCTTATCCGCTCCCATGGAAATGAAAGCCGCGATGTTGATTCCTGCAAGATAAATAATCAGCCCTGTCATTATGCTGCGGTTTTGAGCATGGCTGTAATATATGCATTCAAGCCATTAATGCTGCTGATATCATATTTATTATTAACCAAGGAAAAATACTCCTTTATGGATTCATTAGAAATTTCTTCGTTGGAAGTCTCGAACTCACCATATCCTTTTCGGGCATGGACCCAGGGTTCTTCTTTGTGAGTAATACGCTCCAGCGTTTTTCCACCATACATACCAAAAGTTCTGAGAACCAGATTTGTGACATTGCGTTCATTATCATTCAGCAAATCAGCTTTTCCGCGAAGAATGGAGAAACGAGCGTCATCAATGGGATTATATTTGAAGTCACGGAAGAGATTGTATACATCCCGATAAACAGGGCCATGCTGCCATGCTTCGCTGGTTTCTTTGAAAATATACTTTCCAAAGAGAGCGGAATAAACACCCTGAATGAAATAAAGCAGTTTCTGGAGCATAAGAGGAGTTACTTCCTCTGCTTCAAAGATATAGGATATGACGCCAAGCATTTTATCAGAAACGGAAAATGTTTTCTCCATGCTTACAGCGGCACTCATTCCTTTTGAGTAAGCTGTATCCGCAATCTTTTCCTTGTTCTTTTCCAGCATCTCTTTCATATATTTTGGTGAAGAGAGCGCGTGGCGAATAACATCGGAATACTCTTTAGAAGGGACCTGCCCTGCAAGGTAGCGTGTGATTGTGACTTCACCGAAACCGAGTGCCAGAGAAATTGGAGCTTTCCCGATGTTATATACCTTCAGAAGGTTTTCGATATCTTCGATGGTAACAAGCCCCTCTGCCGTACGATACTGTTCATCAATTTCATGAGCATTTGTATCGAGAAGACCTGGTATACTCATTTCGCTTCCACATTCCTCACAGACTGCCGTAGTGATGATAAAATCATAAACTCTATCCCTTATAGTTTTGGTAATTGATTTTTTCCTGAGGGAATACGGTTTCATGTCTCTGCATTCCACACAGAAATCCTTTCTTTCTGTGCCTGCCATTCTGTTTTCCTCCTTTTGATTACCCTCAGAATCTTCTTTGCTTGGAGCCAAAGTGTATCCCCCTCATTGCAGTGATAGGAATTTTCTATTTTTCTATCATTATAATAAGCTGATGATTGGATTTTGTCAATATGCCATCATAAAGAATTCCAAATATTTATGCAGGGATATACCCCATCTCTTCACGCTCCGATTCTGACTTTCTTCATTTCTTCCTGTTTGGTATTCGGCATAACATGTGCATACAGATCCATCGTCATCGCCAGAGACGCATGCCCCAGGATTTCCTTCAGCGTATTCGGAGCCATCCCTGCTTCAAGTGCCCTTGTGGCAAATGTATCCCGTGTTGCGTGTATCGAAAAGAAGGGAATCTTTATCCCCTCTTCCTCCTCGATCCCGTGCAGGAGACAGATCAGATCACTGTTGATGAGATTGGCTGTGAACCGCTTCCCGCTTGTTGTGAAAAAGACATGGTCATCTTCCGCCTTCATATACTTCTTCTGCTCTTCCAGTACATGAAGGACCGCCTCATTCATGGGAATATCCCGTCTGCTTTTACCGGTTTTCGGCTTTCCTTCAATCAGGCCGTCCTTGCCTCTCGTCACGGTCCTCCGGATATGAATGACATTCTTCTCCGTATCCACATCGCTCCACCGGAGAGCCGAGGCCTCTCCGCATCGGCAGCCCGTGTTAAACAGAAAAATAAAAAGCGGGTAATACCAGTAACCCTCCGCATGCTTCAGAAATATTCTCGTCTCGTCTATCGTCAAAGCCCGATGGATCGTGTCCCGTGCCGGCTGTTCATACTCCTTTGCCCTGACATGTGAAACCCCGACACAGGGATTCTTCAGTATCACTTCATTCTGAACCGCTGCCTTCATAATAGAATATAGCATACTGATAACTGCATTCGTCGAGGAACTGGCAAGATTCCTGTAAATGTATGCCTGCAGGGTAATCACATCCTGGCGTTTGATATCCTCCAGCTTAAACCTGCCAAGAACAGGGCTGATATGATTTTTATAAAGAGAATTGTTCCGATAGAGGGTGGATATCCTGACGGAAACAGACTTTTCCGCTATCCAAATCGGAAAAAATTCATCTAGTGTCAGTTTCTTCGGTTTATTCATCATAGGATAGTCTTTCAGATTGGATATACTGCTCATGAACAGCCTCCTGTATTTTATAATGATATGCCTGCCGATTTCAAAGGATTTCAATAATAAAGTAAATAACGTATGAATAATTATCAAGAACATTATAAAACCCAATAAGATTCCGGCCGGAAATAACCCGGTACTTGATATTACCGGGCTTTTCAGACACTTCGTCAGCTTCAGCCTGCAAATTTTTCGAACATGGAATCATTCATAAAACCACAAGTTTTTCAAAGTGGCCAGGTTGTATAAAATGTGAATAAATTTCATGGAGGTTAAAGCATGAAGAATAAGGTTATGGGCAAGGCCCTTTCATGGGTGTTATCAGCAGCTATGGCGCTGACCATGAGCGGTGCAATCCCGGCTATGACATCGACAGTGTATGCAGGCACATCTGGAACGACATTATATTTTGCTGATAAGGCGGTTTATGACACTGGAGAATCCGTGTCGTATGGTTCTTTTACAAAATCGGACAATACGAAAACTGCTCTTTCATGGTCTATTCTTGCCAAGGGAGCGGAAAATGATTCAAAGACAGCTGATGGGAATTTAAGCATTCAGGCTACCACAGACAATACCGGTGCTTATAGTGAAAAATGGGCAGATTCTTATAACTTTGATACAGCAGAAAGCGCGGCATTAATAGATGGAACTATTAGCGGAACATCCAATAAAACGGTTAATGTAACTAAGGATGGTGCTACACAGCAGACCACAGGGACGAATACCGGCGTTACAACAAAAATTACCAGAAATGCTCTTTCCAGTGGCAATATTTGGCTTCCAAGTTTTGATGAAACCGTTGCCGGGCTGGAAAGCACTTCTAGTACAGGAACTGTGGGCGCAAATGGTGTTTATTGGACACGGGACACTAGCGCAGATTCAGATTTCAGTGCTTCACTTGCGACTGACAATTCGAGAATTGATTCAACGACATATCATGCGGCCATTACGGTAGCAGTTCCAGCTTCTCAGTCAAGCGGCAGCACGACAGCAACGGCAAATTCCGCACTTGCTTCGCTTACTACTGCAAAGTATGCACCTCATGCAAATCTTAATGTGAAAGACCGCAAGTCAGTTCTTTTTGCAGCACAGGCTAGCGGCAGTTGGATATTTACTTTACCTGCAGGTGATACAGTAAAAGAACCTTCTATTTCAAATGTAGCTTATACAGGTACAGGAAAAGCAACTGTAACATTTTCAGTTGCTGATGCTACACCTGAAACTGAACAGCTTTACTATATCATAACAGATGCTGCCGCTTCTACTGCAGCCAGCATTACTGCAAATGGGACAGTTGATCTCACCGGTACAGGTTCCAGCAGAAAAGGAACGATTACATTAGCAAATACAGATCTTTCTTCGAATTCAGTTTACGTCTATGTTTATTATGGGAAAATAACTTCACCGGATCCGACAATTGAAGCTTCTAATCTTGTCAAAGTTAGTGCTTCTGCTTCTCAGAAACCGACAACTGATAATATCGAGTTTAGTGGAAAGTTAACAACCGCTGTTTATGGAACTGCGATTACAAAGGATGCTTTTACAACTGATACGACTCCTTCAGATGCTACGGCTGATATCGGTGCTGTAACCGGTAGTTATGTTATTAAAGAAGGAACAACAACCCATATCGCACTTCCAACTGTCCTCGATGTAGGTAAATATGATTACTACGGAAGCATCGAGTCACACACATCCTATAACGGCAGCATACTTTATGATGCAGCAGATGACCTAAAATTTGGTACATTTGAAGTGACAAAATATCCTCTTGAAGCTAGTGATATTTCGGCTATCGCCTTTAGTAGCGTAAGCCAGTATAGCCCAATTTCCTATGATGTGGATTCAGCTGTTGCAACACTTACAACACCTGTATCTGGCGATAAAGTCACCTTAACAAACCTTAAAGTGACATTAGCCGCTGGTGCAACGGATACCGAAAATAAATCAGGTGTTGCTCCAGATGAGATTACTTTCAGTGGTGTTGACAGCAAGAATTATAAAATGAGTGCCACACCTATTACTGCAACTGATGGTACATGTAATGCTTCTTTAGTCAAGGTAACTGCTGATACATTATCAACTGTTGATGTTTGCCAGCAGCCTACTAATACATATGTTGTGAAAAACGATAATTCGGTAGCAGCAACAGTTCTCAATGGTCTTATGTTCAAGATGTCATATAAGAACGGTGGAGAAGTTTATAAGTCATATGAAAAGATGATGCAACATGTTTCTACAGGTGATTCGCTTATTGTCTCCCCGAGTGTCGAATCTGCTTGCAAAACAACAGGCACAAAGACATTAAAGTTCACATACAAACTTGCTGATGGTACATCTTATGCATGCGAAACACCGGTTACGCTTCATGTAGTGACTGCCGCAGTTACCACAACGGAAATAACGCTTCCTGCAAGCGCATCCGTTAATAACGGTTCTTCAATTTCAGCTCCTCAAGTTACTTATGAACCGTCAAATGCAACTGACCGTGCAATTACTTGGAATTGGACTACAAAAGGCTCAACGAATGGTGCAATCAAATGCTATGACGCCACTGGAGAAGAGTTGCAAACCGGAACAACAACACCGATTGCTTCAATAAAAGGCAGCCATGAAGGCACAGTTATATTGACTGCAACATTAACATCTTCAATTGGGGCAGGAAAAACAGCAATCTCTGATACAGAAACTATTAAGATTGGATATGTCGCTGAGGATGTCACTTACAAGCGTGTTTTTGGAGATACGAGATACGACACTGCTGCAGCAGTTGCAAAAGAGGTATTCGGTGATGACGCTGGTGACACGGCAATTCTTGTTTCGGGTGAAGCATACCCGGATGCATTAACAGCTAATGGACTAGCCGGAAAGCTTGAATGTCCAATACTGTTTACAATGCAGGACAGTATTCCTTCATCAACTGCGACACTTCTTAAAAAATGGAATTTTAGCCATATCATTATCGTAGGCGGCAATAAAGCTGTTTCCGAAGATATTGAAAGTTCTTTGAAGAGTGATTATGGAGTTACCACAGTTGATAGATGCTCTGGTGATACAAGAACAGAAACAGCAAATGATGTATATGAAAAAGGCGGTTTCAGCAAGAGTAAAGGTCTTATTATTGTAAGCGGAGCAGGCCCGGCAGATGCACTTTCAATGTCACCTTGGGCTTATAACTATGGAATGCCAATAGTTCTTACCCAGGCAGATGGTACATTAGACGATGCTACAATGAAGATTGCGAAAGCGGTTACTGGCACAATCTATATTGCAGGTGGCACAAGTGTTGTTGCTTCCAGTGTAGAATCAACGTTAAAGTCTCTGAATGTTGCTGACGATGTTGTTAGATTATTTGGAGCGGATAGATATGCAACATCAAGTGCTATTGCTTCTTACTTTGCAGCAGCAGAACCTGAATCAACGACAGTGACAGGTACATATAACTATACATGCTTCGCTTCATGCGTCGATAATGATCATTTTGCAGATGCACTTGCATCTGGTATGCTTGCTGGTACAATAGATCTTGATGGCACAATGGGTACAACTGATAAAACCAGTGTTGCACCGATTCTTCTTGTTGATGGTACTAGCGGGGCAGGATTTAATCTTGTGAAATCTGATTACGCAACGACAGATACAGTTAACTCGCTTTACTTCGTTGGCGGCAGCAATGTGATTCCGGCAGCTACAATCAACAAGATTGTAAACAACTGGGCTAACCCGACAGAATACACAGATGAGTAATTGATAATGGTTTTCCTGTGATGCATTTCTTCATGCAGCACATTTAACCGAAAGTCCCTTGGGCGGATATATCCGAAAGACGCCCAAGGGATTTTCATATTCTTTTCTATTTAATTTGTGATAACATGAATGTGAAGATACAAATACGTTCATGGGAGGTTCAAAACATTGGATATTACGTTAAAACTGGGTGATTTAACTGTCGGTGCTAAATCCTTCGGCGGTCAGCTTACAAGCATTAAAAAAGGCAATCTTGAGTATCTGTGGCAGGGAGATCCGAAATGGTGGCATGGTCAGGCACCGATTCTTTTTCCAATTGTCGGCTCCCTGCGTGACAATAAAGCTATGACATCCAACGGCCCTACGGAAATGCCGCGTCACGGCCTGACCCGCAAGATGGAACAAACATTGAATAATTCAACGGATACCTCTGCAGAGTTCGAAATTCGGGCAAATGAGGATACTTTAGCCAAATACCCCTATAATTTTACACTGCGCACAGCATATACGCTTAAAAATGAAAATACGCTGGAAACGAAACTGACTGTCATCAATAACGGATCTGAACCGATGCCATTTGCAATCGGCGGACATCCGGCATTTAACGTACCAGTGGATCCGTCAGCAGATGAGGATTTTTCTGACTATGCGCTGCATTTCACGAAGAAAATGACCTGGGACAGTCCGATGATGGACGAAAAAGGACTTTATGATTTGAACGACTGTACTCCTTTGATGAAGGATTCGGATACTTTGAACCTTTCGCATGATCTCTTAAGTCATGATGTTTTGACTTTCAAGAATGTTCCGGATTATACTGTCACCTTGAAAGGGAATAGAACAGGACATGGCGTTAAGCTGACTTTCCCCGGCTTCGATTATCTTGGTCTTTGGTCCGCCGCTAATGATGCACCTTTTGTGGCCGTGGAGCCATGGATTGGATGCAGTACATGTTCAGATGAAGATAATGTATTTGAGCATAAAAGAGGAATAAAGATTGTAGAGGCAGGAAAAACGTTTGAGGCTGCTTTTACAATAACATTGCTCTGTAAACAGTAAAACAGTATGCGGTAAAGCATAGACATATTTATCTGAACATCTAGGAATGAGATAATCTCCTCGAAGGTTTGAGACTTATCGTATAATTTTGACACGAGTGTCATCATGCTACGAAAGACCTCGGCAAGCGGGGAGGTTGTATATGACGAAATTGTAAGTAGTAAATATAAGCGTATGTTTTACCACACAATGAAAATCCCTTGCACGGATATATCCGCCCAAGGGATTTTCGGTTAAATGTGCTGCATGAAGAAATGCATCATATTAAAACCAGTTAGATATTATTGAAGGTAGTAACTTCTTTGCTTGTTTCCCAATTGGCAAGGACTGCATTAATTGTTGCCTGAGGCATTGCAAATGTCCCACCTAAGAAGTATAAACCTTCCACCTCATTGTCAGCCAGTGTATAATTCTCAGCTACATAATCAAATCCTGCGCCACTTGTTCCATTGATTAAGAGGACTGGTGCACTATATTTACCAGCAAGCATGCCAGCAGCCAGAGCATCCGGGTAATTCTCATCATAACCGGAAGCGAAGCAAGTTAAATCCAGCGAGCCTCCCTGATTCTCAAAAAATTCTTTTGCAATAGCAACGGAAGTCTCATAACGATCATTGCCGCTCAAACGTTTCGGTGTTGATCCGACTGCATCTTTAAGCTGTGCAAAAGCATTTGCGCTGACTGCAGATGTTCCTCCAAGTACATATGCTTTTGTGAAGTTTCCTGCAACAGCCAGTGAACTTCCTGAAAGTTCTCCGTTGGAAGCAAGAAGAAGCGGGTATCCTTTACTGTAGCACATTGAAGATACTGACAGTGCATCAGCTGCGTGATCACCTGTTGTAACAATAACTGTATCTCCCCAGGTAATATTGAGTGTCTTTCCTGTTGTAATAACTGCCTCAGCAGTACCGGCACGATCTGCGCCATAAATGCGCTTCACATTAGTAACATCATATCCGCTGGCACTCTTCAGCATACTTTCAACAGAGGAACTAATAACTGCAGGTCCGCCAACAATATAAATTGTTGCAAGATTCCACTTCTTGATTAATGCACCTGTTGCATCTGGAATACTATCTTTATCTGTAAGAAGAAGCGGAACTTCCAACTGTCCGGCAAGAGCATTCGCTGAAAGAGCATCTGCAAAACTGTTTCCGGAAACAAGTACTGCTGAGGTCGGAGCTACATCCGGGAATGCTTCTGATGCAATGGCTGCTGCGGTCTCATATCTTGTATCACCGCTTAAACGTGCCCATTCCACTGATGCATTATTGTCAGTGACCGTGACAGTCTCTTCGTTGGAATCCGCTCCAGAAACACTTGCTTTAAGGGTTACAGAACCAGCTTTTAGGCCTATAATACCAACAGCTCCTACCGAACTCCCCAATGGTCTTCCGTCCGCATCTACAAATGAAGCTGTTCCCAGAGTGCTCTGTGTCAACGTCCAGGTAACGCTTCTGTCTACGGTTGTATTTGACGGATTGTAGGTAACTGTCGGAAGTGCCATTGTTCCGTTTGTCGCAATTTTATTAGTTTTTGGAATCGTAATGCTTGTAAGATCAACTTCTTTTTCACTTACAGTAACAGAAATCTTGCCTGCTGCAAATGTCTTTCCGCTTGCTTTATCCGTATAAGATACGGAGAAGTCCTGCGTACCTGCAGTAAGAACTGTTGTAAGTGCCGGGCTGAATACCCACTCATCACCGGTATTAAGTACTGCTGGATAAGCGATTTCTTTGGTTGTTCCACCTTCAAATGTAGCTGTAATCTTTAAGCCGGTCGGTGCATATTGTTTTCCTTCAACTGCATAAGTACTAAGTGGCTGAGTTGTAATTGATGTTCCGGTCATCTTTGCGGCAGTTACATCAATTTTTTGTTCCTCGCTGATAACCATATTCGTTCCGCTTATTGAGAAATTGGAATTATCCAATGCACTGATGATAACTTTGCTTGTTGCTGCTGCAGCAAGACCTGCATTTGCTGTCTGATCTTTGTCTTTAAGTGTAACCTTAACGTTTGTTGCATTTACCTTATCATCTGCGAAATTGCCTGTTAATGTAAGCGGTAAAGAAGCAACTGTATAGGTTAAATCCTTATCTGTGTTATGACTGTACTGTGCAAGTGCAGGAAGTGTAAACGTGATATCTGCAGCTGAAAGAGCTTTTGTAGTTATTTTGAGATCACCAATCTTGATGGCACTTGATGTTGTTCCAAAGGTTGGCTTTGTTGTCTCATCACTATTATTCCCAATTCCTTCTTTAAGAATCTTTCCCCAGACTTCATACGTGCCGACATTGAATGCTGTCTTAACGAAATCTGCTGCTTTTACTTCTGTAGTCCCCTGTTTCAGACTGGTGATTTCAATATCTCCAGACGTATAGGCAAGCACCTGAGAGGAGCCATCATGTGTGCCGATGACATCGCCAACAGAAGTTTCTTTTTCGTATGCTTTTGCTGAAATCTTTTTCAGAATAGTATCTGCTGTAATCTGACCTTTTCCGGCATATTCCAGAGAACCGATTTCAAAATTGGAAGAGGTCGGTGCTGTGAGCCAATCAACAGAAACAGGCGAAGAAACATAGTGTGTTTCTTGCATGTTTGCATCGTCTTTTTCAAATACAACCGAAAGCATATCTGTTGCTTTTGTATCACCGGTTAATGTATATGTATAAGTCTTGCTGGTTGTATCAGTTGCTGATTTTGTCGCTACCGCATAAGCAACGAATGCTCCTGCTGATGTTGTCTGAAGAACTTTCAGAGTATAACCATCCATAACAGCACTGTTAAGTACTACCGTTACCTTATCATCAGATTTAGAAACTGATGTGATTTTCGGAGCAGAAATACTGCTGCTGATCAAGGTCAGATAATATGGTCCATTTGCCAATGTTTGCGTTGCAAGGAATGCACCTGTTTTCGAATCTGTGCTTAAATTCGCTTCTGCAAGGAAACCTTCAGAAGAAGTTTTCTTTGCTACGAAATCTCCAGCTGTCGAATAAGCGGCGCTGTAGTCTTTTGTATAATCATTTGTATCATTCGCAGCCTGTGTTGCTACTTTGATTGCGTTTCTTGTCCAAACACCTGTTGTTGTTATACCATTTACTTCTTTATTTGATGGAAGATAAAGCTGTGCCGAAGATGCTTTTGTATCAACAAGTGTCAGATTAGTTCCAGCGGCAGCACCTTCAGTTACATCGGCAACATCATTGTCTGTATTTTCGCCGGTTGTTGTCGTCTGTAATAAAGCGGATTGAGCTGCCAGTTCTGATGAAAGATAGCCTTTTGTTGTTCCAAGCCCATCCATTGTTGCAGCACCATAGACTACCGGAGCATCCAGCATAATATTTAGATACCCAGCTGTTCCTGTAGCATCACCAGATTTTTCTTTAATAACATCCCATACGATGGAATTATCTACTTTTCCTGTCGTTGAGCCGAGATAGATTTTATCATTTTTAACTAAACTTGACGCAAATTTTGTACCTGCTGCAGTACCATCAGCATATACATTTGTAGTCATTGCCGGGATTGCACCGCTCATGGTCAGCGCCATAGCTGCTGATAACACCCATGAAAGGGCCTTGCCCATAACCTTATTCTTCATGCTTTAACCTCCATTTAACCCTTTTAGTTATTTTGGTTTCGTTTTTCGTTCCGATCGCAACCCCTGCGATCCGGAACCACACCCCTGTGGCTCCACCCTCATTTATCACATCAAACCCGACACGACTGACGCTTGCGGCACGGTCACTCATTGTTGCATAACGTTTGCCGTTTGCACATGCCAGGCATTTTTTTCACCTCCCCTGACTCACTGCTAAGGGTGCGCAGATTATCAAGAATGACTTCGCTGTACCTCATCCAAAAATATACTGGTAGACATAAAGGTACACGTTCCGCCACCATGTTGAAACCATTTTAACACAATTCACTCGCAATTCAAGGTCTTTTCACAAAAAAAACGAAAATGAAGATGCGCACTTTTCGGTTTTTTTGCCCCTCATGCGCAGGCCTCTGCCGTGATGCGTATCAGCTGCTCTGCATCGATCGGTTTTGAAATGTGTCCGTTCATTCCGGCGGAGAGGCACTCCGTTACATTTTCCGGATAGGCATCTGCCGATACGGCGAAGATCGGAACCGACTTGGCATCTCTTCTGTCCATTCCCCGGATGGCCCTGGCGGCCTGCATGCCTCCCATGACCGGCATGCGGAGATCGAGGAAAATGATATCGAAGTTTCCGATTACGCTGCTGCGGAATGTTTCCACGCCGATGTTGCCATCCGTACAGGGCGTCACGGACATGCCGAAACGTTCCAGGATAGACTTGATGATTTCCATATTTAAAGAGTTGTCTTCGCAGATCAGGGCTTTCTTTCCCTTCAGTTTTTCCGTATCCGCATTCTTTACGGCATCTTCTTTTTTCGGAGCCTTGGCTGAAAGGAGCGGCAGGCGGACTGTGAAGGTGGTTCCTTTTCCCTGCGTGCTTTCGGCATCGATGGTTCCCTTCATGGCCTCAACGATGCTCTTGACGATCGGAAGGCCCATGCCGCTTCCGGAAATGTCGCTGCCCGGAGCGTTCTCCTGCGCGAAGGGTTCGAACATGCGCGGAAGGAATTCTTTTGAAACGCCGATTCCGTTATCCGAGACACGGAAGACGCTGACGCTGTCATTTTCATTTCCATTGGAAGGTTCAAGAGATGCCTTCAGCGTGACGGTCCCGCCTTTCGGCGTAAACTTCACGGCATTGGAAAGAAGGTTGAGCAGGATCTTCTGGATGCTCAGGCGGTCCGCACTGACCCAGTGTCCCTGCACGGCGGAAATATCCGCGGAAAGCGCGACGCCTTTTTCATCGGCAATGCTGCGGATCGGTTCCAGCACGCCCTGCACGGTATCGGAGAGTTCATTCGTCTCCGGATGAAGGACGTATTTCCCGTTCTCGATGCGGGACATGATCAATGTATCGTTGACGAGACCGCTCAGGACATTTCCGGAGGAGCGGATTTTCTTCAGGCACTCGCGCACTTCTTCCGGCTTGTCGCTCTTCAGCGCCAGGTCCGTGAAACCGAGGATGCCGTTCAGCGGGGTACGCATGTCATGGCTGACCGTACCGAAGAACTCGCGGCGCGCGCGGTTCATTTCCATCTCGGCGGCAACTTCGTTCTGTTTGGCGGCAAGCTTCCGCTCCGTCTTGCGGTGGCGGAGAATGATGACAAGAGCCAGAACGGTAATGATGAGAAGCGCTGCCGCGATGACTCCGATCGTAGCGATCAGGGAAACCGGCAGCTTGTCGAAGAAGGTCGAGAAGTCGGCAGAATCCGCCAGCGTATCGGAAGTGATGAGCTGCTGGATGTAGCCGGTGTCGGTGCGGATCGTCTTGTTCAGGATGGAACGCAGCATGCGTCCGTCCGCCGTCGACGGAAGCGCGCAGGTAATATTGAAGGTTCCGCTTGCAAAGGAAGAGACGATGTAATCGGAAGAACGGTTGCGGTTCAGCAGCCAGGTCGCCGTCGGCTGCGAGCAGATGACGGAATCGACTTCTCCGGTTTTCAGGGCTTCGAAGCATTTGACGCCGTTGGGATAGACGGAAAGCTGAAGATCTTCCTGATTATTTTTCAGGGCTCTGCTGACCCAGTCCTGCAGGCTTTCGGAAACGGCCGCCGTGCGGATGGTATTTGTTCCGGCGCGTGCAATCTGCACCGGATTGACTTCGATGTAGGCATTCGTCAGGATGACTCCGCGCTTCTCCGCATCGTAGGCATCGTTCTCTTCTTTTCCGACCGCATCGACATCGCCGGATGCAAGAGCTGCGAACTCTTCCTCCACGGTATCATAGGCTTTAAAGGAGAAGTCCGTTCCGATTTTTTCGGAAAGATGCATCAGGTATTCCGGAAGGATTCCGGTGAAGGACCCGTTCGCTGCCGTTTCGGAAAACGGAGCATCGTCCTTGAGGAAGGCCACGCGGATCAGGTGGTGTCTTTTAATGTAGTCTTTTTCCTCGGCGGAAAATGACGGCGAGGTGTTCTTGGTGTCCGGAAAATATTTTGCGAAGAGATCATTTTCAAAGGAAGAGTCCTGAAGCTGGAGAATGTTCATCGCGCGGTCGAGCTGCGCTTTCATTTCCGTTCGGCTTTTGTTGAGCATGAAATAAAGATCGAGTGCCGGGAACTCGGCAATCTTCTGGGCACCTTCGATCGTCGAACCGCCGGCGATGGCATCCACCTCTCCTGCTTTCAGCGCCGCGTTGCGTTCATCAAGCGTGTCGTACTCGATGATGTGCGGCGTCAGGCCGCTGCTGCTGCACCAGTCCTTGTACTGCTGGATCAGGATGGAGCCCTTGAGGATGCCGCAGGTCATGTCCGTCATCGTATCCGTATCGCCTGCGGAGAAACGGTCGTCGTCTTCCCGTACCTGGACGGAAATATGAGACGTGCACATTTTCCGGCTCGACTGGATGAACTTGCTTTCGCGTTCAGTCGTTTTGGCCAGGCCGCTCATGATATCGACAGTGCCGTCTTCCAGAGCCTTCGTCGCATCGTTCAGACTGTCGAAGTCAACAAACTCAATATCCCATCCGGCATAACCTGCGATCGTGTAGTAATACTCGGTATCGTATCCTTCGTAGGAGCCGTCCGCCGCTTTGTGCATGAAGTCGCCGTTGGAGAAATAGGCGGCCTTCACCTTGAGATGCTGGTCCTGCGAATCGGAAGCAGAAACGGTTTTTGGAGAAAAGAAAAGAACTGCCGTTAAGGCAATCAGGAAAAAAGGTATGAGAAAAAGTCCGCGATTCTTTTTATCCATGCACTCCCCCGTTCCCTCATGCGGGCAAAAAAAGCAGTTAAAGTGTTTTTAACATTATAACACAGAACTCCCCTGCGGGAAAAATGTTATAATCATTCTATTAAAGCCAATAAGGAGGAATCCATGAAGCTGAATTCGAAACGCACGGTTCTGATTGGTCTTGCCTTCCTTTCCATCTGCGCCTTCTGGCAGATGTACAACAGCGTCGTCCCCCTGATCCTGACAAATACGTTTAAAATGGATGAAACGATTTCCGGTCTCCTCATGGCGGCCGACAACATCCTCGCCATTTTCATGCTCCCGCTTTTCGGTTCTCTCTCCGACCGCTGCAAAAACCCGATGGGCCGCCGGATGCCTTTCATTCTTTCCGGAACCGCCGCGGCCATCGTGCTGATGTTTTTCCTGCCGGTTCTTGACAACAGCTATTTCGCAGCGCCGGCGCCGTGGAAAATCGTCTCCTTCGTCGCGGTACTTCTGCTTCTGCTGATCGCGATGGGCACGTACCGCTCTCCCGCGATTGCCCTGATGCCGGATGCAACTCCGAAGCCCCTGCGCTCCAAGGGAAATGCGGTCATCAATTTAATGGGCGCCGTCGGCGGAATCATTTACCTCCTCATCGCCTCGGTGCTGTACAGTACCAAGCGGACGAAAGGTCTGGAGCACGTCGACTATTTCCTGCTTTTTGCCTGCGTCGCCGTGATCATGGCCGTGTCGGTGCTGATCATCCGGCTGACGATTCATGAAAAAGCCATCGAGACGGAAATGAACGCCTACGAGTCGGCCCACCCGGAAGAGAATCTTGCGGAGAAGGACGAAAGCGGAAATGAAAAGCTGCCGCCGCCTGTGAAAAAGAGTCTCCGCTTCCTTCTGCTTTCCATCGCTTTCTGGTTCATCGGATACAACGCGATCGAGACGTGGTTCACGACCTACGCCAACCACGTATGGGGAATGGCGCTCGGGCAGGCTTCGGTATGCCTGACGGTCGCGACGGTCGGAGCCATCATTTCCTATATTCCGATCGGGATCATTGCCTCAAGGGTCGGACGGAAAAAAACGATTCTTTTCGGGATCATCGTCCTGGCCTCCTGCTTCATCGCCGCGTTCCTCTTCACGCTGGCCAGTTCAAAGTTTTCACCGGTCCTCTACGTGCTCTTCGTGCTCGTCGGAATCGCCTGGGCTTCGATCAACGTGAACTCGCTGCCGATGGTCGTGGAAATGTGCCGTGGCTCCGACATCGGAAAATTCACCGGATACTATTACACCTTCTCCATGGCGGCCCAGATCGTGACGCCCATCGCCGCCGGCTGGCTCCTGAACCATGTCAGCTACGATGCCCTCTTCCCCTACGCGGCTGCGTTCGTCCTGCTGAGCTTCGTCACGATGCAGTTCGTGAAGCACGGGGACAGCAAGCCGGAAGGAAAGAAAGGTCTGGAGGCATTTGATGCGGACTGAAATTTTTGCACTGCTGATCATCGTCATTGTCCTGGCGGTTCTGTTTGCTGCATGGCTTTTCATGATTGCCCCGCGGGTGAATCATCCCGGATGGGAATTCCTGGGGAAATTCCGGTACGCGCACCGGGGACTGCACAGTCTTCCTGACTCTCTTCCCTGCATTCCGGAGAATTCTCTCCCCGCCTTTGCGCTGGCTGCAGAGAAGGGTTTCGGTGCCGAACTCGATGTTCATTTCACGAAGGATTTGCAGCTGGCCGTCGTGCACGACAGCAATCTGAAACGCGTCACCGGTGAGGACGTGCGCGTGGAGGATCTGACGGCGGAGGAAATGCGCCGGCTGCATCTGATGGAAACGGAAGAAAAGATTCCGTTCCTCGAAGAAGTCCTGCCGCTGTTTGCAAAGTCCGGGACGCCGCTGGTCGTCGAGATCAAGACCGCCGTTAAGAATTACAATGCACTGACCGATGCGACAGTCGCCTGCCTCGAACGCTTTCCCGTGAAATGGTGTATGGAAAGCTTTGACCCGCACGTCATCCTGCATCTGAAAAAAAGCCGCCCGGATATCATCCGCGGGCAGCTTTCGATGAACCATATGCATAACAAAAGTCTCGGCGTCATCAACCGGTTTTTCCTGACGAACCTGCTGTACGATTTTCTGACGCGGCCGGATTTCATTGCCTACGATTTCGGCTCGCGCAGGAATCTCTCGTGCCGGCTTTCCTGCGGCCTGCTCCGCGGGCATGAAGTCAACTGGACGATCCGCAGCCGGGAAGACATGCAGCAGGCCGAGAAGGAAGGGCATCTCATCATCTTCGAGAATTTCGTGCCGTAGAATTTGAGAACCGCGGGGACGGGGGTGGTGGTTCCGGAAAACCGGAACCACCACCCCCGTCCCCGCGGTTCTTTTTCTATTATTTTGCCTGTACCATTCCCTTGTCCGTTTTCTTCACATGCTTGAAGACGTCATCGAAATGATTCAGCGCTTCGTCGACGATGGCATCCGTGTCCGCAAGAGATGTATAGAGCCTGCTGCCGGCCAGCGTCACGATTCCGTTTGCCATATAGGCCGCGCCCATGCGCTCCATGGAATCCTTGCGCACGTACATCATGTCTTTGTTTTTCAGAAGTCCCATCGCCGATTTAACGAAGGACATCGATGAGAAGTCGAAGCTCATCGCGCCGGTGCATTCCAGATGTACGATGGATCCCTGGTTGTACGCGACAAATGGAAGCCCGTAATGCTTAATCAGGTCCTTGAGTCCGTCCGCCAGACGGTCGCCTGCCCGGCCTGCCTTCTCGCAGGCATTCGTCTTCTCGATGCAGCGGATGGCCGTGTAGCCGGCCGTGCTGGAAAGAGGATTGGCCGCGAGCGTTCCGCCGACGTAAGCCCTGTGCTTGCCGGTCGCAAGTCCTGCCGCCATCAGCTGGGCATATTCTTTCTTGCCTCCGACACCTCCCGCTGCGGGATAACCGCCTGCCACGATTTTCCCGAAGACAGTGAGGTCAGGCACGATGTCGAAGAAGTCCTGGGCGCCGCCGATGCCGACGCGGAATCCCGTGACCACTTCGTCGAAAATGAGAAGGGCTCCGTAACGGTCGCAGAGTTCTCTCACGCCTTTGTTGTAGTTCAGCGCAACCGGACGCGTGCCGCTCTCCGGTCCCACCGGTTCGAGAAGTACGCCGGCCGTGCCGCCTTTCATCTTGTTGCGTTTCAGCATCGCCTCGAGCATGTTCAGGTCGTTCGGACGCACTTCATCCGTCGTGCCGTAATCGCTCTTAGGAATACCGTGCGATTCGAGAAGTCCGCGGCTTCCCGGAATCTTCAGTCCGTAGACCATCTGGTCGGACCATCCGTGATAAGCCCCTCCGATCTTGATGATGCGTTTCTTTCCGGTTGCGATCCGGGAAATGCGGAGCGCAGCCATGACCGACTCCGTGCCGGAGCCGAGCATACGGAACATTTCCACGTGAGGCATGTGCTTGTTGATTTCTTTGGCCAGAAGCATTTCCGATTCATGCAGAAGACCGGTGACCGGTCCGCAGGTATTGAGAAGTTCAAAGACCTTCTCTCTCACTTCCGGATAGTTGCTTCCGAGAATCGTCGGCCCGCCTGCCTGCAGGAAATCGATGTAGGAATTGCTGTCCTTGTCGGTCAGGTACGCGCCGTTTGCCGCAGTCATGCACATCGGGAACGGCTTGTTGAAGGCCAGGTTGTGCTGCACGCCGCCCGGGATATATTTCTGAGCTTCTTCGTAGACGGCATGGGACTCCCTGCATTTCTCATCATAGTATTTCAGGATGACGTTGTTGTAATAATCGTCGTCCACTTCCCAGATCGGCTGGCTTGTAAGATCTTTGAGCTGAGCATTGATTTCATCCGGATCATCCCAGCGGCTGATGCCGCAGTTCACTTTTTTCGGAACGGACTGCTGTGACATTTTTATACCTCCTATTTTTCAGATGCGGAATTTTCTTTCGCATCACTGCTGACGTTCTGCGTGCCGGATGCCTGCTGTGTACCGGCTGCCGGCTGCGTGCCGGTTTCTTCCTGCACGGCCCGTTTATTGGTGTCGACTGTCTTGCCGTAGACGACGAAGCGGTCGAAAATGTACTCGGTGGTCAGGTTGAGCGCCATGTTGATGAGCGTGACGACGAACCCGTTCCAGCCCAGATTCTCAGCCAGGTAATTTCCGAGGATCGTGGTCAGCGGCGTGAAGACGGCATAGTAGCCGGCGACCTTGAGCATGGCGATCGGCACGTTGTTCGCGGCCTTGAACGTGAATTCCCTGTTCAGCGTGAAATTCCACAGGACGGACAGGACCAGCGCGATCAGGTAGCACGGCCAGTACGGCCAGTCGGTCAGGGTGTCCAGAAGTGAGAACGTAATGATTTCGATCGCTCCGGCTGAAATCGAGAACAGGACGAACTTGATCATCCTTGTGCTTTCTTTTTTCTTCGTATCCATGGTCCCCTCCTTATTTCTTCTGCCTGGAATATTTTTTTATGTAAACCACATGCTGCAGGGCGACATCGAGTCCGCCGAGACGGCATTCCTTCTCTTTTCCTGCGGCCAGCGTATGCAGATGGCACAGCGCCGCTTTCTCCAGCAGGATGCCCATCGCTTCGCAGTCATCTTCATTTTCCGCTTTGACGGCGGCGCCGATGCCCGGCATAAGAACTGCATCGAATTTCTGCAGAAGCGGAAGCACCGCCTGCTCCTCAGCATTTGCCGCGCACGGAATGACTTTGCCGATCATCTGCGCCATGTCATCGACCTGCGCATAGATTGGCTCCTTCTTTGCCGCCGCAGCCATTGCCGCCGGAGTACGGACGACCGCGGAGTGAGGATAAACTTTGCGGATAGAGTCCTGAATGCCGGATACGGAGTTCTGCTTCTCCGCATCCATTTCCGCCCTGCAGTTTCTCCTGCAGATCCGGTCGAGCAGCAGCGCCTTTTCCATCGTCTCCTCTTTCGACTTCCCCGCGATCACGACTCCGTGATGCGGCATGAAAACAGTCTGAGCTCCCGACTCAAAGGCGGCCTTCACCGCATTCGTCAGTTTCTTCGTTCCGCTCAGGCCGTACGCCGCTTTCGCGATGCCGCCGAGTTCTTTATTTTCATCCTCTGAAATGTCCATTGTCTCGCAGCCGCACAGCCCGAGTGCGGTCGCGTATTCCTGATGCGTATGGATCACGAACTGCGCATCCGGACAGACGCGGTACGCTTCTGCGTGCACGCCTTTTTCGCTTGACGGCTTGTGCGGTCCCGTCCACTCCATGGTTTCAAGATCCATGACCGCAATGTCCTCAGGCTTCAGGGAACGGTAATCGAGGCCGCTCGGCGTGACGAGCATGTGTTTTTCATCCAGCCGGCAGCTGATATTTCCCCAGGTCCTGGCAACCAGTCCCTGATCGAGAAGCTCATTTCCGCATGCAACGAGCAGTTCCCGCGCTTTCTGTTCTTCCATTTTCGGCCTCCGTTTCAATGCTGAAATTCACAGGCAGGCTTTACCGGTTTCCTTCAGAGTGATTCAGCATCGTGAAATTCTTCTTATTTGAATCGTACAGTTTCTTGAAGACTTCAAAATTCTGGTCATAGATTTTTTTACTCCCCGGATCCGGTTCGTACCGGTCCGCGACGGAAATGAAGCTCTTCACGGCATCCATGTCTTTCATCCTTCCGCACCCGACGGCAACCAGCACCGCCGCTCCGACCGCTCCGACGTCTTTCGTTTCTTCGACGGTCTCGACCGGACGTCCGATGATATCGGCAAGCATCTGGCAGACGACTTTCGAAAGCGCGCCTCCGCCGACAAACCGGATCACACCGGAAGTACGGACTTTCTTCTCCTCGCACTCGAGCATCCAGCGGAGGTGATAGCAGATGCCTTCAAGGACGGCTCTGATGAGTTCGGTCTTGCCGGTCTCCAGCTTGATGTTGAAGAACATTCCGCCCGCATCCGGTCCTTCGAACGGGCAGCGGTTTCCGTGGAGCCACGGCGTAAAGAGCACGCCGCCCGCGCCGGGTTCCGATTTGGAAACGGTATACGACAGATAATCGTAGAGGCTTTCGAAGGTCGCCTCCCTGTCCGTGCGTCCCGCTTCCTCCGTGCTGCCGGCTTCGGTCTCGGACTCAAAGGCTTTGGCCTTCTGCGTCACGTCGGTCTTCTTCAGATAAATGCCGATCTCGTCGAGTGCCAGGTGATTCTTGACCCACTCGAAGCATTTGCCGGCAGTCTCCATTTCCGCAAAATAGGTGTAGCGCCCTTTCTGTGCACCGACAATGGCCGCGATCATCGTCTGGATGTCGACGACCTGCTTGTCCGTGACCGTGCCGACCCAACCTGAGGTGCCGGAGTAAATGTGCGTGCTGCCGACTTCCGTGCAGCCGGCTCCGATGCCGATGAGCGTCGCGTCGCCGCCTCCGCCGTAGACTTCGGTCCCGGCTTTCAGTCCCAGTTCCGACGCCGCTTTTTCGGTCAGCTTTCCCGCCACGTCCGTGCAGCGGATGATTTTCGGAAGGTGCTCCGGGTTCACTTTGTAGTAGCCGCACAGTTCCCGGTTCCATCCTTCTTTTCCCGGGCGCGTATCGTAGAGGAACGTCGAGTACGCCGAGTCTTCCGTCATGACGCATTCGCCCGTGCAGCGGCAGATGAGATATTCCTTGACGTCGAGCCATTTGTAAACCTTCGCGAAAATGTCCGGTTCATTTGCCTCGACCCATTTGTATTTCCACAGCGGATCCTTCACGCTGGTGGAAGCTGCGTGCGTAATGATCAGGCTGCGCAGCATGATTTTTGCGTTGACGCCGGAAATGGTGAGGCCCTTTCCCTGCGTCTGCTTCATTTCCCGTCCCGCTCTCTGGTCCATGTAGCTCATCGGGCGGCGGAGCGCTTTCCCGTCGCGGTCGACCAGCACCAGCCCCTGCATCTGCGAGCAGAAGGAAATGCCGGCGATCTGTTCCGGACGGATATCCGTCTTCGTGAACACTTCCTTCGTGGTGCGGCACATCGCGTCCCACCATTCGTCGGCGTCCTGCTCGGCGCCGCCGTTCTCGAGAATGTACAGGCCGTAGGACGCATAGCACCCCACGAGCAGCTTCACCTTGTCCCCGATTTCAAAGAGGCAGGTCTTGACGCCCGTCGTTCCGAAATCGTAAGCGATCACATAAATCATGGAACCACCACCCCCGTCCCCGCGGTTCACTTCAGCGCGGCGTTCATAAAAGCAACAAAGGCCTTCCGTACTTTTGCATCATCGCCTGCGGCATCTTTTCCGCAGTAGATTTTCATCCTCTCGCGGTAATAGTCGCAGCTGTAGGAAAACTGCAGCATCATCAGCAGATTATCAAAAAAGAACGCGCTCATCCGGGCGTCCGCATCGCTGCGGATACGGCCGGACTTCTTCGCGTTCTCCATCATTTTCCGATAGGCATTCGCCGAGGGCTGTTCGATTTCCCCGGCGAGGACTTTGGCATATTCGCGGCAGCTGCCCGACGTGATCTCGTGGTACATCGTATAGTAGCTGCTGTGGATGGCGGCATTTTCCTGAAGAGCCTTCACGATGTTTTCCATGCACACCGAAATGTCGTCTTCCTCTCCGACCGCCTCGGAAAGTACCCGGTCCAGAAGACGCAGGCTGTAGCGCACGCAGGCCAGGAAGAACTGGTCCTTGCCGTCATAATATTTATAAATGACGCCGACGCTGACGCCGGCCTTCTTCGCGATCAGATTGATGTTCGCCCGGTCCAGGCCGTTCTGCGCGAACTCGTCGATTCCTGCTTCCAGGATGGCGTTCATTCCCTGCTCGTCAAGTTTTCTGTACATCGCCGTCTCCGATGGTCTGCGTAACGTTTCCGCCCGCTGTTTTTTCGTGACGTGAGCCGTCGCTCACAAGATAAGAACAGCATACCATCGCCGCGCCGTTTTGCACAGCCTGAGTAATCAACAAATCGAATGCGCTTTTTTTGTGAGATTTTGCAGAAAAGAACCACGGGGACGGGGGTGGTGGTTCCGTTTTCCGGAACCACCACCCCCGTCCCCGTGGTTCTTTTTTATTTACGCCAGCTTCATGTCTCCGTCCTTGACCCAGCCCTTCTTCCGGCAGAAAAGGTTGATGAGCGGGCACAGGACTGCCGGCAGAATAAAGCAGATCATGAAAAGTCCCAGCCAGTCGAACCAGGTGATGCCGGCCTTCGCCCCGGATGCGACATCCACCGCCCATCCGGTATAGATGCCGATCTGTCCGACGAAGCCGCAGGTTCCCATGCCGGACGACACCGGCGTTCCGTTCATCTGCAGGCCGAAGAGACACGTCGCCAGCGGCCCGGTAATGGCGCTGGTCACGATCGGCGCAATCCAGATGCGCGGGTTCTTGACGATATTTCCCATCTGCAGCATGGACGTCCCGATTCCCTGGGAAATGAGTCCGCCCCATTTATTTTCGGGAAAGCTCATGACCGCGAAACCGATCATCTGCGCGCAGCAGCCGGCAACCGCTGCACCGCCTGCCAGCCCGGTCAGCCCGAGGGCGGCGCAGATGGCGGCAGAGGAAATCGGCAGCGTCAGGGCTATTCCGACGACGACCGACACGATGATTCCCATGAGGAACGGCTGCAGGTTCGTGGCCCACATGATGATGTTTCCGACGGCCATCGCCGCGGTTCCCAGAGGCGGAGCCCACCAGGCCGACAGCGCGATGCCCACGCCGATCGTAACGAGCGGCGTCACCAGGATATCCACTTTCGTTTCCTTGGAAACAGCCTTGCCGACTTCCGAAGTGATAATGGCAACGAAAAGGACTGCCAGCGGTCCGCCGGCGCCTCCGAGCGCATTGGAGGCAAATCCGACCGTGATTAAAGAAAACAGGACCAGCGGCGGACAGTGCAGCGCATAGCCGATAGCCACGGCCATAGCCGGCCCGCTCATCGCCACGGCCAGCCCGCCGACGGTATAGTCGGTCTTGGCGATTGTCGCGACCGTGGTCGTGAGAAATCCGATGTGGAACTGAATGCCCAGCGTGTTGATGATGGTTCCGATCAGCAGCGAACAGAACAGGCCCTGCGCCATCGCACCGAGCGCATCGATTCCGTACCGCTTTGCAGAAATGACGATATCCTTGCGTTTCAGAAAAGCCTTGAATTTTTCCATTTTTCTCCCCCGCAGACTTCCCGCATTTGAAAAGATAATAAACGGTGAAGAGACATTTGTAAAGTCGATTCACGGGTATTTATCCTGCCATCAGCGTGAAGACCGTGCGCGCCGCCATGACGGCAGCCGTGATGATGAGCGGAATGGTGCCGTCGATGAAGGCGGCCTCTTTTTCAAGTTTATAGTAGGCCATATAGAAGTACATCACAGCGATGACCGCGGCGGCAAGAATCACGATAAAAAGGATGGCTCCGGCAAATGAAAGCTTTTCCGTACCGTAGAGAAGATTGATCAGGGACAGTTCGAGAATGACCCAGCCGTCGATCAGCAGAAGTTCCAGCGTGATCTGACGGTGCATGAAAAACCAGGTGATCAGAATCAGAAGGACATAAGCTGCAAAACCGCAGACGATCAGAATCATCCCGTTGAAAAGAGACCTCTTCATCACAGCCGAGCGGATTGCGCCGACGAGCTGCACGACGCCTGTGATTCCGACGACGGTTGCCGTTCCGACCAGAAGAGCAGCCAGCCAGGTACGCCGTGCTTCGACGCCGGGCTTGAACGCGACAATCCACCATGCCAGATAAAACAGATTGCAGAGAATCAGCAGCAGACTGCCTGTCATCAGTTTATTCATTTTATCTCGATTCTTCCCCGTCTGCCGTTTCCATAGGCTCCAGCAGCGAGGAGGCTTCGTAAACACTGGCAAGCTTTGACAGCTTGCGGACGATTTTCCGGCATTTCTCCTGCGGAATGGTTTTGTCGGAATTGACAGCATCGATAATCGTCTTTAACTCGGAAAAATCAAATTCCCGTTCAGTCATGTAGAAGTGGCTTCCCGCACTCCGTTTTGAATGAATCGGATAACCGGCGGCAACCAGTGTCTCGACGTCATTTTTCACGGTCTTCCGGTTCACTTCGACGCCGCGTTTCGCAAACCATTCGATGATCTGCCTGGTTGTCATAGGATGTGTTGCATCCGTCTGTTCATAAAGAAGCCGGTACATATAAACCAGTCTTCCTTTTTTATTCACGTCTTCGATCGCTTTGATCTTTGCCATGTTTCCTCCAAAAAAAGAGGACCGTGCCGATCGCACCGTCCGTCTGCAACTGGCTGCCATTCCTAAATGGAGAAGGCCCTTATCAGCTTTGCGGCCCAGCCTTTCGGCTGGTGTGCTCAATCATTTATGATATTTCGAAATCAACAGGATTGCAAGCATTCTTTTCTGAATTTTTCTGTTTTAATAATCTCTTAATTTTTCGCTGATTCTCCCCTTCATTCCCCCGCCTGTTCAAAAGCCGTTTTCTCTGCTATACTGTTGAAATGAATTCCGGGTTTGAAAAACTTTCCGTGCGCCGCTCCCTCTTCGGGGACAGGGCCTTTTATCATCGGGTTTTCGTGATCATCCTCCCGATGATTGTTCAGAATACCCTTTCGAGCGTCCTGGGCCTTCTGGACAATATCATGGTCGGACAGATCGGCACCCTGCCCATGTCTGCCGTCGCCATCACGAGCCAGCTGTTTTTCGTCTTCTATCTGACGCTTTTCGGGGCACTGGCCGGCGCCGGCATCTACGGAGCGCAGTTCTTCGGCAGCGGAAATATGGAAGGCGTACGCAATACCCTGCGCGTCAAATTCATGGTCGGCTTCCTTCTGACCGTCGCGGCCATGCTGCTTTTCTTCTTTGCGGGGGATTCGATCATCGCTTCCTTCATCTCCGCCGGGACTCCGGAGGCGGACCGCGCCGCGACGCTCTCCTGCGCGCACGATTATCTTTTCATCATGATCCTCGGACTGCTTCCGTTTGCCGTCACTTCCGGCTATGCCAGCACGCTCAGGGAATGCGGAAAAACCGCCCTTCCGATGAAGGCCGGCATGATCGCGATGGTCACCAATTTCATTTTCAATTCCCTGCTGATTTTCGGTCTTTTCGGTTTTCCGAAACTGGGCGTAGCCGGTGCCGCGATTGCGACGGTGCTCTCCCGTTTCGTGGAAGCCTTCATCGTCGTCTTCTTCTCGCACCGGAATAAAAAAGCCTATGGCTTTCTTCAGGGACTGTACAGGCATCTCACCGTTCCGCGTGCCTTTTTCTTCCAGGTCGTCGTCAGGAGCGCCCCGCTTCTCATCAATGAATTCATGTGGTCGGCCGGACAGGCTTTCAGCCTGCAGTGCTTCTCGCACCGCGGTATCGCGGTCATCGCCGCCCTGAACATCTGCTACACGGTTTCCGAGATCTGCCATCAGGTTTACATAACTTTAGGCAGTGCTGCCCAGATCGTCATCGGACAGGAACTGGGTGCCAACCGTCTGACCGATGCCCGCTACTCGGCATGGCGCATGATTACGCTGGCCACTGCCTGCTGCGTCCTGACCGGCATTCTCCTGGCGGTCTGCGCCCCGTTCATTCCTCTGATCTACAATACGGAAAATGAGATCCGTCAGATGGCCACCGGTTTTCTTCTGATCACCGCCTGCTGCCTGCCGCTCTTCGGTTTCGACACCACGGAATATTTCGTGCTGCGCTCCGGCGGCAGGACCGTCATCACGTTTCTTTTCGACAGCTGCTTCTCCTGGTGCGTGACCATCCCGGCAACGTTCCTGCTGGTTGATTTCACGAATCTTTCCATCATGCCGATCTTTGCTGTCGTCTGCGGCAGCGACTTCATCAAATGCATCATCGGCTTCATTCTGGTCAGGAAGGGAATCTGGGTAAAGAACCTGGTCTCACAGGAAACGCCGCCGGCTTCAGCATGAATCCGGCATTGGCGCCGCGTCACGTCAGGTGCGGAATTTTTCAGAATTCCAGCTCTCTCTTCCGGAAAATCAGAATCGACGCCGCAAGTCCCGCCGCGAAATACACCAGGATTCCGAGCAGGGCGGAGAAATCGCATTTCCCTGCCAGCAGCGCCTCTTTGAAAGCATCCAGGAACGTCGTCAGCGTAAAGGAATCGATATGGAGATTTGAGAATCCGGGCACAAGGGCCAGCGCCCCGATGGCCAGATTCAGAAAGCCGATCTGCAGCGCCAGATAAAGCAGCGTTCCCAGTCCCGTGCTCTGCATGAAAAACATCAGGATCATCGTCAGGTTCGTAAAGGAAATGATCCGGACCCATTCGACCAGCAGCTCCAGCACAATCGTGATGAGCTGTCCCGCATCCAGTCCCGCGCTGAAGGCGCCGACCAGTGCAACCGCGACGACTCCGGAGAAGACAAGATCGACGGCACTCATCAGCATCATTTCCAGCAGCTTGCTGACCACGACCTGCGGACGTAAAATGCCGATGCCGATGGCCGCCTGCATGGATTTGGCACGGAAGTCGTCGCCGAAAACCGCCAGCAGTTCGGTCAGGCCGACGGCAAAGGACAGGACTCCGATATAGGTTCCGATGTTGTTCGCATAAGATCCGGGCTCACCGCCCATCAGGCGCGTCACGCCCATGACTCCCAAAAGGATCAGGGCCAGAAGAAGGATCACGATGAGTCTGGGAATTCTCCGGAAAATTCTTTTGATGTCTGCCGCCAGATAATTACGCATGGTCTGTCTCCTCCTGATTGTTACGCATAATCTGTCTTCTCCTGATATTATGCATGATCCGTCTCCTCCAGAAGATGGAAATAATACTCCTCCAGGCTGCCCGCTTCCTGCGTTTCCTCCAGAATCGTAACGCCGGCATCCTGCAGGGCTTTCCTGGCACGCGGAAGATCCTCGACCTTAAGCCGCACGGTACGGTCCGCCGCCATCAGGTCCTCCTGCGTCACGACCTTCGCAATCACGCCGTTGTTGACGATTCCGAAACGGTGCGCCGTGTGCTGCAGCTCTCCGAGGATGTGCGAGGAGATGATGACCGTCATCCCGTAATCATGGTTCAGCGTCTGCACCAGATGCCGGACGTCGGCGATGCCCTGCGGATCGAGTCCGTTGACCGGTTCGTCGAGGATCAGGATCTCGGGATTCCCGAGAAGCGCATTGCCGATCCCGAGCCGCTGCTTCATGCCCAGGGAAAAGGTTGAAAATTTTCCTCTCTCCGTATCGAGGCCGATGACCTTCAGTACCCGGTCGACTTCGCCCCTGTCCGGAATGTTCTTCAGCGTCCGGTAGTATTCGAGGTTGCCGCGCGCATCCAGGTAGGGGAAGAAATTCAGCCCAATGAAGAAACCGATTCTCTTCCTTCCCTCTTCAATGCTTTCGCCCTGCCTGCCGATTCTCAGCCCGCCGTCCTGATAGTCCGAAAGTCCGAGGATGATCTTGAAAATCGTCGTCTTCCCGGCTCCGTTCCGTCCGATCAGGCCGAACAGTTCTCCCTTTCCGATTGAAAGGTCGATTCCTTTCAGGACTTCTTTTTTTCCGTAGCTTTTCCGGATTCCGTGAAGTTCAATAACCGGTTCTTCCATTGATTCAGGCCATCCTTTTCTCATCATTTGCTCAAAAAATTCCCCAAATCAGTTTCAACTTTCGCATTTCTATATTATACTGTAAATGTAGCTGTGTTGCATTTTTTATGTACATTTTTCTTCGCCGCAAAAGAGGGAGGGATGCTGCATGAAATGGAAGAAACCGGCTGCTTTTTTTATCTGCGCAGCCCTGGTTCTTGGACTCACTGCCTGTGCATCTTCTGACACGGGCAGCAAGTATGATTACATGATTGCCATGATCACCGATACCGGCGGCGTGAACGACCAGTCCTTCAACCAGTCTGCCTGGGAAGGCCTCAAGCAGCTCCATGCAGACACCGGCATCAAGGTCAACTACATTGAATCGAAGCAGACATCTGACTTCGTTTCAAATCTGGATGTCCTGGCGGACAACGGTGCGAAATTCCTCTGGGCCATCGGCTTCAATACCGTTGATGCGGTCACGCAGTCCGCTGCCGTCAACCCCGAACTCAATTATGCCGTTGTCGACAATGCTTTTGAAAACCCTGCAGACAATATCACCGGCGTTGTTTTCCGTGCCCAGGAATCTTCCTTCATGGTCGGCTACATCGCGGCGGCAGTGAGCAAGACAGGCAGGGTCGGCTTCATCGGCGGTATTTCCCTTCCTGTCATCAAACAGTTTGAATGCGGATATCTGGCGGGCGTCGCCTACGGTGCGAAGAAGCTGAACAAGACCGTGACGGTCTCGTCGCAGTACGCGGAATCCTTTGCCGACGCGGCCAAGGGAAAGGCCATCGCCAACAAGATGTTCTCCGACGGCTGCGACGTCATCTACCATGCCGCCGGCAATACCGGGCAGGGCATGATTGAAGCTGCCAAGGAGGCCGGGAAATGGGCCATCGGCGTCGACCGCGACCAGGCTTATCTGGCCCCGGACAACGTCCTGACCTCCGCCCTGAAGAATGTCTATGCAGGCGTCGAAAAGCTCTCCGAGTCCTACATGGCCGGCGAAAAGATCGGCGGACAGAACGTGTCGTACGGACTTGCGGACGGCGCGGTCGGCATCCCCAGGGAGCACCCGAACTATTCCGATGACATCTATAACGCGGCCATCGAAGTCGGCAATCAGATTTCCGGGGGAACCATCGTGCCGCCTTCCACGGAAGACGAATACAAGGCCTTCATCAAAGCCCTGGGCTAGAAAGGAGGAGCAGAATGGCTGAAGCGGAAAAGACCGTTTACAAAGCACCGGAAATCAGCAGCGAATATGCCGTGCAGATGCACGGGATCACGAAAAAGTTCGGTTCCTTCTATGCCCTGACGGACATGAACCTCGACGTAAAGAAGGGAACGATTCACTCCCTCCTCGGAGAAAACGGCGCCGGCAAGAGCACCCTCATGAACGTGCTCTACGGACTCTACACGCCGGAGAAGGGCCGCATTTACATCAACGGAAAAGAAGTCAGCATCAAGAACCCGAACGTTGCGATTGCCAGCGGGATCGGCATGGTTCATCAGCATTTCATGCTGGTCGAGGATTTCACCGTCACGCAGAACATCATTCTCGGAAATGAAACCACCTCCGCGGGCATCGTCCTCAACATGGCGCAGGCGAAAAAGAACGTTCAGGAGATCGTAAAGAAATACGGGCTGGAAGTCGACCCGGACGCACTCATTTCCGAAATCTCCGTCGGCATGCAGCAGAGGGTCGAGATCCTGAAGGCGCTGTACCGCGGCGCCGAAATCCTGATTCTCGACGAACCGACGGCCGTCCTGACGCCGCAGGAAATCGAAGAACTCCTGTCCATCATGAAGAACCTCGTAAAAGACGGCAAGACCGTCATCATCATCACGCATAAGCTGAAAGAAATCCAGCAGTCCTCGGACGTCTGCACGATCATCCGCCGCGGGAAATACATCGATACCGTTCCTGTTGCCGGATGCTCGGAAGAAGACCTGGCTGCGATGATGGTCGGGCACTCCGTCAGGCTCGTCGTCGACCGGACGCCCGCCAGACCGGGAAAACCCATCTTTGAGATTGCGGGCCTGACCGTAAAAAACGACCAGGGAATCGAAGCCGTCAAGGGTCTGAACCTGAAGGTCCGGGAGGGCGAGATCGTCGGCATCGCCGGCATCGACGGCAACGGACAGAAGGAACTGATGGAAGCGGTGAACAACCTGAAAAAGGCCGAGAGCGGAACCATTTCCATCGACGGAAAGGAAATCCAGAATACCTCTCCTGCTTTTGCCCTGGCGCAGGGACTGGCGACCATTCCGGAAGACCGTCACAAGAACGGCCTCGTCCTGCAGTTTACCTGCAGTGAGAACGCGATCCTTGAGAAATACCGCAGTCCGGAATTTGCGAAGGGCGCCGTGATCGACCGGCAGAAAATGACGGACTTCATGAATGAGCTCATCAAAGAATACGATATCCGTCCGGAAGACTGCGGGCCGAAAAAAGCCGCGGGACTCTCCGGCGGCAACCAGCAGAAAATCATCATCGGGCGTGAGATTGCCAATCACCCGAAGGTCCTGATCGCGGTCCAGCCGACAAGGGGACTGGATGTCGGCGCCATTGAGAACGTGCACCGGACGCTGATGGCGCAGCGCGACAGGGGCGTCGCGATCCTGCTCATTTCCTATGAGCTTGATGAAGTCATGAATCTTTCCGACACCATCGCGGTCATTTACGACGGGCAGATCAAATGCACGTTCAATCACGGCGAAGCGACGCAGAACCAGATCGGACTTCTGATGGGAGGAGGCGGCACTGATGGAAAGTAGATGGAAAACATTCCTGAAAAAACCAATCATGCTGTCGGTCATGGCGGTCATTTTCGGCTTTCTCGCCGCCATGGTCATCATGGCGCTGGCCGGTTATAATCCTTTTGCCTCGATCGGCTCCCTGTTCATCGGCATGTTCGGCAGCCCGAAGCGATTCTTCAACATCTTCATCAAGAGCACGCCGATCATTTTCACAGGCATCGGGGTCGCCTTTGCCATCAAGACCGGACTCTTCAACATCGGCGCCGAGGGACAGTTCATCATGGCGGAAATCGCCGCCGTCCTCGTAGGCATCACGGTTCATCTTCCGGCCTTCCTTGAAATCCCGCTCATCATCCTGGCGGCAGCCGTCGCCGGCGGACTCTACGGCGGGCTGGTCGGATGGCTCAAGGCAAAATTCGGAATCAACGAAGTCATCACCTCGATCATGCTGAACTGGATCGCGCTTTATTTCTCCAACTGGATCTGCGGACTTTCCGCTTTTGCCGGGGCAGGCTCCAGCACGCAGAAGATCGATGCGGCCGGCTATACAACCATTCTCAATACCTGGAAGCGCACGGACGGAATGGAGACTCTTATGAACGGCGGGCCGCTGGCGAGGGCATTTCTCAAGACGGACGTGAACATCGGCTTCCCGGCGGCAATTGCCGCGGCACTCCTTATTTCCTGGCTGCTGTACAAGACCAGAAGAGGCTTTGAGCTGCGCGCCGTCGGCTTCAACAAGGACGCAGCAAAGTTCACCGGAATCAATGTGAACCGCAGCATCGTCGAAGCCATGATCATCTCGGGTGCGCTCTGCGGACTGGGTGCGGCATTCTACATCACCGGCCAGTGGCCGCACTGCATTTCCACGCTCACCAACTTCGAAGGCTACGGTCTCAACGGACTGTCGGTGGCCTTCATCGCGATGAGTTCCCCGATCGGCTGCCTGTTCGCAGGACTTCTGTTCGGCGGTCTCCTGTACGGCGGCTCGACCCTGCAGCTGGTCATGGGCGTCCCGACCGAAATCATCAACATCATCATCGGCATCATCGTCTTCTTCTGTGCCCTGACGTATATCCTTCCGAAATTCATCGACCGTCTCGGTACGAAGAAATTGAAGAAAGGAGGTGCCGCAAATGTCTAACGTGATCCTCTTCATCGGCATCATGCTGATGTATTCCACGCCTCTTGCCCTGGCTGCCGAAGGCTCCGTCATCTCGGAGCGCTGCGGCGTCGTCAACATCGGCATTGAAGGCATGATGACCATCGGCGCCTTCACGGGCGCGGCCGTCGGCTACTTTACGGGCTCCGCCTGGATCGGCTTTCTGTGTGCGGGCATCGCGGGCGGTGTCTTCGGACTTCTGCACGCCTGGGCTTCCGTCAGCGGAAAGGCCGACCAGACCGTCTCCGGCATCGCGATCAATCTGATTGCCCCGGGGCTGGCCCTCTTCTTAAGCCGCCGTCTTTTCGCGGGCGGTACGCAGACGCCTCCTGTCACAGACAAGATTCCGAAACTGATTCCTTCCGGCCTGCCCGGCATCTGGAACAATCTGAACGTCGACTGGACGACCGTCCTCGCACTGCTCTTCGCCGTCGCGCTGTGGTTCATTTTCTATAAAACGACCTGGGGCCTTCACATCCGCGCGGTCGGCGAGCATCCCGGCGCGGCCGATACGCTCGGCATCAATGTCTGCAGAGTCCGCTACATCTGCGTGATCCTCTCCGGCGTCCTTTCGGGCTTCGGAGGCGCGGCCGTCACGCTGGCGATCATTTCCCAGTTCTCGCCGACCTCCATCGCCGGTCAGGGCTTCATCGCCATCGCGGCCGTCATCTTCGGAAAATGGACCCCGCACGGCGGCTATCTTGCCTGCCTTCTGTTCGGCGCGGCGCAGGCGCTGACCGTTCTTCTGGGCGGCGGCAGCTTCGCGGTGCCTGCGGAAATCCTCAGCATGCTGCCTTACGTCCTGACCATCATCATCCTGATTCTCTTTGTCGGACGCGCTTCCGCTCCGAAAGCATCAGGTGTCCCTTACGAGAAAGGAGTCCGATAAGCTATGTCAAAGTATAATCGCATTTTCGTCATCGTCATCGATTCCATGGGAATCGGGAACGCGCCGGACGCGGCGGATTTCGGAGACAAGGGGGCCGACACGCTCGGACACATTTCCGAAAAGCTCGGGACCTTCCTCATCCCGAACCTCGTCTCGCTCGGCCTGTCGAACCTGAAGTCCATGACGTGGAATCCGCCCCGGGAAAATACGCGCGGCTATGCCTGCCGGATGACCGAGAAGAGCCACGGCAAGGATACCATGACCGGCCACTGGGAAATGATGGGGCTCTATACGACGCGTCCTTTCATCACCTTTACCGAACACGGCTTCCCGCCGGAGCTCATTAAAGAACTCGAAGAAAAATGCGGTAAGGAAATCATCGGAAATAAGGCGGCTTCCGGCACCGAGATCCTGGACGAGCTCGGCGAAGAGGAAATCTACCACAACAAGATGATTGTCTACACGTCCTCCGATTCCGTTCTGCAGATCTGCGGAAATGAAAAGACCTTCGACCTCGACAATCTCTACCGCTGCTGCGAGATCGCGCGGGAGATCACGATGAAGGACGAATGGAAGGTCGGGCGCGTCATCGCGCGTCCGTATGTGGGAATGCACAAGGGCGAATTTGTCCGCACCGCCAACCGGAGGGATTATTCCGTCAAGCCGTTCGGAAAGACAACCCTCAATGTCCTTGAGGAAAACGGATACGACGTCGTCGCCATCGGCAAGATTCACGATATCTTCGATGCCTACGGCGTAACGGAATCCATCCATTCCGTCAGTTCCGTCAACGGCATGCAGCAGACGATCGATGCCGCCGAGCGGGATGACTGGAGAGGCCTGTGCTTCGTGAACCTGGTCGACTTCGATGCCCTCTGGGGCCACCGGAGAAATGTACAGGGCTACGGGCAGGAAATCGTCCGCTTCGACGTCAAGCTCGGTGAGCTTCTGCGCAGGCTGAAGAGCGACGACCTGCTGATGATCACGGCTGATCACGGAAACGATCCGACCTGGACCGGCACGGACCATACAAGGGAGCAGGTGCCGCTTCTCCTCTACTCGCCTTCAATGACCGGCCACGGCACGCTTCCGGACACAGACTGCTTCGGAGACATCGGCTATACGGTTGCTGAAAATTTCGGACTGAAGATGCCGGAGGGAACGATCGGAAAATCCCTGCTGGACCGTCTGGCATAGAACAAGGAGTACTTTGGACTGATGATGCCCTTTATCCATATTTTAGGCAGAGAAATTCCCTCTTACGGCTTCTTTTCCGTGACAGGCTTTGTCCTGTCGCTGATTTTCATTTTCTTTGCCTGCCGGCACTTCGGCCTGGACCGCGAAAATGCTGTTTATATCTACGTTCTTGCCGCACTGGGCGGGATCCTTGGAGCGAAAGTTCTGTATCTCCTGACGGTCCTGCCCTCTCTTGCGGCGGATCTTCCCCTGATTTTTTCCGCACCGCAGACTTTCCTGAACCGCTATCTCTATTCCGGCATGGTCTTCTACGGAGGACTGATCGGCGGACTCCTGACAGCCGTCCTTGTCTCGCGCAGCTATCATGCGAAACTGTCCGACTATCTTCCGCTTTTTGTCCCGGCTGTCACGCTGTTCTTCGGCTTCGGGCGGATCGGCTGCTTCAGCGTCGGCTGCTGCTACGGAGCAAAGACCGACTCCGCCTGCTCCGTCGTTTTCACGCAGTCCCTCATCGCACCGAACGGGGTTCCTCTGATTCCCGTGCAGCTGATCGAAGCCGGATTTGATTTCCTGCTGTTCATTTTCCTGCTTATCGTCTATCGCATCAAAAAGGAAGGGCAGACGATGCTCTTCCTTTATCTGATTCTCTATTCGGTTTTCCGCTTTACGATTGAATTCTTCCGCGGCGACATCGCCCGCGGGATTCTGTTCGGTCTCTCCACTTCTCAGTGGCTGAGCCTTGCCGTTTTTTCGGGAGCCGTCATCTGGCGGATCCGCTGCTGCCGGAAAGTTCAGGCCTGATCCGCTGCTGCGGAAAGCTCCTGCCCGATTCCTGAGCCGTTCACACAATGATGTCCGTACCTTTCTCCCTGGCTTTGCTAAGACACTGGTCTGCCATTTCCAGAATGCCCTGCGACAGGATGCCGGGCTCGATTTCCATCACGCCTCCGCTGAAGGTGTAGACCGTGCCGGGAGCGAATGAATATTTCTCCCTTGCAAAAGCCGTCTTCATTTCCGAAGCGGCATGCCGGACGGATTCTTCACTCTGTCCGAAAAACAGCAGGACGATCCGGTCCAGGGCATAGTGATAGGCCTCGACCTGATCCGCCCTTCCCCTGGTGCGGTCCTTGATGATCCGTACCAGACGCTGCATGACTTCATCGGCCGCGCCGACTCCCCATTTCTCATCGATCTTGGCATACCCGTCGATGGAAAGGATCAGCAGGTACGGCTTGTAATTCGGGAAATTCAGCGGCGCCGTCCGGTCGAGTTTTTCATTCAGGGCGCGCCGGTTCCGGATGCCGAGCAGCGGATCCACATTGCATTCCTCGATTAGGATTTCCTGTTTCCGGTTGCTCTCCAGAATATGATCGATCTGCTCTTTCGTGAATTTGTTCAGAAGCAGGACCGTCATGTAGACGATCGTCAGAATGAGTCCCGCCAGCAGCACGTCGCTTGCAAGCTGCGTGTCTCCCGCCCGGAGTTCCCGGCTGCCGATCCATGCCGCAGCAGCCAGCGACAGCAGGGAGCCGATGTAGATGCCGGTCGTCAGTTTTCTGTTCGCAAAAAGAATCGTGACAAACAGGGCAATGCCCGTCAGCGACAGCAGCGGGCCGTAGACGTAATGCGTGATCTGGATATTGGCGCAGAGAAAAAAGATCATGACGCAGGCCCAGACATTTTTCGCCGCATTGGAAAGCCTGATGCTCTTCAGACAGAAATAAGTCACCGCCAGGGCCAGAAGATTCAGCGCGGACGGGATATAAATGAACCTTGCCCGGTAAAGCGGCAGCGGCAGAAACAGCGTCCGCGTGGAAGAATCATAAAGATAAATGGCAATTTCCGCGGCGATGGCCATCAGGACAAACACGCCGCAGATGCGGAACAGGGCCCATCTCCATTTGGCATTCATCCGGACAAGATAATTCGCCTCGGCATTGTGCGGCATAGTTAATTTTTCTTCCATCGTCTTCCCCTCTCAGTTTCCGGCATGGCCGGCTGTCTCTCCGGCATGACCGTTTTTTCCGGCAGTGACGTTTTATCGGATGTACTTCAGCAGGACATCACAGAGAGTAGCCGGATCGACCGGCTTGGCAATGTGCTCGTTCATTCCCGCATCCAGGCTCTTCTCGATGTCCTCCGCAAAGGCATCCGCGGACATCGCGATGATCGGGACTGTCTTCGCATCCGGACGGTTCATTTCCCGGATCTTTCTGGCGGCATCGTGACCGTTCATGACCGGCATGCGGATGTCCATCAGGATTGCATCATAGGTTCCGCTGTCCGATTCCGCAAAGCGCAGGCAGCCGGTCTCACCATTTTCCGCACAGGTCACGGAAATGCCCCTCATCTCAAGAATCGCTTTGGCGATCTCCGTATTCATCGCGTTGTCTTCCACCAGAAGCACGCGGCGGCCTTTCAATTTTTCCCATTCCTGAAGGGATTCTTTCTTTTCCGGCAGACGGTCGTCCGCTCTCTCAAAATCCAGCAGGACCGTAAACCTGGTTCCTTTGCCCAGCTCGCTTTCCACAGTGATCGTTCCGCCCATCATTTCCACCAGTTTCTTTACGATGGACAGGCCAAGTCCGGAACCTCCGACATCAGCCGTCGCCGCCTGGCGTTCCTGCGAGAACGGTTCAAAAGCCTTCGGAATGAACTCGGGGCTCATGCCGCAGCCGTTGTCCTGTATGATGATCCGGTCGTGTACAAGGTCTTTCTCCAGCTTCACGCATTCGACCATCATGGTAATCTCCCCGTATTTCGGGGTAAATTTCACGGCGTTGGAAAGCAGGTTGATGAAAATATCCTGCAGGCGCATGGCATCGACATTGATGGTCGCCATGACCGCCCTGCTGTTGTCCAGGATGAAGTGAATGTGTTTTTCCTCCATCGACGGCCGGATGGAACCGACAACTTTGGAAATGATCTCTCCGCAGGAAACGGGTGCGCATTTCAGCGTCGTATTCCCGCTTTCGATCTTGGAAAGCTCCAGCGTATCGTTGATCAGGGAAAGCAGGATTTTTCCCGCCTTATCGATTTTTTCCAGATAACCGTTCACGGCTGAAGGATCCTTCGACTTCCGCGCAAGACCCGTGTATCCGAGGACCGCATTCATCGGAGTGCGCATGTCATGGCTGACATTGGAAAGGAACTCCGTCTTCATCTGGTTGGCATGTCTTGCTTCCTTCAGGGCAACCGACAGCCTCTCCGCACGTTCCCTCTCCTGCTTCAGCTCTTCGGTAATATCCGTCCGGAAGAAAAGGATGTCCTTCTTCCGTTCATCCAGATAAAGGAACGTAATCCGCTTCTGCAGGAGTCTTCCCTCCTTCGACGGATACGGAATCACGACGCTGTATTCATCCTGCGTCTTCAGGGCTTCCGATACTTTCGCATAGCTGATTTTTTCAAAGGACTCTTCTGCCGCCCTGCTGCCGGCGAAATCGCCGAGGATACTCTTGATGACGGTATTGTAATTCTCCATTTTCAGCGTCACGGGCATGACCGCATGGGCGGAAATGTACTGATAGTGGATTTTCTCCGTTGCCGTATCAATCAGGGCAATGTATTCATACTCCCGGTCCGTGATGGCGGAAATGACCTTCTCCTCTTTTTCCTGACGGTCGGTATCGTCGGAGTAGAAAATCGCCTCGATATCGCCGCTGGCGGGATTCTTCAGCATGCTGGCCGTGACCCGGATCCGGTGTGTTTCTTCTCCGTCGGTCAGCCGGTGGTATTCCGTCGTGATGCGCGTATTCTTCAGTTCAAATTCCTGCAGCAGTTTCTTCCTGCTGAATACTTTTTTAAAAGAATCCCTTTCTTCCTCTTCCGTCAGGGATTCCGCGATCCCGTTGAACAGATCGTCGACTGTCTTCCCCTTCACCAGGCTTTTCAGATAAGCGGAAGCCGTATATTCATAGCTCCGGGTGTTCTGCGTCAGATTCAGGTGGAAAATGGAAAGTGCCTCCGGCCCTGCCGACAGCATGTCTTCCATCGCTTTTTCATACCGGCGGTTCTCTTCGACGAAGCGTGCCTTTTCCATGGCGTAAGCTGCATTGGCTTTCTGCTGGACTCCGACAAAAACCGTCAGGAGCGCGATGGCTTCCGAAATCCCCATGACGGACAGATCCGGCAGGAGATACTGCACCACGGGCCCGAGCACCGGGAAAATGAGAAAAAGAAGGAAAAGCCTGAAGTCATACATCTTCTTCGTGTCGCTGTTCCGGATGGCCGTGACAGACGTCACCGCAATGGCCGCGATCATGAAGAGGTAGCAGAACAGAATGAACGGGGTAAAGACGTCTCCGCGGACATAGGTTCCGGAATCATCAATATAATAAATCCATCCGGTAAACAGGTTGATCAGAAGCAGTAAGACTTCGGCAAGGGGCACGGCCGTCAGGCAGAGCGCCATATTTCCCTTCACCGGCCGGCCGTTCAGCCAGTAATAAGCATAAAACATCCAGCAGCCGCACAGGCAGACGATGCAGATGTAAAACAGGACATAGACCAGACGATAGGCAAAGACGGATGACGGGGACGTACGGTTGCCGAAAACGATCTGCAGGGCTTCCGTAATGACGATCAGCGCATTCAGGCCCAGCATTCCCATATAGTTTTTCCGGCTGTAATTCCGTCTTGCTTCCAGGCGGGCCGCCAGAATCAGCGGAATGAGAATGCAGATTCCGATCAGAGGAATCACGATATTTATCCTGTCAAATGCTGTCTGTGTCATCATCTGCCCCCATGTAAGCAATCGCTGTCAGAATCCGGATCATCCCGTTCCTATCGATACGAAAGCACCGCCGGAATGTTCAGGACATTGTTCGAATCCATCTGACGGAAATCAATGTCCTTTCCGGTCAGATCCCGGTACTGTCCGGAAAGCCTGTCCAGATCTTCCCACGGAACCAGGCAGGCATGCCTCCCGCCGATTCCGCACGGCGGGATATCCTTCTGGATGGAATGCGCGCCGGACTCAAATCTTAGTTTCATTTCCTCATAGCTCATCGGCCGGACGCCGTTGGATGCCTCGAAGGCATTCCAGCGCAGATGTTCCGTCCTCGAAAGATTTTCAAAAAGCACCGGATGGTTCTTCGCAAGCTCCGTAAAGGTTCCGTCGGAAACCTCCTTCTCATTCAGATGAGCCTCCGCCAGCAGCGCCGGAATAAAGGAGGCGGAGGAGCGGCTGCTTTCCCGGGAAATGTAATCCAGCCGGTTCCAGGCTTCGTCCGGATCCTGTCCCGCCTGCTTTGCGTAAATGGCGTTGACGGCAAATGCCCTCTTCTCGTCTTCGCCGTTGATCAGCTCCTTCGGGTTCAGGTTCGGAATCTCGATGTCGCGGAGCGTGCGGTCGTCGCCTGAAGGCGTCGAATAGACGCAGGCGATCTTCCCTTTTTCATCCACCCGGCAGTCATTCAGGACAATCCTGTTTTTGTCGCACTGGGCCAGGATCAGCTTCTCCGCGAACATTTCCGGATGGGCTTTCCTCAGCATGCGGAGGCTGCCCGCGATCCGTTCATTCTCCTCCGGGTCGCCGGCGCACACCAGGATGTAGTCCGGCATGCTGTTCATTTCCTGCATTTTCTCAAAGAAGCCATTGCCGAGCGCGTCCGCCTTGAGCAGGGAGACGTGGCACATTTCCATCAGGTATGAATAAGTCAGGCGGAAAGCGGAGGTCCGGTCGGGTTCCAGGTCGCAGACCGTCACGCGGAGATCGCTGCCCGCAAATCGGCTGTGCACCGCGATTTTCCGCAGCATCGTCTGTCCCGTCGAGCCGAAGCCGATGATCATGACGGAGACGTCCTTCTGCGCGCGTCCGTTTTCGTCAAAGGTCTCGATCTGGTACGGGCTTGCAATCTTGACCAGATTCTCAGCCGCCAGATCGTATGCCGTAAAGATTCTGGCCTGGATGATCCGGCCGCTGCTGTCGCATGCAGTCCTCAGGAATTCAAAGCTGTATTCCGAGGAAGCATTGATCAGGAAATGAACCTGTCCGGCAGAAATGTTCTTCGCTTTCATCTGATCCAGGAAATACAGAAGGAACTCTTTCGTCTTCGGGTCATTTTCCGTCAGCGAGCAGATCTCCAGACGGCGTCTTGGGTCGTGCCGGACGCCCAGAAGATCGATCCATTTCCCGGCGCGGTCCGAAAGCAAGGTCTTCTCTTCAAGCGGAATCCCGCCCAGTCCGAGTATGCTGCTGTTCAGGTTATTGTCGAAGGATTTGGAAATAAACAGGAGGTGAAGCCTGGGATTGTTTTTCAGTGCGGTTTTGACAAAACCGATGTCGTCTGCCGAGGAGCCCCGCACGATCAGGACATCCTGGAACCTGAGCCGCCCCATGCGGAGCTTCTGCAGAAGATGTCCGCCCAGCTTGCTGATGACCGCGGAAGTCGTGGCATACATGGCCAGCAGATGGGCTGCCCAGAAAATCAGCGTAAAGCCCGGAATGGCAAAGAGCGGACACGACGAAGCAATCGCGCTGTACGCATTTTTCCCGATGAACATCAGCATGATGGCCATTGCTGCCTGAATCGTCTGGCTGAACAGGCTTTCCAGATCCTGCGCCTTGACGCAGTAGCCGGTTCCGTAGAAAAGGACTCCCAGGATGAGTGCGATGATCATCATGATCTCAATCGTCCTCGTGATAGCGCCCGGCTTCAGTGCCAGGCACATGATCAGCGCAAGGAAAATAACCGCTGTAATCAGTACACCCCAGATCATTATGCTCATCTCAGAAATCCCTGCCTTTCCTTTTTCAGTATAAACCTATTGTCCGATATAGTATCGTGCTTTTTCTTCATCCGTCAGTGTCCGGTCTCCGATCTGGGTCTTTGCCAGATCCAGCAGCTCATCCAGCGTCTTGAAACGGAAGATTCCGATCTCGCCGGTGCTGGGATTGATATTCAGGATTTCCCTGGCGGACGCGCAGGTGATCCCCAGTCCGACATTGGCATAGCGGCTGAAGGTTCCGTCCGCGGAAAGAGAATAGACGTACTGGACTCTGGAATCCTCCCCGGAATCGTTTTCCTGCTTCTTAATGAGAACCGCAAAATACGAAGGATCCCCGTCGATCAGCAGGGCCTGCAGCTGATCGATCGGAGAACTGTCCTGGTCGGTTCTCTCACCGCTTTTGACATCCCAGGACTCCAGATAGCCGGAATCTCCCCATGTCAGCAGATACCTGTCATCCAGAAGAAAGTTCATCTGACAGCGGTTGACCCCGGAGAACGGAATCTTCTGCAGGGTTTTTCCTGTTTCCAGGCTGATGATCTGAATTTCATTTCCCTGATAAAATGCGGCGATATCCGACTGGTTTCCTACAGCAGCCGGCGATGAATCCGTCGAAGGATACTCTTCTTCGGTCCAGGCATTTTCTTCGGTGTCCCAGATTTTCTCGCAGTAGCTTTCCCTGCCGTCCTGGTTCATGTCCTTCGTCGTGCTGAAGACTAAATAACGGCCGCTTGAGGAAACGTTCACATCCGTAAATTCAAAAACACCATTTTCCTTCCGTTCTTCGTAAGGCAGCACCCACTGCCGGTCATCCAGCCGCATGATGCCGAAACTGGTTCCCCTGTAGAGCAGCAGATACCGCTTGCCTGAATTGTAATACGGGCACAGGGACGGATTCACGGTCTGTCCGTCTTTCTCCTGTCCGAGAGACAGCGACCAGACTTCCGATTGTGAGGCAAAAGAGTAAAAATGCAGCGTATCCGATTCATTTTCCGCTGAGGTATAGGTCCTGTAGCAGAGACCGGTACTGCCGTCCGGATCGGTGTACACGAAGAAACTGTATTTTCCCTCTTCGCTGACGAACAGGCTCTTGGTGCTGTCGTTCGGTATGACGGCCAGCACCTTAGTTTCTCCGGTCTTCCAGACATAGAGCAGACTCCTCGTCGGATCCGAACGGCTGAAGGCGATGACGCAGCGGTAGATTCCGTCTGCCTTATCGATTCCCATCATATAAGTTGCATAGGCCGGCAGCATATCCTCATCCAGATTCAGTTTCTGAAACGAATCATCCTGACGGCTGCTGCTTAAGACCAGTTCATTCGATTCCGCTTTCAGCTGTAGGATGTCTCCTGTCGCCTCGGAATAGGCAAAGCTGCTGATCCGGCTGTCGTCGAGGCTTCCGGCCAGCGAAGTCGCATAATTATCGGAAAAGCTGCATTTGACAACCTTGCCGTGCACGGTTCCGATCAGGATTTCCGTATCGCTGAATTGTTCAACGCCGAGGATATTGTCTGCAAGCATCACCGCCGTGACGGATTTTCCGGTCGAGCCATTCAGGATGAAGCAGTAGTTGTCCGCACAGCAGAAAACGGTGCTGCCATTTTCCGCGTCCCCTTCCATCTTAAGAATCCTGATGCAGGAATAATCCGTCTGCAGGTCAATGGACGGCCCCTGCGTCCTCCATGCTTCCTTCCCGGAAGAGGTATCGTAGCAGCAGAAGCTGGGCGCTCCGGAATAAACCTGATCCGCGGATGTGCCGTCCGATGTCCCTGAAGAAGTACCGGATGTGCTGTCCGATGTCCCTGAAGAAGTACCGGATGTGCTGTCCGATGTCTTGCTGTACTCCATCGTCATCAGGCGGTCATCGTCTGCAAAAACCATTTCCGCAATATTGGTCCGGCAGCTCTCTTCTTCAGTGAACCGGTCCTCTGTCAGATCATAAACCGTAAGGCCGGGAACAGAGGAAGCCGACAGAATCCTGGTGATTCCGAAAGCAAACCGGTTTCCGGAAGGATTGATGACAAGTTTGGTGATGAAGGCATCCGACGCATTGGAAGCATCGGAAAGGGACGTCTTTTCCGTCAGGATCTCACCGGTCGCGGTATCCAGAACGAGGAAGCTGTCCATCATCGTGGGACCGCTGATAGCCAGACGGGACGCATCCTGATTGACTGCAAAGCAGAGGCCTGCCACATAGGAATTTGCTTCCTCTGCCGTAAACTTTCTCTCCCACACCGGCGATGCCGTCAGGAAATCGATGCAGGCAGCTTCTTCTTCCGTTACCAGGACGAACTGCGTATCGGAAATCATTGCAAAACCCTCGATGGGCAGGCTTTCCGAATCGGCATTTTCTCCGTCCTGACTGAGCACGGCGGACGTGATGGACGCCTTCTTCTCTTCTGCCTTCACATCGAAGATTGAAATGACATCGCCGGAATCGACGACGCCGCAGAACAGTCCGGACGGGCTCATGGAGCACGCGCCTTTCATACTCGTATTCGGAAGATTGTCCATTTTCAGGGCGGTATCCGCCGTAAAGACGTCGGAATTCGAATACGTGTAGCTGCGGAGGGCATTGTTCAGCGCATAGACCGCTTCTCCCGTGATCGGGCGCGTGAGATTTTCCTCGCTTTCCGGAAGCGCTTCCTTTGCCACTTCCAGGGCCGCCATCCTGTCTCCCTGCTGAAGGAGATTATCGGACACGGTTGAAAGATAGCGCGATTCATTGATCTGCTTTGCCCGGTACTGGGCCTGAAGAATCGAATTCTCCCGGATCATGAAAATGATGAAGGCAGCTGCCAGCGCCGCAGCCCCTGCTCCGATGAAAGCGGCCCGGCGGATGCGGTATTCCCGGTCGCGCTGCTTCAGGTCATCAAAACGGCAGGAAAGCATGTCCGCAATCAGGCGGAGCTTTTCGGTCTTCAGCTTCTTCAGCCGGTCGCTGTCTGTTTCGGCGCGCACGTCGGCTGCCATGGGTTCGATCGGCACCCGGACGACGTTCTCATTTCCATCCGCGTCTTTTTCTTTTTTCTCATCATAGAAAACTCTCTCCGGAAAGGCGGACGACGGTTCGCCGTCGGTCAGAAGGAGCAGCACTTTGTCCATGCTGTGCGTCTCAAGGAAAAGGCTCACCTCGCGGTTGACCCACTGGGAAGCCTTGGCATCCGGGGAACAGATCACGATCAGGAACTTTGAATGATCCAGTGCATCGTCCAGGGTTTTTGCCAGGTCGGTGTTGGTGGAAAGTTCTTCCCGGTCCCGGAACACCCGCCTGATTTTTTTGATTCCCGTCTGCTTCTGGATCTGGGCCGGGATATGATAATGTTCCAGGGCACGCTGAAGCGCCCCGGCAACCGCCGCGTCCCGCTCAACATGTCTGTAGCTGATAAAGGCATCGTATTCCATCGCTTCCATCTCCCGGTCTTAGAAATCCCTTTTTATCATTATATTCCCGAACCACAACAAATTAACAACAAAATTGAAGCCGGTTTCCCGGAATCACCCCAAAATCAACGGTTTCTCCTGCGGTATTCCCGCGGCGAGATTCCGTATTTTTCACGGAACTTCCGGTAGAAGAAGCTGGAGTTTTCATAGCCGACCGCATGGTAGATGTCCTCTGCCGGCAGGGCCGTCCTCTTGAGCAGATAGGACGCCTGCTGCAGCTTCCTGTCCATCAGAATTTCCTTGAAGTTCTTGCCTGCCGTGCGCTTCAGCATGCGGCTGACCGCATACGGCTTCTCCTGAACGCTCTCCGCAAATTCTTCCAGCGTTCCGTCCTTATAATGCATGTCCACGTATTTCAGGGCAGAGAAGACCAGGTTCTGCTCGTAATGATTCTCTTCATTTCTATTGACCGTATCTGCGTAGGTCAGCAGGTTGAGGAAAAGAAGCCCCATGGAGAGGCGGTTCAGGTTGTTGGTATGCTTCTTGTTTTTCAGGAGGTTCCAGATCATGTTCTCGATCAGGTTCTGCACCGGCAGGATATCGTGCACGCGGAAATGAAGATAGGAAGAGACGCCCTTTTCTCCGGAGAGCGAGGAAACGATGAAATCATAGAGTGCGTTCCGGTCGTCGATCATGCCCATCGCACTGTCGAAAAATTCCGGCAGGATAATGAAATTGATCGCGACGTCATTCTCCCCTGCCGGAAGGATTTCCTGCGTCACATTCTGGTTGAGGATCAGCAGGTCGCCCTCCTGAAGCACGACTTTTTCGGTATCATTGATGATATGCGTCGTCGTGCCGCTGCACATGTAGATCATCTCCACATAATTGTGCCGGTGCTTCGGAAAATGAATGAAGCGCGTGCCGGGACGGATCTCGAAAAGTCGTCCCTTTTCAAGAAGCTTGCGGCTGTCGATGATGAAGTTCTGTCCGGAGGTATAGAGTTCCTTCTGTACTTTCCGGTCCCCGTCCAGGATGCGCCGCTCCTCCGGGGTGATTTCCTTCAGCCTCGCTAAAAGTTCCTCATTCATATGCCGTCAGTCCTCCTTCTCCAGTATAGCATGTCCTGCAAATAAGGTCCTGTTTTTTTATGGCCCCCGACCTTATTTTTCCGCCTTTCCGATGATAAACTGGGATTCAGAAAAAAGGAAAGGAAGCATTTCCATGGAATATGTGCTTGCGGTCGATATCGGCGCGTCCAGCGGCCGTCATATCCTCGGACATCTGGAAAACGGCAGGCTGATTCTCGAAGAAGTCTACCGCTTTGAAAACGGCATGGAAAAAAAGAACGGACACCTCTGCTGGAATACCGCCCGTCTTTTTTCCGAGATCAAGGCCGGCCTGGCGAAATGCCGGGAAGCCGGAAAAATTCCCTCCAGCATGGGCATTGATACCTGGGCAGTCGACTATGTCCTTCTCGATGAAAAGAATGCCGTCCTCGGGGAAACCTATGGCTACCGCGATTCCCGCACGGCCGGAATGGATGAGGAAGTCTTTCGGATCATTCCGGAAACAGAACTCTACGCCCGCACGGGAATCCAGAAGCAGCCGTTCAACACGATCTATCAGCTGATGTCCGATAAGGTCCGCCATCCGGAAATTTTGGCGGAGGCGAAAACGATGCTGATGATCCCGGACTATTTTCATTTCCTGCTGACGGGAGTCAAAAAGTCCGAATACACCAATGCCTCGACTACGCAACTTGTCAGCGTAAAGACAGGTGACTGGGATCACGAACTGATCGGACGGCTCGGTTTCCCGGACGGCATCTTCCTTCCGCTTTCGATGCCCGGCACCGAAGTCGGAATGCTGAAGAAAGAAATCGCGGACGAAGTCGGCTTTACCTGCTGCGTCGTCCTGCCTGCCACGCACGACACCGGCTCCGCGGTCATGGCGGTTCCCTCGCAGTCCGACGATACGCTGTACATTTCCTCGGGCACGTGGTCGCTGATGGGCGTCGAGACAGAAAAGGCCATTGTCAATGAAACGGGCCGCCGTGCAAATTTCACGAATGAAGGCGGCTACGGCCGGCGCACGCGTTTTCTCCGGAACATCATGGGACTGTGGATGATCCAGAGCGTACGCCACGAACTGGGCGATGCTTATTCTTTCGCGCAGCTGTGTGAAATGGCGGAAACGGAAAAAGATTTTCCTTCCCGCGTCGATGTCAACGACAGCGCATTTCTTGCTCCGGCCTGCATGCAGGAGGCCATCCGGAATTATTGTGCCGGCCGGGGCGAGGCGCTGCCGGAGACCATAGGACAGACGGCCGCAGTCATCTACCAGTCGCTCGCCGATTCCTATGCGGAGACTGTTGCGGAGATCGAAGCCCTTACCGGCAGACACTACGCGGACATCCATATCGTGGGCGGCGGCTCGAATGCGGAATACCTGAACCGCCTGACGGCGGAGCGTTCCGGACGCAGGGTTCTGGCCGGTCCGGCAGAGGCCACGGCCATCGGAAATCTTCTGGCCCAGTTGATTGCAGACGGGGAACTGAAGGATCTGAAAGATGGACGCCGGTGTGTCAGCAATTCCTTCGAAATCAAAACTTACTGAACAGTTCATTGTCTGCGTACAGCGCAGCTGAAAGGAGAATCTTCATCATGGACATGAAAGAACGCTATGCATCCGCCAAAGAAATCTACGCCTCCTACGGCGTGGATACCGAAAAAGCGATCCGCGAACTTATGAAAGTCCCCGTGTCGCTCCACTGCTGGCAGGGGGACGATGTCACCGGCTTCGACCAGGACGGCCCGCTGACCGGCGGCATCCAGACGACCGGCAGCTATCCGGGCAAGGCCCGCACGCCGGAAGAACTCATGAAAGACCTTGAGTTTGCCATGAGCCTGATGCCGGGAAAAAAGAAGCTCAATCTCCATGCGAGCTACGCGATCTTCGAAAAAGGAAAACGCGTCGACCGTGACAAGCTGAAGCCGGTTCATTTCCGCAGATGGGCAGAGTTCGCAAAGAAGCATGACATGGGCATCGATTTCAATCCCACGCTCTTCTCCCACCCGAAAATGAAGGACGGGCTTTCACTCACCAGCCCGGACGAAACGATCCGCAGATTCTGGATCGATCACTGCAAGGCCTGCCTGCATATTTCCGAATACTTCGCGAAGGAAACCGGCATCCCGTGCGTCATGAACATCTGGATTCCCGACGGCAGCAAGGACATTCCGGCAGACCGTCTCGGGCCGCGCATGAGATACAAGGATTCGCTCGATCAGATTCTGTCTGAGCCGTATGACAGGAAGCTTGTCAAAGTCACCGTCGAGTCGAAAGTCTTCGGCATCGGCCTCGAAAGCTACACGGCCGGTTCTTCGGAATTCACGCTGCTGTACGCCGCGACGCACAAGGGCGTCATGCCGCTGATGGACAACGGGCATTACCATCCGACGGAAGTCGTCTCCGACAAGATCAGCTCGCTTCTGTGCTATTTCCCGGAAATCGCCCTGCACATCACGCGCCCGGTCCGCTGGGATTCCGACCATGTCGTCCTGCTCGACGACGAGACGAAAGAGATTGCCAGGGAGATCGTCCGCAGCGGGAAAATGAACCGGATCCACATGGCGCTCGATTATTTCGACGCTTCGATCAACCGCATCAGTGCCTGGACCGTCGGCTTCCGTTCTCTTCAGGAAGCACTGCTGAATGCCCTGCTGATGCCGGACAAAGAACTGAAGTATCTGCAGGATCACAGCCAGCTGACCGAACTGATGATGATGCAGGAACAGCTGAAGCTCCTTCCGTTCGGCGATGTCTGGCAGGAATACTGCACGCGGTGCGGTGTTGAGGGAAATGAAAGCTGGTTCACGAAAGTCCGCGATTATGAAAAAGAAGTTCTGGAGGCGAGAAAATGAAATTCGTAAATGCACCGTTCGTAAAAGGTTTTATCCGCATGGCCAATGACGGCTGGGAACAGGGATGGCACGAAAGAAACGGAGGCAATCTCTCCTATCGCGTCAAGCCCGCGGAAGTCAGACAGGTAAAAGAAAATTTCGTCCCGAAGACCTGGCAGCCGATCGGCACCTCCGTACCGGGTGTCGGCGGGGAATATTTCCTCGTCACCGGTTCCGGCAAATACATGCGCAACGTCATTCTCGATCCGGAAGCCAATATCTGCATGATTGAGATTGACAAGAAAGGCGAGAAATACCGCATCGTATGGGGGCTGAAGAACGGCGGGCGTCCGACCTCGGAGCTGCCGTCGCACCTGATGAACCATGAAGTGAAAAAGAAAGTGACGGACGGGAAGTACAGGGTCATTTACCACGCGCATCCTGCCAATACGATTGCCCTGACGTTCGTGCTGCCGCTGACCGATGAAGTCTTCACGCGCGAACTCTGGGAAATGGCAACGGAATGCCCGGTCGTCTTCCCGAGCGGCATCGGCGTCGTTCCGTGGATGGTTCCGGGCGGCCGCGATATCGCCGTCGCCACTTCCAAACTGATGAAGGAATATGACGTCGCGATCTGGGCACACCACGGCATGTTCGCGGCAGGCGAGGATTTCGACCTGACCTTCGGACTCATGCACACGGTTGAAAAATCGGCGGAGATCCTGGTGAAGACGCTTTCCATGACCGACAGGAAACGCCAGACCATCACGCCGGATCAGTTCCGTGCGCTGGCAAAAGACTTCAAGGTCACGCTGCCGGAAAAATTCCTGTATGAGAAAAAGAAATAAGCTTTATTCTTCCACTTCAAACGGAAGCAGGTCGAGGATGTCCTTCTGCTTATCGATTCCCGGATAGACCTCGGTCAGCTTCAGTCCTTTCTCCGTCAGTTCAAAAATACAGCGTTCCGTAATGTAGAGGACCTTCTGCCCGTTGGCGAGGGCCCTCTTTGCTGAGAAGCTGATGCTCTGAACCTCCGGGACGAACTTCGGGATCTCCCCGTTCTTTTCAATGGTCACATGGTTCTGCCGGTGGCTGACTTCCAGCCCGCCCGCGTTGAAGGTCATACAGAAGACGACCGTCGGCGTCTTGGCCGTAATGTTTGCGAACCCGCCGATGCCGGAGAAATTATCCTGCACGCGGTGCACATTCACATTTCCGCTGCGGTCCGCTTCGAAGGCACCCATGAAGCAGATGTCGAGGCCTCCGTTGTCGTAAAGGTCGAACTGGTTCGCCATGTCGTAAACAGACGCGGCGCCGATCATCGCGCCGAACACGATGCCGGATGCCGGGAATCCGCCGATGCCGCCGGACTCCACCGTCATGGTGATCCGTTCCAGCATGCCGCTCTTCCTGGCGTAGCGGCAGATCATCTCCGGAATTCCGATGCCGATGTTGACGATGTCTCCTTCTTTGAGTTCCATGGAGGCACGCTTGCCGATGATGTCGTAGGCCGGATTGTTGGCCTGCCTTGTGGAGCTTAAGGCATCAATCATCTCATGCCATCCCTGCCATTCCGCATAAGGAATCTCAAAGCTTCCGGTCAGGGCCCGGTAGGCCACCGGCCGCTCTTCCTGCTCGACGACGACAACCGCATCCACCAGGCATCCCGGAATGATCGTATTTCTCGGACGGGTCGGCGTGTCCACCACCCGGTCGACCTGCACGATCACCTTGCCGTGATTGGCCCGGACGCACTGGCAGATGGAAAGCGCATCGCCCGACATGTACATGTCGTCAAAGGAAATATCCCCTTTGTAATTTGCCGCGGTGCCCTTGATCAGCGCCACGTTGATTTTCGGAAGTTTATAATAGAGGAATTCTTCTCCGTCCAGCTCCACGACTTCCACCAGGTCCTGCGATCTGGAAAGCCCGTTGATGCCGGGCCCTTCTCTCCGCGGATCGACGAAAATATCCAGGCCGACCTTGGACAGCGTTCCCGGAATGCCGCTCGCCTGCGCACGGATGGCATGCGAAATGCACCCCAGCGGCAGGTTGTAAGCCTCGAAGCGGTCTTCCAGCACCAGCTTCTTCGTACTGGGCATCGCTCCGAAATGTCCGCAGATCAGACGTCTGACCGCTCCTTCCCTGATATAGCCTTCCGCGGCGCGGTCCGGATCCCAGACGCCGAAACCGGCACTGGAAATGACCGTCAGGTTTCCCGGACTTCCGGTTTCGTGAAAGCGTCTTCCGAGCGCCTCGTGCAGTTCGGCCGGGTTCTCAATCCCGACGAAAGAATTGACGCAGATGCAGTCTCCGTCCTTTATCATTGAAACAGCCTTTTCAGGGCTCATGATTTCAAACATATTCCCGGTTCCTTTTTTTTGTTTATTATGCTCTTTTGTCTTTCGATGTGTCAACATCCCTCAGCTTTTCCTCATCGGACGCCGTCTTCATTTCCAAAGAGGCACCGGTCCTTTTCCTGCGGAAGCGCGGCACCATTTTTCTGCACAAATCCGGCTTTTCGTTATATAATAATAAAGATTGAAACTTCTTCAGAAAAAGGCATCTTCGAAAGGAGAATCTCATGGGTGAAAAAAGCAACGCGGAACGCTTTCTTGCTGCCTATCAGACGATTGACGAAATCGTCCGGAAAAATGCAAACGACGTTCCGGAAGCCAAACTGGTCGACGTAATCCCGAAAGCTGCTCTTGGCAATTATGTGATTCACATGTTTACGCTGAGTCTTCAGTCGCTTGCGGAAATCCGCAATGCCATCGTCTGCGACACGGATTCCTCGGTCATCCTTGCCGAACCGTCCGATGCCGTCGTTACGGAAATCGAAAATGTCCGTGAGCATCTTCTCCGCCGGCATTCTGCCCTGGAATTCGCCAAAGCGCCGGTCCGGACCGTGACGCCGGAAACGAAAGTCACGGATGCCTTCGATATCATGAAGTCTCTGGATACGACAAAGATCCCTGTCTATTCCGGTACGGATTACAAAGGCTTCCTGACAATGGAATCATTTTCCTACTGGTGCATGGCTCATCCGGGTTCCGATGCATCGGTAAAAGATGTCATGAATACGCACAATGCAAAAGACACCGTACTCTTTGCAGACAGAAACCGCGAAGCGCAGAGTGCACTGCTTTCCTTCATGCGTCAGATGTGGGACGGTCATAACCTGCTGGCAATCCTGATTACGGAAACCGGGAAACCGGGCGAAGCTCCCATCGGGATCCTGACGGTATCCGATCTCCCGAAGATTGTCGAAGCCTATAAATAGAAAACGTTTTTTACGGAGGGAATTCCTATGTCCGAAATGTTTACCGAAGGCAGCAACGTCGATCGTTTTCTGAATGCTTTTGCCGTTATTGAAGAGCGCATGAAGGGAATCCTGCATGCCACACGCTACATTTCCTTTGCACAGTCTGTCAAGTTCTGCAGCGGCCGCAGCCAGGTCATCCGCGAAAATGCCGATATCCTGAATGACTACCGCCAGCTTCGGAATTCCGTCGTCCATCAGCGCGACGGGGAAAGCCTTCTCATCGCCGAGCCGAGCGATTTTGCCGTTCAGGACATCGAGCGCATCGCCGGCCTTCTGATGGAACCCCTGCAGCTCATCAACTGCTGCATCCGTCCGGTCATAACGGCTTCCCCGGAAGATTCCATCGAGGATGCTTTTGCAAAAATCGCAAAGCTCAGCACCACGAAGCTCCCGGTCTACGACGGGACGCACTTTGTTTCCCTGCTGACGGTTGAGGATATCTCCTACTGGTATATGAGCGGAAAGACCGCTTCCCGGAAAGTAAAAGACGTCATCGACAGCATTCCGGAAAAGAACCATGTCCGCTTTCTGGCAGGAAAGCTTTCCGCAGAAGATGCCATCGGGGTTTTCCGGGATGCCATCTCTTCCGGTGAAAAGCTGCAGGCTGTCCTGGTGACGGAAAATGGTTCCGAAGAAGAAGCTCCTCTCGGAATCCTGACGCTTTCCGACGTGCCGATCGTACTGAACCGGATTACCTGAAGCTGCTTCATTTCCTTCCTGAATATCGGTTCCCTTTCCGCCTTTTGCGGTATAATGGAAACCATGAACGATTACGCAGCTGCTCCTTATTTATTGGTCAATGATCTTTTTCCGCTTTCTGTCGGAGCCGTCCTTCTGATTCTGTCCGTTGTCCGGATCCGGAAGGAGGCGCGCCGCTACTCAAATGCGGTTTTTCTGGCTGCCGCCGTTTTCTTCCTGACCCGCGGCCTGATCCGTTTTTACATCAACAACAACTGGCATATGGTGCAGACCGCAGAGGGTTTCTATTACACTGATGAATCTGTCGTCCTCAATGTCCTGACGATCATTTTCCTCGCCTCTTTCTTTGCGATCGGTGCCTGGATGATCTTCATGGGCATCCGCCTGGTGCGGAAAGAGGGATGGACAAAGAACCATGCCCTCTCCATTTTCTTCGGGCTGATGTCGCTTTCAATGCCGTTCATCATTTTCAGCCTGATGGAAAGCGGCGTCTACGGCGGCATTCCTCCGTATCTTTCTTTCTTTATCCTGGGCGGCTTTTACGTGCCGTTCTGCTGCTTTGCCTATTTCCTCTACTCCTTCCTCTACCGCCATCTGCCGAAGAGAAGGAAGCCGGACTATGTGATGGTCCTGGGCGCGTCTCTCAGCGGAAAGCGCGTCTCGCCGCTTCTTGCCCGACGTGCGGACAAGGCCATCGAGGTCTGGAAGAAAAACGGGGAAGAGCCGGTTCTCATTCCTTCCGGCGGACAGGGCAGGGATGAAGAAATTTCGGAAGCTTCTGCCATCCACGCCTACCTGAAGGAACAGGGCGTTCCGGAGGACCGGATTCTTGAGGAGAATCAGTCCGTCAATACCTGGCAGAACATGCAGTTCTCCAAGAAACTCATGGATGAGCGTTCGGGCGGAAAAGATTACTACGCCATCTTCTCGACCAATGATTTCCATGTGTACCGTTCCGCCGTCTATGCGCGCGCAGCCGGACTTCCGGCGGACGGCGTCGGCTGCCGGACAGCCGACTATTATTATCCTTCCGCGATTCTCCGGGAAGTGATGGCTTTCATCCTGCGCTACCGGAAACTGGCCGTGCTCTATATGTCTGCGGCTGCCGTCTATACCGTCACGGACATCATCAGTCACGACCTTGTCACTTATCTCTGGTAAAGCTGCTGTTTCTCAACATGACAGAAAGAGGGGCTCTGATCACAGATCAAAGACCTGTATCTCACAGACATCAAGATCCGCTGCCAGGAGCTTGTTTTCAAGCTCCGGCTTTCGGCCGCAGAGAATTTTCACCGCTTCCGCAGCCTGGACCGACGCGCAGAACGCCGGGACGAAAGAAAGAGAACTGCGGTCCGGATCTTCCTCATCCGCCGGAGAAATCCGGTCCAGAACTCCCGACCCGGGAGAAATGACGCAGACCTGCGCGCACCAGCCCTGGATTCCTCCGTGCACCATATAGATCCCGGCCTTCGCGCAGGCGGAGGCAAGAATCTTCCTGGCAGAAAAATAGTCCAGCGCATCCAGGGCAAGATCCTGTCCCTTGAGAAGACGATCTGCATTTTCTTCGGTCAGAAATTCGCAGACGGGAATCACCTCGGAATCCGGATTGACGCCGGCAGCTCTTTCTTTCGCTGCAAGCGCCTTCAGACTGCCGATGTGCGCCGTGTCGCTGAGAATCTGCCGGTTCAGATTGGAGGCTTCAAATACGTCTCCGTCGGCCGCCGTAATATGTCCCACGCCGAGCCGGACCAGATATTCAATCAGATAGCCTCCGAGCCCGCCGCAGCCGGCAACAAGCACGCGGCTCTCCCGAAGCCTGAGCAGTTCTTCCGGGCTGAGCGCCGGAATCATGCGCTGATACCTTTCCTCCAAAAAGCACCTCCGCTTCCTGTGTCCGATGATGCTCTCACCGCCTGATCTTCATGGTCAGGGAAATTCTCTTCTTTGCCGGATCCGTCGAAAGCACCTGCACGTCGACGATGTCGCCCACGCTGACCGCTTCGAGCGGATGCCGGATGTACCGGTCGCAGATCTGGGAAATGTGGACCAGGCCGTCCTGATGGACGCCGATGTCCACGAATACGCCGAAATCAATGACGTTGCGCACCGTGCCTTTCAGGATCATTCCCGGCTTCAGGTCTTCCAGTTTCAGGATATCGCTCTTCAGGATCGGATGCGGCATGTCGTCACGCGGATCCCTGCCCGGCTTTTCCAATTCCTTCAGAATATCATCCAGCGTGATCCGTCCGATGCCGGCTTCTTTCGCCAGGAGATCCCTGTCGCGGATCCTGCTTTCAGCCAGACGGAAACTTTCCGTCTTCTTCTCTTTGCCCTGTCCGGCTTCCGCCTTCTTCACTCCGCCCTGCCCGGCTTCCGCATCCTTCCGGACACGTTTCAGGTCTTCCATCTTCAGTCCGACTGCTGCCATGATTTTTTCCGCAGCCGGGTAAGACTCCGGATGGACTCCCGTCGCATCAAGCGGATTCTCTCCGTCCGCTATCCGCATGAAACCCGCGCACTGCTCGAAGGCTTTCGGTCCCAGCTTCGGAACCTTCAGAAGCTGCCGGCGGCTGCGGAAGCGTCCGTTCTCTTCCCTGTACCGCACGATATTGACGGCCAGCGGTTTGGAAATGCCGGACACGTATCCGAGAAGAGGCGCCGATGCCGTATTCAGGTCGACGCCGACTTTATTGACCGAATCCTCCACGACTCCGTTCAGAGCTTCGGCCAGTTTTTTCTGATTCATATCGTGCTGGTACTGACCGACGCCGATGGACTGCGGATCGATCTTGACCAGTTCCGCCAGCGGATCCTGAATCCTCCGCGCGATCGAAGCGGCACTTCTCTGGCCGACGTCGAACTCCGGAAATTCCTCGGTGGCCAGCTTGCTCGCCGAATAGACCGAAGCGCCGGCTTCGTTGACGATCACATATTTGACAGGTTCCGGAATCTCTTTGAGAAGAGAGACGATCACCTGCTCTGATTCCCGGGAAGCGGTTCCGTTTCCCACGGAAATAAGCGTGACATGATATTTTTCGATCAGCCTTCTGAGTTCCGCCTTGGCCTCTTCCGTTTTATTCTGGGGTGCCGTCGGATAAATCACTTTGGTATCCAGCACTTTTCCGGTCTCATCCACGACGGCCAGCTTGCAGCCGGTCCGGAAAGCCGGGTCCCAGCCAAGGACCGTCTGCCCCGCAATCGGCGGCTGCAGAAGCAGCTGCTCAAGATTCTTTCCGAAGACCCGGATTGCCCCGTCCTCCGCTTTTTCCGTCAGATCGCTGCGGATCTCGCGCTCGATGGCCGGCTGGATCAGCCGCTTATAGCTGTCCGCAATTGCGGTCTTCAGAAGCGGTGCCGTATGGGGATTGTCGTTCAGGATGACACGGCGTTCCAGATAGGAAAGGATTTCCTCTTCCGGCGCCTCAAGCTTCACGTTCAGGATTTTTTCCTTCTCGCCCCGGTTGACGGCAAGCACGCGGTGCCCCGCGATTTTCTTTACCGGCTCTTCAAAAGAATAATACATTTCATAGACGCTCTGGACTTTCGGATCCTTTGCCTCGCTCACAATCCGTCCTTCTTCCATGGTGCGTCTCCGGATATAGGAACGGACATCCGCATCATCGGAAATCTCTTCCGCAATGATGTCCTCCGCTCCCTGAAGAGCATCTTCCGCGGTGAGGACGCCTTTTTCCTCACTGAGATAAGGCTGCGCTTCCTCTTCCATGGAATGCTTTGTCTGCTGCAGGCGCAGGATGGCGGCAAGACCTTCGAGTCCTTTTTCCCTGGCTGTGCCCGCACGGGTTTTTCTCTTCGGACGGTACGGGCGGTACAGGTCCTCCACCGCCACCATCGTATCGGCCGCCGTGATCTTCTCTTTCAGTTCGTCCGTCAGCAGCCCCTGTTCCTCAATGCTCTGCAGCACCTGCTGCTTCTTCTCTTCCAGGCCGCGGAGATAGAGAAGCCTCTCATGCAGGTTCCTCAGCACCTCGTCATTCAGCGAGCCCGTGATCTCTTTCCGGTAGCGCGCAATAAAAGGGATCGTATTTCCTTCATCAATCAGGCGTACGGCTGCTTCCGTCTGCCATTTCTGTATCTGCAGTTCTTCTGTCAGTTTTTTCAGGATGTCCATGTCCGAACCTTTACCTGACCGTGATCAGTTCATATGAACGGGTACCGAAGCCGATTTTTTCACCCTGCTCCAGCATCTCTTTCCAGTGGACGTTCGGATTGCTGTCGAGGAAATTGTCGTGATGGCATTTCCAGTCTTTCTTGGAAAGATTGTCCGAAAGCTGTGAATCGGGCAGTGCCGGTGCCTGCAGACACAGATCTGCACAGGCCTGGTCAAGCGCCACCGGATCGAAGGAAGCGAGCATGCCGATGTTCGGCAGGATCGGCGCATCATTTTCCGAATGGCAGTCGCAGTTCGGCGAGACGTCCATGATCAGGCTGATATGGAAATTCGGACGTCCTGCGCAGACTGCCGCGGCATACTCCGTAATCTTGCGTCCGAGGATTTCAAAAGCTTCTCCGTTCTTATTCTCAATCGCATCAAAGGCGCACGATCCGATGCACCGTCCGCAGCCCTTGCAGAGAGCCGGATCAATCTGCGCCTTGCCGTCCGGATAGCTGATGGCATCCGATCCGCACTCCCTGGCACAGCGGCGGCAGCCCCTGCAGAGGTTCCGGTCCACTTCCGGCTGGCCGGAATTATGCTGATGCATTTTTCCTGCACGGCTTCCGCAGCCCATGCCGATATTCTTCAGGGTTCCTCCGAATCCGGTGCACTCATGTCCCTTGAAATGCGTCAGGGAAATGAAGACGTCGGCATCCATCACCGCACGTCCGATATACGCTTCCTTGCACAGCTCACCGTTCGGCACCGGGACCTGGACATCATCCGTTCCCCGGAGACCGTCGCCGATGATGACATGGCAGCCGGCGGAAATGGAATTGAAACCGTTCAGCTCCGCACAGTCCAGATGCTCCAGTGCGTTCTTCCTGCTGCCCGGATAGAGCGTATTGCAGTCCGTCAAAAACGGCTTGCCGCCCATTTCCTTCACAAGCTCCGCGACCGCCCTGGCATAATTCGGACGAAGGAAAGACAGGTTTCCCAGTTCCCCGAAATGCATTTTGATCGCGACGAACTTACCGTCCATATCGATGCTTCCGATGCCTGCCTTCCTGCAGAGCTTCTGAAGCTTGACCGTTGTGCTGATGCCGTTTCCCGTACGGAAATCCGTGAAATAAACCTTTGCCTTTTCCATTTTTCTCCTCCGAAAATTTTCTCTGTTTTCCCTAACGGACATGATCACCCTTCAGTCGTCTTTTATCAAGATACATGGCCTTGTCCGCTCTTTCAACCATCTGTTCCGTGTCTTCCTGTCCGTCGGAAACCGCCGTCCCCAATGCCACGACGCAGGGGATTTCCATCGGATGCTCCTGCAGGTACTTCCGCAGCCTCACGGCGATGGTCTGCAGTTTTTCTTCATCGCTTTCTTTGACCATGATGACAAATTCATCGCCGCCGATCCTGTATCCGCAGGCATCCGGAAACTGACCTGATGCATCCCGGATTGCCGATGCCGTCGTGCGGATGAGCTTGTCTCCCATTTCATGATGGTACTGGTCATTGGCTTCCTTCAGGTTGTTGATGTCCAGATACACGGCACCTGCACGGGAGCCATTGTACTGTCCGCCGGCGATATCCAGGTTAAACCGGTTCCGGTTATAGAGGCCGGTCATGGTATCCGTCTTTGCCTCTTTCTCCAGCGCCGCCTTGATCCTGGCGTTCTCCCTGAGCAGCGCCTGCGTCGAGGCAAGGGTTTCCATGGTTTCCTTGCTGAATTCCATCATATCATTGACGGTGTTCACGTTGCCTGCCCGCAGCCGTTTCCCGTCCTTTTCAAAGACCCTGTACTTGACCTTGAGCCATCTCTTCCGGTCATGGTCATAGCAGTCCCAGGAATAGAATTCCCCGTCCTTCATTTCCGGACAGTAAGGACACGGATCCTGCCTGCCCATGACAGTCTGCCAGCAGTACTCTCCCACGGCATCTGTCCCGCTGAGCCAGAGCAGCTGTTTGGTTTCATCGTCTGCCACAAAAGAAACTTCCGCACATTCAAGCAGCGGTTTCAGCCATTCCGCGTCAAATTCCATAGCATACCTCCCGGTCAGGAAACAGCAGTTCCGGCCTTCCCTATTATTATAAACTGAACGGCGGATAAAGGGAAGAAGGCATCCTGCAATCTCTTTTGGCCGATTGTTTTTTTACTGCTTTCAGAGTATGATAGCCATGCAATTCCGAGACTCTGCATACACGTGCATCATGTGAAAGGAACGTCCTGATGAAAAAAACAAATTCTTCCGCCGGAGGAAATGAAGCGGCTGAACGGATCAGCGCCGAGCTGAAGAAATACAGCCGCCCGGACAAGGCGGAAATACTGAAGGAATTCGGAAGCACCGAGAACGGCCTCTCGCCGGTCGAGGCCTCCGCACGCCTGACGAAATACGGCCGCAACCTGATTGAGTCCGGCGAACAGAAAACCTTCCTGAAACGCCTGGCCGACGTTCTGATCAATCCCTTCAACCTGGTGCTTTTCGTCGTCCTGGCCGTCACCTTCCTGACCAACGTCGTCTTCGCCTCCGAAAAAGACTGGTCAGCCTCCATCCTGATCCTGTCGACCATCACCATTTCGGCAATTGTCGGCTATACCCAGGAATCCAAATCCGGCAAGGCGGCCGCCAAACTCTGCCGGATGATCGAGAACAATGCGGACGTCATCCGCAACGGACAGACCCAGACCGTTCCCTTCGAGGAAATCGTCCCGGGCGACATCGTCCGCCTGTCCAGCGGCGACATGCTGCCCGGCGATGTCCGGTTCATTTCCGCAAAAGACCTCTTCGTCGATCAGGCGACCCTGACCGGCGAATCGGCTCCTGTGGAAAAATTCACGGATTACGCAGAGACCGCTTACGTCACCGATCTGGCGAACATCGGGTTCCTCGGCACGAACATCACCAGCGGTTCGGCGCTTGCCCTTGTCCTGCTCACCGGCAAGGACAGCTATTTCGGCAGCATGGCCAGATCGCTTTCCACGGATCAGGACACCAGCGACTTTGAAGAGGGCATCGGGAAAATCAGCAAGCTCCTCATCCGCTTCATGCTGGTCATGGTCCCGGTCATTTTCATCGCCAACATCCTGACGAAAAACAGCGTCATCGACGCCATTCTCTTCTCCATCACGATTTCCATCGGCCTGATTCCCGAAATGCTTCCGGTCATCATGACCTCGACGCTGGCCAAGGGCGCCGTGGAAATGTCGAAGAAGAATACCATCGTCAAGCGTCTCTCTTCCATCCAGACCTTCGGCCAGATGGACATCCTGTGCACCGACAAGACCGGCACCCTGACCCAGGACCGGATCGTCCTGGAGAAATATCTGGACGTCATGGGAAATGAAGACATGTCCGTCCTCAAGCAGGCTTTCGTCAACAGCTTCTTCCAGACCGGCCTGACCAATGCCATCGACGATGCCATCATCAGCCGCGTGGACAAGGAAGGTCTCGGAATGTACCGGGAATCCTATAAGGCAGTCGATGAGATTCCGTTCGATTTCCAGCGGCGCCGCATGAGCGTCGTCGTCGAAAAAATCGGCGAGCCGGGACGTATCCTGGTCACCAAGGGAGCCACGGAAGAAATCGTCAAATGCTGCAGCACCATATTAAAAGACGGGCAGAAGCTTCCGCTGGACGCCGAAGCAGAAAAGAACATCATGGCCGTCTTCGATCAGTACAGCGAAATGGGACTGCGCATGGTTGCCGTCGCCGAAAAATGGAACGTGCCTTCGACCGGTGAATTTGACGTGAAGGATGAAAGCGACATGACCCTGATCGGTTTCGTCGGCTTCCTCGATCCTCCGAAGGAATCTGCCAAGTCAGCCCTCGACAGCCTCCGCTCCCACGGCATCCGCACGGTCGTCCTGACCGGCGATGCACCGGGTGTTGCAAAATACGTCTGCGGCAAGCTCGGCCTCGGCACCGGAACTCCCCTGACCGGAGCGAATGTCGAAGCGATGGATGATGAGCAGCTGAAAAAAGCCGTCGAATCCTGCAGCCTCTTCTCGAAGCTGAATCCTTATCAGAAGCAGCGTGTCGTGCGGATTCTCCAGGCGAACGGACACACGGTCGGCTACATGGGCGACGGCATCAACGATGCCCCGCCGCTGAAGCAGGCGAACGTCGGCATTTCCGTGGACAGCGCCGTCGATATCGCCAAGGAAGTCGCCGACATCATCCTGCTGAACAAAGACCTCATGGTTCTCGACCAGGGCGTCATGGGAGGAAGAAAAACTTTTGCCAACCTCCTGAAATACATCAAGATGGCCACCAGCGGCAACTTCGGCAACATGTTCTCCGTGGTCGTGGCCAGCATCTTCCTTCCGTTCCTGCCGATGATGCCTGTCCATATCCTGGTGCAGAACCTGCTCAACGATTTTGCGCAGCTGGGAATGCCCTGGGACCATGTGGATGAAAAAGTGCTGACGCGGCCGAAGAAGATCAACACGTCCGGCATCCGGACCTATATGTTCTGGTTCGGCTTTGCCTCGACAATAGCTGACATCCTGGATTTTGCCGCCATGTGGTTCCTGTGCGGATTCAATCAGGTTTCCATGCAGACGTATTTCCAGACCGGCTGGTTTGTCTACGGCGTCCTCTCCCAGACGATGGTCATTCTCGTCATCCGGACAAGGAAGCTTTCCCTTACCGCCGACAGACCGAGTCCGCAGCTGCTTCTGTCAACCGGCATCATTTCCCTGACTGCCCTGCTGATCGGATTCACGGATCTTGCGAAAATCTTCAGCATGGCCAGACTGCCTCTGATCTACCTTCCGGCACTTGCCGCCGTCATCGTGATCTACCTCATCATCGTGCAGATTCTCAAGCCGCTGTACGTACGAAAATATCAGGAATGGATCTGATCTGCGGAAAAAGGACGGGCAGATTGTACGGAAAATAAATCTTGACTTTTTTTTCCGGATGTTTATGATAGACGCATAAAGCAAAGGCGCTCGAGAGCGAAAACTCTCAGGCGCCTTTTCTTTGTCTTCATAAAACTTTTCTGCAGGGGGATCTATTATGAAAAAAATGCAAAGTGAAATGAGGCTTCGTAGACATCAGCGAATGAAGCGCATTGCCGCTGCCGCACTGACCGCCGTAGTCATGACCCTGGTCATGATCGTTCCGATCCTGGCAGCAGACGCCGATCCAACCGGCGCCACCTACGCTTCCAACACGGCCGGCTCGACACTTTCGGATGTCGCGCAGATGGCCAGCAAGGCATTTACAGGCTCCAACATGATCTGGGTCATGATCTGCGGCTTCATGGTCTTTTTCTTCCAGTGCGGTTTTGCAATGGTTGAAACCGGCTTCTGCCGCGGCAAGAATGCCGCCCACACGATGACAATGAACTTCATGGTCTTCCTGGTCGGGGCGGTCGGTTTCTTCCTGACCGGCTTCGCCTTCCAGATGGGCGGATACGGCTCCGCTGCAACTCTCGGCCAGACGAATGCCGTCCTGAACAGCGAGATTTCCATTCCCGGCCTCGGCGGCATCATCGGGACGAAAGGCTTCTGTCTTGCCGGCACGTATGATGTCAGTGCCTATGCCCTGTTCTTCTTCCAAATGGTCTTTATGGATACGACCGTAACCATTCCGACCGGAGCCATGGCCGAACGCGTCAAATATTCCGCCGTCGTCATCACTTCCTTCTTCATTTCCATGTTCTTCTATCCGCTCTTTGCAAACTGGGTATGGGGCGGCGGCTGGCTGTCGCAGCTGGGCAAAAACTTCGGCATCGGACACGGTGCTGTAGACTTCGCAGGTTCTGCCGTCGTGCATTCCATGGGCGGCATGCTGGCCCTGGCAGGCGCAATCGTCATCGGCCCCCGGATCGGAAAGTTCAAGAAAGACGGAACCGCCCGCGCTTTCCCGGGCCATGACATCCCGATGGCCATCATCGGCACCATCGTCCTGTTCTTCTGCTGGTTCGCCTTCAATGCCGGCGGGACCCTCAATGCATCTGACGGCCGTCTGGCCGTGGCGGCGACCAATACCATGATTGCCGGAGCCGTCGGCGGTCTCGTGGCCATGTTCTACATGTGGGCGAAATTCGGCAAGCCGGATCCTTCCATGACCGCGAACGGCGCCCTGGCAGGCCTCGTCGCGATCACCTCCCCGTGTGCCTGCGTTACAGGCCTCTCCGCTTTCATTATCGGTGTCGTTGCCGCCTTCCTCGTCTGTCTGGCGGTTCCGTTCGTGGAAAACAAGCTGAAGATCGATGATCCTGTGGGCGCCATTTCGGTTCACTGCGTCAACGGCATGTGGGGCGTCCTTTCCGTAGGTCTTTTTGCCGACGGCACCTACGGCGACGGACTGAACGGAGTGTCCGGAGGCGTGCGCGGCCTCTTCTACGGAGATCCGTCGCAGCTTCTCGCACAGCTGATTACCATGGCTGTCCTCATTGTCTACGGATTCGGAGTTGCCTTCCTCTTTTTCAAAGTTCTCGATAAGACCTGGGGCATCCGCGTCAATCCGCAGGACGAACTGGACGGTCTCGATCTTCCGGAAATGGGCGTCCTCGCCTATCCGGATCAGGAGCTTCTCCGCACCGGCCTGGATTACAACTCTTCCGACAATGCTCCGATCAGACAGCTGGAACGTTTCAAGGATTTCAATATGAAGAGAAGCGGGTTCCCGAAGAAAGAAGAAACAGCGGCACCGGTTTCCCAGGCCGTTCCGGTCACCGTCGTGCCGAATGCGGAAGTCACGAATGCTTCCGGCGTCAAGCTGACCAAGATCGATATCATTACGAAGCCTTCGAAATTCGAAGACCTCAAGGCTGCCCTCAATGAGATCGGCGTTACCGGCCTCACCGTCACCCACACGCTCGGCTGCGGCATGCAGAAGGGCAAGACGGAATTCTACAGGGGAGTTGAGACCGAAGTGAATGTTCTTCCGAAGGTCCAGGTGGAAATCGTCGTCGCGAAGGTTCCGGTCGGCCAGGTCATCGACACCGTCAAGGATGTCCTCTACACCGGGCACATCGGCGACGGCAAGATCTTCGTCTACAATGTGGAAAATGTCATCAAGGTCCGCACCGGCGAGGAAGGCTATGATGCCCTGCAGGACGGAGAAGTCGACTGAATACAGACAGGATACCGGGAATCAGCAGATTCCCGGTATCCTGTTTTTTTTTGCAGAAAAACCTCTCACTGCTTGGACAGAAAAAGCTGGCTGAATTGCGTCCGGTTTGCTACAATGAAAACAAAGATTTTTTCCATATGACATTTACATGAGCGAGGGGTCATCATGAAAAAATTTTACCATGCCATTCTGCCTTTCCTTTTGATTTTTGCGTTCCTCTTCCCATTCAGTACAGATATCCAGGCTTCAGCGGAAACGTCGGCAGGTACCGAAGCTTCCGTTCAGTCGGATGCCGGCGAAACTTCCTCCCCGGCAGCAGGCGGAACGATTACCGGCGTGGAAGGTCTGACCGGTAAAAAACTCGGAGTGGCTACCGGCTCCGTCTTTGATGCCCTGACGAAAAAGTATATCAGGGACCCGCAGATTCAGTATTACAACAGCAATGCCGACCTGCTGCAGGCCCTGAAAAGCGGCAACATCGACGGCTTCCTGATGGATGAACCGGTCGGCACCATGATGCACAGCACGAATCCGGACGTCATGCCCCTGCCGGAAATGCTGCAGGGGGATGAGTACGGTTTCATTTTCCCGAAAACGTCGGTGAAACTGCTGACGCAGGTAAACGAGTACATCGCCAGGTGCCGGAAGGATGGAACCCTGAACGAACTGAAGGACATCTGGATGGGAAGCGATGAATCGAAAAAGACAGTGGAACCTTTGTCCGGGCTTTCAGGGGAAAACGGAAATATTACTCTGGCAACCGACACGACAAATGTTCCGTGCGTCTATATTTCGAATAATGTGACGGTCGGCTATGAAATAGACCTGCTCACCCGTTTCTGCAAAGAATACGGCTACAGCCTGACCATCAGCGACATGACGCTGTCTGCGGTCATCAGCGCTGTCCAGTCGGGAAAAGCCGATATCGGCTCCGGCATGCTCAGCATCACGGATGAGCGTAAGCAGGCAGTTAATTTCAGTGATTCCTATTATCAGGGCGGCGTCGTGGTCATGCTTCGGACGGCTGACTATACAGGACAGGCGGATACGGGAAGCAGAGATTTTTTTGCCGCTTTTGCAGAGAGTTTTGAGAAGACCTTCCTCAGGGAGAACCGCTGGATGCTGATTCTTTCCGGCCTTCTGGTCACGCTGCGGATTTCGCTCTTCTCTGCCGTTTTCGGAACCATTTTCGGTTTCCTGCTGTGTCTGCTCAGAAGGAGCCGGCGGAAGCTCTTCAGCTGGATTGCCGCCGTCTTCATTCGCATCGTGCAGGGTATTCCCATGCTGGTCATCCTGATGCTGCTCTATTACATTGTTTTCGCGTCTTCGAATCTCAGCGGCGAAATCGTGGCCGTCATCGGCTTTTCAATCAACTTCGGCGTATATGTCTCTGAAATGATCAGGAACGGAATCGATTCGGTCGACCAGGGTCAGTGGGAAGCGGCGGAAACCCTCGGCTTCCGCAAAGCCGGTACATTTACCAAAATCATCATGCCGCAGGCACTGCGCCGCACGATTCCTGTTTACAAAGGAGAGCTGATTTCCCTGGTAAAAATGACTTCCGTCGTCGGCTACATCGCGATACAGGATCTGACGAAAGTTTCGGATATTATCCGCAGCCGGACCTACGATGCCTTTTTCCCGCTGATCGTCACGGCGATTATCTACTTCTTCCTCGCCTGGCTGATGACTCTCCTTCTTGGAATTGCCGAGATCAGGATCGACCCGAAGAAACGGAAGGCGGCCCTGTCCGGAGTGAACAGGAATGCAGCGATTCCGCAGGAAGAAGGCAGGACTTCTTCGGAAGCTGCCGGAAACCATGCAGCAGACCGAAGCCATCCTGACGGAAATGAAGAAGTCATCCGCATTGAGCATCTGAAAAAAGTCTACCCAAACATCGTTCCCCTGAAGGATGTCAATACGAGCATCTGCAAAGGGGAAGTCGTGACGGTCATCGGCCCGTCCGGAACCGGAAAGTCGACGCTTTTACGCTGCATCAATCATCTGGAGGTACCGACGGAAGGCAGGATCACGGTCCTCGGCAAAGACATCGGGGCAAAGACCGCGGATCTGCCGGCTCTCAGACAGAGGATGGGAATGGTGTTTCAAAGCTTCAACCTGTTCCCGCATATGACCATCATTGAGAACATCATGCTGGCGCCGGTCAGCCTGAAGCACATGCCGAAGCAGGAGGCCTATGAGAAAGGGATGCGTCTTCTGTCGGAAGTGGGACTTTCGCTGAAGGCGATGAATTATCCGGATGAACTCTCCGGAGGGCAGAAGCAGCGTGTCGCCATCGCCAGGACTCTTGCCATGGACCCGGAAATCATTCTCTTCGATGAACCGACCAGCGCGCTGGATCCGACGATGATCGGAGAAGTGCTGGCGGTCATCCGCAGCCTCGTTTCCAGAGGACTTACGATGATGATCGTTACGCATGAAATGAAGTTCGCAAAGGATGTATCCTCGCGGATCTTCTATATGGACGAAGGCGTGATCTATGAGGAAGGCAGTCCGGAGCAGGTCTTCAGCCATCCTCAGAAGGACAGAACCAGGCAGTTCGTCAGACGTCTGAAGGTCTTCCGTTATGAAATCAATTCAAAACAGTTCGACTTCATCGAGCTGATCAATCAGATTGACAACTACGGACTCAGGAATTCGATTCCGAAGAAGCTCATCAATCATTTCCAGGTCATTACGGAAGAACTCTGCGTACAGACAATCCTGCCCCAGCTGAAGGAGAATCCGCACATCGAACTGACGATGGAATATTCCGAAGATACGGCGGAGGCTGCGATGCAGGTCCTGTACAGCGGTGAAAAGAAAGACTGCCTGGAAGGAGCGGATGAACTTTCGGAAATCATGATCCGGAAATCTGCATCAGAGATTGAATACCGTTTCGATCAGATGAACCAGTACCATATCCGGATTGCAGGAATATAAAGGAACCCTTCCCTGTCTTTTATGCTATAATGAGAAAAAATGTAAAAAGGCAAAAAAATGGGACAGGATAAAAAAAAGCTGATCATTGTCGTCGGATGCGGCCGTCTGGGAAGCATGGCTGCGGGAAGCCTGTATGAACAGGGGATGGAAGTATCCGTCATCGACGAAAATGAAGATTCTTTCAAGCGTCTGCCGTCTGCTTTCGGAGGACTGACGGTCACCGGGTATGCGACACACCTGGACATCCTGAAGAAAGCAGAGACGCCGCGTGCGGATGCCGTCATCTGTGCAACGAATCATGACAACGTCAATATCATGACCGCTCTTCTCGTCAGGGATCTGTATCATATCCCGGAAGTATTCGCAAGGATCTACGATCCGGAAATAGCCGGCATCTATGAAGGAATGGGAATCCATACGATCTGCCCTGCCACTCTTGCAACTTCGGAAATCCGTCATCTGCTCGGAAGTCTGAAGTCCGGAACGGAGGGATCCCATGAAAACTAGAATACTTCTGATCGGCGGAATCAATAAGACACAGCTCCTTGCCCGGGAACTTCTGAAAAAAGGCTATCAGGTGACAGCCGTCAATGAAAGCCGCGACGACTGCCGCAAGCTTGCGGAAATCGAGAATCTTTCCGTCATCTGCGGTGACGGCACCAAGCCCTTTGTCCTGGATCAGGCGGACGCTTCCGATGCGGACATCGTGATTGCGATGTGCCGTCACGACAGTGAAAATCTTGTCGCCTGCCAGATTGCGAAAATGAAGTTCGGCGTTCACAAAACGGTTGCCCTGGTCAATGATCCCGAGCATGTGGAATTCTTCCGGAAACAGGGAGTTGACCATACGATCTGCGCCCTGAAATTCTTAACCGCCTTCCTCGAACTGGAAGCCTCCGGCGGCACAGACGAACCGGAGCGGAAACCATGAGGCGCAGGAACAATTACGGCCGGCTTCTCATTCTGATCGGGATCATTATCCTTCTGGCTATTCCGGCTTTTCTGTTTTATCCGGATGAGATCCGCTATCTCCCGGCTTTCCTCATTCCCGGAATCATCGCCGCTTCCGCCGGCGCCGCTCTGTGCTTCTTCGTCCGTCAGAAAGAGACGGATGACTCCTGGAGGTACGATCTGTATTCGGGAAGCATGACCGTTCTGTTTGCCTGGATCTGCGGCATCCTGTTTTCATCCGTCCCCTTTGTGATCGGCAATCTTCTGACGCCTCTTCAGGCGATATTCGAGGCGGTCAGTGCCTGGACAACGACCGGGCTGTCCGTCATGGACGTCGAATCGGTTCCGTGCGTCTATCTCTACTACCGCGGCTGGATGCAGTTCTGCGGAGGCCTCGGCTTCATCCTGATCATGCTGGTCTTTCTTCAGGGCAAAAAATCCGCCATGCTTTACAGCGCCGAAGGTCATTCGGACAGGATCCGTCCCCATCTGCGCAAAACGGTCCTCATGATTGTCGGCATGTATTTCTCCTTTCTGATTGCCGGCGTCGCCGCCTACCGGATTGCGGGAATGAATTTCCTTGACAGCATCGTCCACTGCATGGCTGCCTTATCAACCGGTGGTTTTTCCAACCGCGCAGACAGCATCGGCGCATACAACAGCATTCCCATTGAAATCATCACGATGCTGATCATGCTGGCAGGTTCTGTCAATTTCGCAGTGATGCTGGTCCTGGTCAGAGGCCGGATCCGGAAATTCTTTGAAGCGACGGAAGTCCGTTTCCTCGGCGTCCTTCTCGCTGTCCTCGTTCCGGTTTTAACCCTGGTTCTTTTCTGCTGCCTTTACGGCAGGCTGGGGCACAGCTTCCGGGAAGCCATTTTCAATGCGGTATCTGCCCTGACTACCAGCGGTTTTTCCACAGTTGATTATAACAGCTGGCCTCAGGCAGCCGTCGGGATCATGATTCTCCTGATGATTATCGGCGGCGGGATCGGCTCCACTGCCGGCGGCATCAAGCTTCTCCGTGTCTACATCATGCTGAACACGGTCGGAGACAGCATCCGCAGGAAGCTTTCTCCAGACAGCAGCATCCGCATCCGTCACTATACAAATGCCCAGGGGAAAATGCCGATCGAGCCTTCTCTTGTTTCCGATACCTTCGCCTTCATCGGTCTTTACCTGACCCTGCTGATGTCCGGCAGCATTGCCGTCACGGCCCTGGAAGGCTGCTCTTTTACGGACGGACTTTTCGAATTTGCTTCTTCTCTGGGAACCGTCGGTCTTTCCATCGGCCTGACCGGTCCTTCCACACAGGCCGGGACTCTGATCGTGGAAATCATCGGCATGTTCCTCGGCCGGCTGGAAATCTTCATTGTCCTGATCGGCATCTATTCAGCGGCCGATTCCCTCTTCCGCGCTCTCCGCAGAGGCAGGAAAAAGAAAGCTGCATAAAGGCAAAAAAAGCGCTGCGTACCCAAACGGTACACAGCGCTTTCTGTTCTCTTTCTCTGCAGCTGATGATCAGGAAATTTCTTCATCGACTGCTGTTTTGGCTGCTACCGAAACTGCATTTTCCCCGCCGAGGATCCATACCTTTCCGGCATTCCTGATGATCTGCTTCTGATCTTCATTCAGCGACTCTGCGTTTCCGTTGATCAGCACGATCGAGCCGCCGTTCTTTCCGGACAGGGAGGCACCTGCAAGTGCATCCGGATAGTTTTCGCCGGTCGCTGCAGCAGCGGCGGAAACCTTGCCGCCGTACAGTCTGGTAAGGATATCCAGGGAAGTTGCATATCTGTCTTCTCCGCCGTATCGTTCAACGTCCAGTGCTTTCAGCTGTTTGTCAACGTCAGCGCTGACGGCTCCCTGCAGGCCGATAATCATGGCTTTCTTAAACTTCCCGGCAATCGCCAGAGTTTCATCCGTCAGTTTTCCGTCAGCTCCGGTCAGCAGAATCGGAAACTTGTTCGTATAAGCATAAGATGATATCGCCAAAGCATCCGGATAATTATTTCCGGAACAGATGATGCAGGTATCCGCTGTGCTGAGTTCCGCGACTTTCTTTTCAATCTGATCTGCCGTCTTAGTACGGTCATCTCCGAAAATGCGGTCTGCTGTGATTTTCATAGCTTCCACGGATGCTTTTACCTGATCCGTCACGGCAGCCGTTCCCCCGACAAGCAGAACGTTCTTCACACCGAGCACTGTCAGAAGTTCCGAGGCCTGTTCCGTCAGCTTATCGGGTTCTGTCAGAATGACAGGGCAGCCTTCTGCACCGGCCAGTGAAGAAGCGGCAAGCGCATCCGGCCAGTTCGCGCCGGAAGCCAGGACAGCCGTATTGCATCCGTCCGGGAATGCTTTCCTGACAATTACTTCAGCCGTTTCATAACGGTCTTCTCCTGAAACCCGTATACTCTGCTTCATGCTGAAAAGACTTGACTTTTCTTCTATGAAACGATCATAGGCTGTCAGGGCTTCATAGGCCTGTACTGCTGCCATGCTGTTTGCGCCTCCGCCTATCGTATGTGCAAATGTTCCGTTTTCTGTATAGTAACTGCAGAGCGCATCCAGTACGCTGACATTATTTTTGATAAATCGGCTGTCTTCTGCCGGATTTACTCCGAGAGCCGTCAGCGCGATAATGACCTGAGCTGACGATTCACAGTTTTCATTTCCGTAACTGATGTACCCCCCGTCACTCTGCTGCTGTCCGGACAGGAAAGTCAGTCCCTTGTCCACTGCCGCATTGACATCCGTATTTGAAGAGACATAAGGTGCCAGAGCCTGCAGGACCATGGCCGTGATATCCGGGTCGCCTGTCTTTCCGAAGAGGGCCCAGCCTCCGTCTGTAAGCTGTTTGCCCAGGATATATTCCACCAGTTTGTCGCGCGTCACGGTTTCCGTACTATCTGACGCAGCCGGCACTTCATACTGATTGCTGTCCATTGCAAGCAGTGCCCAGATCGGACCGTTAAGTCCCTGCTTTGTCAGATAGCTGAAAGTATTGAGGCCCTGAAGCAGATTTATACCATCCACATAGGACGGATCCTTTCCGATGGCTGTCAGTGCCAGGATTGTACGGGAATTTTCTGTCGACTTCGTCGTTGAAAGCTGCCCCGAGGAATTGGCATTGGCCTTTACATAAGACGCCACGGAATCATAATAACCTTCGGAAACGCTGCGTCCGCTGCGGGCCAGTCCGAGAGCTATCCATTCCGTGCCGAAAGTCAGATCGTTTTTGGCTAATGCATCGCCGGTTTCCCGGTAAATATCCGCACGCTTTGCATCGGCCGCCGATAATGCAACCGTGACGACGCAGACCGGAGCCGTGATGGCGGTTACGCTGCTTCCGTTCACTGTCTTTTTCATTTCCGCGGAAACGACATAAGTGCCGGCCTTATGAAAAGTCAGGCTGGCTTTTCCGTCAGTATCGGTCACGGCAGACTGCACCGTTCCGTCGACTGTAAGTACCGCACCGCTGCAGGCAGAAAAGACCATTTTCCAATTTGCATCATAGCCTGCCTGTTTCAGGGCCAGGTTCAGCTTCTCTCCTGTTTCGACTGATGCCGTGGTTTTATCAAAAACAGAATAAGCCTCGGTATCCGGAAATGCCGACTGCAGGACATAGGCATCTATGGTCTGTCCGTCCGTGACTTTCTGGTCAAGGTTCATGACGGTTTCCTCACCGGATTTGACCTGATAGCCGAAATTTCCGGTACTGTCACCCCACAGGGTCTTCAGGTAAAGTCCGTAAGTCGGATCATTCACGGAAGCATAGCCTGCAGCAGCCCCTCCTTCGTAGCACTGTTCGTGTACCGCTTTCAGGGCATCGTCAATGCTGTAGCTGTCTTTTCCTGTCAGGGTAACGGCTGTTTCAGCAACTGCCTTCCCGTCTTTTCCATTGACAATGGAGCCGTCCTTGCTGATGGTGACATAAACCGTTTCTGAGGCTGTACCTGACGCAAAGACTGCAGCCGGCAGCATCGTAAATGTCAGGATGACTGCCAGAAGCAGTGCCATTGCCCTGGAAAATCTTCTGTTCAAAGCCTTCATGATTCATTTCCTCCCTTTCTTTTCTGAGTGATTTCTGATCCGGGCTTCAGCCCGCCTGCTATAAAAAAATCCGACTCATGGTGTCCGTGAAAATCCATCTGCCTCCTTTCATTCCACGAGTCCGTATTTAACTTTGATCCGGTCAAGCTTGTCCAGCATCGGCTCGGCACCGAGCCAGAGGAACAGCCAGGTTGCCGCAGCACGGACGCAGTCAATCGGAAAACCGGTAAGATAATAAGTAAGAAGAACCGAAGGATCCGGCGTATTCATCCAGATCAGCGCCGAGACCGGATTCATGATTCCTCCGTAAATAACGATGGAACTGAAGGCTCCGAACACGCACAGCGGCAGCCGGCCCCTTCGCAGGAAACCTTTTCGGAACAGAATACCGGCCAGAAACCCGATGAGTCCCATCGCGAACATCTGGAAAGGCGTCCACTGTCCCTGTCCGAACATGACATTGGACAGCAGCATCGTCATGGCACCGACCAGGAATCCGGTCTCTCCGCCGAAAGAAACTCCCGACAGGATCGTAATGGCAACAACCGGCTTGAACTCCGGCAAGGCAAAAAATGCTGCGCGGCCCGCCACCCCGAGCGCACAGAGGACGGCAATCATCACCAGTTCCCGGGCCTGCGGTTTTCTTCCCTCAAAAATCATGAAGAAAGGCAGCATCATTTCCAGAAGGATCAGAAGGGCAATGAAGTAGTATTTCTTTCCGCCCCAAAGCACGATGCCGAAATAAAGCGTCAGAGGAATCAGCAGCAGAATCATCACAGAAGCCGCAGCGGTCCTCCGTGACAGTTTCCTTTTCTCTGCCGGTGTCCGTTCCGGAGTTCCCGGACGTGCAGTGCGCCTGGCAACGCATCCCGCAAACACAAATAAGGACACCAGAAAAAAGACATAAAGACGAATCTGATCCGTACCCATTGCCGTCATTCCGTTCCGGCCGATCAGCTGCGTCAGGTCCGTCACGCTCATGATCCGGATAAACAGAAACAGGGAAACCGCTCCGGATAGAACTGCACCTGCCGCACGGGGCCGGGACAGAGGCTTCGGCTTCCGGTCTGCAGAGTTTTCCGACGGTTCCGGAAGCGGCGGAAAATCATCCGGAAGCAGCGGAGCCGGCGGCACTTTCCCTCCGGTCGCCGCAATCAGGTCATCAGCCGTCACCGCATCCGGAATGAAACCGCGGGACATCCGGCTGGCAGCTGTCGTATAAAAACTGCTGCCGGCAAAAAATGCCCTGGGGGTATTTTCCGTCACAACCGATCCGTCAAAAAACAGTGCACAGTAATCGGCATATTCCGCACAGAATTCCACGTCATGGCTGACCATGAAAACCGTCACTTTGTGACGGCAGAGCATCTTCAGAATCTGTGCCAGGATTTGCTTGAATTCCGCATCGAGCCCCTTGGTCGGCTCATCCAGCAGAAGAAGTTCCGGTTCCGGAAGCAGCACTTTGCACAGGGCAGCCCTCTGCTGCTCACCGCCGGACAGATCATACGGATGACGGTCGAGAAGATTCTCCAGCCGGCAGAGCCGGACGGCACGGGCAATCCTGGCCTCATTTTCCGGATTCTCCGGCAGCATTTCCTGCAGGTCTTCCCGGACCGTTTTTTTCAGAAAAACCGTCTGGGGATTCTGGGGCAGCAGCCCTGTCTTTACGGAAATGTTCACTTTGCCGCGGTACGGCTTCCGCATTCCGGCAAGAATCAAAAGAGCCGTTGTCTTGCCGGCACCGTTCCCTCCGAGCAGGGCAGTCAGCTTCCCCTTCGGAAGGCGAACGCTGAGATCCCGGATCACATCGGGCGATGCTTCTTCGTATTTGAACCATACATGTTCCAGGACGGCAGCCGCCGTCATTTCCGCAGCGGGCTTCTTCCCTGAAGAAGCCTTTTCAGCCTTCCGGCTTTCAAAAGACTCCGGCGCTGCCGCATCCGGAAGCGCTTTAAAGGAATGGGATTTCGAAAAATCCGACAGCCATCTGCGGCCGTCCCTGACCGTCACCGGACAGGGAGGCTCACTCTCCGATGCTGCCCAGACGCGCATGGCAGTCGGCATGGCCAGGAACATGGCGTGCCCGCTCTGCCGCAGCTGCATCCCCGCCGCCTGCGGCGTTCCGTCGGCTATCAGCTTTCCGCTGTCCAGTACCAGCATGCGGTCTGACAGCGGAAGAACCTCTTCGAGACGATGTTCGGAGAGCAGGACCGTCGTGCCGAGCTCCCGGTTGATCCTCCCGATGGCTCCCAGAAAATCGGAAGCGGCTATCGGATCAAGCTGGCTGGTCGGCTCATCCAGAATCAGGATGCCCGGCTCCATCGTCATGACAGCCGCCAGATTCAGCAGCTGTTTCTGACCGCCGGACAGCTCCGTGACATTTTTATAGAACCAATTTTCGATGCCGAAGAAACTTGCCATTTCTGCGACGCGTGCTCGGATCTCCCCGGTCGCATATCCCAGGCTTTCCATTCCGAAAGCCAGTTCATGCCATACCTTATCCGTGACAATCTGGTTATCCGGCGACTGCTGCACGAAACCGATGCCGGCAGTCTGCGTCCGCAGATCCACACTGTCGAGTGCTTTCCCTTCAAACAGGATTTCTCCGCTCCGGCGTCCATGCGGGGCAAGAACGGTTTTCAGCTGCCTTAAGAGGGTTGATTTCCCGCAGCCCGAAGGACCGCAGAGTGTCACGAATTCCCCGTTCTGCACGGAAAATGATAAATCGCAGACTGCCGGAAGTTCCTGCTCCGGATAGAAAAAAGTCAGGTTCCGAAGCTCCACGCAGGCCGGACGGATGGCTGTTTCACCCATCGTTTTTTCCTCCTTCCTGCAGAATACGCCAGCTGACCATAGCCCCCAGGTCCATCAGGACCGGAAGCAGGCAGAGAAAAAGATAAACGGCAAGAAAGCCTGCTGAAGAAGGCGTCAGACTTTTAAAATCTGCGCTGGGATAATACCGGGAAGAGACACTGCCTCCGGCCCAGCCCGCAGTCAGGATCGTCCCGCAGAAAACAAGGCAGCAGAGCGCCGCCCTGTCGCGGCGGTCAAAACGGTAAATGGAGAAAGCCGTCCTGCCCGGGAGTCCGTATCCGCGGCTGCGCATGCTGTCCGAAGTCTCAATGGCATTTTCAAAACTCCATGTCATCATGATGGAAAAAATTCTGACGCCGCTGCGGATCTTCGCGGCAGGATTTTTTCCGGATGCATTCCGGCCGATTGCCTGCTGCGATTCCCGCACGATTCTCATCTGCGTCTGGAACCGCGGTACAAAACGCAGGGCCATGCTGAGGACCAGACTGAGGGCGGGAATCATTCTTCCGAAAAGGTAGACAAACTTGTCCGTGGTCATCACGCAGTTTGCACAGGAAAACCACAGCACGACCGTACCCAGCATAACGGCTGCCGCCAGCCCGTAGAAAATGCTTTCAAGCGTCAGCGGATTTCCGTCCGGCAGCCAGGCAAGAATCGTCATTCCCGCATGTGTCAGCAAAGGATTGAGAAGAGCCGTCAGAATCATCACAGGCAGAACAAACCCGAACGATTTCGCCTTTCCGAGCCGCAGGGCATAGATGGCGGCACAGGAAAAAGAAATAATCAGGCACAGCGGGTGCATCAGAAACATGGAGAAAACCAGAACAAGAGTAAAAAACAGAAAATTAACCAGAGGGTGACATCCCGCAAAGGCATCCTGCCGGCCGTACTTTTTATCCGTCATTCAGCCCACCGTATTGCTTCCGCCGACATCCGCTCCCAAATTGCAGGTATAAACCCATTCGATTACATCGCCGTTCTGAACGGTATAGCGCGAACAGCCATAGTTCGGAAACCAGCCGTTTACTTTATACATCCAGCCCGAATTTTCGCCGACATCGAATTCGTAGATATTTGAAATTCCTTCCACATAGGTACTGTCATAGACAGGCGTCCACTTTGCTTCAATCTGGATGCCGTTTTCTTTGCAGACACGCTGCAGAACATCTGAGACAGATTCTCCCTCAGAAAATGAAACTGCCGTACTCCCCAGAATCTGTCCGTCCGCAGGGATGATGCCTGCTTTCGACGGATCGCAGAGAGACATATTATTCAGAATGGTTCCGCAGGAAATGGAAATCGTGCAGGTCGGATCCGGTGCAGGTGTCTCCTGCGGCGCTGCCGGAGTTTCCGAAGCAGAGGATGCTTCTGCCGGTGCCTGCGGTGTCTGATCAGCAGCCTGTGCTGTTCCCTGGGCCGCTGTCTGAGCCGTATCCTGATTTGCCGCCTGAGCCGTGTCCTGATTCGCTGCCTGTTCTGTTTCCTGAGACGATGCCTGCAGAACGCTTTCATCCGATGCCGTCTTTGCGGCAGAGGAAACTGCAGCAGAGGATGCTGCGGAAGATCTGGAGGAATTTCCTGAACCGGACTGCGTATCCGCGCCTGACGTCTTTTCTTTCGGGCCGGATGAAGTACTCTGCGTCTCCGTTGAAGAGGACTGCCCTTTCAAAAGGCTGTCTGTCTGATTAGCGCCGGAAGGCTCCGATACCGTATCTGCTTTTCCCGTTACGTTCCATCCGCGGGCACCCGGGGCACTGCCTCCGTACCAGAACGCAAATGCCAGCACAGCCAGAACCGCTGCCGCTGCAATGATCTTCCGTTTATTCCTTCCGAGCCAATCCTTCATGAGGTCCTTCCTGCCGCTGCCCGGAATTCTTTTCCGGCTGCCGGCGAATCCTGTCAGAAGTTCTACGGCACCCGTATATGTCCTGCATTTCCAAAATAAAAACCGCCGGTTTTCCATACGGAAAATCAGCGGCCATTTCAATCGAAACAGGCATACGGAGAGAACGTCCGCTGTTTTAGGCCCATCTGTCGTGCAATTCTCCTGGCTCGCGTTCTGGGAAAATCTTTCCCGCGTATGTTTCCTACCTTCTCACAGATTTCTCTGCAATGGCGGACTTTCGTCCATGCGGTATCTTACCGTTTCGGAACATCCTCACGCTCACAGTGCCGTTCGCGCCGGGTTTTCAACCCGTTTTCTTTTGGCTGCTGCCTGACTCCTTCAGAGTCTTTGCAGCAAACAGCCACACTCCATGCTATCGGACCATTATTCAGTTTATTTAATAGCAGAAAATATTCTGCTGTCGTCTTACAGGTTCATTATAAGACATGCGGTCTCAAAGTCAATGAACAGAACCTGTAAATGTTGATGTGATGTGCCTGTTCATCTTTGCGGACGCATAAGTTCTGTGCATTTCACGCACATCAGCAATACCCTTCCGGCAGCCATCGCTATTATCAGTGCCAGCCCTGTCTTCCAATCAAGCCAATAAGCTGCTGCCGCAAAAAGCACTGCAAGCAGCACATCTGCGATTTCCTGTTTCATGATTTTTATGCCCAATATTTTTCCCAGCAGCATATCTGAAATGACCGCACGAAAGACAACGGCTGCTGTCATGCTGACTGCAGCAAATAGCAGATTATCCATTATGTATGCAGAAAAGATTCCCAGGGAAATCCCGAGCAGAAGAGAAAAAATCTCTATTTTCAGAAGAGCTGCCTGCTGATGGATAACCTTGAAGAATGTAATTCCAATCAGGTTCATTTTGCAGTCAAAGAAGCAAATCGGCAGAAGAACAGAAAGATAGCCGATACTTTCAGCATAATCCGGCAGCCACGAATTCAGGATGAAACGAAAAGGAAAATACAGAATATACAGTACCGGAAGAATATAAAATAAAATATCCGTAAGTTTCCGGAAATAGATATTCACTGCATCCGCTTTCATTCTTCGTAAGGCCGGGAATAAAACCATTCCTGTCTGGGACGCGAATGTCACAGCGATATTAATCAATGTCAGAGAGAAAGAAACCTTTCCAAATGCAAGAATGCCCCATTTGAAATCAATGATCTGACGTCCCGCTCCAAGAATAAGTATGGAACAGATATTTGCCGCCATCAGGCTGATTCCGGTTTTTATACTGATGATTCCCTCGGCTTTCCCAACAGAGAAACTGACCGGTACAGATTTAAAGAAAGGATAAATATGAACCAGTAAATAGAAAAGGGCAAAAAAGAGCATCAATATATAAAGGAGCATCAGCCAGTACACGTTAACAGAATTGAGCATGATTAATGAGCATTGAACCCCCAGAAAAAGCAGACGATTGATGATAATCGACTTTGAATAAAGATTCGTCTCATTGACAGCCTGAAAAACATATCCGAAAAAGGTGTGGCAGGTATAGACAAGAAAGAAAAGCAGCGTGCAGAGAATAACCAGCCGCCGTGCAGAATCGTGTACGGTAAAAACAGCAGCCGCTGCCAGAGCGGCCGCCAGAATACCCTGATAGATGAAGCCGAAACAAAACGGACTTTTTACGGAACGGTAGTCTATGTGATGGATATCCGCTCCACCGAGCCTCAGATAGATTCCTTCATTGAGTCCGAGTGCCAGGCAGGGAACATAATTTGCATAAAAAACGAACAGCTGCCAGTAGCTGTAATCATTGATACTCAGGTATTTCGGCAGAATCAGATTCATGACACAGCTTACGACAAGGGAAACAGCCTGCTCTATAAAGGCAAATGAGAAGTTCTTCTTCAGCTGCCGGTTTATTTTCTCGGCCTTTATCTCCATTTTCGCCGAATCACGTCTGTACTTTGGAAAAAGTGCACGCATACAGATTCTCTCCCAAAAGGAAATCATCCGCACAGGCAAAACCTCCGGCGGCCATCATCTTCTTCAGGGCGTCCGGCGAAATCCGCACTTCCGGCGGGGCTCCTTTTTTTGCCTCAGGCCGGAATTCAATCACCGCTGCGGTTCCTTCTTTTCTCAGGATGCGGAACATCTGGCGGATCATCTCCTCCTGATCTTCCACCTCATGCAGAACCGTGCAAAGAAGCGCGATATCCGCGGCAGAATCCGGAACCTCTTCAATGGACCCGCAGACGGAAATGAATCTGCAGCCTTCAGCGTTTTCTCCTCCGTCGGTATTCCGGAAGGATGCCCTGAGATATTCCTGCATCGGTTCCGATGTATCCACGGCAAAGATTCCGCCGGCTTCCAGTTCCCGTGCCGCCTTAACAAAAAGACCGGTTCCCGCTCCGATGTCGCAGAAAGTCTTCGAAGGCATCAGCCCGATTCTCATCAGCGTATCCTTCGGATTCAGTTCCGCCACCCTCCACGGCGATTCCAGTTTTTCTTTCATCCGGGCAACAAGATCCGGGGTCATAACGGTTCCTCTCTGCTCTTTCTTTTATTTCCGCATCAGGCATCCTGAAAATTCCGAATTTTCTTACTGTTTACTCTGGTTTACAATCTCATAGGTTAATTTATTAATATTCTTATAATCCTTACTATATATCGTCACTCCGGTCAGATCTTCAATATCTTCCGAAATGCATATGATTTTTTTATTCTCTCCTGCTTTCAGTTCAATGTTCATATACTTTCTCGGTCCGGAACGTTTCAGTCCGCTGAGATCAACTTCCATCAGGGCATCTGCCTGATTTTCCGATTTCAATATCAAGTATGTTCCCGTCAGGCTTCTGCAGTCAAGCGGTTCCGTATAATTCATGTTCATCGTATCTGCGGATATATTGTCGTATGTCATGGTACTCATTGACTTATACTCTGTGGGATGATTCATTCTGACATTTTCACCCGCAAAATAATAAACATCCGTCACAATCATAAAGGCTGCCAGAAAGGCAAGCGTACCCTTTAAAAAAGCCGGATGTTTCCGTATATCGATTTTCTCCGCCCAATAATCAATGCAGAATAAGAATAAAAAAGAGCAGGAGAACATTGCCCTGGGAGTTATCACAAACAGGTTCGTGCTTGCTGATGCATAAACCTGCGACAGATATGCCAGTAAAACAGAAAGGACCGACGCTGTCAGAAGAATATCTTTTTCCTGGAATTTGAAAATCGATTTTTCCTGAATCGCATACCTGATGAGATAGATGGCAGAACCTGCAATTGAAAGAAGGATGATCACCGTCAGGAAAGATGCAATATAAGATATAGAGCTGCCCCCATTGGAAATAACAGCAGAGTTGAACATTCCGCGGATACTGTTCGGGATTTCTATGATATAACGCGTCCATTCAATTTTTTCCCCGGAAGGATTCAGCATATTACTTACGATGGCCACATGCCCTGCAGCCCCCGTAAAGTCTCCGTTAACTGCTTTGTTATAGATCAGCCACGGTGAAATGCCCAGCAGAACAGCCCCGACGCTCAGGAACATCTTCCTAACCTGCCTCTTCATCAAAAGCACCGCTGCCAGAACCGCGACGAAATAAACCGCACTGAATTTTGTCCAGGCCAGAAGAATCAGCAGCACCGCTGCCGGAAGATATCCTTTATTTTCAAAAATGATCCTGCAAAGGAAAAAGATAAAAAGATCAACAAGCAGGTACATCATCGCATCATTCGTTACGACGATTCCTGATGTCAGAAAAAGCGGACAGAAAACAAGAAACAAAAATGCATAAACAAGATACTGCAGATCTTTGAATGCATTTTTCGCCGCAAGATAAAGCATCGTTTTATAAAGAGTGAAGATTGCCCCTATGCTGAGACATAAATCAAAAATCCTGCAGATATAGAACCGCATCTTAATATCCGCCGTGATACCGGCCAATGCGGCAGAAACAAGATAATACAGCGGTGGCTGTATCGCTTCGTAAAATCCTTTGAAATCCGTGTTTCCCGGGAATACTGCGTTTAAAGGTGCCGCAGGAATCGTGTCTGAAAATGACGGAAGCCGCCTGTTGTCAAGGATAAATTCAATATAGGAGAAATGACTGGCCTCATCTATCTGACTGAACTGATTATACAGAAAAATAAAGAGAAGTCCCAGCGCGCCATAGCAGATACAAATCAATACCGGATTGGGCTTCAATAGATAAAAGATTCCTGTCAGGACAATGACAAAAAGAATCATCATTCCGGCAGAAAGATAATAATTGCTGCTGTCGATTCGGCAGTAACTGATATAAAGACTCCATGCAAAGGCAGCGGCTAAAAGGGCCAGAAGAAAAAATAGTGCAAATCTGGCCAAAACAGTCTTTCTGTCTTTGAAAGCAGTTTCATCCCTCATGAACTGATCCGCTTTCCTGAGTTATTCAAATATTCGGATGATTCAGTTTTCCTTCAGAATCATTCCTGTTGTATCAATATTATACTGTTGTCCGCCGGAATAGTCCAGATGACTTTTTGCAGGGCTGCATGCAAAGAAGCAGCCATTGCCTTCGCAGCAGCTGCTTCTTAAAATATTATGTAAACTTATAAACTGATTGCCGTTTTCTACATCGCATCCTGATAGATTTCTGCAATCTCATCCCGGCTGAAGACAACCGGGTTGTTCGCAATGCCTGCAGCGGATACTTTCATGCAGTTGTCGGCCATCCACGGAATGTCTTCTTTGCTCAGTCCCAGATCCGACAGGCGCAGCGTCAGATCGATTTTCTTCAGAAGCATCCTGACCTGCAGGGCACAGTCTTCAGCTGTCAGGCCTCCGAGAAGCCGTGAGATCTTGGAATATTTTTCGCGGCATCCCTTATAGCTCTTTTCAATGACAGCCGGCGTCAGCGCTGCAAGTCCCTGGCCATGAACGATATTTTTCAGGCCGGATGCCGGATGCTCCATACCGTGGGCCAGCGTAACGCCGGCCGTATTGATGACCATGCCCCCGATCGTGGAGGCGACTGTCAGCTTCTCCCAGGCTTCTTTCGATTCGTCGCGGCCGGTATAGACATTGACCAGGTTATCGGCAATCAGGGAAATCGCATAGAGTGCCAGGGCATCGGTAAATGGCTGCGAAATTCTTGACGTATAAGCCTCCATGCAATGGCACAGGGCATCGAAGGAAACAGAAGCAAGCACTTTCTTCGGCATCGTCATCATGCATTCCGGATCGACAATGGAAACTTTCGCGATAATGGCACTGCAGCGCAGGGACTTCTTGTCCTGGTTATCCGGATTGGTCAGGACCGCAAAGCCGTTGCCCTCGGAACCGGTCCCGCATGTCGTCGGCAGAAGGATCAGCGGCAGCGCCCGGTCGCTCTTTCTGCGTCCGTAGATATAGTCGCTGATGTCCCCTTCATTTTCACAGAGAAAAGCAATGCCTTTGGCACAGTCCATGATGGAGCCGCCGCCGATGGCAACGACCATGTCGCAGCCGTTCGCTTTTGCAAAACCGGCCCCCTCTTCCGCTGTCACTGTCAGAGGGTTTGCGGTAACCTTGTCATAAAGGACACTGTCGATTCCCTCTGCCGAAAGGGCTGCAGAGACCTTGTCATAGAGTCCTGACTTTTTCGCGCTGGATTTTCCAGTGACGATCAGTGCTTTCTTCCCGTAGGGCTTTGCGTACTTCCCGATCTCTCCTGCCTTGCCGCAGCCGAAGACAATATTCACCGGAAGATAATAGCCGAAATCAATGGCCGGTTCATTTTCAGCCTGCACCGGCAGTTCCTCGGAACGGGCGGCAAGAAGAGCCTTGTCGATTTCTTCCGATGTCAGCACCCCGGCCGTAAGCGCCGGAGCCGCGGCAGCCTGGCCGTTCTCCTTCTGTTCAAGCTCCTCCAGTTCCTCCGAGGCCACATCGATGTGCGTGGCAAATTTTTCCTTGTACTTTGCTTTGCAGAAAACATAGAATACGACACCCAGGGCACCCCAGCCTCCGGCGATTGCCCATTCCTGCGGAGCAAGAGTGCATCCGCTTCCCGGAATGGCATACAGGACGACCATGATGCCGGACATGATGCAGGCAATGGCCCCGACGATTTTATAATGCTTCACCTTGTAAGGACGCGGCATGTCCGGCGCCTTTTTCCGGAGAATCACGAAGGAAAGCGAAACCATGCAGTATGCCAGACAGCAGCCCATGTTGCCGGCATCGACGATCCACACCAGCATTTTCCGTCCGAAGAACGGAGCAATAATCGAAAGGATTCCGATCAGATAAAGAGCATTGACAGGGGTTTTATGCTTCTTGTGCAGCTTGGCAAAAACGTGGGGAATCATATAGGCATTGGCCATCGAATACATGGCACGGCTGCCGCCGATCAGGAAGGAATTCCAGCTCGTGATGATGCCGCACATGCCGCCGATGATCAGAACCTTGGACATGGCTTCCGAATGAAATGCTGCCGACATGGCATCCGCTGTGACCAGTCCGTTCCCCTTCTGTGCCTCCGCGATCGCGGCAGGATTCAGGGAATAGCCGACTCCGAAAATCACGAGTGCATAAAAGGCGATGGCCAGCAGGATGGACAGGATCAGGATGCCTCCGATTCTCTTCAGCGGTATCTTGATTTCCTCGGCGGCCTGCGGAATGACATCGAAGCCTATGAAATAAAACGGCGTCATGATTGCGACACGCAGTACATTGGTAAACATCTCACTGCCGGAACTGCCGGCAAACATCTGCGGCATCAGGTTATCGGAGCTGCCCGTAACGACCGAGGCCGCCACCAGCATGATTCCGACGACGCCGATGATGACCGTCAGGATCGTCTGCAGGATTGCCGCGGTCTTCGCCCCGCGGATATTGATATAAGTGATGAAGACAGACATCAGGACAGCGACCGCCACCCAGGATGCATAGATCTTGAATCCGCTGACTGTATACATATAGCCGACCAGGAAGGAAGGCCAGATATAGGTAATGATGGTCGGCAGTGCGCAGGCTTCGAAAATAACGACGCTGACATAGCCGAGTACGATTGCCCAGGTGCAGACGAAGGAACCGTTGGGACCCATCGCCTTGTAGCTGAAGACATGCTCGCCGCCGCACTGAGGCATCGCCGCCGTCAGTTCGGCATAGGTCAGTCCGATGAAGAAAATCATGAATCCGGCAATCGCAAAACCCAGCATGGCGCCGATCACGCCGCCTCTCTGAATCCAGTCCCCGGAGGATACGACCCAGCCCCAGCCGATCATGGCACCGAAGGCGATAACCAGGATATCCCAGCCGCTGTACACTTTATCGAATTTTGATTCCGCCTTTTCCATAGTACTCCTTTCTAGTGAATGCCGCCGAACCGAAGATCAATCAGCTGCAGCAGGTATTCAGAGGTGCCTTCCCATCCGAGAAGAGAACTGTCGATCATCATATGGCGCTCATGACGGTCTCCCCGGTAGGTACCGGTCAGATACTTGTAACGGATATGAAGCTGTTCATCGTTGTACCTGATCTTTTCACGGGCTTCATTTTCCTCAATACCCTGGTGATCCATGACCGACTTCACCCGGATGTCCTCCGGTGCATAAATAAACAGGTTCAGGGCATCGCTGCGGTCGCGGAGGATATAGTTCGCACACCGTCCGATGATGACGCAGGAACCGTTATCCGCGAATTTCCGGATGACCTCGCACTGCATATAGACAACCCGTTCCGACAGGTTCGCATACCGCGGTCCGTACTGCGTCTCAAAGCTGTAGCGGACATTGCTGTCACCCTCATCCGCCCGGACAACCAGGTTCCGGTCGACGCCGAGCTGTTCAACCACCTTGTCCACAAGATCGCGGTTATAATATTCAATCCCCAGTTCATCGGCGATTCTGCGGCCGATTTCCGGCCCGCCGGCACCGTATTCGCAGCCGATGGTAATAATCATGTGTTCCATAGATCCTCCTTCCGCAGCCAGGTCCCCACAGGGATTCCGCTGCTGTTTCGTCCTCACAGGGATCCTGCTGCTGTTTCGTCCGCGCAGGCTTTCCCCGCAGCTTTCTCAGCTCAGCGCTTCAACGGTCTCCTCAATGATGTCATATGCCTTGTCGCAGTCTTCCTCCGTGACGATCAGCGGCGGAATCATGCGGATGATGTGCTGTCCTATCGCAGTGATCAGAAGATGCCTCTTCAGGCAGCCGTGCTTGACCTCGACGCCGTTGATGCTGTCATCAAATTCAACGCCGATGAAAAGTCCCTGCCCGCGGACTTCTTTGACATGCGGCAGATTCTTCAGTTTATCCATGAAATAATTTCCGACCTTCTCCGCATTTCCCGCCAGATCACGGTCCAGAAGCTCCCCTACTTCTGCAAGAGCCGCCGCGCAGCAGACCGGATGCCCGCCGAAGGTGCTGCCGTGCGAACCGATGGTAAATGCAGCAGCGACTTCTTCCGTCGCACAGATTGCACCGATCGGCATTCCGCCGCCGAGCGCCTTGGCCATCGAAATGATGTCCGGCTTGATATCGTAGTGCATGAAGGACATGATTTTTCCTGTCCGGCACCAGCCGGACTGGACTTCATCCAGCAGAAGCAGGATTCCCTTCTCATCGCAGAAGCTGCGCAGTCCCTGCAGGAATTCCTTTGTTGCCGGATGCACGCCGCCTTCGCCCTGGACCGGTTCGACCATGATGGCGATCGTGTCCTCCGTGCAGGCTGCCTTGAAGGCTTCCAGGTCATTGAAGTCCGCATAGGAGAACCCTTCCGTCATCGGTCCGAATCCGATCTGGCAGGCATTGTCCGGCTGTCCGGTTGCGGACATGGCGCCGAACGTACGCCCGTGAAAACTGTCCTTTGCCGTTACGATGTGATATTTCTTCGGCCCGTATTTCTCAACGCCGTATTTTCTTGCCATCTTGATCATGGCTTCATTTGCCTCTGTCCCGGAGTTCTGGAAGAAGATTTTCGGCATGCCGATGGCCGTGCAGACCTTCTCTGCCAGCAGCGCCTGCGGAATCGTATACGGATAGTTGAAGGTCTGCATGATATCCTGACACTGGTCAATGATGGCCGCGACGACTTTTTCATTGCAGTTTCCTGCCGAGTTGACGGCGATGCCCGCATAGAAATCCAGGTACGGCGTTCCGTTCTCGTCGTACATATACTGGTCCTTTGCCGTTTCCGCCAGGAAATCGAACCGTTCATAAGTTTCGATCATATACTTGCTGACCTTCGCCTTGATGTCTTCATAAGTAAGTCCCGTATCTTTCAGCTTCATTTTGATCATCCTCCGTTTTTTGTGGGAACCGCACGTACCGGCTCCTGTCTTTTAAAGGTTTTCTTTCAGGCACTGTTCGAAAATTTCAAAGCCGGCTGCCAGCTGCTCATCCGTGGCGCACAGCGGCACCAAAAAACGGATGCACTGTCCGGCAAAGCCGCAGTTCTCCATCAGCAGGCCTTTCTGGATTCCCGACCTGACCATCGCTGCGGCAAATGGACCATCCGGTTCCTTTGTTTGACGGTCTTTGACAAACTCAATGCCGATCATGGCTCCCAGACCGCGGACATCGCCGATGACACTGTACCGATCCTTCATGGCTTCAAAAGCCTTCATGGCCAGTTCTCCGATGTGCATGGATTTTCCGGCATAATCATCGCGCTTCATGATTTCCATCGTCTTGATGGCTGCTGCGCATGCCAGCGGGTTCCCGCAGAACGTTCCGCCGATGGTTCCGGCCGGAGCCGCGTCCATCACTTCCGCCCTTGCGGAAATGGCACTGATCGGGATGCCGGCACCCATGGATTTCGCTGTCGCAATGATATCCGGCGCGCATCCTGCGTCCTTCCAATATTCGGAACAGAAGTATTTCCCGGTGCGGCAGTTGCCGCACTGCACTTCGTCCGCCACCAGCATGATGCCGTACCGGTCGCAGATTTCGCGAAGCTTCTTCGCAAATTCGATCGGGCACGGAATAAATCCGCCTTCGCCCTGCAGAGGCTCAATCAGGATGGCCGCGACTTCTTCTGCCGGGCTGGCCTCGTCGAACATCTGCTCCAGGCCGTCCAGGTAATACTTCAGGGCTTCCTCCCGGCTGTAGCCTTTCGGCGCGCGGTAAAGATACGGATATTCAGCCCTGTAGATTCCTGCCGGGAACGGTCCCATTCCCTTCGCATAGCTCTTCTTGGCTGTCAGGGCCATCGTCAGGTTGGTGCGTCCGTGGAAGGCGCCTGAGAAACAGATGATGTTCTCACGGTGCGTATAGGCCTTCGCGATCTTGATTGCATTTTCATCTGCCTCGGCACCGGAGTTTGCGAAATACGTCTTGATGCCGCAGTCGGGTTGGGAGGCATCCGCTCCCTTGACCGGCATGGTTTCATCGAACATTTCCGCAAGATGGACATAGCCTTCATGGGGATAGACATTGAAGATTCCATGGAAATACTTGTCCGCCTGCTTCTTGACCGCTTCCACGACTTCCGGATTGGAATAGCCGATATTCAGAACACCGACGCCTCCCACCCAGTCCAGGAATTCATTTCCGTCGACATCCTGCAGAATGGCTCCTGCGCCTTCTTCCGCACAGATCGGATATGTGCTTCCGCACATTGCCTGCGGAACCGCCTGATTTCTTCTTTCCAGAATGGCTTTCGCCTTCGGTCCCGGAACAGATCCTGTAACAATTTTCGGCAGATCTTCTCTTGTCATTTTCTTTTCCTCCTGCAAAAAAAGAGGCAGGGAATGCCTTTCGGCTTCCTTGCCTCTGAATTTAAAAAGGGCACCGGATCCATGTCCGGCGCCCTTACCTTTGATGGAAACAGCATAGCACTTTGAGAAGAATCCTCAACCGTTTCCTGCACAGAGGTTCTGTGCACCGTGCACAGTTTCACAGATAGAGAATGAGCTCACGGATCTGCAGTGCCGTCAGAAAATCCCGGCGGTCTTCCAGGCTGTCCGGATTTCTTCCGGTAATGCCGGCAATTCTTTTTACGGCAGCAGTCATGCTGTTCCGGTGCAGAAAGCACTTCTCTGCTGACGCTTTGATGCTTCCGTTTTCCGCAAGATAGTTCTTCAGCAGGAACAGATCTCTTCTTCCCGTCCGGCTGTCGCTTTCCTCCAGATTCTTCAGGACACTGTCCGCATAATCCGTCAGTGTTTTTTTATCTTCCGTGTCCAGGAGAATCCTGAGGATTCCCGTCTCCTTAAGACTGCGCAGAGGGATCTTTGCGTCGGCATCCATGCGGCACAGAACAAACAGCTGATGATAAACGGACGGCAGCCGTTCGATGGAGGTATTCGCAGGGCCGTACGCGGTATAGATTTCTATCCTGTCTTCCAGCGGGGAATACTTCTGAATCTCTTCTGCAGTTTTTTTCATAATTTCCTCATCCGTCTCCGGAAGAAGGACCGTCACGCACTCATTTTCCTGAAAGACGGCAAATTTCTTAATCCTGGCACCGACCGACTGTTCACAGTGGTCACGGAAAAGATGTCCCATAAAGGTCGTATCGAGTTTTTCACTGCCGCCGGAAGATACAGCCATATTCTGAATGATGCCGCATCCGTTTCCGGTCCCGATTCCTTCTTTCAGCAGCACCGGCATAAAGCTTTCTTTTTCAGCGGGAGAAAGAACAGCTTTTTTCATGGCATCCTCAAAGCTTTCATTTTCCTCTTCTGCCTGATAGATCATGCTGCAGAGCGAGTGGTTGAATTCCTCCAGATGGACTTTCCACGGCAGCGTAAAAACCGGGAAGTCATTCCGGTCCGCGTACTCCAGAACCTTCCTCGGTATCCGGAGAATCGGACCGCCCGTATTGAAGACAATACCCGCCGATCCTGCCCTGTGAATCTTCTCCGTAAAGCGGAGCAGATCTTCATCATTGGAAATGTGTATGCCTGTGATGACGACCAGTTCATTTCCGACAAGAAAGCGGATGTAGTTTTCGGTCTCAACCGTATGCACCCAGTTGACGCCGCGGCTCAGCCCTCTCTCGCCGCCGGCCAGTTTCATATTGAAATGCTCAAGTGCCACCTGGTAAACCCGATCCAGCCGTATCATATCGAGTCCTCCGTTTTCTGAAGCTAACCTGAAAATCCGCATTATTTTCAGATATAAAAACAGCACAAAGACGTATCAACGCGTCTTTGTGCTGTCTTTATCATAAACCTGTTTATAGAAAATGCAAGAAACTTAATTTAGATATAATATGCCCCGGACAGCCTGGGTTGGACCGTCCGGGGACTTTAGGGTTAAATGTGGTGCACATGAAGTTTTAGATGCATCACTGGTGAAACCTGATTAATTACTTGTTCTCTACATAGTCAAAGTAGTTTGTAACATTAACCTTCGATGACCAATTCGAGAGAATTGCATCTTCAGTCGCCTGAGAAACAGCTGCTGTACCGCCAAGGAATGCAATCGTATTAATGCCATTAGCTGTCTTGTTGAACTCGCTGTTGATGTAATTCATGCTTGCACTTGATGTTCCGTCAACCAGAAGGATTGGAGCGCCTGTGCCGTAGAGACCCATTAATTCAGCACCGACAAGTGCATCTGAATAATGGCTGTCGTCACCAGAAGCAATACCTACTCCATCCATTGATGATGCGAAGTACTTGCAGATCTTTGCAGAAGTATCATATCTGTCAGCACCGTCGAATCTGATAACATTAATGCTATTGCTTGAATGTGCCTTAATATCTGCAATTGTCTCGTTGCTTACTGCATTTACTCCGCCGACAACATAGATCTTAGTTGCTTTTGCAGCCAGCTTCGTGGAATTGCCTGTAAGCTTTCCGTCTGTTGCTAACAGCATTGGATAATGTTTAGAATAAGCCCACGGTGAAATGCTGATAGCATCTGATGCTTTATCACCTGTTGCGATGACGACTGTATCATAGTTCCATCCAAGTTCCTGGTATACGTTCTCTGCTGTTTCACGTCTGTCATCACCATAGACCCTGTTAACGTTATCTACACCAATAGCTCTAAGCGATGATACAACATTATCAGAAACTGCAGCCGGGCCACCTACAATCGTTATTGAGGTGATTCCCTTTTTCTTAATCTCATTAGCTGTAACAGTTGAAAGTGTATCTTTCGTTGTAAGGAAAATCGGCTCTTCATAGACGCCTGCTAAACTGCTTGCAGTAAGAGCATCTGCAAAATTCTCGCCTGTTACAAGAATAGCTGAATTTCTTCTGTAAGTATCGTTCCCATTATCCATGTACTGGTAATACTGCTCTGCCATTGCAACGGATGTCTCATATCTGTCATTTCCAGCTATTCTGAGATAATTGATGTTGCTGTTCTTATCTGTTACAGTAATCGTAACAGCTGTTGATCCCTGATAAGTATATCCATCAGTTGAATTTCCTGATACGCCGTAGTAAATGTAAAGAGTCGTTGTCCCAGGTTTAAGACCTTTAATACCAGTAACAACTTTTCCACTCAGTCTGTCATCCACTACTGCATTAGGATCACTGTCTGCTCTGTCAGAATATGCGCCCTGAGAATCTACAAGACTTGCGATGTCATTATAGCCGAATCCCATAGTTGCAATTTTCTCACCAACTGTCCACGGTGTTGTGAAAGCGTAGATCGGAACGCGGCCATAAGAACCGGTTGTATAGTTTGCATTAAACGGTGAATATAAGATTTCCGGCAGGCTAGCTACTTCACCAGTTGCAATTGTAATCTGTTCAGGACTTGCTGTGATCTTCTGAACCGGAATCTTTGTGGTTGTAGCTGTTACCTTGATCTTGTCTGCACACTGCACACCCTTATAGGTAAATGAGAATTCTTTTTCACCAACAGATGTAAACTTGAATCCCTTGTCAGGTGTAAACTTGAAATCATCAGGACTCTCATTATAAGGAACTGTGAATGTAGCGCCATTAGTTGTGGTTCCTGTAATTACAAGACCTGCAGGATCAAATGTATCACCCTTCTGAATGTAGGTGTTGTAAGGCTGATATTTGATTGTGACTGATTTCAGAGTAGCGCCTTCAACAACAAGCGGAGACGGGCTCTCACGACGGGAATCATAGACAACGAAGTTATCTTCTGCGTCGCTGCTCATTTCCATCGGATCATAAATCTGATAATTCTTATTGTCAGGTGATGAAAGAACGATCTTTTTCAACTTGCCGTTTGCAATCGGATTTTCAAATGTTCCAGTCACATCCGTTGCTGTACTGTTTTCATATGTAACTACTGCTTTAACATTTACAGTATCTGTAGGAAGAATTGAATCACCTTTCAAAGAAGAAACATCCGTCTTTGTAGTGATCTTTAAAGCATCAACAGTGAACTGAAGACTTGCCTGAGCTTCAAACTGTTCACGTGCAGCCAGCGTAAATGTGATATCATCCGCATATACTTTTCTCGGATGAATGACAAACGGTCCGAAGTTTACAGTAGCGGCTGTAAATTTCTTCGAATTGGAAAGGTTTACGCCTTCTGCTACATCAGCCTGAAGATAATAGATACCTGCATCAACAATTTTGTCTGCATCAAGCGGTGTTGTATAGGAATCATCCGCATAAACCTTGATGTTTTTAATGTCAGTTCCATAAGTAAATGTCTGTTTACCGTTAATGCAATCTCCAAGAGATGTATCCGTCTTATCTGTTCCGTCTGTAGCCGGTTTAATCATTCCTACGAAATCAGAAAGGCGCCAAGAATCACCCTTGTATGTATAATTTGAATCATCAAGTGTGAAGTTTGAAGCATCCGGCGTATAAGTGTTTTCACCAAGAGTCGGGGTAGAAGTAAAGCGAGTTACTGCTCCCGTTGCAGTGGACTCAAGGAATAAATAATTATACTGGAATTTATCAGCGCCAGAGAGCGTTGCTTTACCATTAGTTAATTTAAGCTGCTGATATGCATATACGGTTGCATCGCTTGCTGTGTAAGCATTTGATGTTCCAATCCAATACAGATTGTATTTAGATGCATCAAATTTTGTACTTACAGTTGCCGTGTCAGTAGACTTATCGAACGTCCAGGAAACATCCGGTACAGATGTATCTTTGAATGAATAATAAACTGTACCATCATCGCTTGTGGATTTTAACCATGCCTTAGACTGATCAATCTGTACTGCAGGAAGATAAGCCATAGCACTTGTTGTCTTTGTGCCGGCAGTAGCAGTCGTTAACTCAGCCCATGGTTCCGTTGCACTGACATACGCACCAGCGAAGTCAGAATTAACCGGCGCGGAAGCAACATCCGTACCTGTGCGAACACTGTCCCGTGTCCAAACTTCATTTGTACTGCTAACTGCCCAAGCTTTCAATTCGCTGTAAGACGGTACATATACAGACGTAGCGTCAAGCTTCGGAGCTGTTAAATCAGCATAATTATATCCTTTTCCGTTTGAATCAAAATCACTTATTACTGTTTCATCGCCGTCTGCAGTTGCATCTGCCTTTGCTTCAGCAATTGCTGCCTGCTCTGCTTTATTGGCAATATATGTTGTTTCAAAGTCAGTTCCATATGTGCTGCTATAAGCTTTACCAGTAACAGCAGTGTCTTTCAGCAAAGTAATAACATTTCCCTTTGTTGACTTTACATCCCAAATAACGCCTTTGTCTGAATCTTCACCAAAAGCGACCTTGCCAGTTGTTGGCACTGTTGTGTTGGAATTTGTAACCAGTTCCGGTAATGTACCTGCATACACGCTTGTTGCCATCGCCGGTATAGCTCCGCTCATGGTTCCTACCATTGCTGCAGAGAGTACCCACGACAATGCCTTTTGCATAACCTTGTTCTTCATGCTCTAACCTCCATTAACCTTAAGTTTGTTGTAAAAAAATATGCCTTTTATTACCTCAAACCTGTCAGAATTGATGTTTCCGATCGGGTCAGTCCTCGAAGCTTTTGATCGGTTGCATGTGACGGGCATTTTTTTTACTGCCTATTTCTTGTTTTTCTTTTTTGTCACATCCACTCCCCTCGCTATCAGGTCTTTGAGCATCTCGCTTTCGGACTTGCTGCCATAGTAAATGGACTTGACTTCGTGAAGTTCCTCCTTCATTGGTGTTGTAAATTCGAGTACCATTCTGTTGGTATTTTCAGGCATGTTCAATACCTCCCCCACAGAGATAGAGAAAGTGGTGCACTGAACCACTCGCTTACAGTAATAATAGCGGTTCAGTGAACCACTGTCAAGTAAAAACGGGATTTTTTTCGTGAAATTCGGTCATGTAGAGTTTGAATTTTGGACAGAATATGGTATATTATTTAATATAAATGAGTAATTAAAAAAGTAATATTTTTTTAGCGAGGTAACTGTCTATGCCAACAAATAAACCGCGTTATACCGTGTCGGTCGATGATGATCTGTTCAAGAAAATAGAGGACTTTCGCTACGATAATCGATATCAGACAAGATCAGAAGCAACGGTTGAACTGATACGGCTCGGACTTGAAACTCTGAAAAAAGAAAACTCCAAGAAAAAGAAAAATCAGCTCACGTTGTCCTGACCTGAGTATCTTCTCATGCAGTAAGAAAGCTTTGCCCGACATCATCCGGATATAAACAAAAAAAAAGCACCCTCACGGGCGCTTTTAAGGTGTGTTCTTACTATTTATATGGCAATCATTGAACCTGCCTTCAGTCTTCTCCGGTCAGGTCCACAAGAAGTGCTTCATGATGAACCGCCGGCAGGAACTTCTCCATCAGATCCGCCGTGCGGATTCTCAGACTGGCTGTATTTTCGCACGGATGGCATCCAAAGTATTCCCCTTTCAAAAGCTCCCTGTCAATCAGCAGCTGCACATGATGGTCATGATCGTTCATCAGTCCCATGACCGAAACTGAACCCGGATGAATATCCAGGTATTTTTCCAGGAACTCTTCGCCGGCAAAGGAAAGTCTCGCCGAACCGATCTGATGGCTGAGCTCTTTTGTTTTAAACTTTTTCTCACCGGGCATCATGAGAAGGTAGAATTCTGTCTGCTGCCGGTTGCAGAGAAATAAATTCTTGCAGATGTTTGCATGGATTGCCTCATCCACCGCCAGACAGGCTTCCATCGTATCTGCCCGTTCATGATCAATCCGTTCGTAGCCGATGCCTAAAGAATCGAGCAGATCATAAACACGGATTTCTCTCTGACTCCGTCCCTGCAGATTCTTCGGACGTCCTTTCTCTAAAACCAGTTCCGGCATTCTTTCTTTTTCCTCCGCCTGCTGTATCTTCTCTATCCTTTTATAATAAAGTCAATCCGGACAGGCTTCATTCCCGTTCGCTTTTCGCTGACTTGATCAGGCTGGCTTAAGCCTGCAAAGAGCTGGAAATGCCTGCCTTCCCTCACCGCATGTCCTTCCTCATCAATCGTAAGCAGGGCTTCCTTCGGGATCCGGAGTTTCGCTGCGGCCGTTTTACCCGGAAGGACGGAAATCCGTTCAAATGCGCATAAAGAATAATTGTCTTTTGCATCTGCCGCATCCTTCTTTTTCAGATACACCTGAAGGACTTCTTCGGTCTTTCGCTTCCCCGTATTCCGGACGGTCATCTGCACGAAGAGATCCTTTTCAAAGGACGGCTCTCCGATCAGCTCTGCCTTCTCCACTGTGCACGGAGAATAGGTCAGTCCGAAACCGAACGGGAACTGCGCCGCTTTCTTCATGTACCGGTAAGTTCTGTCCTTCATCGCATAGTCCGTGAATTCCGGCAGGTCTTTTTCGGAGCGATAGAACGTGACGGGAAGTTTCCCTCCCGGTTCTTTCTGTCCGAAGAGAACTTCCGCAGCCGCCTTGCCTCCGCGTGCTCCCGGATACCAAAGATCCAGTATAGCAGAAAAATGCTGATCCGCATAGGAAAGATCAATGTCCGAACCTGCCATCAGACAGAGGATAACCGGCTTGCCGGTCTTCGCAACTGCTTCCATCAGTCTCCGCTGGGGCTCCGGAAGCAGAAGGTCCGTCTTGTCTCCTGACCCGACGTGGTTCCCGGTATCCATCTCTTCGCCTTCCAGCGACTCATTCAGCCCAAGGCATAAAATAACCGCATCCGACATTTCCGCAGCGGTTACGGCTTCCGCAATCCGGTCCCCGTCCTGCGCCAGGCCTTCCGTTTTCGGTTCTGAAATATCGCATCCCTCGGAATAATAAATCCGCACGGACCTGCCGGCAGTGCGGCGGATTCCTTCAAGGACCGTGATGTACTCGGAAGAGGTTCCGTGGTAATTTCCGATCAGTGCAGCCCGGCTGTCTGCATTCGGCCCGATTACGCTGATGGAGTGCAGCTTCTTTTTGTCGAGCGGAAGGATGCCGTCATTTTTCAGAAGGACCATGCTCCTGCAGGCAGCTTTCTCCGCAAGTGCAAGATGGCTTCCGGATTCCACGGCGCTGTAGGGAATTTTATCGTAGCTGCTCCCGTCCATGATTCCGAGCAGATAGCGTGTCGTGAAAAGACGCACCGCCGCCTCGGTAATCTGATCTTCCGTAATCAGTCCCAGCTTTACCGCATCCGTCATGAACTGATAAGTTTTTCCGCAGTTCAGGTCGCAGCCGGCGGACATGGCAAGCGCCGCAGATTCTTCCGGCGTCTTTGTCACTTTGTGATGCTCATGAAAATCGACCAGCGCCCAGCAATCGGAAACAACGTGCCCTTCGAAGCCCCAGTCCTCCCGGAGGATTTTCTTTAAAAGGGTTTTGCTCCCGCTGCAGGGTTCGCCGTTCGTACGGTTATAGGCGCCCATGACGGCTTCCACTTTTGCTTCCGTAACCAGTGCGTGAAAAGCAGGCAGGTAAGTCTCATACAGATCCTTCTGACTGACTTCCGCATTAAAGGAATGCCGGACAGCCTCCGGCCCGCTGTGCACCGCAAAGTGCTTTGCACAGGCCGCCGCTTTCATGACCGGTCCTTTTCCCTGAAGACCTTCTACATAGCTTACCCCCAGCCGCGACGTAAGGAACGGATCCTCGCCGTAAGTCTCCTGACCGCGTCCCCATCTGGGATCGCGGAAAATGTTCACGTTCGGAGCCCAGAACGTCAGTCCTTTATAGATATCCCTGTCACCGTGTTTCGAATAGGCGTTATACTTCGCCCTTGCCTCCTCCGCAATGACAGCCGCCATGTCCCTGACCAGTTTTCGGTCAAAGGAAGCACCCATTCCGATTGCCTGCGGAAACATCGTGGCAGTGCCTGCCCGTGCGACGCCGTGCAGTGCCTCGCACCACCAGTTATAGGCAGGAACGCCCAGCCTCCTGATGGCCGGCGCATTGAATTTCAGCTGGGAAGACTTTTCTTCCAGCGTCATTTTTGAAACCAGTACCTCTGCTTTTTTTCTCGCCTCTATCCTATTCATGCTTCTCTCCTTCATTCCGGTAATGCAGCGGCGACTTGCCGTATCTTTTTTTAAACGTGATGGAAAAATAATTCGGGTCGCTGTATCCGACCATGGAAGCAATCCGGTTGGAAGAGAAGTTCGTCGTATCCAGAAGCTGCTTTGCTTTTTCCATTCGTTTTCTGACAATATATTCGTTGCAGCCTTCTCCCTCCATCCGCTTGAAAAGCCGCGAGAAATAATTGGGAGAAACATAGAATATTTCCGCAAGACTTGCTACCGACAGTTCCTCTTCCAGATGCCCCTCGATGTAGATCTTCGCCTGCTTGACGATGACATGGACTTCTTCCTCTTCCTGATTCAGCATTTTCGTGAGAATCTGCTTCGTCATGTCCAGACAGTCTTTCCTGGATCCGTCCTTGATCATGTTCATGAAACTGTCCAGGTTCAGTTCCGGCTTTATCTCTTTTGCCCCCAGGCAGGCATAATAGGTGTCCGCCGCGATCCGGAAGCAGCATTTTCGCATATAGTCCAGGGAAAGGTTGTACAAATCAACAGCCTTTTCAAAAGTATCGTAAATGTGCATGACATAGGAATAGTTTGACAGGTTCTGGATCATTTCCGAAAGCAGCGTTTCAAAAACATCCCGGAACAGCGTGGTCCTTTTTCTTTCCGACGCCGTCTGCAGGATTTCCTCGATTTTTCCCTTGTCATTTTCAAACAGGATCCGCGCCTCACTGTAGGAGCGGAAAATATTGGTCATGCCTTTTACGGTAGTCCCGACAGCGGCCTTGGGCACCGATATCGATTCATCTGTAAAAATCGCATCCAGGTTCTTCAGCATATCAACCGGCGAAAACAGACAGCGGCTGTTGAAAAAAACGATCAGGATACGCGCCATTTTTGCGCTCAGCACCGTGAAGCCGCAGCCTTTCGCATCAATCTCACTCATGCAGATATCTGTCGCCTGCCGTCCCGAAAAGACCACTTCGTCATCCTGCGGCGACTCTTTCAAGGCAGGCAGGAGAATTGCCATGGTCAGCAGTTCCTCTTCACTGAGTTCGAAATGTTTCGTCAGGCTGAAAGCCGCTTCGGCTTTCTCTTCCGGCGTTCCGGTGACTGCCAGGATCAGTTTTTCTTCCAGGGTCCGCTGCTTGGCGATTCCTTCCAGCCTTTCGCCGTCCTTCAGGGCTTCCTTTTTTTTACGCTCATTCTCCAGTTCGCTGACAACCTTCTGAATGCTGCCCGACAGGACCTCTTCCTCGATCGGTTTCAGAAGGAAGTCCTTTACATGGAGCTGCAGGGCGCGCCGCGCATATTCGAATTTATCGTATCCGGTCAGCACGATGACGGCAAGATCCGGACGGATCTTCTGCGCCCGTTCAATCAGCTCATGTCCTGTCATGCCGGGCATGCTGATGTCGGTAATCATAATGTCCGGATTTTCCTTCCGGATGATTTCCAGTGCTTCAGAACCCGACGAGGCTGTCAGCACTTCTTCCACTCCCAGCGGATTCCAGTTGATTGCCCGTCTCATTCCTTCCCGGATCATCCGCTCATCATCGACGATGATTGCCTTATACATTGCCCGCTCCTTCAGCTGCCGTATTCTCTTCTTTTCCCGGAATCCGGATTTCCACGCACAGCGATCCGTCCTGAATCAATTTGAAATGAAGACCGTAAGCCTCGCCGTACAAAAGTTTCAGCCGGCGGCTTACGTTGCGCACGCCGTATCCGAAATTCTCACTGTAATCGGAAATCGATTCATTCATCTTCCGGATGGAATCTGCCGTCATTTCCCGGCCGCTGTCACTGACCTCGATCACAAGGTCTCTGCCTTCTTCATGCGCATCGACCGTCACCGAACCGCTTCCGCCTTCCTTCACGCGGATTCCATGATAGATGGAATTTTCAACCAGCGGCTGCAGCGTCAGCTTCGGGAGCAGCACGCCCAGATATTTCTCATCGACCTTATTTTCATAATGGATAATGTCTCCGTACCGTTTGTTCTGGATAATGAGATAATACCGGATCTGTTCCAGTTCCACAGACAGCGGAATAATATCCTTTCCATTGCTCAGGCAGATGCGGTAATACGCGGCAAGCGCCACGATGAGGTCCGAAACTTCCTTATTGCCGTCGGCACTTGCCTGCCAGTGGATGCAGTCCAGCGTGTTGTACAGGAAATGAGGCTGGATCTGCGACTGCAGGGAATTGAAGCGGATCTGGTCCAGCTGATGCTGTTCTTCCCGGTTCTTGATCATCAGCTGATTGATGTCATCCATCATGCCGTTGAAGCCGACACCGAGTTTTTCAAAATCCACGCCCATATCGCTGGTATTAACACGGACCGACAGATCATTTTCACCGATCTTGTCCATGGCTGCCATGACTTTCTCGATCGGCTCATAATTCTTCCTTGCGATGGTGCGGGAAAACAGGATGGAGAGGAACATGATCAGCAGCATCAGGGCCGCCATGACCGTAAGCGTGATGATCGCGGACTTATAGAACTCGATTGCCGGTATCATGCTGACGATGTAGTAATCCCAGCCGGACACTTTATAAAAGAAACAGACATTCGCACCGTACCGGAAATCTCCGCTCTGCTTTCCGTCAAATGAAAAAAGGATGTCCGCGTCGGAGAGCGTTGCCTCGTCGGTTGAAGAAAGGATTCTGCCGTCCGATCCCGCTGCGCAAAGGATCATGGAATTTCCGGTAATGGACTCCCGCATGTTGGCCAGAAGACTGTCTTTTACATTCAGGCAGAGCATGCCGATTTCTTTGTTCAGGACACTGACCGAGTAAATTTTCTGATAAAAACTGATTGTGTTTTTTAAAATGCCGACATCGCTGTCGCCGTACCGCATGACATACGTCCCTTTTGCTCCGGACTCCCTGTACTGCTTCGTACCCTTCTCATAGATTGCTTCAAAACCGGAGTACGGGATTCCGACGTTTCCGCTGTACACATAGGAGTTCAGTGCCGTATTGTAGACTCCGATGAAATTGACCGATGAAAAAGAATTCAGGGAGTTTGCAACAGCCAGCGAAACATAGGATTTGGTGGCCGTGTAATCGGCTGCATCCTCCGATTCAAATGAACAGAACCGCTGCACGGAAGGGTCCATCTGCAGCGCCATTCCGCTGTTCTTATAGATGTCCATCCAGTCTGCATAAGATTTCGCCACAAAAGACGTCTGATCCATTGCCATGCTTTCAGCCATCTGACGCTGCGTGCCTATGGAAAAAAACGTGATGACCAGGAGCATCGCCACGGTCATCCCGATAATGACCGTCGTAAAATAGAGCCGGAGTTTTTCATCCAGACGAAGGCGTTTTATTCTTTTTTTCCATTTCTTAAACATTCAGCCTCCGTGAAGCAGATGACCCGGATTACTCGGAGTTCAGATAGGCCTTCATAGCCTCCTGCGTTTCTGCGGCTGCCTCTCCGGGTGTTATCGAAAGATCAAAGAGCCGCTGGCATGTCCGAAGGTGTACTGCCGCAACGCTGGGCGGCAGGAACTGATCGTACCAAAGCTGTACTTCTTTTGCATTCTCGGCATAATCGCAGATTTCCAGAAGGAGCTGATCGGTCAGACGGCCGCGGATTCCCTGAACCGGCGGAATCTTTCCGGCTTCCACCATGGCATTGATTTCTTTTTCATCCGAAAAATGCCGGGCGCATCCGAATGCCGCTTTCAGCTTATCCCCTGAACAGCTGAAGGATATAAACTGATCGCCGATGGTTCCGTTGCAGATGGATGCATACTGTTTTCCCTGCGGCACTTCATCGCACTCCGGAAACGGGAACCAGCCGATCTTTTTATAGAATTCCTCTGAGTCCTGCTTGAACGTGCCCGTGTACCAAGAGCCGGAACAGAGCATCGCCGCACTCTCCTTGTACATCATCTGCTTATCCTGTCCGTCATCGGAAGAAAGCAGATTGACATCCTTCGGAAAATATCCTTTCTCTGCCCATTCCTCGATCTTCCTGCCTGCATACTGGAAGCATTCTGCTTCAAAGCTTCCGCTCCCGGCATAGGCATTCTTGAAATCCTCCAGGCCGGCATAGCGGGTCGCAAGCTCCTGATAATACATGGAGCCCTGCCATTTCGAACTGTTTGCCAGGGCAAACGGAATGATGCCGTGTTTTTTGAGCTTGTCGCAGATCTTCTCCATTTCCGAAATCGTCTGCGGTACCTTCAGTCCGTATTCTTCAAAAATCTCCTTATTGTAAAACACGCCGCAGATGGCGGTGTTGATGATCGGTACGGCATAGATTTCCTGATTATAGGAAGCCTGCGATGTTGCCGCCGGCATATAGATCTTATCCAGTCCGGCTTCCTTATATAAACCGGTAATCGGTTTGGCAAAGCCGGCCTTTACATATTCGACAAGCGGGCCGCCCGTCCACGACGTATACATGTCAGGACATTCATCGGAGCTCATGGCGATCATGAGCTTTTCCTTGTACTTATCATTCTGTATGGCAGTCATTTCCACGCGATAGCCGGAGTCTGTTTCCTGATTGAACTGATCAACTGCGTACTTCATGATTCCTGCATCCGGATCTTCCGTTGCGATGCACCAGAAATGAATCGTCCTGTCCGGATCTTCAGGGGACTGCGTGTCTTCTTGGGACAGCGCAGAAAAAGTGCCGGCAGGACTTCCGCAGGCACAAAGCGATATGACTGTCAGGACAGCTGCCGATATGGTGAACAATCTTCTGATCTTCATATTCCTGTCTCCTGTCCGCCTGAATAATTATATCGCAAAATGAAAACAGAAGGAAGAGAATGGCAGGTTCTCTTCCTTCCTGGAGAAAAAGGTATTAGCCTTTCACTGAGCCGAGCGCCACCCCTGCAATGATATATTTTGAAAGCAGCAGATAGACAATGATGAGCGGCAGAACAGTCAGTGTAAGTCCCAGGTAAACAGATCCGTACTCTGTTTTGTAAATGTCACCCCGAAGCAGCGATACCATGATCGGCATCGTGTATTTCTTCTTATCGGTCAGCAGTACGAGAGGCGTAAACAGATTATTCCAGTTTGACACAAAGCAGAAAATTGCCTGCGTGGCAAGCGCCGGTTTCATGATCGGCAGGGCTATCGTATTGAAAATCCGGAATTCTCCCGCGCCGTCGATCCGGGCAGACTGCACGATTTCAAGCGAAAGCGACGGATACATATACTGCCGCATGAAAAAGACCATCGCCGGCGATGCAATTGCCGGAAGAATCAGCATCAGGATATTATTCGTTACATGCAGCCTGTAGCACATCTGATAGAAACCGATCATGGTAACCTGTGCGGGGATCATCATGATTGCCATGATAAAGCTGAAGTATATTTTCTTCAGTCTCCACTCATAGACGACCAGACCGTAGGCTGTCAGCGTTGAGAAATAGACCGCACAAAGCGTCGCCCCTGTTGAAATGACGAGAGAGTTCATGAAGCCAACGGCCGGATTGAAGCTCTTCCCCAGGAGGATTGCCAGATTCTTCATCAGATACCCGGACGGAATGAGTGAAATTGCATGCTGCTGTATTTCCGTCGTCGATCTTGTCGCGTTCATGATCATGATCCAGAACGGCATGATGGAAAGAAGCGTCAGAAGGATGCTGACAGCATAGATCAGGATTTTGCGTCCTCTGCTGTCTTTATTTTTCAGCATAGCGCGCGCCTCCTTTCATCAGCTTCTTCTGTTTCCGGATCTCTTTCTGAAGCTTCGCTTCATCTCTGTCACGAAGCAGATAAAAGAGAATCGCCGCACAGACGCTGATGATCACAAACATGATCATGCTGGCCGCTGCCGCCCTGTTATACAGATAGCCGCCGCTGAAGGCCTGATTGTAAATGAAAACGGATGTTGTCAGAGTCGAATTGTCCGGTCCGCCCAGAAGGAACAGCTTCGGGATATCGAACATATTCAGACCGCCGATCAGTGAGGTGACCAGGGTGAAAAGCAGAATGGTCTTTAAATTCGGCAGCGTGATCAGGAAGAATGTCTGCACGCGGTTTGCACCGTCAACGGCCGCTGCCTCGAAGATTTCCGTGCTGATTCCAAGCACGCCGGAAATCAGGATAATCGTCGTATAGCCGTACCACATCCAGAACTGGATAAATGCCACGACTCCGCGGGCAATCGTCTTGTTGATCAGGAGATTGACGGGTCCCGAAGAAAGTCCGAGCGTCTGGATGATGTCATTTGCCGGACTCATCGGATAATCAAACAGCGCCTTGAAAAGAATGGCGATTGACGCTGCCGTAATGATGTTCGGCATATAGAACATGACTTTAAAGAATCCCTGCCCTTTTAATTTCGTGCGCGGATCCGAATACCACGCTGTCAGCAGGAGTGCCAGAAGAATCTGAGGAATGAAATTGCTGACCCAGATGCGGCAGGTATTCTTCAGTGAAGTCAGAAATGTCGCATTGTTCAGGATGTCGCGGAAGTTCTTGAACGGGTCATCTGTCAGAAAATGAAAGTTGGTCATCGTGAGTCCGTGCAGATCCGTAAACCCGATGACCGCCGTATAGACTGTCGGATATAAGGAAAATATCAGGAATGCAATGGTAAACGGCAGACAGAAAATATAGCCGTATTTTGCATAACTGAACTGTTTTTTCTTTTTCAATGAACGCTCCCTCCCTGTCTAAAGCGGCAGAAGGGAATGTGGATGCCTTCTGCCGCCCTTGCTTTTTTAATCCCGGCTACCCTATTTATTCGGCCTCGATGCCAAGATTATCGGAAACGTTCTGCTTGAAATCAGCGAGTGTCTGTTCTTTTGTCTTATTTCCTGCTGAATACTCTCTGACCTGATCGCGCCAGATGGTATTGATTGATTCGTCGTACTGCGTAAGGTTTGTTCCTTTTGCATACTGGTTAGCCGGAACGAAAACATCAAACATGTTCTGGCCGCCGAGGAAGTCGATTGATCCGTCTGACATGCCCATAACCGTGCCGGAAGCGACGCAGTCTTTTGTTCCGTTTTCATTCATTGTTCCATTTGCCCATGCATACTGAAGTCCGTCTTTCGTGCAGTTCAGGGTAATCCAGTCAATCAGTTTTCCGACTGCTTCCTTCTTTGCGGAATCCTTATTGGCAAGAACCCAGGTGCCGCCCCAGAAGAAACCGATCGGAGATGTGCAGACTGCCCAGTCACCGTAGGTTCCCTCGCCTGCTTTTTCACCGCCGCAGTTCGGAGCCAGCGTGTAGTTGATCAGCCATGCCGGACCGAAGAATCCGAAAATCGGCTGCTGTCCTTCGCCCTTCATATCTGCGAACCAGGCATCATCCCAGTCCTTTGTATCATTGGAATATCCGTTGTCTTTCAGTTTCTTGGAATAATCAAGGAAAGCTTCCCTCTTCGGATCGATATGAAGTTTTCCGTCAACCAGCCAGCCCTGATCGGAACTGTTCTCGACTGCGTGCCAGATATCTCCGTCACCGGAAACGATGCCATAGCCTTTTGCCTTTAACTTGGAAGCGGCATCAAAGAACTTATCCCATCCCGGTCCTACTTCAGCTGCAATCTTCTCAGGATCATCCGTCCCGAATACATCTTTGGCAATTGAGCGGCGATAGATGAATGCTCCGCCTGTAGCCTGATAGCCGAGTCCGACAAGCTGTTTATCCGACGGCCTGGTTCCGATGTCCATCGTATACTGTGCGATTGCCGCATCCTTTGTTTCCTTTGCAACGTCAATTCCTAAATCAGCGTACGGAGCTGCATATTCCGCAGCATCGCCCTGTGTATATTTCAGGACAAATGCCGATTCTGCGCAGTACATATCCGGAGCATCGTCTCCGCCTGCCGCAAGTGCCTGATCCAGTGCCGGCTGATAAGCACCGTCTGTCGTCGCAATAATCGTAGAGCTGACGCTGTATCCGAAGTCCGGATTTGCATCGATATATTTCTGAACCATTTTCGGAACTTCATCCGTAAATGTCCAGAGGTTGATCGTATGAGCCGCGTCTGTCGAATTGCCCGCCGTCATCGTCGTAACCGAGGTCGTCGTGGACTCTGCGACAGATTCTGCCTCTGAAGCCGCTGCCGATTCCGCTGTTGATGCTGCTGTTGATGCCGCCGTCGATGCTGCCGTCGATGCTGCCGTCGATGCTGCCGCTGATGCCGCCGTTGAAGCTGCCGGTGCGCTGCCGCATGCACCCAGCGTCAAAGCCATTGCTGAAGCAAGAACTAAAGATAGAACCTTTTTCGCCTTCATTCTTATCCTCCTTGATAGGGAACCCGCCCGGGGTTCTTCCCTTTGTTATTCTGACGTTAACATTCAAACGGACAGCAGAAAATGAATTCTTCTGTCCTGTATCTATAATTTTCTGACTTGTGAAAACGTTTAAGTTCTGACACTCGAATTTTATGACTTTCGTCTTGATTTTTGTGTCCTTAGAACCGCTGCTTCATTTACAGCCGCATCAGCGGCGGCAGAACTGCCTGCCGTTTCATGCACGGACTCTCCAATTATGGAGAGAAATGCTTTTCGCAAAGCCGGACAGAAAGAATCGATACTCAAATGTTCTGATTTGTGGTAATCTTAAAGTGAACGTTTAATAAAATAGCGGAGGAACTTCAATGACTCTTGAAAAATCACTGAACGGAACACAGATGACCATAGCAATCAAAGGAAGACTTGATACGACGACTGCCCCGCAGCTGGATACGGAATTCAGGAATCCGGAAAATACATTCGATTCTCTGGTGCTGGATTTTGCAAATCTGGAATACATTTCATCCGCAGGCCTGCGCGTTCTTCTCAGCGAAGAAAAGGTCATGTCCAAAAAGGGCGGCATGGTTATCAGAAATGTCAATGAGATGGTCATGGAAGTCTTTCAGATGACCGGCTTTTCAGACGTTCTGAAAATCGAGTAACCTGAAAGGAGTCCCATGACTTCGATCATTTTGGCGCTGGCCGTCAGTGCACTGCAGATGTGTGCCCTGACGGTTGCTCTGTGGGCACTTACGAAATTCACGCCGTTCGGAAAAATCCGCCTCTCTGTGCGGCGGATCATCATCGGCATTCTTTTCGGCACGGCCGCCGCCATGTCCACGCACTTCGGCATCCATTCCGAGGACATGGTCCTTACCGTAAGAAACATGGCTCCTCTGTCCGCGGGCCTTTTCTTCGACCCGTGGTCAGCGCTGATCGCCGGCGCCATCGGAGCAGCTGACCGTTACATTTCCGGCACTTTTTACATGATTGATGCCGGGACGACGCTTGCCAGCAGCCTTGCAACCATGCTTGCCGGCGTGATCGGCTTCCTGTACGCGAAGTTCATTTTCGAAGGAAGAAAACCTTCTCCGTTCTATGCGCTGACAATCGGCGCGATCACGGAAGTTGTCCATATGTTTGCCATTTTCCTGCTTTACATCAATCAGATCAAAGATTCGTTCGGCATCATACGCTCTTCGTCTCTTCCGCTGATTCTTGTCAATGCGTTCGGCATGAGTTTTACGGCACTTGTCCTTTATCTGCTTTCAGGAGAATTCCGAAAACACGGGCTGAAGAAGAAAGCATCGGAAGTATCCGTTTCCAAGCCGTTTCAATTCTGGCTGCTGGTCTGCATTACCGGCGCGTTCCTTCTGACATTCGCCATGACCTATCAGTCTCAGACTGCGATGGCAGCGGCAAGCGCGCAGAGCGTGCTGAAGCTGAATACGAACGATATCCGGAATGCAATCAAGGAAAATGCCAAAAGTCTTTCGGCCGCCACAAAAATGCTGCAGACTTCCGGCGTGGATCTGGCAAAAGCGATTTCCAATGATGTAAAAGCAGCCGGCGGAACCAATCAGGTCAGCAGCGATCAGATTACGAAACTCAAAGAGCAGTACAGTGTTTATGAGATTGACGTCATCAATGAAAAGGGAATCATAACCGCCAGTTCCGTTCCGGAGTATGTCGGTTTCGATATGTCAAGCGGGGAACAGTCAAGGGCGTTCCTGGTTCTTCTGGATGGGAAGACGACGGAATTCGTCCAGGATTATCAGCCGATTTCGTACAGCAGCAGCCGGGAGGTCATGTATGTCGGCGCGGCAATGGAAAATGGATTTATCCAGGTCGGGTATGATGAATCCAGCATTGAAGGGATCCGGAAGATTGCGGACATCGGAGAGGTTGCCGTCGCACGTCATATCGGTGAAAGCGGGGCGGCATTTGTCCTTGAAAATGATCAGATCATCAGTTCAACGAGCGGAGCCAATATCGGCAGCACGCTCTCTGACCTCGGCGTGAAGAATGCGGAAAACGGGACGTACTTTACCGCCTCCGTAAGCGGTACCCCGGGCTACTGCTACGCAGAGCAGTACAATGAGTATCAGATTTTCGTCATGATGAATCAGCAGGAAATGTATACGGGCCGGGATATCATCACCTACGGCCTGGCTCTGGCAGAGATCCTGCTGTTTGCATTTATCTATATCCTGATCTACGTACTGGTGCGGAGAATCATCGTACGCAACCTGAACCGCATCAATGACTCGCTTGCAAAGATCACGAACGGCGATCTGAACGAAATGGTCAATGTCCGCAGCAGCGCGGAATTCACGTCGCTTTCCCATGACATCAATTCCACGGTTGCAACCCTGAAGCGGTATATCAAAGAAGCGGAAAACCGCATCAGCAAAGAGCTCGAATTCGCCAGAGAGATACAGACCTCCGCACTGCCGACGGAATTTCCGGCCTTTCCGGACCATCCGGAATTCGATCTTTTTGCCTCAATGGGACCGGCAAAGGAAGTCGGCGGCGATTTCTATGATTTCTTCATGACAGATGAAACGCATCTTGTGCTCGTCATGGCGGATGTCTCCGGCAAGGGGATTCCGGCTTCGCTTTTCATGATGAAAAGCAAGACGCTCATCAAATCGCTTGCCGAATCCGGACTGCCTCCGGCTGAAGTGCTGAAAGAGGCAAATGAAGAACTCTGCGAAGGCAACGATGCGGAAATGTTCGTCACGGTATGGATCGGCATTCTGGATCTTGCATCCGGACAGATGAAAACCTCCAATGCCGCCCACGAATTCCCGGCAGTTCTTCATGCCGGCGGAGACTTTGAGTACTTCCGGGATAAACACGGATTCGTCCTGGCCGGCCTGCCCGGATCAAAATACAAGGAAGAAGGTTTTTCGCTGAACGCGGGAGACTTCATTTTCGTCTACACGGACGGCGTCACGGAAGCAACCCGTGCAGACGGGGAATTATTCGGCATGAAGCGTCTGAAGCAGTCGCTCGATGCACATAAAGAATTAAAGCCGGATGAACTTCTTCCGGCAGTCAGAAAAGACATTGATGCATTTGTAGGTGATGCCCCGCAGTTTGATGATATCACGATGCTGGCGGTCCGGCTGAATCAGCCGGGAAAGGAGAAGCGATGAATGAGGGTGCTGTGAAAAGGGAAATCACGCTGGATGCAACGGTCGAAAATATGGATGAGGTGATGGATTTTATCCGCGGCAGTTTTCAGGAAGCCGGCTGTCCGAAACAGGTCATTATGGCAACGCTGGTAGCTACTGAAGAAATGTACGTCAATGTCGCCCATTATGCCTATGCGCCTGAAACGGGATCCGTGACTGTGTGCTGCGAAACCAATGCGAATGAAAAATACGGAACGATTACCCTGACCGACAGCGGCATGCCGTTCAACCCGCTTGCCAAAGAAGACGCGAATATTATGCTTTCCGCAGAAGAAAGGGAAATCGGCGGGCTCGGGATCCTCATGGTAAAACGGATCATGGATGAAGTTGCCTATTCCTATGAAGGCGGAAAGAACTGTTTTACAATGACGAAAAAATTCTATTCGGAGAAGAAGGAAGCATAATCCATCATTTTTTCTGCCGGTGGGAATTTTTCTTCTTCCGGGCTGCTGCCAAAATGACAGCTGCAGCCGAAACTGCCATGAGAATGATCCATGGAATCGGATTTGCAGTATCTCCCGTCTTCGGGGAAATGACAGATCCGTTATAGTTATTCCTGCCGTCAGTCGCAGGAGTGCTGATCGTTTTCTGTATCTGTGAATCCGCAGAAGCGGAACCGGGCGCCTTGTAGCGGCTGATGAACAGTGCTTTTTCCTGCTTATCAATTCCGCCTTCTCTGGCAAGATCCATTACAGCTTCCAAATCGCCGCCCACAGCATCTTTCCATGTCACGAGGACTGAGACGGAGTATACGGCTGAAGAGTATGTATACTGACGATTGCCTCCTCCGGCCTCACTGACGGTATAGTGATATTCTCCGATATTCGTGTAGATGATCTGACCAAAAGAAACCGTTCCGTCTCCGGCGATCTGCATCGTTTTACTTCCGTTTATACTTCCATCCGGCATCGGGGCATTGCCGACGGCCTTCAGAACAAAGGTAAAAACTTCTGCCGTATTCGGCGTATCGCCGTCAATCTGTTTGTAAACAGGGATATTGACAGCTGCCTTCGCTGTTTCCTCAGCCATGGCAGATACGGGGGATAGGAAAAGTATAAGCAGTATCACTGCAGCAGTCAGCATTCCCTGCCAGCCCTGATGTTTCCTGATTATCATTACCCTCTACCTCCCGTATCTTTTTCCTCCGACATCCGCGCAACTATGATTGTTCTTCCGTTGGTCGTTGCTGAAGAACAGGTAGACAAAGCAAGGATCCTGCTGTCTGTATCAATACCGGTTTCCCGGTAGTGCAGTGCATTCTTTTGTATATACGATAAAAGTGCCTGCCGGCCGGTTCCTGTCGGCACACCGGGAGTAAACATATAGGTGTCATAGGCGTCTACATGCATGCAGGCAGCTATTTCCAGCCGGAAGCTTTTTCCTGAAGCAATCAGGGTGCCCGTCCTGTGGGAATCAAAATAATCTGCCTGTTCAAAGTTTTTGACGTCGCCGAACATAGCTCCGCCATCCATATGGTGCCCGTACAGCAGGGAATAGAAATCAGTAAAATCCGGCTTGTTCTGGCAGTCCAGGAAAATGCTACCGCCCAGTGAATATTCATCATAAATGTTCTTATTCAGATATTCCGAATTATCTGTTCCATGAAGCACGGGGTAATCAATATGCGTGCCGTCAATAGTCAGCCAGGCACATACGTCTTCATTGACTGCCTGCAGTTCACTCAGCGTCGGGTTGGAAATGTCAGGTTTAAAATGCATGATTTCCCCGGAAACAGCTGTTTTATTGTATACGGAGTAAGTATCCCACAGTGCATAGCCGCCGTACAGCAGAACGACCGTCAGCGCGATGGCAACAGCTGTATCCAGTACCCTATTCATTCCGCGGATTAATTTCTGTCCTGCTGTCTTCATTTCATCCATGTCCGCCTCTGCCTGAAACCAAACCGCTTTTCTTATCTTTGTCTTTTCCTGCTGTTTCTGATAAACAGATACAAGGCTGCAAATCCCGCGAAAATCACCAGGATAACAAACGGAAGGACATCCATGGCAATTCCGGTCGGAGGCGTTATTCCCTTGCTGTTGGTAAATGCCTGGGTATCAGCCTTGGTAAGGCTGTATGTCTGGACACCCGCTGTTTTGCTGTCTTCTGCAGCGGAGATCACATCCGTACTTCCGGACGAACCGGCAATGGAAGTCTTGTAATCCGCTGCATTCTGCTCTGTGATGGTATAGGTATCGTTGGCAGAAAGTCCGTAAATGTGTACCGTCTCCCCGTTCTTCAGCGTAAAGGTTCCGTTGTTCGCGATTGTCCCCGATTTTCCGGTTTCCGTCACAGCGGCCGAGCCTTTAAATACCTGATAGGCAAGGGTGGAAGTATTGGAAGTCGTGAATAAAAAGCTGAACTGCTCATTCGTATTTCCAGCCGCACCTTTTACAGTCTTTGAAACTTCAAGACGGGAATTTGCGGTATTTCCGAATGTATTCATAAAAGATGCGGTAACCGTGCCGGAATCCGTTACACTGTCCTTGGCAGAAGCATCACCGGTAACCGTTCCGAGCTGATTGGTCCCTTTCCAGACTGTGATGCCGGACACAGCGACCCACGGTGTCCCGTCGGCATTCAATGTCACATTTCCATCTGCATCAACCACGTTATCGACATAAACGTTGATATACCGTACGGTTCCGTCATAGGTGATCCCGGGGACGGTGCCTGCAGTTTCGGCAAGCTTATAAGTGTAAATTCCCGGAGTCGTAAAGGAGATATCCCCAAAGGCTGCAGAACCGGATTTACTCAGATTGTCAGCAGCATTCGTAAAGGCGGAACCTGCAATCGAAACTGTCGCCTTCCTGGTTTCTCCGGTACCTGTTACTCCGGAAGACGGCATCGGCATATCTGCTTTTGTGTAGGTAACCCCGGTCAGGCTGCTGACAGCAGAGTCCGGGGTAAGCTCAAAGCTTGCTGAATCCAGCTTGCTGAGGTTAACAGCATTGTCTACCTGAAAAACCTTTGCTGCAGTAATCGAAGCAGTCGGATATACCGTCTGGTCAGCTGCATATACTGCCGGATTAAATCCTGCAGCCAGCATCAGCGCCATAGCTGATGACAGGATGCCTGAAAGAACTTTCTTTCCGAATTTCATTGCAGATTCCTCCCTTATAGATCCAAGAAAGATCAATCTAAGTTTCCTTGCAGCTTATGACTTTCAGGAAACCCTGCGCTTCCTGATGATCATGACGATTACGGCACATCCCGCTAAAATGAACATCAGCGCAAACGGAAGAACTTCCATCGTAATTCCGGTGGGGGGTGTTACCCCTTTATTATTGACGAATGCCTGACGGTCGATTGCATTGAGTGCAAAGGTCTGTTCGCCGGCTGTTTTAGCTCCGTCCGTTATATCCGTGACGGCTGTAATGGCTGTTCCGGCTGCAGTTCCGGAAATGGACGTCTTGTACCCGTTGGCCGTTGTACTGCTTTTCTCAGTAACCGTATATTTATTTCCGCCTGCCAGATTATAAATACGTGCCGTTTCACCATGCTTCAGGAAGAAAGAACCGCCGCTTACTATGGCACCGGATTTCCCTGTTCCGGATGTCACTGCTGCACCGGCAGCATCGAAAACCTGATAAGCCAGGGAATTCGTTGAATCTGTCGTCAGCGTAAATTCAAATTCCGTGTCCGGATTGCCCAGCGCACCTGTGACCGTCTTGCTGACTGAAAGGACGGTATTCCCGGCCGTATCCCCGAATGTATTGGTAAAACCAACCGTTACTGTGCCGTTAATTCCGGTAATGGTGCCGGTTTCACCTGTTTTGGCATCCGGGTTTCCTGCATTCTCATTTCCTATGCTGTTCCAGTTCAGCGTCCCATTTGTTTCTTTATAGACGGTGATCGCTTTCACTTCAACCTGAGGTGTCCCGTTGTCATTCAGGATCAGCTGATTGTTTGCATCGAGCAGATTGGTGACATATACATTGACAAAGCGTTCTGCCGTATCATACGTGACGCCGGGAACAGCAGTGTCGACGGTTTCTACTAATTTATACGTATAGATGCCCGGAACGCTGTACGGAATCGCATCAAAGACCGTACTCCCGCTCGCGCTGTTTCCGGAAGCAGTCAGTGCGGCTGTTTTGACTGTCGCTGCCGGCATCGGAACGGTCGTACCGGTTACCTCGCCTGTATAGCCGACTGATGTCAAAGTGAATTTTGCTTCCGTGATTTTGCTGTTGTTGACCGGTGCATCCGCATTGAAAATTTTGGATGCCGTAATTGTTGCCGTGGGCAATGGATCCTGATTTGCTGCAAAGACTGTCGTGTTCAATCCTATGGTCATTGTCAGTGCCATGGCTGCTGTTAAGAGACCCGTCAAAAATTGATTCCTGATTTTCATAGTTTCTCCTCGCTTTCCTTTATTGAATAATGGTTGTTTCCATTGAGTGAATACTGAAGCTTTGCCCGTCAGAGTCCCCGCCGTCTTAAAAGAGAAATGGCTTTTCCGTCGATGTCAGAAGTCCTGACTGTTCCGTAATCCCGGCTGTCCCGGGCTTTCGTACGGTTATCGCAGAGAACAAAAACTGCATCATTTTCAACCGTACAGGGAAAAGTTGTCTGTCTGCCTTCCTTGGTAGTGGCATAGAAGACCTCCTCTTCCTGGATATTTCCGTTAACGACAAGCTGGCCGTCTTCCGTCAGGTCTACGACATCTCCGCCTCTGGCCGCAACGCGGGCATACTGCCGCTTGCCGTCAATCTGAAAGGTTACAATATCGCCGATATTGAACTCTGAATTGATTCGAAAGAAAACCACCAGATCTCCGTCCCGCATTCTCGGATACATTCCTTCGCCGTTCACGATTCCGATGCCGAAAATAAAGCTGAACAGCACCCATACAATGAATGCGATACAGAAAACTTTACAGATCAGGCTCAAAAACTCACGGCGCGTTTCCAGATTTCTTCTCCGTTTTTCAATCACCCTCTCCGGTGTAAGGGGCGGAGGGTCTTTGCCCGGCGGACCATGTGATTTATTGACTGGTTTCATCCTGTCTCCTGTTTTTCATGGCTTCTTCTGCAGCAGCATCACTTTGGCGCTTCACTTCTTTAATCAATTCGGAGTATTCCTCCTGAAGCCGCCCGAGTTTGACCCAGACGTCTTCTTCATCAACACCGCCAAACCACCTGCGTTTGAATTTGGTATGCTTCAGCAGATTTGCGATTTCTTCAGAACTTTTTGCCACGGTTTCTCTCCTTATAACCCTTCGTCGTCGCTATCCGGATCAGATTGACTGTTCTTCCCGTATCTGTCCCTGTTTTTCTTCCCGCGGACCCGGAGGACAATCAGTACAATTCCGATGCCGGACACAATCAGAACCGCAAGAATATACGGCCAGAATTCAAGCAGGATGCCTGTCGGGACCGCTCTGTTTTTTACGTTGGTATAATGGATCTCTGCATCGTTGTAATTCAGGACTGCCCGTACATTTCCGTACTGAGGATAGTAATCTCCCGTATTTGCGGCACCGCCGTTGACGGTCTTATTGTCAATCGATACCGAAACGGCGTAATCCGTATTGTCCGTCTCCATGATGGTATAGGCCAGATTGACCGGCAGATCGCTGATGGTGATGCTTTGTCCGTTCTTCAGGCTGATATTTGTGCTTGAACCATAGGCAGCGGTCGTTCCGGCGGAAACACCGGTATTATTCAAATCATCATGAATCACATAAGGACTTGTAAGCGCAGAAAGACCGTTCAGAGCAGATGTTCCTGCCTGCCCGTAGCCGGGGTTGATAGAAAATGAGAAGCTTTTCCGTATATCTGCAGCCCCTCCCTTGACAGTTTTGGTAATCTTCAGCACAAGGCCTTTTGAATGCTGATAGGTTCCGTTGGAAACATTCTGTGTGCCGTCAAGATCTGTATAGGCAGCGGTGTTGACCAGCGAAGTATTGGGCGATATAACGCGTGCCGTAACAGTGATCGTCAGCGTACCGCCCTGGGAAATGCCCGGCAGACTGCGGAATGTCAGTGTCTGTCCTGATATTTCCGGAACGGCTGCGGCACCCCCGACAGTTGAAGAAACATAAGCCGTTCCGGCCGGAAGCGTGTCCGCAGCGGATGTTCCTGCGGCTGTGTCCAGGCTGTTTCCTGTTCCGCTGAGTGTTCCGTATGGACTGCCCGTCGAACCGGATCCCATATTGCTGAGAACAATTGAATATTTGATGCTGTCGCCGTAAAGCACATCTGCAGGTGCTCCCGCTGTACCGGTTGCGTCCGCACCCGTTCCGACAGCTACCGCCGTTTTCTGGAGCTTTACGGTCGGCACGATGCCAAAATCAACATTATGGGTATAATACGTGCTGGCAGAAGGGGTAAATGTACTGCTGGTCTTGTTCAATGTCTGTACTGCAGCCCATGTCACATTGCTATCCGTTATCAGGGCCGTCAGCGCATCATTATCAACGCTGCCCTGTGTACCGGAGGCTGTCGTCACTTCACCCGGCAGCGATGTGCTTTTCTTATTGACAATGCGATTGGCTGCGGAAGCCGCCTGATTGGAAGAAACTGCCGCCAGAACACGGTATTGGCCGGTTCGGACTCCTTTGAATTCATATTTCCCATCAGATCCGCTCACTGTCGTGAGTGGAGAGCCGGACCAGTCGGCTGCATCCGTCCAGGTCGTACCGCCGTCGGCGGTCACCTGCAGTTTGAGCTTCGTACCGGAGAAAATCTTTTCTCCGCTGTCAATCATTCCGTTCTCATTGAGGTCGTTCCAGACAGTGCCGTCTACTCTGCGGTCCACGATCGTGAACTGATTGACGTACGAATTCTCCACGCTTGTGTTTACGTTTCTGTAAGTAGCTGCAATCGTTCCGTTCGCGTTCAGGATATTCATCGCATAGCCCTGCGTACTCGTGCCCAGCTGATTCGCGTTGGCAATGTTATAGTCAATCAGGGAATATGCCGTTTTACCGTTCGGATTATAATTTTCATAATGCTTGTCGTTGTAGGTGACTGTCGCCTGATTTTTTACAGTCGAACCCGGCGCGCCGGTGATTTTGGCGTGAATCGTCACAATGGCCTGCTGTCCCTTGCCGGTCGTGCCGGAAGTGCCCTGTGCCTGGCTTCCCTTAATGGTGCCGCCCGCTGAACCTGTCGCGCCTTCACCGATATTCGCCGTGACCTTCTGTGTCGAAGCGTTATAGGAAACTGTGCCCGTAATGCCGGAGTCGCCGCTGACAGAGCCATCCACGAATGTAAGCCCGTTCCAAAGCACGTCTGTCAATACACAGGGTGCCGCGTCCGCTTCGCCCCAGTTGGTTACTTTCGTTTTGATGGTAATAATGTCCGAATACTTGCCATATGCCCCGTCAATACGGTTTCCTGACGAATCAGTGATTGATTTCTCCGCGATCAGCTTGGACTCTGTCACGAATTTGATATCATCGAGATAATTTCCGGCCCCTACATTCCAGATGGCGCTGTTGGACTGCCATCCGAATTCCGTGGTTGTATAAGCAGCAGGGATTGTGAACTGCCCTCTGTAGTATGCCCAGTCCGTTCCGTTGGCATGTTCCTCTACGGTTGCATTTCTTAAACCAATGGTTCCGATAGTCCCGCCCATATGCATGCCGTGAATATCTGTCGCGGCAGTCGTCATTATCTCAGAACTGACCGGCGCAACTGATCCATTGTTTCCGCCTTTCCGCAGATAGAAATTCATAGTATCATAACCGGTTGTCGTTGTTCTCGTGGTATCATCATCTCTTGCTCTGGCTGCGTGCGCAAACTGCCAGTAGACGACCGCTCCCGGAGTTGTGTTCACTGTCTGATTCAGACGTCCCCGCACATTTGCGTTTTCTTCTACATACTGGCTGCTGCCGTTGACCGTGCTGTGAACAAACCCAAAATAAACACCCGGTTTCTGGAATTCAATCATATCCCATCCGGAAACCAGATTGCCATCATACGGATACGTGTACCATCCCGGAACATTATTCATACTGTACTGTGCATATTGTCCTGATACAGAGGGCGTCTCAAAATCACCGTTCTGAAAATTCATTGGCTTATACAGCTTAATGTCCGGTGCCGTAAAAGAATAGGTCGCCGCCTGTATTTCAGCCGTATTTGAAAGAGGCATAATCAGCATCGCTGCAGACAGGATGATGCCCAGTAATGCCGGATGCCTTTTTCGTCTGACTGTACCCGCTGTCTTTTTCAACAAACTTGCGCCCCCTCTCATGATTCGCTGTCTCCTACCACGATCTCGGCATAGGTGCTCAGCACGCCCGTATAGTCTCCGAGAACATCAATTGAGATCCTGTAGGTGCCGGGGACATCCTTCTCATACGTTCCGGACCAGGAGACCGGTACTTTCTTGCATCCTCCGTCCGCCATTATCGCATCGACACTGTTCATGGCACTTAAGTCGAATTCACAGCCGGACGGAATTGTGAACTTATAAAGCAGGCCGTCGCTTGAAGCACCGCAGAATCCTGCGATCTCCGTGCAGTCCCGAATGGATACGGCTGCAGTCATTTCCTCTCCGGAATCATTCACCGCAGGATCAGCGGCTGCTGTAAAAATCCAGGGTCCGTAGCCATACCGGCTGTAATACGTGTAGGCGTCTTCTCCGTACATTCCGCTCGTTCCGTCCGGAGCCGGGGCATTCCATGTCACCGGCACTTCAATCGGTTCGCCGTTTTCATCCTTCACAGTCATCGTCCCGGGCAGTTCCGCACAGACTTCTTCAGCAGAAGTTCCTCTGGCCGCCTCCAGCGCAATCTGACTGACGGGAAATGGTTCCGTTTGTTCTTCTGTCAGTTCCTGTGCCCACACGCCATCCTGACCGGAAGCAGCTGTCGCCACAGGCAGCGCAAGACCGAAGAGAATGATGAAAGTAATCCGCCATCCTTTTTGAATCGCGTTTTTTGCACGTCCGCACCCGCGTTTTGCTTTCATGGAAGCTCCTCTCTTTACTTCATGTCACTGCTTGTAAAACTGCCTTGTTTATATATTTTTCCGGGAAAATACGGTTGTGATTTGTTGTGAATAAAAAATCAGGTAGTATATAGCCTTCCCGATCTTTCTTCCAGCCACTCGAGAATATGCATTCTTGCTTCAGCCGTATCTTTATATTCCCGCCTGCTGCCGGTCAGATAGTTTCCGGCATCTGCCCATTCTGAAAGGGAATAACTCTCTTCCGGTATATTGCTGACAGCTTTCAGAATGAGATCTGCACCCGCAAAATGCAGGTCAGAGATATACGTGCATCCCGTTTTCCGACTCAGGACTGAGAGGATTTCGGGTTTCGGTTCTTTGTGAATTCCGTAATACTCGATGTCTGCACTCTTGATAATTGAAATCATGCTTTTCTCCTTCCCGGGGATTATTCCTGTACTTCAGAAGCAATTCCTTTATAGTATGTTTCCTGTGTCTTTTGGGTTCTTTTGTTGTAAAGGAAGATTTCTGTGTTGTATAGCCGACAGATGGATTCTATTTTTATATTCTTTCTGCCCTCTTTACTCCGAACTCTCTCAATAAATAAAACCGGACATCAAAAAGGCCTGGCCGATTTTTCAGTCAGCAAGGTCTTTTTTTGTCTGCACCGGCCTGCATTCAGAACTATGCAAGTCATAGTTTTGTTGTGGGTTTCATATTATCTTTAAAACAAAGACGATAAATAGAAACAGGCTGCCGCAGGACAGGGAACATGATTTCGTGACGCGGATGGCTTAACCGGAACGATGACTGCATAAAAAATATAAATGAGGAAGCAGAACAATGACTGCGAAGATAATCGTCAGCATCATTGGAATCCTGATCGGCCTGTGCTTTTCATTTTTCAAAAACAGGAATTCCAGGAAGATCCTGATCATCCTGTGCATCTCTTCTTTCGTTGATTTTATTATTTACCGCACATGGGCTATCTGGTGTGATGCTTATATTGATACCTACGGTCTGGGGGAATTTATCATAAGGGCAATTCCTCTCCAGCTATGCTACCAGCTCATGATTGCCACGCTGATCGGCCTGCTGAAAAACAACAGGACGCTGATGGCAGTCGGTTTTCTGGTAATGCCGATCGGAGGCGTCATCACGCTTCTTTTCCCGGATTCAGGTTTTAACGGAATGAACTATCTGCATCCGACTTATTTCATGTTCATGATTATCCATGTGACGATGATCGCCGTCGGTATTGGAATCTACTCGATGAATGTCTATCACCCTTCCTATCGTGATGTTCCGAAAGTCGGGCTGTTCCTTGCATTGATTGCCGTGGAAACATTCATCATCAACAAACTGTTTAACCTGATCGGGCTGAATCCCAATTATATGTATACTCTCGGACCGAACGGAAATGCAGCCCTGAGCTTTTTCTATAACATGCTTCCCGTGCCGCTGCTGTATACGTTCCTGATTATTCTGGTATTCATGGGACTTGCAATGATTGAACTGTTCCTGATACGATGTGCTGCCAAAATCAGGACATTCACACAAAACCGAAAGAAGGAATAAGAAATGGCGCAGACAGAGGAGAATCTTGACCAGAACGTAGAAAAGAAAATCCTGGAAAATATGACGGAAGGAGTCGTATGGACATCAAAAGGCGATGTCGTCTATATGAATGACTCTGCCCGCAGACTGATGGGGCTTCAGCCATCAGACACAGGAAAAAAGTTTGCCGAGGTCTTCGTGAGCCGTAAGGAAAACGATGATTTTGTTCAGTCCGTCATTGATTCCCTGTCTCAGGAAACCGGCACAGCCCATGTAACGGAATCGGATTTCGTAACAGAAGACGGTAAACAGATGCGTTTCCATCTTGTCAATACCAGCATGAAGGATGAAAAGAGAAAAGGCATCCTTTCCGTCATCACGGACATCACGGAAAAAACGCGAATGCAGGAACAGCAGAAAGAAGCCACCCGGATCGTTGCTGCTTTCTTTGCCTTCCTTTGCGGATTCCTGCTCCTGTACCGGCTCTTCGTGGATTATTTCCCGGATGCAGGTACCGTGTATCTGTCGCGCGCATCCGAATACGGGGCCATGCTGATGTGCATCCTGCTGTTCCGGAAGACATTCGTGTGGGAAGTGAAGAACCGCGTCTTCTTCAAGGGTGCATGGAAAGGCATCCGTTCAGGCCTGATTCTGACAGGAATCGGTGCTGCCCTGCTGATTGCGGCCAAGCTGATCCTGATCAGCAGGTTTCCTGCAGACAGAAATTTCTTCGATTTCGGTTATTTTCTGCGTGATCCCAGCCACTTCTATTATCCGCTGACAGTCCTCGTCCAGGAATTCGTTGCCAGATGCTTTCTTCTGGAAAGCATGGACCGCACGTACGTCGGAAAGCACTCGGCCGTACTCGCCATCCTGACGACATCGCTGATTTTCGGAGTGTTTCATATCCACCATAATTTCATCTACATGATTCTTGCCGGCGTCCTGATGGGCGTACTGGGCACCTTCTATCTCAAGACGAAAAATCTGTGGTCGACCACAATCGTACACTATGTTCTTGGTGAAATGATCTATATCCTGAGTTTTGTGAGCTGAATATCCGGAGAAGGCAGACTGAAAGAAAATGAGCGATGATGTTCTGGAAAATATACTGGAAGATACCAATCAGGCTATTTTTGTCCTGCAGCCGAACGGAACCATTACGCATATTTCACAGGAAGCAAAAAAAATCTTCGGCATAACCGAAGATATGTCCTTCAATGTTTTGATTCAGGATGAACGGAATGATGCCCTGTCAGAATTCATCCTGGAATCGATACAGGAAAAGGCACGGCAGCATCATTCCAAAATCGTCAATTTTTTTCCGTTCGGATCCGAAACCCCGCGAATGCTGGAAATGAAAACAGTCCCGGCCAGATCGCCGGGAACCGGAAAAACCGCCCTGCTGGTTTTTGTCGAGGACTGTACCGAAAGAGAAATGCTGCGGATAGGCCGAAAGGATTCAAGCCTGCTCGTAGCACTCTCGATGGTTTACATCTCTTTATTTCTGTTTCTATGGGAACTGAACGTTCAGTTCGGCACTCCCGTCACGCCGCAGACGGCAACAGATTTCGCATTGATCATGGCCGCCGCTGTCTCATTTATCAGCATTTGGAAAACGTCTCTCCGCAGCCGTCTCAAGTCAGACTGGACGATCAATAAGAAAACCCTCTGTATTACAATCATTGCTTTAATTGCATTTACGGCATTCATGATCGGTACGCGAAGTGTTCTGACTGCGGCCGACATCATGATGCCGCTTCAGATTGACTGGAACTATGATTTTTCGCCGTTCCGCCTTCTGAGCTACTTTTTCATCGCCCTTATGCAGGAGTTTCTTGCCCGCAGTTTTTTCCAGAACAGTCTGCAATATGTTTTCTGGGGTAAATACAGCCGGCTGCTGGCAATCATCTGCTCCTCGCTGATCTTCGGCGTTCTCCACCTTCCATTCGGATTCAGCCTGATGTTCGGAGCTGCCGCCCTCATGGGAGTCCTCGGCTTATATTATGACAAAACGCACAGCATTCCATCCACCACTGCCGTACATTTTATCTGCGGCTGGATGTTCATGGTATTGTTTCTCTGAAGCAGTCCTGTCCGACAGTTCCTCCGCACATAAGACGGCCTTTGTCATCCGGTGATATCCGGGTTTTCATCCCCATTTGCCTGGCACCAGTCCGAAATCTTAATGAGGTTATTTTCTATCGTCCCAAACACTGCTTTCATCTGCTTAAACTGTTCATCCGAAATGCCTTCAAAAAGCATTTCCATGATTTTCTCATCCTGGTTCTCATACCTTTTCCGGAGCTGCAGCGCACTGTCTGTAAGAGATACCCTCTGCTTGCGTCTATCCTTACTGTCCGTACGCATTTTAATGTATCCGCTGTCAGCAAGTTTCTGTGCTATCACTCTTGCATTCTGCCTTGAACATCCCATCGCTTCGGATAATTCATTCAGGGAAGGGTGACTTTCTCCGAATAGCTGCATGCATGCCAAAAGAAAAAACTGCTTAAAAGTCATTTCCTTATAAAATCGATCTCCCTCAGCCTGCAGGCGATTATTCAAAGAAAAAAATTCCATAGCCAATTCATATCTTCTGTCTGCCTCTTTATTGCTGCTGATCCGTTCCATGAAAAAATCCTCCCAGAAATATAATAAGCAATATGCTGCATATTATATGCAGTATATTGCTTATTGTCAAGAATATGCTTACATATTCCTATTCCGTTTTTCTGTATTCCGCATGCGCCATTCCAAGATTCCGCATATGTTCCGCAAGATCCGCAGCATATTCCTTCCCATCAAAACTCCCAAACCAGCAAAGATAGAAGATCCCGCCGATTTCCGCCATCTGGACCATGGCACCCGTCGATCCCATGGCGTGGAAAGCATTGAGCCTGATTCTTGACCCGTATTCACCGGTCAGAATGGTACCGATGTAGCTTGCGGAGACAGTCATGTTCGCTTCGCTTTTACTGATCTTCTCCAGAACGACGTTCATCATATCCGCCGCAATCGCCTTCTGATAGCCTTCAATGATTCCCGCATAAATGCCGGTCATCATTCTGATATTCTGTTCCGAAGCAAAGCCTTTCAGATATGTCCTGAAAGCAGTATTCCGTTCTTCGTTCCTGCTGTCGTCGCAAAGATCGCCGGTCTGAAACCGGTAAGTCGCATGGACAACCTGATTCAGCAGGGAATTTTCTGTGCCCATTATTTTTCTGGTACTGACCGGAATCCACACGGCAACCGGACTCGAATTTTCAGGATGGAGTCTTTCGACAGACTGCGCCAAAAGCAGTGCAAGGAGCGACATGGGGCTTCCCTTTATGCTTTTTGCATATGCCATGAATTCATCCCCCGGCACGGAAACCATATATCCGCTGCACTCATCAAGCGGATACCATGGCTTCGACCAGTCCGTTTCAGGCAAAAGGAAAATCGGATCCTCTTTCGGCTTCTGATTCATCATGGCCTGCGGATCAATCGGCGTCACCATCTTAAAGGCATCCATTTCAAGTCCGTCAACCGTGCCTTCCTCAAGAGTATGCACTCCGTCCGGAACCGGATAGGTTTGGTGATCTGCCTCGCAGTAGTAATAATAGAACAGCGTCTCCAGAACGAATTTACACCCGGTGCCGTCCATGATGGTGTGGTCGATATAGATATGCAGGATGTTTCCCTGATATCCGAATGCCGTTGAATGATAGTTGGATGCATCCTGTGTCGGTTCAATCCTCTCCGTCGTTTCTCTGAAGACGAAATCCAGCTTGTCTTCCGTAAAACAATACCGGTGCTCGCATTTGGCAACGGCATAGGTAAGCATCGGATATACCGCGCAGGTCTTCTCCCACGCGGATTTCAGTACAGATACATCCACCGCCTCTTTCAGTTCAAACTCAAAGGTCATGTAGAAAGTCCGCTCTTCCGGATAGATTGCCCTGGCAAATAAACCCGCATAGATCGGGCGGACCATCGGCCACGCAGCCGATTTCTGTACCCCGACCTGAAACTTATAGCATCTCCTGAATCCATCCCCCCTGAAGGACCTGACGACATCCCAGCCGTTGCATTGGCCGGAACACATGAAACTGTCGCATTTGGAAAGCATGTACAGGGCATAAAAATAATTGACCGTATCATCCTCCAGGATTGCATCATAATCCTTCTCTGCGCCCTCTTCTTTCTCAATGCCGGCAATTGTCACCGTATTCTTAAAGTCGCTGACCCTGCGACGCTCCTGCGAAATCACGCGTATCTTTCCCGGGAATTCCTTTACCATCCGGTCAAGAATATCCTGATCCTCGGTTGCCAGGAAGATTGCGTCATATCCATCTTTCTCCATCCATTCCCGAAGCATCGGCAGCATATCGTCCACCGTGGCCATCTTCCGTTCGCCCGTCATTTTCGTCGTGATGTAGTCGGTGCCGCGTATCAGGGCCCCCAGCATGTGCTTATTTCCGATCACCGCATCCTTATACTCATTCAGTTCCTTCGCAAATGAGGGATTGAGAATCGATTCATCGAATTCACAGCTGCTTGAGGATACAAAGCGGGAAATAACTGCCGGAATGGTATTCGGGATATAGACCGTATTGGTCTCATCAGAATCCTCGCAGCAGATATCCAGGTTGAAATACTTTTCCAGCATCTCATCCTTAAACCGGGTGGTCTCCTGCTTCAGAATGACCTTCCAGCCAAGCTTTGAAAATGCGTTGTTCATGCGCGTGTACTGCGCAAGCACTGACCCGACACCCGCGATATGGCCGATTGCCACTTCCGCATATTTCACCTGGTCAGTCGGCAGATCCGTCAGCCACTGCCAGAGAAATACGTTGTGGAAAAGCGGGGTCGGACTGATGCTGTCCGGATTGCCTCCGCCATAGCCGACCGAAACCGTCCTGCCGGAATAGATTGCATGAATCCTTCTGTAATCCGGCAGGTCTTCTGTAACATGCAGACGTTCGTCAGACTCTGCGAACCAGTAAATCCGTTTGTCCGGAATATAGACCTCTTTATCGGTATACCGCAGGATGATGCCTGTGAGCACGACGCTGTATTCGTTGAGTTCCTCGAAAATGACACCGCTGTAGGGAGCAAACATTTCCAGATACAGAGCCTCTTTTTTATATTCATCATACATAAAATATGGCGGCAGAAGAGTTTTCCCCTCTGTCGTCGGTCCCGGCGGAATCAGGGAATTGTTTTCCCTGTATTCCAGATCATAATCCTCGCCCCGGTCGTTTTTAACGTGGAACCGATATTCCCCGTTCAGTACTGCCCTCAGCGCATGATGAAAAACCTCCGGTCCGTGATTCAGCGACCTGCAGGTCTTTTCATTGTCTGCTTCCACAATTTTCAGCATCTTCTTTGCATACCTCCATAGACAAGGGATTCCCTGATTTTTCTTCCTCATCTTAGTTGGCAACCAACAACGAATCTACAACAAAGTTTTATCGACATGATAAAAGATTATCTCAAACAGCTAAGCGTCCCTCTCTTTTATGCAAAGAAGACCGGAGCAAACTGCATGCTCCGGTCCTTACCCTTTGAAGGTATGTTGTTCTTAAAAGTATCTTGTTCTTAATTGTCATGTGTTATCCGGAATAGAATTGTTATGTGTTGTCCGGAATACGAACGACGCTGCTCCAGTTGCTCATGACTGCAGCTGCTGTCTCTTCTGATACTGCAGCCGTTCCGCCGGCAACATAAAGCATGCTGATATCTGCCTTTACATATTCATTCTTTACCAAATCGAATCCTGCACCGCTTGTTCCATCGACCAGAAGAATCGGTGCTGCTGCGGAAGAGCCGTCTGCCTTTTTATACCGTGCCTGAAGCATTGAGGAAACAAGGGAATCCGTATAGTGTGTGTCTCCGCCTGCTGCAAACATCGTATTGTTGTACTCGCCGGTCTTGCCCATCGGATCGATCTTATCGCCGGCAAAATATTTGGCAATCATGGCGGAGGTATCATAACGGTCAAAGCCTGCGAATCTGTGTACCTTTATGCCTGCTGCCCGGAGTTCATCTTCTGCCTCCATGTTAACTGCAGATGATCCGCCGCAGATGAACGCATATTTTGACGATGCGTTTGCAAGCTTTGCAATTTCAAGAGATCTTGCACTTACAATGCCCTTGTTTGCCAAAAGGACCGGCATGCCGTAGGCATAACTCCACGGAGAAATTGAAAGTGCATCTGCCGCGCTGTTTCCGGAGGCAATGACCGGAACACTGTCTTTTGTCCATATGCCTTCTTTAACTCCCTGATCATATACTGCTTCTGCTGTTTCATATCTGTCGCTTCCGGCGACACGGAGGATTCCGTCTGCCGGTACACCGGCAGCCGTTGTCAGCTGGTTTTTAACAGAATCTGACACAGCCGCCGTACCGCCGACAATGGTAACTTTCTTAACACCCCAGGCTTTGATCACGTCCGCTGTTGCTCTTGAAAGATTTGCTGTTGTCGTAATCATAATCGGGATCTTCCTGACGCCTGCAAAGCCGCTGACTGAAAGAGCATCCGGGAAATTCTCGCCGGTCACGAGTACGATGGAATCGGAACCGTTCGGGAATGCTTTCTTTGCGATGACCGCCGCCGTTTCATATCTGTCAGCTCCGCCCAGACGTTCCCATGCGATGTTTCGTTCCCATGAACTGTCTGCAGCTTTATTATGGAAGATCACATCAAGGTCTATGATTTCATCCGTCGGCCCTTTGTCTGTGATGTTTTTGTAGTATGTCACAGTCATACCGCTGCCGTCATTGCTGCCGCCTACAACAACATAGTATTTTTCTCTGCTGTAAATAATATCCGGATTATTGCCTGCAACTTCACTCATTTCGAAAACAGTCATTGCCCTTGGATCATTTTCAAAATCGACACTGCTCATATCGAATGGAATCGATCCATCAGAAAGATTCGCTGCAAAGATATCTGCAGGTTTATTAACAAGTGAGCCTCTCAGATAAGAAAGCTTAAACCGGAACTGCCCGTCTGTAAGATTCAGCTGATTTCCCTTGCTGTCTTTCAGAATCTTGATTCCATGTACAACAGGCGTATTCAGCGTATTATGGAAAACCACTTCAGACTCATCAATTCCATTCGTCGCATCATCTACCGACATGCTTTTGAAGTAAAGTACTGTTGCACCGCCGTCGCTTATCGTCACATAGTATTTTTCGGTACTGTAGGAGATGTCCGATCGATTCCCCGGGACTTCACTCATTTCAAAAAGAGTAACTGCCCCCAAATCAGCTGAATAATCAAAATTGCTCATATCGAACGATATGGAGCCGTCAGCAAGATTCGCTGCAGAAATATCTGCCGGTTTCTGAGAATAGCCTGCAGCTGCCAGGCAGGTAAGCTTAAACTTGAACTGCCCGTCTGTAAGCGCCTGCTGATTTCCCAGGCTGTCTGCCAGAATTTTTGCAGCTTTTACCTGAACCGTATGGATATTTTTGAACATCACCTCATCGGCGGAGATTTTATTGACAGGTCCGTCTGCTTCTAACCCTGTATAGAACTCTGAAGAATACACTCCTTCAGAGCTGACTCCAAATCCCATATAATATTTTGCTGAACTGTATTGAATAGACGCATCATTTCCCCTGACCTCGGTAAGTTCGAAAACTGCAATCGGGATCTCCCCATTTACCGTTGTGAGATCCGCCTTGCTTAAATCAAACTCTATGGATCCACCATCCTTATTCGTTGTCGTAAGCTCTGTAAAATTTGCAAGATTGCCGCGTAAATAAGTCAGTTTAAAACTAAACTGCCCAGCCTTCGGCAGCAGCTTCCCGCCGTTTGCGTCAAAAAATCCTGTAACCCCGCTGGCGACAGGCACAAGCGTCGGCGGGCTGCCGGCCCAGACCGGAATACTGCTGCCCATAGTACCCAGCACCAATAAAACCGATGTCAATAATGCCAGGACCCTCCTCAGAATTTCTTTTTCTCTCATATTTTTCCTCCTGATAATAAATAAGTACTAGAGAATATGACATCTGACTGACACGCCATTCCCATAGTTTTTTTTATCACAGAAGCTATTGCTGTATTCCTGCTTTGTTGCCAATGGCACGAATTCAGATGCAAAAACGACAGCCATTCCGGATTCTTGCAATAGCAGAAAAACCTGTAAAGAAAAGACCTTACTGATTTAATCAGTAAAGTCTTTTCTTCAATAAAATCTCTTTATATTCATCTAAGATAATGTGCTGCCAAAATGCTGCCGTGATACAGTCATCCCTGCATCAAATGAATCGGCCTGTAAGGATAAACAGAAGTCCCCTGAATTATTTTTCTGCGGTAATGTCGACGCCGAAGTATTTTTCAGAGATGCTTGCCAGGGTGCCGTCGGCGCGCAGATCTTCGACGGCTTTGTCGAGAGCCTCTCGCAGCGACGTACTGTCCGTGCCCTTGCGCAGGGGAAAGGCGACCCGGGAGGCCATGTCGGTCAGAGCGGCAATTTTGAGTTTGGTATCGGGGTGCTGCTTCTTATAATCGTAATAGGTAACCTCGGCATTGAGCGTCGCATCCACGCGGCCCGCCAGAAGCAGCTCGATGGTTTGGTTGAGATCATCGACACCGGTTGTTTTGGCACCGTACTGCTCGGCCAGCTCCGCATAGGTACTCGAGAGCGTATTCGCTGTGGTCTTGCCTTTTAGGTCGGCAAATGAGGCAATGGTACTGTCTTCCGGGACAATGATTGCCGTGCGGATGTAACCGTAAGGTGTGCTGAAATCGTACTTTTCCTCTCGTTCGTCTGTTATCTCGACGCCGTTCGCCATGGAATCGTAGCGCCCTGTCTCCAGACCCGCGAGCAGGCCGTCCCATTCGCCCTCCGTAAAGACCGCCCGGACGCCCAGCTTATTCGCGGCCGCCTTGGCGATCTCGATATCAAAGCCCACGAGCTGATCGTCCTTGTCGTGATACGTCCAGGGCGACCAGGTACCCTCAGTGGCAAAGACAATCTCGCCTTTCTGCTTAATCTGTGCCAATTCGTCGCCCTTTTGGGAAGAAGCACAGCCGGAGAGCAGCCCCAGAAGCGCGGCAAAAAGAAGTAAAAACACAGGCAGACTTTTTTTCATAGTGCAGTTCCTTTCTGACATGCCTCTTCCGGCCCGTGATGCACGGCGCGGAGGAAAGCCTGCACCCGCGGTTCGCGCGGATGATCGAAAAATTCCCTTGAGGGACCGGACTCCAGCACACGGCCGTCCTCCAGGAAGACAGCTCTGGTGGAGACGGTGCGCGCAAAGCCGATTTCGTGCGTGACGACCAGCATGGTCCGTCCCTCTTCGGCCAGCGTCTGCATGACGTTCAGCACCCCGCCGATGAGTTCGGGGTCAAGGGCACTGGTAGGCTCGTCAAAGAAAATAATCTCCGGATCCCCCGCCAGCGCCCGCGCGATTCCCACGCGCTGCTGCTGGCCGCCGGAAAGCTGGTTCGGATAACAGTCGCAGCGATCCGAGAGGCCCACCTTATCGAGCAGGTGGCGTCCCAGCTCCTCGGCCTGCTTCTTCGGCATATGGCGCGCGACAACCAGACCCTCCGTCACATTTCCGAGAGCGGTCTTGTTGAGAAAAAGATTGTAATTCTGGAAGACAAAGGCTGTTTTGCGCCGGATGCGGAAGATATCGCGTTTAGAGACGTGTCCGAAGGATAACGTCTCGCCGTCAAAGGTCATTGTACCGGCATCGGCCTGCTCAAGAAAATTGAGACAGCGCAGGAGTGTCGTCTTGCCCGCGCCGCTAGGACCGAGAATCGCCACCATGTCGCCGCGGCTGACCTGCAGGTCGATTCCGCGCAGCACCGGCGTCGTGCCGAAGGATTTTGTAAGATTGTGAACTTCCAGCATTTACGCCTCCTCGCCGAGGATGGCAAGCCGCTTTTCGCCCCGGCGCTGCAGCCAGGTCAGCACGGTACTGAAAAGCAGATAGATGAGTCCCACCTCGCAGTACAGGGCGAAGGGCTCGTAAGTCCGCGCTACGATGCGCTGCGTTGCCATAAACATTTCGAGCACTGTGATATTGGCCGCAAGCGAGGTATCCTTGACCAGACTGATGAGCGAATTGGACAGCGGCGGAAAAGCCGTTCGGAAGGCCTGCGGCAATACGATGCACCGCATCGTCTGCCAATAGGACATGCCTGCGCAGTATCCGGCTTCAAGCTGCCCCTTGGACACAGAACCGATCGCCGCGCGCATCGTCTCGGCATCATAAGCGCCTGTGTTGACGGAAAAGACAATCACCGCTGCCGGGAATGGCGCGAGGACGATGCCGAGCCGCGGCAGACCGTAGAAAGCAATGTAGAGCTGCACGAGCAGGGGTGTCCCGCGGATGACCCAGATGTAGAACCTGGCAAGCTGCCGCAGGACCGGAATCTTCGCATGCTGAACCATCGCCGTTGCCAAGGCCAGCACCAGACCGAGAGAAAAGGAAATGAGCGTCAAAGGCACGGTCATGACGAGGCCGGGGACGAGTATCTTGACGAAGGAGTCAGCCAAAATACCGATGAGGCGACTGTCCATGCTGCCTGCCCCCTTTCCGGAGAACGTTTTATTTTCATATATATGAAATTCTGATTTTGATTTAGTGAAAGCATTTCAAGGCGGAACCGCCGTCTGTTTTTTCTATTATATCCATTCTTTTCGCTATTGACAAGCCTTTTGCAATCATATACGATAAGAATATCGAAGATTATGTAAAAGAGGTCTTTCTTTGTCGGCATGAATCTCGGAGTGTCAAAATCGGCATACCGTGAAATCGTGCCCGCAGTAAATTTCAGTAGGGAGGCACAGCATGTCGGAGATCAAAAAACTCATCAAAAAAAATCTGATCGTCAATGGCCAGCACATCAGCATTCTGGTAGACGGGAATGATACTCTCGCCCACGTCATCCGCAGCCAGCTCGGGCTGACCGGCACCAAGGTGGGCTGCCGGCAGGGACAGTGCGGCATCTGCAACGTGATTCTGAACGGCAAGGTAACACCATCCTGCATCATGAAAATGAACCGCGTACCCGACGGCTCCGAACTTCTCACGATTGAGGGCATCGGCACGCCGGAGCATCCGCATCCGCTCCAGCTCGCCTGGTCGAAGCTGGGCGCAGCCCAGTGCGGCTTCTGTACGCCGGGTTTCATCATTTCAGCCTACAGCCTGCTGCAGAAGAACCCCAATCCTACCCGCGAGGAAGTGCGCGAACAGTTCCGCATGACCCGGAACGCCTGCCGCTGCACCGGCTACAAGCCGAATGTCGACGCCACGATGGCCGCCGCCGCCGTGATGCGCGGGGACGCCGATATCACAACGCTTTTGCCCGACGCCAAAGAAGGCGAGCATCTCTACGGCTCCAGCTATCCCCGTCCTTCGGCCATTCCGAAGGCCTGCGGAACGTGGGAATTTTCCGCCGACACGATGGAGAAGATGCCCGGCATGTTCCTCCATCTGGCTCTCGTGCAGGCAAAGGTTTCGCACGCTAAGATTCTCTCGATCGACACAAGCGAGGCGGAGAAAATGCCCGGCGTCGCACGCGTACTTACCGCGAAGGACGTACAGGGCACGAACCGCATCCAAAATATGAACTGCTACTCCTGGGACAAAGGCACCAATGCCGACCGTCCCATCCTCTGCGACGACAAGGTATACATGTACGGCGATGCCCTCGCCGTCGTGGCAGCGGACTCGAAGGAAGAGGCTGAAGCAGCGGCAGCAAAGGTAAAAGTGGAACTGCAGGAACTCCCGGCCTACATGAGCGCACCCGCAGCCGCCGCACCGGATGCGAAGGAGATCCACGAAGGCACACCCAATATCTTCTGCGAGCAGGATACCGTAAAGGGCGCTGACCCGAAGGAGCTGTTCAAGGACCCGGATGTTGTCACGGTGACGGGCGACTACTACACCCAGCGCGTTCCCCATCTTGTGCTCGAACCGGACGTGGGCTATGCGTACTTTGACGAAGACGGCCTTCTCACGATTCACTCCAAGTCCGTCGGCATCTATATGACGCGCGACCAGATTGCCGAGGGCCTTGGCCTCGATGCCGAAAAGATCCGCATCGTGCAGAATAACTGCGGCGCCACCTTCGGCTATAAGCTGGTCGCCACAATCGAGGGTCTGCTCGGCGTCGCCGTCATGGCGACAGGACGGCCCTGCTACCTCGAGTTCAGCATGGAGCAGCAAATCACCTACACCGGCAAGCGTTCGCCGTTCTTCATGCACCTGGAGCTCGGTGCGAACAAAAAAACCGGCAGGCTCGTCGGTCTGAACGCCAATTTCCTCATCGACCACGGGGCCTACGCCGAGATTGCGGATTTGCTGCTCACACGCGGCAACCAGTTCATCGGCAGCGGCTATCACATCGAAAACGTCCGCAACCATGGAGCGATCACCGCGACGAACCACGCCTACGGCGCAGCCTTCCGAGGCTACGGCAGTCCCCAGTCCCTGTTCGCCACCGAGAGCATCATCGACGAGATGGCGCGGAAGCTGGGCGAAGATCCGTTTGAATTCCGCATGAAGAACCTCTATACGCCGGAGAGCACAACGCCCTACGGCGACAAGCCGGATATCCTGCCCTACAACCAGCTCATGGAGATGATTCGTCCGTACTACGACGATGCGGTAAAGCGGACGAAGGCCAATTCGACCGAGACAAAAAAGCAGGGCGTCGGACTTTCCCTGGCCTGCTACTGCATCGGCGACGAGAACTGCGACGCAGCCGAAGCTGCGATGGAGCTGCTGCCGGACGGCCGCTTCGCCACCTACAGCACCTGGGAGGACCACGGCCAGGGCGCAGATATCGGCATACTCACGGTCACGCAGGAAACGCTGGCCAAAAACGGCATCCATGTCCGGCCGGATGAAATTGTGATGATTTCCAATGACACGTCCAAATGTCCGAACTCCGGCAGCGCGGCGGGCAGCCGCAGCCAGCTCATCATCGGCAACGCGATTTACGACGCCGGTGAAAAACTGGCGAAGGCCATGCGGAAGGACGACGGGACGTTCCGCACTTATGATGAAATGAAGGCCGAGTCCATCGACACCTATTACAATGGTTCTTTCTCAACAGGCCTGTACTGCACTCCGCTCGACCCGCAGACCGGTCTGAGCAAGTACCCTCATATCGCCTTTATGTACGGTGTTTTCATGACCGAGGCTGAGGTCGACATCACGACCGGCAAGGTCCGTGTCACGAAAGTCCGGGTAGCCGTGGACGCCGGCAAAATCGGCAATAAGCTTGCAGTGGACGGCCAGTACTACGGCGGCATCGCTCAGGGCATCGGCATGGCGCTCAGCGAGGACTTCGAGGACATTCACAAGCAGACAACACTCATGAAGTGCGGTTTCCCAACGATCGACATGATCCCTGACGATCTTGAAATCATCTATCTGGAAACTCCGCGTAAGCACAGCGTCTTCGGCTCCTCCGGCTGCGGCGAAGTAGTGCTCAGCAGTCCGCACGCATCCGTAATCAATGCGATTGATGACGCCTGCGGCGCGCGCATCCGCGATCTGCCGGCTTACCCTGAAAAGGTACTGAAAGCACTGCAGGAAAAACAGAGATAATAAGTAAAAAAAAATTCCCGGAAACGGCCGATAAACCGTTTCCGGGAATTTTTTATCGCTTATTGAATCTCATCCGCGTGCATTTCCGCATACACATAATTTTTTTCCTCATCGGTCAGCTCCATGCGCGGTCTGCGGGAGAAACCGCCATTGTCGGTCTTGCGGTCGACGACGTATTTCATTGCCTGAACAGGCTTCGGGAAATTCTCCAACAGATTGAGACCCGGCAGCAGCCTGCGGTAAATCTTCCAGCCTTCGGCCAGATCTTTGCGGCAGTAAACTGCGTCATACAGAGCTACGCAGTCCTTCGGCGCGACATTTGCAAGCATGCTGATCCAGCCGCACGCTCCCGCTGCAAAGCTCTCATAGGCAAGCGTGTCGCAGCCGCAGAAGACGCTGATCCGTTCGGGCGCGTCCATCAAAACTTCTGTCACTTTCTGCATGGAACCGCTGGACTCCTTGACAACGGCGGCGTAGGGAAGCTGGAAAAGCTTCTGGAACGTGTCACGCTCCAGGTTGACGCCGCAGCTGCCGGGGTTATTGTAGAGCATGATGGGGAACTGAGTCTTCTCCATTATATAGCGATAGTTTTCGACAATCTCATCCTGCGCCGGATGGCAGTACGGCGGAGTCAGAACCATTGCAGCGTCACCGCCGCAGTCTTTGATGTTGTTGACCAGTTCAATCACGTCGTCGGCCCGCTCACGGGTCGCGCCGACCATCACGCCCACTCGTCCCTTGATGTAGGGGACGATTTCGCGAACGTAGGCCTTGTGCTCCTCGAGTGTGACGCTCTGATATTCACCAGTCGCGCCTAAAAGGCAGATGCCCTGGACGCCGTTTGCAATCAGCCAGTCCAGATGTTTCTTGGCCTTGTCAAAATCAAAGCTGCCGTCCTTGTGGAAGGGCGTGATGGCGACCGCGTAAATACCTGCAAATTTTGGATTCATGTGTTTGCCTCCATATGATTTATTGTTTTAGAAAACGGTTGTAACTGACTGGACTCAGATCCATGAACGTGGGACGTCCTGCAATCATATCTGCGATACTCTTGCCCGTGATAGCAGAAAGGCCGATGCCGTCGCCCTCGTGGCCGGCCGCAATGTAGAAGCCGGGAACAGGCGTATCGGAAACGATAGGCAGATGATCCGGCGTAAAAGGCCTGAGGCCGCTGTAGCCGCGGATGACCTTGATGTTCCGAATGACCGGGAAGAAGCGGATGGCCCGCTCGGCCAGCGCCTGCATGACTTCAATATCGTTCGAGATGTCCTCGCCCACAAAGCTGCGGGAGGAGCCGATCAGGAAGTTATTCGAAGCAGTGGGCTCGAAAACGAATGCGACTCCGTTGCGCTCAACACGTTCGGAGACCTTGCGCTTGTAATTGCTGCTGCCGAATTTCGTCAGCATGTAGCCGAATTCATGTACCTTGCGCCGTGCGACCCGGAAGGTCTGCTCGGATACGAGGATCTGCCCCTGACGGGCCTGGATGGGAATTTCCAGCCCTACCATGCGGCCGATGACCGGCGACCAGACGCCCGCGCAGTCGACCACGTATTTGGCCGCGACGTCGCACTGCTCGCTGTGGACGAGAAAACCATTCCCGTCGCGATCTATGCCGGTGACAGGGTTGTGGAACAGCAGCTCTGCGCCCATCTTCTTCGCGCCGAGAGCGTATCCGTAGCACAGGCCGATCGGATAGAGTGAGCCGTCGCATGCCGTTTCGAGGCCGCCGTAAAGGTCGTCCGCGAGATAGCGCTCGTCCTGATGGATTTCATACTTGTCCATCATGCGCATGGGCAGCCCGCAGGCCACCATGTCTTTACAGAATTTCGCGGCGATCTCATATTGTTCCTCGTCTTCGACGATATAGAGGCTGCCGCGCTGATGCCACTGAATATCAAAGTCCAGCTCTTTGCTGAGAGGACCGAACATGTCCTGGCTTGCTTTGGCAAATTTGGCGTCGAAACCGGGCATCTTGTCACAGACAAGAATGTTGCCGTCGCTCTTGCTGCTGGTACCCTCGGCCATGTCGCCGCGGTCAATCAGTATGACCTTCGCACCGGATTTGGCGTTGAAGTATGCCACGGAAGCGCCGATGACACCGGAACCGATCACGACTACATCTGCGGATTTAATCATTGTGCTTCCCTCCTTCTTCGCCGTCCATGAGCTCGCCGAACGTCACCGGACGAATGGGAGGCCGGGACGTCGCCGGAAGCACATCGCTGGGAGCCTTGCTGAGTTCTTCGTTGATGATCCGGGTCACAAGCCGGCTGCAGGTTTTGCCCTGGCACAGGCCCATGCCCGCGCGGACGCGGCGCTTGATTTCCGTCACGGAAGTGCCTCCGTATTCCCGCACTGCCTTTCGGATTTCTCCCGCGGTAATTTCCTCGCAGCGGCAGACCAGCACATCATCATCCATGTACTCGACATGTTCTTCAGGCGTGAATTCGGCATCTTCCGGAATGTTCAGGCGGCGCATTGTGCGTACGTCGTCGCAGTATTTTTTGGGAACAGCCATTGTGACGACCGGTGTATGGTCATTTTTGGCCGTGTTTTTCACACGGACAATCGTACCTTTGCAGATGAATTCACCTGCTCTGCTGAGGGCGTCCACCGTATCACCGGGATTCGGCAGCGGCAGATACTCGAACGGAAAACTGACCGTACCCTCAGTCTCACTGTAAGTCTTGTCAATCACGAAGATTGCAAGGCCCGAGCATGCCGATACGCAGGTGCAGCAGCCGGTACATTTATCTTCATCCACGTGCGGGCAGTTGGTGATGGGCTCACCCACCGTGATTGCGTGGAAGGGGCACGCCCCTTCGCATGGGTTGCAGGGAATCTCCTGCACGCACTCCGTTACCGCCACGGGGCCTTTGGCAAACCGTTCCTCCGAGGGGTAGCCGTTTGCCCGGCGGATTTCCTCCATCGAAGGATAGCCGTTATATAAAATATTATTCTCCATTATCGAACAGCTCCTTTCTGCATAATGGCCTCTTTGGCCTTGAGCCGCCGTTCGCCGAACGGACCCTGCCGCAGGGCGACAAGACGTTTCCGAATCTCGTCCTTTGCGCTCTGCGCTTCATCCTTGCCGAGATAGCCGAGCGATTCTGCGATTGCCGTACCCACAAGACGTCCCTCGTCCATGGCCGTATTGGCCTCCTCCACGCCGGCGGTGTCGCCCGCTACGTAGATGCCGTCCAGGTTCGTCTCCATATTGTCGTCGTGCATCGGCATCCAGCCGCCCATGGCGGGAATGAACTCCTGATGTACACCGGCCATCCACTCAAGCTCCGTCATCGGATGCATGCCGACTGCCATGCAGATGACATCGACGTCGACGCCCATCTCCGTACCCGGCACGACCTTGCCGTCCTTAAATTCACCGATCACCGCTCGCTCAACCTTGTCCTCACCTTCAGCTCGGACAATCGTATGGCTGAGGAAGAAGGGTACGCCCGCGCGGCGCAGCTTTGCCGCATGCACGCCGTAAGCACCAACGTGATCCATACCTTCGACAATACCGACGACCTGCGCACCGGCCTGCATGAGCTGATAGGCTACGATGACGCCCACGTTGCCGGAGCCGACCATTAGAATCCGCTTGCCGGGCAGCACCCGGTTCACGTTGACCATCGTCTGCGCCGCACCCGCGCCCATGACGCCGGGAAGCGTCCAGCCGGGGAAGCGCAGCGCGTTCTCACCGCCGCCTGTGCTGATAAGTATTTTCTTGGCCTTGATGACCTCGGTCGCACCGTCGTGCAGCACAGCCAGGGTGTGGTCTTTAAAGATGCCGTATACCGGGCTGTCCAGCCACACCTCGACACCGCTGTCCTGAGTCTCTTTCAACAGCTTCTTCGCAATATCGATGCCGCGCACGCCGGCATTGTGTGCTTTCGAGCCGAAGAACTTATGAATCTGCTTAAAAAGCTGACCGCCGGGGCGCTTGTTCTCATCACAGACGAGCACCTTGGCGCCGCGTTTTGCGGCTTCGATTGCCGCCGACAGCCCTGCCGGACCGCCTCCGATAATGACGACTTCACGTTCAGTCATGCGTTTCCACCCCCGTTCCATAGCCCTGCTGCGTTTCGATGACCATGCCGTCTTCGACCGGCGTGATGCATGTGCGAACGTTCGGATTGCCGTCGACCGTCATGACGCAGTCGGTGCACTGGCCGATCCCGCAGTAAATTCCGCGGGGCTCATGGCGTTTCGCCGTGTAGCGATGGATCCGGATGCCGTTTGCCAGCAGCGCAGCCGCGATCATTTCGCCCTTCTTCGCCGTCAGCTTCTTTCCGTCCACAGTGATTTCGACAGTCCCATTGTCTTCTGCGGGGCCTAGAATAGGATGATTTACCACTCGCAATTCCATGTTAACCCTTCCTTTCTATCATCAAAATAAAAATATTTACAATTATTTAAGTTGAAACCCCATCGGAAACGGATCATCCGGAGCAATCATATAGGTGTTGATGCCCGTGACCCATGCCCTGCCCGTTACCCGCGGGATGACCGCTGGGATGCCGCAGACTTCGGCGTCGTCCAGGTATTGGCAGGTAAAACGGCTGCCGATGATGCTTTCGTGTACAAAGCTCCCGCCTTTTTTCAGCAGTCCCTCCGCCGCGAGCACTGAGCACTTCGCGGATGTGCCGGTTCCGCAGGGAGAGCGGTCGATAGCACCGGGCGGAATGACGACCGCATTGCGGATGGGATCGCCGGGATTCGAACCAAGCTGGTAGAACTCTACGTGTGTGACCTGGTTTTCCATCGGCAGTTCGGGGTGCTGCACCTTGATCTGGCGGTTAATATCGTCTTTGAGCGAACACCCCGCCGCAACCAGCGCGGAGGCCGTTGCCGGGCAGATCTCCAGACCGACCGATTTGGCCGGCAGAATGGCGTAAATATTGCCGCCGTAGGCGATATCGAGTTTCAATTCGCCGTATTCGGCAGTGCGGACCTTCGCATCCCTGGCCATGACAAAAGCAGGGGCATTGATGAAACTGACAGATTTGGCCGTGCTGTCCTCGACTTCGACCTCGAGCCGGACCAGACCCGCGGGGGTATCGAGCGTGATATGCGTGATGGGCTCGGTCACATTCACAAGGCCGGCTTCAACAAGCGCAGTGGCGACGCCGATGGTATCGTGGCCGCACATCGGCATCCAGTTGCCGACCTCGAAATAGAGAACGCCGATATCCGCTTCGGGGTGGCATGGTTCAGTCAGAAGCGTACCGGACATGACGTCATTGCCGCGGGGCTCAAAGCAGAGAAGCTGCCGCAGCCAGTCGCCCTTCTCCATCATGTAGATCATTTTGTCCTTCATGGTGGCGCCGGGCACTTTGGGAAAGCCGCGCACGACGGTCCTGGTGGGTTCGCCGCCGGTGTGGGTGTCTATCGTCTGAAAAGTGTGCTTGATGTTCATGCTTTTTCTCCCTTCATCTTCTCCGCCAGATGGCAGGCAATCAGGTGCCCGGGCTCGATCTCCCGCAGTTCAGGGATGGATTGCCGGCAGATCGGTTCCACGAACGGACAGCGGCCTGCAAACTTGCAGTAGGGCTTGGGATTGATGGGACTGGGAATCTCGCCCTTGATGATATCCTTGGCCTGCTTGGCCCGGATCGGATCCGGTTCCGGAATCGCGGAGAGAAGGCCCTGGGTGTAGGGATGGAGCGGGTGCTCATACAAGACGCGTGCGCTGCACTCTTCCATCACAGAACCGAGATACATCACGACGATGCGATCAGAGATATATTTGACCATCGAGAGATCGTGGGCGATGAACATATATGTCAGGCCCATATCCTTCTGCAGATGCTTAAGCATATTGATGACCTGCGCCTGAATGGATACGTCCAGCGCGGAAATCGGCTCGTCGCAGACAATGAACTCAGGGTTGACGGACAGAGCCCTGGCGATTCCTATGCGCTGTTTCTGGCCGCCGGAAAACTCGTGCATGAAACGGGATATGTGGTCCCGGCCAAGGCCGACCTTCTCAAGCAGCTCCTCGACCGCATCGCTGACCTGCTGGCGGTTGTAGTCCTTGTGGTACAGGCGGATGCCCTCGCCCACCGTGTCGAGCACCGTCATGCGCGGATTGAGCGACGAGTAGGGGTTCTGGAAGATCATCTGAACGCGTTTGCAGTAATTGAGCTCCTCTGCGCGGTTCTTAAGAGTGGTGATGTCCTGACCGTCGTACTCGATTTTACCGGACGTAGGCTTGTACAGCCGTACGATACAGCGTCCGAGCGTGGATTTGCCGCAGCCGGATTCTCCGACGACGCCTAGTGTTTCACCTTTGAAGATGTCAAAGGAGATACCGTCAACTGCCTTCAGAGTTTCGTGCTTCGTAATCTGGAAATACTTGCAGAGGTTCTCCACGTGCAGCAGGGGCTTACGGTTTGTCTCATTTTCCATTTGTGCTGCCTCCCCGATAAATAAGGTCCACCTTGGGTGCTCTTGCGTCCTGAAGCCAGCAGCAGGTGCTGTGCTCTGCGGTGAGCTGAGTCACAGGCGGAGGCGTCTCAGCGCAGACTTCCATCGCGTATTCGCACCGGGCGGCAAATGGGCAGCCTCTGGGTGGGCAGAACAGGTCCGGAGGCGTTCCCTCGATGGGACGCAGCTCCTGGTTTTTGTCCATTTCCAGCCGGGCGACAGAATGCAGAAGCCCTGAAATATAGGGATGGGCGGTGTGATAGAAAATTTCCTCGACTGTTCCGCGCTCAAGGATTTTGCCGCCGTACATGACCAGCACTCGGTCGCAGAGCCTCGCTATGACGCCGAGGTCATGGGTGATAATGATGACGGAGGTATTCGTCTCGCGGCTCATCTTGCGCAGAAGCTGAAGAATCTGTGCTTCGATGGTCACGTCCAGCGAGGTCGTGGGCTCGTCCGCGATGATGATGTCCGGCCCGCCGATCAGGGCAATGGCAATCATCACGCGCTGTTTCATGCCGCCGGAGAGCTCGTGCGGGTACTGATTGAGCCGCCGCTCCGGATCGGATATGCCAAGGCGTTCAAACATGTCCAGTGCCTTCTGCCTGGCCTGCGCGGCCGTGACTGTCCGGTCGCCCAGGAAAATTTCCTCAACCTGCTTGCCGATGCGCATGGTAGGATTCAGGGAGGTCATCGGGTCCTGAAAAATGTAGCCAATACGGCGGCCGCGGATCTTGCGCAGCTGCTTGTCGCTCTTTTTAAGAAGATCTTCGCCGTTATAGAGGATGGAGCCGCCTTCGAAAAAGCCTGGCGGTTCCGGGTTCAGCTTGACGATGCACTGTGTAGCGACGCTCTTGCCGCAGCCGGACTCGCCGACAATGCCGAGAATTTCGCCGCGGCGCAGCCTGAAGCTGACGTCACGCACGGCCTTGACGGTGCCTCCGTAGGTACGAAAGGAAAAACTCAGGTTTTTGACTTCGAGAATATTGTCACTCATGATATCCATCTCCTCTCAGTCGGTGCCACGCAGCAGAGGGTCAAACGCATCGCGCAGACCGTCGCCGAGCAGATTCAGTGCCAACATGGTGGTACAGATAAAGAAGGAGGGGATGAAGAGCTGCATAGGATAGCTTCGCAGCATATTGATGCCCTCTTTGGCCAGTACGCCCCAGCTGCTGTTCGGAGGCGCAATGCCGAGGCCGATAAAGCTGAGGAATGCCTCCGAGAAAATGGCTCCCGGCACGGCCATAGTGAGGTTCGTGATGAGAAGCCCCAGCATATTGGGGAGAATATGGCGAAAGATAATCGTGCGGTTGTGTACGCCGAGCACCCGCGCCGCACTCACGAAGTCGAGATTTTTAAGCCGCAGCATTTCGCCGCGGGCAAAACGGCACGCACCTATCCAGCCTACGATGCACATGGCGATAATCAGGCACTTGACGCCCCGGCCCAGGATCATCATAACAAGCATCGTTACGATGAGGCTCGGGATGCCGTAGAGCACGTCAACGAGACGCATGATAAACATGTCAAGGCGGCCTCCGTAGTAACCGGAAATGCAGCCGATGATTGCGCCGATCACGGCATTAATCATGGCCGCAGCGAAGCCGATGGACAAAGACACCCGCGCACCCTCCCACACGCGTACGAACAGGTCGCGTCCGAGGGAATCGGTACCGAACCAGTGCTGTGCAGAGCATCCGAGGTTGATGGCATCCGCGTCCTGCGTAGCCATGTCGTAGGGACAGAAAATTGGTGCGAAGACAGCTAAGAGAATATAGATGACGAGAACAATCATCGACACAAGCGCTACGCGGTTGCCTTTAAGACGCCGCCAGGCGTCCTGCGTATAAGAGAGGCTTGGTCGGGAGATGGCGTCCATCTTGGTGATGTTCTTGCCGATGACACGAAATTTCTCGGCGGGGATGTCTTCCGCCATAACAGTGTCCGTCATATTCAGGCCTCCGATTTCTTGTCTACGCGGATTCTGGGATCAACGATGCCGTAGAGAATATCCACGACCATATTTGCCAGAATCAGCACCGCGCCATAGAAAAGAGTCATCCCCATGATAAGGGTATAGTCATTGGCGTTGATGCTGTCCACGTAATATTTGCCCATGCCGGGAATGGCGAAGATTGATTCGATAACGAAGGTGCCGGTAAGGATACTGGCTACCATAGGACCCAAGATCGTAATGATGGGAATAATCGCGTTGCGGATTTCATGCTTCGTGGTGATGCGGAAATTGGACAGACCCTTCGAACGGGCTGTCTTGATGTAATCCTGCCCGACGACCTCGAGCATGCTCGAACGCATGACCCGGGAAACCGTGGCAAGTGTCAAAAGGCCCAGTGCAACCGAGGGCAGAATGGTGTATTGAAAACCATAGTATTCCGCTACCGGCAGCAGTCCCCACTTGACGCCGAAGAAGTACTGCAGTATGCCGCCCATGATGAAGTCCGGGACGCTGGTGCCGATGATGGCGATGATGATGCAGACGTAGTCCATGGTCTTTCCGCGGTGCAAAGCCGCGATGACGCCCAGCACGATGCCCAGCGAAATCGCCATGACGAGGGCGCGTATTCCGAGGTCAAAGGAGAACGGGAAAGACGCCGCCAGGATATCGTTGACGGAGCGGTTCATATACCGCATGGAGTAGCCGAGATCCCCGTGAAGAATATTGCTGATGTACTGGAAAAACTGGATGTAGATCGGCTTGTCGAGACCGTAGTATGCCTCCAGCCGGGCTTTGATTGCGGGCGTCATCTTCGGGTCAACGAACGGCCCGCCCGGCATCAGCCGGACAAGTATGAAAACGACCGTCATCAAAACCAGCAGCGTGACGAGCGAAATCAGGATTCGTTTTGCGATGTATTTTCCCATAGCGAAATTCCCTCTCAGCGTATGCTCCGCCGGCAGAATGGCCTGCACAACCGGGATGCCCCCGGACTTCCGGAAAAAGTTCGGGGGCATCCTGCCGCGCTGTTTCGATTTATCAATTCATGGTGATCGTGGTGAAGTTCATGTTGGTGCCTACGTAGTAGGGATTGTAACCCTGCACGTTGTCGGCGATAAGATAATAGTTATTGGTGGCATCCAGGTTGATGATCGGCAGATCATCGCAGAGGACCTTCTCGGCATTGAACAGGGCCGTGAAGCGGGCCTTCGGATCGGTCGTGGTCTGAGACTCGGTCATATACTTGTCAAATTCGGCATTGCTGTGCTGTGAATAATTGTAGCCGCCGTCGGTGGAGAAGAGTTCCAGATAGGCGTTCGGGTCGTCATAGTCAGGTGTCCAGCCGGTGTACATCATTTCAAAGTCCTCACTTGCCTGATTGTCATACAGTACAGCGTAAGGCAGCGGGTTCAGAGTGATGTCGATGCCGATGTTCTGTTTCCACTGGGCCTGAATGGCCTCAACGATCTTGCGGGTATTGTCGTTGTCAGAGTAGTTCAGCTTAAAGGTCATCTGGCTGATGTCGGTCACGCCCAGTTCAGTCATGGCCTTCTGCAGATAATCCTTCGCCTGCGTCATATCGCCATCGAGCGGATACGGCGTGAAGTCGAATTCATCGCCCCAGTTGCCGGAGTCACCCTGCATAACGGGCAGCACCGCACGGCTGGTCGGTTTGTTCATGTTGTTGCGGCTCAGCTTAGCAAACGCGTTGCGGTCGATGCCATAGCTCAAAGCTTTGCGGAAATTCTGGTTTTCAAGAGCGGCATTGCCGCATTTGAGATTGATCTGCAGATAATCCATGCTGCCGGTGTACCAGGCAGTAGCCTTGTCCTTGTACTGTTCGAAGGAAGCGGCCGGAATGTCCACATAGTCGAGCTGCTGAGTCTCATACATGCTGATCGGAGTGTTCGCATCCGTGAGAATGGAGACTTCCACTTTGTCGATCTTGATGGCGTCTTTGTTCCAGAACTTGTCGTTTTTAACAAGGGTCAGCTTGCTGTCGTGTTCCCAGCTTTCGAGCTTGAACGGACCGTTGTAGGCATTCTTGTCTGCTGTAGAAGCAAAGTCCTTGCCGTACTTTTCAACCAGATCCTTGCGGACCGGGAAGTATGAGGCGCTGGATAACATTGTGGGGAAATAGGCAGCGGGATGGTCGAGCGTGATGACGACGGTCTTGTCGTCGGGAGCGGATACACCCAGCTGGTCAACTGTCATCTTCCCGGCTTCAACATCCTTGCCGTTTTTCAGGACCTCGCCCATGTATGCACCGCTGGCTGCAGTAGCCGGATCCATAAGGCGCTGGAGTCCGTAGACGAAATCGCCCGCTTTGACCTGCACGCCGTCGCTCCACATCGCGTCGTCGCGAAGATGGAAGGTATAGGTAAGACCGTCGGAAGAAACATCATAGTCTGTTGCGACGCCCGGTTCAATTTTGCCGTTGTTGTTGCGCATCAGGCCGTCCATCAGGTTGTAGAGCATGTCGGAGCCTGCCATGGAGTTGCAGAGTTCAGGGTCGAGTGAAGGCGGTTCAGTAGTCATGTAGATTCGGAAGTTCTTTTCACCTCCGGTGCTGGTAGCGGAGTTTGCCGTGCTGGCCGCAACCGAAGCGCTGGTGGATGCTGAAGCTGAAGCCGCCGCGCTTGAGGTCGCTGTGCTCTCCTGCTTCTGGTAAGTTCCGCACCCGCCAAGTAGGCTCAGGGGCAAGAGAACCGCCATCGATGCTGTCAAAAGCCGAATTTTAACGTTTTTCATCATATTCCTCCTTCTTTTACCTGTCACTATGCTATGAACAGTGTTGACGTGGGAGCCATAATGGCCTCCTCATCTGCGGGGAAACAGAAAACCGTCGGAAAATTCTGAAAATCTGCTCTAGGTGAACGACCTTTTCGACAAATTGATTATAGTTCACAGTTTGTTCATTGTAAACTGATTTCTTTGCCAATATTTCATATTTGCGAAATTTTACCAAGTTTTTGTTCACGATTTGTGAACTTTTACGATGCAAGTTCGTGAATTTGTTCACACTCTGCAGCCGGACTCTGCATTTTCAGGAAACTGGCCTCAGGTAAAGAAAAGTCCGCAGAAAAGACAAAGAGCCGCCTGATCTGCAGGCGGCTCCGAATCAACTGTGAATTGATAAATAGAAATTCATATTAATGAATATTACAGATCATATTTTTACGGAATCAAGCCCTGTCTGCCATAAATCGCTCGATTTCATCAATGGAACGCGGTATTTCACGGGAGAGGTTCTCACATCCGCTCTCAGTAACAAGGCAGTTGTCCTCCACCCGGAAACCAATGCCCCACTCCTCCACGTAAATGCCGATGTCCACGCAGAAAACCATGCCCGGGGCGACGGGGCGGGTCATATCCACGGCATCATGTACGTCGAAGCCCACGTGGTGCGCTCCGCCGTGCCACATATACTTGTTCACGTTCTCGCCGGGCTTCAGCAAGCCCAAAGCTTCCAGCTTCTTTGCACAGTAGGCATGGGAAACTTTGTCCACGTCGGCCATGGGCATGCCCGGACGGATGGTATGAAACATGTATTCCGACGTCTCGTAGGCACACAGATACAAAGCACGCTGTTTTTCAGAGAAGACGCCATTGCAGGGCCAGCCCCGGGAGACGTCGTTGCATTCGTTGTCCCAGCATGCGCCGACATCGTTCAGGATCATGTCGCCGTCCTGTACCTGTCCCTGGTAACTGTAGTAGTGGATGCAGAAGTTGTTTTTGCCGGCGGAAATGATGGAAGGAAATGCCGGAAACAGGACGTTGCGCTCGGTCAGTGCCTTGTCGAAAAGGGCCTTATACTGGTATTCATACATGCCGGGCTTCGAGCCGCGCATCATTGCCTCGATGCCGGCCTTCGTGATCTTCATAGCGGTTCTCATAGCCTCGATCTCACATGGCTTTTTGATGGTGCGCTGGGCTGAGAGCTGAGCGTGGACGTTGGCGATGCGCAGGGCGGGATAGCGGCGGGCTGCTTCTTCGGCAAAGGCATGGGCTTCGTCCGGTACCTCGTCAGGCATGTGCTTCCACAAATCGAGCGCGAGCGTATGGAAGGCGCCGGATTCCGCTGCACGATGGAACCGGGCTTCAAAGTCCTTAACGAAGGCGATCTCTGTCATATTTCCTGCCGCACGTGCTTCGTCCTGCTTGATTCTGCGGCCCGTCCAGCGCTCGGCCAAATCATCGGGCGGCAGCAGAAAGAGCGTCTCGCGGACATCGCCGGCGCTCTTTTCCGCCAGCAGAATAAAATGGTGCGAGGCGGCAGAACTGAGGCCTGTCAGATAGGCGAAGTTGCGATTGCAGAAAAAGGGATAGTAGGCATCCGCAGACTGACGCGGCTCCTGCCCGGCGAAAATAACGAGCAGCGAGCCGTCCTCCAGAGAATCATAGAGCGTCCGACGGTTTTCCTGATAAAATGATGCGTCCATGGAATTTCCCTCCTGAAAATATATTTCTCCGGAGCTTTGTCCGTTTTCCGAAAATTTTATCGGCTTCGATTGACAGCCCCCGGTGGTTTTTGTATGATTGATTGAAAGAATTAAATAATTAAATAATAACATAGGAGTGATATCGTGAACCACAATTCGACAATAGGTGCACAGATCAAGGCGCTGCGCACCGGGAAAAAGTATACGCTCAAGCAGCTCAGCAAAGAGACAGGGCTGTCAGTTGGTTTTCTCTCGCAGATTGAACGGGGCATTTCCTCAATCGCGATTGACTCACTGGCGAAGATTGCGGAGTGTCTTGACGTGTCGCTGTCAAGCTTTTTCACAGAGAACCAACCGAAACCCACGGACCCTGTCGTGCACGCCTTCGACCTCCAGTACACTGCCAACAGCCCGCAGATCGTGCAGGCGATTCTCAGTCACAATAACCTCAAATATGACATGCTGCCCCGCATCTTCCGCCTGATGCCCATAGCCGGATCAGAGAAGTCCCAGCCGGAGATGTACACTCACAGCGGCGAGGAATACATTTATGTTCTTTCCGGCGTGGTCACCGTATGGCTCGACGGACGCAGTTACACGCTCTACCCCGGCGACAGCATGCAGATCCTGTCAAAGCTGCCCCACAACTGGGTCAACAACACGAACAAGCTCGCGGAACTTTTGTCCGTCAACTATCCGAATCCTTTCAAAATGGACGCGGAGAAGCTGGTACACTGAAAGCTGCAGCACAATCAGCTCATGTCTGCAGCACGTTCAGCTCATGTCTAAAGCACAATCAGCTCATGTGTCGTGGAGATCATATTGTCGTAGCCGTCCTCGGTGACGAGAATCTGGTCCTCGATGCGCACTCCGCCCCAGCCTGGGATATAGATGCCGGGCTCGATCGTGCGAACGTTGCCGGCCATCAGAATGTCGGGACTGACCGCGCTGGAATAGGGCAGCTCATGGACGAACAAACCGATGCCGTGGCCGATATTTCCGTAGGTGTACGGTTCGTATTCGGTTCCCGCCACAGCGTGCAGGGAGGCTTTGTAGATTTCGGGGCAAGGCGTACCTGCCTTCGTAACGTCAAGAGAATCCTGAATCATGCGCTGCGTCAGTTCATAGACCTCCCGCTGTTTGGGGGTCGGCCTGCCGACAATCACGGTGCGGGTCATGTCGGAGAGATAGCCATGGTACTGGCAGCCGAAATCCATGAGTACGAAATCGCCGTATTCCACGGCTTTCTCGGACGGAATGCCATGCAGCAGTGAGGTGCGCGCACCGGAAATGAGGATGTTGCCGTAAGGCATGGTATCCGAGCCTTCCTGTACCATGAAAAGAGACAGCTTGGCCGCCAGTTCCTTCTCCGTAACGCCGATGCGGATCTCCTTCAGAATGCGCTCGAAGGCGCGGCAGGAGATATCGCACGCGGCACGCAGACAGGCGATCTCGGCCGGACTTTTAATGATTCGCATCTGCTCGATGATCTGGGACGTGGGCACCAGCTCGCCCTGGAAAGCAGCGCGGAAGCCCTCGTAGTCGCGGAAGTTCATCATTTCATCCTCAAAGCCGAGCCGGCGGACGTTCTCCTTGGCTGCCAGCTCCGCAACGATTGTCCCCAGCGGCGTGCCGGGCTTAGCGCGGACATTCACAAGCCGGTAGTCCGGGCACTCCAGCGCGGCCTGTTCGGTATAGCGCGGATCCGTCAGAAAATAGAGCGCACCGCGCGTCACGAAAAGGCTGCTGTCGTCGCCCGTGTAACCGCTCAGATACCGTACGTTTACCTTTTTCCTCACCAGAAAGCCATCCAGGCTTTCTTTTTTCATGTATTCCAGCAGTTTCTCCTCATTCATTTTTATTTTCTCCTTTCGATACGATTTTTCCCTGCATCATAACCTGCTCCACCCTGTCAAGCGCCTCAATATTCCTGGACGCATCGCCGCGCACGACCAAAAGATCTGCAGCAAGACCGGGACGCAGCGTACCCGTGACATTTTCCAGGCCCAGCACCCGCGCGGGATTTCCGGTCGCGGTCTGGATAGCCTGCAGAGGCGTGATGCCGTACTGCACCATATAGCCAAGTTCCTGGTGGATGGGCAGGGGAGGCGCGCCCAGAAGCACCATGTCACTGCCTGCAAGGACGGTCACGCCGGTGTCATAGAGTTCTTTGAAGTGATCGCGATAAGCTGCGGCAGCCGGGCCGAAAAACGCTTTGTCCCGGATGGCACGGCGTGCGACGGAGTTGCTGTCCGCGCCGCCGCCCTCGCGCTCGAGCCGGCAGCAGTATTCATAGAGATAGGTATAGGCTGTGATGGTGGGCGTCCATGCCTGGCCATTTTCCGCCATCTGCCGGGCCTGCGGAACTGTCAGGAAGGTGCCGTGTTCGATCGTGTCGAAACCCGCGTCGATGCACATCTGGATTGCAGGGGGCAGACCTGCGTGGACAGCGGTTTTTATGCGGCGGCGATGACACTCGTCCACGGCAGCATCCAGTTCCTCCTGCGTGAACTCGGGAATGTCGGCGCGATTGCTCGTCAGCAGCTTCACCCAGTCGGCTCCGTCCCGCACCTGGCGGCGGATAGCCGCACGAATCGCCCAGGGACCGTCCGCCTGTTCAATGCCGTCAGTCCAGCCGTGGCCGCCGCTCATGCAGATGCCGGCGTCGGCATGCAGGATGCGGGGCGCGGGAACAAAGTTCTCTTCTGACGCTTCCCGCAGCGCGCGGCAGAGGCCGTGGGGTGAACTGAGGTCCCGGACGGTCGTGATGCCAAGCGTGAGAGCCAGCTGCGCCTGCTTCGCGGCATACAGGGCGATGCGGAAATCGTTGTACGACGCGCAGTCCGGCTGACTGTAATAATAGCCGAGATGGACGTGCATGTCGAAAAGACCTGGCAGAATGGTGGCATCGCCAAAGTCCTCTGCCTGTTCGCCGGGATATTGACGGCGCAGATTCTCCGCCGTATCCACCGCCGCGAGATTGCCTGCCTTGTCCGTGAGGACGCCGGCTTTTTGCAGGCACGTCCTGCCGTCCCCCAAAATCACATGATCCGCCAAAAGCAGCATCTTATATTCTCCCTTCTATGGCCGCGCCAGATAGACCTGGTACGGTTCATCTTTGATCATATACAGAGGCATCAGCTGCGCACCCGCTGCCCCCAGACGAAAATACGGCCCGTCTCCCGTCTGCTCAAGAGATGAGGCCAGGGAAAGCGGCTTCTTCTCAGGGCTGACTGCCGCCAGAACCCAGGGACCCCAGCAGACGGAGGCCAGTTCCGGCGCGTCCTGAGGAGACTCGAGGTGAACTTTACAGGGAAAACGGCACACCAAAATGTCTCCGTCCGACAGAAGTCCCGCCGCGAAATAACTGTCCGCCTCCTGCAAAACAGCGGGTTTTCCGTTCAGGGAAAAAACGGCTTCTCCGGACAGCCAAGCGGGACGGCGAACGTGCAGACGCACGGTCCCTGCTCCTGACAGACGCAGGGAAGAAACGATTCCGTCCCGCTCCTCACGCACCGTCTGATACAATACGATATTCTTTTCTTTCCACCGGATATGAGAGTTGATGAACAGATTGACCGCGAGCGCATCGCCGAACCTGGCATATGCGCAGTCCGCATACTTGAACGCACTCTCGAGGCCCGTGCCGTGGCAGCAGGTATTTTCGTCATCACCGCTGTAAAGCTTCCGGAAACCGGGCGCGAGGGGCAGAAAATAGGTCGTGCCGCCGTGGTCGTTCGGTTCAGCGGCAGCGAGAATGTGGTTATAGAGCGTACGCTCGAAGTATTCCATAAGGACGGACTCCGGCTCGTAGCGATACAGTTCGCCTGTCAGCTTGAGCATGTTGTACGATGCACAGGATTCCGCTGTCTGATCGCTCAGAAGACGGCCGATCAGCCCCGGCTGGTGGAACATCTCCCCCTCGCCTGTGCCGCCGACGGCATAGACATGAGAGTTTGTGACGATATCCCAGAAATGCGAGGCGATTTGGTAATAACGCTCTTCTCCGCACACGGCGTACATGCGCAGGGCGCCGATTGCCTGCGGGATGTGCTGGTTAGCGTGCAGGCCCGTCAGCGCGTCGAGGCCGAGAGACATAGGATAGAACAGCTTGTCGTTATCCAGCCTGCGCGCCGCGCGCAGATACCGCCGGTCTCCGGTCAGCTCACACAGCCGGGCCAGGGATTCTCCGAGGCCGCCGAATTCGCCGGCAATATAAGTACTCCACATGGCGGAGAGCTGTTCGTGCGTCAGTCCCTCCAGCCGACGGCAGACCCAGCCGCCCAAACTAACGGCCGTTTGCAGCGCCGTCTCCGACTGAAAAGCCCTGCTGCAGTCGAGCAGACCCGCCAGCAGCTTATGCAGCGTGTAGTAGGGAGCCCAGATGGCGGGGTATGGTGTCAGATTCTCGAGTTCGTCGAACGGTTCCTCGGGAAAACCGCCGAGATAGCCGGACGGCGCCTGACATTCCTGCAGGCCGCCCAGCAGAGTTACCGCCTTTTCCCGGATTTTCACCTCTCCCGTCGCTTCCCAGGCGAGGGCCAGCGCAGAGAGGCAGTGTCCTGTTGTGTGTCCGCGCAGCTTGGAATCCGGAGCATCCCAGCCCTCCATGGGCTGTGCCCCCCGCGTATCGAGGCCGGCAGTCACGCGGAAATTCCAAAGCAGCCGGTCGACGTCCAGTGTGAGCAGATGCCTCAGCCCCCGACACTGCGCGTCCCAGAAAGGTCCGCCCTCATCCAGAACAGACATGGGGGAGAGAAACGGCTCAGCCCAGATTTTCCGCGGTGCTGCGGGCATCGTCCGCTGAACAGTAATTTCTGCGGTGACCGGCGTCATAGTGTCTTTGAGAACGCCGGAAGCACGTTTTTGTCCGCATTCTGCATACATCCGCTCCGCGCCGTCGTCCCAGATGACCGGCACGGCAATGAGCTCTCCGTTTTCCGCCTGTGCAACGGCAGCGGAGGGAAGAAAGAACGTCTCACCGGGTATAGCTGAGACGGTCACAGGACGGACGGAACCAAGGCGAACGGGAATCTTCTCCTCTAAAATATGGACAGTGAACGAGCGCTCCGCCGTTTGTTCTCCGTATTGCAGCCTGGCCTGCAGCGTCACATCCCGGCTGCCGCGCCCGTAGGCCGGACGGACAACGCGTCCGTCGGGCCGCAGAAAGAGGGGATTGTCCGACGTCCAGGCAATCTCGGAACCCTGTTTGCCGCGCTGCGGCAGAGAGAGATCGAACGAGACTGTGTTAAGGTTGCCGAGATACAGCGCCTCTGCATCCTCACGCGCGATGTTCCGCTCCATGGCCACGCCTCCGTTCACATATAAATACGTTATTTTATGCTGGTGAAATTTTAACGTATATTTCTTTACCTATCTTACATTTCGTGAACATGAATGGCAATACGCAAATTCAACAAGAATCGAATCCATTTCTGCACGCCGTCCTGCAGAGAACTGTCCCGGATCGGCCGCCGGCAGTTTCATTTTCCTAAATGATGTGCATTTGGTATAATTGACATATAAAAATGAGGGGGACATTCGTATGAAAAAGATATTAATATTGCTCATAGCACTATTAATGCTGTTTTCTCTCTGCTCCTGCGCGGGACAGATAGCTTCCGATGGCGAAAGAACAATAAAGACGACAGCGGAAAACGCTGTCGAGGGTAAGATCTCCGGTCCTGCTGCCCTCAAAGACGACGGCAATGTGAAGGATTCACCCTATTTTAAAACGCCTGATTACTATAACGGCGATGTTACAAAGACACTGATCATACTGAAACATTTCAAAACGTATCAGCAGACGTCAGAGTATTCGTGCGGCCCGGCTTGTGCGCTAATGGTGCTGAATTGGTTTGGAATAGAGGACTCTGAAAAACAGCTTGCCATCGATACTGACGCACGTTATTACGACAATCCGAGAGCGGACGGTTCCTATGGAGCATCCACTTCTAAACTGGCGGAGGCGTTCAGAGCACGAGGCCTCAGTGTCAAGACATCGGCAGATACTGCCGACAGCTCAGGCTGTTCATTTCCCACAGAGGATGACTTTAAAAAATATGCTGAGGAAAAATTGAAGAGCGGCATTCCAATCATGACGGAGAACGTGGAGTGGGGCGGACACTGGATGGTGATAATCGGCTATGATGACATGGGGACGGATACGAACCTCGATGATGTGCTGATTTTCGCTGATCCATACGACACGAGCGACCAGTGCCGCGACGGCTACTACACAAAGAATTTCGAGCGCTATTTCTATGAATGGTTCGATTTCAGCGTAATGAGCAAAGCAGAAAAGATCCAGCAGTACATATGTGCGGAGAAATAAAGGCGGCAGTAAAAAAGTGGAACATAAAAAAGACCTTCAGCCTTCGGTTATTTGTCAATATTTTTTTCGGTTATTTGGCTACTTGCTTTTCGGTAATCTGGCAATTATTGTTTCCGTTGATTGGCGTTTTGCTTCTCTATGACTTGTACTTATCTATGTTGCTATTTTCTTAGTAAAACATTATAGATTTACAGAGACTCAGCATAAATCAACAGCAGGATATAGAAAATTTCATATCCTGCTGTTCTGTTTAAGATTGCTGATTTCAATGCACGTTTTTATTCTAAATGATCTCCTGATGTACATGGTGGTATATCAGCCGATTCACTCAGATCAATAAAATCATCCTCGGGGGAAGTAATATAACTTCTGCGAAGATAATCATGTCCACCATCCACACTACACGCACCGCAACTACAGGTTACATAGTCATGTACATTCACCGATTCAATTGTATCGCCACAGTGCCTGCACTGGATGGCGTTTCTAATGATCTTTCGCATGTTCCATCTCCCAAGCTGATATTCTGGCTCCAATGCATCCCATTCTGTCTTAAATTCAGGATTTTTCAGCTGTTTAACCAGAGTCTCACGAAAATTTTTTTCCATCGCTCATCGCTCCCTTCGCAGATAATCTGAACGATATTGAATTGCTGTCTCAATTTCCTGTACAGGAATTGTCTGCGATTTCTTGATAAATCCATTTGTTAATACCGCCTTTTTACCAACCATAAAAAAGTAAAGAATTCCTTCTTCTAAATCTCGAGCATTCAATGATCTCATAAAAACATTCGTCATTATGTTTTTCAGCATCCATGATACGCCTTTTTCAAAATGGATTATCAATCGTTCAGTACCAGCATCCTCTTCATGCTGTCTAGCACGGTCAGCATCTGGTATTTTATGAGAAAAGCCGCATTATAGAATTCGGGGTAGTCTGTCTTCATCTTATTAAGCAGGGGAAGCGTATATTTTTCCGTTTCATCGATATACTCCGCTATCTTCAGCGAGGAAAAAGCGCCGGCCATGGTGGATATGTTATTGCATCTGTCCAATATTTTCACTACCGTGGCTTCCCTGTTTTCCGAAATTGCCTTGTAATATTTATCGTCGTCATTCACAGGATCCTTTGTCAGAAGCTTTACCGTTTTCCGGATATCCTCACTCATCGGGAGCTCGTCCGGTGCTATCCCACAATCCTCGCATACGTCATGCAGAAGGACAGAGGCCAGGATTGTATCCTCATTGATTCCAAGTGCCAGGGCATGGCAGGCCATCATAAGCGGATGATAGATATACGGTATATGCTCAGTTCCTTTTCTCACCTGATCTTTATGGCATTTTTTCATGAAAGGAAGTGCCTTCAATGTCTGAACCATGTTCAGGGATACGGCTGCTGCCTTTACAAATGTGTACATATGCTGTTCGGAAAACATCCGGTCATGCAGTTGCCATCTGTCGGCGGGAATAACCGCATGATCAGAAAGAAGTCCGGATAACGGAATGTGCAGTGCATCTGCAATGTTTTCCAGCTTATCCATATCCGGCAGCGATTCATTTCTTTCCCAGCTGCTGACAGTCTGGAATGTAACATCGAGTTTTTCAGCCAATTCCTGCTGCGTCAGACCCTGCGCCTTCCTTTGTTCACGGATCTTGTTCCCTATTTCCATGCCATTCCTCCCCTGGATGAGATTGATCACATTATTCATGATACGCTTCAGTAAAACAATGTAAAGCAATTCATGCCTGAATATCCATTCTGAGATTCAGGCATGAATTGAAATCATTTTCTGCAGTTCTGCGTTTCTTGTTTTCTTCTCTGTTTTTATCCTGCAAAATTTGAGGCGAAATTTTTTTACCTCCTTTACCATCTCTTTTCTTATCAACTTTTCGTACCCCTTTTATCCCGAACTTCCTCCGACAGTAAAAAACCGGAACATCAAAAAAGACCTTACTGATTTTTTCTTCAATCAGTAAGGCCTTTTCCTGTTCATCAGGAATAAAGTGCTGCCAAAACGTTGCCAGACAGCTGTTCTGAGCGTGACTCCCTTCTTGAATCCCTGCGGGATTCAAGAAGTATCGTTCGGATAGAAGCCTCCGGCTTCTATTCGAACTCTCTTAAACGGTTTGTGATGTTAAGCATTTCTGTTTAAGAATGCTGGTTTCAATGCACGCTTTTATTTCAAATGAAGAATAAAATTCCGGCTTACTGATTTTTTGTTGCCAAAATGTTGCCAGTAACTTATGACGCTTTTATACAAGCTCATTACTCTTTTGATCCGGCAGACACTCTCCAGTATCCTCCTTTGTTCGGTCCTACCCTTTCTATCATTTTTTTCTTCTTTAAACCTTTAATTGCATATCTGACACCGCCCTCACTAAGACCAATCTTCGCTGCCAGCGCCGGCTGTGTAATACCCGGTTCTGAAGAAAGTATCTGAAGTATGTGCTTCTCTGTCTTGCTGGGTTTATTTTCTATGCCAGTTTCTCCACTAGTTTCTCCGCTAGTTTCTCCGCTAGTTTCTCCGCTAGTTTTTATTTTGACCTGATTAGATTTTTGATAATTCAGATTCCAAAGTGTGACCGTAAAAACCGTTCTTTCCGAAAAGAAATCCGGTTTCAATTCAGGTAAATAGTTCGCTGCTCCCATGTAACCATCTATTATTTTTTTTATTCCGCTTCCTTGACGTTCCATATACCCCAGCCGGGCAAATATATCTGCTAAGACTGGATTTCTTCTTCTCGACGGTACCTTGGCAAGATTCCAATCTTGTATTTGTGTCCCATCGATCATTCCTCCTGGAGAATATATCTCCAGTCGATTATCGAAAATATCAATGTGTACTTCACTTCCCACATCCAGATAATCACGATGAACAAGTGCGTTTACAAGAGTTTCAAAAACACTGCGTTCAATATAATCAGGCAGCTCAAGTCTTGATTGCGGCAATTTCTTCCAGAGAATGTGGTTATTCCTCTTCACGAATTCCATTCCTCCATCCAACAGCTTTATAATACTTCCTTTGTATTCAGCGCTATCGGATGCTTCTATGATTCCTCCCGCCTTATCGATTCCATTCCAGCGAGTACAGAACAGGCGTGAATACCAAACAGGTGATTCATCCGCTATTAATGCTCCTGCATTTGTCAAATTGCCTTTATCATCACAAAGGCCAAATGAATTATAATTTTTCTCCTGAAAACTATCCTTTGTCCATGATTTATATCGTTCCTTAAGTTTACTGAAAGCAAAATCATCAAACAGGTATCCTGAATTCAGAGCATCCCAGGAGGTATTCCTTCCATGGAGAATCAATCTTTTTATTTCCGCAGCATCCGCAGGAACACTTTCATTTCCGATTCTAATGAATGCCTCCAGTCTTCCGTCAGCGGAATAATAATATGGTGTCTCTTCGCCTCTAAAAACATCCAGTAACAAGAGGGACACGCCTTTTTCCTGCTTGATCCGCATTCTGGTTTCAGGAATTGGCTGCATTTTGACCTTCAGTAATTCACTGATTTTTTCTGACACATGGCGAACATCCTTAATACCGATGATTTCATCAGTATCGGAAATACCAAAAATCAATGTTCCGCCAAGAGAATTTGCAAAAGCACTGACACTCTTCAGCCAGCTTTTCGGTTTCTTCTCCTCGAGTTCTGCTTTTTTATCGTATTCTGTTGTCTCACCAAGATACTTTTTAAGTTCTATATTCATAATTCTATCTTAACGCTCCTAATACAATAAAACCCTGGCAACAATTGGCAACAGATCTACCGGATAATACAAATAATCGATGGAAATAGAAATCACTGATGCTAGTGGTATTCATTATCTGCTATTAAGTTATCCGAAAAGAATTTTTTCCTATTCGAACTCAATGGTTGCCGGCGGCTTGCTGGTGCAGTCATACAGCACTCTGTTCACATGTTTGACTTCATTCACGATCCGGCTGGCCACAATATGCAGCACCTCATACGGGATATCCGCAGAGTCCGCCGTCATGAAATCGATCGTATTGACCGCACGCAGGACGATTGCATAATCGTAAGTGCGCTCGTCACCCATGACGCCGACGGAGCGCATGTTGGTAAGCGCCGCGAAATACTGTCCGACCGTTTTATTCATTCCTGCGCGGTCCATTTCCTCGCGGTAAATGGCATCCGCTTCCTGGACGATTTTTACTTTTTCTTCCGTGATCTCACCGATGATGCGGATGCCGAGTCCCGGACCCGGGAACGGCTGACGCATGACAAGTTTTTCCGGAATCCCGAGATGAAGTCCTACCTTCCGTACCTCATCCTTGAACAGGTAGCGCAGCGGCTCGATGATTTCCTTGAAATCAACATAGTCCGGAAGTCCGCCGACATTGTGGTGCGATTTGATGACGGCCGATTCACCGCCCAGTCCGCTTTCCACGACGTCCGGATAAATAGTGCCCTGTACCAGATAATCCACCGTTCCGATTTTCTTCGCTTCTTCTTCGAAGACGCGTATGAATTCCTCGCCGATGATTTTTCTCTTTTTTTCGGGTTCCGTCACGCCTGACAGTTTATCATAGAATCTCTGCTGAGCATTGACGCGCACGAAATTCAGGTCATACGGTCCTTCCGGTCCGAAGACTCCCGAAACCAGATCGCCCTCATCTTTTCTTAAAAGACCGTGATCGACAAATACGCAGGTCAGGTTTTTTCCGACTGCCTTAGAAAGCAGGACCGCTGCCACGGAAGAATCAACGCCTCCGGAAAGCGCACACAGCACTTTCCCGTCACCAACTTTTTCGCGGATTTCGCGGACCGTCCTCTCGGCAAAATCTTCCATCTTCCAGTCGCCGGAGCAGCCGCAGACACCCATCACGAAATTATGCAGCATTTCCTTCCCCTGTACGGTATGCAGGACTTCCGGATGGAACTGGAATGCATAAAGTTTCTTCGATTCATTTTCCGCAGCAGCATAGGGGCAGTCCGCCGTGTTGGCGCTGACCTCAAATCCCGGTGCCAGTGCTGAAATGTAATCGGTGTGGCTCATCCAGCAGACGGTCGGTGAATCAATCCCCTGAAACACTCTGGATTCTTTTCGGTCAAGAAGCACCTCCGTTTTTCCGTATTCACGGACAGGCGCCTTTTCGACATTTCCGCCCAGCACGAACTGCATCAGCTGGGCACCGTAGCACAGTCCGAGGACCGGCACTCCCATGTCAAATAATTCCGGCGTGCACGTCGGCGCACCCTGTTCATAGCAGCTGTTCGGACCGCCGGTCAGGATGATTCCTTTCGGATTCATTTTCCGGATGTCTTCCAGCGGTGTCCGGTACGAATAGATTTCACAGTAGACATTGCATTCACGCACCCGGCGCGCGACGAGCTGATTGTACTGCCCGCCGAAATCGATGACGATGACTTTCTCATGACTGTTCTGATCCATTTCCGTATCTTTCTCCTTCTTAAGGTTTAAAGTCTGCAGCTGCACAGTTTCCTGCTGCACTGTTTTTTCACGGTCCTCTTCAGCTTTTGATCCAGACGCTGACCGACCCTCCGTCCACGGTAAATAAACCGTTTCCGGAATCATCAATGACGGCGTTCCCTTTCTGATGTCCCGTCGCATCGATCCATTTCTCTCCCTTATGGGAAGTGCCGACGTACATTTTCTTGGAGCCGCCGGCATTATCGGTAATCAGGACTGCCGTGCCCGAATTTTCATGTGCCGCATCGCCTTCCAGCGTCCATCCGACGATGTTCGCATCATCGAAGTAATCATGCTGTGCACCGTAAAGCCTGCTGCGCCGCACGTTCAGCATGACGTCCAGAATGTCCCGGAATGCTTTCCCGCTGTGGCTGGGGATGCCGTAATAATTTCCGTAGAAGACGCACGGATATCCCTGAGGCCTGAGCAGCGTCACGGCATAGGCCAGAGGGACGAACCATTCCATGACCGCACTCTGGAGAGCCTGTCCTGCCTGCGTGTCATGATTGTCCACGAAGGTCACCGCCTTCTCCGGATCCCTTTCGACAAGCGATCCGTGAAGCAGGTTCCGCATGTCATAATTTCCCTGGCCATGGCTGGCACAGAAGAAATTGAAATGAAGCGGCACATCGAAAAGCGACATGCATCTCCCGCACGCATCGAGATATTTTTCAAGCACATTCACGTCCTGATGCCAGTATTCGCCGACCGCAAAAAATTCTTTCCGATTATTCCGGCGGAGCGTTCCCAGCCAGTCTCCGAAAAAAGTATCCGTTATGTGCTTGACCGCATCCAGACGGAATCCGCTGACATGCGTCGTATCAATGTACCACTGTCCCCATTTCTTCAGCTGCTCCACGACCTTCGGATTGCTGAAGCAGACATCCGCGCCCATCAGGTAATCGTAGTTGCCGTTTTCCGAATCGACTCCGCTGTCCCACGGCGTACCTTCGAAATTGTAAATGGAAGACTTGCTTTTTCTCTGGTCCCAGTCGACGCCGTCAAAGCAGGTGTGGTCCCAGGTAAAGGATGAATATTTTCCGTTTCTTCCGGGAAATGTAAACCTGGTCCAGGCCTTGATCGTTTCCGGACCGGAGACCTGACTTTCACGGTTGTTTCCCGCATCCTCAACCGCTTCGACATCTTCCGTCCCGTCTGCACCCATCATCTGATTGAAGACGATGTCGCCGTATACGTCGATGCCGGCAGCTTCAAGGGCTTTCACAGCCGCCGTATATTCCTCCTTCGTTCCGTACTTCGTCGGCACCGTATTCTTCTGGTTAAACTCCCCCAGGTCGTACAGGTCATATACGCCGTAGCCGACGTCATTCACGCCGGCCTGTCCCTTGTATGCCGGAGGCAGCCAGACAGATGTCACTCCTTTGGCAGCGAGTTCTTCCGCCCTCTTCCCGACGCTTTTCCACAGCGTGGAATCTGCCGGAAGATACCATTCAAAATACTGAACCATGATTCCGTTTTCTGCCATTCAATTCTCCTGTCGTTGAATCAATGCCTGCTGTTTACCGCTGTGACGGAGTTTCCGTTCTGTCAGTCCGCGTAAACGATGTAATCCTCTTTGCGCGGCGCTGCTGCCGGAGCATCTCCGTCCGCATATCCCAGGATGCAGATCCCGACTCCGACGTTGTCCTCGGAAATGCCCCATTCCCTGAGGAACGCCTTGCCGTCTGCATCGGCGAACATCTCCTTGGCACGGTTAATCCAGCAGGAAGCCACGCCGAGTGCGTGTGCCGCCAGCATCAGATTTTCCATGACAAGGCTGGCATCCCGTACATAGTTCATCTGGACCTTCGGATTGCCGAAAACCAAAACCGCCGTCGGTGCGCCGTAGAACGGATCAGAATCGCTTCCCATGACGGCAGCATTCATTTTCGAGAGGGCTTTCAGCAGGACAGGATCCTGCACCACGACCATCTGCGCACTCTGCTTGCCCATTGCGGAAGGTGCCATCGTTCCGGCCGCAAGAATCTTCTTTAAGGTTTCATCATCAATCTGGTCCTTCTTATACTTCCTTACCGCTCTTCTTGTCATTAAGCATTCCAAAGCATCCATTGTTATTTCCTCCTTATATTCTTATCAATAATCTCCATCATCTCATCTTCTCTACGATCCGGCCGCTGCGGTATGCCTCGAGCAGTTCCTCCAGCTCGGAAATTCTTTCCTTCAGCTGGCGGCCGTTATCCGTGTCGCCGACCTTCAGCCTTCTCGGCATCTGTTCCACGATTGTCCGGTCGGAATGAATATCCGACCCCTTGCGGATCGCCTCCTCCGTCGAGGTAAATGGTTCATGCGCAACCAGCATCATGCCCCACGAATTGAAGATCAGCGTATATCCGGCAATGCCGGTTTCCCCCTGATAGGCTTTGGAAAAGCCGCCGTCGATGACAAGCACCTTTCCTCCGCATTTCATCGGGCTTTCGCCTTTCTTCGCCTGCACCGGAACGTGTCCGTTGATGATATGGGAATGGGCACCTTCCAGGCCGAACTCCTTCAGGATGGAATCGATGACTTTCTCATCATCCAGCAGGCTGTAATACGGGTTCTTGATTTCCTCGTGCGTCTCCGGCTCCTTCAGGAAATATCTTTCGAAGGTTGCCATCCGGTGTTTTCCGAAAAGCGGGGAATCCTCATTGCACCAGATCCACCACAGGATATCTTTTCCTCTTTCCTTCACAATCGGATCGACCGAGAAAAATGCCTGCCGGACATAGGAATCCAGCACGTCGTACAGGGCTTTCCCCTTGTACTGATCGCCGTAGATTTCCACATCCTTGAAGAGACCGTTCCGGTCAAGCGGCATGCATCCGTGATACAGCAGGTTGCCGTTGCACACTTTAAACAGCGAACCTCTGTTGAGCAGCAGCCGCATGTGTCTCTGCAGACGTTCGCAGTGGCGGAACGCGCCCTGCAGACGGTCGACCACATTCTGTTCGCCTTCCGTCAGCCGGTACGGATCTGCCGGATCGATCGTCGGAAAATTCCTGTCCGCCAGTTCGTAGCATTTCCCGTCCAGCATAATGGTGCCTTTTTGATAATCAATCAAATGAAGCAGCCGCCGGCTTTCCATTCCGAACTGTTTCCTTCTGGCGATCAGCTCGCCTTCCAGCTTGAACTGGATTATGGAAATTGCTTTATGCATCTTGACGTTCAGCCGCGTCTCTTCGGAAGACATGTCGTCCTGCGTACAGCCTTTCAGGGCAAAGCAGGTACAGGGATCGTGCTTGTAGACCCTGTCGGCAAATGAGGCCAGCGGCAGAAGGTTGATGCCGTATCCGTCTTCAAGCATATCCAGGTTTCCGTAGCGGGCGCAGATGCGCACGACGTTGGCAATGCAGGCTGTCTGTCCCGCGGCAGCGCCCATCCAGACGATGTCGTGGTTGCCCCACTGGATGTCCAGACTGTGATAGGTCTCAAGCTTGTCCATGATGTCATCCGCTCCGGAGCCCCGGTCGTAGATGTCTCCGAGAATATGCAGATGGTCGACAACCAGTCTCTGGATCAGCTCCGACAGGGCAATGATGAAGACGTCCGCCCGCCCGGTCCGGATGATCGTGTTGACGATTTCCTCATAGTAATCTTCCTTGTCCTGCACATCCGATTTTTCCGTGATCAGTTCTTCGATCACGTACGCAAAATCTTTGGGAAGAGCCTTCCGTACTTTGGAACGGGTATATTTGCTGGACGAATGCTTGCAGATGGCAATGAGGCGGTACAGCATGATTTTGTACCAGTCGTTCATTTCCGCTTCATTTTTCGCAAGCTTCACCAGATCGATTTTCTCATGCGGATAATAAATCAGAGTTGCCAGTTCTTTCGTATCTTCTTCAGAAAGCGTTCTTCCGTATACCTCATCAATTTTCTTGCGCACGGAACCGGAGCCGTTCTTCAGCACGTGGGAAAATGCCTCGTATTCCCCATGGATATCCGTGATAAAATGCTCGGTTCCCTTCGGAAGATTCAGGATGGATGAAAGGTTGATGATTTCCGTGGAAGCGGACGCAATCGTCGGATAGATTTCCGCAAGACATTCCAGGTATTTCAAATCTGTCTTTGCCATGTCTGGGTCCTTTCACTGGCTGTCCGCGGCATCTTTCTTTCAGCAGCCGCGGACCGGGCTCATTTCCCGATCTGTGTGTCCGGCGTTGATCCGGCACATCGCTACCATGCTATGATAACACAAAAACGGCCGGAAGGAATATACCTCCCGGCCGTTTCATGCAGAAAAACAACGTTTCTTACAAAAACTCAATCCTTGTTCAGCGGAATATCGTTAATCTTTCTCTTGACATACTTCGTGTGGAGAAGTTCATGCGCTTTCTCCGAGCCCGGTTTTCCGAGGAACTCCTTGTAGAGCTTCTGGATGGACGGATTCTCGTGAGACTTGCGGATTTCCTTCTTCTTGTCGTTGCTGTACAGAGCTTTTGCTCTCAGCGCGCGATAGTCCTCGAAGTTGCGGATATGGCTCGGGACGATCGGCTGGCCGCCGCCGTTGATGCAGCCGCCCGGGCAGCCCATGATTTCAATGAAATGGTACTGCTTCTTGCCGGACTTCACATCGTTGAGCAGGGCACGCGCATTGGCAAGTCCTGATGCGACAGCAACATTGACATCGGTTCCGGCTACGTTGTAGGTAGCTTCCTTGATACCCTTCATGCCGCGGACTTCCTTGAAGTCAAGGTCCTCAAGAGGTTTCTTGGTGACCCATTCAACTGCCGTACGGAGAGCTGCTTCCATGACGCCGCCGGTTGCTCCGAAGATAACGCCTGCACCGGTGGATTCGCCGAGCGGATCGTCGAAGCCTTCATTCGGAAGGTTTGCAAAATCGATTCCCGCTCTCTTGATCATACGGGCAAGTTCTCTTGTTGTCAGCGCGACGTCGCAGTCCGGAACATTCTTGCCCTCAGACTGGTATTTACGCGTGATTTCAAATTTCTTTGCTGTACACGGCATGACGCCGACGACAAACATGTCTTTCGGATCAATGCCGGCTTTCTTTGCGAAATAAGTCTTCGCGATTGCGCCGAACATCTGCTGCGGAGACTTGCAGGAAGAAAGATTCTCACGCATATCCGGGAAATAATACTCGCAGAACTTGACCCAGCCCGGGCTGCAGGAAGTGATCAGCGGAAGCGGTCCGGTATGCTTCGTCAGTCTTTCAACGAACTCGTTCGCTTCTTCCATGATGGTCAGATCCGCGCCGAAGTCGGTATCGAAGACTTTGGCAAAGCCCATGCGGCGCAGTGCCGCGGCAAGCTTGCCTTCGCAGTCCGTACCGATCGGGAAGCCGAATTCCTCGCCGATGGTGGCACGTGTGGACGGAGCCGTCTGTACGACGACATATTTCTTCGGATCTGCCAGAGCTGCCTCGACCTTGTCCGAATCGTCCTTCTCATGCAGAGCGCCTGTCGGGCAGACCACGATGCACTGTCCGCAGTTGACGCAGTTGGTATCTCCCAGCGGTACATCGTAAGCGCATCCGATATGGGCCTTGAAGCCGCGGCCGTTCGGTCCGAGGATGCCGATGCCCTGTGTTACATCGCAGGCTGCCACGCAGCGGCGGCAGAGGATGCATTTGTTGTTGTCGCGGATCAGATGGACCGATGAATCATCGATTTCATAATGTGTCCGCTCGCCGTCATAATAATGGGAATCTTCGATGCCGAGGTCTTTCGCCAGCTTCTGCAGCTCGCAGTTCTCGGAACGGATGCAGGAAAGGCACTTCTGGTCATGATTGGAAAGAATCAGTTCCAGTGTCTTCTTGCGTGCTTTGACGACTTTTTCAGTGTTGGTCCAGACTTCCATGCCCTCGCTGACCGGGTAAACACAGGAAGCCATCAGCGACCTTGCGCCCTTGATTTCGACAAGGCACATGCGGCAGTCGCCTACTTCATTGATTCCTTTCAGGTAGCAAAGAGTAGGGATGTCGATATTCGCCTTGTGGGCAGCTTCCAATACGGTGGTGCCGGTAGGTACGGTTACCTCGACACCGTTGATTTTTAAAGTAATATCTGCCATTTTTCAGGTTCCTCCCTTTACTCTTTGTAGACGGCGCCGAACTTGCAGACGTCCATACAGGTGCCGCACTTGATACATTTCTGAGCATCGATTTCATGAGGCTGCTTGACGGTTCCGGAGATAGCTGACACCGGGCAGTTGCGCGCGCACATTGTGCAGCCGCGGCATTTATCCTTGTCGATGTGATAGCCGATGAGGGCTTTGCAGACGCCGGCCGGGCATTTCTTATCGACGATATGTGCCACATACTCATCATGGAAATAGCGCATCGTGGAGAGCACCGGGTTCGGAGCTGTCTGTCCGAGTGCGCACAGGGAGTTTTCTTTAATGGCATAGCAGAGTTCCTCGAGCTTGTCGAGGTCATCCATGGTTGCCTTGCCTTCCGTAATCTTGGTCAGGTATTCCAGCATGCGCTTCGTGCCGATACGGCAGGGTGCGCATTTTCCGCAGGATTCATCGACCGTGAATTCCAGGAAGAACTTCGCGATATCGACCATGCAGTTGTCCTCATCCATGACGATGAGTCCGCCGGATCCCATCATGGAACCGATCTTGATCAGGTTGTCGTAATCGATCGGGACATCAAGATTCTCAGTGGAAATGCAGCCGCCGGAAGGTCCGCCGGTCTGAGCCGCCTTGAATTTCTTTCCGTTCGGGATGCCGCCGCCGATATCGAAGATGATCTCGCGGAGCGTCGTGCCCATCGGGATTTCGACAAGTCCGGTGTTGTTGATCTTGCCGCCGAGGGCGAAGACCTTCGTGCCTTTTGACTTCTCTGTTCCCATCGAAGCGAACCATTCCGCACCCTTCATGATGATCTGCGGAACGTTTGCCCATGTCTCAACGTTGTTCAGGATGGTCGGTTTTCCAAAAAGTCCCTTGACTGCCGGGAATGGCGGTCTCGGTCTCGGCTCGCCTCTCTCGCCTTCAATGGAGTGCATGAGGGCTGTCTCCTCGCCGCAGACAAATGCGCCGGCGCCCAGACGGAGCTCGATGTCGAAATCAAATCCCGTGCCGAAGATGTTCTTGCCGAGCAGGCCGTATTTATGAGCCTGATCGATGGCGATCTGAAGTCTCTTGACGGCGATCGGGTACTCAGCACGGACGTAAATGTAGCCCTGTGAAGATCCGATCGTGTAGCCTGCGATAGCCATGCCTTCCAGAACGACATGCGGATCGCCTTCAAGGACGGAACGGTCCATGAATGCACCCGGGTCGCCTTCGTCGGCGTTGCAGCAGACATATTTCTGATCTGCGGCATTTCCCTTTGCGAACATCCACTTGCGTCCTGTCGGGAAGCCTGCGCCGCCGCGGCCGCGAAGTCCGGAATCAAGAAGGACTTTAATGACGTCATCCGGGGTCATTTCCGTCAGAACTTTTCCGAGTGCCTCATATCCGCCCGTTCCGATGTATTCCTCGATATTCTCCGGGTTGATGACACCGCAGTTCCGAAGGGCGATACGATGCTGCTTCTTATAGAAGTTCGTATCATTTAAAGAACGGACGCCTGTATCCGTAACGGTCTCGTCATAGACAAGGCGCTTGACAGGACGGCCTTTGAGAAGATGCTCTGTGACGATCTCCGGAACATCGGAATCTTTCACTCTCGTGTAAAGGGTTCCTTCCGGATAGACCATCATGATCGGGCCGAGTGCGCACAGTCCGTGGCAGCCCGTTTCAACAACCTGGACTTCATCTTCCAGGTCGTTCTTTTTCAGTTCGGTTTTCAGGGAATCAATGACCTTCAGACTTCCGGAGGACGTACACCCTGTTCCACCGCAAACCAAAACATGTGAACGATACATGAATAAGTCCTCCTCGTTTATTTATTCTTTGCGGAATTTTCCGCATCACGTACGGTATGAAGCATAAATTCGACGATCGGCTTTCCGCCTTCAAGATGTTCCTTGACGACGCGTTTCGCTTTATCCTTATCCATATGGACATAAGTGATCTTCGGCTTGCCCGGCTCATAGATCTCGACGATCGGCTCGTACTGGCAAAGTCCGATGCAGCCGGTCTGTGAAACCATGACATCCTTGACATGATCCTTCTGGACCTCATCGGAGATCTCCGTAAGAACCGGTCTTGCACCGGCTGCGATTCCGCAGGTTGCCATTCCGACAAGCACGCGGGTCTTGGCATTCTCTTCTTCACGAAGACCAAGCTGACCCTGCATCTTTTCGCGAATCGCTTTTAACTCTTCCAAACTCTTCATATCATTTCCTGCCTTTCTAAAGGTTTTGAATTCGTTTATTCTACCTGGCCGTGATCGACTTCCTGTTTATTTTCCGCAAGGTAGCTCAGGATGTACTCCTGGACCTCCGGTTCGGAAAATGGAACGTCTCCCAGGATTTCCCTCATTTCCCTGGTGTCAAGCGCAAAGGATTGACCGTCGTAGGAATAGGTATAGAGGAAATCTGTTTCAGGGTGATACACGACGAGCTGCTGTATCGTGTGACTGATATCGCCCAGCGGCATCCGGTCAATATTGGAATACTGAAAAGCCGCTCTTACATTTGTTCCTCTCCCGACTTCCGAGGCAATGGAGAAATCTCCGTTTGCCGCCAAAGCTGCCTGTTTGAGGAACGGCACTCCCAGTCCTACTTTCCTTGTCGTCCGTGTCGTGAAAAACGGATCTTCGACACGCTTTACCTGTTCTTCCGTCATCCCGCATCCGTCGTCGTCAATCGTCAGGACCATCGTATCTTTCACGGTGTCGATCGCGATTCCGATCCGGACCAGCGAAGCCTTTGCACGGGTTGAGTTCTCGGCAACATCAAGGATGCTGAGAGAAATTTCGGGCATCATGGTTTATTTGAAGGATTCAAGGATCGGTTTCAGTTTGTCAAGCGAAAGTCTCCCGTAGACTTCTCCGTTGATCATCATGGCCGGAGCAAGTCCGCATGCTCCCAGGCACCTGCAGGCTTCCAGAGAGAACTTGCCGTCTGATGTGCACTGTCCTCCCGCGATGCCGAGAAGTTCCTGAAGCTTCGAATAGATCGGTCCGGAGCTCTTGACGTAGCATGCTGTTCCTAAGCATACCTGAATTTTGTACTTGCCTTTTGGATTGAGTGAAAACTGTGAATAGAATGTTGAGACACCGTAGACTCTCTCCAGCGGAATCTGAAGCTTGTCGGAGATGATGGTCTGTACCTCAATGGGGAGATAGCCGTAAATTTCCTGCGCCTGCTGAAGCACCGGTACCAGACATCCCGGTTTGTCCTTCAGTTCTTTGATGACGGCGAGGAGGGCTTTTTCCTGCTTTGCGGTGCCTTTGAAGGGAACTGTAGAGATTGTTGACATAGAGGCCTCCTTGAATGTTGAATAAATTTTTAACAAAGCATGTATAGACATTTTAGCATAAATATGTCTGAAAATCCATATTTTCAAGCACTTTAGACAGATTTTTATTTTCTGCCAATATATTTTTGATTTTTGTATGCATGCCCTGTTTATGCTATACTGGACACGATATGACGACCCGATGCAAAAGGGGGAAAATGAAAATGACAATCAAAGATGTCATGGATATTACCGGCGCCAAAGTACTGACCGGGGAAGAGAACCTGAACCGGGAGGTTTTAAACGCCTTCGGCTCGGACCTGATGAGCGATGTGCTCGCCTACGCAAAAGACTGTTCCATCCTGCTGACCGGCCTTGCCAACGCGCAGGCAATCCGGACGGCGGACATGCTGGATATCGGCTGCGTCATTTTCGTACGCGGCAAAATGCCGGACGAACAGATGCTTGCCCTTGCCCGCGACAAGGACATGGTCGTGCTGCAGACCGGAAACTTCATGTTCACGACCTGCGGTCTCCTCTATAAGGCCGGCATTACCGGAGCATCGGTATGAGCGAACCTGCTGAACCGCTGGTCCTGAATTATAATGTCGTCAAAGATGACTACACCCGCGCCGGCGAAGCCTCCGGAGACGTCAAGAAAAAGCTTCGGATGGCAGGCGTCGATTCGGCCGTCATCCGCAAGGTCGCTATCTGCATGTATGAGGGCGAAATCAATATGGTCATCCATGCGGAAGGCGGCAGGATCAGGGTCGAGATCTTTCCGGACAGAATCCGGATGATCCTGATGGACAAGGGTCCCGGCATCAAAGACGTGAGCAAAGCTATGCAGGCCGGCTGGTCGACTGCTTCCGAAGAGGCAAGAAATCTCGGCTTCGGAGCCGGCATGGGCCTGCCCAACATGAAAAAGAATTCCGATACGATGGATATCGACACGGTTCTCGGACAGGGAACGACCGTGACGATGACCGTCAACTGCTGAACCAATAAAAAATATCCGGCAAAGGAGCTGAGGATTTGGCTGATCAGGTCAATACCTATTTTCACAGCGTCGGCATCGACAGAAACGCATGCAAGGGATGCATCCACTGCATCAAGTTCTGTCCTATGGAAGCCATCCGCGTCCGCAACCGCAAGGCGGTCATCACGGCGGAGCGCTGCATCGACTGCGGTGAATGCGTGCGCAACTGCAGTAACCATGCCGCACGCGCTACAGTCGACAATTTAAAAATACTCAGTACCCACAAGTACAATGTGGCACTGGCGGCGATGCCTCTCTTTGCACAGTTCAAGAATCTGGATGACCCGAACATTCTTCTGAACGCCATTTTGAATCTGGGATTCGACGACGTTTTTGAAGTGGCTCTCGGGGCTGAGATCCTGGCGAACCGTTCCAGGGATTTCATCGCGACCCATCAGGAGAACTGGCCGTATCTGAGTACGAACTGTCCGGCCATCGTGCGTCTCGTCCGCATGAGGTTTCCGAACCTGGCGGACCATCTTCTGCCGCTCCGGAACTCCACGGAAATATCCGCGCAGATCGCTCTGGCCCAGGCCATGGAGAAAACCGGTCTTCCGGAAGAAGACATCGGCATCATCGATATCGCCCCGTGTCCAGCGCACGTGGCATTTTCCCACGAGCCTCTCGGCATCAAAAAAAGCCATGTAACGGGGAACCTTTCCATCAAGGGAATCTATCCCCTCCTTCTCCGGGAAATGCCCAAAGTGCGTGACAACCCGAAGAAGCTTTCACGTGCCAGCTCGCTCGGACTGGGATGGCGCGCGGACGGCACCGGCGGCGGGTACATTTCCAATAACTATATCTCCGCCAGCGGCGTTTCGAACGTCGTGGAAATCCTGGAAGAGCTGGAAGACGACAAGATCGTCGGCTACGACTATCTCGATCTTTATACCTGCAACGGCGGGTGCGTCGGCGGCATGCTGAATGTGGAGAACCCGTACATCGCACGGGCGGACCTCCGCTCCGTGCGCGCCGCGATGCCGAAGAAGACAGCGAAAAATGACCTGCCGTTTGCCGGCGACATTTCCTGGACCAGCCGCATCCGCACGGACAACGTCTACAAGCTCGGCGACACCATGGTGGAATCCCTGCAGAGACTGGCCGCTGCCGAACAGATTCAGGAAGAATTCCCGGGTCTGGACTGCGGCTCCTGCGGCGCTCCGACCTGCAAGGCCCTCGCCGAGGACATCGTCCGCGGCAAGGCTTATAAGAACGACTGCATCTATTTCATGCGTGATCATATCCATGCGCTGACAAAGGAACTCAATACCATTTCCGACGAGATCAACACTTCCATCGCCGGGGAAAATGGGCACCCGACCCAGAAACAGGTCGAGAAGCTTCAGCATTACATCACCCAGCTGTGGGCCGAACTCAATGAGCTGGACAGCCGCTTCAAGCAGGAATCCTGAACGGCTTTTTCCGGAAATGAACCTGTAAGGGGGAAACGCAATGACCGTACAAGAACTGATCGATACCGGAGACTTCAAAGTCCTGAACCAGGGGGACGATCTTTCCGCGGAAATTACCAAAGTCTTCTGCTGCGACCTGCTGTCCGTCGCCATGAGCCATGCACCGGCAGGCTGCGCCTGGGTAACCGTCATGGGCAATATGAACACCCTGGCCGTCGCTTCCCTGACCGAATCCGCCTGCGTCATCATGGCGGAGAACACCGACATGGATGATGCGGGAATCGCGAAAGCTTCGCAGCAGGGCATCACCCTGCTGAAAACGTCCCTGCCGATTTTCGAGGCAGCCCTCAGCATCCATCAGAAACTCGGCTGACGAAAATGATCCCGATTTATTATGATTTCCATCTTCATTCCTGCCTCTCTCCCTGCGGATCCGAGGACATGACTCCCGCAAACATCGCCGGCATGGCTCTTGTGAACGGACTGCAGGCGTTTGCCCTGACAGACCACAACACGGCAAAGAACTGTCCGGCGGCCGCTGCGCACGCAAAGGAATACGGCCTTACCTTTCTCCCGGGAATGGAACTGACGACCCAGGAGGAAGTTCATGTCCTGTGTCTTTTTGCCAGAGTCGAAGATGCGCTGGCTTTCGATTCCTATGTCCACGAGCGCATCCAGCCGGTTGAGAACAAGCCGGATTATTTCGGACATGAAACCATCATGAATGAAAAGGACGAACCGGTCGGGGAGGAGCCTCTGCTTCTGATCAACGCCACGACGATTTCTTTCGATTCTCTCCAGGACCTCGTCGAGAAATACGGCGGCGTCATGGTGCCGGCCCACATCGACAAGTCTTCCAATGCCCTTTTGGCCAACCTCGGCTTCGTTCCGCCGGACAGTCATTTTACGACGGTCGAATATGCGCATATCGAAAATGCGGAACGGCTGGAAAAAGAAAACCCTTATCTTGTTTCCTGCCGGAAGATCACCGATTCGGATGCCCATTATCTGGAAAATGTCAATCAGGCTGTGAACATCCTCCATGTAAAAGAGAACACGCCGGAGGCCATTCTCGAAGTCCTGCGATCAGGACGCTCAAAACGGACAGAATGACGTCTTCGTTGCTTGAACAGGAAAGAGGGCTGTGCTAGAATTCACTTTGGCACAGTTTTTTTATTTCATCACAGGAGGAGGGTTTTTATCATGAAAAAGTATGCTGCTGAATTTATCGGAACAGCCGTTCTTACACTGTTCGGCTGCGGGTCCGCAGCAATCTCCGGAGGCGTAACGGGTGTTCTCGGCGTTTTCGGAATTGCGGCAGCCTTCGGTCTGTCAATCGTGGCTATGGCTTATGTCATCGGAGACGTTTCCGGATGCCACATCAATCCTGCCGTTTCACTCGGTGTTTTCCTGAACGGCGGCATGAGTGCAAAAGATTTCATCGGCTATATCATTTCTCAGATTCTCGGAGGCCTCTTCGGCGCTCTTCTGCTTTTTGCCATCATGACGAACTGCACCGGAATCGATGTCGCTTCCAACGGTCTCGGAACGAACGGCTATGACAGTGCTTCCTATGTCGGCCTGAATGCCGGCGGTGCTTTCCTGGTGGAAGTGATTCTTACTTTCGTTTTCGTCTTTACGATCCTCGGTGTTACGGCCCATGTCAAGAATTCACGCATCGCCGGTCTGGTCATCGGACTGACTCTTACGTTTGTTCACATTCTCGGCATCCCGCTGACAGGAACTTCTGTCAACCCGGCACGTTCATTCGGACCGGCTGTCGTTTCCGCTATCTTCGACGGCGGCGCTGCCTTCTCCCAGGTCTGGGTATTCATCCTCGCTCCGCTTGTCGGCGCAGTCCTTGCCGCCTTCCTTTACAGGCTGATCTGCAAGCAGGATGATACGAAGCAGGAAGCAGCCTGAAACGGGCTCTTTCCGCTCTGCATAACGGACAGCCGTATAAGACAGAGCTGCTCTGACACGCTTGCTTCTGCCGTTTCTGCACTCGCCGATGGATGGGCTGCTCCGAAAACTCAGCGGGCTCCTTTAAACAATAACGGTCATCCGAGAGGGATTCTCTCTCGGATGACCGTTATATTTATGAGAATGAGCCCGCTTCAGACAATTCTGCGCAGCCCATCGCATCGTGCAGAAACAGCAACGAAGCTGGCGCTATCGTCAGAGCAGCCCTGTCTCATCCGTCTGTCTGTGGGACATCTTAATAAAGCCCGCTAATCTCCGGTTCAGCCCATCTCAGGCCTTGCCGCTTGCGCTGACAGGAGTCGGACGTGCGGAATCGAAGACCGTGCTCACGTCGAACATGTCCTCAAAGACATTCGTCTTCGCTTCGCCGGAAAGAGCTCTCCACATCTGGAGTCCGTCGCAGTCGATACGTCCCTGACGGCAGTAGCGGTCGCGGATCTGGACCCAGTATTTATTCGATGCATCGACATTTGCGTAGAAATTATAGCCCTGGCCCTGATAATACGCGTAGACCGCGTTCGTAGAAGCATCATAATCATGCCAGTTTCCGATATCATTTCCATGGGCAAAAATAATCGTGTCCGTCGTACCCACGATGTTCGAGACATTGGCAATCCATTTCTCATTGTCGGCCTGAAGCGTCTCGACGCTCTTGCCGGTAACGCTCAGATGCCCCCAGGTATGGTTGGCGAATTCCCAGCCGTCCTCCTTGCATTTGTCCGCGATTTTCTTTGCCTCGGCAATCTCCTGCTGCCTTGCGGCTTCATCGAATCCGGGATGCTGGTTCAGCCAGGCAACCTGGTCAGACTGCAGGTTCTGGCGCTTCACGTAATCTTCATCCGTCCGGTAACCGAAGCAGCCGTTGTAGCCCGTCATGGCAAGAAGCCCTCTCGCCCCTTTATAGGACGCATCCGGGTGCTCCTTCAGGAAGGTATTCATGCGGGGCACGACATCATAATCTCCGACCGATACATTTCCCTTTTCATCGGTATACTCGCATTTCACATCGCCGTTCTCATCGAGGACTGCCTTGTCGGCATAGCCTTTCTGATCGTAGCTGTGGTAGTAGCTCCAGTCATCAACGGAAAGCACATAGGGATGCTTGCCCGCCGGAAGCATCAGGCTTTTATTCTTCTTGAAATGAACCGTCCCATCGGCATCGGTCGTCTGCGTCACCAGATCGCGCATCCGGACAAGGACGTACCCGTTGTCGTACATCTGCTGCGTAATCTTATCGAATTCATCGATGGTCGTCATCCAGGCATTGATGCCCGCCACGGTGCTTTCCCCCCACACGCCGGTGTCGAAAGCCCTCGCCGTGCTGACAATCAGGGAATGATAGAAAATGTGGGGAACGGTCGTGACGTCAACTGCCTGCAGGGTCGTCTTGGCGACCGTATACTTGGCGATGGCATCGATGACTTCGGAATCCGAATCATAATTCGGTGCTGTCTGCAGAAGGGCGATTGCCCCGTCGTAATCATACCCCGCCGCGATGGTTTCCGCCTGGGAAATGAGAGCGCGGTTCGCAGCGATCTGCGACTCTTCCGCCGCGATCTCAGCCGCCTTCTCCGCCTTCTCTTCCGCCTTCTGCTGATTGCCCGCAGTGATGCCCATCGTCACAATCCAGATTGCGACCCCGATTGCGACAAACACACCGAGCAGAAGAAGCGTGCGCATCAGGATGGTCTTCCTGCGCCTGCGCTCCCGTACCGCCAGCTGTTCTTTTGTAAGCTTCTTTTTTTCCATGTGCCCATTATAGCATCTTCCCTCCGCCCGAAACAACTCTTTCCGGACAATGCAAAACAACTCCCCCTCCTTCTTGCACCGCAGGGGGATTTCTGCTATGATGAATGGACTGAATCATTTGTCATACAGGAGGAAACGAAAGTGCCGGTTTGGGGGATATTACTGATCATATTAGGTGTTGCGGCAGCCGTTCTTCTGACGCTGTATCTGGTCGGCAGACGCATGCAGAAGAAGCAGGAAGCTCAGAAAGAACAGATCGAAGCGATGAAGCAGACGACCACGATGCTGATCATCGACAAGAAGCGGGTGCGCCTGAATCAGTCCGGCCTTCCGCAGATTGTCATTGACCAGACGCCGAAGCTGATGCGCCGCAGCAAGCTTCCGATTGTCAAGGCGAAGATCGGTCCGAAGATCATGACCCTTGTCGCGGATGAGAAGATTTACGACTTGATTCCTGTCAAAAAAGAAGTGAAGGCAGACGTCTCCGGAATCTACATCGTCGGAGTGCGCGGACTGCGCGGGCCTCTGGAAGCAAAACCGAAGAAACAGAGCTTCGGTCAGAAAATGCGCAGCAGGCTTACGAAAGCTCAGGATAAAGCTGCCGAACTTGACAAGGCAAAGAATGCTTCAGGGAAAAACAAGAAGAAAAAATAGAAAAGTGAATTGAATATTGATTTCTGAGAAATATGTCCCGCATTCCGGGACGCGGCCCTTCAGCCTTCCGTGCTGTAATCCGCGTCAGGGGTGCGGGATTCTGCTGTCAGATGAAGACTGCAGTCTGCCACATGCTCTTCATTCATGGACAGGGCATATTCGATCTGAAGCGTGAGGCGGTCTGCCTCTTCCTTCAGGTCAATGTCCGTCGTCGCGATTCCCATTTCAATCGTGCCGTACGGAGTCGTATAGTAAGTCAGGTTCGCTTTCCCTTTTTCAAAAATCATATCGACATCCGCAGTTCCGGACTTGTGCACTTCGACATGTTCGGGGTTCATCGTGATGACATTATGCGTCTTTTCCTGAAATCCTTCCAGGACTTCATCGTACTCCAGGACATGACTTCCGTTCCGGAAAACATAGTCTCCGAAAGTCACGACTTCAATCGGCTCCTCAGAAGGGTTCTCTCCCGCTTCTTCTCCTCCTCCGAGCAGCATCTGTATTCCTTTTACGCTTACCAGTACATCTTTTTTCAACTTTCATTCCTTTCGGCAAATGAATCAGTAGCGGTCGATCGGTATCATTTTCGCCGTTTTTACATCGATGGGCAGAATCGAATTGGCAAAATCCGCAAAGCGCTCCGCATCGTCGCTGACAAAGAACTTATAGGGATAAGGCTCATCTTTCCCGGGCACTTCCCCGTTCAGCAGATTCTCTTTTTTCAGCAGTCCGGCCAGTGCCTGCGCAGTTTCATACGCCGGGTTGACCAGCGTAATTCCGTCGCCGATCAGTCCGTGGATCTCACTCCGGAGAAGCGGATAATGCGTGCATCCCAGAATCAGCGTATCGATGTCTTTCCCGAGGATTTCCTTCAGATAGCGCATAATGATTTCATCGGTGACAGGATCATGCGTCCATCCTTCTTCAACGAGCGGAACCAAAAGCGGGCAGGCTTCCCCGATAACGGTAATGTCCGGGTCAATCCTGTGGATCTGGCGGGTATAGGCTCCGGATCCGATGGTTGCCTTGGTTGCAATGACCCCGACGCGCTTATTTTTCGTTGCTTTGACCGCCATCAGGGCCCCCGGCTCTACCACGCCCAGCACCGGCACTCCGGCCTGGTCACGAATTTCATCGAGAGCCATGGCGGAAGCAGTGTTGCAGGCAATGACGATTGCCTTGATATTCTGTGTCTGCAGGAAACGCATGATCTGTTCCGAATAGCGGACCACCGTTGCCTTCGATTTATTTCCGTAAGGAACCCTTGCCGTGTCTCCGAAGTAAACGATTTTTTCGTTGGGAAGATTCCTCATGATCTCCCGTGCGACGGTCAGGCCTCCGAGTCCCGAGTCAAATACTCCGATCGGTGCACTTGCATTATTTCCCATTATCTGTCTCCCTGATGCTGCTGTTGATTGCCTGTCTCTGATTGTCGATATGAAGTGCCGTGACTCTCATGGCTTCTTTTGCGTCGTGTGCCGTGATCGCTTTTGTAATCTCGCTGTGTTCTTCCACGAGCGAATTCAGGACGGCATGTTCCTTCAGATATTCCACACGAAAACGATACATCTGTTCCCGGAGATTGTTGAGGATCTGGATCAGCCGCCGGTTCTTGGTCGCCGTATAAATGACATCGTGAAAAGCGACGTCTGCTTCCGCAAGAGCAGTCAGGTCGCCCGAATCGATCAGGGCCGCAAATTCCCTCTCCCGGTTTTTCAGATCGACTGCTTCGGACGGAGTGATGCGCTGACACGCTTTGTCCGCCGCCAGAAGTTCCAGCGACTTCCGGACTTCCAGAACGTCATTGAGTTCCTGCACGGTAATCTTGGATACCTGCGCTCCCTTGCGCGGGATCATCACGACAAGCCCTTCATGCTCCAGCTTGCGGATTGCCTCGCGGATCGGCGTACGGGAAACGCCCAGCCGGTTGGCCAGCGTTATTTCCATCAGCCGTTCACCCGGCTTGAATTCTCCTTTCAGAATCGCCTTGCGAAGGGTCATGTAGACCACTTCCCGGAGCGGAAGGAATTCATTCATGTTGATATCAAGATTATCTGCCATTTCGTAAACCTCCGTTATTGTACGGCCGTGTCACGAACGGCCTCTGGGAAAGTTTCTGCCTCAGGATTTCCTTCTTTGCTTCATATGCTTTTTTCTCATCTTCGAAAATGCCGAAGACGGACGGCCCGCTGCCGCTCATGATGGCGCACAGGGCACCGTTTTCTTTCATGATTCTTTCAATCTTCGCGATGTCCGGGACTTTCGGACCGGTCACCCTCTCGAGGATATTCTCGCATTTCGCTGCCAGCTTATGCAGGTCATTCGCATTCAGGGCATCCAGCATTCCGAGAATATCCGGATGGTGCTTGATCCGCTCCATTTCAAGCTGCTCAAAGACCTTCTTCGTCGAAACCGAAACATTCGGTTTGGCAATCAGAATAAAGCAGGAAGGGATCGGATGGATCTGCGTCAGGACTTCGCCGATTCCCTCCGCCAGCGCCGTGCCTTTCATGATGCAGTACGGAACATCGGCTCCGATTTTCTTTCCCCTGCGCATCAGCTCTTTTGGCTGAAGACCGAGTCCGAACAGTTTATTCGTTCCGATCAGCGCGGCCGCCGCATCCGCAGATCCTCCGGCAAGTCCGGCGGCTACCGGAATGAATTTCGTCAGCCGGATCAGAAGGCCGTCTTCTTTCACGTTGAATTCTTCCATGAGCAGGGCTGCGGCCCGTACCGCCAGGTTTTTATCGTCTGTAGGGATATAGGGAATATCCGCCTCCAGACGGATTCCCGGCTTTCCCGCCGTGACCTTCATTTCCACAAGGTCATGCATCGCTACTGTCTGCATGATCATGCGGACCTCATGGTATCCGTCCTCTCTTTCGCTGACAACATCCAGCCCGAGATTCACTTTGGCAACAGCTTTGATAATCATGTAAACCGCCCGAAAAGCCTTCTCTGATTGTACAGAAAATGGCGTTCTTGTTTTTTGTATACAAAATAATTATACATACAAAGTAACAGATATGCAAGTCTGTTGTAGAACGGGAATACATCTGAAACGGAGAAATGGCTTGCTGTTTCAAATGCACAAAATGGATTTATTCAAATTGCGAATAAATAAATGCAAAGCACCGGGCAAATGAGAGATTCATTTGCCCGGTGCTTTGCATTTCCGCAGTCATCCGGTAAAACCTGCCGGTTATGTATTTCTGTCCATAATAACCTTGAGCTCTTCTGCCGTTGGCTTTCTGCCCATACACCTGTGGAAATACACGAGTTCTTCTGCAGTAGCCTGGTTAACGTACAGGCCGTCAAAGTTATAGGTGTCTCTTGAAAATATATTATATGTATATTTTATTCCTACCTGATCATACTCTGATTCACTATACTTGTCTGTCCCGACGAATCCGCCCGCAACACCTTCCAAATCTTTTTCATCAATTTTCTTCTCTTCGTTCATTTTTCTCCTTTTCACAGCAACAGTTATTTTACATGATGATTGAAAAGCGATGCTTCTGTTTTCATTTGCCTCATAACCGGCAATCTACAACAAAACTGAAACAAAAAGAAAAAATATTCAGCAAAGAGATTCGGCATGTCCCGTTTCAATTTCTTGCGAAACACGCCTGTTTTCGCTATAATGACAGTATGATACGTTTAATCATCGGTGTTCTTTTTGTAGTGGTTTTTCTCATTGTCTCCATCCCGATCCAGCTTGTCGAACTGATTGTCAAAAAAATCAGTCCGAACGCGGCAGAAATGTCGCAGCTGCGGATCGTGCAATGGGCTTTTAAAGTTCTCATTTTTTTATCAGGGGCTAAGGTCACGCTGATCGGCGAGGAAAATATCGCACAGGATGCACCGGTGCTCTATGTCGGAAACCATCAGAGTTTCTTCGACATCATTATTTCCTACAGCCTGATGAAAAACCGGACAGGATATATCTCAAAGCAGACGATTGGAAAAATTCCGGTCCTGAACGTCTACATGAAGCGGATGCACTGTCTTCTGCTGGACCGCAGCTCAATGGCCGACGGCTTCAAGATGATTTCCCGGGCAGCCTCCTTTGTCAAAGAAGGCGTATCGATCTTCATCTATCCGGAAGGGACGCGGAACAAATCGGGCGATGAAACGAATCTCGCCCCGTTCCATGACGGATCCTTCCTGATTGCCTCAAGGGCAAGATGTCCGGTCGTGCCGGTCAGTTTCAACAACACGGAGGCTCTTTTTGAGAGGCATCTTCCGTTCCTGCGTCCGGCCCATGTAGTCGTGGAATTCGGGAAGCCGATTTCGATGGACTCTCTCGACCGCGAACAGAAACGGCATGTCGGAGAATATTTCCGGAAGATTGTCCTGGATATGGTTCTGAAAAATCAAAAACTGGTCTGACCATTTCCCGATCATCTTCCATCTGTCTGATTGAAACTGTGTCCGGCCTCTGCCGGGAGTGCCTGTATGAGCAAACATGGGCGTTCCTGCCCTGAGTTTCGATGATTACTGAGCAAAAAATCCCCCTCTTCGAGGACCGTTCAAGCGAAGCGCGTTCCGCAGAAGAGGGGGATCTTATTTTTTGCGAAGCAATCATCAGAAACTCGTGGCAGGGTTGCCCGTTTGAGCATACAGGTACTCCCGGCAGAGGCCGGCTGCAGATTTCAGCCAGAAACCGGCTGCAGATCTCAGGCAGTGACCGGAGTCAGATTTTAAACGGACTTCGTCAGAAGCTCCACGATTTTCTCGAAATGCATGAAGTGCGATGCCTTGACCAGGACCGTATCGTCCGCCTGCAGAAGCGCCGGCAGGTCTTTCGCCATCTCATCCGCGTCGGAAAACTCCTTCACTTCAATGGCCGTATTTTCTTTCCGGATCTCCTCTCCGATCAGGGACGCAAGCGGGCCTGCCGTAATGACCAGGTCCAACGGCATTTCCGAGGCAGCCTGACCGACTTCGCGGTGAAGCTCCTTCTCATTTTTTCCGAGTTCGCCCATGTCGCCGAGAATCGCGACCTTTCGTCCGTCCGCATGGCTCAGGACCTTCAGTGAAGCTTTCATCGACATGGGGTTGGCATTGTAGCAGTCATCAATCACAGTCCTGCCGCCGTTCTTCAGAATATGGAAACGCCCGGACAGGGACTCCAGCGATTCAATTCCCTTTTTGATCTGGCGGTTTGTTTCGCCCCAGAGAGAACCTACGGCTGCTGCCGCACAGGCATTCATCACCATATGCTCTCCCGGAATCGGGACCGTCACATGAAAGGTCGTGCCGTTCAGATGAATCCTGCAGGAAATGCCTTCCAGTCCGAGCGGCTTCACTTCATCTGCCCAGACGTCATTGTCCGGACTCATGCCGAAGAAAATGGGCTTCTGTCCTTTTACTTCCCTGACTGTCCGGAGCTTGTCATCGTCTCCGTTCAGCACGGCCCTGCCGCCGTCTTTCAGGAAATCAAAAACTTCCGTTTTCGCCTTCAGCACTCCGTCCCGGTCTTTCAGGAATTCCAGATGGCAGGTACCGATGTTCGTAATGACCGAGGTCGTCGGCGGTGCAATGGATGCGAGAACGCTCATCTCTCCGAAATGGCTGATTCCCATTTCCAGAACCGCGATCTGATCCTCTTCCGTCAGACGGAAAATCGTAAAGGGCAGGCCGAGATCATTGTTGAAGTTTCCAAGGGTCTTCAGGGTCCGGTACTTCTGCGAAAGGACTGAAGCGATCATTTCCTTCGTGCTGGTCTTGCCGACCGAACCCGTGACCGAAACGACCGGCGTGCCGAGCGACTGCAGATAGAATGCCGCGATTTTGCGCATCGCGTCCGTCGTCGATTTCACGTAAATAAACGGATGCCCCTTCGCCGCCGTCTTTTTCTCCGTCAGCGTGACAAGTGCACCTTTCTCCATGACCTGGGAAATGAAGCTGTGCCCGTCGGCTTTCTCGCCTTTTATCGGTATGAAAAGACAGCCGGGCTTTGCTTCCCTGCTGTCTGCCGTAACGCTCGTAATCTCCCTGTCGGCAATCTCATACGGCCCGAAGTAATCGGCGCCGCATGCCTTGATAATATTCCTGATCGTCAGATTTTTCATATTCTACCTGTCTTTATTGAAATGCTGTCATTTTTCTTATTCTGAATATTTCTTCATCGATACCCGGATCAGCTCTTCGCAGAGCGTCGGATAATCCATCCCGGTCTGTGCCGCTTCCTGCGGCATGAGGGAGGTCGGCGTCATGCCCGGCAGCGTATTTGCCTCCAGGCAGTAGACATCTCCGTTTTCATTCATCATGAAATCAAACCGTCCGTAGGCATCCAGCGCAAGGGTACGGTACCCGGCTTCCGTGTAGCGCTGCATCATTTCCGCAGTCTTATGCGGGATATTGGCCGGGCAGGTCTCGATCGTCGATCCGGGAGTGTATTTATTCTTATAATCATAGAAACCCTTGATCGGAGCTATCTCAATTACCGGAAGCGCATGGCCGTCGATGACGCTGACGGAAAATTCTCGTCCTTTGATATAGTCCTCAACGACGATTTCATCCTCCAGCCTGAAGGCCTCTTTCAGTGCTTTTTCGTATTCTTCCTGCGTATAGACGATGCGGACGCCGACCGAGGATCCGCCGTTGCACGGCTTGACCACGACCGGGAATTTCATCGTGTAGGCTTCGATATCCGTCAGATAGCTTTCTTTCTTCAGCATGACTCCGTGAGGCGTCGGAATATTGGCATCCCTCAGCATGATCTTCGTAATGCCCTTATCCATGGCGATTGCCGAACCCACATGGCCGGTGCCGGTATACTGGATTCTGAAAAGATCAAAGGCTGCCTGGACCTTTCCGTTCTCACCGTTTTCACCGTGAAGCGCCAGAAAAACGATATCGCTGGCCTTGCAGATTTCCAGGACATTCGGACCGAAGAAGGCACGGGAAGCATCTGCCTTCATTTCCTCGATCTTATCATTGAAGGCGCTGATGTCAGCCGCCGCCCTGTCCACGTCATAGTTTTCCGGAAACGCATCGTTCAGATCCGCTTTGGCATCTCCGCAGAAAACATCAACCAATACGGCGCGATGGCCCTTCGTCCTCAGTGCCTTGCATACGCCTGTCCCCGAAACGATTGAGATTTCCCGTTCCGTGGAAATTCCTCCGCACAGTACCGCAATATTCATTTCCGATTCCTCCTGCTTGTCAAACGCTTTCCGGCCTTCATGCCGGCCGCCTGATCAGATGACCAGGTCTGTTGCTTTCTGATAAATGAGTCCCCTCGTTTCGCAGAACGAAAACATTTCCTCTTTATAGAGAACCGGCAGGGCCCATGAAAGGCCGCACCCTGCAGAGACAGCAGAAGGCGTCGGAATGATCCTTCCGGGCATGCCTTCCTCCCTGCATTTTGCTTCCAGTGCCATGGCATCGGTCGTTGCCGCAAAACTGAGAACCGTCATGAGTTCTTTTTTTCGCATTTCAGTATCCGAAGTCCTCGCCGATCAGAATGACCTTGATCTTCTTCGGAGGATTGCATCTGCGGATCCTTTCAAAATAATTGCAGATGGAATCCGGCGAATTGCAGTCTGCGCAGATGCCCGTCATCTTGCAGGGCGTCTTGATTTCAAATCTCTGCGCATTGGTCGTCGCCGCAACTGCACGTGCCCTGGCCATCGCATCCATGACCGTCGGCATGACCTTCTTCATGCTCGCCACGATAATGACCGATTTCGGTCCGAACGTCATGGCCGCGATCCGGTTGCCGTTTCCGTCGATGTTGATCAGCTGGCCGTCTTCCGTAATGGCATTTGTCCCGCTGATGAAGACATCTGCAAAGAAGGCCTGCCTCATCAGGTCAAGCCGCTCTTCCCTGCTCTTCGCCTTATCCCGGTCAATGGTCTTGTATTTTTCACGGATGACATCCATGAGACCGATTTCCTCGGCGGTCATGCAGCCGCCCCAGGAAATGACATCGGTCTTCTTAATCAGCGACAGGGCTTTCTTCTTCGCTTCTTCGCCTGTCGCACAGTAATAAGCATCGAAATACCTTGCCTTCAGAGCGGCAACGACTTTCTTTCCCGCCTTTTCATTGCGGTCCGTTACTGGTTTTCCGGCCATGGGAATCCTCCTTCTTTCAAACAAAAGAGGGGGTTTCATCCCCCTCCTTCGGGCAGTTTCACTGCCTTTTATCATAGTTCTTTTTCAGCAGAACCGCAATATGAAATTGTCCGACCCTGACCGGATCTCCGCTCCTACAGCTGAAGCACGATGGAAATGATGCAGAGCATTCCTCCGCCGATGGCATAGGCTTTATGGCTCGGTGTCGGGCCGAAGCTCCTTCCGCTGAAGTAGCCGACCGCTGCAAAGATGGCCGTGCCCATGGCAATCGCAATGACCATATACAGGAAATTGTACGTCATGATTCCGCAGACGACTCCTGCCAGCAGGGCATTGATGCACTGAAGCAGTGAAATCTTTAAATCTGTCCGGATATCCACCTCATCCATGCGGTGCTCGGTCATTCCGTTTTTCTTAAAGGCCTGGATCAGCATTCTGACTCCGATGGCTGCGAGCAGGACGCCGGCAAATGCATGCACCCAGAAGGCCGAGTGTTCTGTCGTTCCGTTCTGAAGCAGCAGGCTTCCCAGCCAGTAGCCGACGCAGGCCGATGCCAGCTGGAGGGCAGCACAGGAAGCGACGATTTCCGCAACCTTCTTATCAAATTTTACCAGCAGGGCACCGCGGTTGCACAGCGCCCCGAAAATGTCCAGGGACAGGGCGACGGCAATCATGATGATAAACAGGGCATGCATCATTTCTTCCATGTTCCCTATGCCTCCGTATTGTCTGCCTTGATGCTGTCCGTCTTGATGATGAACTTGACAGCTGAAGTCTCGCCCTGAGCCGCGCCCGTAAAGGTCGTATAGTTTTCAGCCGCTGTCTTCATTTCATCAAATTTGTCTTCAAGAGTCTTCGCATCCGTATTATACAGATCTGCCAGTTTCTGAATCCCTTCCGTGTTGAACTTGAGAACGCCGTCCTTGAGTTCGACGGAGCCTGACAGGAGTTTGGCAATGCCGTCCGCCAGCGTCTGGGCACCTGAGGAAAGCTGCGCCGCACCGCTCTTCAGTTCGGACGACTTGCTGTCCAGTGTCGATGCACCGGATGCTAAAGTATTTGCGCCGTCCTGCAGCGTATTCAGACCGCTGTTCAGTGAAGAAGCTCCATTGCTGAGCGTCGAGGAGTTGCTGTCCAGTGCCGCCGTGCCGGCTGCCAGCTGCGATGCGCCGGAGTTCAGCGTATTGAGTCCGGATGACAGACTGGAAGCACCGCTGGTCAGAGCGGAAGAATTGCTGTTCAGGGTCGAAGTGCCGGAAGCAAGCTTGGAGGCACCCGTATTCAGAGTGCTGAGGCCGGATGCCAGAGTTGATGCTCCGGAAGTCAGTGATGAAGAATTATTATTCAGAGTTGTCGTTCCCGCAAACAGCTGTGCTGCTCCTGATGCAAGAGCCTGAGCACTTGATGCCAGAGTATTTGCTCCGCTGGTCAAAGCCGAATTATTTCCTGCCAGTTTCGCGGTTCCTTTCTGCATGGCCTGAAGATTTGCAAGCAGAGAAGCAAGTCCGCTGTTCAGGTTGCCGGAAGAAGCACTCAATGTTGTCAGCGCATCCTGCATGCTCTGCGTTCCTGCCTGCAGTTCTGCCGCACCGGAATATAAATCCTGAACGCCGGAAATCAAAGCATCCAGTGAAAGCATTAAGGAATTTTTGATCACATCAGGATCCGTACTTGCCGTGTCGTTGCTCAGTGCAGCCACCAGATTCTGGAGCGGAGCAACAATCTTTGCAAGAACGTCCGAAATCCCGGCAGCTACACCCGCAGCTCCGCTAAGCAGTCCCGGTGAAGTTCCATTATCAGCAAGGGCTGCCTGGGTCTGATCAATGACAGAATTGGCTCCCATGCCTTCTGCACATTCAACCAGTGCCTGCACATTTTGCGTAGTTGCACCGCCCTGGGCTTCGACGGCTGCTTCCAGATCCTGAAGCTTTTCACTTGTTGCCCCTGAATTACTTTGTTTTGCTGTATCCAGTGTGCTGTTCAGCGATGTCAGGCCAGTTTGAACAGCATCCGCTCCGCTTTGGATCGTGCTCAGATTTGCGGAAAGATTTGCGACATACTGCGATATACCGCTCAAGGCTGTACTTAACCCGTTTTTATATGTATTTAATGAATCCTCAAGTTTTGTGATGCCTGCCGCAAGAGTTGCAGCACCGTCATTCAACTGGTACGATCCGGACTCTGTAACATCTCCTGTTGCACTGTCCGTTGTTTTTGAACCGGCTGCAGCGTCAACACCGGCTGTATAGGTTTCCGCTCCCTGTACAAGAGCCGGCAGGTTCTTATCATCAATTATTTCTTTGAGTCCGCTGTCTACTGCTGATACGCCTGATGTATAATCCTGGATTCCGGATGCCGCGGATGCCGCTCCGCTTGCCAGCTTGCTTGCCCCTGAACTCAACGAAGAAGCTCCGTCATTTGCGCTGGAAACTCCCGCCGTGTAGCTTGAGACTCCGCTTGCAAGCGCTGCTGCACCGGTCGCTGCAGAAGAAGCCCCGCTTGCCAGCTGCTGTGCACCATCATTCACATCCGAAACACCGCTGGTATAAGTGCTGACGCCGTTCGCCAGCGTCGCCGCGCCGGTCGCTGCGGAAGATGCTCCGCCGGCCACCTGCTGTGCACCGCTGTTCACGCTGCTGACGCCTGCCGTATAGGAATTGACTCCGTTCATGAGAGTGGCTGCACCATTTGCCGCCGTTGCACAGCCGAATGACAGTGACGCTGCACCGCTGCTGACCTGGGAAACACCGTCCGTGTACTGGCTGACGCCGTCGGACAGGGAAGAGGCACCGCTGGTCAGAGTCGGCATGTTATCGCTTGCTTCCTGGATTCCGTCGTTCAGGTCGGAAGCGCCGTCTGCCAGCTTATTGCCGTCATCCGAAAGTTCCGTTACCTTGCTGTCCAGATCATCCGAAGCGCTGTCCGCATCTGCCGTGTCTTCGTCTATCGTGCTCTGTACATCCGTCAGCAGATTGGAGAAGACCATCGTCATGCACATGCCCATTTCAAATTTATCGGCATCCATCGTGATTTCAACGGAATCCGGGATATCCAGATCCGTAATCTTATCTCTGATTTTCTGAAGGGAATCGGAGGAGTCGCTGTCCGAAGCCTGGTCCACGGCATCCGTCGCGGTCTCCTTTGCAGACTGCAGACTTTCGTTCATGCCCGGGAAAGCCATGCCGACGACAACCGTATTCTTGCCTTCGGAAACGACCGAGCCGTGATCGACCGATACGTTGCTCACGTTGTCATTGGAAAATGCAATGCCGGTAACGGCCGTGAACGGTACATATACATCTCCGCTCTTTGCTGTATTCGTATAATCAATATGGATCCTGACCTGACCGCTCTGTCCTGCAATGTCTTCCGGCTGAACCTGCTGGTCATTCAGATAGTAGGTAATGCTCTCGCTGACAGGCGGCTGCTCCGAAGTGCTGCCCTGATAGAAAATGTCCGATCCGTCTGCGTTCCAGGTCAGCGTATCTCCGTCTTCCGTATAAGTCTCATTTCCCTTGACGTTCGTGATATCGGTCAGGGAAGTGGAATCGGTAAGCGTGCTGGCCTTATCCGTATTCTTCAGCCAATTGCTGACCGTGATGTTTTTCGTATTGCCGCTTGCGTCGGTAAAGACATAGACTGTCTCTTCCTTGTCGACACCATCCGTTGATCCGGTATTTCCGACCGCGCTGTCGATTGCGGACGTAATCATATTTTCTTCAGACGAAGCTTCCGTCGATGCGGAATCCGTATCCGCCGAAGACGTGCTCTGCGCCGCGCTTCCCGATCCGCAGGCGGCAAGTCCCACCGCCATGCTTCCCGAAAGAACGACAGCCAGTAATTTTTTCATTTTGCCTTTCATGTTTTTTTCCTCCTGTATGAAAATGAATCCGTTCCCAATTTCTGATCGATTCGTTCCGTCTATGCCGCTTCATGCATTTTATGCACATGCAGTTTTTTTCTTCCCGTGGTCTCCGGAAGGAAACCTTTGCTGGTCCGCACGATGACCGGATCAAACAGCGTCAGGATTGCCGGCAGCACCGTCATGACGGTTACCATCGAGATCAGGGCTCCCCGTGCCATCAGAATGCACATCGAGGAAATGATGCTGATGTTGGAATACATGCCGACTCCGAAAGTCGCCGCAAAGAAGGAAAGCCCGCTGACGAAAATACTCTGCAGGGAAGTCGTATGCGCAATCGTGATGGCATCGACCTTTCCTTTTCCGAGGCTCCGTTCCTTCTGGTAGCGGCTGGTCATCAGGATTGCGTAATCGACTGTCGATCCCAGCTGGATCGTCCCGATGACAATGGAAGCAATGAACGGAAGCTTCGTGCCCGTGAATCCCGGAATGCCCATATTGATGAAGATTGCAAACTCGATCGTCGAAACCAGAAGCACCGGCAGGCTGAACGATTTGAAGACGAACAGCACGATCAGGAAGATCAGGGCAATGGATACCCAGTTGACGACATTCAGGTCGTGGTTGGAAATCGTAATCAGATCCTTCGTGCAGGGTGCATCTCCGATCAGCATTCCCGTCGAGTCGTATTTTTTCAGGATCGTATTCAGCGTATCGATCTGTGTATTGACTGCATCGGATGCCGTCTTGTACTCGCTGTTGATGATGATCAGCTGATACTGATCGGACGTCAGGGCATCCTTAATCTTATCCGGCAGCATTTCCTTCGGGAAACCGGAGCCGAGCAGCGCATCGATGCCGAGAACGTTCTTCACTCCGTCAACCTTCTTCATTTCATCGCACATCTCGGAAATGTCTTCGCTGCTGACTGAATTGTCTGCCAGGACCATATGCGTCGCACTCATGTCGAAGGTGCTCTGAAGTTTCTGGTTCGCCTCAACCGATGCCAGCGTGGACGGAAGCGATTTGTCCAGTTCATAATAGACGCCGGTATGCATGTATCCCCAGATGGCCGGGATCCAGATGATCGCGAACGCAATCAGAATGGCTTTGTAGTGTTTCGCGACAAAGCCCGGCAGCTTGGAGAACTTCGGGATCAGCGGCCTGTGCTTGGTCTTCTCGATCAGCGGGTCGAAGATCAGGATCATCGACGGCAGGATCGTGACGCAGGAAATGACTCCGAAGAGAACGCCCTTGGCCATGACGAGACCGATATCAAGACCGAACGTAAAACTCATGAAGCACAGGGCAATGAATCCGGCGATGGTCGTCACCGATGAACCGATGACCGACTGCAGCGTCGCGCTGATGGCATGGGACATGGCCCGCTTTTTATCATCCTTGTATTTCTGCTCGTATTCCTCAAAGGAATGCCACAGGAAGATGGAATAGTCCATCGTGACGCCCAGCTGCAGGACCGCGGAAATCGCCTTGGTAATATAGGAAATCTGTCCGAAGAAATAGTTGCTCCCCATGTTGTAGAGGATGGCCATTCCAATCGACAGAAGGAAGAAGACCGGAGCAAGAAACGTATCCATGGCAAACATCAGGACGATAAAGGCCAGTGCCACGGCGATGCCGACGTAAATCGGCTCCTCCTGTTCCGTCAGGTTCTTCGTATCGACGATGACGGCCGTCACGCCTGCCAGGAAGCAGTTCTGGTTCGCGATGCTGCGGATATCCGTGGCAGCCTGCATCGTGGCATCAGAAGATGTCGTCGTATCATAGACGATGAACATCAGGGTCGAATCATCCTTAAAAAATGCATCCTGGACTTCCTGCGGCAGTGCCTCGACCGGAATCGAAAGATCCGCCAGACTGTCGTACCAGTAGACGTCCTTGACATGGTCAACGGCAAGAATCTTCTGCTTCAGTGCCGCAACGTCCTTATTGTCCATTCCGTCCACGACCATCATGGAAATGGCTCCGGTGCCGAACTGGTTCTCCAGAATATCCTGCCCCTTCATCGTCTCAATGTCCGAGGGCAGATAAGTCAGCATATCGTAATTGACTCTCGTATGGACCATTCCCCAGACAGACGGAAGAAGCAGCGCGATCGCCACTGCCAGAATGATGAATCTGGACTTCACAACTGCTTTGCCGAAATTACGCATTTGTTTCCTTCCCTTCTTTTCTGAACTGAAAATGAGTATAAAAAAAGAACCTCGGATTGAAAATATTCAATCCCGGTTCCCTGTCAAAAGCCTCTATACAAATCGCGGATTCTGTCTATGAACCCGGCGACATTTTTTCGGAAATGTCGACTGCTTTCAGTTCGTCAATCACATCCCACATCGAACGCTTTGCAATGTATTCGTAGATCCTGGCCATCTCCTCCGGAGCAGCCTTCATGTCTTCATGGATCCATTCCATGACCACATAGCACATCGACTGTGCATAATACTTTGCCACATACTCCGGCGTAATCCACGGATGCTTCGCCGATTTTCCCTCCCCGGCTTCTTCGAGGAAGAAATGAAGCAGCAGATTGTAGAGCGTTCTGTTGGCAATCTCATCCAGGGAATTCTGTCCCTGCGTCTTTGATACGTGGATATAGAATTCCTTGTCCTTCAAAAGATTCGTAAAAATAAGGACCAGTGCTTCCCGGTACATTTCATTCTTCAGGAGGATATGCACCGGCTCCAGAATCTCCGTTTTAATAATCCATTCAAGCAGCTCATATTTATCCTGAAAATGGTTATAAAAAGTAACACGGATGACATTTGCGCCGTCCGTGATCTCCTTGATTGTTATTTTTTCAAAAGGCTCCCTGACGGCCAGATTCTTGAGGCTGGCCGCCAGCGCCTTTTCCACATCGGGTTTTTCTTCCACTTCGGAACTACTCTTCTTCCGCTCTGTGCTCGGAAGCATCTTCATTGATCCGGTCGCTGACGCTTTCATGTCTTCCGGCCGTTGCAACGGGTTTATCTTTCTTCTTCTTTTTCTTCTTCTCTTCTTTGCGGTAATCGCGGTTACCCATAAAAAACGCCTCCTTACGGCAACTTATAGAATGTAGGATCGTGCGGCATTTCCCCTGTCTGTGCAGAGAATCTGTCTCCGGATCCATAGATGAATTTTACCACATTTACCGCCTCTTCACAATAATTTCACATTTTCCCCACAGACTCGGTACAAATAAAACGTACGATGCTTTCAACAGGGAATTATGGGCTGATATGCCCGGGAGGTAAATATGAAGAAATTAAAATCATGCAGAAAAATAATGGCAGTTCTTTCTGCTGCCGCACTGATTGCCGTATCGGCAGCCGGGTGCGGAACATCCTCAGCAGCATCAGGTACGGCTTCCGCGGATTCCGCCTCGACTGAATCTTCTTCATCTGAAGACAGCAATGTCAAATACGGCCAGGTCACGGCAGTCGACGGAAGCACCGTCACGCTGAACATGGGCACGATGTCCTCAGGCGGCATGGGCGCGCCGTCCGGCGACAATTCCGGCACGACTTCCGGCAATACGCCGCCTTCCATGCCGTCCGGCGACAACTCCGGCACGACCTCAGGAAATACGCCGCCTTCCATGCCGTCCGGCGGCAACTCCGGCACGACCTCCGGAAATACGCCGCCTTCCATGCCGTCCGGTGACAACTCCGGCACGACTTCCGGCAACACGCCGCCTTCCATGCCGTCCGGCGACAACTCCGGCACAACTTCCGGAAATACGCCGCCTTCCATGCCGTCCGGCGGCAACTCCGGCACGACCTCCGGAAATACGCCGCCTTCCATGCCGTCCGGTGACAACTCCGGCACGACCTCCGGTGACACTTCCGGTTCAGCCGGCGGTCAGAATGCTCCGGGCGGAGGACAGGGAGGCATGGGTTCCTCCTTCATTGCAGACGGGACGACAGCAACCATCACGATTTCCGATGAAAGCATCATTTCCGTCGAAAATGCAGGAACGACTTCCACAGGTTCCCTTTCCGATATCTCCGTTGATTCCATCCTGAAGCTGGAATACGATACCGACGGAACAACCCTGAAATCCGTCACCGTCATGCAGACCGGCATGGGCGGCGGAACCGCTCCCGGCGGTACGGGAAATGGTACTGCCGCAGGCGGCACGACGGATTCTTCTTCCGAATCTGCAGACCTGACCGGTGCGACGACAGTCGACGGTCAGACACAGACGATCGACAGCCAGACACTTTCCTCCACGAACGCCGATGAAAATACTCTTCTCGTCACCAACAGCGGAACCGCGACGGTCACAAACAGCACCCTGACCAAAAGCGGCGACACCTCCTCAGCGGACAACTCAAACTTTACCGGGCAGAATGCAGTTCTGTGCGCACAGGCCGGCTCGACAGTAAAGATTTCCGATTCAAAGCTGACCTCTGATTCCGAAGGCTCCAATGCCATCTTCGCAACCGGAGACAATGCCAAAATCACGGCAGACAGCATTACGATCAGTACCTCCGGAGATTCTTCCCGCGGTCTGGATGCCACCTACGGCGGCACCATAGATGCTTCGAACGTCAGTATCACGACGACCGGAGCCCACTGCGCACCAATTGCCACAGACCGCGGAGGCGGAACCGTCACGGTTGACAAGGGTACTCTCTCCGCATCAGGAGACGGATCTCCCTGCATTTATTCGACAGGCGATATCACCGTCACCAATGTAACCGGCACGGCGACCGGTTCCCAGTGCCTGTGCGTGGAAGGCAAGAATTCCGTGACCATCACGAAATGCGATCTCACCGGTGCCGGGGAAAACGGCGTCATGCTGTATCAGAGCACCTCAGGCGATGCCGATGAAGGAACCGCCCTTTTAAGCGCCGACAGCTGCTCCCTGACGACAACCTCCGATGGGCCGATGTTCTACATTACCAATACGCAGGCTGAAATCGACCTGACCAATACGGTCCTCAATTTCGGTTCCGGCACCCTGATCAGCTGCTCCGGAAATGACACCAACAACTGGGGCACCTCGGGTTCCAACGGCGGCACGCTTACGGTCAAGGCCTCATCCCAGACTCTCAAGGGCGACATTGCCTGCGACGCCATCAGTTCCGTTGCCCTTGCGCTGTCCGATTCTTCGTCGCTGACCGGAGCCGTCGACAATGCCAATACAGGCGACTGCTCCGTCACGCTCGACAGCACTTCTTCCTGGACGCTCACAAGCGATTCGTATGTGACCTCCCTTACGGATTCGGATACAAGCTGCAAGAACATCACTTCGAACGGCCACACCATTTATTACGATTCGACAAATGAAGCCAACAGCTGGCTGAACGGACAGACAATCACTCTTTCCGACGGCGGCACGATTGCTCCGATGGCCTGAGGTGTTTAGAAAAAATTAAGCATTGCCCACGCCTCTTTGTGTTATGATTATTTCATGGAAAACTTATTATTCCCGAAAATCAAACTGTCCGACGGAACGATATCCTATGGGGGCAATCAGGCGTGGTATTCTTCAAAGGCGGCAGCTGACGGCGGCTGCGGATCCGTGGCTGCGGCAAATGCGCTGACGGCTCTGGCCTCTTCCTCTTCCGAGGTTGCCAGGAAACTCGGCATCTCGCCGGGACGCGACGGAATCTACCAGGAAAGTTCTTTCAAGTCTTTCATGGAAAATGTCTACAGCTACGTCGGCTCCGGTTTTTATTTCATCCGTCCGTTCGGAATCGGCATCGCAAGATATGTACAGCGTGTTCTGCTCTATGCATCGCGCCGCGGCATCTACCTGCGGCCGCATGTTTATCCGACGGCGTTTGCGTCGTACAACCGTCCGGTCCGGTTCATTTACAAAGGACTTAAGGAAAACGGTGCCGTCGGGCTGATGGCCTCCTGGAATTCCTACAATGCCGTTTTTCCCTATCCGAAGGGAAGCGCCACGGCGAAGATCAAGAATCATTTCCTGACGGTCACCGGCATCGAAAAAACCGAAGACGGCGATTACAGACTGACCGTTTCGACCTGGGGAAAGAAAGGAACCATTTCCTACAAAGAAGTGTATCAGTCCTGGCAGGGCTTCCGGGCATTCGGCACGGCTCTCGTCTTCTTCACGGCAGGCGGGAACAGTTTCTCGGTAAAGAAAGACATCCCTGCGGCACCGCTGAAGATCTGGAGCGCCTTTATTGCCAATATGATAACCGGCATCCGCAAGACCTGAAAACCTCCGTAAAAAATAGCCGATTCCTTTTTGAGCGGCATTAGGCTTGCACACCGTCCGGGATGCGCCTATAATAAAAAAGTATTTTTGAGCAATCACTAATCACATTATGAAAGGAGCTGATTCCAATGGCAGACGAAAAGCAGGAAAACAGCGCAGTCAGCGAGGCTGAAGAGAAAGCTAAGGAATTCGGAGCAAAAGCCGAAGAAGAAGCAAAGAAATTCGGAAGCGAAGCAAAAGAAGACGCTGAAAAGTTCGGCGAAGAAGCTAAGGAAAAAGTCGGCGGACTTTTTGATAAGATTAAAGATAAATTCGACGGCGATCCGAACACGTAATCCAACAGTTGGTCATAAACTGCGAAACAAAAAGTACTTCCTCTGCGGAAGTACTTTTTTTGCGTTCTGTATTTACCTGATCTCAGCTACTCTTCTCCGTAGTCTTCGCCCGCCAGCTTCAGGATGTCGATCACCTTGTCCTGGGAAATACCCATGTCGTTGGCGATTTCATCAACCGTCGGCTTATTTCCCAGTTCGCGCGTAAGCTTTTCTATGCTCTTGTTCAGCAGTTCAACCTGCTGGACAAGCTTATCGTCTTTTTCCGACTGCTCGGCATATTCTTCCTTCGCGCGGCGGATTTCCCCGCGGATCGCTTCTTCAATGATATCGTCATCCGTATCCGGATCGCCGGTGCATTTCGTAAGTCCGGCTGAAAGTCCGACATACCCGTCTTCAATCATATCCCCGACAGGCATCGTACCGTCATCCATTTCACCGGCGATTTCATCAACCTGCGGCATCCATCGCTTTACGATTTCGTCTCTTTGCTGTTCGTTCATAATCAACCCTTTGCTTTTTTCTCCGCCGGCAATTCCGATGTGCAGTGCGGGCAGCGCGTCGCATCAATCGGGATATCGGATTTGCAGAACGGGCATTTCTTTGTTGTCGGTGCTGCTTCCTTCTTCGGTTCGATCCTGTCCTCAATTCTGTTCAGCGCCCGCACGATGAGGAAAATGCAGAACGCCAGGATAATGAAATAAAGAATAGCGGAAATAAAGTTGCCGAAATTGAGCGTTGAGGCCCCGGCGGCCTGAGCCTCGGCCAGCGTCGCGTAATGCTGTCCGTTCAGGGAAATGAACCAGCTGCTGAAGTTCAGTCCCCCTGTTGCAAGCGAAATCAGCGGCATCAGGATGTCATCGGTAAGCGATTTGACGATCGTGCCGAATGCGCCGCCGATAATGACGCCGACCGCCAGGTCCATGACATTTCCGCGTGTAATGAATTTCCTGAATTCTCCGAAAAATCCCTTGGCGGATTTTTCCGCCTTTTCCATATTTTCCTTGTCTCCGTTCATCCCATTGCCTTCTTTCCGCTTTTACCGAACTGCAGTTATTTGTTTTCCCCGGAATTCCCGTCATTCATTGACTGGGGCATCCTTTATACGTTCACTACTTCTCCGTACTTTGCATGTTCCTTCACCTTCTGCGTCAGTTCCGCCAGACGGCTTGTGTCCCCGATCAGGATGACGCCGACCAGGCGGTTGTTCTCGAAGGTATATTTCTCATACTGGCTGCGCTTCGTATCCTTGAGTTCCACCGTGCGATAGACCTTGTCCGGATTCATTCCGTTGTCACCGATGGAATACAGGGAAGTCCCCATCCCGTTGAATGTCAGCGCGCCGTCCACGGTCTCGTAAGATGCTTCACCGCCGGATGCATTCGTGCCGGCCGTCTTGCCCTGGTCGACTGCCTGGCTCCACAGGGCATAATTGACTCCGCCGAATTCCGCGCAGTCGCCTGCCGCATAGACATCCGGAGCACTGGTTTCCATCTTCTCATTTACGACAACCGCTTTCCCGCAGACGATGCCGGCTTCCTTTGCGATTTCGACATTCGCGCGCACGCCCGTGGAAATGATGACGAGGTCGGCCGGCAGTTCTCTTCCGTCCTTCAGGGTGAGCCCGGCGTCCGTAATCTTCGCAGTCTCGGCATCCGTCAGGAACTTAACGCCGGCATCCGCGACAACTTTTGCCAGAACATCGGAAGCGTCCTCCGTCAGCTGACGGTTCAGAAGCTTTCCTGCATTCTGCAGGACCGTCACATCAATCTTTCCTCTCTTCAGCGACCAGGCAGCCTCAAGCCCGAGGACACCGCCTCCGATGACAACAGCCGTCTTAACCTGCGGAAGCATTTCCTGTATTCTCCTGACGTCCGCAGTGGTGCGGACATGTACGACCTTCGGAAGATCCGCCCCTTCAATCGGCGGGATAAAGCACCTTGCCCCGAGAGCATAGATCAGACGGTCATAGACCAGGCTCATTCCGCCGCAGGAAACCGTCTTGGACGCTGTATCGATCTTCGTGACCTTCGTGTTCAGAACGACGGAAATCTGATGATCGTCGTAGAATTTCTGCGGCTCGACTGCCAGCTGGTCCTTCTCGAAATCCGACAGCATGGCCTTGGTCAGCATCGGACGGTTATACGGCAGATCCGGTTCATCGGAAATGATCGTGATGCCGCCGGTGCGGTCATTCCCGCGGATGGCTTTTGCGGCTTCAAGTGCTGCTGCTCCGCCTCCGAGGATGAGATATTTCTTATCCGAATCGTGCATGCCGGTTTCTCCGCTGTCTTCGACCGGAATAAAGTTTTCTTTACCCACTCCGCAGACCGGGCAGATGGTCAGGGAGGAATCGAAAATGGCTCCGCAGACCAGGCATTTTACCAGGGATCTCGTGCCGTTCTTCGGCTTCGGTTCTTTCTTCAGAAGGACGCAGCCGAAATTGTATCCGAAATCATAGGCATCCGTCAGCTGGTTGGCGCTCGGTTTGAAACGAACGCGGAAGCCGTCAACGACCTTCAGCTTGGACTGCTTCAGTCTTTCGATGATATGCGGCACGCCTTCTCCGGACCATCCGTATGAGCCGAAAGCGGAAGCCAGCCTGCCCTTGAAGACCGGCGGGAACATCCCGATGGTCAGTTTCCAGATCGGTTCCAGTGCTTCTCCGACAATCGTCGGCGTTCCGAACAGGTAAGCATCTGCATCTGCCATATCGCCTGCCAGCTTTGCCGTGTCGTCAAAGATCAGGTCGTAGCGGTGCACTTCGATTTCCCCTGCATCCTCGCAGCCTTTGGCGATCTGCTCGGAGAGCTGCTTTGTATAACCGTAAGCGCTGACATACGGCATGACGATGAGTTTCTTAGCCCTCGGTGCCGGTGCCGCGCACCATTCCTTATACCAGTCAAATACCTGATCCAGATGGGAATCCAGAACCGGGCCGTGTCCTGTGCAGATTCTTTCAATTTCAAGATCCTTGATGCGGTCCAGCGCATTGCTCATATACGGGCGCTTGAACGGTCCGATGATGCAGTCAAAATAATACTTCGTAGCATCGGCATAGCCGGCCTCATCCGTAACGGCTGACCTGACGATTCCGTCGCACGAATAATGCGAACCGAAGGAATCGCAGGTGAAGAGCGTCTTGATTTCCGGGCAGTAGGTGTACATTGTATCCGGCCAGTGCAGGAAAGGAAGCACCATGAATTCCAGGGTCTTGTCGCCGAGGGAAAGCGTATCATTTTCCTTCACGGCGATGCTGTTGAAGTCATGGTTGACGATATGCTGAAGGAAGGAAATCGCCGTGCCGGTTCCGACAATGGTCATTCCGGGATTGATTTCCAGAAGCTTCTCCACCGTCCCGGCATGATCCGGTTCCGTGTGGTCCATGATCAGATAATCGATATCCGTGATTTCCGCAACCGATTCAATGTATTCTTTCATATCATCCCAGAAGGCAAACTTCGACGTCTCGAACATCGCCGTCTTCTTGCTGCCCTTCAGGATATAAGAATTATAGGAAGTGCCGTATTTCGTTTCCATGATGATATCAAAAACTTTAAGGTTCGGATCCAGAACGCCGGTCCAGTAAAGATCTTTCTGAAGCTGAAATGCTTTTTTCATAGCCTGACCTCCTTGTATGCTTGAATCTTCCGCTATTGTATCATTTTCGACCTGCTGCAACAAGCCATCCGCACATTGGACTGAATTTTACCCATCGGTAATTTTGAAATCTGTACGGATGCTGCCGCAGTAGTTCCCGATCCCTGTACAGACGACAGTGGCAGTTCCCCTGTCGGTATTAGAAAAATATTCGACCGTATAATCGCGTCCTTCCTTCAGAATCATGCGGTTGTAATCCAGGACTACTGCCGGCGTCTGAGCACTGCCTGTCCAGATACAGTCTTCCGCACCGCTGATGTAAGCATTGAAAATATTTTCCTTTGTCCCGCCTGACTGATACGCATCGGTTGCCGCCTGTGAAAAATAGACTGTACAGCCGGCCGTTTCACCGATCTTGCTGAAGCCTGCGCTCTCCAGGGTTTCAGAGACCGCGGCTCCGGGCAGGGCTGCAACATAATTGCACTGGGCATCGGTCAGAAGATCCGGAAGCCGGCTCACGTCCTTCTCTGTCCCGTCCAGAATCTCCTCCAGGATTTTTGGTCCGCGTTTGCTGTCTGCATCCATCTGGCGCGGATAAGACAGAATGATCTTTCCGTCATAAGTCCGGATATAATCGGTTATATTCGTTCCGGCTGCCAGTTTTTTACAGGAAATGCCGCTGTCTGCTGCATGTTTTTCGATGATTTCCGAAGCATCTGCCGCTTCCGTCGGAATTTTTTCCATATTGGCTGCCGCAGTGAAACCGCCGTGCGTATAAACGAATGAACCTCCGAAAAAAAGAAGAAGCGAGAAAACGACTGCCGCAGCAATCCGAACCGCCCGGTATTTCCACATGCCGACAGCTTCCGCAGCCGCCGCAGCGATAACGGGTATCAACGGCACGATCCAAAACATGCGCCAGTAGACCAGCCCGCCTTCAAAATTCCGGACAATGAAACCCGGGATGGATGCAGCGAAGAAAAAAACAAATGACGCAGCCGCATAGACATTGAAGAAGCGGTATGCCGGGGAACGTCTTTTCCAGACAATCAGAAAAAGAAGGGCAGCAAGAAAAATCGGAAGATAGATTCCTCCCGCAAAGATCTTCTGCAAAGCCCCGACTGCGACGCTCATACCTTCTCTCCCTCCTCAGATGAACAGATACAGAAGTGCGATGACCAGACACGGAGCCGTGCAGACTGCCAGTTTCAGAATCATTTTCCAATCCTTCTTCCTCACGCACAGAATCAGCGTCAGGATGCCTGCCGAAAAAATCGACAGAACCATGCCAAGCGATGTCAGAAGAGCTGCCGAAAGAAAAATCAGAAGAAGAAAGAGCCACTGCCTGAAATCATTCTTCATTTCCCCCGCAAGCCTCATGAAGAAAAGCAGGATTGCCGGAAGCACGATAGCTGCAATCTGCGCCTTGCCCTGCCATATCCGTACCAGGGCAAAGGTTCCTGCCGTATAGGCTGAGAAATAGGAACAGGTGACGGCAAGCGATGTGAACAGAAGGAAAATGGCATTCTTTTTTCTGTCACCCCGGAAAAGCACCCTGCCGATTCCCATATCGATTCCATAAGTGCACAGAAGCAGCGGAATCGGAAGGACTGTGTGGGCAAGGACGACCGGGCGGATCCCGGAAGCAGCGGAAAGGACCGCATAAAGCAGTCCGACCGGAGCAAAGAAATACTGGCTCTGTTCATGGGCTGCACGGATCAGCCTGGTTCCCGTGGAAGGGTCAAAGGCAAAAAGCTGGTTGGTGTCGACAGCCGATGTCGCATAGGCGATGTAATAGGAGTCATCCTGATCATAGTGCAGGAAAAAAACGACAGCCAGGATCTGGATAAGGACAGCGATGAAGGCAATGATTTCGAGAAATGAAATGCTGCGGAAAAATGCCGACAGGTTTCCGGGCAGCATCCGGAGACGCTTCCGGTTCCTGTAAGCCGAAAACAGAGAAAATGAAATCAGAATGAAGAAAAAGAAGACTGTCAGGAAAGACAGAGAGATTCCTGCCGCCATCCCCAGGATCGCCGGAAGATAAAAAACCCCGCAGATGACAAAATAACCGGCGCAGAACGCATCGGCCAGTCCGCCATCCGGATCCTTCCCTCCGGCCGTGAAAGACAGGCCGAGCACAGGCTGAAGGATCCCGAAAAATAAGATCAGTACAAGGATTCCCATGTTTCCTCCTGATACAGTTTTCGATAATCTTCCAGCATTTCCGAAGAAGAACGGACATGACTCCTTCCTGTCTTCGCTGCGGCAGTCAGGCTGCGTATCCGTTCCGCCAGTGCTTCCGTATCCCCGTAAGACACGAAATTTTCCGGATGCTCCGGATCCGTTTCCTTTGTGCCGCCCGTATCAAAGCCGCAGACAGGCGTTCCGCAGGCCAGAGCTTCCAGACAGGTCGTCGGATAGTTTTCTCTTTTGCTGCAGATGACAAAAGCATCCGCCAGGGAATACCACTGTGCCAGCAGCTCCTGGTCACGGATCAGTCCCATGGGCAGCACGTTCTCCGGGAACTCCTGCTGCAGATTGCTGATACCTGCCATTGCAAAACGGATGCCTTCATCTTTCATTTTTTCAGCCAGTTCAAGAACCCGTCTTCCGCCCTTTCCTTCGCTCAGAAGATCCGGGGCTGCCGCAAAGACGACTTTCTCCCCCGGCGCGATGCCGTTTTTCTTCCTGAGCTCCGCCGTTTCCCTGGGCCGGAAAAGATCAGTATCGATTCCGTTGCGGATGACACGGATGTCCCTGTCCTTCAGGAAGGACTGTCTGATCCTGTCGGCAAGCCACTGCGACGGCGAGACGATTTTAAGAAGAGGAAAATCACGGAACATTTCCTTCTTCTGCTTCAGCATTTCCGCCGTGCGGTCGAACGCCAGCGTCGAGACGTAATCATGAAGCCTGGGGCATCTGCCGCATCCGTCCTGCCATCTGTCGCACTCATAGGCATGACCGCATTTTCCGGTGTACATGAATTCACAGTGGAAGGTCCAGACTGTCCGGATGCGTTTCTCCTTGATATAATCAAGCAGCGGCTTCAGATTGACGAAATAGGCATGCAGTTCATGGATGTGGATGATGTCAGGCTGGAACTCGTCAATGAAACGGATCAGACGTCCGGTCGAAAAATGGGACCAGCAGCCGGTATAACCGGTGAGCCGCGTCATCAGTGCATGGAAATCCGTTTCGGCATCGTACCCGAACTTCAGGATATTCTCCTCTTCCACGAGCGGGCCGCGTCCGTAGCAGACTGCCGCGTCATCCCCGTTTTTCCTCAAAAAGGAATAGAGATCGTAGACAATCTTTCCGGTGCTGCTGTTTTTGCAGTTGACATCAATCAGTAAAACCTTCAAAAGATACTCCCCCGTATTTCAGTCATCGATATAGATACCGGCATCCAGGAATTCCTGTTCCGTCGGTGCCGTGATCAGGACAGCCCTGTTGCGGCCGTAATAGACGAAAAAGCTTCCGGCTGCCGCCGCATGTGCTCCTCCCTCCAGAATCACCTGCTTCAGGTCCTGTATCGAACCGCAGCCGCCGCATGCAATGACCGGAATAGAAACTGCCCCGGTGACCGACTTTACCAGTTTGATGTCATAGCCCTTCATTTCTCCATCATGGCTGATGGAATTGAGCAGGATTTCGCCGGCTCCCAGCTCCTGCGCATAAGAAGCCAGATCCGCCGGTGTTCTTCCGACTTTTTCGGTTCCGTCTGCAGCATAGCAGCTGTATCTGCCGAAAACATCCGCCTTCGCATCAATGGAAACGACGATACTCTGGCTCCCGGCAAGACGGACCGCTTCCCTGACCATCTCCGGATTCCGGATGAACGAAGTATTCAGGATTGCCTTCTCATAACCAATGGAAAAAAGCCTGCTGATCTCTTCCGTCGAAGTGATTCCTCCGCCGTAGGAAAGCGGCATGAAGGCCTCGGAAGCAATATCGGCAAGCAGTGAAAAATCAGGCCCTGACTTTTCCTTCGAAGCGCTGATATCGAGGATTGACAGTTCATCAACGCCTTTGTTGTTGAAGATCCGGACGGCGTTGATGATATCGCCGAGATATCTCGGCTTTTCAAAATGGACCGTCTTGACCATTGACTCATGGTCAATCAAAAGACATGGAATGATACGAGGCCTGAAATACATCAGCTTTTCTCCACAAAATTCTTAAGCAGCGCCATCCCGTACAGGTGGCTCTTTTCCGGATGGAACTGAACACCGTATACATTTTCTCTCTGCACTGCTGCAGCGAAATCATATCCATAGCTGCAGGTCATCAGGACGTTTTCCCTGTCCTCGCAGACCGCATGATAGGAATGCACGTAATAATACCGCTGCGGGGAACTGAGCCCCTCCGTCAGCTTCGACTCCCTGCTGAAATAGGTACGGTCCCATCCCATATGGGGAATCTTCAGCTCCGATGCATCGCCGAAGGAAAACTTCCTGCAGGAAAATGGAATCAGTGAAAGCCCCGGGAGGCTCCCTTCTTCCGAACCATTTCCCAGAAGCTGCATGCCGAGACAGATGCCCAGCACGGGCCTGTGCTCCGTCAGTGCATAGCCTCGGATGACTTCAGCAAGCCCCAGCTCGTTAAGCCGGGCCATGCCGGCATCGAAGGCACCGACTCCCGGCAGGATCAGATGATCCGAAGAGCGGATCTCCTCCGCATCATGCGTCAGGATGATTTCCCCGACTCCGATTTTCTTCAGCATGTTCCGAATGGATCCGATGTTTCCCATCCCGTAATCTAAAATAGCAATCATTTCCGACTCCGATTTCCGTGCACTGCCGCCTACCGGTACAGCTTGTTTTCCGCACCGGTCTTTCTGAGAACCTTTGCACCTATCTCAAACAGGCGATACGAATTCTTATAGTCCCTGTATGTCTTATTCTCTCCGCCGATGATATCATCGAATTCCCGAACCGTGATGCCGAGTTTTTTGGCAATGTATTCCTTATCCTCCGTCATCATCTTTTCATCATAGGGATCATTCTTAAGTTCTTCCAGCGCCTGATCGCGGGTCATTTCACCCGTCAGAATCAGGTTGGAGAAGTAGCACCTGCGTTTATCATAGCCGAATTTGCGTGGCAGGTAATAGCCTTCGTAAAAGCGGGTAAAAACATTCTCATAATGCTTGTTCTCATATGCTTCCCAGCCGAAACGCTCATGAAGGAATTTCTGCGCTTCATTCTTATCGTATTTCACGATGTTCAGGGGAGCAACCTTCTTCATGCCGCGGAAATAGGTATAATACAGACGGGACTTGAGGACGCTGCAGGTCGGAAAATCCTTCAGTTTCATTTTCCCGAACTTCTTATGGATATCCCTGATCAGCGTCAGGTCGTTCTGGTACACCCACTCCATAGGCGGCCGGATGCATTCCGTCGAATTATTTGCTCCCGTCAGCACATATTTGATTTTATTCTTTACTGCATAATTATACAGCCCTGCGAAGATGGCATGGTCCTGCGGCAGATCCTGATAGGGCACCTGCGATTTGAAAAAGGCAAGCTGCAGGTCGCGCATTTCCGGCCAGCTGATGACTTCCGTATACATTTCCAGATTCAGCGCACGGACGATCCTTTCGATGTTCTCGACCGCAACGTTCAGGTTCCAGCCCGTATCCACGACATAGATCAGCGGCCGGAGCCCCATGACCTCTTTAGCGATGTAGCACAGATAGGAACTGTCGACGCCGCCGCTCATGCCGATGATGCAGTCATAGCGTTTTCCCCGTCCGGCTTCTTTGATCTTATCTGAAATTTCCTTCAGCTCCGTTTCCGCATTGTCCATATCCTGCTTCCACTTCGGCAGAATATTCTGATAATAGTCACGGCAGAAATCGCAGACCCCCTTTTCATCAAAAGTAATGTGGGGGTCGGACGTGTCCATCACGCAGCTGGTGCATATCTGATAAGATTTATCTTCCATTATTCAATCTGCCTTTTCTCTTTTGCGTTTTCTCTATACTAATGTTTCGTGCCGTTTTTGGCAATAAGCAGCGCGAGCTGTTTCTCCGTCTCTTCAAAGAATCTCTCCTCGCTGAAGTTCTCCCGGAAATATTTCCTTCCCTTTTCTCCGCATTCCGAAAACTTCTCCGGCGCATCCAGATAGGAAATGAAAAGCTGCGAAAGCCCTCCGGCATCGCCGGCCGGGACGCAGGCTCCGCATCCGCTTTCTTCGATCACCTGTCTCCCTGCCCCGTTAATGGCACCGAGAACAGGCTTGCCCGCAGCCATATAGGTCTGCAGCTTTCCGGGAAGCGTTTCCCCGATTCTGTCCCTGCCTTCCAGTGTCAAAAGGCATGCATCCGCCTTCCTGTAAAATCCTGTCGCTTCCTTAAATGGCTTCGGTCCGTAAAAGAGAACCTTTTCCTGCAGATGAAGCTGCTCCGCCAGTTTTTTCGAATTCTCCAGTTCGGATCCGCCTCCGACAATATGGATGGTGAAATCTCTTCCTCTTTCGGAAACGGCTGCAGCAGCACGGAGAAGACAGCCCATGTCCTGTACCTTGCCTACATTTCCTATGAACAGAAAATCCGTATGCCCGTCCGGCTGCTTCGCAAAGTCATCCTTCAGCAGTTCTCCGCTTCCATACTGCGGCAGATAGCACATCCGGCTGCGGTCGCACCCGTCCGTCTCTTCCAGGTAATCCAAAAAGGGCATGGAGGAGACCGCAATACGGTCGCAGGCCTGATAGACCTTCCGGCTGACTCTCCCGACAGCTGAAAAGAAGGGACTGCCTTCATGGAAGCCCATGGCCTTGATGCATTCCGGCCAGATGTCCATGCAGTACAGAAATATCGGTCTGCCGAATCTCTTTTTAAAAGCAATGGCAGGAATTCCCATCGTGACGGGCGAAACCTGCCATACATAGATCACATCGAATTCTTTCCAGGTTCCGTGCAGGGCTGCACGGCGTCCGTTCCGGGCAAAGGAAAGATAGGACAGGCTTCTCCAGAAGGGGCCATGCCTCCTGGCAACCGTCGGCACCCGCCGGACATCCGCCCCGTAATAATCCTGATGACGGTTCTGTCCATGCTGATATTCTTCCGGGATCCTCGAAGTCGTATAATCCGGGAGGCCGGTCAGCACAGTCACTTCATGGCCGCGTTCGACAAACCTGCGCACAATGTCATTGACCGCATAAGTATCGGGATAAAAACACGATGTCACGACCAGTATGCGCATGAGCCTCTCCTTTCTTCCGTTTTAATCTGATTCTCAGGTATCCGTTTTATCCGTCGGCTTCATTTTCACGATATCGACCGAAGCATCGAAGCCTTCTGTGCTCTCCGGCACAAAAACGGCCTTAAAGGTAAGAAATACGATTTTAATATCTTCGATAACGCTCTGGTTTTCAATATAGGCCAGATCCCAGAGAGCCTTATCGTAAGGTGAAGTATTGTATTTTCCGTAAATCTGCCCGTATCCTGTCAAACCGGCCTTGACACGGCTCCGGTACCGGAACTCCGGTACGATCTCATCGAATTTTCGTACATGCTCAATCCTCTCCGGACGCGGTCCCACAATCGACATATCTCCCTTGAGGATGTTCAGGAACTGCGGAAGCTCATCGATGCGGAATCTCCGGATGAAACGTCCAACCTTCGTGACTCGTTCATCATCCGTCCGGTATGGGTTCACCTCACCGGGCCTGTCCGCATTTTCCTTCATGCTGCGGAACTTAATGATATTAAAAACCTTTTCGTTCTTCGTGCAGCGCTTCTGTCTGAAGAATATGGGGCCTCCGTCCTCCGCCTTGATGGCAATCATCGTACCCACAAAGATTGGAGAAAGAATGCCCAGGAAAAGGACTGAGAAAATGATGTCCAGCAGCCTCTTCACGAACAGTTTGACAGGGTCATCGTAATAATACTCATATTTCATGACAGGCGTATCAATCAGCATGCGGTAGCTGAATCCCTGCATGATCAGATCTTCTGCTCTCGGTGTGATGTAAACCTGTTTTCCGTGTCCCGTGCAGTATTCCATCAGTTTCTTCCTGGCATCCGTGGAGATATTGAAAAGAAAAATCACAGGATACTGATTAATCTTCTGCCATAGCTTTTCCGCCGGTTCCCTGCAGGATACTGCCTCCCGGAAATAGAACATGTGGCTGTATTTCTTCTCCAGCTTTGCCCGGAACACATCCGAATCTGACCTTCCGTAAACAATCAGCGCATCGGATGGTTTTACATGATGGATAAAATAGTTTTTAGCCAGCACGACGAGAACAATCACTCCTGCAATCTGCACCGCCGCACACAAAAGCCCCGGCCACAGTGAAACCGGCTGTCTGTAGACGAGACAGCACTCGATCCACAGGATAAGGTCGGCGAGACCGAAGGAAAGAATCTGGGAAAAAACCGTTTCCGGAATGGAATAAGTCGCGATCTTGAAAGCACCGTAAACACGCGAGAAATAATAATACAGCAGCCAGAATATCAGGATGGAAAAGATGGCTCCAAGCTTCAGATGCGTACGGAATGCATAATTATTATAGTAAAGAAGCCATACGGCCGTAAAGGAGCCGACGATGAACAGATAAATGATTCTTTTGTAAATCGGCAAAATATTCGTTTTATCCGTCATTGGACTGTCCTGCTGCTCCGTTATCCTGTAGTATGAATTAAAATAATCCTGCTGTGTGCTGTAAAACCGCTCTCTGCAGAACAGCCGGACTGTCTGCGGCTTTCCGCATAGATAATCGTATTATATCTCAAAAGCAGAGTAAAAAAAAGCCTGCACAGCTGCCCGCCATCCGCTTCTCCCCTGCTTACTGCGATGCCGGCCCGGTAAGAATGCCTTTATATATTTCCGCAAGTCTGCGTGCCAGGGCATTGCCGCCATACTTTTCCATTGCAGCCGCCGCAATTTTGCTGCGGTCATACCCGAAGCTGCCCTGACAGATTTTTTTCATGGCATCCGCAAGCGCAGCGGAATCCTTCACCGGTATCAGGATTCCGTTTGTTTCGTCCACGAATTCTTCGGGTCCGCCGCACTTCGTCGCGATAACCGGCAGTCCGCAGGACATCGCCTCGATGCAGGCAACGCTGAATGTCTCGTACTCTGACGGAAGGACGAAGCAATCCGCATCCGCGTACAGCAGCGGCAGCTGCTCATTCTTTACATTTCCCATAAAATGCACGCATTCTTCGATGCCGAGACTTTTTCTTTCCTCCTGAAGCTCGGCCATCATCGGCCCGTCCCCGACTGCTGTCAGTTCCGTATCCGGCAGCATCTTATGCACTTCCGCAAAAGCCTGCAGCAGCATCACAACGCCTTTTGCCCTGATCAGACGTCCTGTAAAAACATACCGGAAGTTCCTGTTTCCCCCGGCATTTTCCGGAGTTCCAACAGTTCCCGTAAAGACTTCCGACAGACAGTTCGGCACGATCTGCACGTTCTGTTTCGTCAACTTCGCAGCCGCATCCGCAAGCGGCCTGCTGACCGCCATGACTGCAGAGGCGTGGTCATAGCTTTCCGAAGTTTTCTTCAGGATGGTGTCGGAAAGCATATTTTTCAGAATACCTGAGCTGTGTTCCGTCACCGCATATGGTATACCGGTTTTCTTCGACAGCAGATAAGCAAAATAGGCCGCATCATAAAAATGCGCATGGATGATGTCCGGCCTGCCGAAGGTTTTTTCCACCCGTCCATAGCATGACAGAACCGCCCGCGGACCTGCCGCATCGATCAGTTTCTGAACAGGTCCGCACGGAACCGCATAGCGATAGACCGGTATCCCCTTCATCGTATAAGCGGAAAAACCCATCGGCCTTTTCCGGCGTACAGACCTGGTGTCCAGGAAAAGGACCGCTGTTTCTATCCCATTCCTCTGCAGCGCTTCCGCCTGGCTGGCAAGAAAAACCGCATTCTGGCATCCGCATTCATCCGGATAGGAAGTCGTCAGCAGCAGGATTTTCATGATTTCTCCTTTTCCGCAGCTGCATCGCCTGAGGTGCGCAGAGCTGTTTTCATATCTTTAATAAACGGAATGGATACAAGACAGCACAGCGCCAATGCTGCGGACCCGAAAATGACAAGGTTCAGAATCGTCCCGAAGGAAATAAAATGATGAATCAGAATCACGATCCCGCTTGCTGCTGCGCAGCGCAGCATAGCCAGCAGGATCTTCCTGTACGGAAATGCTTCCCTGAACCGGATATCCGCCTTCCGGCAGCCGATGCTGCTCTGGACGATAAAATTCGCAGTCGAAATCAGCAGTGTCGCGACAGCCGGCCCGATAATGCCGAAAAAATGCAGCAGTACCGCATTCAGTACGATATTGGCTCCGAGCGCCGCACAGTTGCAGATTAAAAGGAGCCTGGAATTGCCCGTCACAGTCAGGAGAAGTCCCGGATATGCAAAACCGATGATGTCCACAAAAAGATATACGATGAAAATCGGCAGACCGCTGATATATTTCTCGGAATACAGGAATATGACCGCATCCCTTGAAACGGCAAGGACCGCCATGCCGATCAGAACTGTCGTCAGCGCACCGCTGAAATAATAAACATTCAGGTACTGGTAAATCTCCGCCTGTTTTTTTTCATGGATGCTCTTCGTCAAATGCGGTATGATCAGCGAGGAAATGGACGCTGCGAACAGGGCAACGGGCAGCTGTCTCGATACCGCCGCGTATGTCGCATAATCCGCCGTCGGGCACTGGTTGCTGATCATCAGCTTGTCACACTCCCGCATGATGCTGTTCACGACAATGGCGATGCCGAGCGGAATGCTGTATTTCAGGATGGTCCCGAAAAGCTTTGCATCGTATTGCAGGATGCGGATCTTATGTTCCGTCCTGCGGTTATAGTAGACCAGGAAATACAGGATCTGCAGAAGGTCCAGTACAATCATGAAAATCCAGTACAGCATGACCTGCTGAGTCCCGCAGAAAACAGCGATGATCGTGACCACCAGCTTCAGGCTGGAAAACAGCAGATTCCGGATTGCAATTTCCCGTGCAAGAGACGCCGAGAAGAACAGCATCTGGCAGCTGTTGATCAGATTCGTAAACAGCGGTTCGATCAGGATGATCGGGATGATATACTGCAGATCTGGATTCTGCATCCAGTCGGCAATAAAGACCCGTGCGAAGAAAAGAAAGAGAGCGGCTGCGACACCTGCAAGCGTCTGGATAAAGAAAATGGTATTCAGATAAACCGTACGCCTGTTTTCATCCGCATTGCGGTTATAATAAAACGTCACGCTGTCCGCCAGTCCCAGAAGGGAAAGGCTGGCCGCCAGGGTGACACAGGTCGTCGACTGTGAATACAGGGCGAAATTCCCGGTACTGAGGCTGTGCGCAAGGATCATGGTCTGAACCATGCCCAGGATCATCGTCACGACCTTTACGACCGTCAGCAGCACGGAATCGCCTATCAGCTTCTTACTGTTCATCGGATCAGAACTTTCTCCATACCATCCTGTTCACGACAGACGTGCAGGACTGAATAATCTTTACCACCTTCATGCTGACATTTTCATCCGTATAATCGGGAACCGGTGCACCGTAATCCTGTCTCGCATTCAGGGTTACCGCCGTTTCAGCCGCCTGCAGGATTGAATCACGGTCAATGCCGGCAAGCACGAAATTTCCTTTTTCAAGAGCCTCCGGGCGTTCTGTTGAGGTTCGGATGCAGACAGCCGGGAAAGGATGCCCGACGCCTGTAAAATAGCAGCTCTCCTCCGGCAGGGTGCCGGAATCCGAAATCACGGCAAAAGCATTCATCTGCAGATGATTGTAGTCATGAAATCCGAGCGGCTCATGAATGACGACATGAGGATTGAGAACAAAACCGGATTCCTGCAGACGTTTTCTGGAACGCGGATGGCAGGAATAGAGAATCGGCATGTCATATTTTTCAGCCAGCGCATTGATGGCCGTAAACAGCGACCGGAAATTCTCTTCCTTGTCGATGTTTTCCTCCCTGTGCGCGGAGAGGACAATATATTTTCCGGCCTCCAGTCCGAGCCTTTTAAGGATATCCGACTTTTCAATCGCTTCCAGATTGGCATGCAGCACCTCGGCCATCGGAGAACCCGTCACAAAAGTCCTCTCCTTCGGAAGGCCGCATTCAGCCAGGTACCTGCGGGCGTATTCGGAATAGGCCATGTTGACATCGGAAATGATATCAACGATCCGCCGGTTCGTTTCCTCCGGCAGGCACTCGTCCTTGCAGCGGTTTCCCGCCTCCATATGAAAGACCGGGATGTGCAGTCTTTTGGCGGAAATCGCCGAAAGGCAGGAATTCGTATCCCCGAGGATAAGAAGTGCATCCGGGCAGATCCGGCACATCAGCTTATAGGAAGCATCGATGATGTTGCCGACTGTTTCCCCCAGATCTTCCCCGACCGCATCCATATAGACTTCCGGGTCCTCCAGTTTCAGGTCATGGAAGAAAATGCCGTTCAGGCTGTAATCATAATTCTGTCCCGTATGGGCCAGAATCGTATCGAAATACTGCCGGCATTTTTTGATCACGGCGGAAAGCCGGATGATTTCCGGCCTTGTGCCGACGATAATCAGAAGCTTCAGTTTTCCGTCTTCACGGAATGCGATATCCGAATAATCCTTTTTCATTGTCATTTTCACACTTCCTCGTGAAATGTATCCGGCTTCTTCCTGTCGAATGTTTCATTTGCCCACATCACCGTAACCAGGTCATCTGTTTCCGAGAGGTTCGTGATGCTGTGTGTATACCCCGGCAGCATATGCACCGCCTCAATTTTTTCTCCGGACACTTCAAATTCCAGCACCTCACTGCTGCCGATCCTGCGTTCCCTGATCAGGGCGTGTCCGGAAACGACTATGAAAAATTCCCATTTGCTCTGATGCCAGTGTTCACCCTTCGTAATGCCCGGACGGGAAATGTTGACGCTGAACTGCCCGCAGTTTTCAGTTTTCAAAAGTTCCGTGAAACTGCCGCGCGCATCGCTGTTCATTTTCAGCGGAAAGGAGACCTTCTCTTTCGGCAGATAAGACAAATATGTCGAATACAGTTTCTTTTCAAAAGAGCCCGCTGGAATCTGCGGCATCATCAGCGTATCCGGCTGGGCATGGAAAACCTGCAGCAGATCTGCAATTCTGCCCAGTGTCTCGTGATGCGTCACCGGTGCAAAACAGTATTTACCATCCCTGTCCGGAACGGCTGTCATGCCGTCGAAGCAGCATCTGTGCTCTCTTCCTTCCAGTGCATCCAGCATTTCTTCCAGCAGATCGTCAATATAAAGAAGCTCCAGTTCCGTCGAACGGTCATTGACCGTAACCGGCAAATCGTTTGCAGTATGATGGCAGAAGGTAGCCACGGCGGAATTGTAATCGGGCCGGCACCATTTTCCAAAAAGGTTGGGGAAACGGTAGACCAGGACTTTGGCTCCGGTTTGTTCCGCATAATCGAAGAAAAGCTCTTCAGCTGCCATCTTCGATGCTCCATAGACAGAACCTGAAAAGCGTCCCTGCTGAGAAGCCTGAATTGAGGAGGACAGCATGACCGGGCAGGTATTGCCCGCTGCGGCAAGCAGTTCCAGAAGTTTCCGGGAAAGATCACGGTTCCCGGTCATGAAATCATCCCGGTTTTCCGGGCGATTGACTCCCGCCAGATGAAAGACGAAATCGCAGCTCCTGCAGAATTCTGCCAGCTCCGTTTCCGGCGTGTCCAGATCGAAGCGATAGATCTCCTCAATCTTCAGTTCCGGGCGCGTACCGTCCAGACCCTTTCTCAGGTTCTCCAGACAGGCGCAGAGGTTGCGCCCGACGAACCCCGAAGCTCCGGTGATCAGAATCTTCATTTCTCTTCCTTCTCCAGAAGCTCACGGACATAATCCGTGGTCAGCAGCTTCCGGACAGTTCCGTCGACATCCAGCCGATTCGTATTGTCGCTGGTATAGGCTTCATCCGCCATCGTGCGGATTTCCCCGTTTACGACGAACTGATCGTAATTGAGGTCGCGGCTGTCCGCTGAAACACAGAAATATTTGCCCATGTCCGTACTGCGCACGCGTTCCTCCCGCGTCATCAGTGTTTCGTAAAGCTTCTCGCCGTGACGGGTCCCGATGATTTTCGTTTCGGTATTTCCGAACAGCTTCTGAACCGCCGTTCCCAGATCGCCGATTGTCGATGCATCCGCTTTCTGTATGAAAAGATCACCCGGATGTGCATGCTCGAAAGCAAACATCACGAGAGCCACTGCCTCATCCAGATTCATCATGAACCTTGTCATCTTTGGATCCGTGATCGTAATCGGCAGGCCTTTTTTTATCTGGTCGACGAAAAGGGGAATGACGGAGCCGCGGCTGCACATGACGTTGCCGTACCGGGTGCAGCACAGGATTGTTCCGCGCTCCGCCGCAACCCGGGCATTGGCATACATGACATGCTCCGCCATGGCCTTGCTCATTCCCATTGTGTTGATCGGATAGGCTGCCTTGTCAGTCGACAGAAGGACCACGCTTTTTACATGGTTCTGCATCGCTGCATGGACCACGTTATCTGTCCCGCAGATATTTGTACGGACTGCCTCCATCGGGAAAAACTCGCAGCTCGGAACTTCCTTGAGTGCCGCTGCATGGAAAATATAATCCACTCCCGGCATCGCATCCTCCAGGCTGGCAAGGTTCCTCACATCACCGATATAGAATTTGGCCTTCTCGAAATCGTGCGGATATTTTTCCTGCAGTTCATGGCGCATGTCATCCTGTTTTTTTTCATCCCGTGAAAAAATCCGGATTTCCGCAATGTCAGAACCTATAAAGTGTCTCAGGACCGTATGTCCGAAGCTTCCTGTGCCGCCTGTGATCATCAAAGTTTTGTTTTCAAATACAGACATCTCAGCATCTCCTTTAATATATTCAGTCGCGGTAGAGTCTTGCGGCCAATTTGACATAATCCAGCTTTTCTCTGGCAATGGCATAGGATTTCACCCGTTTTTCTTCCAGAAGCTCCGGATGGTCTGCTATTCTCCGAAGAAGGTCTTCCATGCCGGCTTCATCCTTTATATAAAAAGCAGCGTCATGAAAAAGATATGTGTAACTGCTGTAGGGATAGAGTGCCAGCGCAGCCCCGCAGCAGGCAGCATTTTCCATCGTTGCTGACTGGGTTCCCGGCTGGAAATAAAGATCTGCGGCACAAAGGTATTCCATGATTTCGCTGCTGTTCTTCCAGCCTGCATAGATAATGTTCGGGTCTTCCTGAATCATAGGCATCACTTCATCCCTTACATCATCAGAAAATGAACCGATAATCACAAGCCGAAGATTCTCTTTGTGCACAGCGCGAAAGGCCCTGACCGTCTCAGCCGTTTTCTTAGTCTTCTCCATTTTACCGCTGTGGACGATTACGATATCCGCTTCGGAAGCATGAATCTCTGCCCTTTTTATTTCCCGTTTTTTACTTCTTTCCTCTCCTTCGATGAGAATTCCGCCAAGCGGGTAAAATTCCATCGCTGAATCAGGCATGTGATACATCTTCTTCAGAAACAGCCCGCGTTCATAGCTGACAAAAAGCACTTTATCTATATAGGGAAGCGCCCTGCCGACAAGATACCGATTATACATACGGTACTGCACGACACGGGAAAGAATGTTTCTGCCTGAATTATAGAAGTCTTCGTGACAATCGACAAAAAACCGGATTTCCGGATGCTGTTTCTTGTAATGTGATGCCGTGAGCAACTCATATCCGCAGGTGCCGTGGAATAAAATAACGTCCGGCTTAAATTCACAGATAATCGGGTACAGTCCATCGACACGCTGAAGCTTTCCTGATACAAAATCATTAAAATAACGATGGTAAGGAAGTCTCACAAGCCTGAGCCCATCTTCCAGGACTTTTGTTTCAGGGGGCACTTCCGTCAGAATGCCATTAATAAACTTATGATTATCCGAAACGTAGAGGACTTCATGCCCATCACGCAGATTCTGCTCACACAGCAGATTATCCTGATAGGTCATTCCTTCAGTAAAATGGCTCGCAACGCCGATATGCATGATTTTCATGAATGCACCTCTGCAAACCTGTTCATTTTCTCTATAGAACCTCTATGTTGTCGCGCGGCTTGATATTCTTCATGACATTTTTGAGATCAAATATAAACTTTGCATTTTTCTGAACCATCTGATAATCCACATCGGAATGGGCACACGCAATGACCACAAGATCCGAAGCTTTCAGCTCTGCAGGCGTCAGAGACAAAATGGATTTTCCGGACGTGCCGTAAAGTTTATACTCCGGAACATGTGAATCATAATAACTGACCTTTGCTCCTGCTTTTTTTAGCGCCATGATGACCCGTATAGCCGGACTTTCACGATAATCGTCAATGTCCTGTTTATAAGCAACACCCAGGACAAGTATTTTGGCGCCGTTGATGGCTTTCTTTCTTCTGTTCAGGATCTGCATCGCCCGATTAACGCAGTATTGAGGCTGACTGTCATTAATAATCATGCTGTTTTCAATCAATGTTGTGTGGAAACTGTATTCCCGGGCTTTCCAGGTTAAATAATAAGGATCCAGCGGAATACAATGGCCTCCCAGACCCGGGCCGGGGTAAAATGGCTGGAAACCATAGGGTTTCGTCTTGGCTGCGTCAATGACTTCCCAGATGGAAATCCCCATATCATTGCATAACCGGGCCATTTCATTGATCATACCGATATTTACATTGCGATAAGTATTTTCCAGTATTTTTTCCATTTCTGCCACAGCAGGCGAAGAAACCGTGTAGACATCTCCTTCAAGAACTTCACGGTACATTGAGGCAATCACTTCAGTGGCGTCCCTGCCGATAGCCCCTACGACCTTCGGGGTATTGCTTGTCTTATAGATCAGGTTCCCGGGGTCGACCCTTTCAGGGCTGAAGCCCAGATAGAAATCTTTTCCGCAGGTAAGCCCGCTGCCTTCTTCCAGGATCGGCCGAAGAAGTTCTTCCGTAGTGCCTGGATACGTAGTCGATTCCAGGACAACGATTGAACCCTTTTTTAAGTATTTTGCTATGGATTCAGCAGATGCGCGGACATAGCTGATATCCGGTTCCTGATGCTTATCCAATGGTGTCGGGACACAGATGGCAACAAAATCAACCTCGCTGATTCTGCTGAAATCAGAAGTGGCACTCAGTTTTCCCTCTTTTACTAGTTTGGCCAGATCGGCATCGACCACATCGCCAATATAGTTCTTTCCGGCATTGACATTGTCAACTTTAAACTGACGGATATCAAATCCGATTGTCCGGAACCCGGCCTTTGCTTTATCGACGGCAAGAGGCAGGCCGACATAACCCAGTCCCACAACTCCGGCCTTCAGGGTATGATCTTTTATTTTCTTCAGCAGCTCTCGTTTCATGACTTTCTCCCGTAAAAATTAATTAATATATTATACCATAGACCCATTGATTTCGAAAGGAAACTAATCCCTGCCTTCTCACAAAAAGATACCGACATCGCCGGCAGAGCCGGCATGTCGGTATTTGAGATTTCTTCTTACTTTTATTCTGTTCGCATGTCACCCATAAAATACAAAGCAACCGTGCCCGGTCCTGTATGGGCTCCGATGACGGTTCCGACAGAACTGATCCCGATTTCTCCCTTGATCTTCGGGAATTTTTCGTGCACCAGCTTCCGTACGGCTTCCGCATCCGCCATGCAGTCTGATTCGCTCAGATAGCATTTCCCGTCGTAATCATGGCCGTTCTGGACATGGTTCTCCATTTCCTTCACCATTTCCTCAATGACCCTTCTCTTCATACGGACATTGCGTCTCGGATGGAGATGGCCTTCCGTGTCCATGTTCATCAGCGGGCAGATGTTGAGAACATTCCCGAAGGCAGCTGAAGCCCTGGAAATGCGCCCGCCTCTCCAGTAGCTTGTCAGATCCGTCGAGAAGAACCAGTGATGCAGAAGAAGCCTGTTCTTCTGGCCCCAGTCGTAAGTTTCTTCCAGTGTTTTTCCTTCATCCCTGAGATCTGCCAGATACTCCACCAGCATGCCGTAGCCGCCGGATGCTCCAAGTGAGTCTAAAATCATGATCTTTCGATCCGGATATTTATCTTCCAGAATATCCTTTGTCGCATTGGCTGAATTGATAGCTCCCGACAGGCCTGAGGATAACGTGACATGAAGAATGTCTTTGCCCTCTTCCAGGATCGGCCGCCAGAGATCTTCATACTGACCTTCACTTGGCTGTGATGTCGTGGGCATCGCGCCATCCCGGATAGCCTGATAAAAATCCTTATATGAAATCGTCTGTCCGAGATCATCGTTGTATTCCGTGTCATTCATCCGGAAATGAAACATAAGATAGGGAATCTTTTTCGTTTCATAAAACTCCGGCTTGTGGTCCGATGTCGAGCAGCAGGTCAGTACAAATTTCGGTTCCATGGAATCTCCTCCTTAAAAGAATGCTGTCTTATTTTCCCTGATAGTCTTTCTCAATCTGCGTAATCATGTCAATTCTTCTCTGATGTCTTCCGCCTTCGAATTCAGCATCGAAGAAAGCATCGACGATCATCTTGGCCATTTCCGTTCCGACGACTCTGGAGCCCATCGCGATGATATTCGCATTGTTGTGTCTCTTCGTCATCATGGCCGTGTACGGTTCCGAGCATGCGCAGGCACGGATTCCCGGCACTTTATTGGCCGACAGCGAAATTCCGACACCTGTTCCGCAGATCAGGACTCCCTGGTCGACTTCACCTTTCATGATTGCTTCGGCGACTTTGCGTCCCGGCACCGGATAGTCATCCGTACGGTCATTCGGATCATCATTTCCGTAATTGACGCACTCATATCCTTTTTCGGTCAAATGCTCCATGAGTATCTTTTTCAGCTCAACGCCTGTATGGTCATTTCCAAATCCGATTTTCATTTTATCCTCCCGCAATCTGATACGAAACAGAGAATTTACTGTCTCATTTTCCGGCAGCATTCTTATTCTCACATAAGAAACGGAGACTGTCAACATCCAGGTGACAGTCTCCGCTGATTGTTCCCCGTCTTCCAGACAGGTGCTCAGTTTTTTTTCTCGAAGAGCGGATAGCCGTTTTCTTCTCCGCATTCGCATGGAAGAACCGTCTTTCTCTGATTCTTCATATCCTCTTCATCCACCCAGTCCAGAGAGCATCCGCTGCCGGCTGCCCGGGCACATTTGGGATATTTCATGCATTCCCAGTTATAGCAGAGCCGGTCCGGTCTTTCGTTCATGCCTCATTTCTCCGGATAGAATCCTGACGGAGCTTCGGACAGGTTAATCATGATGTTCTTCATCTGCGTGTAATGTTCCAGTATGACCTTGTGCGTCTCGCGCCCGATTCCGGAATTCTTGTAGCCGCCGAAAGGTGCTCCTTCCGGAATGGAATTATAGGTATTGACCCACATGCGGCCTGTTTCGACAGCGCGGGAGACACGGATTGCCCGGTTGATGTCTCTGGTCCAGACAGCTCCGCCCAGACCGTAGGTGCTGTCATTTGCCATCCGGATGACATCCTCTTCATCCTTGAATTTGATGACGACCGCTACCGGCCCGAATATCTCTTCCTGGGCCACGCGCATGTCATTCGTGACATTCGTCAGAAGCGTCGGTGCCATGAAGCATCCTTTGTCATAGATGCCGCCGGTCAGACGCTTCCCTCCGCATGCAACCGTCGCTCCTTCTTTCTTGCCGATTTCAATGTAGCTCAGGATCTTCTGGACCTGACGCTCATTGATCTGAGAACCCATCTGTGTCGCCTTGTTCATCGGGTCTCCGACCGTCACGCTGTTGAAGCGTTTCACCGCTTCTTCCACGAATTTGTCGTAAATTCCTTCCTGGACAAATACCCGGGAGCCCGCGCAGCAGACCTGGCCCTGATTGAACAGGATGCCCAGCTGAAGGCCGTCCATCGCCATGTCCCATTTGCAGTCATCAAAGAAAATGTTGGCTGACTTTCCGCCGAGTTCCAGTGTTGCCGGAATCAGCTTCTCAGCCGCAGCGGAAGCAACTTTCAGTCCGACTTCTGTGGAGCCTGTAAAGGCAAGCTTGCGGAATCCTTTGTTGTCCAGCATATACTGTCCGGATTTTGATCCGGATCCGGTTACGACATTAAAGACGCCTGCCGGAATCACATCCTGCACCAGACGTGCAAATTCCAGGATGGACAGCGGAGTATCGGATGACGGCTTGATGACCGTGCAGTCTCCGGCAGCCAGAACCGGTGCCAGCTTCCATGCCGCCATCAGGAACGGGAAGTTCCAGGGAACGATCTGCCCGACGACACCGATCGGCTCCCGCAGGATCAGGCTCAGCGTATCATTCCCGAGCATATTCGCGGAGCCTTCCTCATCCAGGATGCATCCTGCAAAATAGCGGAAATGCGCGGCAGACATCGGGACATCGATGGCCATGGTCTCGCGGATCGGTTTCCCGTTATCCATGGATTCCACCTGAGCCAGGAATTCCGTGTTCTCATCTATGATATCCGCGATTTTATTAAGGATCTTTGCCCTTTCCGCAGCAGGAACCAGTTTCCATTTCAGAAAAGCTTTCTGCGCCGCTTTTACGGCTTTATCCACATCTTTCTCCGTAGCCTGCGGAACAGATGCCAGCACGGCTCCCGTAGCCGGTGATTTTGTCGTAAATACTGCCTTGTCCGAAGCTTCTGTCCATTTTCCGCCGATAAACATCCTGTAGCTTTTCTGGATTTTTGCTTTCATCCAAATGCCCCCTTTCGGCAAAAAAAAACCGTTCCCTGCCCTCCGTTCTTCACGGATGGCCGGAACGATCCTGCGCCATCCTCATTTTCGAATGGCATTTTCATTACAGCCCCATCTTAGATCCGATGCCATGAAAAAACAAGCATTTCCTTGACTTTATTCCCTGATTCCTGTATATTTATTGATGCGTCTTGTATCGTTTTTCCATACGGCGCCTTAGCCAAGCGGTAAGGCACGGGTCTGCAAAACCCTTATCCCCGGTCCGATTCCGGGAGGCGCCTCTTTCAGGAAGTCCGGAACTCCGGGCTTCTTTTTTTGCATCAAAAAGCCGCCTGGTAGGCGGCGGCTTTCTGAACTTATTAAGTTGGGGGGGAAGGAATAAATTTGAAGAAAATTCTTTGGTACTGTCCTTTGCTTTATCGATCTTACAAGACATATGATACTGCCGGTCTGTGAACACTTTGTGTTCAACTTTTGCATCTTCTGTGAAAAATCGCAATGCTATGTACCCCAAGTAGTAGACAAAAAGGATTTGCCAGGAACCCAAAAGGTAGACACCTCATTTTGTGACTGACGCCCGCAGAAAGGCAGTGTGGAATTCGAATCTGTAGGTTATAATCAAAAAGGAGGATGTCCCATGGCAAAAACTTTCAATGCAGAAGAGATCAAGATCCTGAAAGCAAACCCGTATACGCTGAGGGTATCTGAAAAGACCATCAGTTTCTCGAAGGAATTCAAGGAAGCCTTCTGGGAGAAATACCAGGCAGGAGAACGTCCGCGGTGTATCCTGCAGGATCTCGGTTATGATCCGGAGATACTCGGTGACCGTCGGGCCGTAGGGATCACGGATCACATCAAGGATCAGATCCTCTCGCCGCAGGGGCTGCGGGACAATAAGGAAAGGGCAGTCTCCGCCGAGAAGAAATACGGCCTGGATGTTTCTCAGATCCCTCCGCAGAAAGCGGTGAAACGACTGCAGACCGAGGTCCTCTACCTCCGTCAGGAAATGGCATTTATAAAAAAAATTATAAGCTCGGGCGATGGCAGGAGACCGGAGAAATGATCGCCGGCAAGCCGCAGAAGATATACAGCATCATCTCGGACACCCTGGGAGATAAGCAGAATCTCCTGAAGATCTCGGAACTGTGCCGGCTGGTAAATGTCTCCCGTTCCGGATATTATAAGTGGCTCAGGGCTGAAGCAGGACGTATGGAAAGGGAAGAGGCAGACAGGCAGGACTTCAGCCTGATTGCCGAGGCCTATCGTCACAGGGGCTATAAGAAAGGCGCGCGCAGCATCTATATGCGTCTCCTGCACAGGGACCCGCCAGTCCATATGAACATCAAGAAGATACGGCGGCTCATGAAAAAGTATGGGCTGGACTGTCCGATCCGGCACGCAAATCCATACAGAAGGATGGCCCGGGCAATGAGGACGAACACGGTCGCGCCGAACCTTGTCCAGCGGAGATTTACGGATTACGGCCCCAGGAAGATCCTGCTGACGGATATCACCTACATCCCTTTCCGTGACCGCTTCTTCTATTTATCGACGGTACTGGATGCCTATACGAGACAGGTGCTATCTTATGTCCTGAGTGATTCGCTGAAGGTGGACTTCGTACTGGAGACAATCGAAAGGCTTGTACGGAAGCATGGGATCACTCTCGAATCCGAGACGATCATCAACAGCGACCAGGGCTGTCATTATACAAGCTATCCGTTCATCCGGATTGTCAGGGATTCGGACCTCCGGCAGTCCATGTCAAGGAAGGGGAACTGCTGGGACAATGCACCCCAGGAAAGTTTCTTCGGGCATATGAAGGATGAGATAGACATTACCGGATGCAATGGATATCAGGATGTAAAGAGTCGAATTGATGACTGGATAGATTATTATAACAAAGAAAGATACCAATGGGAGCTTGCAAAGCTCTCACCGGATGAATATTGGAAATATATAAAGACAGGACGATATCCTCTTGATATCGCCCTGCCGAAACAGCAGTACATATGATTTGAAGTTCACAAATCACAAAATATGTGTCTACTTTATGGGGTACAGTTTAGAGTGCTATGTACCCCAAGTAGCAGGGCGCAGTTACCCCAAGAAGCAGGATGCAGTTACCCCAAGAAGCAGGACGCAGTTACACCAAGAAGCAGGGACAGTGCACCCAAAAAAAAGGGGCGCAGTGTACCCCAAGCAGCAGGACACAGTGCACCCCAAGCAGCAGGGAAAGCAGCTGTCATGGGAATTTCAAAGGAATTCGGATCAGGGCCGGCAGAAACTATTCCCATCCGCCGTTCAGGGAAATGAGTCCGCCGGTCATGTACGGATATTTTACGGTGGTATCGAAAGCCAGTTCAGCGACTTCTTCCGGCGTGCCCATGCGGCCGAGAGGAATCTCTTCCTCAAGGGCACGGCGTTCATCTGCCGAAAGACGGGCGTTCATTTCCGTATCAATGGCACCGGGCAGCAGGGCATTCACGCGGATGCCGCTCGGAGCAAGTTCTTTGGAAAGAGAAAGGGTGAGGGCGTTGAGACCGCCTTTCGATGCGGAATAGGCCGCTTCGCAGGAAGCACCGCTTCTTCCGTAGACGGAAGAAATAAAAAGAATCGAGCCAGCCTTCTTTTCAAGCATCATCGGGATTGCCTCGCGGGCCAGCAGGAAATTGCCGGTCAGATTCACGGCCATCACGCGGTTCCATTCTTCGAGGGAAGTGTCCTGAAGGACTCCGAACCGGTCGATGCCGGCGCATCCGACCAGGACGTCGAGGCCTCCGAATTTTCCGGAGATTGCTTCAAAGAGCGATTTTACATAAGACTCATCCGAGACGTCGCCGACGGAAGCAAGGCAGGGAGAACCTGCCGATTCAATCTTTATTTTTACTTTTTCCAGTGCGGCTGCAGAAGAGCAGCAATTGATGATGACGTTCCAGCCGCCTTCCGACGCGAATCTGCAGGCAATCGCTTCGCCGATTCCGCGGGAAGCACCGGTGACAAGGACAGTTTCCATTTTCCTGAGATACCCCCGAATGCCGCTATTATACGCCTATTGCGCGGTCCGGGCAATGGGTGTAAAATTAAGCATCATTTCCGGAAGGAGACCCATGGGGAAGAATCTGCTGCTGATTTACAATCCGAGAGCGGGCAAGGGAAGTTTCCTGACCGTGCTTTCTGATGTGATCGACCTCTTTGTCAAGGCCGGCTATACGGTCGAAGTGTATCCGACGCAGGGGCCGGCAGATGCTGTCCGGAAAATGGAACAGGCCGACGACAGGACCGATCTTGTCGTAGCGGCCGGAGGAGACGGGACCATCGATGAAATCGTGACCGGAGCCGTGCATCTGGGACGCAGCATCCCGATCGGCTACATTCCCGTCGGTTCTACAAATGATTTTGCCAATTCTCTGGGACTTTCCACCAACGTTTATCAGGAAACCCGGGCCATCATCGGCGGGAAACCGTGCGGCATCGATATCGGAAGACTGAATGAAAGCACCTTTGTCTATGTCGCCGCTTTCGGGACATTTACGGATGTTGCCTACGGCACGAACCAGGACATGAAGAATGCTTTCGGACGTCTGGCCTATCTGGTGGAGGCGACCAAGCGGTTGGCGGATATCCGTTCCTACCGGATTAAGGTGACGGTCAACGGAGAGACGAAAACGGATGACTATGCCTTCGGCATGGTGACGAATTCCATACAGGTCGGCGGGATCAAGGGAATTACCGGAAAGGATATTCTGATGGATGACGGCCTTTTTGAGATTACGCTCGTCCACAGCCCCAGGACGATCTTCGATGCACAGAACATCGTCGGAGCCCTGATTCTGGGCGACCAGGAGACGCCGCTGATTGATTTCTTCAAGGCGTCCGAGATTACGCTGGAATCGGAAGAGGACATTTCGTGGACGCTTGACGGGGAATTCGGCGGCGATCACAGAAATGTGACGATCAGCAACAGGAAACAGGCGATGAAAATCGTTTTGAATAAGAAGCAGAGAGGCCTTCTGTCGGAGACGGCCCGGAAAACGGAGGAGAAATGAGTACGGAAATGAACGAAGAAACAATGGGAGTCGCAGGTATTTTCGGAGAGGATGTCTTTAATGACGACGTCATGAAGAAACGGCTTCCTAAGAACGTTTATGCCGACTACCATAAGGCCATCGATGAAAATAAGGAACTGGACCTGAAAACGGCCGACATTCTTGCCGGAGCCATGAAAGACTGGGCAATCGAAAAGGGTGCGACGCATTATACGCACTGGTTTGAACCCCTGACAGGCACGACGGCTGAGAAGCACGATTCCTTCATTACGGCTCCGCTTCCGAACGGCAAGGTCCTGATGAGGCTTTCGGGAAAAGAACTGATCAAGGGCGAGCCGGATGCCTCTTCATTTCCGTCAGGCGGACTCCGCGCAACCTTTGAGGCACGGGGCTATACGATTTGGGACTGCACGTCACCGGCCTTTGTACGGCATGATGAAAGCGGCGCCATCCTCGTGATTCCGACGGCTTTCTGCTCCTATACCGGAGAAGCACTTGATCAGAAGACGCCGCTTCTGCGTTCAATGGAAGTGCTGGACCGGGAGACCATCCGTCTGCTCAGGCTCTTCGGGAACACGAAGTCCAAGCATGTCACGCCCTCTGTCGGCGCCGAACAGGAATATTTCATCATCGACCGCGGAAAATATCTGCAGAGGGAAGACCTGATCTTCACGGGCCGCACGCTTTTCGGAGCGATGCCGCCGAAAGGGCAGGAACTGGACGACCACTATTTCGGGACACTGCGGCCGCGCATCGCTTCTTTTATGAAGGATGTCAATACGGAACTCTGGAAGCTCGGCGTTCCGGCCAAGACGCAGCACAATGAGGTTGCGCCGGCGCAGCATGAACTGGCGCCGATATATGAGAAGGCAAATGTGGCAGTCGACCACAACCAGATCGTCATGAAGACCCTGAAGAGGGTTGCGACCCGTCACGGCCTGCGCTGCCTGCTGCATGAAAAGCCTTTCGCGGGAGTAAACGGCTCCGGCAAGCACAACAACTGGTCGATTACCACGGACGATGGAATCAATCTGCTCGATCCCGGCAAAACGCCGCACGAGAATACGCAGTTCCTGCTGGTCCTGACCTGCATCCTGAAGGCAGTCGATGAGCACGCCGACCTGCTCCGGGAATCCGCGGCAGATGTCGGAAATGAGTTCCGCCTGGGAGCGGATGAGGCGCCGCCGGCGATCATCTCCATTTTCCTCGGGGATCAGCTGACGGATGTGCTGGAGCAGCTGGCTTCCACGGGCTCGGCAAAAAGTTCAAAGAAGGGCGGACAGGTCCGGACGGGAGTTTCCTATCTGAGCGACATTGCAAAGGATGCGACCGACCGCAACCGTACTTCGCCGTTTGCCTTCACGGGAAATAAATTCGAATTCCGTACCGTCGGGTCGAGAGATTCCATCGCGGCTCCGAATACGGTACTCAACACGATTGCAGCGGAAGCTTTCTCCGAGGCCTGCGATGTTCTGGAAAAAGCGAAAGACTTTGACTTAGCTGCCCGGGAACTGATCCGGAAATATGCGGCGGAGCACAGCCGGATCGTTTTCAACGGAAACGGCTATTCAAAGGAATGGATCAGCGAGGCGAAAAAGAGAGGCCTGCCGAACATTCCGTCGATGGTCGATGCCATCCCGGCCCTGACGGCGCCGAAGAACGTGGAAATGTTCGGAAAATACAGGGTGCTGGACAGGAATGAGCTGACTTCCCGCGTGGAGGTTAAGTACGAAGGATATTCCAAGGCTGTGAATATTGAAGCCAGAACGATGCTGGACATGGCAGGAAAGACTCTGATTCCGGCCATGATCTCCTATGCGGGGGAACTGGCGCAGACCGTCAATGCCCTGAAAATGTGCGGAGCGGATTCTTCTGCCCCGGCAGCCCTGCTTTCCAAGGTAACGAAATACCTGAAGGAGGCGCAGTCTGCAGCGAGGAAACTGACTTCGGAGGCACTTGCGGCCGAGGCGCTTCCGGCGGGAGCGGAACAGGCAAAAGCCTTCCGCAGCCGTGTGGTCCCGGCGATGGAAGCCTTGAGAAAACCGATTGATGCGGCCGAGATGATTGTTGACAAGAAGCTCTGGCCGATGCCGTCCTATGCCGATCTGATGTTCGAGGTCTGACCGGGTATAAAAATTTCACTTTTATTTTTGGTACTATTGTAGTACACTGTATTCGGTGTTCTTGTGTTTTTGCACAAATTCATGCGCTTATTTTTGTGGGGGTTTGGTATGATTTCAAATCTCATCCTTAGAGATACGTTAACCGGGTTAAAAGAGATCGGAAAGACCGACTTGACAATTGTCGATCCGGAGGGTAAGGTAATTGCTTCGACGCAGGAAGACGTGACAGTCGACCGGCAGGAGATTATCAATTTCTCCTCGTCGCAGGCAGACAGCCAGGAGATCCGGGGCAGCCTTTTCTTCAAGGTATTTGATGACTACCAGGAAGAATATGTCGTCATGCTGGATGCAAAGGCGGATGATGCCCAGATGATCGGCAAGATGGCCGCTTTCCAGATCCAGAATCTGCTGGTGGCCTATAAAGAGCATTTTGACAGGGAGAACTTTGTCAAGAACCTTCTGCTCGACAACCTGCTGCTGGTCGATATCTATAACCGGGCAAAGAAGCTTCACATTGCAACGGAAGCCAAGAGGGTCGTTTTCATCCTGGAGTCCGAGCAGAGCAAGGATTACAGCACGCTGGAAGCGGTCAAAGCGGTTTTTGCGAAATCCAAGAACGATTTCATTACGGCCATTGATGAAAAGAGCATCATTATCATCAAGGAGCTGGAGGAGAAAGACGGGCCGGATGAACTCAAGGCCATTGCAAAGTCGATTATCGCGGCTCTGGGCAGGAATGAAAATGAGAGCGCCCATGTAGCCTACGGGAATATGATCCATGAGATCAAGGAAATCTCCCGTTCCTATAAGGAAGCACGCATGGCCCTCGACGTCGGCAAGATCTTTTTCGGGGACCAGGATGTCATTGCCTACAGGCAGCTCGGCATCGGAAGGCTGATCTATCAGCTGCCGATTCCCCTCTGCAAGATGTTCATCAAGGAAATTTTCGCCGACAAGAGCCCGGAAGACTTCGATCCGGAGACTTACGACACGATCAACAAGTTTTTCGAGAATTCCCTCAACGTGTCCGAAACATCAAGACAGCTGTATATTCACCGCAATACACTGGTTTACAGGCTGGATAAGCTGCAGAAAAGCACCGGTCTCGACCTAAGGGTGTTCGATGATGCCATTACATTCAAAATCGCCCTTATGGTCGTCCGTTATATGAAATATATGGAGACACTGGAGTATTAAGGAGAGCAATAAGGAGGATGATTTATGATCGATCTTGATCGCGTCTCGAAGACGTACGAGAAGGGTCAGTCGGCGGTCGACGAGATTTCACTTCATGTCGATAAGGGTGAATTTGTATTCGTCGTCGGAGACAGCGGATCCGGAAAATCCACTCTGATCCGTCTGCTGATGAAGGAACTGGAACCGACCCACGGCATCATTACCGTGAACGGGCATGTCCTGAACACCATGAAGCATAAGAATATTCCGGCTTACCGCCGGGAAGTCGGGGTGGTTTTCCAGGATTTCCGTCTTCTCAATGATCGCAACGTCTATGAAAATGTGGCATTTGCCCAGCATGTCATCGAGTATCCGTCACGCATGATCCGGAAGAATGTACCGGAAGTCCTGCGTCTGGTCGGACTTGCCGAGAAGTACAAATCTCTGCCGCGCCAGCTGTCCGGCGGCGAGCAGCAGAGAGTCGCGGTGGCCCGCGCCATCGTGAACAAGCCGCAGATCCTTCTGGCCGATGAGCCGACCGGAAACCTGGATCCGCGCAATTCCTATGAAATCATGAAGCTCCTGGAAGACATCAATGACAGAGGTACAACGGTTCTTGTCGTAACGCATAATAAGGAACTGGTCAATAAGTTCAAAAAGCGCGTTATTACGATGAGGAGGGGCGTCATCGCGCATGATGAAGAGGAGGGCGAGTACATTGAAGCTTAGTTCCCTCGGATACAACATCAAGCAGGGCCTGAAGAATATCTGGCGCAACCGGATGTTCTCCGTCGCCTCTCTCGTTACCATGACGGCAACGATTTTCCTTTTCGGCGTATTCTTCTCGATTCTTCTGAATGTCAATGCAGCCGTCAAGTATTATGAAGAGGATGTAGGAATTTCCGTCTTCTTCAATGAAGGCGTCACGCAGGATCAGATCGACCAGATCGGAGAAGAGATCAAGGCCCGTCCGGAAGTTGCGAACATGACCTTTACGTCGGCAGAGGAAGCATGGGAGAAATTCCAGGAGATTTATTTCCCGGATGATCCGGATGCCGCTGCCAGCTTCGTGAAGGGGAATCCTCTGGCAAATGATGCCAGCTATACGGTCACGACCAATAATGTCGAAGACCAGCCGGCGCTCGTCGCCTATATCAAAACGCTCGACGGCGTGCGGAAGGTCAACCAGTCGGATGAAGTCGTCAAGACGCTGTCCGGATTCAATACGCTTCTGACCTATGTTTCCGTGGCAATCATCGCCGTTCTGCTGATCGTGGCGATCATCCTGATTTCCAATACGGTCAATGTCGGTATTTCGGTCCGTAAAAATGAAATCGGCATCATGAAGCTGATTGGTGCGACAGACTCTTTCGTCAGAGCCCCGTTCATCGTCGAAGGCGTCATGATCGGGCTGATCGGCTCGGTGATTCCGCTGGTGATTCTTTATTTCACATACAACTGGCTGCTCAACAAGATCGTCACAAAATTCAGCGTCCTGAATTCGCTGTCTTCGATCCTTCTGGGCGTCAATGAAGTCTACCGCTATCTGATCCCGGTCAGCCTGGTCCTCGGACTCGGCATCGGCCTTGCGGGTTCCATCATTACGGTGCGTAAGCATCTGAGGGTGTGAGCAGCGGCTATTCAGAAAAAAGATAAGAGCCATTCCGCTTTGCTGCGGAGTGGCTCTTTGCAGGTAGAGAGGGAAAGAAATGCCGGCAGCAGGCCGGGGAGAGGGGGGAACACAGATGTCCAGATGTCCGAACTGCGGAGCCAATGCGCGATTCGATATCGCATCCCAGAAATTTATCTGCGACTGGTGCGGCATGTCGATGGATCCGCGGGACTATCAGGAAAAGACGGGAGCAGGGAAAGACACTTACGAGGTAAATGTCTATCGATGCCCGGTGTGCGGAGGAGAGCTCAGCAGCACCGACGAAGCGGCAACCGAGTTCTGCAGCTACTGCGGAGCGACGGTCGTTCTGGATAAGCGCCTGGATCAGGAACGGCGCCCGGATCAGGTCATTCCTTTTCAGGTTACGAAAGAAGAATGCAAGGCCGCCTATGGCAGTCTGATGAAAAAGGCTTTTTTTGCACCCTCTGATCTGAAGGACCCGAAGCATATCGACAGTTTCCGCGGAATCTATATTCCGTATCATTCGATTGATTACAATTATCAGGGGACGGTCGGCGTTCAGGGATATACTTCCCAGACTCACGGCAATACGATTTACAAGGATCATTACCGCTTTGACGTTGACGTCGATGCGGTCAGCGGCGGACATCTGCACGATGCCTCGTCATTCTTCGACGACCGCATCGGCAGAAAGGTTGCGCCTTTCGACGTGATGGACCGTGAGAGAGGATGGCAGGAGAAGCCGTTCTCCACCGCTTATATCAGCGGCTTCTATGCGGATACTCCGGACGTCCCGCCGGAACTGTATTATGACATGACACAGGCTGAAGCCGATGCGGAAGTCTGCGAAGCAGCGACGGAAACGGTGAAGAGGACCAACCCGGAGCAGCTTCTGCAGAGCGGAAAAGTGACCTATGAGGATCCGGAACTGCAGCATTCCTATGTCCGTCCGACATCGGTCCATACCAGGACGGTCATGATGCCGCTGTGGTTCCTTTCCTACCGTTTTAAGGACCGGGTCGCCTACGCGTGCGTAAACGGGCAGACCGGAAAAGTCTTCGCGGACATTCCGATCGATACCCGGAAGATGCTGATTTCTTCTCTGGTCCTGGCAGTCCCGATTTTCTTTCTGCTGGAATGCTTCCTCACCATGACGCCTTGGGCGACGCTGACTTTTGCATCCATCGGCGTCAGCCTGACCCTGATCCTTTACGAAGTCTTTCTCTGGCTTGTGAAGAAAAGGGATGAACATGCAGAGGACTACGGCTATCTTTACCGTGAAAACGGAGTGCTGAAAACCAGCAGGGCCGTCAGGACAAAGACGGAAAAGGAAAACCTGCGGCGCGACAGCCTGAAGACGCTTTTCCGGGCAAGGACCATCATGATCATTGTCATGCTGATGATCTTCGTCCCACCGATCCTTTCCGGAATCAATTTCAATAAAGCTTCGCAGTCCTCAGTCTGGATCCTCATTTTCCTCGCTGTCAGCATCGTCACGGCAGCTCTGGGAATCAAGAGACAGAAGACGAAGGATCATTATTGGATCCTCGGAATCATGCTCGGCATCCAGCTGGTCTGCTTCCTGATTGCAAAATGGCATCCGATTCAGGACTTTCTGTATTATCTCTGCGCAATCGCGGCCTTCGGAGCCATTCTTTATGCGGAGTTCCGGATCCTGAAGGAATACAACCTCGCCTCGACGAGGAAAATGCCTCAGTTTGAAAGGAGGGGCGGAGATGATCAGGCGTAAAATTGCCGCATCGGTTCTGACAGCCGGACTGCTTGCCGCTTCCTTTGTGCTGAACGCCGTGCCCTGCTTTGCCTGGGACACGGGCTGGAGCAGCCCTGCGACCGGAAATGAAGCTTACATTTCCGACGAAGCGGGACTCATTGATGAAAATGAAAGCAGTGCCCTGAAGGAGACAATGGACCCGCTTACCAAATACGAGAACATTGCTTTCGTTACCACGGACACCAATTATGAGTCGACGGAATCCTATGCGGAAGAGCTCTGCTACAGTCTGTTTAACGGAGACGCCAACAGTTCCGTTTTCCTGATTGATATGGACAACCGGGAAATCTATATCTACAGCGGAAGAGAGGCCCTCCGGACCATCAGCGAGAGCTATGCCTACACGATTACCGACAACACTTACCGCTATGCCTCCAGAGGAGACTACCTTGGCTGTGCCAGGGAGGCTTTCCGCGAAATGCTGGCGGTCTATGAAGGCGGAACCATTTCCCAGCCCATGAAGCATATCGGAAATCTTTTTGCCGCCTTTTTGATTGCCGTCATCGCGAACCTCTGCATTGCACTGATCTATTCGCATGTCGGCGATGCCAGGAATCTGAGCACGGAAAAATATATGACGTACAAAGGACGCGTAAGAGGCATGCAGTACACCTATACCACTGAAGAAGAAGTCTCCAGCAGCAGCGGCGGAGGCGGCGGAGGCAGCGGCGGAGGTGGAGGTGGCGGAGGCGGTGGCGGCGGTGGAGGCGGCCACGGCTTCTGAGAACCGCCTCATAATACAGCGCGAACCATAAAAACGCCGTCCCTGCAGGAGAAGTCAGCCGTACCGCCGTGCCTCTCTGCAAGGGCGGCGATGCTGTATGCGCCGAAACCGTGGCCGGCGCGCCGGCTCTTCGGGATTCCGTTCAGGAAGAAAATGTCTCCTTCGCAGGAGTTCGAAACCTGGATAACAAGCTTTTCGGAGACCATGCCGCAGTTCAGCCGGATCCAGGCATCCTTTGTATCTGCGGCGGCTGTCGCGGCGTTTTCCATGGCATTTGCCAGGAGGATGCACAGGTCGAGCGTCAGGCTTTCATCAAGCTTTTCCGGCACATCGGCATTCACCGCAACCTCGATTCCCTGCTTTTCCGCTTTTCGGACGAAGGAGGAAATGGCCAGGTTGACCTGCTCATTCAGACAGTACTGCCGGATGGCGGTATCCTCGATTCCCTTCTGGATCTGGTGAATGGCGCTCCGGATTTCGGCGGTATTCCCCTTTGCGGCGTAATCATCGATCATCTGGAAATAGTGCCGCATGTCATGGCGCAGGATGCGCATTTTCTGCTGCGAATCATGGATTTCCTCCAATCGTTTCTCCGTTTCGGAAGACTGCATTTTCAGCAGGTCCTGCTGCTCATGAAGCGTCAGGACCTGTTCGTTCTGCTTACCGACGACACTGGCCAGGATGCACAGAAGCAGGGAAAGCAGGGTCATGACGAAACCGATGACCAGGATGTTGGATTCCAGCATAAGATTGGTGTAGACGGTCGTGATATAGGAAAGGGCATAGAAAAGCTCGAAGGGAATCGCCATGATCCACAGGGTCTGGTTTCTCTGGCGCAGGAATTCGCGTGCCCTGGGCGTCCAGAAAATCAGCAGCAAAATGAGGAGCGGTATCGTGGCTGCGGTCCTCAGGATGTCCGGCGCCGCCTCAGATCCCGGGAAAAAAACGGTGAGGACATTTCCGATCCAGTTGCGCGGCACCGTCAGGACGTACGCCGTCAGCAGGGAAAAGAGGGAAGCTGCCGGGGATTTCCTGAAAAAGAAGACGCACAGAAGAAAAAGGGGCAGATGGACGATCAGCGGGTAGGCCCGGAAGATTGCATCGAACCCGAAGGTATTTGCCAGAAAAGACTGCACGAGCAGACAGCAAAAAGAGAGACCGGCGACGACCGCCGAATTTTTCCATGTCGGTTTTATTTCCAGACAGGACAGCGTGAGCAGGGTACCATAGACGAGCACGCTGATCAGGTTCAGCACAGTCCAGTTCATGCCATGTCACCTCCCGTCCGGTTTCCGCTTCCCCGCCGTTCCATCGAAAAAGTCATGTATTCCAGATAGGCTTCTTTCACTTCCGCGAAATGTCCCCTTGCAATGGGCACGGATGGAAAACTGCCGGCAACCTGCAGTTCTTTGCCGTCCAGGGAACGGATATGATTCATATTGACGAGGTAGGCGCGGTGCGGCTTCACGAAGCGCGGATCCGAAAGCAGGCGGCCTTCGAGGGAGGCCAGCACGCCCGTCGCTTCCAGCGTTTTACCGCCGATGAGATAATAGACTAATTTATCCTGCCGCGCTTCGACATATTCGATGGCGCCAAGCGGCACGCTGATCAGTGTGCCGCCGCTTTTCACGATCAGTTCATCGGAAGCCTGTTTTTCCCTGAAAGCCATCGCACGGTCCAGCGCCGCAAAAAGCCTGTCGCGGTCCGCCGGCTTCAGGATGTAGTCGAGCGCCCTGACCGAATAGCCTTCCAGGGCGAATTCCGGCGAGCTCGTCAGGAAAATGAGGCAGGCGGTCTCATCCTTCCGGCGCAGATCCTCCGCCAGTTCCATGCCGCTGAGTCCGGGCATGAGGATATCCAGAAGATAGATGTCAAAGCGTTCGCTGCTGTCGAGGACCGGCGAGGCGGCGGCGAAGGACGAGACGGAAACGGGCGTATTCCGTTCCCGTGCATAATCCTGTACCAGCGCGGAAAGTTTTTCCCGGCTGACCTCCTCATCATCGCAGATGGCAAGCTTCAGCATACGGATTCTCCTTGTCTGTGATTCCTGATGTGATCCTGTCAGGATTCCGGCTGCCATGCCTTCCGGAATCCCTTTTACCATTCTGTCTTTATTGTACCGCTTCAGGAGGCTGAGGCAAATACATTTCAGGGGTAAAAAAGTGCGTTTCGGCGGAAGAGGACGGTGTTCATTTCCCGGAAATGCTATGGTGGAAGCAGGAGAATCCCGGTGAAGGAGGGGCTTTGCCGGAGGCAGGAAAAGAAAGGGCAAGGGTGGATCGGGATGAAAAGGAAAATCTGGAGTGCGATACTGACGGTGTGCATGGTACTGGGTATGATGCCGGCGATGAGCGTGCCCGTGGCGGCAAGCATTATGATTTCTTATACGGTTGGTGAGACAAAGATAGACAACGACGCCGGGCCGATTGCCTCCGCCAGCGGCGACGGCTGGACATGGGCGTATAGCTCTACCGAAGGCAAGGGTACGCTGACCCTCACCGACGCCTATATCAGGGGCGCGGACAGCAGCGACAGAAGCTACGGCGCGTACCTGCCTGCTGATACCACGATCGTGCTCAACGGCGACAGCACCATTGCCGGCGGAACGGCGGATAATAAAAGCTGCGGAATCTCTTGCGACGGCTCGCTGACGATTAAGGACGGGAACGCCGCGGGCGTCGGCTCGCTGACCGCTGTCGGCGGCAAGAGCAGTGGGGGTAACAGCACGGGACTGGAGACGTACAGCAGCCAAGACCTCCTCACAATTAATTCCGGCAGGGTGACGGGACTCGGCGGTACAGCATATAATTCCAGTTACGGTATCTATGCGCCAACTCTTAAAGTCAGCGGCAGCGCCGATGTCACCGGCATTGCAGGCACGGCAAATCACCGAGGTTCCTGCGGCGTGTTCTGCGATCACAGCGCAAGTGTAGAAGGCAGCCTGACCGCCGTGGGAGCTTACGCCAATGGTAGCGATTCGTATGGGATTGAGATATTTAGTTCCCTTACCGTCTCCGGCGGCACAGTTGTCGCGCAGGGCGGCAAAAGCAATTACAGCAGCTATGGTGTGCGTCTCGACTACTACGGCGCCACAGTCACCCTGACCGACGGCCTGCTGGTCGCGTCCAGCGGAGGCTGTGGGAGCGAAAAAACGTCTCAGGCTCTGAATAAAGCACCGACAGGCGGCGCACTGCTCACCGGTGCGCAGGCCGAAAAATTCGCCGTGTACGGCGACAGCACGACGTACACGAGCGCTAACATTCTCACCTCTACGCTGGACTTGAGAGATAAAAAAACAAGCACATGGTCAAACAGCGATGGCGATGGCAGCGGCTGGGCGTGGAACGCAGCCTCATCGACCCTCAACCTCAAGAACATGATCATCGTCGGTACGGATAATACCGATTCGGGTCCAGTCACAGGCTCTTACGGAATTCAGGGAGGGGAAAACATCAGCATCGTCTATGAGGGCGTGAATGTCGTCTGCGGCGGCACGTCTGCAAGCGGCGACAGCTGCGGCATTATGGATGAAGTGAGTGATGAGGATGGGCTTTCTCTCAGCGGCGTCGGAACACTTGTCGCCCTCGGCAGACAGGCCGGCGACAGCAGCTGCGGCATTCAGCTTATAGACACCACTGATGAAGATCCCGGAAGCCTTAAAGTCAGCAGCGGAAAGGTCATCGCCCTTGGCGGAGACGCCGGGGAAAGTGAAGAAGAAGGCAGCTTCGGACTGAGCGCATCAAAAACGATTCAAATTGAGGGCGGCGATGTTACCGCTGTTGGCGGAGCCGCAGCAGGCGACAGCAGCCTTAGCTCCGGCGCTGCAGCAGGCGCCGGAATTTCCGTGAGCAGCGGACAGCTTGTTGCCGTGGGCGGTCATGCCTCCGGCACAGACGGTGTCAGCGCGGGCACTTGTTCCTACGGTACAACAACATTTTCGGGCGACGCAAATGTTGTCGCCGCGGGCGACGGCTACGGCATTGGCACTTATTCGAACGGTGAAAGCGGTACGACTCCCGCCGATTTTCAGCTTGGCACAGACGATTCGGATACCGTGACCCTCACCGCCATGGGCGGTACCGGCGCGGCAAACGGTAAAGGAACCACCACGGCATCCGACAAGTGTGTTCGCTGTGACGGCGGCGCCCGAACGACCGCCGGCTCCGCCGTGCGCTTCCGGCTGGGCGACCCGATCATTACCGTGACGCATGACGGAACCGATTATACAGGCTACGGCGACTTTGCCGACGGCTGGAACGCGGCGGTGGGAGCGCAAAACAACGCAAGCACCGCCGTCAAGCTCTTCGCCGACTGGACGGCGGAGCATGACGACGATCATTCCACCAGCTTAGGCAGCGGCGACGGATTTTATGACGGAACCAATCATGCGGGTTCCATCTGCGTTCCTGAAGGCAAACATATTACCCTTGACCTGAACGGACATACCATCGACCGAAATCTGAGCAAACCCTGTAACAACGGCTACTGCGGCTGGGTCATCGCCAATCTCGGCACCCTGACCATACGCGACAGCGGCACCGGCGGCACCATTACAGGCGGCTATACGGGATACAACTTGTCCGACAGCAAGAACGGCGGCGGCATCTATAACGCGGGTACCCTTACGCTCTCGGGCGGCACCATTACCAAAAATGCCGACGGCGAGAAGGGCGGCGGCGTGTACAACGCCGGGACCTTCACCATGACCGGCGGTGAGATCAGCGCGAATCTCGCCGCGACGGGATATGGCGGCGCCACCTGCGGCGGCGGCGTGTACAACGCGGAAAACGCCACCTTTACCATGACCGGCGGCGAGATCAGCGGCAACTACTCCTGCGACACCGCAAACGAAGACGGCGGCGGCGTGTATAACGCCGGGACCTTCAATGTTGGCGGCACGGCGAAGATCACCGGCAACGTCGCCAAGGCGGTCTACGATGAAAACGACAATACCGCCTCCGGCGGCGTGACGGACAACGTCTATCTGCCAGCCAACAAGACCATCACCTGCTCGGCGACAGCACCATTGACGAGCGGTGCGTCCATCGGCGTGACGACGGCCGGCACGCCCGTTTTGGGCACTACCGTCAACATCACCGACAGCAACAGCGCCGATTACAGCGGCTATTTCCACAGCGACAAATCCTACCGCGTTCAGAACAGCAGCAATAGTCAGGTGGTGCAGCTGGCGGCGATGCCCGGTGCAGGCATTTTCGGCGCGAAATTTTACCAGCTGCAGCTCTGGGACTGCCAGCGTTCGCCCGCGTTTCCGGTGGCGGGCCGCAGCTTCCGCCTTTCCGGGCTGAAAGCGCCCTATGACGAAAATCTGCGCAAGGTGAGCTTCGCCGCCCCGGCGAGCGACTATGTGACGTTTGAATATGTCAAAGACGTCTCGGCACTTGACCCGGCGACGCAGACGCGCATCGTCAATTCCCTGAAACGCTACACCGGCGCGTCGGAGGACAGCATCAAGGCCGCTGCCGTGGTAAAGGAAATACTGCACAACGCGAGCAGGACGACCGAGCTCTCCTCCATCGGTCTCGTCTGGGCGCTGGGAAGCGACGGCTTCCTCTACACCGCCATGGACGGCGCGTTCAAGTATTCCGGCGGCGTCGGTACCTATGTGACCTTTGCCGCCCACAAGACCGGCGACAGCATCATCTACACACCGGACAAGACCGAGCCGTACACACAAACTGATATTAACAACAACAAGCTCGCGCCGGAGGACGGCACTCCGACAGCGCCGGCAGCCGTGACCTATCAGGAGCTGATCCGGGTCGTGAACGACAGCGGGACGGCGGTCAGCGGCGCGGCGGTCACGATTACAAAAGATGACAACACGTATTCCGGCACGACCAACGGGAACGGCTATGTGCAGTTCACGGGCCTGCCGGAGGAGGATGTTTACAAAGCGACCGTGCAGAGCGGCACCTATGCAAAGCTGACTTATTACTCTGTTGACAGCCCCGAAGCGGTTTTGATCTATACAAATCCGGGCAGTGAAGGCGACGGCAACCAGCAGGACAAGGTGACCGTCACTGTCAGTACAACGGGCAGCGGCACCGTGAACTGCATCGGCGCGGGCACGACCACAAATGGTACGACCTACAGCCTGACCAAAGGCGACACGGCCCGCTTCATCTTCAAGCCGGACAGCGGGTACAAGGTGAGCAGCGTTACGTGGAATAACGCTGAACAGCCGACCGCCGTCACAGCCGGATACTTCAGCTCAGAAGTCACAGCAGACAGTACGCTGACCGTGACCTTTGCGCCGTATAATCAGAAGTCCATCTTTGAAATCCACTACACCACGGCGGAGGTCTTCGACGTCCAGCGCTCCCCAGCCTTCCCGGACACGGGGAACAGCTCCATTTGCTTCTCATGGCTGGCCCAGCCGTATGACACGAAACTTGACCATATCACGCTCGGCACGGGCGAGTACATCAAGTTCGACAAAGTGAGCTCCGTCGACACCGCCGGAAAGACGACGGCATACACCGAATCCCTGCGCTGGTGGACGGACGCACAGAATATTTCCACCGCCGCGCTGGTGGAGGAAAACGTCTATAATGCCAGCGGAAAGGTCAAGACCCTCGGCACCGGCCTCATCTGGTGCTATAACGACCCGGCAAAGGGCTTTCTGTTCACAACGATGGACGGCGTTCTGGGCGACTGCGGCGGCGTGGGCAGCTACGTCAGCTTCAATGCCCTGCGCTACGGCTCGTCCGTCACGCAGCTCACCGATAGCGCCGAGCCCCTGCAGTGGGGAGATGATTGGACAGCCGGAACGACAAGCGCCGACGATCCGCAGGGACAGCCGGAAAACCCCTACGGCGACACCGTTGACGACACGCAGGACGTCACCTTCGACTTCCTCGGCAAGGTGCTTGACGCGACAACTAAAAATCCAGTCATCACGAACACCGACGTCACCCTCACCTGGGGCGGAACGGACTATGAGGCGACCACCGACGCGAACGGACGCTTCGTCGTCTCCGGACTGCCCTACGCTGAAAACGGGGACTACACCGCAGTGATCGACAACACGACCACCTTCACCGGCGAACTGCCCGATCTGGGCGGCGTCGAAAACAGCCAGAACCGCACGGCTACCCTAACCGCGCCCGAGATCGTGTTCCTGCTCCCGTCGAGTGGGACGACCGGCACTGTGGCGACGCCGCACACGATCACCGTCACCAAGACCGGCAGCGGCAGCGTTTCGCCGCTCGGTACAGCCACCGTCAACGACGGCGGCAATGTGCGTGTGTTCTTCACCGCGTCCAGCGGCTACACGCTCAGCGAGGTCAAAATCGACGGCATTGTGGACGCGGTCGCAAAAACAAACGGTTACTATAAGTTCACAGGCGTGACGGGCAACCATAGCGTCGCGGTGATCTTCACCGCCAATAGCACCCCCGCTCCCGTGAACCCTCCGTCGACCCCGACCCCTCCGGCAAATGTACCTGACCGCATCGGCGGCGATGACCGCTACGATACGGCGTCGAAGATCACGGAGCAGGCTTTCCCGGACGGGGCCATCGAGGCCATCGTGGCGACCGGCGAGGATTTCCCGGATGCGCTGTGCGCGGCGGGCCTGGCCGGGCTCTACAACTGCCCGATCGTCATCACGAACACGGATACGCTGAACGAGACATCGGAGAACCTTCTGAAGAAACTCGGGACGACGAATGCCCTGGTGCTGGGCGGGACGGGAGCCGTTTCTGAAAATGTGGAAGAAAAACTCAGCACGGAGGTCACGACGGGCGGCGTGAACCGGATCGGCGGCACCGACCGGATTGCGACAGCGCTGAAGATCGCAAAGTCAGCACCATTTGACAAGGAGGGGACGGCCATCGTCGTGAACGGGTCGCGGGCGGCAGATGCGCTGAGCATCGCACCGTATGCCTACAGCGACAAGGACCCCATGTTCCTGACATCCGCGGACGGCACCTTCGATCCGGAATCATTTGCGGAGGCATCGAAGTATGCGAGAATCCTGATCGTCGGCGGCACGGGAGTCGTCACCGTCGCGACGGAAGATGCGCTGAAGGCTGCGGTCGGCGCGGGGAATGTGACGCGTCTCGGCGGCGCGAACCGCTATGAAACCTCTGCAATCGTGGCATCCACGCTTTTTGACAGCTATGTCGGGACGGCATTTGCGTCGGGCCTCGACGGCTCCTATACCGATGCCCTGACGGGCGCGGTGCTCTGCGGACAGAAGGACGTCCCGCTCATCCTGGTCAGCGAAACGGCATCGGAATCTTCCGGGATCCTGTCCGACATGAAGTCGGCCGGGGTGACGGCAGGGGATCTGTTCATCCTGGGCGGCACGGCCGCCGTCAGCGACGATACGGTCGCGGCGATCGAGAAGGCACTCAGCTGAGAGGTGTTCGATTAAGCGGTGAAATTTCATGCAGCGACGGTACGGGGCATCCTTCCATCAGGGATGCCCTGAAACTTTATCCGTCCGTGCGTCAATTTTGACACTTGTGCCATAAGATTGGTATAATACAGAACATGGATAAGGAAGAAAAACAAACTGAAGAAACTGAAGATGAAGAGGAATCAGATCCGGGAAAATCTGTAAAAACAATCCGTTTCGGCAGCGGCGAACATGACCTGATCATCGGTTTCCTGATTGGGGTGCTGGCAGCAGGAGCCGTCGCCGGCATGATTATCTGGTCGATGAAGACGACATCAAAGGAAGCAGTCGTCGGCAGTCTCATTTCCGAAGAGGCCCTTACCTCTGCGACTTCCGAAGACATCGAGAACGGGAAATATACCGGCATGGTCGGGGCGCTGGACGATTCCTACGCCGCTTACTATACGCCTGAACAGACCGAATCAAATGCTCAATCCTCAAGCGGCACCTATGCCGGCATCGGCATAGGCGTCTCGAAGGATGAGTCTACGGGCAACCTGCTTGTGTCCTATGTCTATCCGGGATCGCCTGCGGAAGCGGGAGGTCTCCTGAGCGGAGACTTCATCACGGAACTGAACGGAACGGCGGCCGGCGGCATGACCCTGGAGGAAGTGTCTTCGATGATCGCGGCAAACGATGGGAAGGAAATGACCCTTACCGTCCTGCGCGGAACGGAGACGCTTTCCCTGAAGGTGACGCCGGGACAGGTGGAGATCGAGCTGGTCTCTCATGAAATGAAAGCCGGCAGCACCGGTTACATCCTCATTCCGGAATTCGTCAGGACGACGCCGGACCAGTTTGCCGAGGCGCTTTCGGACCTCAAGTCACAGGGCATGAAGAAACTCATCATCGACCTGAGGAATAATCCCGGGGGTCTGGTCGACGCGGCAGCGGGCTGCCTGGACAAGATCCTGCCGGCGGGCCTTGAAGTCTATACCGTGGAAAAGGACGGAAGCCGTACAGACTACAATTCAAAGGGCGAGGATCCGCTGACGATCCCGCTGGTGCTGCTGGTGAACGGAAATACAGCGAGCTCTGCGGAAATTTTCACGGGAGCCTGCCGCGACCGGCTGTCCTGCACCGTTGTCGGGGAAAAGACCTACGGCAAGGGAATCGTGCAGACGACAACGACCCTGGCGGACGGCAGCAGCATAAAATTCACGACTGCGCATTATTACACGCCGAACGGAATGGACATCAATGGCAACGGCATCACGCCGGACACCGTGGTGGCGCTTGCGGACGGGGCGAAGCCGGATACATCGGATACGGATACGCAATTTATGAAAGCGATGGAGTGAACTATGGGGACGGCGGTGAACCACTACCCCCGTCCCCATGGTTCATTCATTGGAGGGCACTATGGAGTTTAAACTGCATTCTGAATATCAGCCGACAGGCGACCAGCCGAAAGCCATCAAGGAACTGGTCGACGGTTTCCGCGCGGGCAACCAGGCGGAAACGCTGCTCGGCGTGACCGGTTCCGGCAAGACCTTCACGATGGCGAACGTCGTGAAGGCCCTGCAGAAGCCGACGCTCGTGATTGCCCACAACAAGACGCTGGCGGCCCAGCTTTATTCCGAGTTCAAGGAATTTTTCCCGGAGAATGCCGTTGAATATTACGTCAGCTACTACGATTATTATCAGCCCGAGGCCTATGTCCCTTCGTCGGATACTTACATCGCGAAGGATTCCGCGGTAAATGATGAAATCGACAAGCTGCGCCTTTCGGCGATTTCTTCTCTCGCGGAACGAAAGGACGTGCTGATCGTCTCCTCCGTGTCCTGCATTTACGGAATCGGCGCGCCGGATGACTATATGAATATGATGGTTTCGGTCCGGCCGGGCATGAACAAAGACCGCGACGTCCTGATCCGCGAACTGATTGACATGCAGTATGAGAGAAATGAGATAGACTTTCACCGCGGAACATTCCGCGTGAAGGGCGATACGGTGGAAGTCATTCCTGCCGATGAAAATGAATTCGCGGTCCGCATCGAATTTTTCGGCGATGAGATCGACCGCGTGACGCAGATCGATACGCTGACCGGTGAGATCAAATCGGAACTCAGCTATGCCCCGATCTATCCGGCGTCCTTTTATGTGGTGCCGCAGGACAAGATGAACGAAGCCTGCGATGCCATTGAGAAGGAACTGGCGGAAAGAGTCGCCTATTTCAAGAGTGAGGACAAGTTTCTGGAAGCGCAGCGCATCAAGGAACGCACGGACTTTGATGTGGAAATGATGCGGGAGACCGGCTTCTGCTCCGGCATCGAGAACTACTCGCGGCATCTGACCGGAAGGAAAGAAGGACAGCCGCCGTACACGCTGATGGATTATTTCCCGAAGGATTTCCTGCTGATCATCGACGAGTCGCACAAGACCGTGCCGCAGATCGGCGCGATGTATCACGGCGACCAGAACCGGAAGAAGACGCTGGTCGATTTCGGATTCCGCCTGCCCTCTGCAAGGGACAACCGCCCGCTCAGCTTTTCCGAGTTTGAGCAGCGGGTGGATCAGGTGATGTTCGTTTCGGCGACGCCGGGCGACTATGAAAAAGATCATGAGATGCTCCGTACGGAACAGATCATCCGGCCGACCGGCCTGCTGGATCCGGATGTCGAGGTGCGTCCGGTGAAGGGCCAGATCGACGATCTGGTCAGCGAGGTCAATAAGGAAGCGGCGGAGCATCACAAGGTCCTGATCACGACCCTGACGAAACGGATGGCCGAAGATCTTACGGATTACATGAAGGACCTGGGAATCCGCGTGCGCTACCTGCATTCGGACATCGATACGCTTGAGAGAACGGAAATCATCCGCGACATGCGTCTCGACGTTTTCGACGTGCTGGTCGGAATCAATCTTCTGAGAGAAGGACTGGATATTCCGGAGATTACGCTGGTGGCAATTCTCGATGCAGACAAGGAAGGCTTTCTGCGTTCGGAAACATCGCTGATTCAGACCATCGGACGCGCTTCCCGGAATTCGGAAGGCCATGTCATCATGTATGCGGATGTCATGACGGATTCGATGAAAAAAGCAATTGAAGAAACAAAACGCCGCAGACTGCTCCAGCAGAGGTATAATGAAGAAAATCATATCACGCCGACGACGATCAAGAAGAGCGTAAGGGATCTGATTTCCATTTCGAAGGAAGTGGCAAAGACGGAGAAGACGCTGGCCAAGGATCCGGAATCGATGAACCGGGACGAACTGCAGGAACTGATCGGCAAGATCGAGAAGCAGATGCGGGCAGCCGCGGCAGAGCTGAATTTCGAGATGGCGGCCGAGCTGCGTGACAGGATGGCAGATCTCAAAAAAAATCTGGATGATGCGGACGATGCGGAAAGCCGGATCCGCCGGGCTTACGCAAAGAAGCCCGACACTTACACGAAGCAGAGCTACGGGAAGAGACACGCTTCCTATGATCAGAAAAGACATCATAACCGCGGAGGGAAAGCCTAGATGAGCGGGAATATGTGCGAGTCGTGCGCCAACTATGTGTACGATGAAGAAGATGATGATTTTTTCTGCAACGCGGATATGGATGAGGATGAATACAGCCGTTTCCTGACCTCGAAGGATTCCTGTCCGTTTTACCGGAATGACAATGAATATGAAATCGTAAAACACCAGAACTGAAAGCCGTCTACACCCTGTACGCAGAAAAAATGAGGAAGCGCATACGATGAACGGTGGATTGAAAAAAAGCTACATCCGGATTACGGCAGCACTGGTTCTCTGCCTTGTTCTTCTGGTTGCCCTTTTTTATGCACTGCTTATGCAGTATCAGAAAAACAATGCCTACGGCAGCGCGGGCCATCTGATTGAAATCAACCGGGAAGGCAGGGCGGAGATTGCCACCATGCTGGAACGCGACCAGAAGGTCGCGGCCGATATTTCCAATGAAATCCTGCAGGGATTTGTGGACGATCAGGCTTCGCTTTTCCGGTACATTGCCCTTCAGAAGGAGAACTGGAAGGAAGACCGGATTGAGATCTATACCGCTTCGGGGAAATGCTACGACAGTACGGGCACGGAAACGGGAAACGGCTCTTCATCGGAATTTGCGGCGGAAGTCATTGAAAAAGGGAAAATGCTGCGGATCGTGGGCTCGGAGGAAAAATATGCCGTAGCCATTGATTCTTCTCTTGAAATCAACGGTTCTGCCGTCGTGGCAGCGGCGGTCGTCCATAACCTGGGCTCGCTGCTGGAGGATGCCGGCATGATCTCTTTCAGCGGGGCGGGCAGCCTTTTCCTGGTGAGACAGGACGGCGTGGAAATCAGCCGCTCGGGAGACAGCGTGCCGGAGGTCTATAACCTGCTTTCCCTTCTGGAGAAGGGGAAAACGGAGAACCTTACGGACAGTGGCCTTACGGTTGACGAGACCATGAACAGGACCGAGGAGGGAGCCTTTCTTTTCAGCGGGACGGACGCCGGAACACTGTATGTCATCCTGACCCCGGTCAGTTTCCTGGACGATACGATGTATCTTTTCAATCTCGTTCCCCAGACGACGGTCAACCAGACGACGAACCAGTTCGTGAACAGCGTGATCCTTCTCCTGGTGATCCTGGTCATTTTCATCATTCTGCTGTTTGCATTCTATCTGCGCCGGGCCGGCAGGTTCAACCGGGAAATCATGACCCGCGAACGTCTTTTCGACATCCTGGTTTCCGAAACAAAGAACGGATTCATGCTTCTCAAGGTCGGCCGTGAGAAGCCGGATTATGTCTCTTCCAATACGGAGACAATCTTCGGAAACAGCCTCCCGAAGCTGGAAAGCGCCGGGAAGGGCTACCGGCTGTCCGCAGGCAGCGGAGAAAAAAGCATGGAAGCCCTGGCCATGGTCAATGAATCACTTGAGAAATGGGACGGCAGCACGGAATTCATCAGCGATTATTTCCCCTACCGTGCAAACGGCACCGACCAGTATCTGCGCCTGTGCCTGTATCCGGTCCTTTCGGAGAAGAATGAATACGTCGGCATCATCCAGGATATGACGAGGGACTATAAGCGTGAAAATAGTCTCCGTGCCGCACTGGAAATGGCGGACAGCGCGAACCATGCCAAGAGCCGGTTCCTGTCAGGCATTTCCCATGACATCCGGACGCCGCTGAATGCCATCATCAACATGACCCGTTTCCTGCAGGAGGAAATCACGCAGGAGAAAGAGTCGCAGCAGCTGGAAATCATTCTCCGTTCCTCTGAGCATCTGCTGGAGCTGATCAACAATGTGCTGGATATTTCCAGAATCGAAAGCGGGAAAATCACCTTTGCGGAGGAACCCTTCAGCATCGGGGAAACCGCTGACGGTGTGGCCGATATTATCCGGACGCTGTGCGACGGGAAACAGCAGAAATTCCTCTATGAAAAAAAGAATATCCGTCATCAGGAGCTCATCGGCGATTCGCTGCGCCTGAGGCAGGTGCTTCTGAACCTTCTGAACAATGCCGTGAAGTATACCGGTGAAAAAGGCTGCATCCGCTTTACGGCAGAGGAACTGAATTCCATCAAGCCGGGAACGGTGTCCTTCCGGTTTACCGTGCAGGATAACGGAATCGGCATTTCCGAAAGCCGCTTTAAGGAAATCTTCCAGCCGTTCATCCGGGTGGAAAGTACGGCAGTACGCGAAAATGAGGGAAACGGCCTCGGGCTTGCCATTACGAAAAGCATCATCGATGCCATGGGAGGATCGGTTTCCGTGCAGAGCCATGTCGGCGAAGGTTCGGTCTTTACGGCTGAGATTCCGTTCAGCATCAGCCAGTCGTCTTCCTCTCCGAAAGCCCTCAGAAGCACGGCCGGCATCCGGTTTGACGGAAAATGCGCGCTTCTGGCGGAGGACAACGAAATCAACGCGCAGATTGCGCGCATGATTCTGGAAAGACGCGGCATGACGGTGGAAACGGCGGAGAACGGCAGGGAAGCGCTGGATGCTTTCAGCCGTCATGAGGCCGGATACTATGACGTGATCTTCATGGATATCCAGATGCCTCTGATGGACGGCTATCAGGCGGCCAGGGCAATCCGGAGTGACTTAAGGGACAAAGAATCCCCGGTGCCGATTATCGCCATGACGGCAAATGCTTTTACGGAGGACGTGGAAAAGGCACGGTCCGCCGGAATGAATGCACATATTTCCAAGCCGGTCAATCCGGATGAAGTATACCGGGTGACGGACGAAATCCTGACAGGGAGGGAAGACGGATGAAAGCAGGGAAGAAAGTGTTTTTCATTTTCAAAGGCTTCACGACAGCAGTACTGTGCGGCGCGATGATCCTTGGTTCTTCCGGCTGCGGCCGGGCGGCAGAATCTCTGAAGCTGAAAAATGAAATCGTCACGATGAAGGCAGTGGATGAAAGTAAAATGACGATTACCATCCGGGCGGAATACAACGTGGGAAATGAAGCCCTCCGTTCCGCCCTGGAGAAAAAGTTTCCGGACGTCAATTTTGTCTCGGTTTTCCATTGCTCGCCGGAAACGCAGTATGAACTGCGCCAGTCTCTTCAGGGAGGCTCGGCGGAGGACATCGTGATTTCGCCGAATATGAAAGCTGTTTCGGACATTGCTTCCGGAAGCATGCTGGATCTTTCAGCGGAAGACTTCGTGCAGAATTATCAAAGCGATGCGCTGGAGGAATGCCAGATCGACGGGAAGCTGTATTATCTGCCGGGACCTTCTTCCGTTTACGGAATCGTCTATGACCGGACGATGTTTTCGGAGCACGGCTGGCAGGTGCCGCACAGCTATGATGAATTTCTTTCGCTTGTCGGACAGATCGAGGCGGAAGGCATCCGGGCCATTCAGCCGACCTGCAAATATGCCAGGCAGGCGCAGGCGGTGCTGACGATGTTCAATTATGCCGACACGTTCGGCGGGGTGGATGACTATCAGTGGCTGCTGGATTATCAGAAGGGTAAGACTTCCATGGTCGGCACCCTGGATGCGGCGCTGGAAAGGTATCAGGAAATGAACCGGGCGGGCATCATCCTTCCGGGGGATTTCGATGTCCAGCCGGGCAACCGGAGCAATATGCTGTACAATGACCACACCTGCGCGATGATCATCGAGAACGAGCAGGCGGTCAATTACGCGGAACAGGCCGGCTCGGACCATGAATACGGCATGTTCCCGTTCTGGAGCGGAAACGGGGAAGGGGATGACTACCTGATGTCCCAGCCGGGATATTATATCGGCCTGAACCGCTTGCTCGGCACGTCGGGAAATGAGGCAAAGCTTGCCAAGGTCAAGGAAGTCATCCGCTATATCAGCACGCCGGAAGGGCAGCTGGCCATCAGCGGCGGGACGATGAAGCAGATTTCAAATGTCACAGGCACCGATTATCCGGAAAGCGATTTCAATTCGGAAATCATGGATACGATCAGCAGGGGAAATCTCGTTCCGGAAGTGGACCTGATGGCATCCGGAAACAACAATGCGGCCGAGAAAATGCTGCAGACGGACCTGAGGAAAATGCTGGAAGGAACCGTCACGCCGGCCGTGCTCGAAGCGGACTGCGACGATGCGCGGACAAAAGCCCTTTCGGCAGGAGTCGGACACGGCGAGACCGTCGGGCAGGCATCGGAGAACTTTACCTGCCTGGAGACCGGCCTCTTCATTGCCGATGCGCTGAGACAGAAGGCGGGAGCCGATATCGGCCTCTGCCTGGTCGGGACCACGCACTGCGGCATGGTCGGGCGTTTCTATCAGGGTGAAATCGGCAGCAGCGACATTCATTCCCTGTCTCTTTCGGTAGGGACGGTCAGCAGCAATCCGGATGATAAGAAGCTGTGGCTGGTGGACATGACCGGCCGGCAGATCCGGGATCTTCTGGAAGAAGCCTGCGGATACGACCCGAATGACAATGTTCCCAATATGCCGTATTATGTCGCATCCGGCCTGAAGATTGAATTCGCTCCCTGGAAAGATGAAAAAGTGGTTTCGGTCAGGGGGGAGGACGGCAGCGAACTGGAGGATCAGAAGAACTATACCGTCGCGCTCTGGGGCTGGCCGTTTGACGAAGAATGCAGCGGCAAAGTCGAGAAGGTTTTTGAAGAGTCCAGCGATGATATCCTGACGGAAGCCGTGAAAAAGGCAGGTACGGTGAAACCATTCGACGACGGCAGGTTCACGCTCGTCTATTAAGGAAGAAAAAGCAGGGGTCCGTCTCTTCCGGACGGATCCCTGTTTTTTTGCGGGAAAATACTTGACATCTTTCAGGGGGTAGAGTATAGTAGCGTTAAAGATGTTAGCACTCAATAACATCGAGTGCTAATCGGAGAGGAGAACATCCGTGGGAGATGAACTGGACGCCAGGAAATTGACGATCCTGAAAGCAATCATCCGTAACTATCTGGAAACCGGAGAGCCGGTCGGCTCGCGCACGATTTCCAAATATACGACCCTGAAGCTTTCGTCCGCCACGATCCGCAATGAAATGTCGGATCTGGAGGAAATGGGATATATCGTTCAGCCGCATACTTCGGCGGGGCGCATCCCTTCCGACAAGGGCTACCGTTTCTACGTGGACCAGCTGGTCAATGAGAAGACTCAGCAGGTGACGACGATGAACAGCCTGATGATCGCCAAGACCAACCGCATGGAGGAAATCCTGAAACAGGTCGTCCGCATGCTGGCGAACAATACGAATTACACGACGATGATTTCATCGCCTTCCTATAAACGCAACAAGGTCAAGTTCATCCAGCTGTCCAAGCTGAACGAAAGCCAGATTCTGGACGTGGTCGTCATTGAAGGCAACATCATCAAGAACCATATCCTGGACCTGACGACGACGATTACGGACGAACAGGTCCTGAAAATGAACCTGCTCCTCAACACAAGGCTCAACGGTCTTTCCCTTGCGGACATCAACCTCGGACTCATTTCCAATATCAAGGAAGAGGCGGGAGACCACAGCGAGATCGTATCCGACGTACTGGATTCCATCGCGGATGTCATCCGCGCGGAGACGGACGAAGACATGGAGATCTACACTTCCGGAGCGAACAACATTTTCAAATATCCGGAACTGGCAGACAGCAAGAAAGCGGAACAGCTGATCTCCACGCTGGAAGAAAAAGACGTCCTTGCCGATTTTGTCAAGAAGTCCGAAGAAGACGGAACGGCTGACGGTGAGAACACGGGCATTCAGGTTTACATCGGAGATGAGACGCCGGTCGAGTCGATGAAGGACTGCTCCGTCGTGACAGCCACTTATGAGCTGGGGGACGGGATGCAGGGAACCATCGGCATCATCGGACCGAAGCGGATGGATTACGAGAAAGTCATGAGCAACCTGAAGCTGTTTAAAGAATCGCTGAACGATATTTTCCGGAAGGAAGATAAAACACAGGAAAAACCAAAGAAGCCGCGCAGCGGGACAAAGAAGAATAAAACGGAAAGCGAGGCAGACGGATAAAATTGGATAACGAAAAAGATACGGCGGAAAAGGAAAAAACCGAAACCGCCGCCGGAACAGAAGAGAATCAGGAAGAAATCAAAGAAAAAGCTGCCGCAGAAAAGGAACCGGAGGACGCCGAAGAAAAGGCGGACCGCACGGCGGAAGCGGAAAAGGCGGAAGCGGATAAGGCCGAAGCTGAAAAAGACGAAGCCGGAAAAACGGAAGCAGAACGCGGGGAGAAAAAAGAAGAAACCGCTGAAGATTCCGCAGGAAATAAAGAAGAGGCCGGGGATGAGGAAGAAGACGAAAAGAAATCCCGTTTCGGCCATAAGCAGAAGAAAGAGAAGAAGGAACTCGAAAAGAAAGACGAGCAGATCGCTTCCCTGACGGACAGGCTTCAGAGATCCATGGCGGAGTTCGATAACTACCGCAAGAGGACGGAAAAGGAAAAGAGCTCGATGTACGGAATGGGTGCAAGGGACGTCGTCGAGAAGATCCTTCCGGTCGTTGATAATTTTGAACGCGGCTTCACCCAGGTCACGGATGATGATAAAGAAGATCCATTCGTTCTGGGAATGGAAAAGATCTACAAACAGTTCCAGACGGCATTGACCGATCTCGGGGTCACCCCGATCGATGCGGTCGGAAAGCCATTTGATCCGAACCTGCACAATGCAGTTATGCACGTGGAGGATGATACACTCGGAGACAGCGTGGTCGTCGAGGAACTGCAGAAAGGATATATGTACAAGGATTTGGTTGTAAGGCACAGCATGGTAAAGGTAGCAAACTGATCCGCAGGAGATCAGAACCAGTATATTCATTCAGGAGGAAACAGCAATGAGCAAGATTATCGGTATCGATTTAGGAACAACAAACAGCTGCGTAGCTGTTATGGAAGGCGGACAGCCGGTCGTCATCCCGAACTCAGAGGGATCCAGGACGACACCGTCCGTAGTGGCATTTACAAAGAGCGGCGAGAGACTGGTCGGCGAACCGGCCAAGAGACAGGCCGTCACGAACTCCGAGAACACGATTTCCTCAATCAAGAGGAAAATGGGCACGAACGACAAAGTGACAGCCGGCGGCAAGAGCTATACGCCGCAGGAAATCTCCGCCATGATCCTGCAGAAGCTGAAAGGCGATGCAGAGAATTATCTGGGCGAGAAAGTAACGGAAGCCGTCATCACGGTTCCGGCTTATTTCAATGACTCACAGCGTCAGGCAACCAAGGACGCCGGCAAGATCGCCGGACTGGATGTCAAACGTATCATCAACGAGCCGACGGCAGCAGCCCTGGCTTACGGACTGGATAATGAAAAAGACCAGAAGATCATGGTCTACGATCTCGGCGGCGGCACGTTCGATGTCTCCATCATCGAAATCGGCGACGGCGTCATCGAGGTTCTTGCCGTCAACGGCGACAGCCACTTGGGCGGTGATGATTTTGATAACGTCATCACAAACTACATGATCCAGGATTTCAAGAACAAGGAAGGCGTCGATCTTTCTGTTGACAAGATGGCTCTCCAGAGACTGAAAGAGGCAGCTGAAAAGGCCAAGAAGGAACTTTCCACCGCGACGACGACAAACATCAACCTTCCGTTCATCACCGCAACGGCAGACGGACCGAAGCATTTCGATATGGACCTGACACGTGCGAAATTCGATGAGCTGACTCATGACCTTGTCGAGAAGACCGTTGAACCGGTTCAGAAAGCCCTTAAGGATGCCGGACTTACGGCAAATGATCTTTCCAAGGTCCTGCTGGTCGGCGGCTCCACACGTACGCCGGCAGTTCAGGAACGCGTCAAGACCCTGACAGGCAAAGAGCCGAGCAAGACTCTGAACCCGGATGAGTGTGTCGCAGTCGGTGCTTCCATCCAGGGCGGCAAGCTGGCAGGCGACGCCGGCGCCGGGGACATCCTTCTGCTCGATGTCACACCGCTTTCACTTTCCATCGAAACGATGGGCGGCGTTGCGACAAGGCTGATTGAAAGAAATACGACGATCCCGACCAAGAAGAGCCAGATCTTCTCGACGGCAGCGGATAACCAGACAGCAGTCGACATCAATGTCCTGCAGGGCGAGCGTCAGTTCGCGGCAGACAACAAATCCCTCGGCCAGTTCCGTCTGGACGGAATCCCGCCTGCAAGAAGAGGCATTCCGCAGATCGAGGTTACATTCGATATTGATGCGAACGGCATTGTGAACGTATCCGCCAAGGATCTGGGCACAGGCAAGGAACAGCATATCACGATAACGGCATCTTCCAATATGTCCGACGGAGATATCGACAAGGCAGTCAAGGAAGCTGCCCAGTACGAGGCGGAAGACAAAAAGCGCAAGGAAGGCGTCGATACGAAGAACGAAGCAGACTCCCTGGTCTTCCAGACGGAGAATGCGATGAAGGAAGCCGGAAGCAAGCTGGATGCATCCGACAAGTCAGCCGTAGATGCAGACCTTCAGTCCCTGAAGGATCTGATTGCCAAGGCAAATGCCAACCAGGGACCGATGTCCGATCAGGATATCGCCGACCTCAAGGCTGCCAAGGACAAACTGATGGAAAGCGCGCAGAAGCTGTTTGCAAAGATGTATGAACAGACCGCATCCCAGAACGCAGGCGGAGCCCAGGGAGGCCCGGGACCGCAGGCTGGTCCGGGACCGCAGGCAGGCCCGGATATGGGAGGCGCCGCAGGCGGTGCGTCCGGTACGGCAGGCGGAAATGATGACAATGTCGTCGATGCGGATTACAAGGAAGTATAAACAGAAATCATAAAATCAGGCCTCCCCTGCAAAGGGGGAGGCTTTTGGAGTTAAAGATGGCAGAGAAAAGAGACTATTATGAAGTGCTCGGAGTCGAGAAGAATGCATCCGAGGACGACCTGAAAAAAGCATACAGAAAACTGGCGAAGAAGTATCACCCGGACATGAATCCGGGCGATCAGAATGCCGCTGAAAAATTCAAGGAGGCATCCGAGGCGTATTCGGTTCTTTCCGATCCGAAGAAACGTCAGCAGTATGACCAGTTCGGACATGCCGCTTTCGAGCAGGGCGGAGCCGGAGGCTTCGGCGGTTTCGATTTCAACACCCAGGATATGGGAGATATTTTCGGCGACCTGTTCGGCGATCTGTTCGGCGGCAGGTCTTCTTCCCGGTCATCGAGAAACGGCCCGATGAGAGGAACCAATCTTCGCACGTCCCTTACGATTACTTTTGAAGAAGCCGTTTTCGGCTGCGAGAAAGAGATCGAACTGAATCTCAAGGACGTCTGCTCGACCTGCGGAGGCTCCGGGGCGAAAAAAGGCACCCAGCCGGTAACCTGCCCGAAATGCAACGGCACCGGACGGGTAGTCATGCGCCAGCAGAGCCTGTTCGGCATGATGCAGACCGAAGCGGTCTGCCCGGACTGCCACGGAACCGGAAAGATCATCAAAGAGAAATGTCCGGACTGCAAGGGCACCGGTTTCATTTCCAGCAGGACCAAGATCAAGGTGGCCATTCCGGCCGGCATTGACAACGGCATGAGCGTCCGGATCCGCGACAAGGGCGAACCGGGCATGAACGGCGGTCCGAGAGGCGATCTGATGGTTGAAGTGCGCGTCCTTTCCTCGCCGATTTTCCAGAGGGAGGACATCAATCTGTTCTCCGTGGCGCCGATTTCCTTTACACAGGCGGCGTTAGGCGGTAAGATGAGGATTAAGACTGTCGACGGCGAAGTCGAATACGAAGTGAAAGCGGGAACGCAGACCAACACGAGGATCCGGCTGAAGGGCAAAGGTGTGCCTTCTGTCCACAACCGCGGCAAGCGGGGCGACCATTATGTGACGCTGGTCGTCGAGGTGCCGACACGTCTGACAAGAGAACAGAAAGCGGCGCTTCAGGAATACGAAAGAGTGAGTGCCGGAAGGTAACGGGGGTATGGCGATTACCATTGTCTTCACGCAGCTCTGCGTGCTGATGACGTTTTTAATGCTTGGCTTTTTTACAAAGAAAAAAGGATATATCCACGACATCGGCGTCAAGGACCTGTCGTGGATTGTCATCAATATCGGGAATCCCTGTCAGATCCTGTCATCTGTCCTGAACACGGATGTCGTTTCTGACAAGGGTCCCATCATAGAAATGTTTATCGTCAGCATCCTGACTTACGGAGCGCTGATGGTGATCGGCCTTTTCATGGGAGCCCTTGTCAGGGCTCCGAAACACGAACGCAAATTTTATAACATGATGACGGTCTTCGGAAACCTGGGCTTTGTCGGTCTGCCGCTTGTGCAGGCTGTCTACGGAGCCGGGGCTGTTCTGTATGTCGTGGATTTCATTCTTGTCTACAATATCCTGATGTTCTCTTACGGAACTTTTGTCCTGCGTCCGGAAGACGGGGAGAAAAACGGCGGTCTTTTGAAGAACCTGATGAATCCGGGATTCATCGCATCGATCGTCACCATCATTTTCTTTTTCTTTGATATCCGCCTGCCGGCCTATTTCCAGAGCGTGACGCTTTACGGCGGGGAAATCGTCGTGGCCCTTGCCATTTTTACGATCGGGGCAAACCTTGCCGACCTGAAGATGAAGGAAGTCGTGAACGACCCCCATGTCTGGGCATTTATCGTGATCCGTCAGATGGTTCTCCCGGTCTGCTTCCTGCTTGTTCTGAAGCTTTTTATTCACGACCCGGTTCTCCTCGGAAGCTATGCGGTGGTTCTGTCCGTACCGGTGGGAAATGTCGTGTCGATGGTTGCCAATAAAAACGGACTGGATGTCAGGACCATTACGAAGGGTACGGTCCTGACGACCGTGCTTTCGGTCCTGACCATTACGTTCGTCACAGTTTTTGTTTAACGGGAGAAGCCTATGAAATGGATGAAGTATACGGTTCACACGACAGAAGAAGCAGAAGACCTGGTCAGCGGCGCACTCTATGATCTCGGCATCGATTCCGTGGAAATCACGGACAAGCGGCCGCCTTCGGCAGAAGAGCAGGCGGGACTTTTCGGGGATGTGGTTCCGGACATGCCTGCCGACGATCATCTTGCGGAACTTGCCTTTTACGTCGATGCGGATCAGGACCAGGAGGAAATCCTTCTCCGGGTGCGCAGCGCCCTGGAGGATCTGAAAAAGTATTCGGACATCGGAAGCTGCGACATCAGCACTTCCGAGACCCGGGATGAAGACTGGGTCAACAATTGGAAGAAATATTTCCATCAGTTCCGGGTGGATGATATCCTGATCGTCCCGACCTGGGAAAAAGTGCCTGATTCTGCCGATGCCCCGCTGGTCCTGCGCATCGATCCGGGAACGGCGTTCGGAACCGGGAAGCACGATACGACGCAGCTGGCAATCAGGGCCCTGAAGAAAAACATCCGGAAAGGAGACCGCCTGCTGGACATCGGAACCGGCTCGGGAATCCTCGGAATCATCGCCTTGAAATGCGGGGCGGCTTCCGTCTTCGGAACCGACATCGACATCAATGTGCTTCCGGCTGTCCATGATAACCTTGTGAAGAATCAGCTTCCGGAAGAACGTTTTCAGACCGTAATCGGGAACATCATCGATGATCCGAAGACCCAGAGTGAAGCCGGGGACGGATACGATGTCGTGACGGCCAATATCATTGCGGAAATACTGGTGAAGATCACGCCGGAAGTTCCGAAGCATCTGAAGAAAGGCGGAATCTTTATTCTTTCGGGAATCCTGAGTGACCGCGAGAAGATGGTGACGGATGCGCTTGAGAAAGCCGGGATGGAAGTCCTTTCCGTCGAGCATATGGGCGACTGGTCCGGAATGACGGCAAGGCTTCTGTGATGTCCGCAGAACGTTTCTTGACATCGATTCTTCGGAGTCTTACACTGGCAGTGCAGTAAAGAAAGGCTGAAAATGAACCGTTTTTTCATTGATTCCGGACAGATCGCAGACGGCCGTCTCCTGATCGGCGGCGAGGACGTCAACCATATCCGGAATGTCCTCCGGATGAGGCCCGGAGAGGATCTGGAAGCGGCGGATGAGAACGGCATGGTGCATACCTGCCGTATCCGCACCATTTCCCCGGATGCAGTCGAAGCCGAAGTGCTTTTTTCGGAAGAAAGCGAAGTGGAGCTGGCAAATCCGATTTATCTCTTTCAGGGACTCCCGAAATCTGATAAGATGGAACTCATCATCCAGAAGGCCGTGGAACTGGGCGTGAAGGAAATCATCCCGGTCTCCACCAGAAGAACCGTCGTGAAGCTGGATGAGAAGAAAGCTTCTTCGAGGACGGCAAGGTGGCAGGCAATTTCGGAAGCGGCGGCCAAGCAGAGCAAGAGGGCGTGCATACCGAAAGTCAGGGAACCGGTCCGGTTTGCCGAAGCCCTGAAGGAAGCCGGTCAGCTGGATGTGCTGCTGATTCCGTATGAGATGGCAAGGGACATGGACGATACGAAAAAGTTCCTGTCGGAAATCCGGAAGGGGCAGAGCATCGGCGTCTTCATCGGACCCGAAGGGGGCTTTGAGGAAGAGGAAGTCGACGAAGCAGTAAGACACGGCGCCAGGGCGATTACGCTCGGACGGAGAATTCTCAGGACGGAGACGGCTGCCATAACGGTGCTGTCGGTTCTGATGTTTCAGCTCTCTTAGGGGAGACGAAGGGAAGGCAGGAAATGACGAATTACCGCATGCTCGTCCAATATGACGGCACACGCTACAACGGCTGGCAGAAGCAGGGCGACACGGATAATACGATACAGAACCGGATTGAATCCATCCTTGCGCGCATGACCGGAGAACCGGTCGACGTGCACGGGGCGGGTCGGACGGATGCGGGCGTCCATGCGAAGGGACAGGTGGCACAGTTCCGTCTGGAGACGACGAAAACGCCGGAGGAGATCCGGGATTATCTCAATGAATATCTTCCGGAGGACATCGGCGTCCTTTCCGTTGCGGTGGCGGCTCCCAGATTCCACAGCCGCTACAATGCTTCGGAGAAAACGTATCTTTACCGGATCAGCAAGGATAAGTCCTGCCATGTCTTCGACCGGAAATATGTCTATGAATACAAGGGACATCTCGACGTCGATGCGATGAAGGTCGCAACACTTCAGCTGCGCGGCGAACACGATTTCAAGAGCTTCTGCGGAAATCCGCGCATGCGCAAGTCGACGGTGCGCACGATTTTCGCCATCCACATTACCGAAGATGATAAGGAAATCGACCTGTCTTTTATCGGGGACGGCTTCCTGCAGTATATGGTCCGGATCCTTGTCGGAACGCTGATTGAAGTCGGAGAAGGGAAGAGGGACCCGAATTCCATGGATGCGCTGATCGCGGCGCGCGACCGCACGATGGCGGGACCGACTGCCCCGGCCTGCGGACTGACCCTGATGAAAGTGAAATACAACTGATGAAAGAAATTTATTTTGATAATTCCGCAACGACGAAGCCCTATCCGGAAGTCGTGAAAATCGTTGAGAAGACGATGACCGAGGATTACGGAAATCCGTCTTCCATGCATCAGAAGGGTGTTGAGGCGGAGAAATATATCCGGGATGCGCAGAAGACTCTCGCATCGATTCTCAAGGTTTCGGAGAAAGAAATCTATTTTACTTCCGGCGGCACCGAGTCCAACAACTGGGCACTCATCGGAGCCGCTTCCGCGAACCGCCATTCGGGCATGCATATCATCACTTCGGCGATGGAGCATCCCGCTGTCTCGGAGCCGCTTCATTTTCTGGAGGAGCAGGGATTCCGGATCACGGAAATTCCGGTGGACAGCGAAGGAAACTTCGACATGGAAGCTTTTGAAAACGCGCTGACGCCGGACACGATCCTGGTTTCCGTGATGTACGTCAACAATGAGATCGGGGCGCTGACGCCGGTTGAGGAAATCGGAAAAAAGATCCGGAGCAGATGCCCGGCAGCCTTTTACCATGTCGATGCGACGCAGGCCTTCGGACATTACCGGATTTACCCGAAGACGATGCACATCGACATGCTTTCCGCAAGTGCCCACAAGTTCCACGGACCGAAGGGTGTCGGATTTCTCTATCTTGACGAGCGGGTGAAAATCCGTCCGCTGATTTTCGGAGGAGGGCAGCAGTCGGGAATGCGCTCCGGAACGGACAATGTGCCGGGAATCGCCGGAATGGGTCTTGCGGCTAAAATCTGCTACGAGAATCTTGACGCCAAGGTCGCCCACCTCTATGAGCTGAAGGCGCATCTGAGAGAGGAGCTTCAGTCCCTGCCGGGAGTCATCGTCCACGGACTGCCTGGAAAAGAAGGCGCCCCGCACATCGTGAATGCTTCCTTTACCGGCGTGGGATCGGAAGTCCTGCTTCATTCCCTGGAAGATAAGGGAATCTATATATCAGCGGGGTCGGCGTGCTCGACGCACAAGCGGTCAGCCAGCCCGACGCTTACCGCCATCCGGGCTCCGAAGGCCGAAGCGGAATCGAGCGTGCGTTTTTCGTTCTGCGAGGAAAACACGGTCGGTGAGATTGATGAAACCATAGAAGTCCTGAAGGAACTGCTTCCGGTTCTGAGAAGATACCGGGCACACTGATTACGGATCAAAAACACGGATGCGCCGCAGCAGGCGCGGAAAAGGAGAGAATATGCAGACGATTCGAAACATTACGAAGAAGTACGACGGAAAAGGCGAAGTCATCATGGACAGCATCCTTCCGAAGGAACTGATGAATCCGAAATGCCGGGTGTATGCCAAAGTCACGCTGAAACCGGGAACTTCTTTCGGCTGGCATGTCCATAACGGCGAGTCGGAAAGCTATTACGTCTTAAGCGGCGAAGGCATTTACGACGACAACGGCGAAAAGAGAACCGTGAAGGCCGGCGATGTGACGCTGACCGTCAGCGGCCAGGGACACAGCATGGAAAATGCGGGCAGTGAAGACCTGGTTTATATGGCACTGGTGCTGCTGGACTGAAACATTAAAGGAGAGTCATGTACGATTCATTTCTGATCAAATACGGAGAGATCGGCATCAAGGGAAACAACCGCCATCTCTTTGAAGATGCGCTGTGCCGCCAGATCGGCTATGCGCTTGAAAAAGTGAACGGAGAATTTTCCGTCACGCATGAGCGCGGACGCATTTATGTGAACGCCAAGGGAGACTGGAACTTCGACGAGGCGGTCGGGGCACTTCAGCATGTTTTCGGAATCGTCGGCATCTGCCCGGTCGTCATTTACGGGACGAAGGATTATGCCCAGCTGGAACAGGACATGATCTCCTACATCGAGGAGGAATATCCGGACTGCCATTCGACGTTCAAGGTTAAGGTGCGCCGGATCAACAAGGATTTCGAGGGGCATTCGATGGAAATGGATGCAGACCTCGGCGGAGCTATCCTGGATCATTTCCCGGAAATGAAAGTCGATGTCCACGAGCCGGAGATCCTCTTTGACGTCGAGATCCGCGACAGGACCTATATCTATTCCCGGGTCATTCCGGGGCCGGGCGGGATGCCGGTCGGCACGAACGGAAGCGCCATGCTGCTTCTTTCCGGAGGCATCGATTCTCCGGTGGCAGGATGGATGATCGCCAAGCGGGGCGTGACGATCGATGCGACGTATTTCCATGCGCCGCCCTATACCTCAGAGAGAGCGAAGCAGAAGGTCGTCGACCTGGCTGCGCAGATCTCGAAGTACACAGGACCGATCCGACTGCATGTCGTGAACTTTACGGACATCCAGCTGTATATTTATGATGAATGCCCGCACGAAGAACTGACGATCATCATGAGAAGATTCATGATGAGGATTGCGCAGCATTTTGCCGAAGAGGACGGGGACATGGGACTCATCACGGGCGAGAGCATCGGACAGGTCGCAAGCCAGACGATGCAGAGCCTTGCAGCGACCAATGCCGTCTGCACGATGCCGGTCTACCGGCCGCTCATCGGCTTTGACAAAAATGAGATCGTGCTCCGGGCAAAAGAGATCGGAACATATGAAACGTCGATCCTGCCGTTTGAGGACTGCTGCACCATTTTCGTGGCAAAGCATCCGGTGACGAAACCGAACCTGACGATCATCGAGCGTTCGGAGACGCATCTGAACAAGCGGATCGATGAATTGATGAAGACGGCGATCGAGACCGCGGAAGTGATTCAGGTGAAGCAGGCCGACTGAGGCGGAAGGAAATAAAAAAAGCCCCTCCGCCTCAGCGGAAGGGCTTCATTTCCGGTCGGATCACTCCGTCGTGTACTGGCTCAGAACGGAGAGAACTTCGTTCAGCTTGTCGCCGTCAGCATGGATGTTCAGGTCGATCGGCTTGGAAAGATCGAGGCTGAAGATGCCCATGATCGATTTGGCATCGATGACATAACGGCCGGAGACAAGATCAAAATCAAAATCAAAACGATTGATATCGTTGACGAATGTCTTAACCTTGTCGATGGAATTCAGAGATACTTTAATTGTTTTCATAATAACCTCCCATTAATAAACGGCATATGCCTTTTCGGTTCTGCGTTCATATTAACGTGAATCAAAAGTCAAGTCAAGGGCAAACATGCCAAAGAAAATGCGGATTATTCGTCATTTCCGTCAGAGGATGTAAAAATGAAAAGAGCCGCCCTGCACAATCTGGGCTGTAAAGTAAATGAATATGAAACTGCGGCGATGGAGCAGATGCTGGTTTCCGCCGGCTATGAAATCGTGCCTTTTACGGAAGCGGCGGACCTGTATGTTGTCAATACCTGCACCGTTACCAACACCGCGGACCGGAAGTCCAGGCAGATGCTCCATAAGGCAAAGCAGGCCAATCCCTCAGCCGTTGTCGTTGCTGCCGGCTGCTATGTCAATGAAGTTAAGGAGAAACTTCTGGAAGATCCTGCGGTCGATATCATCATCGGCAACAATGAAAAAAAGAATCTCCTGAAGATCCTGAAGGAATACGAAGAGGATCCCGCACGCGGAAAGGAAGCGGTTCCGGAAATCAGCTCGGAAGATTCTTATGAAAGGCTTTCCGTCACGCGGACTTATGACCGTACGCGGGCGTTCGTGAAAATCCAGGACGGCTGCAACCAGTTCTGTTCCTACTGTGCCATCCCGTATGTCCGCGGACGCGTCAGGAGCCGCCGGGCGGAGGATATCCTGGAAGAGGTTTCCGCTCTGGCGGAAAACGGCGTGAAGGAAATCGTTCTTTCGGGAATCCATATCAGCTCCTACGGACTGGATTTCGATGAACCCGGACGCAATGTCCGCACGCCGGAAGCTTCCGAGGAGAAAACCAACCTGCATCTTCTGGAACTGATCCGCGCCCTTCAGAAAATGAAAGACGTGCACCGGATCCGCCTGGGTTCGCTGGAACCGGGAATCGTGACCAGGGAATTCGTCCAGCAGGCGGCGGCATTTCCGTTGCTCTGCCCGCAGTTCCATCTGTCGCTGCAGAGCGGGTGCGATGCGACGCTGAAGCGGATGAACCGCCGCTATACGACGGAGGAATATGAAAAAGCGGTTGTACTTCTGAGGAGATACTTTACGCTGCCGGCCATCACCACCGATATCATTGCAGGCTTCCCCGGTGAGACGGAAGAGGAATTTGCGGAAACCCTCCGCTTCGCGGAAAAGATTCATTTCGCAAAGACGCATGTGTTCAAGTATTCGAGACGCAGGGGAACCGCGGCCGATGTATTGCCGGACCAGGTGACGGAGGCCGTGAAGACGGCAAGGTCCAAGGCGCTGATGTCGCTCGACCGCCAGAACCGATTTGCCTATGCGCGGGCCCTTTCGGAATTTCCTGCGGAAGTTCTTTTTGAGGACCGGATGGAGATGGCGGGGATATCCTACTGGACAGGGCATACCGAAGAAAATGTCACAGCGGTCATGGCTTCGGAAAAGGATCTTTCGAATACGATCGTACGGTGCCGCATCCTCTCCGTCACGGAGGAAGGGTATGTGCTGTGCGAAGCGGATGCCGAAGAAAAACGTTGAAGTTCCCCGCTGTTGGGGTTACAATTAATGTGTATAAGCATAAAGGCCCCGGAACGGGACCGGACTATTAGCAGATAAGGGTGTGATAGAATGGCACAGGATTTGGGAAATACACAGTACTTCAGAGTAAAATCAGAACCGGAGGTCTCCGTCAAGGAGGTCCTGGATATCGTATACAACGCGATGGCTGAAAAAGGATATAATCCGGTCAACCAGATCGTCGGCTATATCATGTCGGGCGACCCGACGTACATTACCAGTTTCAAGGGTGCCCGCAGCATGATCATGAAAGTCGAACGCGACGAACTGGTGGAGGAACTTCTGAAAGAATACATCAGGAATAAGTCCTGGGAACATAAATAAGCCGTGAGGATCCTCTGTCTGGACTATGGGTCGAAGACGGTCGGTGTCGCGGCAAGCGATCCGCTCGGGCTGACAGCCCAGGGCGTTGAGATTATCCGGCGCAAAGAGGAGAATCATCTCCGCGGAACGCTTCGAAGAATAGAAGAGCTTGTCAGGGAACTGGGGGCAGAGAAAATCGTCCTCGGCTACCCCCTTAATATGGATGATTCGATCGGGGACAGGGCCGAAAAGACTCTCGTATTCAAGGCAATGCTGGAGAGCCGGCTTTCGGTTCCCGTTTTTCTTTGTGATGAAAGACTGACGACGGTCGAGGCGGATGAAATCATGGACGAGACCGGAGTGAAACAGAAAGACCGGGCGAAATACGTCGATATGATCGCCGCCCAGATTATTCTGGAAGACTGGATGAGAGAGCACGAAAATGGAAAAAGTTAAATTTACCGCGGAAGACGGTACTGAAACAGAATTTTTTATCGAGGATCAGGCTCGTGTTTACGGCACGGATTATCTGCTTGTCACGGATTCCGATGCGGACGATGCCAATGCCCTGATATTAAAAGACGTTTCCGAAGAAGCCGGTGAAGAGGCCAACTACGTCATCGTTACGGACGACGATGAATTGAAAGCCCTCTTAAAGGTATTCCAAGAAACGGCAGAAGAAGATACAGAAATTCAATTATAAAATGAACGGAGGCAGTATTTGAAAGAAACAGACAACAGCACAAAGAAATTAAAAATCATTCCACTCGGAGGCCTTGAGCAGATTGGAATGAATATGACTGCGTTTGAATATGGAAACAGCATCGTGGTCGTCGACTGCGGGCTTGCATTTCCCGAGGACGACATGCTCGGGGTTGATTTCGTAATTCCGGATATCACCTATCTCAAGGATAATTACAGCAAGATCAAAGGCTTTGTCATTACACACGGACATGAAGACCACATCGGCGCGATTCCTTATGTTTTCAAGGAAATCAACGTGCCGATCTATACGACGCGCCTGACGATGGCTCTCATCGAAAAGAAGCTGGAAGAGCGGAATATGCTCAAGACCGTGAAGCGGAAAGTCGTGAAGTTCGGCCAGTCGATCAATCTCGGGGAATTCCGCATTGAATTCATCAAGACCAACCACAGCATCCAGGATGCGGCGGCACTGGCGATTTATTCTCCGGCCGGAGTCGTGGTCCATACGGGAGACTTCAAAGTCGATTACACGCCGGTTTACGGCGATGCCATCGATCTTCAGCGTTTTGCCGAACTGGGAAAGAAAGGCGTCCTGGCCCTGATGTGCGATTCAACGAACGCGGAGCGCCCGGGATTTACGATGTCCGAGAAAACAGTGGGAGCTACCTTCGACCGGATCTTTTCGGAGAATCCCCATGCCCGGCTGATCATCGCAACCTTTGCCTCGAACGTCGACCGCGTCCAGCAGATCATCAATACGGCAGCGAAATACAAGCGCAAGGTATGCCTTGAAGGACGCTCGATGGTCAACGTCATCGGCACCGCCGAGGAGCTCGGCTACATCGACGACAAGGCGAAGACCCTGATCACCATGGATGAACTGAACAATTATCCGCCCGAAAAAGTGGTGCTGGTCACGACCGGCTCACAGGGCGAATCGATGGCGGCCCTTTCGAGGATGGCGGCGAACCTGCATAAGAAAGTCAAGATCATGCCGGGAGACGTGATTATTTTCTCCTCGCACCCGATTCCCGGAAATGAAAAAGCCGTCAGCAACGTCATCAATGAACTTTCCGAAATCGGCGCCAAGGTCATTTTCCAGGATGCCCATGTTTCCGGACATGCCTGCCAGGAAGACATCAAGCTGATCTATGCGCTGGTGCAGCCGAAATATGCGATCCCGGTCCACGGGGAGAGACGCCATCTTCAGGCGCAGGCGGAGCTGGCGGAATCCCTCGGCATGCCGAAGAAGAACATCCTGATCCTGCATTCGGGCGATGTGCTCGAACTTTCCGAGAAGAAGGCGAAAATCGTCGGAAAGGTCCAGACGGGAGGTATCCTGGTTGACGGGCTCGGCGTCGGGGATGTCGGTTCCATCGTCATCCGCGACCGCCAGAAGCTGGCGGAGGACGGCGTCATCATCGTCGTCATGACGCTGGAAGAACACAGCAATCATGTCATTGCCGGTCCGGATATCGTATCCAGAGGCTTCGTCTACGTCCGTGAATCCGAAGACCTGATGGAAGAGGCGAACCGCGTCGTTGAAGATGCGGTGCAGTCATGCCTTGACCGGAACGTAACGGACTGGAGCAAGATCAAATCGGAGATCAAGGATGCCCTGAGTGATTTTGTCTGGAAACGGACACAGAGACGTCCGATGATCCTGCCGATCATCATGGAAGCATAAAATGAGCCGGATAGAATCCTGTACGGCAAAACTGATTTCCGAAATCAAGAAATCGGAAGAGTACAAACGCTATCAGCAGTGCGAGACAGCGCTGCTCCGGGTTCCGGGACTCCGGGAAAAAATCGACAGAATGCGCTCGGATACATTCAGCGTCTATCACGGTGCTTCGGGACAGGATCTGATTTCGGATTCGGAAATGCTGGAAAAGAAATATGAGATGCTCCAGAGAATTCCGGAGGCACAGGAATATCTCCGGGCGGAGACGGATCTGTGCGTCCTGCTCCGGGAAATCTGCGGGCAGCTGACGAAAGAGGCGGGCGTAAGACTGCCCGGAAAAGACTATGGCGGATCATGATCATGAAAGTGAACAGCGATACAGGGCTGCCGTTTTCGGTGCGAAGGGAATCATCCGGATTCTCCTGGTCGTGTTCGCCATCGTGGCCATTGCCTGGCTGGGCCGGACGGCTTATACGTTCGGCTACTCGATCTTTAATGAAAAAGCCGTGGCAGAGGCGCCCGGCACGGATGTGACCGTCACGATCCCGAACGAAGCTTCGGTACGGAACATCGGAAACATTCTGGCCGAGAACGGACTTATTTCCGACGTCAATATTTTTGTGGCGCAGGAGAGGCTGTCCGCTTACCACGGGGAACTGAAGGGCGGCACGTACACGCTGAACACTTCGATGACTCCGACGGAAATCATGGCGGTTCTTGCAGGCGACACATCCAGTGCGGAGAGCACTTCATGAAAAAGGAAGAGACGGCGGCGCGGGAATCCGGCAGTCCGGCAGAGACGGCGGAAGATCTTGCAGCCGATGGAAAAATTCGGACGGAGACATTTCTTGCTTCCCTTGACCGGGGCAATTCCGGTTTCCTCCGGAAACTGGAGCAGAAGGCCAAAGCGGCAGAGGTACCGGTCATCCGCCCTGCCTCGCAGTCCGTTCTGCGCACGGTCCTCGCCCTGAAGAAGCCGAAGAACATTCTGGAAATCGGCTGTGCGGTCGGTTTTTCGGCACTGCTGATGGCGGAGAATACGCCTTCCGGAACACAGATCACCACGATTGAAAAAGACGGCCGGCGAGCGGCGGAAGCGAAAAGAAATTTTGCGGAAGCAGGAGCGGAACAGAGAATCCATCTCCTTTTGGGAGATGCGGACAGCCTGCTCGGTACGCTGCCGGGAAACTATGATTTCATTTTCATGGATGCGGCAAAGGCGCAGTACATCAGGTGGCTGCCGGCCGTGCTCTCCCTTCTGAAGAAGGGAGGCGTGCTGCTCTCCGACAACGTGCTTCAGGAGGGTGACATCCTGGAATCGCATTATGCAGTCGAGAGGCGGAACCGCACGATCTACAAAAGAATGCGCGAATACCTGACGGAAATCACCCATAACGATCATCTGGAAACTACTGTCCTGCCCGTCGGGGACGGACTGGCACTGAGCGTGAAACTATGAGACATCCTGAACTTCTGATTCCGGCAAACTCCCTTCAGGTACTGAAGGTGGCGGTGCGCTACGGAGCCGACGCGGTTTATATCGGCGGAGAAGCCTACGGCCTTCGTGCCAAGGCGACGAATTTCACAGCAGAGGAAATGAAAGAGGCCATTGACTATGCGCATGCCCGCGGCGTGCGCGTTCATGTAACGGCCAATATTTTTGCACATAACGAAGATCTGAAAGGCGCGCGCAGCTATTTTGCGGAGCTTGAGGAAATGAAGCCGGACGCGATCCTCGTAGCGGATCCGGGCATGTTCATGATTGCCAAAGAGACCTGTCCGGATATCGATCTGCATATCAGCACTCAGGCCAACAATACCAATTATGAAACTTGTCTCTTCTGGAAAAAGCTCGGGGCCAGGCGGGTCGTGATGGCACGCGAACTTTCTCTTGCCGAAATCCGCGAGATCCGGGAGCATCTGCCGGAGGGACCGGAAATCGAGACGTTCGTCCACGGAGCGATGTGCATTTCCTACTCGGGAAGATGCCTGCTCAGCAATTATTTCACGGGACGGGATGCCAATCATGGAGAGTGCACGCACCCCTGCCGCTGGGAATACGCGGTTGCGGAAAGCACGCGGCCGGGAGAATATCTTCCGATCGAGGAGAATGAGCGTGGAACGTTCATTTTCAATTCGAAAGACCTGTGCATGGTGGATCACCTGCCCGATCTTTACGACGCGGGAATCGACAGCTTCAAGGTCGAAGGACGGATGAAGAATGCGCTTTATGTGGCGACCGCTGCGCGTACCTACCGGAAAGCCATGGCGGATTTTGAAAAAGATCCCGCCCTGTATGAGAAGAACCTGAAATGGTATCAGGAACAGATTTCCGACTGTACGTACCGGCAGTTCACGACCGGATTCTTCTATGGGAAACCGAATGAGGAAGCGCAGATTTATGACAGCAATACCTATGTGAAGGGATATACTTACCTCGGCATCCTTGAAAGAGAGGACGAGGCCGGGAGATGGGTCATTTCCCAGAAAAACAAATTCTCTGCCGGGGATGAAATTGAAATCATGAAACCCGACGGACGGAATGTCAGGGCCTGCGTCAGAGGGATTTTCGACGCGGAGGGAATCCGTCAGCAGAGTGCCCCGCATCCGCAGCAGGAGCTTCATCTGGAACTGGAGTGCGAAGCGCCGCCGGAGGAGACGGATATCCTGCGGATCCGGGAATTGACAGGGTCTGAGCCCGACGGTAAAATGAAACCGTAATCCCAAAGCACGGAGGACTGAAAATGGACGAAAAAAAGATTGAGGGTGCAGCTTCAGAGGAAGACTGGCAGAAAGTCCAGGATGCTGCGGAAGCGAAGGCGCAGCAGGATTTTGCCGAAAGTCAGGCGCCTGCCAGGGAAGAATTTGAAAAGACGCAGAAGGAAGCGGCGGCCAAAGCCGAAGCCATGCGTGAGCAGTGGAAAGCGGAGGCTGAACAGCTTAAGGCGGACAGCCGCAGCGCAGGTTCTGATGCTGCGCAGAATTTTGACCGGGCTCAGCAGCAGTTCGATCAGGCCCAGCAGAATTACCGGCAGCAGAGCGATGAGACGTTCCGTCAGGCAGGGCAGCAGGGTCAGTCACAGCAGGCCGGCCGGTCGCAGCAGTTTGACCAGTCACAGCAGTTCAACCAGTCGCAGCAGTTCAGCCAGTCGCAGCAGTTTAATAATCAGTCACAGCAGTACAACCAGTCACAGCAGTACGGCCAGCCGCAGCAGTACGGCCAGTCGCAGCCGAACGGGCAGCAGTCGGGCGACGGATACAACGAGGCGCTGGCGGCAACGATTGTCGGTGCCGGAGCCCTGATTTTTGCGCTGATGTCGGGAATTTTTGCCTGGCTCAATTTCATCTTCCTGGTACTGCCGATTGCCCTGGGCATCGCCGGTCTTGTCCTGGCGGCAAATGCCAAGAAAAAAGGATATGCGGGCGGCCTTCAGAAAGCGGGATTCTATACATCGCTCGCAGGGCTGATCATCGGGTGCATCGCGATGGTTTCCTGCGGAGCCTGCAGCGCTGCAGTTACCTGCATCGGCTGTGCCTGCGCGGCCAAAAAATAAAAGTCATTTCGGCGGTCTGCCCTGTACAGGCCGCTTTTTTGTTGCACTTTTGTTGTAGATTGTTTTATAAGATGAAGATACTTGAGAGAAACCTCATAGAGAAACGGGGTGCCGGTCATGGAAAAAATTGATGAATTGATGAATGATAAAGAGTTTGTCGAAAAATTATATGCCTGCAGGGAACTCCCGGAAATGCAGCAGCTGTTTGCACAGAACGGGCTGGTTCTCTCCGATGAGGAAATGGAAGACATCGGGGCCACCCTGAAAAATGCGGCGAACCACGAAAAGAAAAACGGCCCGGTCAATGACGAGGAACTGGAAAATGTTTCCGGAGGTATGATGGATTTCGGTGCCGTTGCTGCGAAGTTCGGAAAAGAAGGCATGAGCTGGCTGATCAATGAGATCAGGAGTAATTACCTGAAAATAAAATAGGATGCTTCTGTATTCATAAAACCTGCGGATATCATCACGCCTGCTGCCCGGAAGGTCCGGAAAAGTAGGCGTGTTTTTTCTTTTTCTGTCATTCTATTTCCTTTCTGCCCTGAATCTGTTTTCAAATTCCGCTCTCCGTCTATAATAAAAGAACAGGTCATTTCCAATTCTGCTGTTTCCCGATCCCACTGAAAAATGAAAGAGGTTCTGCCATGTTCAACCGTGTTCTTTCGACGGCCATTGTCGGCGTCGAGGCTGTTCCCGTGTACGTTGAAGCGGATGTCAGCGACGGGCTGCCCACCTTTACGATGGTCGGGTATCTGACGTCCCAGGTCAAGGAGGCGCAGGACCGTGTCCGCACCGCCCTGAAAAATGAAGGCATTGCCCTGCCGCCGAAACGGATCACCATCAACATTTCCCCGGCGGACATCCGCAAGGACGGCTCCCGCTTCGACCTTCCGATTGCGATGGCAATCCTCTCCTCGGACGGAATTCTTCCGCCGGACCGCCTGCCGGGAATCATGATGCTGGGCGAGCTTTCCCTGAACGGAGAAGTCAATCCGGTAACCGGTGTTCTGGTCACCGTCATGAAAGCGAGGGAGAACGGCTGCAGGATGTGTATCGTTCCTCTGGCAAATGAAAGCGAGGGACGGGCGGTCGGGGGCATTTCCGTGATCGGCGTACAGAACCTCACGGAGGCAATCCGTCTGATCCGGGACGGGGTCATTCCCGAACATCCTTCCGCGGCGGCCCCGCTTCCGAAGCTGAATGATTATACAGAAGACTTTTCCGATATCCACGGCCAGGAAGCCGTCAAGAGGGCAGCCATGATCGCGGTGGCAGGTTTCCACAACCTGCTGATGATCGGTCCGCCCGGTTCGGGGAAGACCATGCTGGCCAGGCGGATCCCGACAATCCTCCCGGAACTGACGCTGGATGAGAGTCTGGAAATCACGAAGATCTACAGCATTGCCGGGCTGCTTCCGCCGGACAGTCCGATCATGGGAACCCGGCCCTTCCGGTCTCCGCATCATTCGCTTTCACCGCAGGCGCTGGCCGGGGGCGGACTGATTCCGAAGCCGGGCGAGATCACCCTTGCCCACCGCGGCATCCTCTTCCTCGATGAAATGCCGGAGTTCTCGCGGACCGCGCTGGAGATCCTGCGGCAGCCGCTGGAAGACCGCGAGATCACGATTGCGCGTTCTTCCGGGACTTATCGCTTCCCGGCGAATTTTCTGCTTCTGGCAGCGATGAATCCCTGTCCGTGCGGCTACTACCCCGATATGAATCGGTGCTCCTGCCTGCCTGCGGACATCAGCCGCTATATGAATAAAATTTCACAGCCGCTGCTTGACCGCATCGACCTGTGCGTCGAGGCCCCGGCTGTTTCCTATGAAGAGCTGACCTCTCCGGGCAGCCGGGAACTGACGTCCGCGGCCATCCGGAAGGAGGTGAAGCGGGTGCATGAAATCGAGCGGGAACGCTTCAAAGGATCCGCCATCCGTTTCAATTCCGAGATTCCGGCCAACAGGATACCGGAGTTCTGCGAAATGACGGCAGACGCGGAAGAACTTCTGAAGAAAGCTTTCCGGAAAATGAAGCTGTCCGCGCGCGGCTATCACCGCATCGTCAAAGTGGCGCGCACCGTCGCGGACCTGGACGGTGCCGGAAAGATCTGCGGGAAGCATGTCTCGGAAGCAATCTTTTACCGGGCAATCGACAGAAAATACTGGAGGCAGTGATGGAAGACCGGACAGAGAAAAAATCAGTCAGCGGCATGTGCATTTTTTCGGAGGAAGATCCGGATTACCCGCAGCGCCTGCGCCCGTATAAAGGGATGCCGAAGCGTCTCTACTGTCTCGGAAAACTTCCGGAAGACAGGCCGTCGGTGGCCATTGTCGGTGCGAGGCAGTGCGATTATTACGGGCACATGCAGGCATTTGAATTCGGCAGGGTGCTTGCTTCCTACGGCGTACAGATCATCAGCGGCATGGCTGTCGGCGTGGACTCCTATGCGCAGGAAGGAGCCCTGCATGCCGGAGGGAGGACGTACGCCGTGCTCGGCTGCGGAGTCGACATCTGCTATCCGCCCGGCAACCGGGTCCTGTATGACCGGATCATGAAAAGCGGAGGCATCCTTTCGGAGCTGGAACCGGGGACGCCGCCTCTCTCCTGCCATTTTCCGCAGAGGAACCGCATCATCAGCGCACTGGCGGACATCGTCCTGGTCATCGAGGCGAAAATGAAATCGGGTTCCCTCATCACGGCCGATTTCGCCCTCGAGCAGGGGAAGACGGTATTTGCGCTGCCCGGACGGGTGGGGGATCTTCTTTCGGACGGATGCAATTACCTGATTGCCCAGGGCGCGGGGATTGCGTACAGCCCGGAGGCGATTCTGAGCGAGCTTCATTTGACGGATGGGTCGGCTTATGACGGGAGCAGAAGAGGAAAAGAGGATTACCGGAACCGCGGCCGGTATTCCGGAAGAGATGCCGAAGGCGACCGTGCCGGAATGACGGACGGCGGTGCCACGGGACATCGGAGAAAGACGGTGAAAAGCCTTCCTCCGGGCCTTTCGGAAGCAGCGCGGACGGTCTGGGAGGCACTTTCTTCCGATCCCGCCCCGATGGAGGAACTGCTGAAAATCCTCCCGTTTAATATAGAAGAAACGGCTTCGGCACTGATTGAACTGGAAATTTCCGGGCTTGCAGCCGAATGTTCGAGGAACCTTTATGTCCGGACCTGATGCCGGAACGGCCTCCGAAAATCCTTGCAAAAGGAAATCTTTTGTCGTATAGTGATTTACTGTCGGACTTTTGAGGCCGGTTTTCTGCAGTATTTTTGCATCAGGGAGGACTTAAATTGACGAAGAATCTGGTTATAGTTGAGTCGCCTGCCAAGGTAAAAACGATCAAGAAATTTCTTGGTCCGAATTATGATGTGGAAGCATCCATGGGACATGTCCGCGATCTTCCCAAGAGTCAGATGGGAATCGACACGGAACATGACTTTGAACCGAAATATATCACGATCCGCGGCAAGGGGGATCTTCTTGCCAAGCTCCGCAAGGAAGCAAAGAATGCGGATCATGTTTATCTTGCAACCGACCCTGACCGTGAGGGAGAAGCGATTTCGTGGCATCTGGCTGCGGCGCTGAATCTGGATCAGAAGAAAATGAAGAGGATCTCTTTCAATGAGATCACGAAAAATGCGGTTAAGGAAGCCCTGAAGAATCCCAGGGAAATCGATATGAACCTTGTGGATGCCCAGCAGGCAAGACGCGTGCTGGACCGCATGGTCGGATATGAAATCAGCCCGGTGCTCTGGGCAAAGGTGAAGAGAGGCCTTTCGGCAGGACGCGTCCAGTCGGTCGCCCTCCGTATCATTGCGGACCGGGAAGATGAGATCAATGCATTCATTCCGTCTGAATACTGGACCCTGGATGCAGAGCTGGCGGCGGAAGGCGAAAAGCAGCCGCTGACTGCCCATTTCTACGGCAGGGATAAAAAAGAAACGATTTCCTCGAAAGAGGAACTGGATGAAATCCTGAAGAAGCTCGAAGGAGTCTCCTACCGCGTGGCAGATACGAAGTCTTCCGAGCGGATCAAGAAAGCTCCGCTTCCGTTCACGACTTCGACCCTGCAGCAGGAAGCTTCCAAGACGCTGAATTTCTCGACTTCCAAGACCATGCGCATCGCGCAGCAGCTCTATGAAGGAATCGATATCAAGGGAAACGGCACGGTCGGCGTCATTACCTACCTCCGTACGGATTCCACGCGTATCGCGGATGAGGCCGATGCGGCAGCAAAGAAGTACATCGCCGAAGCCTACGGGGAGGATGCCGTCGGAAAAACTTCCGCAGCAGCTCCCGCCGGAAAAATCAATGTTCAGGATGCCCATGAGGCAATCCGTCCGACAGACATCGAACGGACGCCGGTCCGCCTGAAGGAATCGCTGACGCATGACCAGTTCCGTCTCTATCAGCTGATCTGGAAAAGATTTACGGCCAGCCGCATGGCGAATGCCGTTTATGATACCGTCAACGTGCGTATTCAGGCCGGTGAGTATTATTTCACGGTTTCCGCATCGAAGATCCGCTCCGCAGGATTCATGAATGTCTACACTTCGGATGAGGATGAAAAGGCTTCGGGATCCATGATGCTGAACTCGATTACCGCGGATACGAAATTAACGTTCCGGGAATTCGATCCCGAGCAGCATTTCACGCAGCCGCCGGCACACTATACGGAAGCTTCGCTCGTGAAGGCCCTGGAGGAACTCGGCATCGGACGCCCGAGTACCTATGCGCCGATCATTTCCACGATCCTGGCCCGCCGCTACGTGACGAAAGAGCAGAAGAACCTGTATATTACCGAACTCGGCGAAGTCGTGGACGGCATTATGAAAAAGCAGTTTCCGACAATCGTTGATGAAAACTTCACGGCGAACATGGAAGCGCTGCTGGACGGCGTCGCAGAAGGAACGGTTGACTGGAAGACGCTGATCCGCAATTTCTATCCGGATCTGGACAAGGCGGTCAAGGCAGCCGACAAGGATCTTGAACAGGTCAAGATCGAGGATGAGGTGACCGATGTCATCTGCGAGAACTGCGGCCGCCACATGGTCATCAAATACGGCCCCCACGGGAAATTCCTCGCCTGCCCGGGCTTTCCGGAGTGCCGCAACACAAAGCCTTATTTCGAAAAGGTCGGCGTGAAATGTCCGCTGTGCGGCGGCGAAGTCGTCCTGAAGAGAACCCGGAAGGGCAGAAGGTATTACGGCTGCGAGAACAGTCCGGAATGCAGCTTCATGTCCTGGACAAAGCCGTCTGAAAAGAAATGCCCGAAATGCGGCAGCTACATGACGGAAAGAGGGAACAGCCTCGTCTGCTCCGATGAAAAATGCGGCTACAGGGAACCCAATAAAAATTCTGAAAATTAAAATAAAATCTGGAAATTAAGGGAATATTGTGAAAAATGCCGTCATCCGATTGCGTTGACGGTATTTTTATGCTATTATTTGAGACCGGGCCATTTTCAGGCAGAAAGGGGACAGCATGAGCGTACAGCTTCTGGACAAGACACGAAAAATCAATAAACTTCTGCATAACACCAGCACTTCCTACGTTGTATTCAATGATATCTGCAGCGTCATGGTCGAAACGCTGGATTCGAATATCCTCGTCATCAGCAAAAAGGGGAAAGTCCTCGGAGTGGGGATGTGCGAAGGGGTTGAAGAAATCACGGAACTGATCGCGGACAAGATCGGCGGCTATGTGGATCCGCTTCTGAACGAGAGGTTCCTGGGCGCACTTTCGACTAAGGAAAATGTCGATCTTTCGACGCTGGGATTTGAAAGCAGGAATGCCAGGGATTACAAGGCCGTCATCAATCCGATTGAAATTGCCGGCGAGAGGCTGGGGACGGTTTTTTCCTACCGGGCCCTGCAGCCGTACGACATCGACGACATCATCGTCAGCGAATACGGCACGACTGTCGTCGGACTGGAAATGATGCGGTCCGTGGATGAGGAGAATGCCGAAGATGAGCGGAAAGTGCAGGTCGTGAAATCTGCCTTCTCCACCCTGTCCTATTCGGAGCTGGAAGCCATCATCCATATCTTCGACGAGCTTCAGGGCAGGGAAGGCATCCTGGTTGCCAGCAGGATCGCCGACCGGGTCGGCATTACGCGTTCCGTCATCGTCAATGCGCTGCGGAAATTCGAGAGCGCCGGGGTGATCGAGTCCCGCTCTTCCGGAATGAAAGGGACCTACATCAAAGTCCTGAACGACTACATCTTCGACGAACTGGATGAAATCAAGGAAAGACGGAATAAGAAATAAGACAGGCAGGCCGTGCGGGGAATCATTTCCCGGACGGCTTTTTTGCGCAAATTTTTAAACAAAAAGCCTTGACATCATATCCGTCGGGGAGTATATTAATTGCTAGATGTTAGCACTCTTATTATTTGAGTGCTAACAAATTCGAAAGATCATCATTGACCAAGGAGGTAGTTTTCAATGAAGTTAGTTCCATTGGGAGACAGGGTTGTATTAAAAGAACTTGAAGCAGAAGAGACGACGAAATCCGGAATCATCCTTCCGGACAAAGCACAGGAAAAACCGCAGCAGGCGGAAGTGATCGCAGTAGGGCCGGGCGGCATGGTTGACGGAAACGAAGTAAAGATGGAAGTCAAGAAGGGCCAGAAGGTTATCTATTCAAAATATGCAGGCACCGAAGTCAAGATCGGCAAGGATGAGAAATACATCATCGTAAAACAGTCCGATATCCTGGCAGTCGTTGAATGATAAAAGAAGAATCTAGGAGGAAAACACATCATGTCTAAAGAAATCAAGACTGGCGAGGAAGCCAGGGAAGCGCTTCAGAGAGGCGTAGACAAACTTGCGGATACCGTCCGCGTGACACTCGGCCCGAAAGGCAGAAATGTTGTTCTGGACAAATCCTACGGCGCACCGACCATTACCAATGACGGCGTGACAATTGCCAAGGAAATCGATCTGGAAGACGGATTCGAAAACATGGGAGCACAGCTGATCAAGGAAGTTGCCTCCAAGACGAATGACGTAGCCGGCGACGGCACGACGACCGCTACGGTCCTTGCCCAGGCAATGGTTCATGAAGGAATGAGAAACCTGGCAGCAGGCGCCAACCCGATCATCCTGAGAAAAGGCATGCAGAAGGCTACGGATGCCGCTGTGGATGCACTCGTAAAGATGAGCAAGCCGGTCAACGGCAAAGAACAGATCGCACGTGTCGCAGCCGTTTCTTCCGGTGATGAAGAAGTCGGCGGCATGGTGGCAGATGCCATGGAGAAGGTCTCCAAGGACGGCGTCATTACCATTGAAGAGAGCAAGACCATGAAGACGGAGCTTGACCTCGTCGAAGGCATGCAGTTCGACCGCGGCTATATTTCCGCTTACATGTGCACCGATATGGAGAAGATGGAAGCCAATCTGGAAGAGCCGTACATCCTGATCGTCGACAAGAAGATCAGCAGCATCCAGGATCTCCTTCCGCTTCTGGAGCAGATCGTCAAACAGGGAGCTCAGCTCCTGATCATTGCTGAAGACGTTGAAGGCGAAGCACTGACGACCCTCATCGTCAACAAGCTGAGAGGCACGTTCAATGTCGTTGCCGTCAAGTCTCCGGGCTACGGCGACAGAAGAAAAGACATGCTGAAGGATATCGCCATCCTGACAGGCGGCACGGTTGTTTCCGATGAACTCGGCATTGATCTGAAGGATGTTACCATCGATCAGCTCGGACGTGCAAAATCCGTCAAGATCCAGAAGGAGAATACCGTCATTGTTTCCGGCGAGGGAGACAAGAAGGATATCCAGGGCAGAATCGCCCAGATCAAAGCGCAGATCGCTGAGACGAAATCAGATTTCGATAAAGAAAAACTTCAGGAACGTCTTGCAAAGCTGTCCGGCGGCGTAGCGGTTATCCGCGTCGGCGCACCGACAGAGACCGAAATGAAGGATAAGAAGCTTCGTATGGAAGATGCCCTGAATGCCACGAAGGCAGCTGTTGAGGAAGGCATCATCGCAGGCGGCGGTTCTGCCTACATCCATGCGGCAGACAAGCTGGCAGGCCTCATCGATTCGCTGGAAGGCGATGAGAAGACAGGCGCGAAGATTGTCCAGAAGGCTCTGGAATCCCCGCTGTACCGCATCGCGGTCAATGCTGGAAAACAGGGCGAAGTCATTGTCAACAAGGTACGCGAGTCCAAGGTCGGCGTCGGCTACAATGCGCTGACGGATGAATACATCGACATGGTGAAGGAAGGAATCCTGGATCCTGTCAAGGTTTCCAGATCCGCTCTTCAGAACGCGACTTCCGTAGCGGCAACACTGCTGACGACAGAGTCTGCAGTTGCCACGAAGAAAGAGCCGCAGCCGCCGATGCCGCAGGGCGGGGCAGGCGGAATGGGAATGATGTAATCTTCTTTTCCGGAAGAAAAATGTTTTTGTCTGACTGGCTTTCAAAAAGGGACTGCGTCATAGACGCTGTCCCTTTTTTGTGTTAAAATCTATCTATGCATCAGAAACCGGAGGGTGCCGAATGAGCGATTTATATTCTGAAATACTGGTAAAAAGAAAAGACCGGGGGCAGGATGCGGCAATCCGTGTTCTGATGATTGCCATCGTAGCAGCAAGCTGCGCGGCGGGCATTTTCTTCAGTCCGTTTGTGTTTCTGGCAGCTCTCGGTTTTGCTGTCGCCTGCTATTTCGTATTTCCGAGAATGCACGTGGAATACGAGTATCTCTATGTAAACGGAGAACTCGACATCGATGAGATCTTTTCCCAGCAGAAACGGAAGAAACTGATGACCCTGGATTTTGCGAATGTCGAGTGCGTTGCTCCGCTCGGTTCGCACGAGCTGGACAGCTATCAGAACGGTTATACGGTCTATGATTATTCCGCGCTGGATCCGGAGAATAAACCGTATGTCATCGTGATTGCAGAGGGCGCAGAGAAGAAAAAAGTCTATGTCCAGCTGGATGACGAGAAAGTCTTCGCCGACATCAAACGAAGGCTTCCGAGAAAAGTATTTGAATCCTGAAAATGAATCTGAAGGGGGTGATTTAAATGAAGAAACTGACAATTAAGCTCAGCGATATCGACGGCGTGAAGAAGTTCGTGACGAAGGTTTCCAAGTATCCGTTTGATGTCGATCTGCTGACAGGCAGGTATATCATTGACGGAAAATCAATCATGGGAATTTTAAGCCTTGACCTGGACAAGCCTCTGTCCTGCGTCATTCATTCGGAGCAGTGCGACGAACTGCTCAGCGATATCCAGGAATTTATCGTTCCGGAGGAATGAAATGAACCTGTTCAAACATCAGCTGGCTGTATCCGAAAAGGAAAAAATGATTTCCATAACGGAGGATATCCGCGAAGATGTCCGCAAGAGCGGAATCATTTCCGGACTGGTCACGGTTTTCTGCCCGCATACGACGGCCGGGATCACGATCAACGAAAATACGGATCCCGATGTCCAGCACGATTTCCTGTATGGGTATTCCAAAGTCTTTCCGACCTATGACAATGAGTATCTTCATGAGGAAGGAAATTCCTATGCCCATATGAAATCCTCTGCTGTGGGAGCTTCCCAGAACATCATCCTGGAAGACGGACGGCTGGTTCTCGGCATCTGGCAGGATATTTATTTCTGCGAATTTGACGGACCGAGGAACAGGAATTATTATGTAAAAATCATAGAGGGTTAAATAAGGCGGCACCATGGGAATGGTGCCGCTGTTTTTATTTTGTGCCAATCGAGAGGAGAGGGATCATGGAAAATGAGGTATATGATCAGGCAAGAGGCGAAATGACGGAACAGGCACCGGGAAATGTGGGACCGGCGGAGTCAGGCTCCGGCGACAGGACAGACGAGCTTCTGAAAATCATGAAGAAGCAGCTTCTGGCAAGCCGCATCAATGCGATTATGCTTGCCGGGATTCTCTGCACGGCTCTGGTTTTCGGAATCATTATCGGACCCGGCCTGATCAAGACGATCACGCTTGCCAATAAATCACTTTCCATGGTCAACACGGAAATCATCCCGATGATTGAGAACGTGAACGTAGACAGCCTGAACGGGGCGGTAGGAGAACTGAAGGATGCGGTCGCGGAATTCGACGTCGATTCCATGAATACGGCGGTCAAATCCCTGCAGCAGGCAGTAAGCAATATCGATACCAAGACACTGAATGCCGCCATTTCAGCCCTGAATGATACCCTGCAGCCGCTGGCGAAGTTCTTCGGCGGAGGCAGCTGATTTGCATATTCGCAGCCGTAAACTTTCAATTTTATATAAAACCGTCATCATTGCCTGCACGGCAGCAGGACTGATGCTGACCTGCGGAATCCCGGAGGGTCAGTTCCGCCCGGAAATCTTTGCCTATTTCACGAACCTGTCCAACCTGTTCGTGCTGATTTATTTTACGGGCGATGTGATTTTTCTTCTGTGCACTCCGAAGGGAAGGACAGGGGAATCGGAAACCTGGCTGCCGGTCTTCAAGGGAATTGTCACGATGGCGATTCTTCTGACGGGACTGGTCGCAGCCATTCTTCTGGGGAATCTTTTTGCGAATTCCTCGGGGAGCTTCAAGGCTTCCCTGATTTTCCTGCACGATGTCGTTCCGGTCATGACAGTCCTGGATTATTTCCTGTTCGACCGGAAAGGAAGAATCGGGAAGTTCTGGCCTCTGGTCTGGACGGCGCTGCCGGTTTTTTATCTGGCGTTCGTAACGGCGGCGGCCGGCACCGGATCTTCCCTCGGATCTGAAACGGGATCGAAATATCCGTATCCGTTCCTCGATGCGGACCGTCTCGGTCTTCCGCGGGTGGTACTGAATGTGATTCTGATTGCCGCGGTGTATATCGCCGTGGGGTATCTGGCATATTTTATCGACAGCAGATGGAAAGCAAAGGAGAAAGACTCATGAATGCAGAAGAACGGAAAGAGAGAGCGGAAGAAATCGTCCGGAAACTGACTGCGGAAGAGAAAGCCGCACTCTGTTCAGGGAAGGATTTCTGGAATCTTGTCAGCTACCCGGAAAAAGGCCTGCCGGAAATCCGCGTCAGCGACGGACCGAACGGCCTGAGAAAGACGCATGCCGTCGAAACCGGGGAAAATGAAAGCATTCCGGCGACCTGCTTCCCGACTTCCGCAACGACCGCGTGCTCTTTTGATCCGTCCCTGATGAAGGACATCGGGACGGCAATCGGAGAGGAATGCCGTCAGGAAAATATTTCCGTCCTTCTGGGACCGGGCGTCAATATCAAGAGGAATCCGCTCGGAGGCCGGAACTTTGAATATTTCAGTGAGGATCCGTATGCGGCAGGAGAGATGGCCTGCGGCTTTATTGACGGCGTGCAGAGCCAGAAGGTCGGCACGTCGCTGAAACATTTCGCATGCAACAGCCAGGAGAAGGGACGGCTGGTCACGGATTCGGTCGTCGATGACCGGGCACTCAGGGAAATCTATCTGCCGGCTTTTGAAAAGGCCGTGAGCCGGACGCAGCCCTGGACCGTCATGGCATCCTACAACCGGCTGTGGGGAGTCTACAACAGCGAGAATAAGAAACTCCTGACGGATATCCTGCGGAAGGAATTCGGATTTAAGGGACTCGTGGTTTCCGACTGGGGCGCCGTCAGCGACCGGGCTGCCGGAGTCAAGGCAGGCTGCGATCTGGAGATGCCGTACAGCGGCCCTGAAAATGCGGAGGATGTCCTGAAGGCCCTGAAGAACGGCTCGCTTTCCGAAGAGGAACTTGACAGAACGGCGGTTCGCATCGCGGAGCTGATCCTGAAAGCACAGGAGAGAGAACCGCTGGTCTATGATAAAAAGGCGCATCATGAAATCGCGCGCCGGGCAGCGGCGGAATCGTGCGTCCTTCTGAAAAATGAAGGCGGTCTGCTCCCGGGACGGGCGCAGCAGAAGACGGCTGTCATCGGAGCCATGGCCAGGAAAATGAGATACCAGGGTGCCGGCAGTTCCCACATCGTTCCGAATCTGCTTGACTGCCCGTATGATGAACTGATCCGTCACGGGGTCAGCTTCGACTATGCGCCGGGATATGACCTGAACTGTGAGGAACCGGATGAGACGCTGATCAGGGAAGCCTGCGCCGCGGCGAAGGGCAAGGACATCGTCTATCTTTTCGCGGGACTTCCGGATGCCTATGAGTCGGAGGGGTTTGACCGCGAAGATCTTTTCATGCCTTCCTGCATGACGGAGCTGATCCGTCAGGTTTCCGAAGTCAATCCGAACCTGGCCGTCATCCTGATGGGCGGGTCGGTCATCGACACATCCTGGAAGACGTCGGCGCGTTCCATCCTGGCGGCTTATCTGCCGGGCGAGGCAGGAGGGGAAGCCATCGCGGATGTTCTCCTGGGGGAAGTGAATCCTTCGGGAAAACTGGCCGAGACCTGGCCGCTGAAGCTGGAAGACAATCCCAGCTTTGCCTATTTCCCGGGATATCCGAAGTCTGTGGAATACAGGGAAAGCATTTTTGTCGGCTACCGGTATTATGATACGGCAAAGGCGGAGGTTTCCTTCCCGTTCGGACACGGACTGTCCTATACGTCCTTTGAATATACGGACCTGAAAATCAGCCGGGAGACATTTGACGGCAGCGGCTGCACGGAAGTCTCCTGCCGGGTAAAGAATACCGGAAATGCAGCAGGCGCGGAAGTCGTCCAGGCTTACATTTCCAAGAAAGATCCTCAGCTGTTCCGGGCGGAGCAGGAACTGAAGGGATTTGCGAAGATCCGCCTGGAGCCGGGTGAAGAAAAAGAAGTCCGCTTCTCGTTTGGTGCACGGGATTTTTCCATCTGGAACGTGCGGACGGGCGGATGGTATATCGAAGGCGGAACCTACGAAATCCGCATCGGATCCTCCAGCAGGGACATTCGTCTGAAGACGGAAATCACGGCAGCGGGGGATCCGGGAGAAGAACCGGATTACCGGGAAAGCGCACCGTGCTACTATGATCTGGATCAGAAGACGTTTGATATTTCCATACCGGAATTCTATGCGGTGCTGGGCAGAAAACTGACGCGGCGGACGCGGAAGCCGGGAACGCCCTATACGATGAATTCCACGCTGATGGATCTGAAGGAAAGAAAACTAGGACAGGCAGTCCTCGGCATCGGAAAAAATGTGGCAATGAAAAAGTTCGGTGCCGATGCCGCCTCCCAGGTGATGATGGAGAGCATGATGGACGACATGCCGTTCCGTTTCCTCGGACAGATGGATCACAAGACCCTGCCGCGATGGAAACTGGAAGCATTTCTGGAAATGATGAACAGCCATTATATCAAAGGTTTCCGGAAGCTTGCCGGAAAAGGAAAGGAAGACCATGAGCAGGATTGATCTGGCAGAGGAACTGAGGAACAACAGCTATCCGGGACGGGGCATCGTCCTGGGGGCATCCGCCGGCGGAGAAAGCGCGGCGGCAGCCTATTTCATTATGGGACGAAGCGCCAATTCCAGGAACCGAATTTTTGTCGAGGACGGCGAGGGAATCAGGACGCAGGCCTTCGATGAGTCGAAAATGGAAGACCCGAGCCTGATTATCTATGCGCCGGTGCGTGTCCTGGGAAACAAGACCATCGTGACGAACGGAGATCAGACGGACACGATCGCAGTCGGGATGGACCGTCAGGAAACGTTCGAGCAGTCCCTGCGCCTCCGGAAATTTGAACCGGATGCACCGAACTACACGCCGCGCATTTCCGGCATTATCCATCTGACAGGCGTGAATTTCAACTATGCGCTTTCGATTATCAAAAGCGCGGAAGGAAACCCGGACAGCTGCCGGCGCTTCACCTATTCCTATACGCCCGCGCTTCCGGGCACCGGCCATTTCATCAGTACGTATCTTGGGGATGGGGATCCGCTGCCGAGCTATGAAGGCGAGCCGAAGACGGTCTCGATTCCGGGAACCATCGATGAGTTTACGGACCTTTTGTGGTCCAGCCTGAATGAGGAAAATAAAGTCTCTCTTTTCGTGCGCTTCATCAATCTGGAAAGCGGAAAATATGAGACGAGAATCGTGAATAAAAACCAATAAAAACAGACGGAAAACGGCGGAGGAAATCATGCCGGAATGGAATCCCTGGCACGGCTGTACAAAGATCTCGCCCGGGTGCGCCCACTGTTATGTGTACCGCCGGGATGCGGAATTCGGAAAAGATTCGTCGGTCGTGGCGAAAACGAAAACTTTCGATCTGCCGGTCCGGAAAGACCGGCACGGCAGCTATAAGCTGCAGGCAGACGAAGGCATCGTCTATACCTGCTTTACTTCCGATTTCTTCCATAAGAATGCGGATGAGTGGAGAAAAGAGGCCTGGGAAATGATCAGGACCCGTTCCGACCTTGATTTTTTCATGGTCACGAAAAGACCGGAGCGTTTCCGCGAAAGTCTGCCGTCTGACTGGGGAAGCGGCTATGAGAATGTTTCTGTCTGCTGCACCTGTGAGAACCAGGCCATGGCCGACAGACGTCTTCCGGTTTATATGGAACTGCCGATCCGGCACAAATCGATCATCTGCGAGCCGATGCTGGAGGAGATCCATATCGAGAAATACCTGGAGCAGTATCCGGGCGTGCTGGAAAATGTCATCTGCGGCGGCGAATCCGGACCGGAGGCACGGCTGTGCGATTTTGCCTGGGTGCTGACCATGATGGAAGAGTGCGTGAAATACGAGGTGCCGTTTCATTTCAAGCAGACGGGCGCCAATTTTAAAAAGGGAAACAGGATCTACAATATCCCGCGGAGCGAGCAGGCCAGACAGGCGGCAGCGGCGCACGTGGACTATAAAAACTGAAGAAGGCGATCAAGATGTTCAATCCTGTCAATCTGTTCAAACTGAAAGGTCTCTGGGAACGTTTTTCAAAGAATCATCCGAAGCTGCTTCCGTGGGCGCAGGCCGTCTATCCGAAGACGATCCGGGAAGGAACGGTCATCGACTGTACGGTGACGACTCCGGACGGCCGGAAGATCGCGACGAACCTGAAACTGTCCGCCGACGACATGGAAGTGATCCATGAACTGGAAACGGTCTTCAATGCAAAAGGAACCGACGAGACGCCGTAAGGATTTTAAGGCATAAAACAGCCCTGACGCAGGTCAGGGCTGCTTTGGTCTTTATTTGATTTCGTAAATCCATCCTTCCGGTGCTTCGACGGTTCCCAGCTGGATGCCGACGAGCGTGTCGTAGAGCTTCTGGACCTTCGGGCCCATCTTCTCCATGCCGGACGGGAAAGCGATTTCTTTGCCGTGGTCGATAATCTTTCCGACCGGGCAGATGACTGCCGCTGTTCCGCAGAGGCCCATTTCCTCGAACTCAGGAAGTTCGGCCAGCGGAATCTCGCGTTCCTCGACTTCCATTCCGAGATAATGTTCTGCGACGTACTCCAGCGAACGGCGCGTGATGGACGGAAGAATCGACGGGGACTTAACCGTGACGAACTTATTTCCCTTGATGAAAATGACGTTCGCTCCGCCTGTTTCCTCGACCTTTGAACGGGTTGCTGAATCCGGATACAGATTCTCGTCAAAGCCTTCCTTATGGGCCTGGACAATTGCCTGAAGGCTCATGGCATAGTTCAGTCCGGCCTTGATGCATCCTGTGCCGCGAGGTGCCGCACGGTCCAGATCGGAAATCTTCAGAGTGATCGGCTTTGCACCGCCCTTGAAGTACGGGCCGACCGGAGTCGTGAACATGCGGAACTGATATTCTTCAGCCGGCTTCACGCCGATGACGGGTGAAGAGCCGAAGATGTAAGGACGGATGTAAAGAGAAGCGCCGGTGCCGTAAGGCGGGACCCATGCTTCATTTGCCCGGACGACCTGCTCGACCGCATCCACGAAGCGTTCCTTCGGGAAAACCGGAATCTCCAGACGCTTTGCGGAATCCTCCAGACGGGATCCGTTCAGGTCCGGACGGAAAGTAACCGTCCGTCCGTCTGCCGTCGTATAAGCCTTAAGGCCTTCGAATACGGACTGCGAATACTGAAGGACGCCTGCGCATTCACTGATCGTAATCGTCGCATCGTCAATCAGCGCACCGTCATCCCAGGCACCGTTCTTGAAATTGGAAACATAGCGTTTGTCGGTCACTTGATAGGCAAATGTCAGGTTCCCCCAGTCCAGATCTTTTTTCTCAACCATTTTACTGTCCTCCTGATACCCTCAGAATATTTTATATGTTATTATAGTTTCCTGCGCCGGAATGTCAAATACCAAAAGCCCTGCATGCTGTCGGGCTATTTTATCAGGCCGGACTGTTTCATCCATTTGCAGATATCGTCATAGACTATCTGATGGTTGGTCTCGTTCAGAATCTCATGACGCATGCCGTCGTACATTTTTCCGCGGATGTTGGAATAGCCGAGAGAGCGCATGTGGTCGACGGCAAATTTGAAATTCTGTGCGCTTCCGATGCACGGATCTTCTTTCCCGGAAATGAACAGGATCGGAAGCTTCGGATTCTTGACGCCCCATCCCTTGCTGCTGTAGGTCGTGCCCATCAGGTCGAAGAGTCCCTTGAAGCCGTCCAGCGTGAACGGGAATCCGCAGTACTCGCTTTTTTCATAGGCGGCCACGTTGTCCGGATTTACGGAAAGCCATGCAAAATCGCTCTGCGGGTTTTCGATGTTTTTCAGGTATCCGCTGAAGGCCATTTTATTGACCTGAGGGCTCTTATAGCGATCGCCGTGGAAAGCCTTCTGTACGCCGACGATTGCCTTGCCCATGCCAAGAACCGGATTCTTGCTCGGACTCCCGCTGACGATCAGTCCTTCCAGTTCGCCGTCGTATTTCTGAAGATAGCAGCGCACGACGAGGGATCCCATGCTGTGCCCGAAGAGCACGACCGGCATTCCCGGCCAGCGCAGCTTTGCGACTTCCGTGATCTGATGCGTATCCTCGACGACGGCATCGCCGCCACCGCCGTAAAAATAGCCGAGGTCATCCTTGGATTTGACACTCTGTCCGTGTCCGCGGTGATCGTGGATAATGCAGGCAAAGCCGAGCCCGGTGAGGTATTTGATGAAGTCATGATACCGTTCTTTCATTTCCGCCATCCCGTGAACGAGCTGGAATATGCCCTGGGTCGGCCCGCCGTCCGGCTCGGCAGTATAGACTTCAAGCTCAAGCCCGTCGACTTTTGATTTGACTTTAATGGTATCTTCTTTCATAGCGCTAATCCTTCTTTCCGCCCTTGATATAGAGCATATATCCGATGACCGCCGCTATGGCGATCACAATCGTAACAATCGGCAGAAACGTCCAGTACTTGTCCAGGAAATGGCTTGCCGCCACTGCGGCCAGCAGGACGATGGAAAAAATAAGCGTTGCCCTCTCTTCGCGCTTCGGGTCATAATTTTTATCTTTGATCTTGTCATCCCATCCGCGGCCGTTGAAGAAGCGCAGAGCTTCCTGTCCCTTTCCGATGAGAATCATAAAAATAACGATGACAAGAATCGCCATGATGAACCAATCGAATATGCCTAAATCCATTTTCGGTTTCTCCCTTCGGACACGCGAACCGCATGTTTTCTTTATTCTAAGTGAATTGACGGAAATAAGCAATGACCTCAGAAAAAAACGTTTGTTAAATATTGGTAATATTTCACAACCGGATAAGGTAAAATCACTTTACTTTTATGAAATGTCACAGTATAATATTTTTGTTAACAGCTGCTGAAGTCAGCAGTTACAAAAGGATAAAGGGAGGAATACGTTATGCGCAGAAAAGCAGTAGCTACAGTTTTAGCCGCGGTTCTCTGCTCGGCAATGGTCATGAGCGGATGCGGCAGTTCTACAACGACATCCACCGCAGCAAGTAAAGCGGCCTCCACCGCAGCATCGACAGCAGCTTCCACGGCGGCTTCCACAGCAGCCTCCACGGCAGCTTCCACAGCAGCATCGACAGCGGCATCCAAAGCTGCCAGCACATCCACTTCGGATTCGGGCGACCTGAACTCGTATTCTCTGGATGAAATCACGGCAAAGGCAAAAGAAGAAGGACATGTTGAATCCGTCGGTATGCCGGACAGCTGGGCCAACTGGGGACTTTCCTGGACAGGCCTGAAAGACAAATACGGCATTGAGCATACGGATGAAGATATGAGCTCTGCTGAAGAGCTGACCATGTTCCAGAATGATGCCACGAGAGACATCGGCGATGTCGGACTTGCCTTCACATCACAGGCAATCGATGAAGATCTGGTTCAGGGCTATAAGACTTCTTACTGGGATTCCGTTCCGGACTGGGCTAAAGGCGAAGACGGAAAATGGATGATCGCTTACACAGGATGCACATCCTTCATTTTCAACAACGATGTCAGCAACGGCGAATCAGCACCGGCTACATGGGCAGATGTCCGCAAGGGAAGCTATAAGCTGACCATCGGCGACGTCGTCGGCGGAGCAACAGGACAGGGCGTCGTTATCGCGACGGCATATGCATTCGGCGGAGATCTTGACAATCTGCAGCCGGCATACGATTTCTGGACCGAGATGGCAAAAGCGGGACGTATCGACAGCGGCGATATTCTTCTTGAAAGAATCCAGGCCGGCGAAGTCCAGTGCGGCGTTTCATGGTCCTATAACGTTCTGACCTATCGTGATCAGACACCGAACTACAAGTTCACAGTCGGCATCCCGACAGACGGCGCAATCCGTGTCGGCTATGCTTCAGTCATCAACAAGAATGCTGATAACCCGTTTGCAGCAGCTCTGGCAAGAGAGTACATCTTCTCAGATGACGGCCAGACGAATCTTGCAAAAGCAGGCGCAATCCCGACCCGTACAGACTTCACGGTTCCGTCGGATGTCCAGGCAGCAACCTTCAGCTCAGACCAGTACAAGAACGCAGTCGCTATTCAGGATGTTGAGAAATACACGGCAGCCTGCAGCGAAGTTTCCGAGTGGTGGAATGAGAACATCATCCCGCTGATGGGCAGCTGATCCATCTGAAATACAGGCAATGCACGGCAAGTAAAAAAAGAGAGTGGGGCGCGCCAAACAGTGCGCCCCATTTTTGAAATGAGGTGAGCCTACTTGAAAAGTACTGTTCCGGCAGCCGGAAAGAAAAGACCGAACAAGGGAATCTACCTTCTGGTGCTTCTCCCGTTCCTTCTGATTGTCTTCCTGTATGAACTGCTGCCGCTGGTCATGCTGATTATTGACAGTTTCAAGCTGAAGGAAAACAAGGTCATTTCCTATTCTCTTCAGAATTATGCAAAGATTTTCACGACGCTCAGCTATCAGAAAGCGATTACGAACAGTCTGACCATCACGCTGGTTTCCAGTGCGGTCGGAATCCTGATTGCTTTTCTCGGTGCCAGGGCGGCTTACACTTCCAGGGGAAAGTTCCGCCATGCTTTCATGACGGTTTTAAATATGACATCGAATTTCGCAGGCGTCCCGCTGGCATTTGCCTATATGATCATTCTCGGGTCGTCGGGCGTCATCCTGAAGTTTGCCGATACTTACGGAATCTCCTTCCTGCAGGGATTTGATCTTTATACCAGCAAGGGCCTGATTCTGATGTACATTTACTTCCAGATTCCGCTTTCCACGCTTCTGCTCATCCCGGCATTCAACGGGATCAGGAAAGAGTGGCAGGAAGCGAACCTGCTTCTCGGCGGCAGGAACAGCACCTTCTGGCTGAAGGTCGGCATTCCCGTGCTGATCCCGTCCATCTTCGGCACGCTCAGCGTCCTCTTTGCAAACGCCCTGTGCGCCTATGCAACGGCATATGCCCTGCTGATGAACAACTTCAGTCTTCTTCCCATCAACATTTCCTCGATGTTCACAGGCGATATCAAAGCCAAGCCGTATCTGGGCGCGGCTCTTTCCGTCGTCATGATGATCCTCATGTGCATCGCCATCCTCATCAATAACTATGTGGTGAAGAAAACGACGCGCTGGAATGCGAGGTGAGAAGAATGAATAAATCGAACAGAACTGCAGCTAATATCATCATGACGATCATCATCATCTGGCTCCTGATCCCGCTGGCCGCGACCATCATCTATTCGCTCTTCGCTGACTGGACGGGGCTGGTTCCGGAAGGGTTTACGCTTTCCAGCTACGTGACGATCTTTACGAACCAGGCATTCCTCACGGCCATCTACCAGACGCTTCTGATCTGCGTCGTGCCAATCCTGATTACGATCCTGATCGTCCTGCTGGCCCTTTTTGTCGTAACGATTTATTTCCCGCAGTTTGAGAAATATCTCCAGATCCTCTGCATGATTCCATACACGATCCAGGGCGTCATTCTTTCCGTATCCATCCTGGCTCTTTATGCGGGAGGCACGACGGTTCTTTCCAACCGTCTGGTCATGCTGATCGGAACCTACTGCATCGTGATCCTGCCTTACATTTACCAGGGAATCCGCAACAGCATGCATGCGGTCAATATGCCGATGCTGCTGGAAGCGGCTGAGATGCTGGGATCCAGCAAGCTGTATGCTTTCTTCCGGGTCATCGTCCCGAATATCATTACCGGTATTGTCGTTTCTTCTCTTCTTGCGGTCGGAATCCTGTTCGGCGATTATGTCATCATCCGCAACCTGTCAGGAAATGCCGTCACCAACGTACAGATGTATCTGTATCAGGCAATGAAGCGCTCCAGTACAGAAGCATCGGCAGTCTTCGTTGTCATCATGATGATGACCTTTATCATCACGGCATTCGTTCTTTATTTCCAGAGCAAGAATAAATTCGAACAGGCACAAAAAGGAGGAAGGTAACTGATGGCCTACATAGAGTTTAAAGATCTGAATAAAAACTTCGGGGACAATCACGTCCTGAAAAATATCAACCTGGGCATTGAGAAGGGACAGCTGGTTACGCTGCTGGGACCTTCCGGCTGCGGCAAATCGACGCTGCTGCGCTGCCTTGCGGGACTTGAGCAGGTGACAAGCGGACAGGTGTTCCTGGACGGCCAGGACATCACGAATGTCAGCGCAAGGGAGAGAGGAATCGGCATGGTTTTCCAGCAGTATTCCCTTTTCCCGAACATGAGCGTTGCGGCAAACGTCGCCTTCGGACTGAAAATGAAGAAGGTTCCGAAAGAGGAAATTACCGCGAAGGTCAAGGACATCCTTGAAATCGTCGGCCTGTCCGACAAGATCGATCAGTTCCCGATGCAGCTTTCCGGCGGGCAGCAGCAGCGTGTTGCGCTTGCCAGGGCAATCGTGACGGAACCGAAGGTCCTGCTTCTGGACGAGCCGCTTTCCGCCATCGACGCCCTGCTGCGCCACAATCTTCAGATTGAGATCCGCAGGATCCAGCAGAAGCTGAACATCACGACGATTTTCGTTACGCATGATCAGGATGAAGCCATGGTGATTTCCGACACGATCCATCTGCTGCATGACGGAATCGTGGAGCAGTCCGGCAGCCCGACGGATCTTTATTCGAAGCCGGCGACCAAGTTCGCGGCAACTTTCATCGGCAATTACAATATCTTCAGCGCGGAAGAATTCGGGAAGGCCTGCGGCGAGAAGATTGACTGCAAGGATGTGGCAATCCGTCCTGAAATCGTGGAGATGAGCAGGCAGCCGTCAGCGGACAGCAACTGCTACCATCTGAAGGGGAAGATTTGCGGACACATTTCCCACGGAAACATCATCCGCTTCAGCGCACAGTGCGGCGAGATCCGCGTGAACTCGGATGTCCTGTTTGAGAGCGAGATGGCATTTGCCGAAGGAGACGAAGTCTGCCTTTCCATCAGCAAGCCGCTGGTCATCCATCTGAACTGATTTCAAAGGAGCGTGGAATTCATGACAAGAATATTTGCGCATCGCGGATTCTCCGGAGAATATCCGGAGAATACGATGCTTGCTTTTCGGAAAGCGGAAGAATGCGGAGCGGAAGGCATTGAACTGGACGTCCATCTGACGGCAGACGGCACGGTCGTGATCATGCATGATGAGAATTCCCTGCGGACTGCAGGGGAAGACCATCTGATCAAGGACCTGAAGACAGAAGAGTTTCTTGCGCTGGATGCCGACATTGTCAAAAGAGGAAAGTACGGCGTCGTCCATCCCTGCACGCTGGAGGAATACCTGGAATGGGTTTCCGGCACGAAACTTGACACGAACATCGAACTGAAGACAGGCGTGTTCGAATATGACGGAATCGAAAAGAAGACGCTGGATCTCATTGACCGCTTTGACCTGAGGAAGAGAATCATCATCAGCTCTTTCAATCATTTTTCCGTGTGCCGTTTCAAGGCACTGGCACCGGATGTCAAATGCGGTTTTCTGGAAGAAAGCTGGATCCTGGATCCCGGCAGCTATGTCAAAGCACACGGCGTCGAATGCTGGCATCCTTACATCAATACGCTCAATGAAGAAAGCATGAAGGATCTGCGGGAAAACGGCGTGGAAATCAATTCCTGGACGATCAATGCGCCGGAAGACATGAAGCGTGCGCTGGACCTTCAGCTGGAAATCGGAATCACAAATTATCCGGACCGTTTCCTTGCAATGCGGAATGGCAGATAAACGAAAACATAAGCCTGAAAAATAAAGGAGGAGAAAAATGGATACAGAGACAAGGCCATATGTAGGATGGGAACTGATCGGGAATTTCATGGTGGATGCTTTTAAGGCGGCAGGCGTACCGGAAGAGGATGCAAAGATCTGCGCGGACGTCCTGATGGAAAGCGACCGCCGGGGCATTGAGAGCCACGGAACGAACCGCTTCAAACCGATCTATATCGACCGCATCAATGCCGGGATCCTGAATCCGGTCACGAACTATGAAGTCCTGAAGGAGACGCCGACTACGCTGGTCGCGGACGCTCATGACGGCATGGGCATGGTTGCCAGCCACAAGGCCATGACTTCGGTTATCGAGAAAGCAAAGAAGAACGGTCTGGCGATGGCGGCCGTGACGAATTCCTCCCATTACGGAATCGCCGGCTACTGGGCAACGATGGCATCGAAAGAAGGACTTCTGGGCATCACGGGCACGAATGCCCGCGCTTCGATCGCCCCGACTTTCGGCGTCGACAACATGATGGGCACGAACCCGCTGACCTTCGCCTTCCCGACGGACGAGGAATTCCCGTTCTGCCTGGACTGCGCGACTTCGATCGTCCAGAGAGGACGCATTGAATATTATGCAAGAAGCGGCAAGTCGACACCGGCCGGCACGGTCATCAGCCAGGACGGCGAAGCCATGACGGACAGCGCGGCCATCCTGAAGGCACTGACGGCAGGAACGGCAGCCCTTGCGCCTCTGGGCGGCATCGGCGAGGATCTTGCAGGCTACAAGGGCTACGGCTATGCGGCAGTCGTGGAGATCCTTTCCGCAGCACTGGCGGGCGGCCTGTTCATGAAAGACCTTACGAACAAGGATGAGGACGGGAACAAGCGCCCGTACCATCTGGGACATTTCTTCATCGCCATCGATCCGGAAGCCTTCATGGGGCTTGAAACCTTCAGGAAGACGACGGGCGACATCGTCCGCGCGCTCCGCGCTTCCAGGAAAGCACCGGGCCACGACCGCATCTATACGGCGGGCGAGAAGGAATGGGATGTATGGCAGGTCCGCAAGGACAAGGGAGTACCGATGGGCGAGGCTGTCCAGAAAGACTTCATGACGGTCAGGGATATGTACCATCTGCCGTACACCTTCCCGTTTGAGAAATAAACACGATAACGGAACAATGAAAAACACCGGCTGTCCCGATAAGGGCAGCCGGTGTTTTATTTGTGATCTACAGCTCTTCGACGAACAGGACTCCTTCCAGTACGGAAACCGCGTTCATGACTTCGTCGGACGGATGATTCTTGCTCAGCATCAGAGAAATCACGGCGCAGGCGCTTCCGCGCTTTGCTCCTTCTTTTGAAGAACGGGTTACTTCCAGGTCGGAAATCTTGACTTCCATTTCACGGAGCTTCTGAAGAATGGATTCCAGCGTCTCGCGGTGTTCATATTCAACGTAGAGGTTGATTTCACGCGCGCTGCGGAGCATCCGGTATTCCCATTTTGAGAAGAACTGTTCGAGGAACAGGATGATCAGCGTGGTGTAGATGGCACCCTCGTAGAAGCCGGCACCGGCGGAAAGACCGATGATGGCGTTGGTCCAGAGTCCGGCTGCTGTCGTGAGTCCCTTGACACGGCGGCGCTTGGTCACGATGATCGTACCTGCACCGATGAAGCCGATGCCGGCGACGACCTGCGCGCCGATTCTTGCCATATCCGTGAAATAATGCATGACTAGGAAAAGATACTGGCCGGTCATGGCGGCGACGGCCGAACCGATGCAGATCAGGATGTGCGTGCGGAGACCGGCAGGGCGGCGCTTGAACTCCCGCTCCAGTCCGATGGATGCGCCGCAGATAAAGGAAACAATCATGCGCATGAAGACCGAGGCCAGAGTCATATCCCTGAAGCCGTTAAAAATCGGAAGCATGGCTGTTCCTCCTTTCAGATTTCTTCCACATCGCTGACGCTTTCCAGTTCGGAGATCGCAGAGATGACATCAATGTGTGACTGCTGCTTCGGAAGCTGGATATAGAATACCGCGCTCGGACCCATGAGAAGGTCTTTGTCTTTTCCCTTGCCGCGGCTGATTTCCACATCGTAAATCTGTATCTGGTGTTTCTTGAGAAGAGAGATGATATCGGCAACATCGTTGACCGTGGTGAATTCGGCGTAAAGATTCATGTTCCTGGAATACAGGAGGATCGTCGATTCGATTTTTGTCAGGAAGCGCATAGAAAGGAAAATCAGCAGAAAACCGATGACGACCGCTTCGTAGAAGCCTGCGCCGATCGCCAGGCCGATGCAGGCGGAAGCCCACAGGCCTGCCGCTGTCGTCAGTCCCTTGACTTCCTGACGGCCGGTGACGATGACGGTGCCGGCGCCGAGAAAGCCGATGCCGTTGATGACCTGCGCGCCGAAACGTGAGACGTCGGTGCGGATTCCGATTTCCGCCGCAAGCTGCGCCCAGGAGGTGCTGATCATCGTGAATTCGTACTGGCTCAGGATAATCGTCAGGGCTGCACCCAGACAAACGAATGAATACGTACGGAATCCGGCCGGTTTCAGCTTCTGCTCCCGTTCGATGCCGAGAGTACCGGCAATGACGACCGCAAGAATAAGACGGAGAATGACGGAGGCGGTATTCATTTCGCGAAGATAATTCAGAGCAGGAATCACGAAAACGGCCTCCTTCCCAATTAGTCAAATGAATTTACATTTAATTGCTTTACAACAAGTTAACACGATTTGCCGAGACTGTCAATATCATAGAAATCTGCCGCAGGATCCTTCTGCGGAGAACGTCTCCGCGGAAGACCGTGCCGGGAGAACTTGCCTTGTTCCGTACAGACGCGCTATAATCATCATGACGGAATCAGTGGAAAGACAGATGGAAACGGAGGCAGTCATGAGAACCGCCATTGTCGTAGATGATGAACCGATTACAAGACTGGATATTTCGCAGATGCTCACGGAAGCGGGTTTTTCCGTGGTCGGACAGGCGGGCGACGGCTTTGATGCCATCGCGCTCTGCCGCACCCTGCATCCGGATATTGTCCTGATGGATGTGCGCATGCCCGTATTTGACGGGCTGGATGCAGCTGCAGCAATCAATGAAGAGAACCTGGCGGAGTGCATCGTGCTGATTACCGCCTTCTCGGATCTGGATCTGATTGAACGGGCAAATGATGTCGGTGTGTCCGGCTATCTGGTAAAGCCCGTTGAGCAGAGGCTTCTGGTGCCGACGATCGAGGTGGCGCTGGCCCAGAGCCGGCGGCTGAAGAAGAGCCGGCAGGAGAAAGAGGACGTCGAGAAGAAGCTCAAAGAGACCAGGGAGATCGGACGTGCCAATTCCATTCTGGCGAAAGACCAGAAGATTTCGGAAACGGAAGCCTACCGCCAGCTGCAGCAGATGGCAATGAACAAGCGCTGCACGATCGGCGAAATCGCCCGGACGATTGTCCGGCAGGCGGATGAAAAGGCCTGGGTCAAAAAGTGCAAGCAGCGGCTGATGGACAGCCGTCAGATCGGCGAGAAAGAAGCGTTCGATATTATCGTGCAGTATGCGAGGGAACACGGAAAGAGCCGTGAGGATGCGGCGAAAGAACTCTGCAGAGAGGAGCCGAAATGAAGCAGCAAAGCGTTTATGAAACGGACTCGATGCTGGATCAGGACGAGGTCCTTCGCTTTGCAGAGCTGGAAGCGCAGCTTCCGCTGATTGCGGAACTGACCGGAAACGATGTCTTTCTGGACTGCTATGACCGGACGGGACGGACTGTGATGGTCGCGGCTCAGGCCAGGCCGCAGTTCGGAACGACTCTTTACAGCCAGGACGTCATCGGAAAAACAGTGCTGAAGGAAATGGAGCCGGCGGTCTATAAGACGCTGGAGAGCGGCATGCCCTGCAGGGACCTGAAGGCCGTAACCCAGGAAGGCAGAAAAGTCCGCCAGGATGTCGTGCCGGTCAAGACGGAGGAAGGGCGCATCATCGGGGTGCTGATCCGGGAAAAAGACATTTCCGAATCTCTTCTGCGGGAACAGAAATACCGCGAGCTATCCGAACAGAAGGCGGCCGAACTGAACGGCGGCACGGCTTTTCAGAAAAGCCCCATGCGCGACCTTGCCATCCGCGAATCCCATCACCGGATCAAGAATGACCTTCAGATGATTGCTTCGATGATCAATCTTCAGGCGAGAAGTTCGAAGAATGAGGATGTCAGGAGTGCCCTGCACGAGAGCTCCCAGAGAGTGCTCAGCATTGCGGCCATCCAGGAAACCCTGATGAGGACCGGGGAAGATGAGAAAGTGCATCTGATGGAGCTCCTGAATTATGTCTGCCGCAACGTCCAGATCATTTCCTGCGAAGGAAAGAAGATCGAGATGAAGATCCGGGGGGATGATCTCCTGGTGACGCAGGACATGGGAACTTCCCTGGCGGTGATTGCCAATGAGCTGATCAGCAACGCGGCGATGCACGCCTTTGAATGCGGGGAAAAAGGAACCATCACGGTTGCCGTCAGCAGGGGAAGTCTTTATTCCATGCTGACCGTGGAAGACAGCGGCACCGGCTTCGATGTGTCAAAGGGCAGGCCGGGCAGCCTGGGATTCGATATTGTCCGCATGACAGCGGAGGAAAAGCTCCACGGAAAGTTCGCCATTGTCTCCGGAAAAGACGGAACAAAGGCATCCGTCAGCTTCAGGATGACATAACATCAAAAGGGCTTGTCTTTCTTTTTTTCCTGTGATATGATTTAAATACACAATAGGGTGCAGTTCGAAAAAAAAAGCAAAAGGGCTTAAACAGACATACAGGCATGTCTGTTTAGGCCTTTATTTATTTTCTGAAAGTTTTTCCGAAAGGCGGCGCAGTTCGTGGCGATTGAAAAGATACTCAGCGTGGGAATCGATATCGGGACATCCACCACCCAGGCGGTCTTCAGCAGCATTGCCATGGACAATACCGCGGGCTATTTCCAGGTGCCCCGGGTCACCATCGTTCAGAAAGACGTCGTCTATAAAAGCAGGATCTATGAGACTCCGCTGATCAGCCGTTCCCTGATAGACGGGGAAGGCGTACGGAAGATCGTGGAAGGCGAATTTGAAAAAGCGGGATACCGTGCGTCGGATACGCAGACCGGAGCCGTCATCATCACGGGCGAAGCGGCGCGCAAGGAAAATGCCGCCGTCGTTCTGGACAAGCTCAGTTCTTTCGCAGGAGAATTTGTCGTGTCGACTGCAGGGCCGGACCTGGAGGCGATCATTGCCGGAAAAGGCAGCGGGGCGTGGCAGCATTCCCTGGATGAAAATGTACCGGTCGTCAATCTGGACATCGGGGGCGGAACCTCGAATATCGTTGAGTTCCGCGACGGAAAAGCCGTATCCAAGGGATGCGTGGATATCGGAGGAAGAAATATCCGCTTTGACGGCAGAGGCACGGTCACGCATATCAGCGAAGGCGCCGCGGCGGTCATTGCCGATATGGGCCTGCCCATCCGCGAAGGTGAAAAGGCGGAAGAAAAAGATCTTGAGAATCTCTGCCGCCGGATGGCAGAGCTGCTGTGGGAACTGATCGGCGGAAGGACCAGCCCGCTGCTGGAAAAGGTCCAAACGCCCGGAAGCAGCGTCTACCGCGCCGGAGCGCCGAAAACGGTATTCTTCTCCGGAGGAGTGGCAGACTGCATTTACAGTCCGCAGGACGACGAGAGGGCATACGGCGATATCGGCGTCCTTCTCGGAAGAGCCATCCGCAGCTGCCCGGAATATGGGTACTACAAGGAAATGAAGCCGGCAGAGACCATCCGCGCCACCGTGGTCGGAGCAGGAAGCTATATGACTTCGGTCTCAGGAAGCACGATTTATTACAGCAGGAAAGAACTTTTTCCGCAGAAGAACCTGCCGGTTCTGGAGATTTCCGATGAATGGAAAAGCTGCCTGGCAGGAGACGGAAAAGCCCTGGAAGAGAGAATCCGCTGGTTCATGAATCAGATGGACACCGACCGGCTCATGCTTCTCGTCCCCGGGATGATCCATATGGGCTATCAGGAACTCAAGAGCGCGGCAAAGGCTGTGTCGGAAGCGGCAGGAATCCTTCCGGAAGACAAGCCCCTGATCATCTGCCTCGAAGCGGATTATGCCAAGGCTCTGGGACAGACGATCCGGCTTTTCATGAAAGAGCGCGATGTCATCTGTATCGATTCCCTTCATGTCGAGCAGGATGATTATGTGGACATCGGATCGCCGATCATGAACGGCATCGTGGTTCCTGTCGTGATCAAGACATTGATTTTCGGATAGAGGAGCACGTACATGGGATACAGAGTGATCTTAGGCACGAAGACATTTGAATTCGATACCGTGAAGGAAGTGCTGGCCAAGGCAAACGAGCTGAAGAGCGGAGACGTGCTGGCCGGCGTTGCTGCGGGAAGCGACATCGAACGCATCGCGGCGAAAGAAGTCCTGGCCGGGATGACGCTCCGCGAGCTGCGGGAAAATCCTGCCGTGCCGTACGAGGAAGATGAAGTGACGCGCATCAATCAGGACGGACTGGACGAAGCGCGCTACAGCGAGATCAAGGGCTGGACCGTGTCGGACCTGCGAGAATGGATTCTTGACTATCATACGACCGAGAAAATGATCCGCAGCACGGGGAAAGCTCTGACAGCGGAAATGGTTGCCGCCGCTGCCAAACTGATGACGAATCTGGATCTGGTATACGGGGCGTCGAAGATTTCGGTTCCGGCTTCCTGCAATACGACGATCGGCCTTCGGGGAACTCTGGCGACCAGGCTTCAGCCGAACCATACGACAGACAATGTGGAAGGAATCACGGCTTCTTTGTTTGAAGGCCTCAGCTATGGATGCGGGGATGCGCTGATCGGTCTCAACCCGGTCAACGATACCGTATCGAGCCTGGCGGAAATCCTGCGCCGCTTCGATGAAGTCAAGCACCGTTTCTCCATCCCGACGCAGATCTGCGTGCTGGGCCATATCACGACCCAGGTGGAAGCCATCAAGAGCGGCGCGCCGGCGGACATCGCCTTCCAGTCGATCGCCGGAAGCGAGAAGGGAAACAAGGCTTTCGGCTTTACGACGGACATCATTCTCGAGGCGCAGAACCTTCTCAGGGAAATGAACCCGCAGGCAGGCCCGAACGTCATGTATTTCGAGACCGGCGAAGGCAGCGAGCTTTCCTCCGATGCCAACTTCGGAGCGGATCAGGTGACGATGGAAGCAAGGTGCTACGCCTATGCGAGAAAGTTTGCACCGTTCATGGTCAATACCGTCGTCGGGTTCATCGGACCGGAATACCTTTACGACAGCCGCCAGGTCATCCGGGCAGGACTGGAGGATCATTTCATGGGAAAACTTTCCGGAATCCCGATGGGCTGCGACTGCTGCTACACCAACCATATGATGGCTGACCAGAACGATATCGAGAACCTGGCCATGATGCTGGGAGAGGCCGGTGTCAATTATATTCTGGGCGTGCCGGCAAGCGATGACATCATGCTGAACTACCAGACGAATTCCTATCACGATGTCAATGCCGTGAGGGAAGTCCTGGGGAAGCGGCCGATCCGGGAATTCGAGGCATGGCTGGAGAAATACGGAATCATGGAAAACGGGCGTCTGACGGATCTCGCCGGCGATCCCACCATCTTCACGATGGAGAGGTAAGACGATGGATGAACAGCTCCGTGAAAAAATCATAGAGGAAGTCCTCGAGAAAATCCGGGCAGCGGGAGGTACGGCAGACACCGCACCGAGAAAGCCGGCGGCAAATCTCCGCGGCAGATCTCCCGATACGGCGGTTTCCGCTCCGTGGCCGGTCCATGCCGGTTCTCCGGAAGGAACGGAAGGCGGCCGGACGGAAGAAAGCGGAAAGCCGGAATTCCTGATTGCCCATCCGAAGGATCCGGATTCCTTAAGAAGAATGATGAGCCGTACGACCGCCCGCATCGGCGTCGGGAAATGCGGACCGAGACTGCACACGCAGACGATCCTCAAGCTCCGCGCGGACCATGCGGCAGCACGCGATTCCGTTTTCCAGGATGCGGACCAGACGGTTCTTGATTCTCTGGGGCTCTTTACCGTCCAGACGAAATGCCGGGATAAACAGGAATTCCTGACAAGGCCGGATCTGGGAAGACAGCTGAACGATGAAGCATCCGAGAAAATCAGGCGGGAATGCAGAATGCATCCGGATGTGCAGGTCTATGCAAGCGACGGGCTTTCCTCTGCGGCAGTCGATGCAAACCTGTCGGACATCTTGCCGATCCTGACCGACGGACTCAAAGAAAAAGGTCTTTCCGTGGGAACGCCGTTTTACGTGCGGTACGGAAGGGTCGGCGTGGAAGACGAAATCAGCGAGCTTCTGGACGCGAAAGTCATCTGCGTCCTGCTCGGCGAAAGACCGGGACTTGCAACGGCCGAAAGCATGAGCGCCTATATCTGCTGGAGAGCGACGGTAGGAATGCCGGAATCGCGGAGGACGGTCGTCTCCAATATTCACCGGAACGGAATATCGCCGGTGGAAGCCGGCGCCTATATCTGCGATGTGATTGAGCAGATCTACCGGCAGCAGGCCAGCGGCGTGGAGCTGCAGAAGGGCTGAAACAGCAGAAGGGCTGAAACAGCAGAGGGGCTGAAACAGCAGGCAGGAATGAAGAAAAAAAGCTGCGGAAAATGACGGAAAGGAGAGCTGCATGAAGGGCGAACGAATACCGACTCATATACTGGCCGTGCGAATGATCCCTCATGCAGACAAAGGGCTGATGGAAAAGCTCGGCGTACCGAAGGAGCTGAACAGCCTGGGCCTTTTCACGACGGACAGCGATGATGTTTCCTATGCGGCACTGGACGAAGCGACCAAGAAGGCCAGCGTGCAGGTTGTCTATGCGAAGAGCATGTATGCCGGGGCTCCCCACGCCAGCACCAGACTCGCAGGAGAGTTCATCGGCATTCTCGCAGGTCCCGATCCGGAGGATGTCCGGAGCGGCATTGAAGCGGCAAGAAGATATATCGACAAAGACGCGGCATTCTACAGCGCGTGCGATGACAATTCAGTGATTTATTTTGCACAGTGCATTTCACGGACAGGATTTTATCTTTCAAAGCAGGCGGGCGTGGAACCGGGATGTGCAATGGCTTATCTGATAGCGCCTCCCCTGGAGGCAACTTATGGACTGGACGCGGCGCTCAAGGCGGCGGAGGTGGAAATGAAAGTTTTCTACGGACCGCCGACGGAGACCAACTTCGCGGGAGGACTTCTCGTCGGAGAACAGGCAGCGTGCAGGGCGGCATGCGAGGCATTCGCGGACAAAGTGTGCGACATTGCACAGAATCCGCTTTCCTACTAAACAGAAACGGAGTTCGGAAAGGAGATGTTGTCATTGGATAAAGATCTGGAGTCTATTCAGCAGGCAAGGGACCTGATCCAGAAAGCAAAGAAGGCTGAGGAAATCCTGTCGACGTATACGCAGGAACAGCTGGACCGCATCGCGGCGGAGATCGCCAAGGACTGTGCGGCAAATGCAGAGCGGCTTGCGAAAATGGCAAGTGAGGAGACCGGTTTCGGAAAATGGCAGGACAAGACCATCAAGAACCTTCTCGGCAGCGCGATGACCTGGGATTACTGCAAGAATATCAAAACAGCAGGAATCCTCCGCGAAGACAAAGAGAAGAAGATCCTGGAGGTCGGCGTCCCGATGGGGATCGTGGTGGCGCTGGTGCCGTCGACGAATCCGACATCGACTGCGATGTATAAATCGATTATTTCCGTCAAGTCCGGAAATACGATTATCTTCAGTCCGCATCCGGGCGCGAAGAACTGCATCCTGGAAACCATCCGGATCATCAAGGCAGCTGCGGAGAGAGCGGGTGCGCCCGACGGGACGATCAATACGCTGGACATCCTGACTCCGCAGGCGACGGATACGCTTCTGAAATCACCGGATATCGGCGTGATCCTGGCGACCGGCGGATCGGCGATGGTGCATGCCGCCTATTCCTCCGGAAATCCGGCCATCGGCGTCGGCCCGGGCAACGGACCTGCCTTCATCGACAAGAGCGCGGACATTCCTCTTGCCGTGAAGCGGATCATCGACAGCAAGACCTTTGACAACGGCACCATCTGCGCATCGGAGCAGTCCATTGTCACGGAACGCTGCATCGAAGACAGGGTCGTCGAGGAGCTGAAGAAGAGAAAGGCTTATTTCCTTCCGCAGGATGATGCGAAAAAACTTTCCGGCTTCATGCTGAGGGCGAACGGCACGATGAATCCGAAAATCGTCGGAAGAAGCGCGCAGGCCATAGCGCAGTTTGCCGGAATCACGGTTCCTTCGGACGCGACCGTCCTCGTTGCCAGACAGACGGAGGTCAGCCAGAAGAACCCGTATGCGCGGGAAAAGCTCTGCCCGATCCTCGCCTTCTATGTCGAGGAAACCTGGGAAGACTGCTGCAGCCGGTGCATCGAGCTTCTGCACAATGAAGGAGCCGGCCACACGATGACGATCCATTCCCAGAACATGGAAATGATCCGGGAGTTCGCACTGAAGAAACCGGTCTCGCGTGTCCTTGTCAATGTCCCGGCCTCCCTCGGCGGCGTCGGAGCGGCGACCGGACTGGCTCCGGCCCTGACCCTCGGATGCGGGGCAGTCGGAGGAAGCGCGACATCCGACAACATCACCTGCCTCAACCTGATCAACATCCGGCGGTGCGCATGGGGACTCCGCGAACTGGAAGACATCCGGGCCATGAGCCCGCAGCCGGGAAGCACGGGTACGCAGGGATGCTGTTCTTCCGCGGGGGAGAATCCTGCGGCAGCGTTTACCAAAGACGATATCGATGCGATTACGAAAGCGGTCATCGCTCGGTTGGGAATATAGAAAATGAACGTACCGGAAAATAATGCGAAGGTCCGATGGGACAGGAAAGGAGCCTGAAGATGGCTGAATCAATCAGAGCATTGGGAATGATCGAAACAAAGGGCGTGGTCGCCGCAATCGAGGCGGCTGATGCCATGGTCAAGGCGGCAAACGTGGAGCTGATCGGCAAAGTGCATGTCGGCGGCGGACTCGTTTCCGTTATGGTCCGGGGCGATACGGGAGCCGTGAAGGCGGCGACGGATGCAGGCGCAGCGGCAGCCGCAAAGATCGGCGAACTGATCAGCGTCCATGTCATCCCGCGCCCGGATGGCTATGTGGAACATATTTTACCGTCACTCAATGAGTCAGACAGATAAAGGAGGAAAAGAAAATGGAAAATTCAATCAGGGCATTGGGAATGATCGAAACAAAGGGTGTTGTCGCATCGATTGAGGCAGCAGATGCCATGGTCAAGGCAGCAAACGTAGAACTCATCGGCAAGGTACACGTCGGCGGCGGACTTGTTTCCGTCATGGTCCGGGGCGATACGGGAGCCGTAAAGGCAGCAACGGATGCAGGAGCAGCGGCAGCCGCGAAGATCGGCGAACTGGTCAGCGTCCATGTCATTCCGCGCCCGGATCCATCCGTGGAATACATCCTGCCGGTACTGACAAAATCCGATAAATAAGCCTGATAGGAAAGAAGGATCAAAAAATGGAAAACTCAATCAGAGCACTGGGAATGATTGAAACAAAGGGCGTTGTCGCTTCGATTGAAGCAGCAGATGCCATGGTCAAGGCAGCAAATGTAGAGCTCATCGGCAAGGTGCACGTCGGCGGCGGACTCGTTTCCGTCATGGTCCGGGGCGATACGGGAGCCGTGAAGGCAGCAACGGATGCAGGAGCAGCGGCAGCCGCAAAGATCGGCGAACTGGTCAGCGTCCATGTCATCCCGCGTCCGGATCCGTCTGTGGAATACATCCTTCCGGTACTGAAGGCCGGCGAAGCAAAAGCAAGCATGAAAAAAGACTGATAAAAGCAAGCATGAAAAAAGACGGGTGAGGAGGTGTCCTCTTGAACATTCTTACAGAGAATTATCTGCGGGGGCTGCATCTGCCTTCAGACTGTAAAGAATACCATGTCAGCAGCGATACGTTTATCGTTCCGCTGGCCGCGGAGTATCTGTCGGATCACGGCATTGCCCTGGTCCGGGATGCAAATGGCACGTGCGGAGAGATGACGGTCGTTCCGATCCGGGACAGAGGCGGAAATACCTATATTGATGCCGCTACCGGGAAAGGCATGGCGGAAAAGCCGGAGGACATGACACATCTGCGGGGCAATCTGCTGGTCAGCAAGAATGATCCGAGAATCGCCTTCCGCGGAAAACTGGACTGCCTGGAAGCGGAAATCATCTGCGTGCAGATCCTCGCGCGGGAAAAAGGATATGAGAAACTGTACGGGGAACTGGAAGAGACGCTGGTGTATGTCCGGAAAATCCTGGCAGCGGAAGTGAAGGAAGAGCCGCTCGGTGAACTTGCCCTCTTCGGAATGGGGGCGGCGCAGCTGCGCTATGCCACGCATCACGTGAGGGAAAGCTTCGGGGTATCGCATGTCGTGCCCGGAGCCTCCATGGGAGAAGTGGGCGCAAGGCTCAACTGTCTCCGTACGCAGGCCAGGGAATGCGAGCTGTATGCCATGAAAGCTTTCAGCAGGAACGGAAACACGGAACGTCCGGATATCATTCAGGCGCTCAACAGGCTGTCGAGCGGATTCTATATTCTGGTACTGAAGCTGACGGCCGGTCTGGAGGAATGAAAATGAACGAAGCGGAAATCAAGGAAATTGTCAGCTCCGTGCTGCAGAAATATGCATCAGGAGGAAATCCGGCGCCGGGAAGGAATTCCGCATCCGGCGGAAATGCGGATGTCATTCTTGAGGTTTCGGCAAGACACGTGCATCTGACGCAGGAAGCCCTGGAGGTCCTTTTCGGACCGGGAGCCTCTCTTACTTTCAAGAGGGAGCTTTCACAGCCGGGACAGTTCCTGTCGGAAGAAAAGGTGAAACTGGTTACGATGAAGGGAACGATGGACAAGGTTTCTGTCCTCGGGCCGCTCCGCGATGCCGTGCAGGTGGAGCTTTCCCTCACGGACTGCAGGACGCTCGGAATCAATGCACCGGTCAATCTTTCCGGCGACCACAGCGGTGCCGGAGATGTCATTCTGATCGGTCCCTGCGGCGTGCTGAAAGAGAAAGGCTGCGTCATTGCGGCGAAAGCGCATATCCATCTGGATCCGAAAACCGCTTCGGCAAAAGGACTTGTAAACGGGCAGAACGTGAAGGTGAGGATTCATTCCAAGCGTCCGGTATGCCTTGAGGATGTATCGATCCGTGTCAGTGACAAATTCCGGCCGGCTATGCACATCGACTTCGATGAAGCCAATGCCTGTGCCTATGATTCGGACAGCACGATCGAGATTATCCCATAGAGAAAGAAGGGCAGAAACAATGAACAGAGACGAGATCGTTGAATTGATCACCCGCGAGGTCATGAGGGAAATGGGGAAGCAGAAAGCGGGCGCGGCAGGCATTCCCGGTCTTCCGAGCATTCTTGTCATCGGAGACATCGACCGTCTGCCGGACAGGCTCAGCGGACTTTATGCTCCTGTCGGCATTTCCCAGTACGGCGGCCCCGAAGATTCGGTGAATTATAAAGCCGTCTATATTACGGAACTGAAAACGGATGAGCTGGTGGAAATGGCACTGGGACGCAGCGCCCATCCGGCTTCCTGCGCCGTCGTGAACGCACTGCTCAGGGGCATTCCCGTTTATCTGATGGACAGTGCCATTGAGCACCGCCGTTTCAAGAACACGGCAAAAATGGGATTCTACCATCTGCTGGAAGGCTATGTCCATTCCCTGCAGAATTACGGGGTCATCCTGATGAGCGGTCAGGTTGCCGCACCGGCAGCCGCGCAGGACGCAGTTCTGGCAGCGGATCAGTTTACCTGCGGCCTCATCAATGAGGCAAAGGCACGCTCGATCGTTTCGACAAAAGACGACGAGTGTCTGGTGTTCGAGAAAGGAACGATTCTGACGCCGACGGCCAAGGACATTTTCCTGCATGCCGGCAGAAAGGTACAGTTCCTGTAAAGGGAGGCAGCTAACATGCTGATATGCAAAGTCATCGGTCATATCTGGGCGACGAAAAAGGAAGATTCCCTTGAGGGACTCAAGCTGATGATCGTCCAGGAAACGGAAACAAATGAAAAGCACGGCGCCGTCTTCGTAGCGTCGGATCAGATCGGCGCAGGAATCGGAGAGCAGGTCCTCGTGGTCACCGGGAGTACGGCCCGACGCGCAGTCGGTGCGGATGACCGGGCGGTGGACAGCGCGATCGTCGGTATCATCGATACCGTGGAAGTTGACCGTGAAAAGGCGGAAAAGAGCGAGGCCGCAAAGGCGGGCAGGAAAGAATAGCTGCCGGCTGAAGGCGGAGCGGATCATTTCGTAAAACGGATAAAGGGATGGCGAACGTATGAGTACATTGACGGATATGGTTTTTAAGGCAGGAATCATCGGCTGCGGAGGCGCCGGTTTCCCGACGCATGTCAAGCTGGCCGGAAAGGCAGGGCAGCTGATCATCAACGGAGCGGAGTGCGAGCCGATGCTGCGCACGGACCGCTACCTGATGATTCACCATGCAGAGGATATTGTCAGGGCAGCTTCGGAAGTCCGGAAGGCGCTCGGGGGGATTCCCTGCACGATCGTGCTGAAGAAATCCTATGAGCAGGAAGCCGCATCCCTGGAGGCAGCGATTGCCGCGGTTGATCCGGAGATCCGTCTGAAGAAAATGCAGAGCTTTTATCCGGCGGGAGATGAACAGGTCATCGTCGCGGAAGTGACGGGAAAAGTCGTGCCGCCGGCGGGTATTCCTCTGGATGTCGGATGCATCGTCGACAATGCCGCCACCATGAAATGCATTGCCGATGCGCTGGACGGAAAACCCTTTACGCATAAGTTCCTGACCGTCTCGGGGCTGGTACGGAAGCCCACGGTCATGTGCGTTCCGATAGGAACTTCTTTTGCCGACTGCATCGCACAGGCAGGCGGAGCATCCGAACAGGATACCATCGTCATCAACGGCGGTCCGATGATGGGAAGACGCCTGACGGCCGGACAGGCGGAAAAGGCCTGCGTGACCAAGACCACATCCGGGATCCTTCTGCTTCCCGGCGACGGACCGATTGCCTATTCCGAAAAAGTCAGCATCGAGCATATGAAGAACAGGGCCAGATCTGCCTGCATCCAGTGCAGTTTCTGTACGGAACTGTGCCCGCGCCATCTTCTGGGACATCCGCTGGAACCCCATAAGATCATGCGGAAACTCGGACTGTGCATGGAAACGGAGGATCTTCTGCAGGATCCCGATATTCAGAGGGCAGCCCTGTGCTGCGAATGCGGAATCTGCGAAATGATCGCCTGCCCGATGGGACTGCAGCCGCGCCGCGTCAACGCCATGTTCAAAAGGGAACTGGCCAAGGCCGGCATCCGCTATCCGAAAGGCACCGAACCGGAAGGCATCAGTCCGGAAAGAGAAGGAAGAAAGATTCCGACGCAGCGGGCTGCCCAGAGGGCAGGCGTGATGGACATGATGAATGCCTGCGGGACGGACGCTCTTGTCAGCTACGAACCGAAGAGCACGGAGCTTTCCCTTCATCAGGGAGCCGGCGCTCCTTCGCAGCCGATTGTCCGCAGCGGCGACCGGGTAAAATGCGGCGATCTGATCGCCGTCTGTCCGGAAGGAAAGCTGGGTTCCAACCTGCATGCGGGAATGGACGGTACGGTGACGGTCGGAGAAGAAAGCATCCGGATTACGGAGGAGGCATAAAAAATGGTTGAAACGATTGGATTCCTGGAAACAACCAGTATCGCAAAGGGCGTGGAAGCGGCCGATGCGCTGCTCAAGGCAGCAGAGGTGAGGCTCCTTTTTGCAAAGCCGATCTGTCCGGGCAAATATATCGTCCTGTTCTGCGGAGACGTGGCAGCGGTAAAATCTTCTCTGGAAGCCGGCGTGCGCATCGCGAAGGATACGGTTGTGGATACGGTCGTGATTCCGAGGGTGGATCCGCAGGTCATCGCGGCCATCAACACCGCGACAGCCGTCGACGGCTTCAATGCCGTGGGCGTCATGGAATTCTTCAGCATCACGGCGGCGGTCTATGCAGCAGATGCGGCGGCCAAGGCTGCGGAAGTCACGCTGATGGATGTCCGCCTGGGACTCGGCATCGGAGGCAAGTCCTACGTCAATCTGACGGGGGAAGTAGCCGCCGTGAGGGCATCCGTGGATGCCGGAGTCAAGGAAGCGGAAAAGAGAGGCTTTGTCGTACAGAGCGTCGTGATCCCGAATCCCAGAAAAGAGATTTTTGAGTCGCTGATGTAAGGAACAGAACCATTCTGACTGCAGGAAAAGGACAGGATATGGCCGAAGAGAACAAAGACAAACAGAGGATTATACAGGAGTATGTGCCGGGCAAGCAGATTACCATGGCGCATCTGATCGCCAACCCGGTTGAAGAACTGTATAAGAAGCTGGGAGTTATTTCCAAAAAAAGAGGAGCGCTCGGGATCATGACGATCACGCCGAGCGAAGCGGCCATCATCGGTGCGGATGTCGCATCAAAGGCCGGCGAGGTGGATATTGTCTTCGTGGACCGCTTTTCGGGTTCGCTGGTCATCTGCGGAGAAGTCGCCTCGGTGGAAGCGTCGCTGAAAGGCGTAATCGATGTCCTCTCCAACGTGCTTCATTTTACGCCGACGGAAATCACGAAATCATGAAAAAGATCGTGCTGATCGGAAAATCGGGCTGCGGGAAGACGACGCTGTGCCAGCGTATTTTCAAAGAGGAGCTGGAGTATAAGAAAACGCAGTCGGTCGAAGTCGTCGGCGGGAGCGCCATCGATACGCCGGGCGAATACATGGAACACAAGCAGTATTACAAGGCGCTGGTGGTGACGGCGGTGGAGGCAGACCTCGTCGTGATGGTGCAGAGCGGAGACGATACGGAATGGACTTTTTCACCGCGGATCAATTCCATGTTCAACAAACCGATGATCGGCGTCATTACCAAGATGGACATGCATCCGGAAGAGTGGAAGATTAACGACATCGAGGATCTGATGCGTTTTGCAGGTGCGGAAAAGGTTTTCCGCGTCAGTGCCATGACAGGGGAAGGCATCAGGAATCTGACTGATTTTCTGGGCGAAGAAGAGTAAATTTTTGGGAAAAACAGAGAGGTTTTATGGTGTTGACAGGCCCGGAGTTTTAGTGTATATTATCAATGTTACGATTTGCGCGAGTGGCTCAGCGGTGGAGCACCACCTTGCCAAGGTGGGGGTCGCGGGTCCGATTCCCGTCTCGCGCTGGAGGGAGGGTCCCGAATTGCCTGGTTTCGAAGGCGGTCCGGGGCTTTTCTTATTGAAAAGGGAGGAACAGCCTTGAAATACAGGATCAGCGGAGAGCTGGAGCCGCTGACGGATGCGGATCTTCCGCTGAAGTCCGGTGCCTACATCGATGTTCTCACAAATGAAGAAATCCGGAACAGAGATCTTTCCAAGGTCCCCCATGTTGAAACCCTGCAGCACAATCTCAGCCCGATCCGTTTCTGCAAAGCAGAGATGTTTGAGGACTGCATCATCGGCACTCTGAAAATTCCCATCAAGCCGAATGTCACTTCCCGGTTCATTTCCCTGACTTATCTGCTTCAGCCGCACCGTCTGGTCTTCGTGACGAAAGACACGAACCTGGATGAAGTCATCGGCAGCATCCGGCAGATGAAAGTCATCAAGACCGATACGGTCGGAAGCTTTTTCATCGAGTTCCTCATGCATGCCATGTATGACGACGTCGATTACCTGACGTCCCTGGAGGACTGCCTCATTTCCCTGGAAGAGTCGATCTTCAGCAGCAAGGGGAAAATCACGGACAACATGAAAGCGTTCCAGACTGTCCGGCGGGATGCCCTGCGGATGTCCACTTACTACCAGCAGCTGGAAGACATGTTTGAGGTCATGCGGGAAAATGAAAACGGCATGTTCTCAGACGAAGAATGCAGCCGTTTCCAGCTCCTCGGAGAAAGATGCGCAAGGCTCTACGACCTGACGGCGACGATCCGCGAATACGGCCTGCAGCTTCATGAGCTGCAGCAGGCGGAGATACAGAACAGGCAGAACAGCAACATGGCAACCCTTACTGTCATCACTGCAATTTTCCTGCCGCTTACCCTTCTGGTGGGGTGGTACGGAATGAATTTTGCCTATATGCCGGAACTGAATTTCCGCTATGGGTATCTGATTATTTTCCTCGTTTCGATCATCATCATTGTCCTGGAAATTCTCTTTTTCAAGAAGAAGCATTTCATCGACTGATCCCCGGCTGGAATTGATACAGATGACAAACAGCAGGCCAACGCTTTTGCGATTGGCCTGCTGTTATTTTTTGAGGGACTGCGTTATTCGATTTCTTTCATGACGCTCATGTAAGCGGGGCGGATGATCTTGCCGGCACCGATCAGTTCTTCGAGCCGGTGGGCGCTCCATCCGGTGATACGGGCAATGGCAAAAATCGGGGTGTAGAGTTCCGGCGGAATATCCAGCATGCTGTAAACAAACCCGCTGTAGAAATCGACATTCGGACTGACGCCCTTGTAGATATGCCTCTTCTCGGCAATGACCTCCGGTGCCAGTTTCTCGATGGCATTGTAGAGTGCCAGTTTCTTTTCTTCGTGTTTTTCTTCGGCAAGCCGGGTGACGAACTGCTTGAAGATTCTTTCCCTGGGGTCGGACAGGGAATAGACGGCATGGCCTATTCCGTAGAGGAGACCTTTTTTATCAAAGACTTCGCCGTCCAGGATGCGGGAAAGATAGCTGCGGATCTCGTCCTCATCGTTCCAGTCGGAAACATTGCTGCGGATGTCCTGCATCATTTCCATGACCTTGATGTTGGCACCGCCGTGCTTCGGTCCTTTCAGGGAGGACATCGCAGCGGCGATTGTCGCATAGGTATCCGATCCCGAAGAGGTGACGACACGCGTCGTGAAGGTGGAATTGTTTCCGCCGCCGTGTTCCATATGGAGGATCAGGGCCGTATCCAGGACAGCCGCTTCGGTCGGGGTGTATTTCTTGTCGGGACGAAGCATCATCAGGATATTTTCCGCCGTAGATTTCTGGGGATCCGGACGATGGATGTACATGCTGTCGTCATTGATGTAATGGTTGTAGGCATGATAGCCGTACACGGCCAGCATCGGGAAAGTCGCAATCAGCATGAGGGACTGGCGGATGACGGTCGGGATATCCGTATGGGAAGCATTTTTATCATAGGAAGCCAGCGTCAGGATGCTCCGCGTCATGGAATTCATGATATCCTTTGTCGGGGCCTTCATGATGACGTCGCGCGTGAAGTTGGTCGGCAGGTTCCGGCTGCGCGCCAGCACGTCGATGAATTCCTGGGAGGACTGATCGTCGGGAAGTTCGCCGAACAGAAGCAGATAGGCACATTTCTCAAAGCCGAAGCCCTGCCATCCGTATTCCTGGACCAGACTGCGGACGTTGTAGCCGCGGTACCAGAGCTCGCCCTCGCAGGGCACATGTTTTTCGCCGTTGATATCCTTGAAGGAAATGATTTCCGAGATGTTGGTCAGGCCTGTCAGCACGCCTTTTCCGTTGACGTCGCGCAGTCCGCGGTTGACGCCGTATTCTTTAAAGAGGTCTCCGGAAATCGTATCATTTTCGATGCAGAGCGGAGTCTTGCGGTTCGCGTAATCCAGCATTTCTTTTTCGAATCCCATAAACGGCCTCCTTATTCTTTTTATGTTCAGGATACAGGCTAAGCGGAGTGCCGTCAATGATTTTAATTGAAATTTAATCAGCAATATTCACGCAGACTGCGGCCCGATGAGATAGCTTGTCATGGAAATGGAACCGAGCGTCGATCCCTCAGCGAAAACGCGGACGCGGTCATCTGCTCCGGCAGCCCCCAGCACGGTCAGCAGAGGGTAATAGTGCTCGGGCGTTGAAAAAACAGCCGGAGTGTAGCTTTTCAGTCTCTGAAAGTCTGCGGCTGCCTTGTAATCTCCGGAAGTGATTTTCTCCATGACTTCGCGGTCGAAATCCAGGCACCACGGGTAGCCGCTGTCCATGTTCCAGTCGACATGCTCCAGGCTGTGCACGATGCTTCCGCTTCCGAAAATAAGGACTCCTTCTTCCCGGAGAGGCTGCAGCTTTTTCCCGGCTTCCAGCTGTTCTTCCGCATTGAGCGTGCCGTCCACAGACAGCTGGACGACAGGAACATCGGCATCCGGAAAAAGCCGTGTAAGGACAGCCCAGGTTCCGTGGTCGATGCCCCAGCTGTTATCCGGCAGTGCTCCGGTCAGAGCGGCAGCTCTGTGTGCAAGTTCCGGATCTCCGCAGGCAGGGTAGCGGATCTGATAGAAGCGTTCCGGGAATCCGTACATGTCGTAAATCTGTCTGGGATTTTCAGAATCATTGATCCGGAGTCCCCGGGTAACCCAGTGTGCGGAAATCGAGAGGATGGCTTTCGGCTTCGGAATTTCCCGTGCAGCTGTTTTCCAGGATTCCGTAAAACGATTGTCTTCTGCCGCATTGGTCGGACTTCCGTGGCCGATGAACAGGACAGGCATTTTCTTCATAAGGGGCCGCCTTTCATAAAACAATAGATATATAATAGTAACGTGATTACAATTATATACTATATGGGCACAGAAGTCAACCGGGAGAAAGATATTTGAGAAACCAATGGATTTCAGAGCCTGATTATTCTTTCCCGAAAATTTCTTTCTGCAGTCTTCGTCCCGTCGGGGTGGCGGCAAGACCGCCTCCCGCCGTTTCCTTCAGTGAGACCGGCAGCAGATTTCCGATTTGTTTCATGGCATCGATGACTTCATCGGCGGGGATGGCACTGGTGATTCCTGCAAGGGCCATTTCCGCAGCAGTGAAGGCATTCGTTACGCCGGAAGCATTCCGTTTGATGCAGGGAACTTCCACCAGTCCGGCAACAGGGTCGCAGACAAGACCGAGGCAGCATTTCAGCGAAATCGCGATGGCATTGGAAATCATGTCCGGCGTGCCGCCCGCAAGCTCCGTGACAGCTGCGGCAGCCATTGCAGAAGCGGAACCGCATTCCGCCTGGCAGCCTCCTTCCGCTCCCGCCAGAGTTGCCTTTTTTGAAATGACCATGCCGACGGCCGAAGCCGTGAACAGGGACATGATGCAGTCGTCTTCACTTATTTTTTTCTCTTCCTGCATCGTGATGACGGCAGCCGGAAGAATGCCGCAGCTGCCGGCAGTCGGAGAGGCGACGATGCGGCCCATGGCGGCATTGAGGCCTGAGACCGCAAGGGCGCGGCAGATGGCACCGGCCAGGAAGGAGCCTGTCAGGGTACTGCCGGACTGAATCGACTCATCCATCCGATGAGCTTCTCCGCCGGTGAGGCCGCTGATGCTTTTCAGATCCGCGCGCCGGCCTTCCCTGACAGAATTCTGCATATCCCGGTAGTAATCTTTCATTTTCTGATAAACGGAAACGTTCTGCAGTTCCGGCGAAAGAGACTGATCTTCCAGAACGAGATCCGAAATCTTCCTGCCGGAACGATTGGCTTCGTCCGTCAGTTCCGCAATGCTTTCATATTTGAACAAAGGCTTTGTCATTTCTTCTCCTTTTTGGTGCCGGGGCTTCCGTCCTACAGAGGTTCGATGATGGTAGCGGCATGGATGTGCGGAAGGGAAGAAAGGTTCCTGCACAGATCCGGATCGACGTTTCCCTCAATGCCGATGGTCATTGCGGCTTCGCCGCCCGGTTCGAGCCGGGCCAGATGAAATTCCGCGATATTGACTCCGGCACCGGTCAGGACGACGGTGACGGCGGCAATGATGCCGGGAACGTCACGGTGAAGGACGACGAGGGTGGCGCGGTGTCCGGTAATGACCACGCGCATGCCATTGACGCTGGAGATGCGGATATTGCCGCCGCCGATGCTGTTTCCGACGACAGAGACCTGATGTCCTTTGGCATCTGTCAGTTCGATCCTGGCGGTATTGGGATGCGTATCGGGAATCTGGCCGGTATGGACCTTAACCTCCAGACCGGATTCGGCAGCAATTTCCGGAGCATTCCGGATCCGGATGTCGTCGGGCCGAAAGCCCATGATGCCGGCAATCAGCGCCTTGTCTGTACCGTGCCCTTTATAGGTGCGTGCAAAGGAACCGGAAAGAAGGATATCCGCCTTTACCGGTTCGGAAGAAAGGAGTTCCCGGGCAATCAGGCCGATCCGGTCCGCTCCTGCTGTATGGGAACTGCTCGGACCGATCATGACGGGTCCGACGATATCAAAAACGTTCATGAGAGTGCCTTTCGGAAATTCATGAGAGTGCCTTTCGGGAATTCATAAGAATGTCTTTCGGGAATTCACGAGAATGCCCTTCGGGAATGATTCATAAGTTATCATATTCCTTCGGACCGTGCTTGTCCACCGGGTTTTTCAGCCGGAATCCTCCGTCAGGCTCCATCCTTTTATTGACAGGTCCGGGGAATTGTGCTACTTTATACCTAATATTTTTTTGAAACGGAGATTTATGACTGGAATTCATTCCGCTAATTTCTTTTTCGCCTTTTTTAACTTTACCTTTCAGGGTAAGGTCAGTTAGGATTGGCGCAAAGGGAAGCATAAACCTGTTTCTGAAAAGGAAAACCGACGCAGCCGATCCGGCTGCGTTTTTTATTTGCCGCAGCGGACACCGGCACCAAACATCAAGGAGGAACAAGCATGATCGTCATTCTGAAGAAAAATCCTGACCCGACACAGCTGGACGGACTCATCCGCTGGCTGGAAGAAATGAATCTCCAGGTCCATCCGACCGTCGGAGAAAACCAGACGATCCTGGGACTGGTCGGAGATACCTCCGCCGTCGACATGGATCTGATTTCCGCACTGGATATCGTGGAAGATGTCAAGAGGGTCCAGGAACCATACAAGAATGCGAACCGGAAATTCCATCCGATGGACACCGTCGTCAAAGTCGGGGATACGCAGATCGGAGGCGGAAACCTCACGCTGATCGCGGGCCCCTGCTCGGTGGAATCGAAAGAGCAGATCATCGGCATTGCCAAAGCCGTCAAGGCTTCCGGCGCCACTGTCCTCAGGGGAGGCGCCTTCAAGCCCAGGTCTTCACCGTATGCATTCCAGGGTCTTGCAGTCGACGGCATCAAGCTTCTTCTTGAGGCAAAGGAAGCGACCGGCCTGCCGATCGTCACGGAAATCATGGACCGTTCCCAGCTGCCGCTTTTCCGGGATGTCGATATCATTCAGGTCGGTGCCCGCAACATGCAGAATTATACACTGCTGAGACTGCTCGGCACGATTGACAAGCCGGTTCTTCTGAAGAGAGGACTTTCAGCGACGTATGAGGATCTGCTGATGAGTGCGGAATACATCATGGCAGGGGGAAATAACAAGGTTATCCTCTGTGAAAGAGGCATCCGCACGTTCGAACCCTCTACGCGGAATACGCTGGATATCACGGCAGTGCCGATGCTGCGCCAGCTGACCCATCTTCCAATCCTGATCGATCCCAGCCACGCTTCCGGGAAATCAGCCCTGGTATCCTCCCTGGCCTGCGCGGCGGTAGGCGCCGGAGCAGACGGCCTGATGATTGAAGTGCACAATGATCCGGCGCATGCCAAGAGCGACGGCCCGCAGTCGATCACGCCGGATGCATTTGACGCATTGGCGAAGAAGCTGAGAAGAATCAAGTCGGTCATGGATGAGACGGAGGAGAAGGATGGCTGAGGATTACGGAATCAGGGAAAAGACGGAAACATTTCCGAAAGGCGGAATGATTGCCTGCCAGGGTGTGGAAGGCGCCTATTCCCAGCTGGCGGCAAAGAAGCTGTTTCCGGAGGGACAGATCCTGTTCTTTAAAACATTCGATGCGGTTTTCGATGCCGTCCGGAACGGGATGTGCGGATTCGGCGTGCTGCCGATTGAAAATAATTCCTACGGTTCGGTCAAGGCCGTGTACGAGCGGCTGAAAAAGGGAGAGGTCAGCATCGTGCGCAGCGAACGCCTGCTGATCAGTCATGAGCTTCTGGCGAAGCCGGGTGCGGAGCTGAAGGACATTACGGAGATCTATTCACATGAGCAGGCTCTCGGCCAGTGCTCAGGCTTCCTGAAAAAACTCGGGGATTCCGTCCAGGTCATGCCGTGCCTCAACACGGCGGTCGCGGCGCGGAAAGTTTCCGAATCGGAGGGAAAGCATGCGGCCGCGATCGCCTCGCCGGAATGTGCGCAGATTTACGGCCTGAAGTCCCTGCATGAAAAGGTGCAGGATTCAGACAACAACTATACGAGGTTTATCTGCATTGCCAGGGACAAGGCGGTGTATCCGGGAGCAAACCGGATATCCCTGATCCTGTCGGTGCAGCACAGACCCGGGGCTCTTTATGAGGTGCTGGGAAAATTTGCGGAACTGGGGATCAATATGATCCGGCTGGAAAGTTCGCCGATTGTCGGACGTGATTTCGAATTCCTTTTCTACATTGATATAGAAGCTTCGGTCACTGATCCGAAGGTGCGGGAAATGCTGCATGCGCTTTCGGAAAGCTGCCCGGACTTTGTGTATCTGGGAAACTACGCAGAGGGATAGCTGCGCGGAGGCTGCAGGGAAAGCAGAACGGAAGCGCCCAGAATCAGGGCGATGCCGAGAATTTTCAGGGGACCGTGTTCTTCGTGAAAGAGGAGGATTCCGGTCAGCGTGCCGACCATCGGCTCGACGGTCACATAGATGGCTGCTTTTCCGGAGTCCATGCAGGACAGCCCGTAGGTATAGAAAACGTACGGCAGGAAGGTGCTGACGAAAGCCATGAGGAGCATGACCAGGATCAGCACCGGATTCAGCTTTGCGGCAAGATCCGCCGGATCGGAGAACGGCAGGAAGGCCAGGGCGGAAAAAAGAAACGTATAAAAGGTAATCGTCTGCGAGGTATATTTCCCAACGGCGAATTTTCCGAAAATGGAGTAGAGGCCGTAGAAAAAACCGGAGGCAAGTCCGAGGCAGAGGATGAGAGGCGTCAGCACGGCTCCTCCTCCGAAGATGCCGGCCACGAAAATGCACCCGGTAAAGGTCATGAGCAGCGCCAGGATTTTTCTGCCCGTGATTTTTTCATGGAAGAAAACGGCGGACATCAGCATCACAAAAATGGGAGAAGTGTAAAGCAGCGTGACGGCAATCGACACTTCGCTCAGACGTGTAACCGTGAAGTAGCAGAGCGAAAAGAGCGTGAGGGAAATGACGCCGGTCCCGATGAACATCCAGATGTCCTTCAGCCGGATGCGGAAAAGGCTGCGGTCGGCAGCAAGAAGATAGAGGAACATCATGATCCCGGCAAAGGAAACCCGGAGGAAGCCGATCTGGAGGGAAGTGAGGCCGGCAGCGGAACCGTATTTGACGAAAATGCCCAGGAGGCCCCAGGAAACACCTGCAGCCAGTACGGCGGCGATGCCGCGGCGTTCGCTTCCTGACGGAGGAACCACCACCCCCGTCCCCGTGGTTCCTGTTTTCATTCCATGCCCCGGATGATTTTCCGTATCGGAAGGATTTCCGCCGGGGACATGGAGAGCATGTCGATGCCCATTTTCACGAAGGTTCCGGTCAGATACGGATCCGAACCCATTTCTCCGCAGATGCAGACGCGGATGCCGTGACGATGGCCGGCGTTCACGGAAGCCTCGATGTCCTGTAAAAGGATCTCCCGGATGGCGGCGGCATCCAGATCCGGATGGGCTGCCTCTTCCGCGCGGGTCAGGTCATTGGAACCGATGCTGAAAAAGTCGCAGACGGAAGCAAGCTGATCAAGAGAGGCAATGGCTTCCCTGGTTTCAATCATGATGCCGAGCGGCATGTCGCTGCGGTATTCCGTTTTCCTGTCTGCCAGTTCCTTCTGCACGTCGGAAACGAACTCTTTTGCCCGGAAGAATTCTTCCGCAGACCGGATCATCGGAAACATGACGCGGACATCTCCGTACCGGGAGGCACGGCAGATGGCCCGGAGCTGTGTCCGGAAGAGGCCGGGATGATCAAAGCAGAAAAGAATTCCGTGCCGTGCAGGGTCGGTATCCCGGAACAGAACCGACTGTTCAAACTTCTTATCGGAACCGATGTCGAAGGTACGGATGATGATTTCCTTTCCGTCTTCCATTTCGGCCGATGCACGGTAGTAGTTGAACTGGGTGTCTTCTGTCGGAAGCGTACTGCGGTTCAGATAGAAAAATTCCGTCCGGTAAAGACCGATGCCTTCGGCACCGTTTTCATCAGCTTCCATGAAATCGCCGGCACTGCCGACGTTGGCATACAGGGGAATCTTCTTTCCGGATTTTGTGACGGTCTCCAGAGTTTTCATCCGGATCAGCTGCTCACCGTATTCCTGCTCGGATGCCCGGAGCTTCCGGTATTTTTCAATGGTCTCTTCATCGGGACTGACGAGGACCGTGCCGCCGGAACCGTCGACAATGCATCTTTTTCCGGAGCATCCTTCCGGAAGCTCAGCCTGGATGACCGTCGGCAGATGCATGGCTTTTGCCAGGATCACTGCATGGGAAATGACAGAGCCCCTGCGGAGGACGACGGCGAGTATCTTTTTCCGGTCAAAGGCCGCGACGCGGCTGGGCGTCAGATCGTCTGCCACGACAACGGCATTTTCCGGAAGCGTCAGTTTTTCTTCTTCCTGTGACAGGCAGACAATGAGGCGGTCGGCGACATCGCGGACATCCGCCATGCGCTCGCGCATGTAGTCGTTGTTCAGCAGGGAAAAATCTTCTTCATACTGCCGCTTGATTTCATCGACAGCCGCTTCCGCATTGAGATTTCCGGAACGGATCAGTTCCCGGATGCTTCCGGAGAAATTGGCATCCCGGAGGATCAGACGGTGTGCATCAAAGAGGGCGGCTTCTTTATCCCCGACGATTTCCCCGGCAGATTTCCTGAGAGAGGCAAGCTCTGAATCGGCCTGCTCCCGGGCTGCTTCGAAACGCTGTACTTCGGCATCCGGATCATCGACGGGAATGCAGCGGACGATATCCGAAAACTGCTTCATTTCGAAAATCTGCCCGATGGCGATTCCTTCGTATGCGCTTGTGCCGGTATACTGCTCCATGGAAATCCTCCGTTCAGGGGACGCGGTTTAAAACCGCAGAATGTGTTTTCCTTATTTTAGCGCACTTTCCATGCGGAGTCGATAAGCAAGTTTTTTTGTACTGCGGTGCTTTAAAGCAAAAAAGTAAATTCTTGACATTCCATAGCGTCAAGCGTAACATTTAACTATTCAATCTAAAGAAAGCGGGGCACAGCATGGTTATTTCAGAGAGTATGCAGGATCTGGTCAAAAACAGTTCCGCCATCCGGAAAATGTTCGAAGAAGGAATCGAGATGGCCAAGGTCAGGGGAGCTGAAAATGTTTTTGATTTCAGTCTCGGGAACCCTTCGGTTCCGGCTCCGGCCAAAGTCGATGAAGCCATCCGGAAGATTCTGGATTCGGAGGATTCTCTCCGCGTGCACGGCTATATGCCGAACGCCGGATTCCCGGATGTGAGAACGAAGATTGCCGGATACCTGAATAAGCGTTTCGGGCAGAACTTTACCCAGGAAAATATCGTCATGACCGTCGGAGCGGCCGGAGGCATCAACTGCGTTCTCCGCGCCCTGATCAATCCCGGCGATGAAATCATTGCTTTTGCGCCGTTCTTCGGGGAATACAGGAGCTATGCGAAAAACTTCGGCGGAAACCTCGTGGTCGTGCCTCCGGATACGGAACATTTCCAGCTGAAAATGGAAGAGTTCCTTCCGCTGGTCAATGAGAAAACCCGCTGCGTCATCCTGAATTCTCCCAACAATCCTTCCGGTTCCGTCTACAGCGCGGAAACGCTCGACCGCTTCCAGGAAGTCCTGACGGAAGCAGACCGGAAAGCGGGCCATCCGATCTTCGTGATTTCCGATGAGCCGTACCGCGAACTGGTCTACGACGGCGTCGAGGTTCCGTATATGCCGGATCACATCCGCAATACGATTGTCGGCACTTCCTTCTCCAAGACGCTTTCGCTTCCGGGCGAACGCATCGGCTATCTGACGATTCCTTCCGCAGTCGAAGGGTTTGAGGAACTGGTTCCGGCGATCGTCTGCGCGAACCGGACGCTCGGCTATGTCAACGCACCGTCCCTTTTCCAGCTGGCCGTGGCGGAATGCCTCGAGGAGAAAACGAACATCGCGGCTTATGATGCCAACCGCAGGCTTATTTACGAGTCGCTGGTTTCCTACGGCTTTGAATGCGTAAAGCCTGAAGGTGCTTTCTATCTGTTCATGAAGTCGCCTGTGGGAAATGAAGCGGAATTTGTCGAGAAAGCAAAGGAGTTCGGCATCATCATGGTGGCCGCTTCCAGCTGGGGCTGCCCGGGCTATGTGCGCATCGCCTATTGCGTGAAGTATGATATGATTGAAAGATCGCTGCCGGCGTTCCGTAAGCTGGCGGAGTTCTATTTCGGAAAGGAGCAGAAATAATGGGTGAAATCTTAAGCGGCGACGAAGCGGTTGCCAGAGGCGTCTGGGAAGCCGGATGCACGGTTGCGGCAGCTTATCCCGGAACTCCCAGCACGGAGATCCTGGAAAATGTCGCAAAGTACAAAAAGGATATTTACAGCCAGTGGGCCTGCAACGAAAAGGTCGCTGTTGAAATCGTCATCGGCGCTTCCATCGGAGGCGTACGTTCCTTTGCTGCCATGAAGCATGTCGGCATGAACGTGGCGGCCGACCCGATTTTTACGGCCGGCATGACCGGCGTAAACGGCGGCATGGTCATCGTAACGGCGGACGACCCGGGCTGCCACAGTTCGCAGAATGAACAGGATAACCGGAACTATGCCCCGCATGCCAAGCTCATGATGATGGAGCCGTCGGATTCCCAGGAATGCAAGGATTTCACGAAGGATGCCTTTGCTCTTTCGGAGAAATTCGATATTCCGGTCATCATCCGCATGACGACCCGCATCTGCCATGCCAAGAGCATCGTCAGTCTCGGCGAAAGAGAAGACTTCAGGCCGATTCCGTATGAACGCAATTTCCCGAAGTTCGCCATGCTGCCGGCCAATGCCGTCAAGAGGCATGCCGTCGTCGAGCCGAATCTTCTGAAAATCGAAGAGTGGTCAAATGACTGTCCGTACAATGTCACGGAGCGCGCTGCCGACAGCAAGATCGGCATCATTACCAGCGGAGTCTCCTACCAGCATGCGAAGGAAGTGTTCGGAGACACCGCCAGCTATCTGAAAATCGGCGTTTCCTATCCGCTGCCGAGAAAGCTGATCACGGAGTTTGCCTCTTCGGTCGAAACGCTCTATGTCATCGAGGAAAATGACCCGTATCTTGAAACGATGGTGAAATCCCTCGGTTTCACGAAGGCAGTCGGCAAGGAAAAGATCACGTGCCAGGGCGAGCTGAATGCGGAAATCATCCGCGAAGCTCTGACGGATGCCGGACCGGCCGATGTCTACAAAGTTGAAACTGTAAAGCTTCCGGGACGCCCGCCGGTTCTCTGCGCAGGCTGCCCTCACAGGGGCTTTTTCTTCACGCTGCATAAGAATCTGGACAAGTTCGTCGCGGGCGGGGATATCGGCTGCTATGCCCTCGGAGGCGCGCCGCCTCTTTCCGCCTTTGACTACACGATCTGCATGGGCGCCGGCTTCTCGACGCTGATCGGCATGGAAAAAGCCCTGAAGGCACAGGGAGATACCCGCAAGCCTCTCGGCATGGTCGGGGATTCAACCTTCTTCCATTCCGGCATGACCGGCATCGTGGATATTGTAGCGGCCGAGTCGAATGTCGTGGCCTGCGTGCTCGACAATTCCATTACGGCCATGACCGGTCATCAGGACAACCCGGGCACTCCGAGAAACCTGATGGGAGATCCGTCGCCGGTCGTTGACCTGGTTGCCATCATCAGGGCCGCCGGGGTTCCGGATGACCATATGCGGATTGTCGATCCGCTGGATTCTGAAGCGCTGCAGGGAGCTTTTGATGCAGGCTATGCGGCCAAGGGTCCATTTGTCATCGTGACGAAGAGACCCTGTGCCATGATCAAGGAAATTGCGCGCGCCAGCGCGAATAAGTTCTGCCGGATCGATCCGGATAAATGCAGGGGCTGCAAAGCCTGCATGAAGATTGCCTGCCCGGCCATCAAGTTTGAAGACCGGCATGCGGAAATTTTCGACCCGGCGTCCTGTACCGCCTGCGGGCTGTGCATGCAGCAGTGCAGATTCGGCGCAATCGAGAAAGTGGGTGAATGAAGATGAGCAAAAGCATCGTATTGGTAGGTGTCGGCGGCCAGGGCACGATCCTCATTTCCAGGATCATTACGGCCGGACTGATGCAGATGGGATACGACGTCAAGATGTCGGAGATCCACGGCATGAGCCAGAGGGGCGGATCCGTTTCCACCATGATTAAATACGGCGACAAGGTGTATGCGCCGAACGTCGGGAACGGCGAAGCGGACATAGTGATTTCTTTCGAGAAGATCGAAGCGCTGCGGGCACTGCCTTATCTTAAAAAGGGCGGGAAGATGATCACGGATGACCGTGAGATCTATCCGATGCCGGTTCTGACGGGCGCGGCGGAATATCCGCACGATGCCATTGAGGAAATGAAGAAAGTCGTTCCGGACGTCACGGTCATCAAGGCTGCCGACACGGCGGAAAAACTGGGGACGATCAAGGCCCAGAACATCGTTCTTCTCGGTGCCTTCGTCAGGGCCATGGGCCTTGAGGACAAGGCTGACTGGAAGGCTCTGGTCGCTCAGTATGTCCCGGAGAAAGCACGGGAAATGAACCTGAAGGCCTACGAGGCAGGATTTGCAATGTAACCCGGGAGGAACGGGATGGCACTGAAAAGTTTCTATGATATCATGTTTCAGGTTCAGACCGGCTCAAAAAAAAGGCGCCGGGTCGCAATTGCCGGAGCAGCGGACGAGCAGTCCCTGCTGGCTGCCCTTGAGGCGCGGGTCCGGGGCGTCACCGATCCGGTACTGATCGGAAACAGGAAGCAGATTCTGAAGCTTCTGAAAGAATTTCATACCTCGGTTCCCGAAGAAGACATCATTGACGTGAAGGATCCGGTTCCCGCGTGCGAAGCGGCGGTTGCCTGCGTGCGGGAAGGACGGGCTGACGTCCTGATGAAGGGCATGGTGGAAACCAAGGATTTCCTGAAAGCTGCGGTCAGCGAGGAAAAAGGCTTAAGCCGCGGAAAGCTGATGTCCCACGTTGCCCTGTTTGAGATTCCCGGAAAGAAACTGATTTCGGTCGTCGACGGCGGCATGGTCTGCTATCCGACCCTGAAAGAGAAAAAAGAAATCATCGTCAATACGGTGGAAGTCTTCCACAAGCTGGGCTACCGGAGACCGAAGGTTGCCGTGCTGGCCTGTGTGGAATTCGTCAACAGCGGCATGCCGGAAACCGTGGATGCCGAAAAGCTGAAGGAAATGAACCGGAAGGGACAGATCAAGGGATGCATCGTTGACGGCCCCATTTCCTACGACTGCGCCGTGAGCAGGGAAATTGCCAATCTGAAGGAATACGACAGCCCGGTTGCCGGACATGCCGATATCCTGGTGGCACCGGACATCCATACCGGAAATATCATGGGAAAAATCTATACCTGCGACTGCCATGCACGGATGGCCGGTTTCGTGACGGGCGCCAAGTGCCCGATCGTGCTGACGTCGCGTGGATCTTCGGCGGAAGAAAAATACCTGTCCATCGTCCTTTCCGCGGCAGCTGTCTGAGGCGGAAAAATGGATACGCTGATTCTGGCAGTCAACCCCGGATCGACTTCGACCAAGATTGCGGTTTACCGGAACCGGAAAGAAGTCTTCCGGGAAGAAATCCGCCATTCCCTGAAACAGCTCGAAACGCACAGCAGCCTCAGCAGTCAGTTTGAAATGCGGAAGGCTCTGATTTCGCGCGCTCTGAAGAAGCACGGCATCGCACCGGAGGATCTTTCCTGCGCGGTCGGCCGCGGCGGGCAGCTGCCTCCGGTGAAGGCCGGCGGGTATCTTGTCAATGAGGCCATGAAGAGACGCCTTATCGAAGGGCCGGTCATCCGTCACGCCTCCAATCTCGGGGCCCTGCTGGCGGATGCCTTTGCCTCTCCCTGCGGAAAGCCTGCTTTCATTTACGACGCGGTCTCTTCGGATGAAATGAGGCCTGTCGCGAAGATCACCGGCATGCCGGAAATCCGGAGACAGAGCTTCTGCCACGTCCTCAACACGAAGGCGATGGCCAGGAAGGCAGCGGAAAAAGCAGGGAAGAAATACGAAGAAATGAATTATATCGTCGCGCATCTGGGCGGAGGCATTTCCGTCAGTGCGCATGAGCACGGTCGGATCGTCGATTCCATCGGAGATGACGACGGGCCGTTTTCGCCGGAGAGATCCGGTTCGGTGCCGCTGCATGCCTTTATCGACCTGTGCTTCCGGGACGGAACTCCCGACCGGGAAGCCGTTCTTTCCAGGCTTCACGGAAAGGCGGGAATGGCCGCCTACATGAAGACGTCCGACTGCCGGAAGATCGAGGAGCGGATCCGGAAGGGCGATGAAAAGGCAAGGCAGATTTATGAGGCGCAGGCCTATCAGGCGGCGAAAGCCATCGGGGAAATGGCGCCCGTGATTCATGGAAAGATCGACGCAGTCATCCTGACGGGCGGACTGGCCTGTTCACGGAAAATGACTTCCATGATCCGGAAGCGCGTCCGTTTTCTTGCACCGGTCATCGTGATGCCCGGCGACTGCGAACTGGAAGCGCTGGCTCTCGGAGCGGACAGGATCCTCCGGAAGGAAGAGAAAGCTCACATTTACAAAGATCCGCTGTACGGCAGCAGGTGAATAATCTGTCGTACAGCGGATGAATATCCTGCCGGAAGTTTTTTTTCAGAAGGCGGACTTGACTTCTTTCCACAGGTCGAAGTAGAGACGGTCGCCGTCCTTGCCGAGATATTTCATGGCTTCCAGATTGTGATACTGGGAAAGATCCGGGAAGAGGACCGGGTTGTTCCGTTCGTCCGCATCCATCAGATCGATGGCTGCCGTATTCGGCGTCGAATAGTAGATGTATTCAAAATTCTTCAGGGCGATATCGCCGCGGCACATGAAGTCAATCCACTTCGCCGCGGCATCTTTATGCTTGGACCCTTTCGTGATGACCCAGTCGTCCATCCACAGATTGGTTCCTTCTTTGGGAATGACGTATGCCAGGTCTTCATTTTCCTCGCGGGTGTATTCGGCTTCTCCGGAATAGATGACGCCGAGAGCTGCTTCATTTCCGATCATCTTGTCCCGGACTTCGTCAACGACATAGGCCTGCACGAGAGGCTTCTGCTCGATCAGTTTTTCCTTTGCCTTTTCCAGCTGATTGATATCCAGCGTATTCAGCGAGTCGCCGTCGAGCTTCAGGGCGACCGAAAACAGGTCGCGGACCGAATCCTGCATCAGGATATTGTCCTTGTACTTTTCGTTCCAGAGAATCGACCAGCTGTCGACCGGATCATCCACCATGGTCTTGTTGTAAAGGATGCCGATCGTTCCCCAGCAGTAGGGAACGGAATAAATATTTCCGGGATCGAAATCCCGGGCAGTCTTCCAGAAATCTTCGCCGATGTTCGCCTTGACGTTCGGCATTGCATCATAGTCAAGCGGAGAGAGAAGATTCCCTTCGATCATTTTGGCAATCATGTAATCAGAGGGGCAGATGACGTCGTACTGGGATGAATCGGCGGCAATCTTCGGATACATGATTTCATTCGTCTCGAACTCGTCGTAGACGACACGGATTCCGGTCTCATCCTCAAACATCGTGATCACGTCCGGGTCGATGTATTCGCCCCAGTTGTAGACGTAGACGACGTTGCTGTCATCGGCGGCGGATTCGGCCGGGGCCGGGGAACATCCGCCCAGGAGTGAAGCGGTCAGGACGGCGGAAAGGAGCACGGCGGAAGGAAGGAGTCCATGAAGTTTTTTCATACTTCCGTCCCCCTTGTCTTTTCGTATCCCGCCTGAACCCGGTTGACCAGGATGAGCAGCACCAGGACCGTGATGAAAATCATGGCGGAAAGTGCATACATTTCCGGCTTGATGCCGAGCTTCACTTCCGCGTAGATTTTTGTGGAAAGCGTATTGACTCCGGCACCCGTCGTGAAATGGGTGATGATGAAGTCGTCGAGAGACATCGTGAAAGCCATCAGCGCTCCGGACGCGATGCCGGGCATGATTTCCGGCATGACGGTCTTGAAGAAGGCTTCAGCCGGGCTTGCGCCCAGATCCAGCGCCGCTTCATAGACATGCGGGTTGAGCTCGCGGAAGCGCGGCATCACGTTGAGGATGACATAGGGAATATTGAAAGTGATATGCGCCAGCAGCACGGTTCCGAAACCGAGCTCCATCCGGAGGGTCATGAAAAGAAGCATGAAGGAGACGCCGGTCACGATATCCGCATTCAGCATGGGAATGTTCGTGATGCCGATGACGAGCGAGCGGCGCTTGTGCTGCATGCGGATCATGGCGATGCAGGCGGCCGTTCCCAGGATGACGGCTGCGGCTGAGGAAAGCACGGCCAGCAGGATCGTGTTGCGGAAGGCGGCACCGATGTCTGCGTCGGTAAAGAGGCTCTGGTACCACTGCAGCGTGAAACCGCCCCAGTGTCCGCGGCTCTTGCTCTGATTGAAGCTTTGGATGATCAGCACCGCGATCGGCGCATACATGAAAAAGAAGATCAGGAACACATAGACTTTTTTCAGGACGGAACCGGTCTTTTTCATTTCACGACTCCTTCCTGGTCCTTATCCGTCAGGGTGGAAAGGATCACATTCAGGATGATGAAAATGAGCAGCACCAGGGAAAGGCCGGAACCCAGATTCCAGTCGTATGCCTGCGTGAATTCCTGTTCGATGACATTGCCGATCAGGAGGATCTTGCCTCCTCCGAGCAGCGAGGAAATGACGAAGGTCGTCAGCCCCGGAATGAAGACCATCGTGATGCCGGAAATGACGCCCGGCAGCGACAGCGGGAAAATGACGCGCAGGAACGTCTGCACGTGTCCGGCTCCCAGATCGTGTGCGGCGTTGATGACGTTGTGGTCGATTTTCTGAAGAGAGGTATAGATCGGCAGCACCATGAACGGCAGGAAATCATAGACCATGCCGAAGACGATGGCGCCGGGCGTATTGATCAGATGCTGTGCCGGAAGCCCGAGGGAAGAAAGGAGGGAATTGATGATGCCGGCTTTTTCCAGCAGGGACTGCCAGGCGTAGGTGCGCAGCAGGAAGTTCATCCACATCGGAAGGATGAGGATGAGGACGATGAAGCTGTTGGCCTTTTTCTGGAGAGAGGTCAGGATCATGCAGAGCGGGTAGGCCAGAAGAAGGCATACGCCGGTTGCGGCCAGCGACAGAAGAATCGACAGCAGAAGAGCCTTGCTGTGGGCAGGGTTCAGGATGGCGGCGACATTTTCAAAAGTGAAGGCGCCGGTGCTGTCGGTCAGTCCGTACCAGACGACCAGAAGGAGCGGGATGATGATGAACACCGCAGCCCAGAGATAATAGGGAGCGCCGAGCCAGGCAAAAGGATTTTTTCTCTTACTCATCGGTGGCCACGGCTTCCTCGTCTTCCGATTCCGGTTTCTTCATGACCTGGATGTTGAAGGGATCCACCTGGATTCCGCAGACATCTCCGATGAGATGAGGACGCGTGGAATGGCAGACCCATTCCCGTCCCGAAACGTCGAGGCACATTTCATAATGCACCCCCTGGAAAATGAGATCCGTGACTTTCCCCGTGACGGTTCTGCCGTCCGGTTTTGTCAGTTCGACATCTTCCGGGCGGATGACGACATCGACGGGCTTGCCGTCTCCGAAGCCTTTGTCGGTGCACGGGAAAGGAGCACCGTCAATCGTGACAAGGCCGTCTTTTACGAAGACAGCCGGGAAAAGATTGCTGTCGCCGATGAAGTCGGCGACGAAGGCATTCTCCGGTTCGTTGTAGATCTTTTCCGGAGAACCCATCTGCTGGATGTAGCCCTGGTTCATGACGACGATCGTGTCGGACATCGTCAGGGCTTCCTGCTGATCGTGCGTGACATAAATGAAAGTGATGCCGAGCTCATTCTTGAGACGGATCAGTTCGTACTGCATATCCTGGCGCAGTTTCAGATCGAGGGCACCCAGAGGTTCGTCGAGCAGAAGTACGCGCGGTTCATTGACGATGGCGCGGGCAATCGCGATGCGCTGCTGCTGGCCGCCGGAAAGATTGTCGATGCTGCGCTTCTCAAAGCCCTCGAGGTTGACGAGCTTCAGGGCGTATTTGATCTTGTCGTCGATATAGGCCTTCGGCTTGTTTTTGATCTTCAGTCCGAACGCAATGTTCTCCGCCACATTCATATGCGTGAAGAGGGCGTAGTTCTGAAAGACCATGTTCAGCTGGCGCTTGTTGGGGGGAAGAGCCGTGATGTCTTTTCCTTCGAAGAAGACTTCGCCGGAATCAGGAGTTTCAAAGCCTCCGAGGATTCGGAGGGTTGTCGTCTTGCCGCAGCCGGACGGGCCGAGCAGGGTAAGGAACTCGTTTTCATGGATGGAAAGAGAGAGGTCATCAATGACCGTTTTTCCTCCATAGGCCTTCGAGATATGCCGAAGTTCAATAAGCGTATTTTCCAAGGCAGTCTCCTTTATAGAAAAGTCTGATTTATTATATCATTTAGGGGACACAGTGCAATAAAAAATGCGAATGTGGGAGAGGATTGCCGCATTCGCATCCGTGCAGGAGTTCCGGTGGGGGGCGAAGCCCGTTTTCAGGAAAGATCCGCTTCCGTGCCGCCGATGAAAATATGCGAGAAACCGCTGCCGAACTGCTTCGGATTTTCATACGTGGCATTTTCCCGGACTGCGTCAGGGGAAAAGACGAGGATGTCCGCATCCATTCCTTTTTTTAAGATGCCTTTCCGGTCCAGATGCACGACGGAGGCCGGCATCGAGGTCATCTTCCTGACGGCGGTTTCAATCGGGAAGAGCTTCTCCTGTTTTACATATTTTTCCAGCACCCGCGTGAAGGATCCGTACAGTCTCGGGTGAGGCATCCCCGTTTCCGCGTAGAGCGAATCGGAAATGATATTCGAGTACGGGCAGGCCAGGAATTTTCTGACGTCTTCCTCACAGGCGTACGTGTCGATCATCGTGACGGCGCCGTGTTCATCGATCAGCAGGCTGCAGGCGGCATCCAACGGAGAAATGCCGCGCATTTCCGCGATTTCGGTCATGGACTTTCCGACGCAGTCCCGGTTTTTTCCGGAAGCGACGGAGGAAACGGAAATATTTTCCCAGCCTTCCATCTCGACGAAATTGTCGAATTCCGTCGAAGGAATCCGGAAGAGCTCATCGAGCTTCCGGCGGACGGCCGGATCCCTGAGGCTGTCAAGAGTCGCATCCAGACCGCCGGCCTGAAGCATTTTCGGGATGATCTGAAGCAGCTGCGTCGATCCGGCTGTGTAGGGATAGACGTCGCAGGTCACGTCGGCTCCGTCTGCCCGGGCGCGGTCAAGGATCACCAGAGAGTCTGCCGAACCGCTGTGCCATTTCCGTTTTCCGATGCATTTGATATGGCTGACATGAAGCGGAAGGTCCAGCGCATCCGCGAGGGAAACCGCTTCCTCCAGCGCGTCGTGCAGGCTGTCTCCTTCGCTCCGGACATGCATGATCAGCGGGACGCCGCTTCCTTTTGCCGGTTCCAGCTGGGAAATGAAATCTTCTTTCCGGCAGAAGCATTCGGGTTCGTATTCAATCCCCATGGAAATGCCCAGTGCTCCGGAAGCGAGCGCATCTTCGAGATATTCATGCATCTTCCGCAGCTCGGCGGCAGAAGGAGAATGGTTTTCCTGACCGCAGACGGCGGCACGGATGGAACCGGTGCCGACCAGCATTCCGCATTCAACCGGGGGCGAAACCTTCTTCAGCGCCTCCATATATTCTGAGAATTTTTCAAAGCGGCATCCGTCCAGGGATCCGGTCACGGGCGCCAGAAAAGAAATACGTTCGCTGCTGTCCTTCGGAGAGAGCGGCACGACGGACAGTCCGCAGTTGCCGTTGACAATCGAAGTCAGGCCCTGGCGGATTTCCAGTTTTCCGAAACCTTTTCTAAAGACAGCGGCGTCGGCATGACGGTGGATATCGATGAAGCCGGGAGTTACATACTGCCCGGCAGCGTCGAGAATCCGAATATCGCCGCAGACATTCTCACCGGGGGTCCGGCCGTTCCCGGAGGCACCGGCATCGGAAACCCGGCAGCCGGGAATCTCAATATGCGGGGCAATCTCCGCAATGGTTTTTCCGTCGATCATCAGGTCTGCCCGGTACGGTTTTCCGCCGAGACCGTCGACAATCATTCCGTTCTGAATCAGTGTTTTCATTTTCCGGCCTCTTGTTTTTCCTGTCCGGGATTCAGCAGCGCTTCCAGGATCGCCTCATAGCCGGTCACGGCTCCGCGGATCTGCGGCAGCGTCACATATTCATCCACCGTGTGGGCCAGCTTCTCCGAAGAAGGACCGAAACCGAAAGTTTCGATGCCGGCTTCTCCGGCGTAGTGGCTGCCGTTCGTGCAGAAATCATAGCGCGTGATTTTCGGATGGGCGCCTGTCTGCTCCAGGGCCTTTTTGATTTTTCGGATATTCTCTGATTTCGGATCGCCCATCCAGCCGGGGAAGAAACGTTCCGCGCGGATCTTCTTTCCCGTGCGGCAGATTTCCTCTCCTTTTGTAAAAGAAGCCTTTGCCCGGAAATCCGAATCTTCTGCGGACATTTCCTGCAGCAGGCTGAGGATGGGAGCCATGACGCTTTCCCTTGTCTCGCCGACCAGAAGGCGGCGGTCGAAAGTTGCACGGCAGTATTCCGGCACGACGGAAGCGCCCGGATATGGACTGGACAGGATATCGGTCAGCTCCAGGATTCCCTCGCCCATGAACGGGTGCACCGGGGCGGGCAGCTGCCGGATGCGGCGGACGGCTTCGCTCATTTTATAGACGGCGTTGATCCCCTTTTCGGGATTCGAAGTATGGGCCGGACGGCCGAAGACTTCCAATGCGATTTCCGCCCGTCCTCTCTGCGAAACCTTGATGTTGCAGTCGGAGGCCTCTCCGATCATGACGAGATCCGGTTTTACGATGCGGCTGACGGAACGGGCGGCAATGCCTTCGAAGCATTCCTCCATGACGATTCCGGAAAAAGCCAGGGTTCCTTCAAAGTCGTTTCCGTATTTTTTCAGAAAATCTTCGGCGGCCACCAGGAAGCAGCCGATGGCGCTCTTCATATCGGAAGTGCCGCGGCCGTACAGTTTTCCGTCCCGGATGACAGGACGGAAGGGAGAGGTGTGCCACAGGGCAGGCTCCGGAACCGGGACGGTATCCATGTGCCCGTCGAAGAGCAGGGTCGGACCTCGCCGGGATCCCCTGATGCGGCCAATCACGTTTCCGTAGGAATCCGTCGTGACCGAAGGAAACCCGGAAGCCTTCAGGGTATCGGAAATCAGGGCGGCTGCCGCATCCTCCTGTCCGGAATAAGAACGGGCGGCAATCAGGCGGCGGATGAGACGGACTGCTTTATTTTCAGCGGTTTCTGCGTTCATTTCCCAAGCCTCCGTAAAAGATTTTTCTAAGGAAGAATATACACCATCCGTGACCGCTTGACAAATCCGACAAAAGCAGTATAATATTAGCACTCGATATTATTGAGTGCTAACAAAGGAGGAAAAAAGTATGAGTAAACTGATGATCATCCCGCTGTTCGACACGGTGATCCTGCCGGATGTCGATTATCAGCTGAATATTGAAGGCCTCTCGGAAGAGGAAAAGAGCCGCATCAAGATTGACAGCAACCGGGCAATTCTCCTTCCGCTCCGGGAAGGCAGGGAAAAGAATCAGATCGTCTCAGAGGATTTTTATCCGCTGGGCGTTATGATGGATGTGATACAGATTTCAAAAACCGCGATGGGGACGGTCCTGCAGGGACATTCCCGCGAGAAGGTCAGCGTGACCGGAATCGCCACGGAGTCGGGTCTTCTGGAAGGAAATGCGACGCCGGTCGATGAAATCATGGACGTGACGCTGGACGGGGAAAAGAAGCTTCTGGATTCCCTGAAGAAGACCACGATCGACCTGGCGTCCAACATCAAAGGTGGAGAGTATGCGATCCGCTTCATCCGCGAGATCAAAACGGTGAATTCGTTCGCGGCTCTTTTCTGCCAGCTGTTCGACATGACCGTGGAGGAGAAGTATGCCCTGCTGCGTACGAATTCTTTCAAGGAGAGAGGACTGCTGGTGCAGGAAGCCCTGATGCGCTTCAAAGGCACCATCGATCTGCAGATCGACCTGAACAAGATGGACGATCCGGAAGCGACTTCCTATAAGAAGGCAGCCATCACCAAACAGATCGGCATGCTGCAGAAGGAACTGGATTCCATGGATCCGGAAGCCACGTCAAATGAAGACGACTATGAAAAGAAAATCGAAGAGGCTCACATGCCGGAGGAAGTCCGGAAGGAAGCGGAAAGGGTGCTGAAGAGATTCAAGCAGGAATCCACGAACAGTCCGGAATACAGCATGCTTTCCGAATACCTGGACTTCATCACCTCCCTGAAATGGGAAGCGCCGGAGCAGAAGAAGATTGATCTGGCTGAAGCGAGAAAAGTGCTGAACCGGGATCATTACGGCCTGAAGAAAGTGAAGGACAGGATCCTTCAGCAGATTGCCGTCATGGAACTGAACAAGAAACAGAAGGGTTCGATTCTTCTGCTGGTCGGAGCGCCCGGAACCGGAAAAACTTCCATGGGCAAATCCGTGGCAGAAGCCCTGGGCAGGAAGTATGTCCGCATTTCCCTCGGAGGAATCCGGGATGAAGCGGAAATCCGCGGCCACAGGAGAACCTATATCGGAGCGATGCCGGGACGCATCATGGCCGGCATCAAACGTGCGGGAGCCATGGACCCGGTCGTCGTGCTCGACGAGGTGGACAAGCTGGCCATGAGCTTTGAAGGCGATCCGTCGGCAGCGCTTCTGGAAGTGCTCGATCCGGAGCAGAACTCGACCTTTACGGACCACTATGTCGATCTGCCGTACGATCTGTCGCATGTGTTCTTCATCTGCACGGCAAACACCTACGATTCGATCCCGCAGCCGCTGCTCGACCGGATGGAAGTTATCGAGCTTCCGGGCTATACGCCGGATGAGAAATTCCATATCGCGAAGGAGCATCTGATCGGACAGTCGACGGAGGAAGCCGGCATACCGAAAAAGGATCTTACCTTTACGGACGGAGCCATCCGGAGAATCATTTCGGATTATACGATGGAGGCCGGCGTCCGCGGCCTGAAGAAACAGATTGACACGGCCTGCCGCAAGGTCGCGGCGAAGATCGTCGAGGAAGGCGAGAAGAAGGTCAGCATCCGCGAGAAGGATCTTGACGATTATCTGGGACGCAGGAAGGTCAGCCATGACAGAATCCTCAGCAATACCAGCCTGCCCGGCGTCGTGACCGGTCTTGCCTGGACGCAGGCCGGCGGCGAGATCCTCTTTATTGAAACGGCAGCCATGAACGGTACCGGACAGATCCGGCTGACCGGACAGATGGGCGATGTCATGAAGGAGAGCGCGGAGACAGCCGCGAGCCTGATGAAGAGCCTCTTCATTTCCGGCGGTACGGATTTCCGGAACAAGGACATTCATATCCACATTCCGGAAGGAGCGGTTCCGAAAGACGGGCCGTCAGCCGGCATTACGATGTTCACGGCGCTGACGTCTCTGGTGACGGGAATTCCGGTGTCGCCGACGCTGGCCATGACGGGCGAGATCTCCCTGAGGGGACAGGTCCTGCCGATCGGCGGACTGCCCGAAAAGCTGATGGCCGCCGAGAGGGCAGGCGTTAAAACGGTCCTGATTCCCAAGGAAAATGAAAGGGATCTGGAGGACGTGCCGAAGGAAACGCGGGACAGGCTGAAGATCATTCCGGTCTCGACCGCCGAAGAGGTCATCCGGCAGGCACTGCACGTCAGACTGCCGATCCGGAACCTGCATCCGTTCAGCGGAAACGGGGAAATTCCGTACGCACTGCCGAAAATCGTGACACGATTGACATAACACAACATCTTGCGGTTCAACTTTACAAAACAGCCTTAAATCCCTATAATTGGTCTCATGAGAAAAAGGCTGTTTGAAATCTGCGAGAAGGCGAAGCGGCATGATACGACCAGCCGGATTTATGACTGGATTATCATTGCCGCCGCCCTCCTGAGCATGCTCCCCCTGTGTTTCAAGACGGAGCCGTTCTGGATGTCGACCCTGGAGCTGTACGCGGTCTACATCCTTTTTGCTGACTACCTTTTTCACTGGATCACGGCGGATTATAAAAGACAGTGCCAGGATGCGGACCTGAAGACCCGCACGAAAGCTTTCCTGCTCTATCCGTTCCGGCCGATGGTCCTTTTGAATTTTGTCTCGCTTCTTCCGACGCTCGGCATCCTGGGACCGGCTTTTCTTGTCCTGCGTCTTTTCCGTCTGACCACGCTGGCCAATTATTCCAAGAGTCTCCGGTATGTGGGCCGGGTCTTTGTTAAAGAACAGAAGACGCTTCTTGCCGTCCTGTATATCGCCATTACCTATATCTTTATTTCCGCACTGATCATGTTCACGTTCGAGCAGCAGAGCTTCGATGATTATTTTGAAGCGCTTTACTGGGCGACGACGGCGCTGACGACGGTCGGCTACGGAGACGTTGCGCCGGTCACCTGGGTCGGACGCCTGATCAGCATGCTTTCCTCGCTTTTCGGCATTGCGGTCATTGCCCTGCCGGCAGGTATCGTGACGGCAGGATTTGTCAATGAAATCAATGCGGATACGGCGGAGCAGGCTACGGATGACGCGGAAGACATGGCCAATGCGGAAGTGCAGGAGCGCATCCAGAACCAGAACCTGGAGGAAATGGTCAAGGCTTCCGGTGCCGAAGACACGGACAGCACGAAGCCGGCGCAGGAAGAAGTTCCGGCGGAAACGGCCGAAAGCCGGGCACTTGCACAGGCTGATCAGAAAGCCTCACAGGACATCGTGCAGAAAACCGCCGAGCTTCAGGCGGCAGCGGAAGACGCACAGAATGCCCTTTTTGAAAACATTGACGGTGCAACCATTGCTTCTGCGGCGGCCTTTGAGGAAGAGCAGGCGCTTTATGAGGAAAATGCCGAGGAAAGCGAGGTATATGACCATGAGTGAGAAAAAGCGCTACTGGATCGTCATGATCATTTCCATCGCACTGAACATCGGCCTGAAGCAGCTGACCTATTATCCGGACTGGCCGATTTTCCTGGACTGCACCGGTACCGTCCTGGCAGCCATAGCCCTGGAGCCGGCAGCCGGACTGCTGGCCGGACTGGTGGACAATTTCGTGCTGGCAGCCGTCTGGAACGGACCGACTTCGATTCTGTATTTTACGATCAGTGCCGGGTTTGCCCTTTTGTTCGGCGTGTATCTGGTTCGGAACCATCAGGTGCGCTGGCGGAGGCTTCCCCTCACCCTGCTCCTCACGACACTCTGCGCAGGACTCAGCGACACCCTGGTGACTTACCGGATGGACGGTCTGAAGCTGCAGAGATGGGAAGAACGTTTTCAGCTTTACGGCCTGTCAGCCGGCATGAGCAGACCGGCGGCATTTGTCTTCGGGATCTTTGTGGTACAGGCACTGGATGTTGCCGCGACGGCGGCAGTTGCACTGCTTCTTTATTTCCTGCTCCCAAACAGTCTCATGAATAGGAGAAAACAGAACAATGAGTGACAGCAGCAGAACAGTTCTCGGCTACATCATCCGCATAGCGGCGGGTGCCTACCTGATTTACCTGTCCTTCCAGCTTTTTACGGGAATGAGGACGACCAATGAATGGAAATGGTACATGGTCCTTTTTGCGGTGCTTTTCCTTGTCGTCGCGGTTTTCCTGATCATCGTCTCCGTCCGCGCCCTGATTCTCTATAAACCGGAGAAAGCAGAAGAAGCGGAAACGGAAACGGATGAAACGGCGGCAGGTTCTTCCGGCCAGGAAGGCTCCGGCGAAACGGCAGATGCTTCTTCCGGCCAGGAAGGTTCCGGCGAAACAGCAGAGTCTGCTTCCGCACAGGAAGACTCCGGAAAGCCGGCAGCGGAACCGGAACAGAAGGAACTTCCGCCGGCGGCGGAAGGAAAAACCGATATCCGTGAGCGCCTGAAGAAGCTGAATGAGGCGGACGGCATCGAGATGGAGGATCCGAAGGAATGAGTTATGCAGATCGTGTTTTTATCGATATGTGCAGGGACATTCTGGAAAACGGGACAAGTACCGAGGGAGAGAAAGTCCGCCCGCACTGGGAGGACGGAAGCTCCGCCTATACCATCAAGAAATTCGGTGTTGTCAACCGTTATGATCTCCGGAAGGAATTTCCGGCCCTGACCCTGCGCCCGACGGCACTGAAATCCGCTATGGACGAGGTGCTCTGGATCTGGCAGAGAAAGTCGAACAACATCCATGACCTCAAGCCGCATATCTGGGACGAATGGGCGGATGAGAACGGTTCGATCGGCAAGGCCTACGGCTATCAGATGTCTGTGAAGCATCAGTACAGGGAAGGCGAATTCGATCAGGTCGACCGCGTCCTTTACGATCTGAAGAACAATCCGTTCAGCCGCCGGATCCTGACGAATCTTTACAATCATCACGACCTGCATGAAATGGCCCTGTATCCGTGCGCCTATTCGATGACTTTCAATGTGACGGAGCATAAGGGCGATGAGCGCCTGACGCTCAACGCGATCCTGAACCAGAGGTCGCAGGACGTGCTGGCTGCCAATAACTGGAACGTTGCGCAGTACTCGATCCTTCTGATGATGTTCGCGCAGGTCTGCGGCATGATTCCGGGCGAACTGGTCCACGTGATTGCGGATGCGCATATCTATGACCGGCACGTGCCTATTGTGAAAGAGCTGATTGCGCGTCCGGCTTATCCGGCACCGGCGGTCCGGCTCAATCCGGAGGTGAAAGATTTCTATGCGTTCACGACGGATGACCTGATCGTGGAGAATTATCAGCACGGAGAGCAGATCCGGAATATCCCGATTGCCGTCTGAAGAAAACGATTGTCATTTGAAGAAAACAGCCGCCGGGCAGGAAAATCTGCCCCGGGAATAAAGGAGAAAGATGAACTGTATCGCAGCCTGTGACAAAAACTGGGGAATCGGAAAAAACGGAAAACTTCTGGTTTCCATTCCGAAAGATATGGCGTATTTCCGGAAAATGACGACGGGACATACGGTCATCATGGGAAGGAAAACGCTGGAATCCCTTCCGAAGGGACGTCCGCTCCCGGACCGCATCAACATCGTCATCACGCGAAAGAAGGATTATGCCTGCGAGGGTGCGCTGATTGCGCATTCGGCAGAAGAGGCCGCTGAATGTGCCGCCAAGATCAAGGACAGCGATGCCTTCGTGATCGGCGGCGCGGACATTTACAAGGCCATGCTTCCGTATGTCGATACTGCGTATATCACGAAAATCGACTGCGCCTATGATGCCGATGCTTATTTCCCGAATCTGGATCAGGATCCGGAATGGGAAATGGAATCCGAAAGTGAAGAAGATACTTTCTTTGACCTGATTTACACATTTGCTGTTTACAGAAGAAAGAAATAAAAAAGATGACGAGAGAACATACGAGAACGGTCCGCATCGGGGACCGTGTCATCGGCGGCGGCAATCCTGTCCTGATCCAGTCGATGACGAATACGAAAACGGAAGATGCCGAAGCGACAGTCCGGCAGATCCTTGAACTGGAGAAAGCCGGATGCGAGATCATCCGCTGTGCGGTGCCTACGCCGGAAGCGGCGGCAGCGCTCCGGACGATTAAGGCGAAGATCCACATCCCGCTTGTGGCGGACATTCATTTCGACTATCGTCTGGCGATTGCCGCGATGGAGAACGGTGCGGACAAGATCCGGATCAATCCCGGCAATATCGGGGATGAAGAGAAGATCAAAGCCGTGACGGACAAGGCCCTGGAAATGGACCTGCCGATCCGCGTCGGGGTGAATTCCGGTTCGCTTGAAAAAGACATCATCGAAAAATACGGCCGCGTGACGGCGGAGGGTCTTGTGGAATCGGCGCTGGACAAAGTGCGGATCCTGGAGAAACTCGGTTGCCGGAACCTGGTGGTCTCCATCAAGTCTTCGGACGTGATGATGTGTGCGGAAGCTTATGAACGATTCGCCGAAAAATCAGACTGCCCGCTGCATGTCGGCATTACCGAAGCGGGCACGCTGTATTCGGGAAACATCAAGTCGGCTGTCGGACTCGGAATCATTTTATCGAAAGGCATCGGGGATACGGTCCGCGTTTCGCTGACCGGCAGCCCGCTGGAGGAAGTGAAATCCGCGAAGCTGATCCTGAAGACGCTCGGCCTTCGGAGAGGCGGAATCGAGGTCGTTTCCTGTCCGACCTGCGGGAGGACCCAGGTCGATCTGATTTCCCTGGCGAACCGTACCGAGGAAATGGTAAAGGACTATGATCTTTCCATCAAGGTTGCGGTCATGGGCTGCATCGTCAACGGGCCCGGCGAAGCGATGGAAGCGGATCTGGCCATCTGCGGCGGAAAGGGCGAGGGCCTTCTGCTGAAGAGGGGAAAGATCCTGGCAAAGATGCCGGAGGACCAGCTGATTCCGACGCTGAAAGCCGAAATCGAGAATTGGAAGAGTGAGGAATAAAGGAGAACATGGAAAGAAAGCCCATGGATTTCCCGGATGCTTTCCCGAACCTAAAGGTTAGCTCCGAACTGAACAGCCTGCTGCAGAGCGTGATTGTCGAGCGCATTACGATGAACCAGGCAAAGAACAGCCTGCATGTTTATATCAGCTCCCGCAACTGGATCAGCAAGCAGTATGTCTATGAACTGGAAGACGCCATCGCCTCCCAGATTTTTGACAACGTCCGCATGGAAGTCAAGATCGTGGAGAAGTTCCAGCTCTCCGCGCAGTACACGCCTGCGAATTTTTATAAAGTCTACCGCCCGAGCATGCTTCTTGAACTGAAGACGCAGAGCAATCTGATCCATCAGATGTTCCTGCATGCGGGAGTGGAATTCCCGGATCCCGGAACGGTCCTGGTCTCATTGCCGGACGATGACCTGTATCAGTCACGGGAAGAAGAGCTGCTTCATTTCCTGGATAAAGTCTTCTGCGACCGGGCCGGATTTTCCGTTTCGGTGGAATGCGATCACATCCATGAGGACGGCGATGAATTCTTCCGCAGGGAAGATGAACGCATGCGGAAAATCGTTGAAAGCCGCATGAAGAAAAATGAAGCCCGCAAGGAACACGCCGAGGAAAAAGCCGTCAAGCTTCCTTCGAAAAAGGAGAAGACGTACCGCAGGGAAAAAGGGTTTACCTCGGCGGATCCGAACCTGATATACGGAAAAGACTTTGAGGGAGAACCTGTTCCGATTTCCGAACTGGGAGAGGACCCCCATGAAGTCATCATCCGCGGCGAAGTGTTCGCGACGTCGGAGAGAGAGACAAAATCCGGACGCATTATTTTCAGCGTCTCCCTGACGGACTATACGGACAGCATCCGCTTCAAGCTCTGGATCGACCCGGAGGAAGTTGCGGCCTATGAAGGGGCTTTTAAAAACGGAGCTGCTTTTCTTGTGCGGGGCATGATGGACTTTGATCCGTTCGACAAGGAAAGCATGATCCGTTCCGTCTATGCCATCAAGAAATCGGAACCCCTGCATTCTTCCCGCATGGACTCGATGCCGGAGAAACGGGTCGAGCTCCACTGCCATACGAAGATGAGCGACATGGACGGAGTCTCATCGGCGACCGACATCATCCGCCAGGCTTACCGCTGGGGGCAGAAGGCCATCGCCATTACCGACCACGGCGTCGTGCAGGCTTTTCCGGAAGCCTATCATACGATTGGCGGAAAAGACGGCATCCCGGCGGATGCCGACATGAAGATCATTTACGGAATGGAAGCCTATCTGGTTGACGATACCAAGAGCATTGTCGTCGGCGGGCGCACGGAATCCGTGAAGGATCCGGTTGTCATTTTCTCGACCGTCACAACCGGCCAGAGTCCGTACACGCATGATATCATTGAGTATGGGGCACAGAAAATCATCGACGGGAAAGCAGCCGGGGAATTCAAGACGCTGGTGAATCCGGGACATCCGATTCCGTTTTCCATCGAGCAGGAGACCGGCATTTCCGATGAAATGCTGGAAAAGGCTCCCGGTCCGCAGGAAGCGCTGGAGCAGTTCCTCGAATTCAGCCAAGGCTGCGTGCTGGCGGCTTACGATGCCGATTATGAAATGAGCTTCGTGAGACAGGCGTGCGAAAAATTCGGCGATGCCTGCCCGGAGACGTATGTTGACATTCCATCGGTCGTAAGGTACCTGATGCCTTCGATCGGCAAGATCCGTTTTGCACGTCTGTGCAAGGAACTGAAAGTTCCCTGTGAAAATGAGATGCGTGCCTACCCGCGGTCCCAGAGCATGTGCCTGGTCTATCTGCAGCTCCTCGACGTGATGCAGAAAGAAGACATCCGTACGCTCCGGGAACTGAACCGCAAGGGAAAGGTGGATGTGCGGCGTATCCGCAATCTGCCTTATTACCATGCCATCATCCTGGCCCGGTCGGAAATGGGCAGGAGGAATCTCTACAAGCTGGTTTCGGAGTCGCATCTGAATTATTTCAAGGCGCGCCCGAGGATCCCCAAGAGCCTTCTTTCGGAATGTCGGAACGGGCTCCTTCTGGGAACGGCCTGCTCGGCAGGCGAACTCTATCAGGCAATCCTCAGCAACCGGAGCGATGCGGAAATCGCATCGATCATCGATTTTTACGATTATCTGGAAATACAGCCGACCGGCAACAATGCCTATCTGGTTCGTGACCACATCTCGGGAATTACCTGCGAGGAGGACCTGCGCAATATCAACCGCCGGATCGTCAAGCTCGGGGAGCAGTTCCACAAGCCGGTCGTCGCCACGTGCGATGTCCATTTCCTGAATCCGGAAGACGAGATTTACCGCCGGATCATCCAGGTCGGCCACGGCTTCAAGGACGAGCCGCAGGCACCGCTGTATCTGCGGACGACGGAGGAAATGCTTTCGGAATTCCGCTATCTGGGCGATGCCAAGGCCTTTGAAGTCGTCGTGACGAATTCCAATAAAGTCGCGGACATGGTCGAAAACATTTCCCCGATCTATCCCGACAAATGTCCCCCGGAGATTCCGAATTCCGAAGAGGACCTCCGGACGATGTGCTACCGCAAGGCCCATCAGATGTACGGGGAGCCGCTGCCGGCACCCGTGGAGGAGCGCCTGACGAAGGAGCTGGATTCCATCTGCAAGAACGGATACTCCGTCATGTACATCATCGCGCAGAAGCTGGTTGCCAAATCGCTTTCCGACGGCTATCTGGTCGGATCGAGAGGTTCGGTCGGCTCCTCCCTCGTTGCGACGATGGCTGACATTACCGAGGTCAACCCGCTGCCGCCGCACTATTACTGCCCGGTCTGCCATCATTCGGAATTCGATACGCCGGATGTGAAGAAGTACATGTCCGAAGGCAGGGCCGGCTGCGACATGCCGGACAAGAAATGTCCGGAGTGCGGAGCACAGATGAAGAAGGACGGCTTCGACATTCCGTTCGAGACCTTCCTCGGATTCAAGGGAGACAAGGAACCTGATATCGACCTGAATTTCTCCGGAGACGAGCAGGGCAAGGCCCAGGCCTATACGGAGAATATTTTCGGAAAAGGACAGACGTTCAAGGCCGGAACCATCGGCACAGTGGCAGACAAGACGGCTTACGGATACGCGATGCATTTCTTTGAAGAGAGAAATGAGACCAAGCGTCCCTGCGAGCTGGAGCGTCTTTCGTCCGGCTGCGTCGGCGTCCGCCGCACGACCGGCCAGCATCCGGGCGGCGTCATCGTCGTCCCGAAGGGCATGGACATCAACTGGTTCACGCCGGTGCAGCGTCCCGCGAACGATACGGAGTCGGACATCATCACGACTCATTTCGATTATCATTCCATCGACAAGAACCTGCTGAAGCTGGATATCCTCGGACACGATGATCCGACGATGATCCGCATGCTGCAGGACCTGACGGGAGAGGACCCGCTGAAAGTCCCGCTGGATGATCCGGGCGTGCTTTCGCTCTTTTCGGGAACGGAAGCTCTCGGCATCAAGCCGGATGACATCGGCGGCTGCAAGCTCGGCGTTCTCGGCGTGCCCGAATTCGGAACCGAATTCGTCATGGGCATGCTCCTCGATACGAAGCCGAAGACCTTCTCGGAGCTGATCCGGATCTCCGGCCTGTCGCACGGCACCAACGTCTGGCTGGACAATGCCCAGGAATATATCCGCAGCGGGCAGGCTACGCTGGGCACGGCCATCTGTACGCGTGACGATATCATGCTGAACCTGATCGACTGGGGCGTGGAGCCTGCCGATTCCTTCAAAATTATGGAAGGCGTGCGGAAAGGAAAAGGACTGAAGCCGGAGCAGGAAGAGGAAATGCGGGAGCACCATGTCCCTGACTGGTACATCGAGTCCTGCAAGAAAATCAAATACATGTTCCCGAAGGCGCATGCCGCGGCGTATGTCATGATGGCGTTCCGCATCGCCTATTACAAGATTCATTTCCCGCAGGCTTATTATGCGGCTTATTACTCCATCCGCTCGACGACGTTCAGCTACGGGCTGATGTGCCTGGGACGGGAAAAACTGGAACATCACATTGAAGATTTCGAAGCCCGCTTCAAGGAGCTTTCCAACAATGAGAAGGACACCCTGCGCGACATGAGGATTGTCCGTGAAATGTATGCGCGCGGCTTTGAATTCCTGAAGCTTGACCTGTACAGGGCGAAGGCCACGAAATTCCAGATCATCGACGGAAAGATCATGCCGGCGCTCAACTCGATTGAAGGACTGGGCGATACCCAGGCCGTGGCGGTCGAGGAAGCGGCGAAGGCGGGACCGTTCCTGTCCAAGGATGATTTCCGGGTCAGGACGAAGGTCAGCAAGACGATCATCGATGCCCTGACGGAGCTGGATATCCTTTCCGATGTGCCGGAGAGCAACCAGATTTCCCTGTTCGATCTCAACACTTAGAAATTCGGTTACGCTGCCAGAAGAAATCATCTTACGGAATCTATCCGGAGGAAATGCGGAATGAAGAAGAAAATTGCTGCCGTGCTGTCTGCCGTATCCATGCTGTGCTCTCTGTTCGGAGGAACGGCGGCTGTTTCTGCGGACAGCCTGAACGATTTGTCTGCGCCGGAAGTGAACACGGCATCAGATGAGACGCCGGCCGCCGAACGGCTGAATGCAGCCCTTCCGTCAGAAGATGCGCAGATTCCGGCGGGCATTTATACGATTGCCTCGAAACTGGATGATTCGGAAGTACTCGGCATTGCCGGAGATTCCTTTGATACCGGAGCACGTCTGACGCTGCAGAAGGCATCCGGAACAGCCGGACAGAAATTCACAGTAGCGCCGCTCGGCGGAGGACTCTACTCCATCTTTTCGTATCAGTCCGGAAAATCGATTGACATTACCGGCGGAGGAACGGTGAACGGCACGAAAATCCAGCAGTACAGCCGCAACCGTACCGCAGCCCAGAAGTTCTATATCCTGAAAGATGCATCGGGTGCCTGCATCATCCGTCCGTCGAACAGCAGTCTGGTATTCGATGTTCCGGGAGGTCAGGCCTTTTCCGGAAATGAAATGCAGGTTTACGAATACAACGGAACGCCGGCTCAGCAGTTCGTCTTTTCCGTCGCGGGGCAGGAGAGTCTGCAGACGGGAACCTATTATATCCATACGTCCTACGCGGACAGCAAGGTTCTGGATCTTGCAGGCGGAAGCACTTCTTCCGGCGGCAATCTTCAGATCTACGAGCAGAACAGTTCTGCCGCCCAGATGTTCACGCTGACGGTCCTTTCGGACGGGAACTTTGAAATCAGTCCGGTCTGCTCGGCGCTTGCCCTGGATGTGGCAGGAGCTGCCTCTTCAGACGGAACCAATGTCCGGCAGTATACGCCGAATGCTTCTGCCGCCCAGAAATGGAGCCTGGCTGCAAAAGCGGACGGCTGCTATACCCTGACGCCGCTGTGCGCTCCGGAATCCTGCCTGGACATTTCCGGGGCACAGTCTGCGGACGGCACGAATGCGGAAATCTGGACGGCGAACGGTACCGCGGCCCAGGAATTTTCTTTTGAAGCGGCGGATATCGGGAGAACCCTTCCGGACGGATGCTTCACCATTGCTTCTGCGCTGGGTGCCTCAAAAGTGCTGGATATTTCCGGAGGCTCGAAGAGTGACGGCGCAAATGTCCAGATTTACAGCTCCAACGGAACCGATGCCCAGAAATTTTATCTGAATTATTCAGGCGGCGGAAGATACCGCATCACGAATGTCAAATCCGGCAAGGTTCTGGATATTACCGGCGGAAGTCCTGCTTCCGGGGCAAATGTGCAGCAGTATTCTTCCAACGGAACGAATGCCCAGCAGTGGTCCGCGGTCTATGCCGGAAACGGCAGCTATACATTCCGGTCGGCATTCGGGACAGTGCTTGATGTCGCCGGCGGACAGTCCGCATCCGGTACGAATGTACAGGCTTATGCCTCGAACGGTACTGCGGCGCAGCGCTTTACGGTCAGCCCGACCGTGAAGAATCTCTGGACAGCGGATCTGAATGCCGCGTCTTCCCATTCCCAGCTGATCGTCGTGGCGGGCTCCGGCACGACGGCAGAAGTTTCCATGGTTGAAAAAGACGCTTCCGGATCGTGGACCCAGTTGCTTGTTTCATCGGGATACATCGGCAGGAACGGCCTCGGAAAGACAAGAGAAGGAGACGGAAAAACACCGGTCGGCATTTTCGGAATATGGAATCCTTTCGGCATCTGCGACAACCCGGGAACTTCGCTGCCGTATACGAAAGTGGACAGCACCTGGTACTGGGTCGGGGATTCCGCTTCGGCTTACTACAACCGGATGATTTCTACGAACAATGTGACGCCTTCCTGGAACACGGCACTGGACGAGCATCTGATCGACATGACCACGGCATACCGCTACGTTCTTCCGATTGCCTATAATCCGTCCTGCACGCCGTATGTCGGATCGGCGATTTTCCTTCACTGCGAACAGGGGAAGCCGACGTCCGGTTGCGTTTCCGTACCGGAGAACGTCATGATCAGCATTCTTCAGCATCTCCGGAGCGACTGTGCGATCATTATCGACACGCCGGAGAACATTGCCTCTTACTAGACGTCACCTTACGCTGTCGTATAATGCCGCGAACGGAATACAGATCTGTGCAGAAGACATTGATGCGGGTATCAGTCTTATGCGCAGACTGTATTCCGTGCACGGCGTCGTGCAACAGGGCTGTGTTCTGCGGCAGGGGATGCTCCGTCCGGTACCTACTGCTGCAGGATTTCCCGGAAGGCAGCCAGAAGGCGATCGTTGTCCTCCGGCAGCATGAAACAGAAGCGGATATAGCGGTTGTCCAGGAACGGGAACGAAGAGCAGTCGCGGACCATCATCTTCTTACGGATGCAGTGGTCAAAAAGCATATCCGCCGTCACGTCCTCACGGAGAATCCTGAAGAGAAGGAAATTCGCGTCCGGTTCATAGACCCTGACCGAACCCATCTGATTCAGCTCGCTGACCATGCGCTTCCGTTCCGTATCAATCAGACTCTTCGTCCTCTTGATATATTCCGTGTCCTGCAGCATGATCCGGCCGGCGATTTCCGCAAGCGAATTGATGGTCCACGGATTCTTGCGGTTGTTGATTGCACGGCGCAGGTCCGCGTTGCCGGTAACGGCATAGCCGAGCCTCAGTCCGGGGGCGGCATAGAATTTCGAAGTGCCGCGGAGCACGATGATATTCGTATAGGAATTCGCCAGAGGAACCGAAGTGATCTCGCGGCTGTCATCGGCAAATTCCACATAAGTCTCATCGACCATGACGAAAGTGCCGTGCTTCATGCAGGTGTCGAGAACCTTCCTCATGTCGTGACGGGTCACGGCAGTGGAAGTCGGGTTGTTCGGATTGCACATCACGCACAGGTCGACGCTGTCATCCAGGGAGGCGCAGAAACTGTCCACATCGAGACGGAAGCCGCGGCTTTCTTCGAGGGGATAGTATTTGCAGGTACCGCCGCCCAGGGCTACTTCCCGTTCGTATTCCGAATAGGTCGGTCCGACGATGACTGCTTTCCGGGGATGCTGCGTCTGGATAAACAGGGAAATGAGTTCAGTCGAACCATTTCCAACGATGATCTGGTCGGCGTCCATGTCCGTATAGGAAGCAATGCATTCCCGGAGAGCCGTGTATTCGCGGTCCGGATACGTCGTGATGGCATCCAGATGCTCGGAAAGGGTTTCCCGGAGTTTCGTGGAAATTCCGAGCGGATTGATGTTGGCCGAAAAACTGACGATTTCTTCTTTTTTAATCCCGTACACGGACTCGATCTTCTCAAGATCGCTGCCGTGGAAAATCTCTCTGTGCTTCAGCATAAAAACTCCTTGAAATGGCTTATTTAGGGGCTTCCGTGTTGCGCGGAAGCTGTTTCTGATGTATACTTTACTCTGTAAAAGTATGAAGGTCAAGTAGGGAGAGTGTGACTGGTTTGATACGACGCATGGAACATCTCCTGAACGGAAAGTTCGAGTATGAAGTGCCGAAACTGATCGTTTCGCCGGACCGTATCGACGAAGTGACCCAGGTCGGGGAGAACTTCCGGGGGGAACTGAATCTTGGAACCGATGAGGACGTCAAAATCCGCGGCATGGCGACGGTGGACGAAGCCCGCATCGTTCTGGAACGGGAAAAGTTTTCCGGGACATCCGTCCCGATTCTTTTCGGTGTCGACGTCAACGGCCTCAAGGACGGTGACGCTGTCAGCGGGAATATTACCCTCACGACCAATATCGGTGAATTTACGGTTCCGGTCTATCTGCAGGTCGAGACGAAACCCCTGCAGTCGTCTCTCGGCAGCATCCGCTATCTGGATGACTTTGTTTCCCTTGCCCAGAACGATTACCCTGAAGCATTCAAGATTTTTACAGGACGCAGTTTCCAGCGTCTCCTGACCGGGGACGATGAGAAGTTCAGGACTCTTTATGCAGGCATGGCCCAGAACCCCGTTACGTATCAGAGAATGGAAGAGTTCCTGGTCGGGACCAAGAAAAAAGAAGCGGTTTCGCTGACGCTGGCGGAAAGAGAAGCTTCTTTCTTTGCCATGAAGGAATCCGTGAAGGAAGTCCTGCGTATCCAGAAAAATACCTGGGGCTATGTCAGTGCGGAAATCGAAGTCGTCGGAGACTTTATTGAAGTCCCGAAGAAGAGGATTACCGATCAGGATTTTGTCGGAACGATCTGCGATCTGGAATACGTCATCCTGTATGAAAAAATCGGGATAGGACGGCACTTCGGGCAGATTATCCTGAAATATCCTTACCAGACTCTGGTCTTTGAAATCACGGCTTCTAGGAATCCGGCCATCCGCGTGGATATGAATGCCATCGTCAGGAAGAACCGGATCAAACTGGAACACGAATATCTTGAGTACCGGATGAACCATACCGATACGAAAACATGGAGCAGCAGAACCCTGATGACCCTGACAGCCATCCGCCAGATGGGAGAATATCCGGTTCTTTACACGCTCTATGAAGCCTACGTCGATTATCTCAGCGGCGCCCATAAGGAAGCGCGCCTGCTGCTCCGCAGCCTGCAGGATCATAATTTTACGGAAGATCCTCTGGAGGCGAAGGCTGCCTTCCTCTACCTCTGCCATATGACGGACCTGATCACGCCGGGACAGATCGATGTCGTCAGCAAGATCCGCGAGTGGTACCAGAGAAAGCAGGAGAGCTTCACGCTGCTCTTTATTCTTTTCCAGGTGGATGAGGACGTCAACCGAACCCCCAGCAAGAAAATGCTCCTGATGGACAATCTCTTTGATACCGGCTGCCGCAGTCCGCTCCTTTACATGGAAGCAATCTCCCTGCTGCGCCGGGATGATGCCCTTCTGAAAAGGCTGACGGGCTTTACCCGCCATGTGCTGGAATTTGTGGTCCGGAAAAAGCTGCTGACTGAAGAACTGGCCCTGCGGGCGGCTTATCTGTCCGACAACGAGAAGAACTTTACGAGAATCATGTACAGGATCCTGACAGGAGCCTATGAGGTCTATCCGTCGGAAGCTGTCCTGGAGGCAGTCTGCAGGCTTCTGATGAAGGGCAATCCCAGAAGCAGCGAATATTTCAAATGGTACGCGCTTGCCGTTGAGCAGGATGTCCAGATCACGCGCCTCTATGAGTATTATATCGAAACGATGCCGGAGAATTATCAGAAACCGCTGCCTCTGGCCATCCGCAAATATTTCGTGTTCAACAATTCCCTGAGTGATCGGAAGAAAGCTTTCATTTACGCCAACGTCATCCGGAACCGCTATGAAGATGAAGAGACATACGAATCCTACAGGCCGGCGATGGAGAAGTTTGCCGTCGACATGCTGGCGGAGGGACGGATCAATGAGAACTTCGCCGTCATTTACCAGGAATTCATCCGGACGGTCACGGACCGGGAGATGGGATCGGCTGTGGCGGAGATCCTCTTCACGGACCGCCTCTTCTGCGACGATCCGAAAATCCGTCAGGTGGCGGTGTGCCATGACGAGCTTTCGCATGAAGCGGTATATCCTCTGAAGGACGGCGTGGCCTATGTCAGCCGCTTCACGCCGAACGCGAAGATCTTTTTCCAGGATGAGAAATGCCGCCGCTATTATTCGACGATTGCCTACAGCATTGAGCCTCTGATGGACCGGAAGATGCTGCTTCTGCAGTGCCAGGCCCTGGATGTCGATGAGACCGGACTGCTTCTCAACATCTGCGCCGGCAGCCGGGAAGCTGCCAGGATCGGGATCCGGAACATCGATGCGTATCAGCATATCGTGGAGTCGGACGATTTCACGAATGAATACAAACAGAACGTGCGCCAGAGGCTGCTCGAGTATTATGCAGAGAATGCGGGAAATGATACCATGGACCGCTATCTTAAGAAAATCGATTACGTCGAATTTGCCAAGGTCAACAAGGTGCTTCTGATCGAGGTCATGATCTCGCGCGGAATGTACGACGTTGCCTTCGATCTTCTGACAAGATACGGATACGAGCATATCGAGGTCGGGCAGCTGGTCCGTCTCGTGAGCCGGATGATTGAAAAGAAAGACTTCCGCGAGGACGAGGAGCTGCTTTTGCTGGCGGCCTATGTGTTCCGCCGCGGGAAATACGACGAGAGGACCATTTCCTACCTCGTTTCCTGGTTCAGCGGAAGCCTAAGCGACATGATCGGCATCCGCCAGAGCGCAAAAGGCTTCTTTGTGGAAACTTATCCGCTGGATGAACGGATCCTTCTGCAGTCGATGTTCGTGCGCCGGCACATTGCCGAAGGGCCGGAAATCCTCGAGCACTACATGCATGAGGCAGGGCGTCAGAACGTCATCTGGGCCTATATTATTTTCGAATCCATCGGATATTTCATGGGCGATTCCAAGCCGAGCAGCTTCCTTGCCCAGACCGTTGCGGAAGCATACGATGAGCATCATGAAACGGATACGGTCTGTCGGCTTGCGCTGCTGAAATATTATGCGGAGAAAGAAAGCCTTGATCTCCATGAGGAGACGCTGGCAGATGATCTCCTGGAAGAGTTTACGAAGAGAGGCCTGCGCTTCTCCTTCTTCCAGAAGCTTCCGCCTTCGTTGCTGACGGAATATCAGCTGGAGGACAAGGTGTTCGTGGAACAGAAAGCGGCGCCGGAAGACAGGGTCATCCTGCATTACATGCTTTCTTCGGACCCGGCGGCGAAGGACGACTACCGCACGGAACCGCTTCAGAGAATCTACAGGGGAATTTTCTCAAAGGAATTCATCCTGTTCTACGGGGAAATCCTTTCCTATTTCGTGACGGTGGAGCACAAAGGCCGGATCACGCAGTCGCCGGAGAAGACCCTGACCATGCCGTATGTCGACATGGAAGGCAGAAGCCGCTACCAGCTGATCAATCAGATGCTTTCAGCGCGCAAGCTGAAAAAGGATGATGTCTTCAGGGAGAAAATGCACCAGTACATTCATGCAGAGCACGTGGTCCGTACGCTGTTCCGCCTGGAAGGCGCCGGAGACCGAACGGAGGAAGAAACTTGAACGAAGCCCGCAATGTCCTGATCGGATACGAATTCAATAAAGACCATTCCCAGATCTGCTACTGGGACCGCAAGGCTGGCGAGCCGATTTCCATTCCGACGAAAGTCGGAACCAATCTTTTTACCTTTCCGACGGCCCTGTGCAAGATGGAAGGAAAAGAGGAATGGCATTTCGGACTGGAAGCGGAATACTTCGGGAATCAGCCCGGGGGCATTTCCGTTGAGAATCTTTATGAGGTCTGCCGCGGAACGGAAGGCGTCACCGTTGACGGTATGGTGAAGACGCCCGATGAGCTGCTCTCTGTTTTTATCTGGGAATCCCTGGCGATGCTGGGGCTCAGGGACATCCTCAAAAGCATTTCCGGAATCATGGTCACGACAGACAGCCTCAGTAAGACATTTGTTGAGAATTTCAAAAAAGCCTTTACCCGGCTGGGATTCCGCAGGGATCAGTTTTCCATCCAGGATTCCGATGAAAGCTTCTATTATTACTGCTTCCTGCAGAAACCGGAAATCTGGGCGAGGAAAATAGCCCTGTTTATTTTCAGCGGAAACGACGTCACCTTCAGTGAAATGGATCAGGACAAGAGGACGCGGCCGACGATCGTCACCATTTCGCATTCGGAAAAAATCACGCTCCCGGAAATTGAAAACGAACGGGACATGGCCTTTCTGGATTACGCGACGAAGAATATCCGCAATCAGCTTTTCTCCGGCATTTTCATAACCGGAACCGGTTTTGAAAAAGAATGGGCGACGCGTACGATCCCCTATCTGTGCCGCAACAACCGGCACGTCTTCTACGGCGGAAATCTGTACGTCAAGGGCGCCTGCTTCGCGGCACTTGAGAAAAAAGAAACGCATGCCCTGAAGGGGTTTCTGTATATCGGACGGGATCTTGTGAAGACGAATCTGGGCATGGAAATGCTGATCGCCGGAAATCCTGCCTACTATCCGCTGATTGCCGCCGGCGTCAACTGGTACGAGGCGGAAAAGGACTGCGAATTCATCCTGGATGACCGGAAGGATCTGACATTTGCGGTGAACTCCATGGACGGCCTGAAAAAGAAATTCTACCGGATGGATCTGCCGGGACTTCCGGAAAGACCCAACCGCACGACCAGGATCCGGCTGCATGCGGAATGCACTTCGCCGGAGACCTGTACGATCGATGCGGAGGATCTGGGATTCGGCGGCATGTTTGAGGCAAGCCATCAGAAGTGGCATGAGGAAATGGAACTGTAAACGGAGGGGACGGCATGAGCGGATACAGGCTTTGCCAGATCGGACTGGCGGAAAAGCCGTTTTTCATCGAGAGCATCAGCACGAATGCATTCTCCATTGAGGAGATCTGCTATTTCATGTATCACAATCCGGCGCTTCTCGATACGGCCATCATCAACAAAGACTTGTGCGAATGGTTTTCGCAGGAGCTCCATCTGACCAGACTCGGTCAGACGATGGAGCGCGCCCTTGAGGAGAACCGCAGCCTGACGAATTTTGTCCTCCCGGTCTTCCGTGAGGTCAGTTATCTTTCCCAGAAGGAAATGCAGACTTTCAGCGAAAACCTCATAGAGCTTTCGAAGGACTCTGTCCCGGTCCGTCTGAAGAAGAAAGGGGATGCGCTGGTCGGCTACGGCAAAGAAGGCGGAGCAATCAAGGCCTACCGGCAGGTGCTGAACTCCGGGGATCCGACCCTGGATGCGGCTTTTCTTTCGAGGGTCTGGCACAACATGGGCGTTGCGAACATGAGGATGCTGCAGTATGAGGACGGACTGGAATGCTTCGGAAAATCCTATTCCCTGCTTCATACGAAGAGCTCCCTCACAAGCTACCTGTATGCGTATGCCCTGACCAAGCCGAGAGAAAAGTACGAGGAAAAGCTGAAGGAGCTGAAGGTCGATGACCGGACGGCGCGGGAAATCGATGCGGAAGTCGATGCGGCAAATGAATCGGCGGAAGACGAACCGCAGGGGAATCCCGATGAGGTCCTGAAAACCCTGACGAAGGAGTATCATAATTCCACGGATGCCTGAGGGATCCGGAAACGATTTTTCATTCTGCAGGATTCCTGTTTGACAGGCAGCAAGGCTGTATGCTATGATGTGGTAGCGCTTTACCATGGTAGAGTGCTGACACGTCATTTTTTTATGCAGCGGGGGAGGAAAAATCATGAAAAAGAGAATTTTATGCTTTGCGGCGGCTGCTGTCCTGGCACTGGGGATGGCCGGCTGCGGAAGCCAGTCAGGAACTTCAGCTTCATCATCATCAGCATCGGCGGCAGCATCAACGGCAGCATCATTGGCAGCGTCTTCAGCGTCGTCTGCAGCGTCATCTGCCGCAGTGTCATCAGCGGCATCTTCTGCCGCTTCAGCGGATGCATCTTCCGCTGAGTCGGTGTCATCTTCCGGCGGTACGTTTACCGTAGGGTTTGATGCAGACTTTCCGCCGATGGGCTTCAAGGCGGACGACGGCAGCTATACGGGCTTTGACCTGGAGCTTGCCAAGGAAGCGGCAAGCCGCATGGGCCTGACCTTCAAGGCACAGCCGATCGCCTGGGATGCCAAGGATGCGGAGCTGTCTGCGGGAACCATCGACTGCATCTGGAACGGATTTACGATCAACGGACGCGAGAATGACTACACCTGGAGCGAACCTTACCTGAACAATTCACAGGTCTTCGTCGTCAGGTCGGATTCCGGCATCACGGACTCCAAGGGACTTGCTGGAAAAATCGTTGAAGTGCAGACGGATTCTTCGGCAGAGGCAGCCCTGAGCGAGAAGACGGAACTTTCTTCGACGTTTACGGTTCAGAGCGTCGCGGATTACAACACGGCTTTCATGGATCTCCAGTCCGGTTCGGTGGATGCGGTTGCGATGGACATCATCGTTGCCGGCTACCAGATCCAGAATCGGAGCGACGGTTCGGACTTCAAGATCCTGGATGAATCGATTTCCGATGAGCAGTACGGCGTCGGCTTCCTCAAGGGCAACACGGAGCTGAGGGACAAAGTCGAGAAAGTCCTGGAGGAGATGGCTGCCGACGGGACGATGGCCAAGGTTTCCGAGAAGTGGTTCGGCAAGGACATCACGATTCTCGGCAAATAGGAAACAGCAGGCGTGTATCGCAGATGCACGCCTTTTCCATTATCAGGCATTTTAGGAAAGGGTACATGCTATGAACCAGATGATCCTGGATATCCTTGCGGGACTGGGAAGCTCGCTTTTGATTTTCATTCTGACACTGGTCTTTTCGCTGCCGCTGGGACTTCCGGTGGCTTTTGCGCGAATGTCGAAGCACGCTGTCCCGCGCTGGATCGCCAAGATCTACATTTCCATCCTGCGCGGCACGCCTCTGATGCTGCAGCTGATGGTCGTGTACTTCGGACCCTTCTACATTTTCGGAATCCATATTTCCAATGACTACCGCTTCTGGGCAGTGCTGATCGGCTTCTCACTGAACTATGCCGCCTATTTCGCGGAAATCTACCGCGGGGGCATTGCCTCGATGCCGCAGGGACAGTATGAGGCGGCCAAGCTTCTGGGCTATTCGAAGAACCAGACCTTTTTTCGGATCATCCTCCCGCAGGTCGTGAAAAGGATCCTGCCTGCCGTCACCAACGAAGTCATCACGCTCGTCAAGGATACGTCGCTGGCATTTGCGATTTCCTATACGGAAATGTTTTTTGAAGCGAAAGCCTGGGCATCGAAGAATGCGAATATGATTCCCTACCTGATCGCCGCCGTCCTGTATTACATTTTCAACATGGTCGTGGCGGTCATCATGGAGCGTATCGAAAAGTCACAGGAATACTACAGCTGAGGCCGCACCCTGCCGGAGTTCCGGTCAGGGCGGGGCGGCACGTTCGGAGGTTTTATGGCACTGCTGGAAATGAAGAATATTGTAAAAGGCTTTGACGGAGTCGGTGTCCTGCGGGACATTTCCATCAGCGTGGAAGAAGGAGAGATTCTCTCCGTCATCGGCAGAAGCGGCTCCGGAAAGACGACGCTTCTGCGCTGCGCGACCATGCTGGAAGAGGTCGACAGCGGCGAGATCAGCTATCTCGGCGATACGGCGGTCCGGACCGAGGACGGGAAACCGGTTTATGCCCCTCCGGCGGAACTCCGGAAAATCGAGAGCTGCTTCGGAATGGTCTTCCAGAACTTCAATCTGTTTCCGCACCGCAATGTCCTGCAGAATGTAACCGATGCGCCGATACTCGTCAGGAAAGAAAACAGGGAGAAGGCGTATGCGGAAGGCCGGGAACTTCTGAAGAAAATGGGGCTTTCCGATAAGGAGAATGCCTACCCCTGCCAGCTGTCCGGCGGGCAGAGCCAGCGGGTCGCGATCGCGCGCGCACTGGCCCTCAATCCGAAGATCCTGTTCTTCGACGAGCCGACGTCGGCACTCGACCCGGAACTGACGGCAGAAGTGCTGAAGGTCATCCGCTCGCTTGCGGAACTGCAGATCACGATGGTGATCGTCACGCATGAAATGCAGTTTGCGAAAGACATCTCCGACCGCATCATTTTCATGGACAGCGGGGTCATCGCTCTGGAAGGGACGCCGCAGGAAGTCTTCGGATCGGACAATGCAAGAATCCGCGATTTCCTGGGACGCTATTCCGACGACGGAGCCCTGAAATAGTTGTCAAGACGGATGCGATAGTGTAATATAGAAGGCTGCGCAGCGAAAAGGGGGTTAATCGAGATGGAAGACCGTTATGAAAGTCCGCTTTCCGGACGTTATGCTTCCCCGGAAATGCAGGCCATTTTTTCACCCGACCGGAAATTCCGGACATGGCGCGCCCTGTGGATCGCCCTTGCGGAGACCGAGAAAGAACTCGGACTGGATATTACGCAGGAACAGATCGACGAACTGAAAGCGCATGCCGAAGATATCAATTATGAAGATGCAAGAGCCAGGGAAAAGGAAGTGCGCCACGATGTCATGTCCCATGTCTATGCCTATGGGCTTCAGTGCCCGAAGGCCAAGGGAATCATCCATCTGGGCGCTACCAGCTGCTATGTGGGAGACAATACGGACATCATCCTGATGCGCGATGCCCTGAAGCTCATCCGCAGGAAGCTGCTGAACGTCCTGAACGAGCTGGCAGATTTTGCGGAACGATACAAAGACCTGCCGTGCCTCGCCTTTACCCATTTCCAGCCGGCCCAGCCGACGACTGTCGGGAAAAGGGCCACGCTGTGGATGAATGAATTCCTGATGGACCTTGAGGATCTTGAGTATGTCAGCGGGTCGCTGAAGCTCCTCGGATCGAAGGGAACGACCGGAACGCAGGCATCCTTCCTGGAGCTTTTTAACGGCGATCAGGAAAAGTGCGATGCGCTCGATCCGATGATCGCGAAGAAAATGGGCTTTGCTGCCTGCTATCCGGTTTCAGGGCAGACCTATTCCAGAAAAGTCGATACCCGCGTGCTGAACGTGCTCGCCGGCATTGCCGCCAGCGCTGCGAAATTCAGCAATGATATCCGGCTTTTGCAGCACATGAAGGAAATCGAAGAGCCTTTTGAAAAGAAGCAGATCGGTTCTTCTGCCATGGCATATAAGAGGAACCCGATGCGCTCCGAGAGAATCGCCGGGCTGTCCAGATACGTCATGGCTGATGTGATGAATTCGGAAATCACTTCGTCCGTGCAGTGGTTTGAAAGAACCCTGGATGATTCTTCCAATAAGAGGCTTTCGGTGCCGGAAGGGTTCCTGGCGACAGACGGGATCCTGGATCTTGTCCTCAACGTGGTTGACGGACTGGTCGTCTATCCGAAGGTGATTGAAAAGCATCTGATGGCGGAACTGCCTTTCATGGCAACCGAGAACATCATGATGGATGCCGTGAAGGCGGGCGGCGACCGGCAGGAACTGCATGAGAGAATCCGCGAGCTTTCCATGCAGGCCGGAAAGAGAGTGAAGGAAGAGGGAAAAGAAAATAATCTTCTGGAGCTGATTGCAGCCGATCCGGCTTTTCATCTGAAGAAGGAAGACCTGGAGCGGTCCATGGATCCGAAGAAATATGTCGGCAGGGCACCGCAGCAGGTGGAGCGATATCTGAAAGAAACCGTCCGTCCCATCCTTTCGGAAAATAGGGATGAACTCGGACTTAAGACGGAAATATCCGTATAGGGCAGTGCCGGAAACAAGCAGCCGGCAGCAGAAGAATGAAGGAGGAGAAAAATGGTTACAGCAGTCGTAGGCGCAAACTGGGGAGATGAAGGAAAAGGCAAGATCACGGATATGCTTGCGGAGCAGGCGGATATCATCGTGCGTTTCCAGGGCGGTGCCAATGCCGGCCATACAATCGTCAATGACTACGGGAAGTTCGCACTTCATACGCTTCCATCGGGCGTCTTCTATCAGCACACGACGTCCGTCATCGGAAACGGCGTGGCCCTGAATGTTCCGCTGCTTTTCAAGGAAATCAACGACATTACCTCCAAGGGCGTTCCGATGCCGAGAATCAAGGTGTCCGACCGTGCGCAGATGGTCATGTCCTATCACATTCTTTTCGACCAGTATGAGGAAGAACGGCTGGCCGGAAAATCCTTCGGCTCCACGAAGTCCGGCATCGCACCGTTTTATTCAGATAAATATGCCAAGATCGGCATTCAGGTTTCCGAACTTCAGGACATGGATGCCCTGCGCGAAAAAGTCGAAGGCATCTGCGTCAAGAAGAACGTCCTCCTGAAATATCTGTATCAGAAGCCGGAACTGGATCCTTCCGAAATCATGAAGGAGCTGGAAAGCTATAAGGAAATGCTGGCGCCGTATACGGACGATGTCTCACAGTTCCTGTGGGATGCACTTCAGGACGGAAAGCAGGTCCTTCTGGAAGGACAGCTCGGAACCCTGAAGGATCCGGACCACGGAATCTATCCGATGGTCACGTCCAGTTCGACGCTCGCTGCCTACGGTGCAGTCGGAGCAGGACTTCCTCCTTATGATATCAGCAGGATCGTGACGGTCAGCAAGGCTTATTCCAGCGCGGTCGGAGCCGGAGAATTCGTTTCCGAGATTTTCGGCGACGAAGCGGATGAACTCAGAAGACGCGGCGGAGACGGCGGCGAATACGGAGCGACGACGGGACGCCCGAGAAGAATGGGATGGTATGACGCCGTGGCATCGAAATACGGATGCCGCCTGCAGGGAACGACGGATGTAGCCCTGACGGTTCTCGACGTACTCGGATATCTTGACGAGATCCCGGTCTGCACCGGCTACGAAATCGACGGAAAGGTAACGGACCGTTTCCCGACGACGACGCTTCTGAAAAAGGCAAAGCCGGTCTATGAAAAGCTTCCGGGATGGAAATGCGATATCCGCGGAATCCGCACCTATGAAGAACTTCCGGAGAACTGCCGGAAATATATCGAATTCATTGAAGAGAAGATCGGTTTCCCGATTACGATGGTCAGCAACGGCCCGGGACGTTCTGATATCATTTACAGAAAAAAATAATTCCGGAGGCATTTGGAAATGAAACAGAAAAAGACAGCCGTACTGATTGCAGGAATGCTGGTTCTTGCGCTGGTATCCGGCTGCGGAGGAAAGAAAGACACGGCATCCTCCGGAACGGCTTCTCAGGCGGAATCCGGTTCACAGACCGGGACATCCGCATCGGAAGACCTGTCCGGCACAGATTCCGCGGCGGCCAGTACGGCTCAGAGCACGGCGGAACCGACGCCGGCGGTCACGCTGACACAGAGCATCAGCAGCGCGGCAGGAGACATGCAGATCCAGGTTCCGGACGGCTGGTCCGATTTAAGGTCCCAGCTGGATCCTGCCGGAACGGCGGATCAGGATTATCCGATCCAGACCGGCGACTACGACGAAGAATCTTTTCTGATCATCAACGGGGAAGACAAGATGAATACGTCGATCGCCTCTCTTCAGGAATATTCCGATATGCTTGTCCAGGGAGTTTCGGCAAATGCCGCTTTCTCCGATGTCAAAAAAGAAGCGACTACAGATATGACGCTGTCGGCGAGCGGGTTCGCCGCAAAGAAAACAAAATTCATCGCATCCTATTCGGGACAGCAGATTGCTTACTGGGTCTATGCCGCGGAGGGGACTTCCAAATATTATCAGATCTGCTGCTGGACGGCAGATGACAACGCATCCAATGCGGAACCGAAATTTGAAGCCGCCGTGAATTCGTTTACGGCAGCAGGCTGAAGCAGACAGTCAGTGAAGGGGGTTATTACATCATGCAGGCAAATAATCTGGAGCATCTGATCGCCATGATTCTGTACATGGCGGCAGTCATCGGCATCGGCATCTTCTTTGCCAAGAGGGCAAACAAGAATTCGGAAGCATATTTCCTCGGAGGACGCACGCTCGGACCGTGGGTCTCCGCTTTTTCCGCAGAAGCATCCGACATGTCCGGCTATCTTCTGATGGGCATGCCGGGACTTGCCTACTGGAGCGGCATGGCAGACGCTACCTGGACGGCCATCGGACTGGCTGCCGGAACGTATCTCAACTGGCTGATCACTTCGAAAAGGCTGCGCCGCTATTCCATTACGGTTGATGCCATTACGATTCCTGATTTCTTCTCGAACCGCTTCCATGAGAAAAAGAAAGTACTGATGACATTCGCTTCCATTTTCATCATCATTTTCTTCACGCCGTATGCAGGCTCCTGCCTTGTGGCCTGCGGCAAGCTTTTCTCGCAGCTCTTCGGGGCGCCGTACAAGACGATGGTCATTGTCGCGGCAGTCTTTGTCCTGACATATACGTTCATCGGCGGCTTCCTTGCGGAATCCGCATCGGACTTCATGCAGGCGGTCGTCATGATCGCGGCACTCAGCTTCATGCTGATCATCGGAACTGCAGCAGCCGGCGGCATCGGCGCCGTCATCAGCAACGCACAGTCGATTCCGGGCTTCATGAGTCTTCTGACTTCCGCCAGCCCGTCGTCGACGGCAGCAGGCGTCTTCGGGGATTCCAAGCCGTACGGCTTCCTGACCATCATTTCCACGCTGGCCTGGGGACTCGGATATTTCGGTATGCCGCAGGTCCTGCTCCGCTTCATGGGCATCCGTTCGGAGAAGGAACTGACGAGTTCGCGCCGCATCGCCATTATCTGGTGCGTGATTTCCATGTTCTGCGCAGTAGCCATCGGCATTATCGGCCGTTCGCTTTTCTTCAGCACCTACGCGACCAATGCGGATGCGGAAAATGTATTCATCCTGATGGCCACGACGCTGGTTCCGCCTCTGGTTGCGGGCCTTGTCTGCGCAGGAATCCTGGCGGCATCCATCAGTTCTTCCGATTCCTATCTGCTCATCAGCGCTTCCGCCATTTCGAAAAATGTATGGCAGGGCCTGATCCGCAAGGATGCTTCCGATAAGGAAGTCATGACGGTGTCCCGCATTGTCCTGATCCTGGTTACGGCTGTCGCGGCCGTCATGGCCATGGAACCGGACAGCCCGATCTTCGTCATCGTATCCTTCGCATGGGCAGGCTTCGGAGCGGCATTCGGACCGCTGATGCTTTTCTCGCTCTTCTGGAGACGCATCAATCTGCCGGGAGCCATTGCCGGCATGGTTACCGGCGGTGCCATGGTCTTTATCTGGAAATTCCTTGTCAAGCCGCTGGGCGGCGTTTTCGGGATCTACGAACTGCTTCCCGCTTTCATCTGCAGCTGCATCGCGATTGTCGTCGTATCGCTGCTGACGAAAGAGAACAAGGAACTGGAGGCGGAGTTCGATTCCGTCAATGCCAAGAGCTACCAGTAAATCATCAGATCCGTAACAGGAAAACATTCTTCGAAATGCTGATATCAGAAAAGCCTTCCCTGCATGGCAGGAAAGGCTTTTGTTTTGAAGGGGGGAAAAGAATCAGTCCCGGACGCCGAGATCCTTCAGCTTTGTGCGGGCATCCTGGAAATCCGAGAATAGGATCGCCTGGTAGCCGTAGGACTGCGCGGCCTTGATATTGGACAGGTTGTCATCGATGAAAACAGTGCGGGAAGGATCGACGCCGTATTTCTTTACCAGAATATCGAATATTTCCTTATGTGGCTTGGCGACGTGATGCTCAAAGGACCAGACGCAGCCGTCCATGTATTTCGTGAAATCCATGATGCCGGATTCCTTCAGACGGTCGTACGTTCTTTCCGACCAGTTGGAAAGCAGATAAAGCCTGTAGCCGTGCCTCTTCAGGCCGGACAGCCATCCGTCCGTGTAAGGATAGGGGGAAATGCAGCGGTCGATGGTATCGACGAACTTCCGCGTCTCCTCACTGTATTCGGGACCGAGGTCGCAGAACTCCTGAACAATCTCTTCATAGGGACGGTTGTTGAGATCGAACTGCCCCCAGAGAGGACTGTAGACGACTTTGTCGTTCAGGAATTTCAGGGCATCTTCGGAAACGTTCAATGTCTCCGCATATTTTTCCCACGGAAAATCCAGAAGCACCCGGCCGACGTCGAAGACGACGGAGTCGATGACCGGAGATTTGGAAGGACGAACCATTCTCGCAGCCATCAGGAAAACATAGAGGATGACCGGAATGATGACCGTGCAGGCCAGGGAAGCCCGGAAGAGCACCTGGGTCTGCGGACTGTTGATGATCGCGAAGATCAGCGTACATACGTACATGGCAACCAGCAGGATGATGCCGGCCAGCGCCAGAATCTGTTTTGGCTTCATTTTTTTCATAGTGTTTTGATTATACAACGTTGTTTGTAAAAAATCTATCATTATGCTATACTACTATGTACATTTTCAGTAAGGAGAATACAAAGATTATGGCTGACCAGAAAAAACAGGATCTGATGAATGCGGAAGCCGCGGAGGCTACCCCCACGCCGGGCTCGGCGGACGACGAGATGAGAATCGATGAGAACACCATTCTCGGGCAATGGAGAGCGAAAGCATACGACAAGGATGAGGATAAGAATAAACTGTCTGCGTTCTGGAGCGATTACTTCCTGACCGAGAAGGAAATCTACAGTAAACTGCTTGAGAAACCCGATGAACCCGTCAGCGGATCCGTAAAGGATCTCGCAGCAAAATTCGACATTCCGCTGGAAAAGATGGTGGGATTCCTCGACGGCATCAACGACAGCCTGATTACGAAGAATCCGATCGAGACGATGACGGAAGACACGGAAGTCAGCCTTGCATTTGACAAGGAGCTTCTGTACAAGAACATGGTCGACGCAAAGGCCGACTGGCTCTACAATCTTCCGGAATGGGACAAGATCTTTACACCGGAGCGGAAGCACGAGCTTTATCTGGAGCAGAAGAAATCGGGAACCATCGTCAAGCCGAAAAAGATCGGCCGCAACGATCCGTGCCCGTGCGGTTCCGGAAAAAAGTATAAGTACTGCTGCGGACGCAACAAATAAAAAGAGGACAGAAAGAAAATGAAGATCACACTGAAAGACGGTTCGGTCAAAGAATATGATCACGCAATGTCGGCTTATGACATTGCAAAGGACATCAGCGAAGGACTTGCACGCGCTGCCTGCCTGGCAGAAATCAACGGTGAGGGAAAAGATCTCCGCACGGTCATTGATCAGGATGCGACGCTCAATATCCTGACGACCAAAGACCCGGCCGGCATTAAGACCATGAGACATACGGCAAGCCACGTCATGGCAGAAGCCGTCCGCCGCCTGCGTCCGGAAGTCAAGGTTGCCATCGGACCGGCCATCGAAAACGGCTGGTACTACGACTTTGATACGGACAAGCCGTTTACGCGCGAGGACCTGGATGCCATCGAAGCGGAAATGAAGAAGGTCATCAAGGAAGGCCATGAGCTGAAGCGCTATACGCTTCCGAGAGAAGAAGCCATTGCCAAGATGGAAGGCATGCAGGAACCGTACAAAGTTGAGCTGATCCGCGATCTTCCGCAGGACGCCGTCATCAGCTTCTATGACCAGGACGGTTTCGTCGACCTGTGCGCGGGACCGCATATCATGAGCACGAAGGGAGTCAAGAATTTCAAGCTGACTTCATCTTCGGGCGCATACTGGAGAGGAAATGAAAAGAACAAGATGCTGCAGCGTATTTACGGCTGCGCATTTGATACGAAGGAAGAACTGGCAGAGTACCTGAAGAAGCTCGAAGAAGCCCATATGAGGGATCATAACCGCCTCGGCCGCGAAATGCATCTCTTTACGACGGTCGATGTCATCGGACAGGGACTTCCGCTCCTGATGCCGAAGGGCGCCCGCATTGTTCAGGCCCTGCAGAGATGGGTCGAGGACGAAGAGGAGAAGAGAGGCTACCTGCTGACCAAGACTCCGCTGATGGCCAAGAAAGACCTCTATATCATTTCCGACCACTGGCAGCACTACAAGGACGGCATGTTTGTCCTGGGAAATGAAGAAGATCCGAACGCCGAGGTGTTTGCCCTGCGTCCGATGACCTGCCCGTTCCAGTATTACGTATTCAAGGCGGAGCCGAAGAGCTACCGTGACATGCCCTGCCGCTACGGCGAGACATCCACGCTGTTCCGCAACGAGGACTCCGGTGAAATGCACGGACTGACAAGAGTCCGTCAGTTTACGATTTCCGAAGGACATCTGATCATCCGGCCGGATCAGGTCGAGGATGAATTCAAGGGATGCGTCGATCTGATGCGCTACTGCCTGACGACGCTCGGCCTGGAAGAGGATGTCACGTACCGCCTGTCGCTGTGGGATCCGGACAATGCGGACCATTATCTGGGAACACCGGAGACATGGGACATTGTTGAAAACCTGATGCGCAAGATCCTGAATGACATCGGCATCCAATATACCGAAGCAAAAGGCGAAGCTGCCTTCTACGGACCGAAGCTGGATATCCAGGCGAAGAACGTCTACGGCAAGGAAGACACGATGGTCACGATTCAGCTCGACATGTTCCTGGCTGAACGCTTCGATATGTTCTACACCGACAAGGACGGTCTCAAGAAACGTCCGTATATTATCCACCGCACTTCCTGCGGCTGCTATGAGAGGACGCTGGCCTGGCTGATTGAGAAATATGCCGGCAACTTCCCGACCTGGCTGTGCCCGGAGCAGGTCCGCGTGCTTCCGATTTCCGAGAAGTATCAGGACTATGCGGAGACGGTGCTGAAGAAGCTGAAGGACGCAGGCATCAAGGCATCACTCGATGACACTGCGGAAAAGATCGGCTACAAGATCCGCCAGGCCCGTATGGACCGGCTTCCGTATATGGTCATTGCCGGAGAGAAAGAACAGGAATCGGGAACGGTTTCCGTCCGTTCGAGATTCCTCGGCGACGAAGGCGCGAAAGACATTGATGCTTTCATTGCAGATGTCCTGAAGGAAATCCGGGACAAGACCATCCGTCCGAATGCGCCGGCTGATGAGAAAGACCAGAAAAAAGCATAAAAAAAAGATCCGCTGCGGAATCCGCAGCGGATTTTCTTTTATACAGATGCCTTCCAGTAATACTCCGTGCCGGACTGCATCTGCTGATCATCATAGATCAGGGTGACATCGCCGGAGGAACTGCCTGTCAGGATGAAGCCGATCGCGGCCGTGACGGTATAGCCCTTGGCTGCCGGCTGGGCGGAAGCTTCGACATCGTCCGTCGTATCGAAATAATAGATCTCGCAGGCTTCTCCGTCGGAGTTCAGAAGCTTGAAGCTTGTCAGCCCGATGAGGAGAGTTTCCAGGTTCGTGTTCTCATAGGTATAGGTGATGCGGACGACTTTGTCCGCAGATGCAGCTGCTGCATTTCGCTTATCGGTCAGTTCGATCTTATCGACGGACAGCTGGAAGGACGGGTTCTTTGCAGGCACCGGAAGCTTTGTTCCGAGAGTGCCTTCCAGAGCGCCGTCTGCCAGTGCAACAGAAGTTCCGGGGGCAACGTTCACGCCCTCTGCCTTGTTGGATTCCGTGACGACCGTCGAGGTCAGCGTGCTGTCCGAAGGATTGGAGGCCGGAGAGGCGGAAGAAACGGAAGAAGCCGAAGAAGCTTTTGAAGATGAAGAAGAAGCTGTCATTCCCGAGGACGCTGAGGATGCGGCAGCGGATGAAGAGGAAACTCCGGCGGAAGAAGAATCCGCACCCTTCGAAGCGCCGCAGCCCGTAAAGGCAAGGACGGAAACGAGAAAGAGACAGAAGAGCGATTTCATTTTATGATTCATTTGGGTACCTCCCTGAAGGTATGTAAAGTATATCATAGGAACCTGAAAATGCAAGAAAGCGGCGGTTAAAAAAGAGTGAAAATCCCTTGACTTGCGCGGCTCACTATGCTAAATTATAGAAGTTCGTAAAACCAAGCAGAGTATCCACTCTCACCCCGGCATTTTTCCTGTGACCGGGCGTTCATATGACAGGAATGGCGTATGGTGGATAGGTCTGCGACTTATCCATCATTTTTATTTTGTAAGGAGGCAGAAAGATTAGCGAATTAATGATCAACGGACAGATCAGGGACCGTGAAATACGGCTGATCGGTGCGGACGGAGAACAGCTGGGAGTCATGTCGGCGCGTGAGGCTCAGGCCCTTGCGGACGAAGCGGGACTTGACCTTGTCAAGATTTCGCCGAAGGTCGTACCGCCGGTCTGCAAAATCATGGATTACGGAAAATTCAGATATGAGCAGGCCCGTAAAGACAAGGACGCCCGGAAGAAACAGAAGATCGTCGAGATTAAGGAAGTGCGCATGTCACCGAATATCGATACCAACGACCTGAATACAAAGGTTTCCGCTGCGCGCAAGTTCATTGCGAAAGGCAACAAGGTGAAAGTCAGTATTCGTTTCCGCGGACGTGAGATGGCTCATACGAACGACGCCCGTCCGATGATGGATGATTTCGCCGAGAAGCTTTCCGATATCGCAATCGTCGACAAGCCGCCGAAGATGGAAGGCCGCTTCATGACCATGTTTCTGACAGGTAAAAAATAGACAACGGAAGGAGATTACAGCAATGCCGAAAATGAAGACAAGACGGGCTGCCGCGAAACGTTTCTCCGTGACAGGAACCGGAAAGCTCAAGAGGATGAAAGCGTACAAAAGGCACATCTTAACGAAGAAATCCCAGAAGACCAAGAGAAACTTAAGAAAATCTACGATCACGGATCCGACCAATTCCAAGGTCATGAAAAAGATCCTGCCGTATCTGTAAAAAAGGGAGGAGTTTAAGATGGCTAGAATTAAAGGCGGTTTAAACGCTAAAAAAAGACACAACAGGGTATTAAAGCTGGCAAAGGGCTATTACGGCGCCAGATCAAAACAGTACAGAGTAGCAAAGCAGTCCGTCATGCGTGCACTTACCGCATCCTTTGCGGGACGCAAGCAGAAGAAGAGGGATTTCCGCAAGCTTTGGATTGCCCGTATCAACGCGGCAGCCAGGATGAACGGCATTTCCTACAGCAACATGATGCATGGACTGAAACTTGCCAATGTGGACATGAATCGTAAAATGCTCGCTGACCTCGCCGTCAACGACAAGGAAGGATTCAAGACCCTCGCAGAACTTGCCAAATCAAAAATCGCTTAATGGATTTATTTGACTACGCAAAGGAAAAAAATCTGAAAAATGAGTCGCCTCTTGCATCGAGGCTGCGCCCGAGAACTTTGGAAGAAGTGGTCGGGCAGCGGCACATCGTAGGTAAGGGGCGTCTTCTTTATCGTGCCATCAAGGCCGATAAACTGACGTCGGTTATTTTCTACGGCCCTCCGGGGACAGGAAAGACGACGCTGGCACAGGTCGTGGCAAATACGACAAACGCGGAATTCCGTCAGCTCAACGCAACGACCTCCGGGAAGAAAGACATGGAGGAAGTTGTCGAAGAGGCGAAAAAGAATCTCGGCGGATACGGGAAGAGAACCATTTTATTCATCGATGAAATTCACCGCTTCAACAAGGGACAGCAGGATTACCTGCTGCCGTTTGTCGAGGACGGGACCGTTATCCTGATCGGGGCGACGACGGAGAATCCTTATTTTGAGGTGAATTCGGCGCTGCTTTCAAGATCGACGATCTTTGAGCTTCATCCTCTTTCAAAGGAAGACATCGGAATCCTGCTGGACCGTGCAATGACGGATAAGGACCGGGGACTGGGTGCATGGAATGCCGTCCTGACGCCGGAAGCCAGAGAATTCCTTTCGGATATCGCAGGCGGAGATGCCCGCGCGGCGCTCAATGCGGTCGAGCTGGCTGCCATGACGACGGAACCGGGAAAAGACGGAAAAATCGTCATTGACCTGGAGACGGCTTCGGACTGCATCCAGAGGCGTGCGGTTCATTATGACAAGGACGGGGATCAGCACTACGATACGATTTCCGCTTTTATCAAGAGCATGCGGGGATCGGACCCGGATGCTGCAGTTTACTATCTGGCGAAAATGCTGGAAGCCGGAGAGGACATTAAGTTCATTGCCCGCCGGATCATGATCTGCGCTTCCGAAGATGTCGGCAACGCGGATCCGATGGCGATCGTCGTGGCGACGAATGCCTGCCTGGCCATCGAGCGGGTGGGCCTTCCGGAAGCGCGTCTGATCCTGGCGCAGGCGGCCATTTACGTGGCCACTTCACCCAAGAGCAATGCCTGTTATCTGGCATTGAATGCCGCCCAGAAGAGCGTTTCGGAAAAGAAGACGACCGTGCCCGGCCATCTGATGAATGTCCACGCCAACGGTTACGGGGATGAAGAAAAAGCCGTCGGCTACAAGTATGCCCATGACTATCCGAATCACTGGGTCGACCAGCAGTATCTTCCGGACGAGATCAAAGATGAGCGATTCTATCACCCGACGGATCTGGGCTATGAAAAATCCGTGCGGGAACTTTTCTCAAAAATAAAGGGTCAGTCTTTCGAAGACTGACCCTGCCATTCAAAGATTGAACCATCCTTTCAAAGACCGGCCCGGCTATTCAAAGAGCGGCCGGCTGCCGTGTCCTACAGCAGCTTGTTCATGATATCCATGTAGATTTCCTGGGATTTATCCGGCCATTTGGAGCAGATGCGGTCTGCCTCCTCTTCCGTCGGCACGTTCACGGTCAGTTCAATGACGGTGTCATTTCCCTCGCGCACCAGGCAGTGGACGGCGTATTCGCCGCTTTCCGTGCGGTCGTAGTCGGCACGGATGCAGGATTCATTGCGCAGCTCAAAAGCGTTCTTCTTCAGATAGCTGTCGATATCCTTCTTGATGCTGTCGGAAATCATGTTCCCGAAATATTCCAGAGTCTGCTCCCCTTCCGGAGTCGCGCTGTACTGGGAAGTATTCCGGACTTTTTCACCGGAAATCAGCTTTGCCTCCAGAAGATCATTGACGGCCTCCTGGACATGGAAATAATCCGTATAGTTCTGGTCCAGGATAAAGCCGGTGATCTGCGAGTTCGTAAGCGGGAACGTGACCCTCCGGAGCATATACAGAATAATCATTTTATATAAAGTCTGGGCGTCTGCCATGCCGAATACCTCTTGATCTGTCTTAAAATCCCGGTCCCGCCGCTGGATGCGGCGCCTGCGGGAATTTCAGTCTGCGTCCATCATAGCATCCGGAAACGCCTACTTCAAGCTAAGAATTTGTCTTCACATCTTTACTTTCACACTTCACAATGCTAAAATGAAAAAGTATTTTTTGATGAAAAAGGGGGAACTATCTGAAATGAAGAAAGTATTCTGCGTGGCACTTGCATCAATCATGGCACTTGCGATGGCGGCGTGCGGCTCGTCTTCGGCGTCAACAGCGACGTCCAAGGCAGCTTCAGCAGCAGCCTCGACAGCAGCTTCAGCAGCCGCTTCCGGAGCTTCATCTGACGGAAAAATCACAAGCATCTCGGACCTGAAGGGAAAGACCGTCGGCGTCCAGACCGGAACAACAGGCGATATCTATATTTCGGATGATTCCGACACGGCTGTCGGAGACGTCGAACGCTACAACACGGGATTTGAAGCGGTCCAGGCCCTGTCACAGGGAAAAATCGATGCGGTCATCATCGACGACCAGCCGGCACAGACCTTTGTGAAACAGGTCTCCGGACTGAAGATCCTGGAAACGCCTTATACGGAAGAAGAATATGCCATCGCCCTGAAGAAGGGAAACAGCGACCTGCTGTCCAAGATCAATGATGCCATCAAAGCCCTGAAGAGCGACGGAACGCTGGACAAGATCACTTCGTTCTACATCGACGGCACAGGCGAAACCTATACCTCTCCGGCAGGCACGCAGTACCCGAACGGAAAACTGGTCATGGCAACGAATGCCGAATTCCCGCCGTATGAATCCATTGACGACAGCCAGAACTATATCGGCATCGATGTCGATTTTGCAAAGGCGATCGGCGACAAGATCGGATATGAGATCGAAGTTTCCGATATGGCTTTTGATTCCATCATCACAGCCGTGACTTCCGGCAAAGCGGATTTCGCGATGGCAGGACTTACGGTGACGGATGAACGCAAGCAGTCCGTCGATTTCACGGATTCCTATTACACCGGCAAACAGGTTATTATCGTACAGGGATGATGCAGAACTTAATCGATCAGTTTCAACTGAATTTTATCGACGGTGACCGCTGGAAGCTTCTGCTTTCGGGTCTGGGCACGACGCTGCTGATTACGTTTTTTGCAGTCATCCTGGGCATCGTGCTTGGATTCCTGGTGGCAGTCGTGCGCTCGGCTCACGATACGACCGGAAAACTGAAGATCCTGAACGTCATTGCACAGATCTATACGACCGTCATCCGCGGGACGCCTGTGCTGGTACAGCTGATGATCATCTATTATGTCGTCTTTGCTTCCGTGAACATCAGCAAGATCTTCGTGGCGGTCCTTGCCTTCGGCCTGAATTCGGGCGCCTATGTTTCGGAAATCGTACGCTCCGGCATCATGTCGGTCGACCGGGGACAGATGGAGGCCGGAAGAAGCCTCGGCTTCAGCTATTCCAGGACGATGCTGTATGTCATCCTGCCACAGGCTTTCAAGAATGTCCTGCCGGCACTGGGAAATGAATTCATTACCCTTCTGAAGGAGACTTCCGTATCCGGCTACATTGCGGTGAGCGACCTGACAAAGGCAGGCGACATTATCCGCAGCAGGACCTTCAGCGCCTTTATGCCGCTGATTGCGGTCGCGCTGATTTACCTGTTCTTCGTGCTGATCTTCACGAAGCTTGTGTCGATTCTGGAAAGGAGGCTGAGGGAAAGTGACCACTGAACAAACCGAAATGCCTCTGATCCGGGTGGAAAACCTTGAGAAACACTTCATCGGCACGAACGATAAAAAGAAGACGGTCAATGCACTGAACGGCATTTCGCTGGATATCCGGAAGGGCGACGTCACGGTCGTGATCGGACCCTCAGGTTCGGGCAAGTCGACTTTCCTCCGCTGTCTCAACCTTCTGGAGGTGCCGACCGGAGGACGCATTTTCTTCGAGGGAACGGATATTACGGATCCCAAGGTCGACATCGACATGCACCGTCAGAAAATGGGAATGGTCTTCCAGCATTTTAATCTGTTTCCGCACATGACCATCCTGAGGAACCTTACGCTCGGCCCGGAGAAACTGCAGGGCAAGTCTCCCGAAGAGGCAAAGAATATTGCCATGGGGCTTCTGACGAGAGTCGGCATGGAAAACCGTGCCAATGCATATCCGAAACAGCTTTCCGGCGGACAGCAGCAGAGAATCGCGATTGTCCGGGCGCTGGCGATGAATCCGGATGTCATGCTTTTTGACGAGCCTACTTCGGCCCTTGACCCGGAGATGGTCGGCGAAGTTCTGGATCTCATGAAAGCCCTGGCCAGGGATAAAATGACAATGGTTGTCGTAACGCATGAGATGGGGTTTGCCAAGGAAGTCGGGACACGGATCGTGTTCATGGAGGACGGCATCATCAAGGCCGATGACAGTCCTGACGGCTTCTTCAACCATCCGAAAGAACCCAGGCTTCAGGAGTTCCTGAGCAAAGTACTGACCTGATAGGAGAATAGAATATGAAAAAGCAGATTCATAACAAAGAGGTTGATGAACTGTTTGATGCAATCCTGACTTTAAAGACGAGGGAAGAGTGCTATAAATTCTTCGAGGACGTCTGCACGGTCAATGAGCTTCTGTCGCTTTCCCAGCGGCTGGAAGTTGCGAAAATGCTGCGTGACCGCCAGACCTATCTGGACATTTCCGAGAAGACAGGCGCTTCGACCGCGACCATCAGCCGCGTGAACCGGTCCCTGAATTACGGGAACGACGGCTATCAGATCGTCTGGGACAGAATGAAGGATTAAATATTCCGGCCGGATTTATTTTTTCGGTTTCTTTGCTTCTTTTTTCTTCTGTACAGGATCGGGCATCCGGTCAATCAGCTGCTCAATCAGCTGCTTTCTCACGTAGACATCAAAACTTAAAAGGCAGATAAAGGCGAAGGTGTGCAGAAACTCTTCGTCTTTTTTATTGGCTTCGGGGAACTGGACGGCGGATTCTTCATAGCGCCGGAGGATGTCTTTCTGAATGCTGCTGAACTGGCTTTTCTCCATTTCGCAGACGGTTTTGTAAATGCCGTCCAGGCTGAGGCCAGAATCCGTGCCGAAGTATTTCTCGGTGACCGGTGCCAGCAGGGTATGGATATCCCCGATGGAGAGGAAACTCTTGAAATAGTATACGAAGATCAGAAGGAGCAGATGCTCCTTCGAGTATTTCTTTCTATCCGGCGGGGGTACCAGATCATTCTTGGCATAGTTGTTGATCATGGTCTTGGTCAGGATCTTGTCTCCGTCATAGCGCTTGCAGGCTTTCAGCTCATCTTCCATGAAGGTCGTGACCTGATCCATGTACAGCGGAATTCCCGGAACGTCATCCGGGTCGATCATGCCGATTTTTGAAAAGACATCCATGATTTCCTTCAGTGCTTTCTTTGAATCTTCCGCCATCGCCGTGCATCTCCTGTCTTTTTTCCGGGATATCTTTTTGTTTTTCTCCGGGACATCCTTTTGTTTCTCTCCGGGATATCCTTTGAAAGAACACGGACTGTCCCTGCTCTATGATATAGTTTTCCGAACGAGATGACAAGGTCTTTTCCGTGATTTCCGGAAAGCAGTTTCCGGATGATCCTTTCTTTGTCTCTGCCTTGCCCGGGCCCCATCCTTTTGGTATAATAGGCCGGTATGGATAAAGAAGAGATTTTTCAAAAACTGAATAAAGAGCAGAGAGAGGCCGTGCTTCAGACGGAAGGACCGGTTCTCATTCTGGCGGGTGCCGGATCGGGGAAGACGCGGGTACTGGTGCATCGCATTGCCTATCTGATTGATCAGTGCGGCGTGGTGCCCGGAAATATCCTGGCGATTACCTTTACGAACAAGGCAGCCGATGAAATGCGGGAAAGAGTCGATGACATCGTCGGATTCGGCTCGCGCGAAATCTGGGTAATGACTTTCCATGCCTTCTGCGTCCGGGTCCTCCGGCGCCATGCGGAAGAGCTGGGCTATTCGAAATACTTCTCCATTTACGACACGGACGACCAGCTGTCGCTGATGAAGGACATTTTCCACAGAAGGAACATCGATCCGAAAATGATGCGGGAGAAGACCGTTCTGAGCGTGATCTCCTCCGCGAAAGACGAGATGCTGACACCGGAAAAATTCCTCAGGGAGCACAGGGGGGATTTCCGGCTTGAAAAAATCGGAGAGCTTTACACGGAGTATCAGCAGAGGCTGAAGGAAAACAACGCCATGGATTTTGACGACCTCATCTGCGTGACCGTGCGGCTCTTCCGGGATCATCCCGAGATTCTGGACTATTACCAGGAGCGGTTCCGCTATCTGATGGTTGATGAATACCAGGATACCAATACCGCCCAGTTTGAGCTGGTGCATCTTCTGGCGGCCAAGTATAAGAATCTGTGCGTGGTCGGGGATGACGACCAGAGCATTTATAAGTTCCGCGGGGCAAACATCGGGAATATCCTCGGGTTCGAGAAAACCTTCCCGAATGCGAAGGTCGTGAAGCTGGAGCAGAATTACCGTTCGACGCAGAATATCCTGGATGCGGCAAATGAAGTCATCCGGAACAATGAGGGACGCAAGAAAAAGAAACTCTGGACCGACAACGGAAAAGGGGAAAAGGTACGGCTGAGAAAATTCGCCAACGGCTTCGAGGAAGCGGAATTCATTGCCGGAGAGATTTCCTCGATGGTCCGTGAAGGAACCTGCCGTTATAAAGACTGCGCCATTTTGTACCGCACCAATGCCCAGTCCCGTCTGTTCGAGGAAAAGTTCCTGATGGCGAATATTCCGTACACCATCGTCGGGGGCACGAATTTCTATTCCCGCCGGGAGATCAAAGACCTGCTGGCCTACCTGAAGACAATCGACAATGCCGTGGACAGCGTGGCGGTAAAGCGCATCATCAATATCCCGAAGCGCGGGATCGGTGCGGCCTCGATCCAGAAAATCGATGAGTACGCGGAAGCGGGCGGCATCGGCTTCTACGATGCGGCACTGGAAGCACCGAGAATCGATGCTCTCGGAAGATCGGCCGGGAAGATTGAAGCATTTACCGGATTCGTTGAAGATCTGAGGAAGAGCACGGAAGGAAAAACGGTCAGCGAAATCCTGAAGGAAGTCATTGACAGGACAGGCTATACGGACGAGCTCCGGACGGAAGACACCGATGAGTCGAAAGCAAGGATTGAAAATATCGACGAACTCATTTCCAAGGCCGTGACCTACGATGAGACGGCGGAGACGCCGACCCTCTCAGGCTTTCTGGAAGAGGTGGCCCTGATCGCGGATATCGACAGCGTCAGCGATTCGGACGACCGGGTCCTTTTGATGACGCTGCATTCGGCGAAAGGGCTGGAGTTCGATTATGTCTATATGGCCGGGATGGAGCAGGGACTCTTCCCGAGCTATATGTCGATCAATTCGGAAGACGGCACGGAAATCGAAGAAGAGCGGAGACTGTGCTATGTCGGAATTACCCGTGCGAAGAAACAGCTGACGCTGACCTGCGCCCGCGAGCGCATGCTCAGGGGAGAAGTACAGGCGAGCACGATGTCCGAATTCGTGGAAGAGATCCCCAGGGAACTGGTGGATATGGGGTATGAGAACCAGGTGCGGAAAAGTTCTGCATTCGGATCGGACGCCAGCAGCGGCAGTCCGTGGGACAGTCAGCGGATGGCCTCACCCGGCGGTGATTTTGAAGGGAGCGCGGGGACTTACGCAAAACTGCGTCAGGCTTTCCGGGCAAAGGCATATGCACCGCGCAACATCGGCACCTCCGGCGGAGCTTTGGACTATGAGGTCGGCGATACCGTCCGGCATGACCGCTTCGGAGACGGCATCGTCAGGGAAATCGTCAAGGGCGGCCGCGATTATGAAGTGACGGTGGATTTCGACGGCACGGTGAAGAAAATGTTCGCTTCCTTCGCCAATCTCCATAAAATCGGACAATAGGCGGCAGGTGGGAGAACGCGTGCGCAAAGCCTGTGAAATATTTATGGCGGATATAGAAAACGCCGGATACTCGTGGTATAATAAATGCACAAAAGTTCTGAAAGGAAGGTTCTGCCATGGATAAAAAAATGGATGAGATTCTCAGTCACTTAAAGAAACAGGAAGCTGAAATCGAAAAACCGAAACATACAATTCTCTGGATCCTGGCAGTGATCGGCTGCGTCGCTGCAGTCGCGGCAATTGCTTATGCGGTTTACCGTTTCTTCACGCCGGATTATCTGGAAGACTTCGATGATGATTTCGATGATGACTTCGATGATTATTTCGAAGATGAGGAAGACAAGGATAAAGGCACAGCGGAGACCGTGAAGGATACGGCGTCGAAGGCAGCTGACAAGGTGCGCGAGACGGCGGAGAAAGTCGCGTCAACGGCAAAGGAAACAGCCGGCAAGGTCCAGGATAAAGTCAAGGATGTTGTGGAAGACGTAAAGGAAAAAGCAGCGAAGGCTTAAGGAAGGAATCCCAGCGGCTCCGGTATCATGCCGGAGCCGCTTTTTATGTAAAATGAAGAGGAAACAGATTGCAGAAGGCGTGATCGATCACGTCGATTATCCGAATAAAGGAAAACTGGTGTCGGAGGACGGCACCCGCGTCACCGTAAAAAATACTGTTCCGGGCCAGAAAATTTCCTATCGCATCATCCGCGCGAATGCGGAGCGTGCCGAGGGGAAAATGCTGGAGATCCTGGAAAATTCCCCGGTCGAGACGAGGCCTTCCGCCTGTGATATTTTCCCGTCCTGCGGTGGCTGCCTCATGCAGAAAGTGCCGTATGAGGAGCAGCTGAAAATCAAGACCGATGAAGTCACGCGCCTTCTTTCTCCGTACCTTGACGGGAAGACGCAATTCGACGGCATCCGTCGGAGTCCGGATGAGTTTGCCTACCGGAACAAGATGGAATTTTCTTTCGGAAATGAAACCATGGGCGGCCCCCTGACGCTCGGTCTCCATCGCCGTGCCACGACCTATGATGTCCTGAATGCGGACAGCTGCCGCATCGTGCATGAAGACTTCGGAAAGATTCTGAAATGCACGCTCGACTACTGCGTGAAGAGGAATTTTACCCCTTACAACAAGAGAAGCCACGAAGGGTTTCTGCGCTGGCTTCTGATCCGGCGCTCTCATGAGAGCGGTGAGCTCCTGATCTGCGTCGTCACTTCCTCACAGAATGACTGCGATTTCCGCGACTGGGCTGAGGAGATCCGGGAACTGCCGCTGAAAGGCCGGGCAGCGGGAATCCTGCATGCTGTCTGCGACAATCCGTCGGATAATGTGCAGACGGAGCGTCTCAATCTTTTGTACGGCAGGAGCTGGTTTTCCGAGAATCTTCTGGGACTGAAATTCAGGATCTCCCTGTTTTCGTTTTTCCAGACGAACAGTGCCGGCGCCGAGATCCTTTACCGGACAGTCCGGGATTACGTCGGAAGTGCCGCAGACGGAAAAGTGCTCTATGACCTGTACTGCGGGACAGGAACCATCGGACAGATTCTGTCAGCCAATGCGGAAAAGGTCTATGGTATTGAACTCGTAGAGGAAGCCGTTGAAGCGGCGAAGGAAAATGCTTCTGAAAACGGAATCGAGAACTGCAGGTTCCTCTGCGGTGATGTCCTGAAGATGCTGGATGAAATCGAAGAGAAGCCGGACTACATCATTCTTGATCCGCCGAGAGAAGGCATCGTCCCGAAAGCCCTGATGAAGCTGATTGAATATAACGTTCCCCGGATGGTGTACATTTCCTGCAAGGCAAGCTCTCTGGCAAAAGACCTGCATGAGCTGCGGATGTACGGATGGCGGATCGAGCGCTGGTCGCTGGTCGACCTTTTCCCCCAGACTCCTCACGTTGAGACGGTAGTATTGATGTCAAGGGTTGAAAATCAGCCGTAAAAAAGGGCTTGAAATAAGGGCATTTCAAGGTTTTTGCCATAAAAACCACCGCTCGGAAATTGCCTGATTCTTACTTCGAGGGAACATGTCAAAACGAGCTTAAAACCTTGTGACAGAGCGATTTAGATGTCAGTGCTTGGCGAGTAGTCAGTTTAGATGTCAGAGGTTCGCGTGTGGTCGATTTAGATGTTTTTTGAAAAACCCGGGCTTGTGTGGTCGGGTTGAATGTATCTGTTATTTATCCATGATTTTTGTTACGTTTCTATTGTTTATGTTCATGGATAGGAAATTATAATTTTTACAAAGGAAGGTATGTATGGAAAATAATATTAATGATTATTTAACCAATGGTGAGTTATTTAGTAAACTCAGTGATTTTACGCGAATTGTAGATCCTTTACAAAAAAGAGTTATTGAGTACGGAAACAAGGAGGTTCTAATTAACAACATCCACTGTTTTGATTTTTGGGGTAAAAACAAAGTGTGCGATAATTGCATCTCCATGAGGGCTTATAACGACAACACGACATATGTAAAAATTGAGTATAGAAAAGACAAAACATACATAGTGACTGCAGTCCCCTATATTTTAGATAACAGAAAGGTTGTAGTCGAGATTCTCAAAGATATTACAAACAGTTTATTTTTTGAATCGCTTGACGATAAGGGTAATGAATTGACAGGAATTCATGCGCTTATTGATAGTATGAACAAACTTGCTTTTAAAGATCAACTTACGGGGCTGTATAACCGACGATATATTATGGAAAAGCTACCTGTTGATCTTTTGAACGCTAAGCTTTTATCAAAAGAAATATCTATAATTATGGCTGACATTGATTATTTTAAAGCTGTTAACGATAATTACGGACATCCTGCCGGTGATCAGACTCTAAAAAATGTTGCCATAACAATATCCGGATGTCTTAAAAGAGAAATTGACTGGGTCGCAAGATATGGTGGAGAAGAGTTTCTGATTTGCATGCCTGGAGCCGATCTTGAGACTGCAAAGTCAATAGCCGAATGTATGCGAAAGTCAATTGAAAGATCTGTAATCGAATATAATGGCAAGCAATTTAACATAACTGCAAGCTTCGGTATTCATTACTTAAAATCACCAGAAAGTGAGAGCATTGACGAGTTGATAAAACATGCTGATGAAAAGCTGTATTTGGCTAAAAGTAACGGACGTAATAGAGTTGAATATTAAAAAATAAATGGGATTGTGTGGACTGCCGTAATCGTATTCATCGCCGGGAAATCATACAGGAAAATGAAAAGCATAAAGCAAGGCTCCCACACTGCCATCAAAGGCGGCGGGGAGCGGCATAATGACAAAAGCACCTCTGAACCAATCATGGCTCGGAGGTGTTTTTGCGTCTATGGTATTATTCTTCGATATCGATTGCAAGCCCGGATTTGAATTTCACAGTGAAGTGGTCGGCAAAGACGGTGATCTTCTCGATGAGCTTTTTTACCAGAGCTTCGTCGAACTCTGTGATGTCTGTTTTCTGCTTGGAGATAAAGTCCTGCAGTTCCTTGATCCGGTTCATGGCTTCTTCCCGGTGGTGGCTGTCGACCTCGGACTGTTCCTTCTGTTCCCTGAGTCTGAGGATTTCGTCAGCGATGGCATCGTAATCCTGTTTGTTGTTTGCCTTCTTGATGAGCTCTTTTTGCAGTTCTTCCAGCCGAGCTTGGATGCCGTCCGGCGAGAGGGTGTCAGCGCTGACTACAGCCTTGGCGATATTGGCTTGCAACTGTTTTAGGAAGGTGCCGCGCTCTGTCAAAATCTGATTGATGGCTGTGACCGTGACTTCCTGCAGCAGGAGCTCGTTAACCGTCCGGTTGGTGCAGTTTGTGTCTGCGGAGCCCGGTTCCAGACGGCTGATGCAGCGCCAGACGATGGATTTGCAGCCGTGGTTGTTCCAGTGAACGCGCCGGTAAAGCTCACCGCAGTCACCGCAGAAAACCATCTGTGCAAAACAGTGATTGCAGGAGAAACTGCGCTTCTTGCCTGTCGGGCTGACGTGGACTACCCGGCGACGGACAAGCTCCGCCTGCACCTGCATGAAGAGGTCTTTTGGAATGATCGCTTCGTGATCGCCTTCGACGTAGTATTGAGGGACGGTGCCGTTGTTCTTGATCCGCTTTTTTGTTAAGAAGTCTGTGGTATAGGTCTTTTGAAGCAGCGCGTCACCCATATACTTCTCGTTCCGGAGAATTTTGTTGATGGTGCTGGTGTGCCATTTTTCTTTTCCTGCTCCGGTTAAAATGCCGTCAGCCATAAGACCGGCGGCAATCTTGTCCATGCTGGAGCCTTCGAGGTATTCCCGGTAGATGCGTTTTACGATTTCAGCCTGTTCCGGATCAATAACCAGGTGGCCATCTTTGTCCTTCGTGTATCCGAGGAAGCGATTGTAGTTGACCTGAACTTTTCCCTGTTGGTAGCGGTACTGCAGACCGAGCTTTACGTTTTGCGAAAGGCTCTGACTTTCCTGCTGGGCAAGACTCGCCATAATCGTGATCAGCACTTCGCCTTTGGCATCCATTGTGTTGATTGACTCCTTTTCGAAGTAAACCGGGATATTCTTGTCCTTGAGCTGCCGGATGTATTGCAGGCAGTCAAGAGTATTGCGGGCGAACCGACTGATGGATTTTGTGATGATCATGTCAATGTTTCCGGCCATGCACTCGTCGATCATACGCTTGAATTCCGTACGCTTCTTTGTGTTGGTACCGGAGATGCCGTCATCGGCGAAGATTCCTGCCAGCTCCCATTCCGGATTTTTCTGAATGTACTCTGTGTAGTGGGTGACCTGTGCGTCATAGCTTGTTTCCTGTTCATCAGAATCCGTGCTGACTCGGCAGTAGGCTGCAACGCGGAGCTTAGGCTGTTCCGATTTCTTAACTGTATTTCCGACCTGGCGTCTGGCCGGAATGACCATAACGTTACCCATCAAACCGCCTCGCTTTCAATGAGGCTGTAGAGGTATTCAGCCTGCAGTCTCGGATCGTCATAATGCTGCACAGCGGCAGCAAGGTGGAAGTACGTCGGGACGACAGATGGTTTTATCACTCTCTTGTGATTCAGTCTGCCGAGCTTGTTTGCACGTTTGATACGCTCCGCTGCAGCACTTTCGAAGATTTCCTTGTCAATAATCGCCGGATAGAAGTCGTCGCCAAGATAGTGCCTGTTTTCCATCATGCGTTTGGCTGTGCCGTGGTAAGTGTCGATTCCGGCTTCCGAGGCAGCCTTGGCGAGTGGCATGCCGGTAAGATAATTACTGTAGAGCTTACGGATTTTGTCTGCGTTTTCCTCGTCGATGATGGCGCATCCATTTTCAATTTTATAGCCGTATGGTGTGTACCCCATATCATCACATCCTTTCCTTTAGTGCCAGACCGCATTTCAGCTCGAAGCATGCTTCATTTCTGGAGCGAATAATAATGCGGTTTACATATTTTTCGAATAGTTCTTCATCAAAGGCAGGTATCATTCCGCCTTTTTCTGCAAAGCGCAGCAGTGCGGTTGCCTCGGTGACTTTTGTGACATCTCCGGAAACTGTATTTTTCAGGGCATTAATTTCACTGCGAAAGCTGTCTGCCTGCGAAAGCAGTTCATTGGTTTCCTTGTTGAAAAGAATCTGATCAATGATTCCCTGCGTCATGAGCCGCGTCAGCGTTTCACGCTTTTCCGTATTCTGGGCCAGTAAAGTTTCTATCTCCTGAATTCGTCGCAGTGAGTCATCAGTGGACATGTTCTTCAGCGCATCAACATATGGCTTTAAAATTATCCGGTGGGCAAAAATCAGCTTATTCATCATAGTACAGAAGGCTTGCTTTATGGTTTCATCTTTGACGTAGAGCATAGAACATTTCTGCTTATCCAGAATGTGAGTGTTGCAGCTCCATGCTGTATATTTGTATACGGTGCAGGTATGAATCCTGCGCTTGAAGGTATCACCGCATTCTCCGCAGACGATCCTGCCGGAAAAAGCATAGCGTTTCTGATACTTTTCGCTTCCTTTGACGATGCCTTTCTCAGCTGAATGCTGATGGATAAGCGCTTGGACAGCCTCGAAATCCTCGCGACGGATAATTGCCTCATGATGATTAGAAACCATATACTGATCTTTTTCACCGTGGTTGTTGTGCCGGTTGAAAGCAGAATCGGAGAAGGTCTTCTGGAAAATACAGTCACCTACATATTTTTCATTAGAGAGCATTCCGCGAATCGTAGTAGATGTCCATTTACCGTTTCGCTTGGTAGGGACGCTACGCAGATTCAAATCTGCGGCAATGCTGCTTGTACCTTTTCCTAAAAGGGCAGCAGCAAATATTTCCTTCACGACCGCTGCTTGTTCTGGGTTGATGAGCATTTGCTCGCCGTTCCAGTCATAGCCGTATGGCGGATAACTTACCTTAAAGGTTCCGTTTTCAAAACGTTTCTGGATAGACCATTTGCTGTTATCCGAAATGGAGACCGATTCACCTTCTGCCATACTTGAGAGGATGGCAAGAAAAAGCTCACTCTCCATAGACCCGGTGTTGATGTTTTCTTTCTCAAAGAAAATGGGGATATGCAGGGCGAGAAGCTGTCTTACCAGTTCGAGGCAATCTGTGGTATTGCGGCTGAACCGGCTGATGGACTTCGTTACTATGAAATCGACTCTACCGGATTTGCAGTCATCAATGAGCCGAAGCAGTTCTTGCCGCTTATCCTTTTTGGTGCCGGTGATTCCTTCGTCATAGTAAAGCCCGGCAAATTCCCAATCGTTACGGGAGTTGATGTAATTCTCATAGTGCGTTTTCTGGGCTTCCAGACTTTCAAGCTGGGCATCTGAATCTGTAGAGACGCGGCAATAGGCGGCGACTCGTATTTTTTTGACGTTTATCTTGGGGCTTGTTATTTCTGCGATTTTCGTTATCTTTTTCAATCTTGTCCCTCCTTTCCGTACGTCTATACATCACTCTGTAAGCCTTATATATCAAGCAATTTCAGGCATTATTTCCGCGAACAGAGGAGAGAAAGTTTCTCGATTGATGGCGGTTAATTTGTTGAATTCAGCAACGGATATGAGCCTGGAATCAAGCATCATTTTCGCGATGGACTGAGCTCTTTTGTAGTCAAGGTCTCCCTGAATGCGCTCCTGTGTGAAATATCCAGATGGAGCACTTGTATTATTGTCTGTCATAACTTATCCACCTCCAATTTCCCACTGGAGATGAACGGGCAATTTGAGCGGAGGAAAATAAAAAAAAGCCTGCGGGTATTCCAAAAAGGAACACTCGCAGGCGAGAAACTGGATGTATGGTTATTTCACTCTGATCTTCCAGCCGACCAGAATCAGATTCACATTTTGAATCAGTGAGCTGTTCATGGACTGGATAGCAGAAACCGTTGTACCGTACTGGTGGGCGATGGCAGAAAGCGTATCGCCTGACTTCACGGTGTAATAAACAGGCAAAGGTTCATTATGGACACCGCACAGCTCGTTCACCTTGGTCTGCACGGAATCATAATCATAACCGGCAGCAGAAAGACGATTTTTACGTTCTTCGCCGTTGCACCAGATCCCGGCGAGCACTTCCTGCGCCAGCTCATCAACGGTTTTCGAAGCGACGGGAGTAGGAGTATTGTCAGTTGATTTCGAGTATCCGTTAAACCCGCCGTCAATGATGACTGACGGAAAGTCCTGATAAGACCAGTCCATATCCACGCGGCCATTGATGCCGGGAACGGAGCCATTGGAGCTGTGCTGCCAGATTCCACAAGAGCCTTCATAGCTGCAGGCATCGGCCCACTGGGCGCACCAGTAGCAGTAACGTTTGGGGACAGCGTCCGTCACAACAGATCTCGCGAAAGATGCCGAAGTATAAAAACCGGCAAAGTATCCAGCAGCCTCCAGCCTGTCGCAGAAAGTCTTGATCAGACCAGAGCAGAAATCCGTCCCGGCTTCGATCTGCTTCTTTTCCTCCATGTCGAGAAAAACAGGATAGTCAAACTGTTTCCCGGCAAGGACAGACAGGAACATTTCAGCTTCCTGCGCGGCCTCGGAAAAACTGTCTGCATAGCTGTACCAGTAAGCGCCGATGTGAAGTCCGGCAGCTTTTGCATTCCTGTAGTTTTCTTCAAAGTACTTGTCTTTTGAGCTTGTACCGTAGCCTGCGCGGATGATCACGAAATCCACTCCGCTGTTCCTGACAGCGTTAAAATCAATCGTGCCCTGCCATACCGATACGTCAATTCCTTTTGTAGCCATGTTATTTTTCCTCCTTATCCGTGTCTTTTTCATCACGGTTATGCAGCTGCTCCAGTACTTCCTTCAGCGTTCCCGGAATCGGAAGGCCAAGGTGGGCAGCATTTTCAATCAGAGACAGACCTTCGTTTGAGATGTAAAAGAAGATGACTGCCGTCCGCAGGACACCGACCTGTCCGAGCACATTGATGTCGATGACGTTTGCGATGCCGACCAAAATGAAGATCAGTACCTTGCGGCAGATGCCGCGAAAGCCAACTGCTGATGAGAGCTTTTTGTCGCTGATTGCGCCCATGACACCGGTGACATAGTCGCAGACGACGAAAATCAGCAGCGCGATAAGCAATCCGTCGCAACCGCCAAGGAAATAACCAATCCAACCGCCGACTGCAGTAAAAATAAGTTGTAACGTGTTCCAGAATTCTTTCATAATAAATTCCTCCTTTGAATTTTTGCATGAAAAAGGCGGCCTCACGTAGGAAGTCGCCATACATGAAAAACCATTTTTTTATGGTCTTTCGTCTTTCATATTTGTTATCTTTGTCATATAAAACACTTGTCGAAGTGTTCTCGGGAATAAGATATCTGGATTGTTTATGATAAGATACAGCCATGATGAAGATACTACGCTTTCCCATACATGAAACTCCCAAGGAAGCATTCCGTAAGTAGCTGTGGTATAAATCACACCGCCTGTGCTAGCATCTATGTTCTGAAGCCTAATGCATTCATCAACATATTTCTGAGCTTCTTCCTTATTTCCAAGAATAATGGCAAGTAGTGAATAACCAAGTGTTCCTTCCGTCCATACAATATCAGGTGCACCTGCATAGTCCGACGTTTTGTCACTGTACGGTTTAAATCCAGAAAATGTTTCATTACTTGAATAAACGCTGTTGTAATAATCCTTTTCGGTACTGGTTACAATGCTTTTCCCTTGCGTAAGATATACATTCTTTGCTGTATCAAAACATGCTTTGACTGAGTCAGAGCTGACAATAGAAAAAGCCAAGCTGCCAGCCCATGTTGTACAGTCCAGTGCCCACGCCTGATCCGGTTTGCCGCTGTTGATTCCTTGATAGAATCTGCCATTTTCTTTATCAAAGCATTTTATATATAGCTGATCCCTTACCAGTTCTGCTGCCTGTTTATATTTCTTATCTTTAAAGATAAGAGCACAGCCTTCCAAGCCTTGTAACGCGGAACACTGATGTTCAGTGGAGCACCATTCGATTTCCACATCAGAATAAGAATAATCCTCCATATTATAGGCGCCGTATCCTCCAGCCATCAGCCCATATCTTGGATCATTTGTATTTGTGATCTGTCTACTTATAAGAAAATCACCAGCCTTTTTAATCATCTCGACAAATGACCGATCACCACTTTCCAGTGTATAGTAGCATGCTCCCCATATAAGCCAGCCCAAGGCTCCTGTTCTTACATATCCATCAAACAGCTGTCCAATATAGATATCATAAGAAAAGTTGAAGCTGCCATCGCTGTTCTGTTCATAGTTCATCCTGGTCAGCATTTCTTTACAGATATCGTAATCACCACTTGTGGTAAATACTAAGAGAGCAAGTCCAACGTCATATGCCCAAGTACGCGAGTTTAACATATATCCACAAGCTCCCAGCGCATTTGAACCGTCCTTATTATACTGTGGATCATCCTCCGGAATTAAAAAAGATGCGGGAAGACGCCCTTTTTGCAAATTTGTAATGCTACCTGCAATACCCACAACGTCATACTGGGTTTCACCATTTCGCCAAACCTGATGCATAACCTTACCAATCTTATGCCCTTCAGCAACCTTATTGGTGTACCAAATATACTCTGATGAACTTACTCGATAGATTTTACAGGTGCTATTTAAATACTCTGCATCTGAATAGGTATAAAGACGCACTGTGTAATATGCAAAATAGCTGTAGACATTTCCTCCTTCTTCATCAGAAAGTTCATCTGGTGCATCATATACATGGCGTATGGTTGTAAGCTTCAGTGTATGCGTAAGGGTTTCCCATACATCTGTCAGGTTTTTCCCTAGGTAAAAGACCTTCACGCCTTCTCCAACATTCACATCCAGCCTATATTCTGATGTCTCTGTATGGGAACCGCCGCCTTCATCTTTTATGGTATAGATCTCTTTATAATCCATTGTGGATTCCCAGGTACCATCTGCTTTTAACGGGCATGAGATCACTTTGTAATTTGCGTCTCTTATTACATAAACATTTACAGCATAATTTTCATAATTGGATATACCATGCCACGTTCCATGCACTTTCCCTTTATAAGAGTAGTCATAGTAGGTGTCCACGTTGATGTATTTTGGAAAGACCTGATCTTCATCTGGATTTAGTCCATTTACTGTACCGCTGATGACATCTCCACTATAGGAATCTGAGTATGCCTGATCAAAAGATACGCTGAATTTGAAATTATTAACATCAAGCTGCCTTTTGATAAATGAAATTGCTTTATCAGAAGCAGTTTTATACTTATCCCCGTCAAATGTCATAACTACTCCTCATCTGGAACCGTACAGTAAAATACCAATAGCGCCACAGTGGTACTATTTACTCCAGAAAGAGATGCCCCAACATAGCTCGAAAATGCACTGCCACCTTTTCTGGTAAGTGTTATCGTACCTTTCGTTCCATCATTTGTTGTTATCTGATAGTAAGGCTTGTCATTATATGCTCTGGTAAAGTAAAAGCTGCCATTTCCTATCATTTCGCCAAATTCTACCGTATACTTTGCACTTTTTTGTGTAATGTCCGAAACTGTATTAATCGTCTGATATAAGGACTCATTTAGCGTAGGGATATACTGACCTACGGTGATGCTTACTTCTTTATAATTAAATGGATTCCAGCTTATTCCAACAATCCGGCTTTGCTGATTTATGCGCATTGGCGAAAAACAAAGATTAAGTTCATCTCCAAGCGAAAGAGAGCCTTTGTTATAAATACTCAGGGTGTAGTTCGTTATTTGATCATTGGAACTATAGGAATAACTGATATCCTGGAGATTGGCATTTTTTATCAGATCAATGGGGGCTTTATTTCCGAGATGTTTTCTGAGGCCAATAGTATATCCGTAGTACTCAATTTCACAACCGGCCTGTGCGATTAGTTGCATTACACAGGCACGTCTGGTAGCTCCTGTGTTTACCCTTAATGTCATTGTATCCGCAACATCAATCTGCCCTACAGAAAGCGGTGTATCTGAAAGTAATGTTGTGAGGATGGCTCTTGGAGTATCCATCATATCAAAAGCCTCAACTTTGTAGTCCTCATCATTTAAAAGATAAGAAACATGTTCTCCCGTCATTTGCGTATAACACATTCCAGAAGAAATGTTCTTCTTTATATCAACAATGGTAAAAACAAGTCCTTCAACTTCAACGCGACTGCCTGTAGTGATATCTTCCTCCAGCTTCCTTGTAAGTAGGGAAAAATCAATGGTACATTCTCCTGAGAGCTTCTGTGTTATAGAACAACTATTTACGCCACGATAGGTCTTTATTAAATCACCTGATGACTTATCTCCTTTTACATAATAAAATCGAAGCGTGGGGTTTGTAGATATTGCTCGGTACATGGGATAAACATCCAGATTTGAAGTTACATTAAGGTAGGACTTATCCCAGCCAATAAATATGTAATGTGCCACAACTTCTGGAGACGGAGGAATAGCATCCTTGCCTTGTTTCACTATTGCTGTAGAAAGTACCGAGGTCTTATCGAATCCATAAAATTTCACTTTTAAAAGATCTTCATAAACCGGTCGAACCGTCATATCTTCAACTACATGAGTGATATCCACATTCCATCCAGTAAATGTCTTTCCTTCAATTGTCTCAGGTTTTGGCGCAAGGGCGGTGGCATCACCGCCACTTGCAACACTCGCCGTACCTAGAAGGTCAGTTGCTGCATAATTTAGAAAACGGACGGTATAATATGTTACTCCATCAATTATCTCTGACATATACCTACCTCCTTATACAGTACCTAAATTTCTAAGAAATGCTTTACCATTTGAATATTGAATCTGTGAAACAATTGTTGTGATTGTCTTGCCATCCAAAAGTACCGGTTGATTTAAAGTGATCGCAGCCACTTCACTATTTTCGGATATTCCATTTGTGGCCTTTACATCAAGGCTGGCAGACATATTTGGCAAAGCGTTATTGATATCGAGCGTTTTTGCCAGGTCATCTACCTGCTTTGAAACTGCATTTTTATTATCTTTAATGCCTGATGCAATTTCGTTCATAAAATCTGGCATCCAGCTTTCAAAGTCTGTGAGAGGCCCTTTATCCGGAACTGAGAAATGCAGGTATGATTTAATGGTATTTGCTACATCTGATACCGCATCTTTCACAGAACCGATCATGTCTCTGATTCCTCCGACGATATTATTGATTAAGTCAACACCCCAAGATCTTGCATTGCCAATAAGCCCGTTGAAAATGTTCCCTACATTGGTTTGAATCTCATTAAATTTTGCAGAAAAAGTAGATACGAGTTCTCCCAGTTTTCCACCAGTTAATGTATTTAAGCCTGCAAACATAATATTATGGATATTTTGTATTCCTGCCGAAAAACCAGCTACCACGCCTTGGATTCCTCCTCCGCTTGTCTGATAAGCTGATTGCATAGCAGAGAGTGTTGTCTGTGTCACCATTTGAGCACCCGTTATAGCTGTAGAAATGGCACCTTTTACATTTTCAAAATTTGTCGACGCACTTGTAGTAATTCCGCTCCAAATAGTCTCGGCACCGGATTTTAAATTGCTCCATCCAGCGCTCCAGCTCTGACCTATACCAGAGAAAAAATTCGGTAGCGTTTGTGTAAAGAAACCTTGAGCTGCAGTCCACGCACTTTGAAGTCCTGAGCATAAACTGCTCCATACTCCGCTAAACCACGAACTGATTTCTCCCCAATGCTTAACAATTTCAATGACGGCAATAACTGCAGCTACAATTGCAGCGATAATTGCTATAACCGGAAGAAGCGGTATAGATGCTGCACCGGCTGCTGCACCAGCACCAGTAATAACCGGAATCAAAGCACCAAGAACAGATGTGATAGTGCCAACTGCCGATACAACTTTCCCTATGCCGACTAATAAAGGCCCGATCACCGCAGCTATTAATGCAATTTTTACGATCGTCTGTTGCATTGGCTCTGGGATTGTACTCCAGAATTCAGCAAATTGTTTAAGAGAGGCGGATACTTCTTTTAGCGCTGGAGCGAGCACCGCTGCCAGCGTATTACCAATATCAGCTCCCGTTTCTTTTAACGAATTCATTGTCATCTGAAACTGATCAATGGGGTCTATTGTTTCATTAAATGTATTTTCAACGCTTCCAGAAAAGTTGGTAAGTGATCCGGATAGATCCTTTAAATTTAGTTTGCCTGTTTGAACGGCATTGAATATTGCAGCACCGGACTTGCTTCCAAACAAATCATAAGAAGCCTGCAATTTATCTGCTTCCGTTCCATTTCCGGACATTGTCTTCGAAAATCCAGCAAGTGCCTGATCTAAGGTGTGTCCATCCTTTGTTGCATTTTTCATCGCAGTTTTAAGACCCATCATAGCGGCTGATGTATTAAGCCCTGACATTTCTACCATGCCCATGAAACCTGCCGCCTGTTGCGCACTTAGGCCCATTGCCTTTAGTTGAACAGCATTTGTTGAAAGAGCTCCTGCCAAAGTTCCCATATCGATACCGGTAGATTGTCCTGTTGCATTTAATGCATCAAGTACATCACCAGCCTTACTGGCATCCATTCCAAAGGCATTTAGTACAGATGATACATCATCAACTGAAGTGGAAACATCAGTATTATTCAGCGCTGCAAACTTGACGAACTGTCCTGATAACTTTTTTAGGGCATCACCAGTCAGTCCAAAACGTGTATTTACTTCACCGACCGCAGAACCGGCGGTTTCAAAATCGGTAGGTATCTCAGTTGCCAGTTCTTTTACCATGCCATTCATGGATTCTAATGTTTTACCTGTTGCACCTGTTTTTTCCTCAACAATATCAAGGCCAGAGTCGACCTCGCCAAAGGCAGCAAGTGAAGCCGCACCTATTGCCATGACGGGTGCGGTTACTCCTTTTGTAAGTCCTTCTCCAACACCAGAAATCTTGCCACCGACTTCCTGAATTTTACTTCCAGCCTGCTTAAGTGTTGCTGATACACTGCTATCTGTATTTTTGCATTGCTCATCCAGTTTTTTTAGTTCCTGCTCGGTAGCGACAATTTCTCTTTTCCATGCATCATATTGCTGCTGTGTTACTGAGCCATTTTTTAGTCCGGTGTCCATCTGGTCTTGAACAGATTTTAGCTCCGTGAGTTTTTCTTTTGTGTCGCCTACTGCTGATGCAAGGTATTTTTGCTTCTGGGCCAAAAGTTCTGAATTTGTTGGATCAAGTTTTAGTAAGCGATTTACATCCTGAAGCTGACTTTGTGTATCACGTATTTCTTTATTTACACCGGAGAGTGCCTTTGACAGGCCGGTGGTATCACCACCAATTTCTACAGTAATTCCTTTAATTCTATCTGCCAAAGTATCTCACCTCGCTTAGTGCAGAAAAAAGACACCACCCGAAAGTGATGTCTTTTCTATGCGTTTAAAATTTATCAAAATCATCCTGGCTTGCTAAATCAGGATATTTATATTCGTCATTCTGGCTTTCCACATACATATCAATTATCATGCCAACTGTGAGCAGATCCAAATCCCTAATTGAGACTCCGATCTGCACACAGCGAAGCATAAATAATGGAGTTGTCATTTCTCTTTCAGTCGAGTGAAGTTTTTTTTAGCCTGAATTGTTGTCTGCATGTTTAGTCCCCACAACTCAATTAACTGCGGAAGTACCTGATAAATTGAAAAGGTGTTAAACTCATCCAGCCATTCCTCTGGGGTATCCGGAACTTTCGGATCAGCATGCTTTGCCATAATCCATGCAATATTTTCAAATATCTCCAGGTTAACAAGGTCAAGATTTGACTCTTTCTTGTCGCCTTTTTTTGTAGCTTTTTCGAGTGAAGCCAGATCTCTATAAATATCACGGCCAAACTTTATTCTGTAAATTCTGGGAATTGCAGCGGATGCTCTGAATCGTACCGGCTTATCATCAATTACAATATCCTTGGTCATACCCATATCACGTGCCCTCCTTATGAGCTTGTCGAAGTAGTTTTAGTACTTGTCGAAGTCGATGATGTAGTCGAGGCTGCTGTGGTTACCGGAACATAGACTGCATCATACCATTTTGTATAAACGGTATCCGTTGTGTCCTCAGCTGTTTTCGCTTTTACGCAGCCATTCGCCAGAGGTGTTGCCTTAATCGACAATTTTTCTGTCTGAACTTCAATCTCATCCTCATTTGTTGCAGATTCAATTGTCGGCCTTGCTGCTGAACAGTTGTAAAGTACATGGCGAATCTTCTTAAAATCACCATCAAACTCAAAAAGAAGTGCAAAATTAGATGTTTCAACGCCTGAATTTTCCACAAGTACCTTATTTGTATCAAGTGATTCCTTCAAAACATCTGAGCGGAATGAATCAGGAACGAGTGCTAATTCCAGGTCTCCTTCATATCCCATGTTGTTTGAAATCGTATAATATGCATATCCATCTGCATAGAATACTGACGGTTCTCCATTGGGATCAAGTGACAGAGAAACGGCGCCAGGAAGCGGTACCGGTACTCCATACTTTGCTGTTCCATCATCATCAAGTGTTAATAAAGCGTAGTGAACATTACGGATGTTATATTTTACTTTGTTTTTTGTAGCCATTTTTTACCTCCTTATTTCAAACGAAAACATGACTTCATACATTTCCTCGGAATCAATCCAGACCTCCGATTTGTCATAAAAAATGCCATGCTTATCTAGCACGGCTTCGACTAATTCCTCTATTTCAGGATCTTTTATATCGGTGTAAAGTTCAATTCTAACCTGATCGATTTTTTGGTAAACAATACCATCTGCTGAAAAATTATCTGAACCAGGCAATAAAAGACAGATAAACGGTGGATCTGGCGATTCTCCTTCAGCAAAATGGTCATATGCATATGGAAGATTGCATTCATCAAGTATGCTTTTTATGTCGTCATAGCTCATACTCAGCCGCCTTTCAGTTTCTGCTCGATGGTTTTTACAAGCGTTTCGTTGCCGCGCTGTTCGGCAGGCGCAATGTGAGGTTTTCCCTCCACACGGCCTCCGCCGCGTTTGGCGTGTCCATATTCCAACAAATGGGTGAGCTGATAACGATTTCTCGAATGAACTACCATATCGATGCTGTTAGCGTTCTCGCTGATGCTCTTAATAGACCAGCTTTTTTTATACCTGCCAGTCAGGACGGGTGCAGAACCCTCGATATCTTTCTTCACCGATTTAGCAGTATCTTTGACCGCGTCCTTCATATCATCAGTTGCGAGCTTAGCGTACTCTTCCAGCTCTTTCATAATGATGTCTCCCATCTCGTCTATTGAAACTTTCTGGCTCATTTCTTCACCTTCTCCAGCTTGCAGTTGAATTTTAAACTGTTGTGCTTACAGCCCATCGGGTTCGCATAGGTAATGTTATAAGTCTTGCCGGCAGCTACGATCCGGAACTTCGTGGATTCCACTGCAGCAGTCTCCGAGGAATATCGGACTGTAAAATCCAAAGACTCCTCTTGATTTACGATAGCATCACTATTCTCTGATCCACTGCTGGTTCCCACTGTCGCCCAGCAGGAAAAGTAATCCGTCCAGGTATTCGTGTGGTTCCCGTACTTATCTGTAACTGTTTCATTTTTTTGGATCTTGATCCGGACCCGAAGTTCCCCGATATTCATCCATTCACTCCTTCCCGGAGCGCAAACAAAATGGACCGGAGCATCAAAGTCAGAGCATGATGATCCGCTTCCTCTCGATGCTCAAAAAGATATGCCGTTGCATATAACACGGCGACCTTCATTGTCTCGCGCACGGCAAGAAGCTCATCTCTTGTATAAATCTCTGACTCTTTCACATCCGAATTCACCGCTGCCCATTGATCCTCAGTAAGCCTTGCCACATCTACACACAGCCGTTCCGCCGATGATAAGAGGATGCTGATCGTGGCATCCTCATCGGATGTATCTACCCGAAGGTACTGTTTCACTTCCGAAAGCTCTATAAATGCCACGATCATTTACCTCCTTCTCAATTAGGGTGTTGTAGTACCGGTCTTCATCTGCAGAGCCTGAACCGCCTCCGGCAGAATCAGTTTGCCATCTACCCTCTGAGTGGAAATGAAACCAACCTGATCAGTGCGGGCATAAAGCTCGTTGAGTCTTTTGAAGGTCCTTGACTGACGATCCGCAATCCAGTAGTAGCTGTAATCGCCGAAAAGCAGAGCCTTGGCACCGGCAGTGATTGCAGGCATATAAGCGCTTGTTACAATCGGACGACCAAGCAGGGTGTTCGGTTTGCCGATTTCCAGTGAAGGCTTCCAAATATAATTGTCATTCTTATCCTTCAGCGTCATAAGCTGGAGAAGCAGTGCCTCATTACAGATGAACTGAGCATTCTTTCTGTAAGGAGATTTCAGCGCATAATACAACTGAAAGACCTCGTCAAATTTGACCGCTGTCTGAGTCGCTGTAGTAACACCTACCGGAGCTCCACCCGTATCAGCAAGAATACCAAGTGGCTTATTCTTACCATCACCAGATAAGAATGCTTTTTCCTCTGCATTTCCCATACGAACACCAAAACGACGAGCAATATAGGATGCAAGATCAAACGCAGAATCATTTAACAGCTCATTTGATACCTTAATCAGTGTACCCATCTTGTAAGCTCCAAGAGTTGTCTGTCCAAAAGTCGTATCAGCTTCCGGGATTTCCTCGCCTTCATCAATCCAGCTTGCTTCACCGGAATCCTCCGCAATCGGAATCTTTCTAGTCCCAGAAGAAGTACGGATAACAGTTGCGAGGCCCCTGAAGATGTTGTTCTCATCCAGAGATTCAACAAGCTGTCGTTCAAATTCATCTGGCACAGTATAGCCACCCTTTGGATCTTCACCTACGGAAAGTGCGTTCATAACCTCTGCATAATTGCCGCGATTACGGAGCATGTCCCAGAAGGCCTCACTGTACTCTGCTGTAGCAGTTGGAGCGTTTGTCTTCTTAGCACTGGTTTTCGGATCAGAATGCACCGGCAGTGAAGTAGGCGCTGCGAGTTTGGCATCCAGGTCTGCCTGATTCTCCAGACGTTCAATCTCATCACCGAGAGCTTTTACATCGGAAGCCATTTTGTTATACTGCTCGACTGCAGATGCCTCAACGAGACCATTCTCGTTTCTATGTTCCTCCAGGAATGCCTTTGTCTGCTCCCAGAGGGTGTTGCGCTTATTGCGTAAATCAATAATCTTACTCATGATATTTTTCCTCCTTAAAGGTATGAGTTATGAAAAACAGCTGGTTCCTTATTTCAGGAATTCCAGCTGTTTCTTCAGGATTTCATATGGCATGCTGCCATCTTCAGTTGTTCCGTTCAGTTTGATTACAGGAGAATGTTGCTCAGGTTCAGCTCTTGGCTTTGCCTTCTCACTGGTATCTCTTTCCCGGAGTTTATTTAGGATTGCCAGATCCATCATACGGCTCGAATACATGTGTGCCTCTGCACCGGGAATGATGACCTTTTTCTTCTTGTCTGGATCATTCTCATCAGGGCCGTCCGAATCAAGGTTATCGGGATCTTCCTTGGGATCATCGGGATCTTCTTTTGGGTCCTCATCAGGCTCTTTCTTATCCTGATACAGAATTTCATCTGCAAATCCAAGCTCGACGGCCTTTTTCGCATTCATCCATGTCTCGTTGCTCATAAGATCAGCAACCTTTTTACGAGAAAGGCCAGACTTCGCTGTATAAGCGTTGATAATGCTTTCCTTCACTTCATTCAGTGTCTCGATTGCCTTCTCCATGTCCTTGGCGTTGCCCATCGCAATTGTAGACGGGTCGTGAATCATAAGAAGTGCAGTCGGTGACATCTGAACCTGAGCTCCAGCCATCGCAACCACTGATGCAGCGGAGGCGGCGATGGACGCGATCTTGACGGTCACCGAACCGCCATAGTCTTTCAGCATTGTGTATATCTCTGCGGCTGCAAAGACATTGCCACCCGGACTGTTGACCCAGACCGTAACATCCCCATCTTCTGCTTCGAGTTCTTCTCTGAAGGCTTTCGGAGTGATCTCATCACCCCAGATAGAATCTTCGTCGATTGGGCCTTCCAATCGCAGGATTCTGCCTCCACTATCATCGTGAATCCAATTCCAAAATTTCTTCATCGTTTCCTCCTCGGAGGCCGTGCCTCCTTCGTTTTATTTTCTGTCTCTGGCTCGTCCTCCGGTGACTTTGTTCCTGCATTACCGTCACCTGCAAATTTGCCTGCATCTTCCAGTCGTACATACCCGCCATTCAGGTAGTAATCATCTCCACCTTTTTCGGCGGGAATCAGGTCCATATTTTCCAGGCGATGTACATCATTTGGTGAAAGGAACCCGTTGCTGATGCCGGTCGCATAGCCGCTCATACGGCTTTGGTAATCACCACGCAGAAGCCCATCTACATTGAACTTTGGAAAATAACGGTCCTGTTCTTCTTCCAACAGAAGATCTTTTTCAATCGCCTGCTCAATACGAACCAGCCAAGGTGTCAGAGTATGTACCACAAAATCAATACTCTGGTGTTCAATATTGGAGAATGTCGCATGGTCCAGGTCCTGCACCATGTGTGGAGGTACTCGGAAAATTCTACAAATTTCCTCAACCGAAAACTGCCGCACCGACAGGAACTGTGAATCTTCCGGAGGTAATGAAATCGGTTTGTAGGTCATGCCTTCTTCGAGCACCGCAACCTTATGTGCGTTGTTGGTACCTCCGTAGGTATCTGACCAGTTCTCACGAATCTTCTCGGGATTTTTTAGAACACCAGGATGCTCCAGTACCCCAGAAGGCTGTGCACCATTTCGGAAAAATGCAGACCCATATTTCTCAACCGCAAGTGTTGTACCGAGTGCGTTCTTCATCATGGCAATCGGCGAAAAGCCAACCAGACCATTAAAGCCAAGGCCCGGTACATGAAAGATCTCATCTCTTCTGAAATACAGATCCTTGTTCTGATCACCCGGAACCTCATTCGTATACGCATGATAAATGTAATAAATCTCACCATTCTCATCCCGGTCGACTTCTACGTTTTCCGGATATAGAGGATAAAGCGCCAGAATATTGTTCTTGCCGTCACGAATGATCTGCGCATAGGCATTGCCCCATAAGAGCAAATGCGTCATCATTGTTTCCCGAAAAGAAAAGCTTGTCATCTCCGGATTAGGCTGCCGATAAAGGACCTTATACAGCGGATGTTTCCTGGCTTGTTCTTTTCCTTTCTCCGTGTCGTCCGTAAACTGATACAAATGGAGTGGTAATCCTGCGACCGTCTCCGAAAGGAGTCGCACGCATGCATATACCGTTGCAATCTGCATGGCCGATTTCTCATCAACTCGCTCACCACTGTCGGCCCGGCCAAATAGAAATGTCTGCCCAGAATCGCGAACGTTGTCTGTCACCTCCGGCAGCTTTTCTTTAGGTGCGTCTCTTGGACTGGATAATCCCAGCCATGTTCTAAGTCCCATGTGTTTCTCCTTCCTCAAAATACAAGTAAACCTCGATCGTCATATACGCTCGAGGTGTTTTCATGCCTAATGCATCGGTCCAGGGCCATGATGGCTGCAACGATGCCGTCTATCTTTTCCGGTGACTTTGCTTTCGTGGGTTTGATGTTCTCTGCTGCATCCCGGTCTACGACTACATTTCCGCTCATCCAACGCATAACTGGATTGCCTCCGTGGATGATCTTCCCCTCCATCAGGAGCTTGTAGAACTCCTTCGTAGGTGGCGACATATCTTTAAAACCCTGGCCAAATGGAATCATCGTGAATCCGTCATCGGTCAGGTTTTGAATAAGCTGCGTTGCATTCCATCTATCCACAGCGATTTCCAAGATGTGATATTTCTCATAGAGCTTTTTTATAAAAGCCTGAATGAAGTTGTAGTCGATCACATTTCCTTCAGTCGCCTGCAAAAATCCCTGCCGATACCAGACGTCATATGGGACCGATGCTCTACGCACACGGAGCGGAATCGTGTCCTTCGGTACCCAGAAGAACGGAAGCATAATATATTTCTCATTCTCCATCCTTGGCGGAAACATCAGGACCAGCGCCGTGATATCACCCGTGCTTGAAAGATCCAGGCCGCCGTAGCAATCCCGCCCTTCAAGTAAAGCCAGATCAATGGATAGATCGCCTTTGTCATAGATCTGCTCCGGGATAAACCTGGTGATGGACGACACCCACATGTTTAACCGTAGCTGCTTGAACACATTCTCCTCCGCTGGGTTTTCCAAGGCCTCATGATACATGTCCCGGACGCGGTCAATCTGAATTGTTTCTCCCAAAGATGGATTTGCTTTGTACCAGTTTTTCTCATCATGCCAATCATCCTCATCGGTAAGTCCATAGACCACCGGATAAAATGTGTGATCAATCTTTCTGCCAGTCAAAAGGTCCATTGCCTTTGAATGCAGTTCGTAGCAGATTGATTCTTTATCAGTCCCGGCCGTCGTTATCAAAAAGTACAGCGGCTGCTCTCTGGCATCGCCGGAGCCTTGTGTAAGTACGTCATATAGTTTCCGGTTTGGCTGTGCGTGCACTTCATCCAGGACCAGTCCGGATACGTTCAAACCATGTTTCGTGCCAACCTCTGCAGAGAGGACCTGGTAGAAGCCTGCATTCGTGTAATTCACAATTCGCTTTGTGGCAGCCATGATCTTGGAGCGTTTCATGAGCGCCGGTGTCATTCGGACCATCTGGTGGGCCACATCAAATACGATGGACGCCTGCTGTCGGTCTGCCGCGGCTCCATATACCTCCGCAGATGGCTCATTATCTGCATAAAGCAGATAAAGTGCCACCGCTGCAGCAAGTTCGGACTTTCCGTTCTTCTTTCCGATCTCGATGTAAGCAGTCCGAAACTGACGGTGCCCGTTCTCATCAACGATTCCAAAAAGATCTCGAATAATCTGCTCCTGCCAAGGAAGGAGCCAGAAGCGTTTTCCGGCCCACTTGCCCTTGGTATGTTTCAGGTTTTCTATAAATTTGACAGCCCGATTCGCCTTTGCCGGATCATAATGAGACGTCTCAAGCATGAAGTGGGTCGGCTTGTAGTTTTTTAATTTCGGATAACCCTCATATCTTTCTGCCATTAGTCATCGCCTCCGAGTAAATCCTCCATCTCATCGACGACTCCGGATGCAGCGTTATCCGCAACAATCCTGGACCTTGATGCAGGTGTAAGACCAAACTGCTCGGCAAAGCGATTCATCACTTTCAAATATGTCTGTGCGATGCTGACCTGTGGAACCTGCTGCCAATAACCGGAAGGCGTCCGGACGATTGTCCCATGCTGTGTGATGAATTCCTCGGCTTCCTTCCATCTGGCATAGGCTTGACAGTATCCTGCAAAAGCCGCCATATCTACCTCTGTTAATATTCCAAGTGCCTCCATCTGCTTGGCCAGGCGTCGCCATTCCTTTTTTGCCTCCGGCTCCAGCCACTTCGGGCAGGAGGGAGCTTTCTTATCTGGCTTTGGCTCCGAATCATTCAGTGGCCGCTTACCGGGATTGCCTTCGAGCTTTTTGAGCGCGGTCGGCGTCGGCTTTCTTCCTCTGGTAGCCATAAGGCTCGCCTCCCTTCCTCATAAAGTAAAAGACCGCCGAAGCGATCTCTATCAGAACGAGAGATAGAGCCGATTGGCCCTTCTCCCGGAATTATCATTTTTAGTGTTTCTCAGTTGTAATTTTGAAGCAGAATGCTGAGCGCCAGCTCTGCTTCTTTGCAGGTTGGTTTCAAATCCCACCCGCGGTCATAACTGCATACCGTATTGTCTTTGATCCGAATCTCCAACTTTGAAATCTTACCCTTGTTGATTCCATAAATCTCACTCGGTTCTTCGTAGTGCTTTATCCAGTAATGGCAGGTCGTGTACTTGGCCTTGTCCTTCCCATCTGGAATTCCGATTGTTCCCTCGCTCCACATGTTTTAGGCCTCCTTTACCGTCATCTTGAAAGCCGGGATCAGGTCGCGTTCTTCTCTTCCGAAGTGTGTGTAGCGGTCGTTGATCTTAATAATTCCGTCCAGGCTGCAGCCAAGCTCTGTCAGTTTGTCGATCGTTGTGATCAGGCTTGAAAAAGTCGAGCTGATTGTAAACTCCTTGATTCCGTTCTCCTTGCAATCTTGAAGGATCGCTTCGATGTCCTCGTCCCAAATGACCTCTGCGAAATTTGGAAGATCGTTTCCGGCTTCCGTGCTCCAAAGGTAAGCCTGAACCAGGGTCCGGTTCATTTTGATCTTCTGCCAATCTTCCTTTGTCTTTGCGTTTTCAATAGCTTCAACTGTGTATTTCATGTTCTTGTCCTCCGTTTTCTGTGCTTTTGTTTTCCTCTTCGGTACTGTATTAATCACTCTACGGCGGATATATATCCAGTCATTTCTTGCAATAATCTGTACAATCTTTGCACCTTGAAACTGTGTTATTTACACTCTCCGGTCAGGATGAAGTGCACATATTCTTGCTTGTGTTCCTCCAGGAAAAGGACCAGGTCATAAAGATCCCTCTCATAAGCAATTCGCTGAACAGCAGGAACATCAAACATGTTGGTAAGGCCGGTACTACGGACCGTCAAAATCTGTTCTTTGACCGTATCACTCATGCCGCTTCGGATCTTTCTGCATGAATCTTCTCCATAAGCTACTGACAGACTGCTGCCATTGTCCCAGACAACCATGATCGACCCAATGTCATCCACTCCTTGGACGGTACCGCAAGTGCCAATTGGCGGCGCCTGTAGATCATCCATCTTCATAAGCTCGACGCGGGTCCCAGCAGGGAAGTGCTCTCTTATGCGTTCCACGATCTCTTTACTCGGAAAGTTCGTCATCGCTTGTGCCTCCTTCAGCTGTGGTTGCTTCTTTTTCAGCTGCCCGTTTTGCTTTGGCTTTTTCCTTGGCTGCTTCGACTTGATCCTGAGTCTTAAAAGCTGCGTGGCCGGAAAGGTTCTGAAGAATAATTCTTCGTGTGGTCTTGAACTCGTCTCCAGTCATTCCCAGTCGCAGAAGCCATACTCTGCATGCATACTTTTCATTTGTGTCATCAACCTCTTTTGCCATGATCCGTTTCTGCTCGATGGCTGACTTATTCATGAAAGCTGCCAGATCCATAAAGGCTTTGAACTCTTCCGGGCTTGTCGCCATCGGGAATCCAGTAAAGCAAACTTTATCATCCGCAAAATCAATTCCTTCCAGTCCGTTTTCAATTGACGTGATTGTCTTGAGTGCCTTTTCCCTTGTTGCCGTGCTTTCCTGCTTTGCCAGGGCTTTCACCAGATCCTCGCTTGCTTTGAAATGACTGCCGATCGCCTTGTTGAGAAGGCCGGCCCTCGAAAAGATCAAGTTCATGAGGTTCCGGATACTTGTTCCAGTGTGTCCATCCAGCGAAAGTGCAATGGAAAGCTCAGTCGGGATTGTTCCGTTCAAGCAAGTTTCAGAATCATCTCCGGTTCCCGCATCGGAAGCGTCCGCCGTTTCCATCTTTGGCGTCTCAATCAATTCTTCCGCCGCCAGGGTATTTACAATCTCCATGTCTACTTTTTCTTCCTCCACTGTGATGCTTCCGTCCTTCTCAATGGTGTATTCGCCGACGGCGTAAGTGCAGCTCGGAACTCCATTGTAATGTGGCTTAACTCCAGTAAGCTCGCCGAGCCTCTTAACCAATGCTTTTCTGTCTTCTGCCTTCTTTGTAAATCTCATCATGTTTTTTCCCTCCGTATGAGTGTTTTTGTTTACCTTTCGGTACTGTATTAATCACTCTACGTCGGAGATATATCCAGTCATTTCTGCAGAGATTTTAAAGATTGACATATGTGACAAACGGTCCTAAAAATACTAAGCACATTATTTTCATGTCTTACCATCAGCGGCGTCCACAGCAACCTCTTCATACTTCAGTTTCTGCCCGTTTCGGACAACATGCACGTCCTTCGTGCTGCCGCTCTCATGCTCAATGTATCTCTTTACGATGACATCCACGAATTTCGGATCGAGCTCAATGCCTCTGCAAACGCGGTCCGTTTCCTGACAAGCAATGAGCGTGCTGCCAGACCCAAGGAACGGATCAAGCACAATCCCATTGGTAGCAGAGCTATTCTTAATCGGGTAGCTCATCAGAACTACCGGTTTCATGGTCGGATGGTCCTTGGAAGATCGCGGTTTATCGTATTCCCAGACCGTAGTCTGTTTCCGGTCGCTGTACCATTTATGCGTGCCCTTTTGCTTCCAGCCGAATAGACAAGGCTCGTGTATCCACTGATACGGGCTGCGGCCCAAAACCAAACTATTCTTCTTCCAAATACAACAGCCGGAAAGATAGAATCCGGCATCCTGAAATGCCTTACGGAAATTTAGTCCTTCAGTATCCGCATGCCAGACATAGATGGAACCATCATCCGCCAGGTTTGCGTACATAGCCTTGTAGGAAGATAGCAGGAAATTATAGAAGTCCTGGTCGGCCATGTTATCATTCATGATCTTTCCGGCCGTCTCTTCAACATCAACGTTATATGGAGGATCCGTCAGAACCAGATTTGCCTTCACACCATCCATAAGAGCCGTGTAATTTTCTTCATTTGTCGAATCGCCGCAGAGCACTTTGTGCTTTCCCAGGAACCACATATCACCAAGCTGACTCATCGTCGGCTCTTTCAGTTCCTGATCCACGTCGAAGTCGTCTTCCTTCACTTCTTTGTCATGGACCTTATTAAAAAGCTGTTCAATCTCAGGCGGCTCAAAGCCGGTCTTTCCAAGATCAAAATCACTGTTCTGGATGTCTGCAAGCAAGTCTGCCAGCATCGTCTCGTCCCAGGAACCAGTGATTTTATTGAGTGCAATGTTCAGCGCCTTCTCACGGACCTTGTCTACATCAACGACGGCGCATGGCACCTCGGTATAGCCGAGGTCAATTGCCACGTTCAATCTCTGGTGACCGCCGATGATTGTCATATCAGAATTGACAACCAGCGGATCTGCAAAACCGAACTCGGTTATGGAATCCTTAATCTTCTGGTATTCTTTATCGCCCGGCTTCAGCTTTTTCCTTGGATTGTATTCGGCCGGCTTCAGACTCATCACCGGCAGGACTTTCAGCTCTGCTGTTTTCATGTAAAATTTCCTCCTTCGCCTTCCGGCGCTGACTTCGTTTATTGAATGCCCACCTGCAGCGGTCTGAGCAAAAGCTCCTCGGCCGGCCGGTCTTGTTTTGCATCACTGGTTTCCCGCACTCCGGACAGAAGCATTTTGCGCAGGCAGCAATGAACTCTGATAAATCCTGCGAATCAAATTCGCGCTCCATAACTCCTCCTGTCCACGAAACACCTGCATGTCCACGAAATTCCACGCGAGCATAACGTGAAAAAGCAGCGGTGGATTTGTCATCCATCACTGTCTTAACTTAGTGCTTCCAGTGTTCATTTCGCGGCCCGAGATATTTTGTCTTTGCCTGATTTCAGGCGGTTTTCGTCCGGTTTCTTCCGGTGCCGGGTTCGTGCCCGGTGTACATTTTGCGGGTACAGCCAGGTGACTGAACCCCCGCCCTAACAATTTCGCGGATTTTAGCGCAAGAGGGGGCGGCGGTCCCCGCGGCAAATCCTTTTAGGGATTTCATCCCGCCCCACCCGGTGAAAATCCATGCACCAAAATCAATAGTGATACGTAGGAGTCTCGTCCTCGTTTCTTGTTTTCTGATCATGGCATCTCTTGCAGAGAGGCTGCCAGTTTGATCGGTCCCAGAAGAGTTTCTGATCTCCCCGGTGAGGAACGATATGGTCTACAATCGTAGCCTTCACATACCTTGGCGGGTCCTTTGCCAAGCAGCGAATGCAGAGTGGATGTGCTTGCAGGTACCGTCTGCTCTCCCGTTCCCACTGGCTGTTGTACCCACGCTTCGCGGAAGGACGTGCCTCCTCTGGGTGCAGCGGTTTGTGTGCTTCACAGTATTTCTGTCCTGGCGGTACCAGTGCACTGCAGCCTGGATGCCGGCAGGGAACGTTTGGTCTATACGGCATCAGCGCCTCCTTCCACAAAGAAAGCCCCAGGTACCATAGCACCCGGAGCTCATCTTCAAATCTTGCTGACTATACCATATCATAAGTGCCACCCGGACAATTGCGGACATTTCCGGCGCACTCATATAACAGTCGGGTTTTCTGGTACGATCACATGGGCCAACGCTCTATTGTGCCACCTGCGAATGGTACGCTCGTCCGCATACAGCTCGTCACCGATTCTTGCCCACGTGTAATTTTTGATATAGCGGTAGGTAAGGACAAGCCGTTCATCCATGTTCTCGACTTCGGCAATCGCGCCCTGAATCTCATTTTTCAATTTCAGAAGCAGATCCAGTTCTTCATTTACCTTCTGCTCGTATTCCCAGACTCGCTCCAGAGTCTTCACGAATGCGGCTTCGGTTGGACGATTGGGATTGTAGTGTTCTTCAAATCCCGGACTACCAACATCTCCGGCAAGTGACTGTAATGTTGCAATTTCTTCTCGGTCCAGTTTGATTCGCTGTTCCAGGCGGTATGCCTGATTCAAATATGCCTTTGGCGTCATTTGCTCACCTCTTCTCTTAATCTCCGGATCAAATAATCCGGGTCTACCGAAGTGAGCATGCTGTACCAACCTGAATGAAAGAAACGCTCCAGATCCATTGCCTCTTGCATGGCTATTTTGTTATTGTGCTTTCGTTTCAACTTTTTAAGGGCTGCGATATAGTCCTTTCCCGCTTCCGAAACGATCACATTGGCAAGATTCTCATAAGGATCACCATCAGTTCTATTTTGCATATGCTTTCCTCCGGTACTTTGTTTTGTTCCCCTCGGATTGGCATAGATTGACTCGGCCTGTCTGGGCTCATTTACAGTTCGGCCTTCACAGCTTCGATTAAGGCATTCTGGCCCTTCTCCTTGTGAGAGATTGCTTCCAGAATTCTTTCATCGATTGTCCCGGCTGTTACAATGTGCTGTACCACAACGGCCCCTGCCTGCTGGCCCTGTCTCCACAGCCTGGCATTGGTCTGTTCATATAATTCAAGAGACCACGTAAGTCCAAACCACACGATCACGTTTCCGCCCTGCTGCAGATTTAGGCCGTGGCCTGCGGATGCGGGATGTATCAGCCCGACCTGGTATTTGCCCTCATTCCATTTCCGGATACTATCCTCCGAAGAAATGCGATCATAACTGACTTTCAGCTGATCCAAACGTTTGATGATTCTTGTCAGATCGTGCTTATACCAGTAGCAAAGAAGAAGTGGACCCTGTGCTGCTTCAATCAAATCCTCTAAGGCATCCAGTTTCCGGTCATGGATGTGAACCACTTCGCCGTTATCGGAATAGACTGCTCCATTTGCCATCTGACAAAGCTTTCCGGAAAGAGCTGCCGCATTTGCTGCAGTGATATCATCCTCATCCTGGTAGGGAAGAATCAGGTCATGCTTCATTGATTCGTACTTGGCGGTCTCGTCCTCATCCATGTAAACCGGATACCGCTCTGATAATAGTTCCGGCATTTTCAGATGATCCATTGCCTTCATAGATATTGTGATATCCGATATCTTGCTATAAATCCTGTCTTCCGCTCCCGGAAGGAGCTTATACGAATACACGATTTGGCCGTTCATCTTATCCGGCATGAAATATCCTGTTCGGTATTGTGTAATGAAACGGCCAAGTCTCTGCCCCATATCCAAACACTTAAACTCTGCAAACAAGTCCATCAGTGAGTTCGGAGCCGGTGTTCCTGTGAGTCCAACGACCCTCTTGACCTTTGGCCGGACCTTCATGAAAGCCCGAAACCGCTTTGACTGCCAGCTCTTAAACGAAGAAAGCTCATCCAGAACCACCATGTCATATTCAAATGGCATCTTTGACTTTTCAATCAGCCATTGCAGGTTTTCTCGATTGATAATTGTGATATCTGCATTCTGCTTGAGGGCATCCATACGCTCTTTCTCCGATCCGACAGCTACCGCAAATGATAGATTCTGCAGGTGATCCCATTTTGTGATTTCATCCTTCCAGGTAACCTTCGCTACCCGAAGCGGTGCTACGATGAGAACCTTACTAACTTCAAAGCGGTCATACAGAAGTTCTTCAATCGCTGTCAATGTGATCACCGTCTTGCCCGCTCCTAAAAATAGGATCACAGCGCTGATCGGGTGCTGCAAAATGAAGTCGGTCGCAAACCTCTGATAATCATGTGGCTCATATTTCTGTTTCCTGTATTCCATCCAAAATTCCTCCGATTTGCTTCTCATTGTCCAAGACATAAACCTGAAAGCCCAGACGCCGAAGCTGCTCATGTCTATGAAGTTGCAGTGGCCGTGGTAACTTGCCTGGTGCCTTCACTTCCACAAAACAGGCCTTCCCATCCGGAAATAGGCAGATCCTGTCGGGCCAGCCTGAACTGCCAGAAGTCCACTTTTCACACAATCCTCCATGCAGCCGGACCTCATTTCGTAACTGCTGCTCGATATTTTTTTCTCTCATACCTGCCTCCCATCATGAATTTCAAAAAGTGCAGGTCGTGATGGTCGCCCCTAAAAACCCCTATATAAGATTTTTTATAAAATTCTCTCTATAGCGACTTTTATATATAGACATTCACGACCTTCACTTTTACTGTTTTTATTTTCTGAAACACTTTTCTATTGACCTTCACGACCTGCATCAATGACAAAAATTAACAAACACTTCTGCGATTGACCTACACGCACTGCACCTTAGGAAAGAAAATCCTGACCGTCCTTCAGCTTCAGGCCCAACACCAGAACTCCTTTATTTGTCTTAGTTTTAGAAAAACCTGCCTTAGCCATAGCGCCATAGAAGTCTGTTGTGCTGCGAATATACTCTCCGGACAATGTGCAGTAAGCCCGGTATGACTGATACAGCTCTCCTGATTTTTCTTTTAATCCTTGCCCTGTCTCGCAATACTCGTCTATAAACTGTCCAAGCCAGTCGTTATCCTCGCGGTAAGCTTCAACCGCATCTTTCACAATCTGCGGTTCCTCAATTCTGAAATCCTCTGCGATCGCCTTCATGGCACCTTCGATAATCCAGCTCATGATATAGGGCCCGGCCTTAGCAAACAGGTAGTCAGCATAATTCTTGATGTCAGATTTTCCGGTAATCTTTGCATTGAATGGAATAACCACCAGCCTGCGCCAGATCCCATCGTCATTCGCACCGACCTTAGGCAGGTGATTGGTATAAAGGACCAGCGTATGTGATGGCACGAACGCGAATGGATCCTTATACTTTTTCTCTGCCTGGATCTCGTCGGTCGAGCAGAGTTGCTTTACTGTAGCTGTGTTCAGGCGCATGCCTTCCTCCATCTCGGACGCAATGATGAGACGCTTGCCCTTGAGCTCTGCCATTTCTGGTTTCACATTTCTCTTACAATTCATGGTCAACGCTTCCGCCGAAATCTTGCCGGCATAATTTCCCATAACGCGATAAACTGTATTCCAGAAAGTCGACTTTCCATTGGCACCTCCGCCATAAGCAATGATCATGTGCTCCTGATAAACCTTTCCAACTGCAGCAACACCGACCGTCTTCTGAACGTAGTCAATCAGGTCGCGGTCGCCACAGAAGAAGAGGTTCAATGCGTCCTCCCAGAGCTGTCTTCCGTCCTGGCCGGGCGACTTCTCTGTAATCTTCGTAATTAGATCTCTCGGATCATGCGGCTGCTCGCCTGCCAAACCCTTTGACATATCAAACGTCGCATACGGTGTATTGATGAGAAACGGGTCCTTATCAAGCTCACTCACATTGATGGAAAGCATCGGCTTAGCCGCATTCTGGAAATTAACAAGGTTCCGGTAGTTCCTACATTTCATAACAAACTTCAAATACGTCTGGGCCCCAATCAACCGGAACAGGATCTTCATCAGCTTGTCCGTGCTGCATGCTTTCTCCAGAGCCTTTCCACCATCACGAACGCTGTTCTTATCAACACCAGCGGCCTCAAGCATATCTTCCGCTGACTGCACTGCGTCTTTTGCATCCTGTAGCTGCAGATCCAGGAACTCCTCTGCGGCGCCGACTGCCATCTGTTTATCTTCACGCCAACAGTCACCATCGAAACGAAGGTAATCTGTCGCACTGGTGTACTTAAGCTCCTCGCCATATTCCCTGGCAAGAATCTTTGCTTCTCCAATGTCGGAGTAGTCTTCCGGCTTTAATGATGTAGAGACAAACTCCTCGTTATACTGATCCGGTGGTACATAGCCTTCCTGGGTAGCGACTTTCTTATTGAAGAAACGAACGGCGCTGTTCCAGATGGTATCAAGCTCTTCTGCATCAAGCGGCGGATCACATTTCTTTGAATGCTCCAGATAGACTTCCTTTGCTTTGTCTGTATCGCCATAGCGCTTTAAGACCCTGCCTGCAAAGAGGCTCATGGTCTTGTTCCGGCTTCCTTCCTGAATGACTCCACTGCTTGTTTCTTGGCCTTCCGGATCATTTCCGTAATCCTCCGCTTCCAGCAGATCATCCATATCCAGCCAGCCTTCATGCCAGTAAATCTCATCCTGCGATACTTTATTTCCAAACAGGAATCTGGCTGCGTCCAGCGCATTATCATCAAAAAACGGAAATTTCTTCTGGAGCGCCTTTTTCATATCCCCATACTGATCCGGGTTTGTAAACTCACTGACCTCGGCTAACAGATGGAATCTGGGCCTCGGAGATTTGCTCTCTTTCCAGTCGTTGTTATGGCGGCTCGGTGTTGTAGCAAATGAGATGTCCGAGAAGATTCCTTCTCCCAGACTCTCAGGTGTAATCCAGTCGTCAGGATTATCTGAATGGTCATTGTCACAGTCCCAGACACCGAGCGAGGACTTTATGAAGTTATCCTTGCTGCGATAATCATTCTTATAGGTAGCGCAGACATGGTCATTTGAGACAGCGTCTGCAAGCTGCGCCGGATCACGTGCGACGACCTTATTCGGATAGCTGCAGTTTCCCGCATCCCCGGTGCAGTTCGCAGTGAATAATTCAAATTGCATTACACTCTTCCTCCTTAAAACTCTCCGTAAAGTACCGGGTCTTCATGCCAAGCATCCTGGCCTGGTCGATCTCTGCCTGCATGCCACTTGTGATGTTCTGTCCAAACACCCAAAGTTGATCGCAGCGCCTAAGGAACACCAGGTCCATATAGAGCGCCTGCCCTCGTTCGCTGTCTTCCTTCATATACATAGGAAGAAGCAGATGTGGCGCAAATGGAATCGCTCCCGCATCAACTGCGTACCTGCTGTACCGCTTTGCGTTCTCTGTCCCTGCAATGCGGTCTCCGGAAAATGGTGAACAGATGTAAACGACCGGACGGTCCTTATTTAAAAATTCCATTCTTTTCACCTCGCTTTCAAAATGTCGAAGGACAATTCCTTCTAATTCTCTAAGGAGGTTTTCTTTCCGTTTTTCCGGTCCTTCAAAGAAAAAAGCAAAAAAAATATATCCGAGCCTGAATCGCTTCCTTTTTATAAGCGAAACAAGGCCCGGATATTTTTTGTAAATCGGCCGGAAAAGTATATCTTGCCAGCCCTTAGAAAGTTAGGAAACAGCGAAGTGATCCTCCGGAAAAGAAAAAAATTGTAGAAGCCCGGAAAAAGCTCTCGCAGAACCCCTTAGAAAGTTAGGAAGGCAAGAGAGGCCTTTCGGAAAGCGAGGTCAAAAGATGAATACCGCAACAAAAGACATAGCCAGCCTGGCAGACAAAACCGATGAAGAGCTGATTGACACGTTGATCGCCATCAGCGTCATAGCCAAGCGGCTGGCAGACAACCTGAGACAACAGATTCAGACAAAGGAGACTAAATAACATGAATGAAAAGAAAGATTTATCTGCAATTCTTGACGAAATTATCACAAGTGGTGACGAAATCATTAAATCCGGTAAGCGCATTCTTACCTGTGCCGAAGTGGTAATCAAAGCACTTAAGGAAATGAAAGCACTCTGCACCACAACAACCGAACCGGCACTTTCCGAAAAGCCAAAACCGGTATCACTCCCTGATAAGGAAACAGCGGCGATGGAGTACACCTTCGCAGACGTCCGCGGCATTATGGCCGGTCTTGCTGGCAAAGGGAAAAAAACCGAAGCCAGATCGCTTCTTCAGAAATACGGTGTAAGTCGCTTAAGTGATCTGGATGAGAAAAACTATGCAGCTATAGCTGAGGAAGCGAAGGTGATCGCGAATGGCTAAGCACGCATTTCTCTCCGCTTCCGCATCACACAGGTGGCTGAACTGCCCGCCTTCCGCAAAGCTCTGCGAGAGCATCCAGGATCAGAGCAGTCCCTACGCCCAGGAAGGTACCGACTGTCATGAGCTCTGTGCCTACCTGGTAGAAAAAGCGCTGGGGCACGATGTGCGGGACCCCACTGAGGGATTGTCATTCTACAACGCAGAAATGCAGAACTGCGCAGAGGAATATTGCGAGTACGTTCTACAGCAGTTGGAAGCCGCAAAGCAGTACTGCCCCGACCCGATGATATTCATCGAGCAGAAGCTGGATTTTTCCCACTGGGTTGAGAACGGATTCGGCACTGGCGACTGTGTCATTCTGGCAGACAAGGTTCTGCAGATCATTGATTACAAGCATGGTCTCGGCGTCCTGGTGGAAGCAGAAAACAACAGTCAAATGATGTGCTATGCGCTCGGAGCCCTGGAAGCCTTCGGTGATCTCTATGACATCGACCAGGTAACCATGACGATTTTCCAGCCAAGGCGTGACAACATCTCAACCTGGAGCATCAGCAAATCAGACCTCTTAAATTGGGCTGACACGGTGCTTTCTCCCACAGCAAAGCTGGCCTACGAGGGTAAGGGCGAATTTAAAGCCGGTGATCACTGTCAGTTCTGCAAAGTGAAAGCAACCTGCCGTAAGCGTGCTGAATACAACCTGGAACTGGCACAGTATGACTTCGTAATGCCAGACACCCTGGATGAACTTGAGATCGCATCAATCCTCAGCAAGGTAGATCAGCTGATTGCATGGGGCAATGACATCAAGGATTATGCCCTTACAAAAGCACAATCCGGTACACATTTTGAAGGCTGGAAAGTTGTCGAAGGCAGGTCTAACCGAAAATACACCGACGAGGCTACTGTAGCAACGGCCGTCAAGAACGCCGGCTACGATCCTTATGAGCAGAAACTTCTCGGCATTACCGCAATGAGCACTCTGCTTGGAAAGACACAATTTGAAGAGCTCCTGGGTGGGCTCATATACAAACCACCCGGAAAACCAGCACTTGTTCCGGAATCTGACAAGAGACCGGCAGTGAATACAGCAGCAGACGATTTTAATGACAATGGAGGAAAAGAAAATGTCTAATAAGATTCAGAACCCTACGAAAGTTATCACAGGCGTAAACACACGCTTCAGCTATGCAAATGTATGGGACCCCAAGTCCATCAATGGCGGCAGCCCGAAGTACAGCGTTTCACTTATCATCCCGAAGTCCGACACGGTTACCCTGAATAAAGTTCAGGCCGCAATCCAGGCAGCTTATGAGGAAGGCGAGGCCAAGCTTAAGGGAAATGGCAAGGCCGTACCTGCACTTGATACCATCAAGACTCCACTTCGCGATGGTGACAAGGAGCGTCCTGGCGATCCTGCCTATGAGAACAGCTATTTCATCAATGCGAACTCCGGTACCGCGCCTGGAATCGTAGATGCAGACCGTAACCCAATCCTGGACAGGTCCGAGATTTACAGTGGTGTCTACGGCAGAGCCAGCATTAACCTGTACGCTTTCAACAGTAATGGCAACCGTGGTATTGCCTGTGGCCTGAACAATCTTCAGAAGATCCGCGATGGTGAACCTCTCGGCGGCAAGTCCAGAGCCGAGGATGACTTTGATACCGATACTGACGACGACTTTTTAAGCTAATAGGAGGTGCCACATGCAGGAAGTATATCAGCAGGTACTTGTGACCTGCACGACAATCAACGTAATTATCTGCCTCGGGGCCCTGTTCGGTTGGATTTCGATAAAGGTCAGCGACCACAGAGAAAAAAAGCGCAAAGAACGTGAAAAGAACGAGCATGCGGATAAGGCCACTGCTCAACAGTGACAAACCAGATACGGACGGAGACTTCCTCCGTCCGTATCATTAATTAAGGATGGTGACAATATTGGAAAAAATAAGAACTCTCTCGCTGGATCTTGAAACCTACAGTGACGTGGATCTCGCCAAGGCAGGTGTCTACAAATATGCCGAATCTCCTAATTTTGAAATCTTACTTCTGGGTGTTTCAGTTAACGATGACCCGGTTGAAGTATATGATCTTGCATCGGGCGACAGCGTCCCTGATGAGCTTATTACGGCGATTGCAGATGATTATGTTATCAAATGGAGCTTCAATGCTTCCTTCGAACGCATCTGCTTATCATCATGGCTGCTCAGACATTATCCACAGTACCTTGATAATACGGGCAATGGATTCACTCCCTGCCGGTATAGCATTCCAGAGGACACAGTCGGCAACTATTTAAATCCCGTTTCCTGGCGCTGCAGCATGGTTCTGGCAGCATATAACGGATTGCCACAGTCCCTCGAACAGGTCGGTGCGATCCTTGGTCTTGACCAGCAGAAACTCAAAGAAGGGAAGGACCTGATCCGCTTTTTCTGTGTTCCGTGCAAGCCTACAAAAGCGAACAACGGCAGGACCCGCAATCTTCCAGAGCACGCTCCTGATAAATGGGGCCTCTTCAAATTTTATAATCAGCGCGATGTCGAAGTTGAAATGCAGATCCATAAACGCCTGCAAAACTATCCGGTGCCGGACATTGTTTGGAATGAGTACCACATATCCGAAGAGATCAACGACCGTGGTATCCTAATCGACCGGCAGCTTGTTGATAACGCCATCCGAATGAGCGAGACTACCCAGGAACATCTGTCTGAGAAAATGAAGAATAAGACCGGTCTGGATAACCCAAACTCCATCACACAGCTTAAAGGCTGGCTTTCGGATAACGATGTAGAAACCGACAGTCTCGGTAAGAAAGACGTCGCCAAACTGATACCAGAAGCCCCCGATGAGGTAGCCGAAGTTCTGCGTCTCCGTCAGCAGTCTTCAAAGAGTTCAATTAAAAAATATGTTGCGATGGATACTGCCGCCTGCAACGATAACCGTTGCCGTGGTATGTTTCGCTTCTATGGTGCAAACCGTACCGGTCGCTTTGCCGGCCGCATTGTACAGTTACAAAATCTCTATCGGAATTCCATGCCAGATCTTTCTGAAGCACGTGAGCTTGTCCGTCAGGGCGACTATGAAGCGCTAAATATGCTTTATGACAATATCCCCGACGTGCTCAGTCAGCTAATCCGGACCAGCTTCATTCCAAAACTCGGATATAAATATGTGGTATCCGACTTCTCCGCAATCGAGGCCAGGGTGCTGTCCTTCCTGGCCGGCGAACAATGGCGGATGAATGTCTTTGCCAACAACGGTGACATTTATTGTGAGAGCGCGTCGCACATGTTTGGTGTCCCGGTCGTCAAGCACGGCACCAACGGCGAGCTCCGGCAAAAAGGCAAGATCGCAGAACTCGCGCTCGGCTACGGTGGCAGCGTAGGTGCCCTGAAAGCAATGGGTGCCATTGACATGGGCCTTTCCGAAGATGAGCTGCCATGCCTGGTGGAGTCCTGGCGAAACTCAAACCCCAATATTGTCCAATACTGGTGGGACATCGACAATGCTGCAAAGACAACCATCAAGCAGCGCATCACAACAAAGGTTGGCTTGGTAGCCTTTCACTGGAAAAGCGGCATGCTCTTTGCCGAACTACCATCCGGTAGGCACTTATCATACGTAAAACCCAGGATCGGTGAGAATCAGTTCGGCGGCGAAAGCATCACCTATATGGGAAATGACAGCACCAAGCACTGGTCACGGATTGAAAGTTATGGCCCCAAAATCGTGGAGAATCTGGTTCAGGCTATCAGCCGCGATATCCTATGCTACAGCATGCAAACCCTATCCCACTGTTTTATTGTTGGGCATGTGCATGATGAACTGATCATCGAATGCAGTCCAGACATGAACTACCACGTAATCTGTGAACAGATGGGAAGAACTCCTTCCTGGATACCTGGTTTGCTGCTCCGGGCCGATGGATACGAATGTGATTTTTATCAGAAAGACTGAATGCAAAAGCGGCACGGTCGCTCTCACAAGAGAGTTTCCGTGCCGCTCTTTTTATTGCTTATGCTTCACCTTAGCGATCTCTGTACCAGATTTTCTTTGCGATCATCTGCGCTTTTTTAACGTAAGCGTATGCCTGGGTTTTCTCTTTACCAAGATCAACTTTATCAAGAATCTCGCCCTTGTTGTAACCCTGGGCCAGCAGACTGATAATACGTCCATACATCGGGTCCTGCTTATTCAACTCTCCGAGCAGCATTTCAAATGCCATCTCCAAAAACGCATTATCTTCGTTTTCTGTCGTACCAGTTGGATCATAGCCCTTCCTGTCATCGTCTTCGGCAGCCTCAAGCATGTCCTCGATTGAGTCAAGCTCATCCCATTCTGTCTTCTGATACTTTTTCAGGTACCGGGTCGTCTGAGCTTTGAAATAGGCCATTGACGACTCCATTTCATCTACGTTAATTGGAATAAAAGCGACCGGGACAGTCCTGCCATGCTTGTAGTGCCAGGTCTCGATGTTTTTCCAGTCCAGACCGAGTGTCTTCAGGTATGGTTTGAAATCGTCGTTGACGACCACTGGTGCCAGAACCTCGCCCTCACGAAGAGGAGCATTGTTGAACGGGTGACGATTGCTAAAGTCTGAATAATAATTATCTTTCTCTGCCATTTCGGCTTGCCTCCGTAGATTTCCACGGAGGAGCCTTTCCGGCAGCTCTTGCTTAGATTTGTACTGACCATCGAAACATCCTCCGTCTCGTTGGCCAGCCGCTCATCAATCTGGCTGTTCACTTTTACGTTGCTCGCTGAGGCCCGATGAACGGTACCGGACGTCTCCGGTGGGCCCTCAGCGATAGGCATAAAAGTTGATGTTCAAATAAACGCGAATACTCTGCACAACATCCTTTACGAGCGGCCAACTCGATCCGGCGCCGGCAGATTTTCATTAGCAGGGAAGACCCTGCCCGGTGTTCTAAGATGAATCGAAATACATACAATTTCCTCCCTTGATTGACTCTGATTTGCTGTAACTATGGCTATACTACCGAAGATCTTTCAGATCGTCGCGGAACTCCCAGTTCCGGTTTTAGGCATGAAAAAAGGGCCCTGCAGCCGCGTCTGTTTGACGCTAACCACAGGGCCCTCAAAATGCCGTAATATTTGTCGTTTTCGACCGGAACCACCAGTTCCGGTTTTATACAATTTTCTTTGAAATTTTTTTATTTTTGTTCCTCCGGTATGGCATTTTCATCCAAATCCAGTATCTTACTCTCATCTCCCCATGCCTGATACCCACGAGCTTTGAGCTTTTCGTTAATATAACTGAGTGGTTCTGGATAGTGACGTTCAATCAGAGTTCTATAATAAAGCCCCTCTTTGGTAGCCGGATACCCGCCACCTTTCCTGACAAAGTCCTCGCTAAGATATGGATGCAGATGCATCGCAATTGCTAATGCATATACTGTGTTCCGTTGAACATTTTGATCGCCTTTTCGAAGTGCCCGAATATACCGTTCAGACAGTCCGGTCCGGAAGCTCATGATCTCGTTTGTCAGCTTTTCTTCTTTTTTTAAGCGATTCATATGAGCATCGAATGTACCCCAGAATGTTCCTGGCAGCGGCGCGAGAATCTCGGCAAGACGCTCGCTCTCGTCATCATAACCCTTCAAGCCGAGAGCTTCTGCTTCTACATCTTTATTGACCGAATAGTCGATTGTCCTGGTTTCTTTAAAATCAGCGACATTGACTTCTTTGCTAAAGTAACACTGGTCATAGTACTCTGCAATTGCATCGTTCTGCGTATAGTTCCGTGTGAATATAAGGCAGCAAAGATCTACATGGCCAAGGGCAAAGTCAGTCAGTTTGTATCCCTGCGGATATGACGGATCGCCGGTTTTTATAACATATAGTGGATTGTTAATTACAACAACGTGTCCCGTATATACGAAGCGTTTGCTGTCGATCAACTCTGCAAAATGGGAATCCTCTTTATAAAGCCTGGCCGCGTTTTTACTGTCCAATATAAATGTTTGGTGATCGCCAAGAACGTCTGGATTAAAGCTAAACGGTGAGCGCTCATGACCATCAACTCGAAGGAATGCACCTTCCGCTTGTTTGTACCCCAGTTGAAGCGCCCGTAACTTGGCTTCATACTTTGTAACATCAAAAACGCCTGCAATCTGACGGAGCGCCCGCTCCATCACTTCACCTTCTGTACCACCATAAAGCTCTCGCTGTTCCTGGAGCATATCAGTAAAATACTTATTGAATATACGCCGCGGCATCAAGTACCTTGGAGCAAGTGCATTTGCCTGCCACTCCGCCCACCATCGTACCTTTGCAACGCCTTCCAGACCTTCCGGAGATTTTACAGTCGGATTTGATTCACAGAAAAGCGTCTTCTCATCCTGATTCAACAATGCAAGAATTTCGAAGAATTTTTCATGCCTGTCCCAGTGCACAATTTCATGGGCAATCGTATCCGGCTTACTTCCGTAACCATTAATGAAATAGTAATCATGGCTGATCAGCATTGTGCCTGGGTCTATCTTACGCTTTATCTGGCGCCGTTCGGGATAATGCATTCCCGGCTCCTGAACAAAGTCGTCAATAACCGCTTCTGCCTCTCGAAAATACATTCTTCCCATTTCGCCTTGTGGAAGCTCGGCATCATACCAAGTCAGATCCAACTCCTGCAGCATCTTCTTCAAAGGTGAGTTCCAACCGTCATAAATATCATCGCCCAGCCAAAACTCTGTGAAATCGTCTGCTATATCCTCCAGTTGATCAGAATACACATACTGGAGGAAGAACTCGTCCAGCGCGTGATTCTTATCGAACTTCGCCGGGTGATATGTATCGGTTGCCAGCACTTCAACATCATGAAGGCCTTTGCATAAGTTCGCCTGAAGATATACTGTAAACCATTGTGACTGTCTACTCGCTTCATATCTTGTCGTACCGAGGCCTGCGGATACAACGTCTGCCTTAACGTGAACATCGACTTGAATTCTGGGGCCAATATCATCGCGACAAGTCAGGCTACATACCTGGATATTGTCTGAATCTGTTTTTAGAAGTGAGTAAACGTTATACGCATGAAAGCCCTGCCCATCATAACTGGTCGCCAAAAAACTATCGATAGCCTCTTTCAGAAGCTGGTAATAATTCCGTTGTATGTATTCTTTAAAATCCTTATATGCCAATCAACACCGCCTCCCGCACTTAGTCTTACATGCATCAACTACCAGCACGTCAGCCGGCAGCCAGTTTACAGAGTCGAGCTCCTCAACTGTCAGCCATTTGGCAGCTTCATGTTCTTTCAGTACAAGATCTCCGGAAGCCACGGTACATATGAAGCACCGCATTGAAAGATGGAATTCCGGATAATCATACTCAACCACGGTCAGCAAATTGCCGACCGTGATCTCCGTATCAAGTTCTTCTTCAATTTCTCGTTTCAGGGCCTGTTGAGGAGTCTCGCCCTGCTCGATCTTGCCGCCAGGGAATTCCCAGCCATCTTTAAATTCACCGTAGCCTCGCTGGGTGGCGAAGATTTTATCTCCATCTTGTATGATTGCTGCTACGACCTTCACTGTCTTCATCAATAATATTCCTCGATGTAGCTGTATGCTTTATCAAAGACTTCCTTATCCTTAATCTTGTACTTCACCCACACAACACTACGAAGGGCTTTCTTGACTTCCTGACGGCCGCTGGTTGTATTCTGCCATCCATCAAACCGCACGATCTTTACAATGTCATCAATATCAGTGACAATCCGCTCGACGATGATCGGAGTACTTGAGTTCTTGACACCGTTGAAAAGTTCCGTCAGTGCCGCCTTACCTTTATCGATTTCTTCTTCAGGCACAACTTCCTTTTCTGCCTGAGCAGCCTCCTTGGCCAGCTCCAACAGCATTTTAAGGAATTCGATACTGTTTATAAGGCCTTGCTCATGCTGCTCACGGAGCTTCTCCAGTTTGTCACCAAGTTTCATGAACTTCGGATCGTCGCCGTGTTTTTGTATCTTTGCAACAAGATCGATTTCTACTTTCTTAGCTGCGTTTCTTGCACCATTATGCTTTTCAATAAACGCATCTATCAACTCTGCGTCCAGGGACAGAATCTCTTCGTCCTCATGAACTTCACCGACATCCATGTTGGAGTTTACAATCTCCATTGTCTTGGCGCCGAGAGCCGCCCAGATGAGGCCGCCGCCACCATTCGTCGGCTTCACAGATTCAAATACTTTTGACAGCCAAACATAATCGGCCTGAATCGGATTGAGCATCGGGTCTGGAGATACCGCATTCCAGGCACGGTTAAGGACCTGATAATCTGCTGCAAATTTATCCTTCAATGCGTTTGTCGGAATACATTCCTGTGCAGCCATAAGACCTTCCCAACCTTCAACAGTACGATCGACGCCCATAAAATAGCTGAGACACTTACGAAGCAGTGCAGGAATCTGTTTCTTGACCTCTTCGATGTTGGAAATAACCTTCTTCATGCTGCCTTCATCAAAATCCAAAGCCTTCGCAACGTTATCAAATATCCCAATATAATCAACAATCAGACCATGTGTCTTTCCGTCATCATAAGTACGGTTTGTACGGCAGATTGCCTGCAGAAGCGTATGGTCCTTCATCGGCTTATCCAGATACATAACCTGCAGGATCGGTGCATCGAATCCAGTGAGCAGCTTTGCCGTAACAATCACAATCTTCAACGGATCATTAGGGTCTCTAAAACGATCGAGAATCTTCGCTTCTTCATCTTTGGAACGATGGTATGCTTTATATTCATCAGCCTTGTCATCATTTGTATCCATGACAATAGTGGAGCATTCCGGCCCCAGGATCTTATCCAACTCATTTTTATACTTGATGCAGCAAGGACGATCATAAACAACAACCTGTGCCTTATAGCCATTTGGATTAATCTTATCAGTAAAGTGTTTTGCAATATGGGCACAGACTTTATGAATTCGCTGCGGGTTATACATGATAGCCTGCATATTCACACGCTTGGAAAGCTCTGCCTTATCCGAATCAGAAAGGGTGTCGGTCAAAACATCAAACTCGCGATCCATCGTGTCACGGTCTACTCTCAGGTCGATCGGAACCGGCTCAAAGTTGAGCGGCAATGTAGCATGGTCACGAATAGAATCCGAGAAGGAATACTTGCTCATGTAACCACTACGGTCCTCGCTTGCTCCAAATGTGGCAAACGTGTTCTTATCAATACGATTGATAGGTGTACCAGTCATGCCGAAGAAGAATGCGTTAGGGAGTGCTGTACGCATTTTAATGCCTAAGTCGCCCTCCTGCGTTCTATGACATTCGTCAACCATGACAATAATGTTGTCGCGTGGGCTGAGCTCTCCATCTACTTCATAGAAGCGAAAAATCGTAGTAATGATGATTTTACGGATATCCTGACGCAGCATTGTCATGAGCTGGTCTCTGGTTCCTGCAGTCTCAAGATTTCCAACATCAGAAGAATGAAACTGCGCTGTAATCTGCGATTCCAGATCCAGTCTATCGTCGACAATAATGACGGTCGGATTTTTGAGGTCCGGGAGCATACGGAGCTTCACCGCTGCGAACTCCATCAGATATGATTTTCCTGAACCCTGGAAATGCCAGATCAAGCCCTTCTTTGGATAGCCGGCACGAACACGATCAACGATCATGTTGGCACCTTCATACTGCTGGTAACGAGCAATAACCTTGTACTTTCTGTATTTACTATCCGTCGCATATAATGTAAAGAACTGGAACAAGTCCATCATCTTATACTGAGTGATCATATCCTTTATGCTGGTCTGAACCGCCGCCAGGCTTCCATCTGATTTGTCATCAGTTGTATGCCACGGGCCCCATTTAGCTGCAGGCATACAGACAGAACCGTAGCGATAGCATTTTCCTTCAGTCGCGAAGTTGAACACATTCGTCACGAACATCTGCGGGATGCTCTGCTCATATTTGTTGATGTCCTGTGCTCCGTCCAGCCATGTAATAGCTGCACGTACTGGAGTCTTCAGTTCACCGATTGCAAACGGGAAGCCATTAACCAGCAGCACAATATCCAGCCGCTTCCCGCCTTCCTTCTTCGGATATACCCACTGATTTGTCACAACATACTGGTTTTTGTCCAGCATGCCATTGATCTCGGTCCCAAAGAAATTGATGGGTACCTGTCTTCCATCCTCTCCAAAAGGATACGAGTTTTTCTCGAATACCATCTTCTTGAACTCCTCGTTCTGTGTAACGAGGTTCTGTGGATTGGTAGACAGCAGCAACGTTCTTAACTTGTAAATGATGGTATCTGCCCTGGAATCATCCTCAGCAATTTCCGGATTCAGACGAATAAGAGCATCCCGCACCATTGACTCGACCATGACATCACTTTCTTGACGATTAAGCTCGTCTGGTGAAATGTATTCCCAGCCATTTTTACTAAGAGCATTGATTATCATCTGCTCAGTCGTATTATCTTCGTTAAACATCAATCAGATCTCCTTTCTGTTCATCATTATATATTTCTTAAGTTGTTCTCAAGCACATTGTTGAACATAGCTTGTAAATCGTCCATTGCTCTTTGCAAAAAGAGTTTTGATTTTTCTGCTTGCTTAACAAATATCTCAAATTCATTTTGTAATTCAATAGGTGGAAGCGCAATTGGAAATTTTTCAAGATAGGCAATCGGAACTCTAAGCTGTCCACCTGTACCAGTCATAACTTTTCTTGCATTAATTCTAAAACTATCAAACATTGTTAATATATATAGCCAGTATGGATTAGATTTCCCTTCTATAGGCCTGAGCACATGAAATTCTGTTGAGCCAGAGCCAATTCCATTTGATAATCCTAAAGCAATTGCGCCTTTTCCGTTTTCCATACAAGGAGTGATTTTGGCAAATAACACATCATTTTCTGCAAAATATGTAAACCCTTTTCGAACTTCTTTATATGGTCTTATGTCTGAACAATCCAAATGACCATTCTCCGATACTGCTGGCATAGGAATAAATGATACGAGCATATCATCATCAATATTCTTTGGCCTTCTTGGATTCAATTCACAGCATTGACCCAAAGTTGTTAATCCCCAACCTTTACTATCCTTTCCTGGTATGCCAAACAACTCAATATATTGTGATTTAACTAATTTATCTGTAGCAAGAAGTAGAGCTCTATACTGCTCCAATGTATTATTCATAGCCCATAGCAATCCTGCTAATTCATGCTGTCTATCAAGGGGTGGGAGCTTGAACTCGATCTTTTCCAAATCTTTCCAGTTAATAGTGGGAGAAAGTGAACCTACCGATATTTTAATTGCCTCGTCAAAAAAATAATCTGACAAGATAAAGAACGGAAAGAAATCCTTATCCACGACTGACTCCTGAGGCCGCAAAATCATTCCGTGTGCCGAAAATAAACCGTCGTGGGGAGCTACCGCTGCACGTCTAAGATATGCGTTTCTTTTTCCTAAAAGGACATCTCCCTTGTGCATAACAAGTTTGTCTCCCTTAATTGGGACACTGGAACCCCATCTACTAACTACAATATTCTTGGGGTCAAGGTGCTCAAGACCAATATATGTTGTCATGTCTTCGTCTGTGGGGGTTCTTTTTTCCTTGCAGTTAATAGCGATTTCATCAAATCTAAACTTACTCATTAACTTCACCACCTTGTAATAGTTCATTTATTGCATCAAAGTTTTCATGCAACTTAGTCGATGAGTTCCTCCAATCGACATAGCAATCATTAACGGACCGGTCGTCCGTCACGACTGGTGCTGCTGGATCTTTGACATAGAGAGGAATGCTCAGCGAAAAGTTATTCTTTTCTATATCCCGGATAGAGACCGCCCGCGCGAATTCTGGATCATCTTTGCCATAGGACTCATATGCCCTTTTTATTTTTTCTATATGACACTTCTCAAGATAGCTCTGAGCATTTTTACGTGTTACCTCGTTTACTGCATTAATAAAGAGAACCCTGTCTTTGTGATTGTCAGGTTTCTTAGTTCTGCAGATTACAATACACGCTTCCATTGGTGAGTTATAGAAAAGATTCGGTCCGAGGCCAATTACGCAATCAAGCAAATTCGAGCGGATGAGTTTCTCTCTCATATCCTTTTCTTCATTCCTGAATAAAACTCCATGCGGAAACAAGATCGCACATCTACCGGTCTTCTGTTTCATGCTCACAAGGATGTGCTGAAAAAACGCATAGTCCGCGCGGCCCTGAGGAGGTACACCAAGTATATTTCTTCCGTACTTGTCCTTAGAAAATGCGTCTCTGTTCCACTGACTGATGGAATACGGCGGATTGGCCATGACCACATCGAACTGTTGCAGCTTGCCTTTTTCAATAAAAGCAGGTGCAGCAAGTGTGTCACCGTTTGCTATTTGGAAATCCTCAATTCCATGCAGGAATAAATTCATTCTTCCAATAGCACACGTCAGGGCATTAAATTCCTGGCCATATAGAGATACGTTACGCCATTCTTTTTTCTGATCTTTAAGGTACGCGATCGAAGAAATAAGCATACCGGCGCTGCCACAGGTAGGGTCATAAATAGACTCTCCTGATTCCGGCTTAAGAACAGCCGTCATAAGATGAACGACAGTGCGGTTGGTATAAAATTCCTGAGCTGTGTGACCACTATCATCTGCAAACTGTTTGATTAGGTATTCATATCCACGACCAAGTTCATCTTCTGGACAGTTTCCTATCGATAATGTTTTTGTACTAAAATGCTCTAACAAGTCCTTCAATAGCCTATCCGGAAGACGATTCTTGTTGGTCCAAGTACCATCACCAAAAATACCAGTGAGCTTTTCACTATTGGCATTCTCAATTGCCCTGAAAGCTTTCTGTATAGCCTTGCCGACATTTTCTGAAACATTTCTGACATCGTCCCAATGCGCGTCATTAGGAATATTGTAGCTATGCGTCTCGTCCCAATTAGCTGCATCCGGTCCGTTCTCTTTCACAGCGTTCTCGGTCTCTTCTTCAAAGACATCATTGAGTCTCTTAAAAAAGAGAAGTGGAAAAATGTACTGTTTATATGAACCTGCATCTATGTGATTTCTTAAAAGAACCGCCGCCCCCCAGAGGTATGATTCGAGTTCTTCCTGTGATATTTTCTTACTCATTTACATACCCTCCTTCGATCAATAACTCTTTCATTTTGTCTTCTGCTGCATTGACATTCTCAAGGGCCTCAAAGTAGTGCTTGCGCACGACTTCTGGTGGAACTGTCTCTTGCTGTTCTTTCTCTATATATTTTTTGACACTCAAATTAAAACCGCCGTCTTCAACATCCTGAATAGTAACAATCTTACAGCGCTCAATAACATCCGTGTAATTTGTATAAAGTTCATACAAGGTCTTTACATTTTCGGGTGATATCTCATTCTGGGCACGCTGAGCCTTGTATATTTCAGATCCATCAATCAAGCAGATTCTGCCCTTATGTGAATGCGGCTTCTTATTGTTGAGGAACAGAATGCATGCTGACACGCCAGTGCTATAGAACACACCGCTTGCAAGCGTGATGACAGCTTCGAGCTTATCTGATTTAACCAGCTGTTCACGGATTGTTCCTTCCTTTCCGCCATGAAACAATACGCCCTGCGGGAGCACAACAGCGCAACGACCGGTCTGAGGGTCCATTGACTTAATCATGTGTTGAAGCCACGCAAAGTCTGCATTGGAATCCGTAGGGCAGCCCCAAATATTTCTGCCGTACTTATCTGATTCAAACTGCTGCGCTCCCCATTTCTCCATTCCGAAAGGCGGATTAGCAAGAACGCAGCTGAAGGTCTTTAGCTTGCCTTTTTCAAGGAACAGTGGATTCCGAAGCGTATCACCTTGCTTAATTCGTACATCTTTAGCACCATGAAGGAAGAGGTTCATTCTTGCGATGGCGGATGTTGATAGGTTGTTCTCTTGTCCGTAGATCCTCCCATAGGTCAAATGATCGTATTTCATATGACGGATAGACTCAATCAGCATTCCACCTGTTCCGCAAGCCGGGTCATAAACGGTCTCTCCAGGCTTCGGATCAAGAAGGTCAACCATTAGTTTTACTATCGTCCGCGGTGTATAGAATTCACCAGCATTCTTCTTGGACATATCGGCGAACTTTTTAATCAAATACTCATAACTGTCGCCCATGATGTCAGCCTCATAATTCTTGTTGCCGACCTTCTTCATTGACATATGCTCAAGTAAGTTCTTAAGCCGCTCATCCGTGAGCTTGCTCTTGTCAGTCCAGGTTGCATCATCAAAACTCGAGAATACGCCTGCAAGCGTATCAGGATTTGCCTTTTCAATGCCAACCATCGCTTTAACAATCGCCTTGCCAACGTTTTCCGGGACATTCCTGACATCATCCCAGTGGCAGCCGTCAGGTATTACAAAACTATAATTATCTTCAAAATCTGCGTATTCTTGATCACCGTTTGATCTCTCAAGAGCCGCTGCACGTTCTTCATCGTGAACATCCGAGATACGCTTGAAGAATAAGATCGGTGTAACATAGCTCTTGAACTCATCCTGATTGATCGGGCCACGGAGAATATTGCAGGCTTCATACAGGTGATTAAAAAGCTCCTTTTTAGCCAACTCCTCTGGTGTGTCTGATGCTGCAGCAATGTCCTCATCGGCAGCTCTTGTAGCATCCTCAATAAGGCTTCCACGGTCAGTACCAGAAACCTTCTGTTCCGACTTGCGCTCAACCGGAATGCTCGCGTCGCCTATCTTCTTTTCCATAGTCGGCGGATATTTATTTTCAAAATCCACCAGGATCTGAAGCTGACGCTTATCCAGGAAAGTAAGTGCATGCTTTCTAATTCCCGCCGGAATGCCATAATATGCCTCAGCCACCCCACCTGTAATTGCAGCAAGTGTATCGCTGTCGCCTCCGATGGAGATCGCATTTCTAATCGCATCTTCAAAATCCGTTGATTCAAAGAACGCCATCAGCGCCTGCGGCACAGTTTCCTGGCAGGTTTCATTAAACTTATAGCTGTCCCTAATGCCATCCAGAGTAAAGTTCATCGGGTAGTATTCCTTGTTAATTACATCACGGATCTCAAGCATGCTTTTACCAGATCTGGCCATGAAGATCGCAACGGTAGTGGCCTCTGCGCCTTTCATCCCCTCTGGGTGATTATGTGTTACTCTCGTGATCATACTGGAAAGAATCTTTGCTTCTGTCAGATCCTTGGCAGCAAAGCCGGCCGCGCTAACCCTCATCGCTGCTCCGTTTCCATAGCTCTTATATGGCTTTGGCTCTTTGTCTTTCAGCCACTTAGCAAACGCTCCACCATATCCGCCATCAGGATAGAGGTTCCCAAGTTGTTGCATATAGCGGACCGTCATAGCGGATAGATCACTATAATCTTCCTTGCTATTTAAGATTGCTTTTGCTACCGCCAGTGTCATAATGCTGTCATCGGTTGGAAAGCATTTATATGTCAAGAACTCAAAGTCCTTTGTTTTTATATTGTTCCATTCATATCGTGACCCTACAATGTCACCGATTATTGCTCCAAGCATGTTTGATTCCTCCTCATAATTTCTTTACGCCGACCGTCTTCATAAGATCTTCAATGCAGTCCATCTCCGGTTTTGGAGGAATGAACGCAATGAATCCGTCACGGCCTCTGGTCAGCAGGACGCGATAGCTGTTTACGCGATAGGTGTTCCCGTCGCTATCCTCGTCCTCATTCGGCTTGTATAACTTCCATGTATAGCCGTCCCACATCATATCGGTGCCCCATCCGACGATCGGCATGTCGAGCTCCAAGCCTTGTACACCAAACTCAGTGACAACCTCTGTGAGCGCGCAGCAGGAACGTGAATCGCCCTGTGGCGTGTTGAACCATTTGCCATAGTTGGTCGGCGGATCGCGGAACTCCGGCACATGCATGTACGGGTCCAGTCCCTTAGCCTTTGACGAGCATAACAGCCCGAAACGTTTATTGATCTCTCCGCGATAACGATCCCGGCAGTACTGCTTTGCCTTTTCAACGTCACGGGTATAGTACATGTTGTAGTTCTGGTCATAAATGGCAGGTACCTTCGCTGCAGCCGCAGCCAGATCCCCGTCGATCAGGAGGTTGACGAAGTCACTGACATCGCCGGCAAGGTGAGTCCTGAGCGGGATCTTCAGATCGAATGCTTCCGGATCAAGTCCGGTGGCCATCGTCTGACCGCCAAACACGTCAGCCAGCTTCGGCGGGCAAATCATCTCCCAGTGCTTGCTGCCGTTCTTCATAGCCTGGTTCCACAAACCGATGCCGGAATTCTCGCCGTTATAGATCTCCTGGCCTTCGCCGACCAGGATCAGCATCACGCACCATTCGAGGCGCTGCTCTGCCAAGCGGATCATCACATCCGGCTCGGAGAAATTACCGCGGTTCTTCGCTACCATCTGCTTTGTATCCCAGGCCCGCTGACCCTCGTCAAAGACCAGCACGTTGTTGCTAAAGTCCGGTGCGCCGTTTCTCAGGAACTCGTTCTCGACTTTATGCAGATCCTTGACGAAAACGTTACTACCGAGCGCGTCGGTAAGCACCTTTACCAGCGGTCCGTTTCCGGAAAGATAAACAGAATTCACTGCTCCGCCATGGCCCTGGATATCATAAACATATTGGAGGCCCAGATAGGTTTTGCCCGATCCAGGAACACCGGTCACAAAAGCAATCGTGTGCGCCTTGGTATCCCTGGCGTGGTCCGTGAGCTTTTTCAGGTTTTCCAGCGTCTGTGGGATGACCGTACTCTGGACCCTGCGGATATGCGGAAGCTCCTCATTCTTCATAAACATCCGAGCAGCCTCGACGATCGTCGGAAGCGGCTCATACTTGGAATCCATCCATGCAGACAGATCACAAGCAGTAACCGTTGCTGTCTGCTTTGCCTCGATCGTCTCCGCCAGGCAATCACCGGAACAAACCGTGACGCCAGCGTTATTTGTCGGATGGATACCCTTGGCACGAGTGAGAACAAGAACAGCCTTTACGTCCTTATCGCGAGACTCGAAATGATACTCCCGAATGTCACGTGCATAGGCACCGGCCTGGTCCACATCCTCCGGAAGCGCGGTAGGCTTCATCTTGAACTCCAGGATCAGGACCTGCTCCTTACTAAGAAGGATCACGTCCGGACGCCTGCCTGATTCATAGGGAAGCGCATACTCGAAGATAATGCTATATGCCGGGTCCAGGCTGGAGAGCTGGTCCTGCAGTGTATCAAAACAATCCACCCATGCGTGCTCCTGCGAATCGCCGAGCGCCAGCCAATATTCATCCGAGAATGCTGACCGCATTTCCTGCAGCCATTCGTCACGGTTTGCACCCAGGAATCCACCGATGCTGTTGGAATAGCAGCATCGCCTGTTCATGATCGGCTCATTCTTTTTCTTCGGAGTCGAAGCACGCTTCTTTGCCGGCGCCGGTGCAGCAGTCGGAACCTCGACGTCCTCGCCGCAGTAACGCTTGATGAATGCGACACCTTCTGTGTTCCAGGTCTTTGTATACCAGCATTTCTTATAGTTCGTATAGCGGAGGCCCGCAGCCTTCATCTGATTGCACAGCTCCTCGTCCGGGAACTGGCCATCAAAGTAAAGCTCGATGCCGTCCTGCTCTTTGTTCTCAACGTAATGTGCCATGGAGTTCCTTTCTTATTCAGTGACCTTGCGCAGCCGGAACTTATATTCCTTCCGGGTATCGCCAGCCTCATCTTTCTCTGTTTCATAGTAGTATTCGACCAGAGTGAAAGCCCCCTGGTAGTAATATTCCTCAGGCGAGAGCTTCACGAACAGGTGGATGGTCTTGCCATCCGCTGCTGCATCCTTGATCACCTTGTTGCCACCGGTCATTTTCTGATCGCCGCTCTTGCCTTCACCGGAATAGATGTAGTCGCCGTTTGTATCCCAGTGATCGTGATACACAAAGCCGCTCTTTTTCTTATCGACAGAGGAGATCAGCACGACAGTTGTGTCGGTCTTATTGATTCCCTTGCCAAAGCCGGAGATGCGGATGCCAAATTCATCCTCGACCTGCTTATATGTGAGGATCGGTTGTCTGGCCAGGTGCTCAACGTGATAGTCTGGGCCGAAGCCATGATCAACGTCGGTTCCTCTTTTCTTTCCGGCCGCCGGCGCCTGCTCGGCTCGGCGTCTTTCATCAACTGCAGCCCTCTCGGCCGCTGCAGCATCTGCCGCTGCCTTCTTCGCAGCCTGAGCTGAAGCAATCTCTTCCTCAACTGCTGCCTGGGCCGAAGCGTCCTGTAGCTTCACGAACTTTTCAAACGCATCCGGGTAAATAAAGGTCTTAGTGCCCTTATCGCCAAAGTCAATCAACACGTGGTTTCCATCGGTGGAAGCCACGATGCCTTCTCCGAATACTTTATGCATTACTTTTTGATTATTGATATCCATCCCAGTTCTCCTTATACTGCGCGCTGTATTGGTTGCTCATCGAAGAGATCTGCTAACTTGCGCGGGGTATAGATTCTGCCTTTCATATGTTCTATCTGCTCCAGCCCCTGATGGACCTTTATTCCGAATTCTTTATCCAAAAAGGTAGAACGCATAACTGCTGTTCGTTCCATCTCATCCTTAACTTCACGTCTACGGCGCCTGGCATCTTGAAGCATTTTTGAAGTCTTCAGCATTTCACCGTCATCCAGATCATTCAGTTCCAGGTAATGAAGTAGGTCACACACTTCCTTATCTACATCAGAAAGCATTGTTTTCAGATTTTCCTGATATTCTTCCATATGTGAGCTCATATAACAAAGATTCGATAGTGTATTCTCCCAATCATTTTTAAGGGTATCGAACATAGTCGGCTTCTTCACCTCATCGTATTCAGATGCGCTATAAACAGGTTCCTCTTGTGGCTGCTGCACATTCGCTTCAATTACTGAATAGAAGTGAGCCTTTTTACCCGTTCCGATTCGCTCATTCGCTTCCCGAAAGGAAAAGGGTGCTGCTTCATCGGAGTTCCGGGCAACTTCAAGATTTCCTTTTGCGCCAATTTTATAAAAGTTGCCCTGCATATCAACGATGTTGTACATTTTTGTCATTGCCCATACTCCTTTCAGAATTTCTGTAACTTGTCGAGCGTATCCTTCCACTGCTTCTCGGCCTCAGAAATGCTCTCTGTATACTTCTTATATGAATCTTCATATTCCTTGGCAATCTGTCCCTGCTCCTCAATTGATGGAAAAGGAACCTCCAGCACTTTCAGATCCTTATAGCTGATATTCATGACAGTCATGCCTTGCTGCAAGCTGCTGATCATGTTATTTCCTATCGGACTATCAATGAATATTTTTAAGAACATGCTGTTTAACTTCTTCTGGTCCGGTCTGATAACAATTAAATTTGAGGATGCGATACAAGGATATGTCTGCTCGTGAAATACTGCCGATCGAATCGCTGTTCCTCGAGCTGGAATGACCACATCGCCTTCTTGAAGAATATAGTTCTGTACTTTGCGCTCTTCCTCATCAATCTTATCTAAACCGTTAAAATCAATATCATATTGGCCGATATTAGAAATGTTCACAACTCCGATATCACCAGTCTGATCCTTTCTTGACACGGCCTTACCGCGGAATATCTCGGCCACATCGCCGAGCGGAATTTTTCTTGAATCAGATGCCTGGTATCTCATATAGTCCTCATTCTGCTGCGTGAGAAGTTTATCAATACTCCAGTCACCATTTTCCTCAATTTCTTCCTGCATTGCGAAGGTATCTTCGCTAATAGTCATCTTTTCAACCGGGCCACGCTTGGTCTTACGATCTGCAGCCTCATATTTACGAATTACAACATCCTCAGTCCGGCCAGCTGCAACTGTGATCAAGTAAGTCTTAATACCAGTATTCTGAAAAATACCGTCCGGAAGTTCTGCGATCATCTCCAGCTTATACATCTGTGTCACAAACTTCCTCAGATCATTTACATGTCCACCCGCGAAAGTGATACGGCCCGGTAATACAATAGCCAACTCGCCAACCGCAGAAAGATGCAGTAACAGATTTTCCAGAGCTACCATATCAGTCTCACGGCACATAAAGTTTTCCGCGTCCTCGGCCAGGTCTCGACCACCGAAGATTGGAACAGAGAGTATACGGTCAAATTTTTCATTCAGGAAGCCATAGGTATATATGTTGGTCTCCTGAATCGTCACATTATCGTAACCTTCAAAAATTCGACTCAGCACTTTTGCATAGAGCATATTCTGGGTGGTAATTGTAAAGTTGCAGTCCAGGTGAGCATCTACAGTGGATCTCAGATTCGGCACGAACTTCTCTCCCTCAGCGATCAACACCGTAGTAGCGCCTTCAATATGCTCGGCCATTTCTTTCATAAGTGGAAAAGGAACAAGTAATGAGCCGTACCGCTCATATTCGATGCTCTGATACAGAAGTTTCTCCCAGTCAGGATTTTCATCTACCTGCAGGTATGCCTGATAGAAATCATCTGCACCTTTAAACGGATTGACTTCACGCATCTTGCCCGACACGATCAGCATTGCTTCATATGCTTCTTCCTTATTTAATTCCTTACCCTTATTCTCAGCTTTGGTTTCAGCTACAAGCATTGCGCCTGTAATCATTTGGTCTACGCTCATCGCGCCGCGCAGTCTGCTGTAATATGCCCGCATTCTATCTTCCTGTACTGTATTCATCTTCGTTCTCCTTATAACTCAACGTGTGAATCATCGGTAGCCTTGGTAACAACCAACTTTCCATCTTCGCAGTGAATGTCAACATTGTCGCCGGCCGCGAACCCGAACTGTTCCAACCATTGTCCTTTTAATATGATTGTGGGAGTCGGCTTGTAGTGGTAGCCGCTACTCTCATACACTTTCAGCGCTCTGTTGGCTTTGACTTTCATTTCCGTATCCTCCGCAAGTGCTCTCGAAATTGATCCCTTGATTAGCTTCTAAAAAGAATATACACCGTTCGCGGTAATTTGTCAAGCGTTATTCTTATTTTGGTATTCGCATACCAAATTATATGATTTGACTTGAAATAGGTCAGAAAAATAAAGGACCCTGTGCCGTCACTCGAATTGTCCGAGTAACAAGCTACAAGAGCCCTTTTTAATAATACACAATCAATTATTCATAGGTCTACCTGCCATCTGGAACTCATCGTGCTGTTTTATGTTCTTAAGTGCCATCATAATTGATGGACACTCTCGCTGCTTATGATAGTCCTGATCCTGGTAGTGTTTATGCCGTAAAAAAATCTTTCCACCTTTTACTTGGATCATCCAGCAGTGCCCAGTACACTTTGATTTTAACTCGACGTAGTCCTCATCATAATCCTCTAACAATTTCAGAACCTGAAAATACGGGTCCAGCATCGCTTCCTTATCTTTTCTAATTAACAACTTTATCTCCTCGGCCTATCTTCATAACAATTTTGTCTCTTCGGCCCATTTTAATAATAATATTGTCAACTCAGGCCCGGCCTTTTAACAAAGCTATCAACACAACCTTTCATTATAAAGCACTGTTTCTGAAGCCATTTCTCAAGAAAAAAGCAAAGCTTATCAGTAAGCAGGATTATCTGAAAATAATCGTTGTTCGCTGATAAGCCTTGTTGGGAGGGCTTCCCAGACCTTTATGCGTTTTGGCGCGACATCAAGACAACGGTCTCAACGTGCACTGTCCACGGGAATTGGTCGCAGCAGCATGCGCGCTTGACATAATATCCGCCTGCCTGCAGGATCTCCAGATCCCTTGCAAGGCTGGTGGGTTTGCAGGAAACGTACACCATATTCTCTACGCCATAGTCAATGATCTTCTGCAGCGCTTTGGGATGGATACCGTCACGCGGCGGATCCAGGATAATGTAATCCGGCTTCTCTGTTATTTCATCGAGTACCTTCAGGACATCTCCTGCAATAAATTCACAGTTATTCAGTCTGTTCATACGGGCATTTTCTTTGGCAGCTTCCACAGCCTCTTCCACTATTTCGACACCGATCACCTTGTCTGCGACAGACGCCATCAGCTGTGAAATCGTTCCCGTCCCGCAGTAAAGATCATACAGTACTTTCTGACTGCTGCCCGCATCTGCGACATATTCCTGTACTGTCTGGTACAATACCTCTGCGCTGAGCGAGTTTGTCTGGAAAAAAGAGAACGGTGTGATGCGAAAACGCAGTCCCAGAAGTTCTTCAAAGAAAAAATCCTGTCCGTATAATATTTCCGTTCCCTGATCGATAACGGCATCTGCCATACTGTCATTTACCGTATGCAGGATACCGACAATCCTGCCTGTAAGGGAGAGCCCCTTCAATGCTTCACAAAATCCCGTCAGATCGTGATTTTCCTGCGTTGTGGTGATCAGATCTACCAGAATCTCTCCTGTTCTGACTGCCTTTCTGACCAGCAGATGCCGCAGGTAACCGGTCTGTTTCATACGATGGTAAAAAGAAATATTACCGGCCTGATAATCCGGGCTGAAACAGTCCAGCACGCAGCGTATGATTGCACGATAGTCCGCATCTACGATCTGACAATCTGTAACACTGACAATATCATACATGCTGCCGCGCTTATGCATACCAAGTGCGAGCGGTCCGTTTAATTCTTCATCTCCAAAGGTAAATTCCATTTTATTGCGATATGCGAACTGAACCGGGCTGCATTTGATGCCTTCCCAGGTATATTCCAGATCCTGATTCTGTACGACTTCCCTTATCAGACCTCTGACCTGCTGCTCCTTTGTCCCAAGCTCCTTGGCATATGGCATGGTCAGATAATTACACCCACCGCATTTTCCGAAATGCGGGCAGGGACTTGCAACTGCATCCGGTGCCTCTTCCAGTACTTTGATCAGTCTGGCTTCCGCTTTATTCTTATGTACTTTCTGCACCATTGCCGCTACTTTTTGTCCGGGAAGTGCATTTTTAACAATACACCTGCCGCCATCCGGCAGCTCTATGATTCCTTTATTGGGAAAATCAACACGTGTAATAACACCCTCTATCAACTCTTTTTTCGTCATTAATCCTTTTCCTGTGTAGCAGGAAAGCGGAATGCACTTGTTACGTACATCCCGCTTTCCTTACTGCTCTTTCATTTTACGTGATGCTCAGTCCTTTTTCTCGGACTTCTTGTCATCCTCTTCGTCTTCGAAATCTTCTTCGAAGTCATCATCAAAATCATCATCATCGTAATCGTCTTCATATTCCGGTGTCATATAACGATACACGGTAAAGGCGATCGCAGCAACTGCTGCAATGGCACCGATGACTGCCAGCACCCAGAGGATTACATTGGACGGCTTGTTTGCACTTTCGTGGTCCTTCTTGTTCAAAAGCTCATTGATTCTAGTCATTTCCAGTACATCTTCTAACTTTGTTCTCATTCCCATATGCGCCCCTTTCCTGTAAGTGCTTTTACCTTTCTATTCTATCACGGAATGGAATATATTGCTATTCCATTAGGACATTTTATCCGATTATACCTTCTTCAGTTTGGCAAAAGCTGCGTACATGATCTTCTGTCCGCATTCATCGAAAGCTACCGTAACCTTATAATCACGCGGTCCCTGTTCCATTTGTGCTACAGTTCCAATGCCATATTTAATATGCTCTACCCGGTCTCCTACTATATATTCCGGTGCAGAGGAAGAAGGTATTCCCTTTGACAGTGTACCAAGAGAAGCTTTGGCATGTCTGGAAGATGCACCTGCGATAAATGGTTTATCCGGAACTGCAGAAGGCTTCTTTTTGGCTGCTGCCGCTTTGGGTCTTCTGCCAAGGCCATAGATACTGCTGCCGTATTCGTGTTCGACAGGTTCATTTGACCTGCTTCCGTATCCGGATCTGGTGGCATACCCGTTTCCGCCATATCCGGATCTGTCGGTAGCGTCTTTCTGTGTATACCCGCTATCATCATCATCCAGAAACGCCGGCTGTTTTTTCTGCTTTGCAGCCTGCTCCTCAATCAGTTCCCGGGGAATTTCCTCCACAAATCTGCTTACACGGTTATATTGCAGTTCCCCATGGATCATTCTGGCTCTTGCCGCTGTGATCGTCAGATTTTTTCTGGCACGGGTAATGCCCACATAAGCAAGTCTTCTTTCCTCTTCCATTGCAGCCGGATCACTTTCTTCCGCCTGCAACGTCATATAACTCGGAAAAAGACCTTCCTCCATCCCTGCCAGGTAGACATTCTCAAACTCCAGTCCCTTGGCACTGTGCAGCGTCATCAGGAGCACCTTATTATCATCTCCCGATACTTTATCTATATCTGCAACCAAAGCAACCTCTTCCAGAAATCCGCTCAGAGATGGTTCTTCGGCCTTCTCCTCATAACTGACGACCTTGGAAATCAGTTCGTCCACATTTTGTGCTCTGTCATTGTCTCCGCTGGAATCATCTTCTTCATCCAGTGCTTTGAGATAATCCATATATCCAATGGTACTGATAATATCACGGATCAGCGCTTCAATCGAATACTCCTTTGCTTTGGTACGAAAAGCACGGATCATCAAGTCAAAATTTCGAATCTTCTCTGCCGCTTTTCCGCCAATCACTTCATCGGCATGTCCAAGTGCATCATAGAAACTTTTCAAATGCGTATCTGCATAGTTCTGCATCTTATCAATCGTAGTTGCGCCGATTCCGCGTTTTGGTACATTAATCACCCGCTTGACTGCCAGATCATCCAGTCCGTTGTCAATCGTCTTCAGATATGCCAGCAGATCCTTGATTTCTCTTCTGGAATAGAAGTTCGTGCCACCCACGATATCATATGGTATTCCGTTCAGGATAAAACGTTCTTCTATCAGTCTGGACTGTGCATTTGTCCGATACAAAACCGCTGTATCACTGTAATCAGCCGTGCCCTCTTTCTTGCCTTTTGCGATATCTTCTGCAATAAATGCTGCCTCATCCTGTCCTGCATCAAATTTGCAGAAACGGATTTTTTCGCCTGCGCCTTCTTCTGTCCACAGCGATTTATCTTTTCTGCCATTATTATTCCGGATCACCTGATTCGCCGCATCCAGAATATTCTGTGTGGAACGATAGTTCTGCTCCAGCTTGATCACGGTCGCATCCTGATAAACAGTCTCAAAGTCCAGAATATTCCGAATATTCGCCCCTCTGAACCGGTATATCGACTGATCATCATCACCGACCACGCAGAGATTTCTGTATTTGGATGCCAGTAGTCTGATCAGTTCGAACTGTGCATTGTTGGTATCCTGATACTCATCCACCATGATATAACGGAACCGTTCCTGATAATAATCCAACACATCGGGACATGTTTTGAACAGTTCCACTGTTTTGCTGATCAGATCATCAAAATCCATTGCATTATTCTTTTTCAAATTAGCCTGGTATTCCTGATATGCTTTCGCAATACGGATTTTTTCCGAATCATTCATGGTACTGAGAGAATATTCGTCCGGAGCGACCAGATTATCCTTGGAAGAAGATATCACATTCATGATCCGGCGCAGTTTAAGTGACTGTGTCTCAAGCTGATAACGCTTGCAGATATCCTTCATGACACTTTTGGAATCATCACTGTCATATATCGTAAAATTGGTCTGATATCCCAGACGGTCAGCAAATCTTCTGAGAATCCGTACACAGGTAGAATGAAAGGTCGTCACCCAGATACTTTCTGAACCAAATCCGACAATTTTATCTACCCGTTCCCGCATCTCTCCTGCAGCTTTATTGGTAAAAGTAATAGCCATAATATTCCAGGGATTCACGCCGCACTGATCGATCAGAAACGCTACCCTGTGCGTTAGTACCCTTGTTTTGCCTGATCCGGCGCCTGCAAGGATCAGTACCGGTCCTTCAGTCTGCAGTACTGCCTTTTTTTGTTCCGGATTTAATGTATCGTATATACTCACTGTAAACTCCTGTTACTGATGCTTTTCTTTGGTTTTTTTATCGTTCTTTGCCTGTTCTTTTGTCTGATTCTTAAGTGTCTCTTCAAATTCCTTATAGTTATCCAGAAGCTTCTCTATGATCAGTTTCTTGACATAAACATCATAGCTCAGGAGTGAAATAAATGAGAACATCTGCATCTTGTCCTTCATTTCTTCCGGTGCATCTGTGAATGCCTCCTGCGCGATATGATATTTTCTGGTCACATCTTCCTTGACCGCTTCCACTTCCTGCGCATCCTGTTCACACAGAACTTTGTATATATCACTCAGGGTCAGATTGTCCGTATCACTGGTATGGAATCGCTCCTTCACAGGATCCAGAAGTGTCTGTATGTCATTGATTGACAGGATATTTTTGAAATAATAGATGAAAATCAACAAAATCAGATGATCCTTGGAATATTTCTTCCTGACAGGAGGAGGCAACAGATCATTTTTTGCATAGTTGTTGATCATTGTTTTGGTCAGTACCTTATCCTCATTCGGATATCTTGTTGTCTTACGGAGCTTCTCTTCCATAAAAGTTGTCAACTGATCCATATACAGATCAATATTCGGAATATCTTCGAGTTTGATATTCTCAATTCTGTTAAGACTTGCCAGTATGCTGTTCAAAACATCTTCATTATCCAGTGTCATTTCTTAAGCCTCTACCTTTGTCTGTTCCGCCATTTTCCGCATCTCGCGTGCGTTCTGCACCACTGCATCCGTAATCTGCGCTCCACCCAGAAGTCTTGCAAGTTCCTGTATGCTGTCTTCACTGTTTAGCCGCCGAATCCTGGTGATCGTTCTGTCTCTTTCTATTCCCTTTTCTATCTGGAAATGCGTATCTGCCATTGCTGCAATCTGTGGCAGATGCGTGATACAGATGATCTGATGCTCTTTTGCCAGAACGCCCAGCTTCTCAGATACTTTCCATGCTGTATGTCCACTGATTCCTGCATCAATTTCATCGAAAACAAGTGTTTCAATCTCATCCGTGTCAGCCAGTACGGTCTTAAGTGCCAGCATGATTCTGGAAAGTTCGCCACCGCTTGCGACCTGCTCCAGCGGCCGAATAGTCTCTCCCGGATTGGTTGAGATCATGAACTCCACATCATCGTATCCATTTGCAGAAATGTTCTCTGCCGATGGTCTGACCGGAATCTCAAACCGGACATCCAGAAAATTCAGATCGATCAGTGCTTTTTTCATCAATTTTGTCAGTCTGGATGCACTCTCAGAACGGATCTTTGAAAGTTTTTCACACAGTTGAAGCGCTTTATTTTTGCTTTCCTGCAGTTGTTTCTGTAATTGCAGGCGATGCGTGTCAAGATCCTGCAGCATTTCCAGTTCTTTCTGCTTCTCTTCCTGATATTGCAGAATCCGTTCAATGCTGCTGCCATATTTATCCTTGAGATGATTGATCAGATTCAAACGTTCTTCTGTCTTTTGGAAATCCGCCTCATCAAATTCCGAATCGTCCATATACTCTGCGAGGGATCTGCTGAAATCACTCAGCAAATCATCCACTTCAGACAGTTGTTTACTCAGCTCAGCAACCTGTGTATCATACGCACTGACTGCATTCATCTCTCTGAGTGCACGGGAAATGGCATCCGATGCATTTTCGTCTGCACTCTCTCCTGTAATGATCTCTGCAGCCTGTCCGACGGCTTCTGCTATTCTGCGTCCGTTGAGCATTCTACGATAATCATTTTCCAGTCTGTCATCTTCTCCCGGCTGTAATGCCGCATCTGCAATTTCATTTACTTCAAAAGAGGCCAGTTCCTGTTCTCTGATCCGCGTTTTCTCATCCAGATCGGTTTCCTGCAATTGCTTTTGCAGTTCCTGACAGATATGATAGCATTCACGTAGCTGCTCTTTGACCTCTGCAAGCTGATTTCCGGCATAATCATCCAGAATCGCAAGCTGTTTGGTCTTATGCAATAGCAGCTGATGATCATTTTGCCCGTGGATATTGATCAGAATATTGGAAAGATCTTTGAGCTGCCTTGTTGTGACAGTTTCTCCGCCCACTTTACATATACTGCGGTTTGGCATGATCTTTCGCTGGATCAGTACCGTTCCGTCTTCTTCAACCGGTATCTCAAGTGCCTTCACCTGGCTGATCTGCTCCTGCCCGGAGAGACCAAAGGTCATTTCAATGAGCGCATATTCACTTCCGCTGCGTATCATATCCTTATCAGCCTTGGCTCCAAGCGCAAGATTAATAGAGCCGATAATAACAGACTTACCGGCACCGGTTTCTCCTGTCAGAATATTCAGACCATTTTCAAATTCAATTTCCTGCTCATCGATCAATGCAAGATTCTTAACATGCAGATTATATAACATAGATTAATCCTTCAGCATATCCCTTATCTTATCCATCAGCGCAAGTGTATCTTCACTTGTTCTGACAGCCGCCATTATTGTATCGTCACCTGCGATACAGCCTACTATTTCATCCATCTTAAGCGCATCCAGTGCTGCTGCGACAGCCATTGCCATTCCTGCTACCGTCTTCATGATCAAAATGTTCTGTGCTCTGTCCATGGAAAGATACCCGTTCTGCAGCACCTGTATATATTTATCTTTCAGATGGTCATCACCCTGTTCCATAATCCGGTATTTCTGTCTGCCGGTTCCCATTGCAATCTTTGTCAGTTTCAGTTCCCTAATGTCTCTTGATACTGTTGCCTGTGTTACATCATATCCTGCTTCGCGTAAAAGATCTGCAAGCTGCTCCTGTGTTTCTACGTCATTTGTATTGATCAGTTCTATGATCTTATCGTGTCTGTTTCTCTTCATTTGAGCCTCACCTGATTGATTTCCGATAATATTTTATATCAGTTTCCTATGTAATACTTCCAGGAAACTGACCTGGTTCAATTTCAATATCTTTGTTGTCTGCGCAGATCTGGTAATGACGATCCGGTCTCCCGTTCTCATCTCAAAACCGTTTCTGCCATCAAAACTGGCCTCCGCCTGTAATGAAGCATCATCTCTACCCGCTGCAATCTCGACTGTGATTCTATCCTCTGCCGACAAAACAATGCTTCTCGTCGTCAGTGTGTGAGGGCAGATCGGTGTCAACAGGATCATCTGCGCCCCGGGTTCTACAATTGGTCCGCCTGCAGACATGTTATATCCGGTCGAACCGGTAGGGGTCGAGATGATCATTCCATCTGCATGGTAATTATTCAGATACAGATCGTTTACATAGATGTTGAAACTGATCACCTGCAAAGTGGCTTTTCGCGCAATCACAATATCATTGAGCGCATCATCCCGAATACGGCCATGTATCTCTCCTGCCAGCATCATACGTTTTTCAATCGTATATTTTTGAGCCAGAAGCTGCGCAAGTGCTTCATCCAAACCACTTTTTTCTACCTCGGCAAGATAGCCCAGTGTCCCCAGATTAACACCCAGTACCGGAATATCTCTCCCAAGCACATTGTGAGATGCCTGCAGCATTGTACCATCACCCCCAAGAACAATACAGCAGTCTACCCCATCCGGAATCGTGCAAATATACTCTTTTGCATCCAATGTTCCTTCCCTGTCAGCATTGCCTTTATAGCTTGCGACGTCGCATTTCTTCCCATGCTTCTCCAGAAAGCTGCGGACATACTGGGTCACTTGAAGATTGGTATCTTTAGTCTGATTGGTGATGATGAAAAAATGTTTCATTACTCCAGTTCCTCGTGCGCTTTCCGCACGGTTTCCTCAATCCTGCTGACATTTTCCGCATGACCGGATAATCCGGTACCTGCAGATATGATCCCCGCCAGTTGATGATTCCCCGCTGCCTCATCGATTCCATCTACTTCCGTATCACGATTGTCGTCTTTCTCCAGATATATCAGATATTCTATATTGCCTTCAGGCCCCCGGATCGGTGAGTAATCCAGGTTCAGAATCCTGAATCCGACCAGATCTGCAAAGTCGATTACTTTTTTTATTACTTCTTCATGTACCTTTGCATCCCGCACGACACCTTTTTTGCCTACTTTTTCTCTTCCTGCTTCGAACTGTGGTTTGATCAGACATACCATCTGTCCTTTTTCGGTTAATAATTTCCTTGCCGGTATCAGAATCTTGGTCAATGAAATAAACGAAACATCTACAGAAGCAAAATCCAGATCATCTGCGATATCCCCGCGAACCATATATCTGAAATTCGTTTTTTCCATACAAACGACCCGCTCGTCGCTTCGAAGTTTCCAATCCAGCTGTCCATGTCCTACATCAACAGAATAAACTTTTACAGCACCGTTTTGGAGCATACAGTCTGTAAATCCGCCTGTCGAAGCACCGATATCCATACATACCTTTCCCGAAAGGGTCAGTCCGAAATTCTGCACCGCCTTTGCCAGTTTGAGTCCGCCTCTGCTGACATACGGCAGCTGCTCACCTCTGATTTCAAGCGTCTCTATTTTATTTTCATCAAAAGCAGTCCCTGGCTTATCTTCCCGCTGACCGTTTACAAATACTTCTCCTGCCATGATCACTGCTCTTGCCCGTTCCCTTGATGTGGCCATTCCTCTTTGGATCAGAAGAATATCCAACCGTTCCTTCGCCATACGTTCTCCAGTTCTTACACCTTACAGTATATCCAGAATCCTGTCTGCAACAGATGCTGCATCAAGCCTCAGCTGCTGCATCAGTATTTCCGGTTTGCCATGTGTCACAAATTCATCGGGTATTGCAATCTGAAGTACATTGGCATCAGCCCTTGCTTCATCCAGACACGTCCGTACCTTTTCCCCAAATCCTCCACTCGCTACATTTTCTTCCATTGTTACAATCAAAGGATGTGTCTTCGCCGCAACTCTTACATATTCGGTATCGATCGGCTTTACAAATCTTGCATTGGTAAGGGAACAGTGCAATCCATGTTCCTTCAGGATTCTGCGCACTTCTTCTGCTTCCTTTACCATACTCCCGACAGCCAGCAGCAAGATGTCTTTTTCTTCATAAATCGGTTCAGCCTTACCCATCTCGATCGGTGCGCGGAATGTATCAAGTCCTGCATAGGCTTCCCCTCTTGGATACCGGATTGCAACCGGAGCACCAAAGTTCACCGCATATTTCAACATATCAGACAATTCCCATTTGTTTTTGGGTGCCATGATATGCATATTGGGCATGCTGGACAGATAGGACAGATCGAATATTCCCTGATGCGTCTCCCCGTCACTTCCCACAAGACCTGCACGATCTACCGCAAAAACGACCGGCAGGTTCTGCAGGCACACATCTTCCAGAATCTGATCATATGCTCTTTGCAAAAAAGAGGAATAAACCGCAAAAATCGGCTTCAGGCCGCCAAGTGCCAGTCCTGCTGCAAACGTAACGGCATGCTCTTCAGCGATTCCGGCATCAAAAAATCTGCCCGGATACATGTTCCGAAATCGCTTTAATCCTGTTCCTTCTGCCATGGCAGCAGTAATTGCCACGACTTTGGGATCCCGTTCTCCCAGCTTACACATACAGGTTGAAAAAATATCCTGATAATTGGCTGTTGCTCTGTGATTACTGGGAATCCCGTTCTCGATTACAAAAGGCTCCGTTCCATGAAATCTTGCCGGATGTCTTTCTGCAGGTTCATATCCTTTTCCTTTTTTGGTTAGAACATGGATCATTACTGCTTTTTTGACTTTTCTTGCTTCTCTGATCTCCCGTTCCAGTGCCTTGATATCATGCCCGTCTACAGGGCCCAGGTAAGTGATTCCAAGATTTTCAAATAACATTCCCGGAACAAAAAGCTGCTTAAAGCTGTTCTTGGCACGTCTGATGTGATCGATCACTCTGGGCGCTCCAAGCAGTGAATTATATACATCTTCCTTCAGGTTCAGATAACCCTCTGCCGTCCTGACACTGTTGAGATATTTGGACATTCCGCCGATACTCTCTGAGATAGACATATTGTTGTCATTGAGAATGATGATAAAATTGGTATCAAGCTTAGCTGCATTGTTCAGCGCTTCATAAGCCAGTCCGCCGCTCAGTGAACCATCTCCGATTACGGATACAACAGTATATCTCTCGCCTTCCAAATCTCTGGCTTTCACCATTCCGAGTCCTGCAGAAATAGATGTGGAGCTGTGTCCCGTATCAAACGTATCACAATCACTTTCCGTGCGCTTCGGAAATCCGCTCATCCCGCCGAACTGCCGCAGATGGTCAAATTCCTCTTTTCTGCCGGTAAGAATCTTATGTGTATAACACTGATGACCCACATCCCAGATAATCTTGTCCTGCGGCAGATTCAAAGCCCTGTGGAGTGCGATCGTCAGCTCTACTGTTCCAAGATTCGATGCCAGATGTCCACCCGTCACACTGATTTTTTCAATCAGAAACTCTCTGATTTCTTCTGCAAGACCGTCCAGTTCAGAAGCAGGAATCTGTTTAATGTCATTTGTTTTTTCTATCTGATCCAATAGTTTTCCCATACTCTACCTTCACTCATCACTTCTGCCTGGAGATCAACCAGCGTATCAACTGAACCAGAAAAACATCTTTTGCACTTAACTTTTCGGTCAACTGAATAGCTTCTTCCGAGAGCGTTCTGACTTCCTGAATGGACTGCTCCATTCCGAATAAAGTCACATATGTCGTCTTATCGTTTTTTTCATCTGATCCGATTGGTTTGCCAAGTTCTTCCGCTGACCCGGTAATATCCAGAATGTCATCCTGAATCTGAAAAGCAACTCCAACGTTATGTCCGATTATCTCCAGATCAGCAACCTCTTCTGCAGAAGCACCGGCCAGAATAGCCCCGATCATCAGCGCACTTTCAATCATAGCCGCTGTCTTTTTTTCATGAATAAAAAGAAGTTCTGCTTTTGTCAGATTATTTCTGCCTTCTGTTTCAATATCTGCACACTGTCCGCCAACCATACCGTAAATTCCGGCTTTTGTGCTCAGTACCTGCAACGCCGCAATCAGTCTGTCCTGCATTTGCGTCTCATACGGTGTCATATCCCTGCACCAGGGAGCTGCGCGCAGTGCTGTTTCGAAAGCATAATTCAGAAGCCCGTCACCTGCAAGCGTTGCCATACCCGGTCCATACACCGCATGTGTCGTCTTACGCCCTCTGCGGTATTCATCATTATCCATAGCAGGAAGGTCATCATGCACCAGCGAATAGGTATGAATCATTTCGATTGCAGCCATAAACGGCTCAATTCGCTGCCTGGGTGCTCCGCCAAACATAGAAAAAGCTTCCTGCATCAGTATCGGCCGAAGCCTTTTGCCGCCTGCCAAAACGCTGTAATTCATAGCTTCAATCACTGTTTTCTGATTTCCCTGCGCCTGCGGCAGAAATTCTGCAACTACTTTTTCCGCATATTGCGCGCGCTCCTGCAATTGTAAGTCAAACTCAGTATTTCCAGACATTTACTCAAAATCCTCTGTTTTCCCGTCAGAAGAAATCTTCTGAACTTTTTTTTCTACCTGATCAATTGATTCATTACAGTATTTCAGAAGATCCATACCTTCCTGATAATACCGGAATGAATCCTCAAGTGATATATCTTCCTTTTCCAGTAATGCTATTTTCTTTTCTATTTCACTAAAAGCTTCTTCAATACTCGGCTTCTTTTCTTCTTTTTTGGTTGCCATGCTTCTTCTCCATGCACTGTTTCTGTTCAGCTCATCTCTGAACTGCCCGGTATCACTGTTGTTACGTCTGCATGTATCATTCCGTCTGACACTCTGATCCTGATTTGATCTCCTGCGCTGACTTTGTCAATGCTCCGAACGTTTCTACCCTGTTCATCCTCAACATAAGAATAACCGGTATTGAGGCGATCGAGCGGAGATCGTCCTCTGATCCGTTCAATATCGATTGCAAGCCTGTGCCGATATGTGTCAATGATCTGCTCCATCCTGTTGCTTAAGCGATCTTCATATCCCATAGCACGCATCTGCCTGTCGCGGACTCTTGCCGCCGGACTCAGCAGCGCAAGTTCTCTCTCCAATAAGGCCGTTTTTTGTTTTTTTCGGGTCAGCCGATGTTCCATACTCTGCTGCAATGCTTCTGCAAAGTCTTTTCCCTTTTCCACAAACCGGTCATATTCATATACCGCAAGTTCCGCAGCAGCTGATGGTGTCGGTGCACGCATATCTGCCACATAATCTGCAATGGTTGTATCTGTTTCATGTCCTACTGCTGAAATGATCGGAATAGGGCAATTGAATATGGCTTCTGCCACTTCTTCTTCATTGAACGCCCATAGATCTTCGATAGATCCGCCACCACGGCCGACAATGATCACATCAACGGCACGTTTTGTTAGAATCTCTATGCCTCTTACAATACTGGCAGCGGCCTGATCTCCCTGCACGATCGCAGGATATAGAATAATCTGTATATATGGATTTCTGCGGGTGCTGATATTGATAATATCTCTGACCGCTGCACCCGTCGGTGCTGTAACAATCCCAAGTGTACGGATATACTTCGGGATTTCCTGTTTATATTCCGGCGAGAACATTCCCAGTTCTTCCAGTTTGCGCTTTAGTTCAGCAAAACGCTCATAAAGCTGCCCTTCTCCGTCACGTTCAATCTGTCTGGCATACAATTGATATCTGCCGTCGCGTTCATAAACATCTACGGTTCCGGTCACCTGTACCTGCTGCCCATCTTCCATCCGGAAAGAAAGCCCCTTCCTGCTGCCTGCAAACATCACACATGCAATGGCACCTGCCGAATCCTTCAATGTAAAATATACATGCCCCGAAGAATGGTACTTGCAGTTACTGACTTCACCCCTTACTGTAATAGCATGCAGCAGAAAGTCCTGCGTAAACATGTTCTTAATATATGCATTTACCTGCGCTACGGTATAGATATTATGCAAATTTTGCCAACACTCCATTTACAAATGCTGCCGAACCATCCTGCCCGAATTTCTTGGCAAGTTCAACAGCCTCATTAATCGCAACTCCGGTCGGAACCTGATCGTCAAACTTTATCTCATAAATTGCCAATCGTATAATTGTCAGATCAACTTTTGCCATTCGGCCGGTATCCCATCCAAGTGTTTCTTCATTTATCATTGCATCAATTTCATGCAGTTTTGATGCAATGCTTTCATACTTTTCTCTGACTTCTGCTCCGTCAACCGTTGAAAGCTTTGGTTCGTTGCCGGCAATGAACAAGTCCTCCTGCTCTGCCATATCCTTCATGGAATTAAATTCTACGCGGAAAAGCAGCTTAAAAACCTGCTCTCTGATTTCACTTCTATTCATATTTTTCTTATTCAGCCTTTCACTTATTGCGGCTTCACGCCTGCGGCATTGTGATCCCGGCAATTCGGATGTTCACATCTATAACTTCCAGTCCCGTCATATTTTCTACTGCTGTCTTTACCCGTGTCTGTGCCTTCTGGCAGGTTGCCGGGATATTATATCCATATCCCATCAGAATAGAAAGATCAACACGAACCTTATTTTCGTCGAGTAACACTTTTACACCTTTTGACAGATTCTTATATCCTACCCTGCTCATAAGTTCACTGGTAATATTTCCTGCCATAGCAGATACACCGTCAATTTCCATTGCTGCAAGAGCAGCGATCATTCCGATCACATCACTTGCAATCTTTACTGTACCGATATCTGCATTATCTCTTAACGTAAACGTGCTGCTGTCTGTATTTTTCTCCATAACAACGCCTCTTTCTGCTGTACTTTCCTGAACATTTTTCCTTGACTTTATCTTGTGCAGTTCGTCATAAACTTATATGTTTTCTAACTGAACCGTCTTCCGCATACAAAACATTATACATAAAATTATACATTTTGCATAGATTGATTTGGGATTTGTCTTCGAAGATTCCTGATTACCCGACTTCAGAATTGTACAAATATCGCATTTTACGCCTCTGCATGCTTGGTTACATAGAATACAGCCATTCCTCTCTCACGGATGCCTGGGAGGAATGACTGCATAAAAATTAAATTGTCATATGATAATGCTTTGTCAATCAGTTTCTGTGGAATTCAGAAAGTACAAGACCTTTATTCCGCTCTGTTGTCATCCCGACACTCCATTCATTCACAAACAGAAGGAGCGGTCTGTCATTCATATCTTTGATCTTCTTCATATCTGATGTTCCGACAAGCTTTGACATATCGGTCTCCGGTGAATCCACCCAGCGTATATATTCATATGGTAACATATCAAGATAGATTTCAACATTATATTCATTCTTCAATCTGAATTTCAGGACATCAAACTGCAGGACACCTACAACGCCGACAATTATTTCTTCCAATCCCATGTTGTATTCCTGGAATATCTGAATTGCACCTTCCTGCGCGATCTGCGAAATGCCTTTGACAAACTGCTTGCGCTTCATGGTATCTACCTGACGTACTCTTGCAAAATGCTCCGGTGCAAAGGTCGGTATTCCTTCATAATGGACATCTGATTTCGGCATACAGATCGTATCTCCGATGGAAAACATTCCGGGATCAAAAACACCCATAATATCCCCGGCATATGCTTCACTCAGAATTTTCCTCTCATCTGCCATCAACTGCTGCGGTTGGGATAGACGCATTACTCTGCCGCTCTGCACATGCTTGACTTCCATGTCAGCATCATATCTGCCGGAGCAGATTCTCATAAATGCAATACGGTCACGATGTGCCTTGTTCATGTTTGCCTGAATCTTAAAAACAAATGCAGAAAAATCATGTTCAATCGGATCAATGATTTCATCACCGGATACTCTTCCTGCAGGCGGTGTCGCCATCTGCAGAAAATGATGCAGAAATATTTCTACGCCGAAATTCTGAAGCGCTGAGCCAAAGAAAACCGGGGTGATTTCGCCTGCTCTGACCTTATCCAGATCAAACTCTACTCCTGCTCCATCCAACAGCTCAATTTCTGACTGCAGTGTTTCAAAAGCATCTTCTCCGACATATTGATCGATCATACTCTGGTCTTCAAGTGAAAAACAGGTTTCTGTTCCTTCTTTGGTTCCCTTCATGGTATCTGCAAAGGTAACGATCTGGTTCTCCTGTCTGTCAAATATCCCTTTAAAATTCTTACCGGATCCAAGAGGCCAGTTCATCGGACAGGTTTCTATTCCAAGATTACTTTCTATATCACTGAGCAGATCAAATGTGTCCATTGCATCACGATCCATCTTATTGATAAATGTAAAAATCGGAATATGCCGCATCGTGCAGACCTTAAACAGTTTCTTGGTCTGCGCCTCAACACCTTTTGATCCGTCAATTACCATAACAGCAGAGTCCGCTGCCATCAGTGTACGATAGGTATCCTCCGAGAAATCCTGATGCCCCGGTGTATCCAGAATATTAATGCAGCAGTTTTCATAATTAAATTGTAAAACAGATGACGTAACTGAGATACCTCTCTGCTTTTCTATTTCCATCCAGTCCGAAACAGCATGTTTGGCTGTTGCCTTACCTTTGACACTTCCCGCCTGATTAATTGCTCCTCCATACAGAAGAAACTTTTCTGTCAGCGTTGTTTTTCCGGCATCCGGATGTGAAATGATTGCAAAAGTTCTGCGTCTGTTGATTTCATCTGTAACTATTTTGTTTGCCATTTCTTTATAACTCCTTTTTCTCAATTCAGTCTTGTTTTCGTAATATAAGGTTTGTTATAAAGAATCGTTACAACATTACATTGCCCATAATATAAATCCTCCATTGTCAGCAAAAACCGGCATGCATATATATCGCATGCCGGCCTGACTGAAACGTCCAAAGCGCAGCGTTTTCCTGTAAGATTTTACTGCTGTGCAACATCCTTCATTGAGAAGCTGATTCTGCCCATACGATCCTTGCCAAGGCATACAACTGTCACTTCATCTCCAAGTGTCAGAACGTCTTCCACATGATCGATTCTGTTTCTGGAAATCTTGCTGATGTGAACCATTCCTTCCTTGCCAGGTGCAAACTCAATAAACGCACCAAAATCTTTAATGCTGACAACTTTACCCTTGAATATCTGTCCCTGCTCAAATTCTGTAACAATGATATTTACCATATCAATTGCTTTCTGAATCTTCTCTTTATCCTCACCACAGATAGATACCTTACCGTCATCTGTAATATCAATCTTGACACCGGTACGTGCAATGATTTCATTGATCGTCTTGCCACGCTGTCCTACAACATCACCGATCTTCTCAGGACTGATCTGCATGGATATGATCTTCGGTGCATACTTGCTGACTTCTGCACGAGGCTCGGCAATACAAGGCTCCATAACATTTGAAAGAATATATTCTCTTGCATCCTTGCAGTGTGCAATTGCTGTTTCAACGATTTCTTTTGTCAGACCATGGATTTTGATGTCCATCTGGATTGCAGTAATACCATCATGTGTTCCTGCAACCTTGAAGTCCATATCTCCAAAGAAATCTTCCAGGCCCTGAATATCAGTCAATACGATGAAATCGTCATCTGTATCCCCTGTTACAAGTCCGCAGCTGATTCCTGCTACCGGCTTTTTGATCGGCACACCTGCTGCCATCAGTGCCATCGTTGATGCACAGATAGAAGCCTGAGATGTGGAACCGTTGGATTCAAAAGTCTCTGATACGCAGCGGATTGCATATGGAAACTCTTCTTTTGTAGGAAGTACCGGAACAAGTGCCTTTTCTGCAAGTGCTCCATGTCCGATTTCACGGCGTCCCGGGCCTCTGCTGACCTTTGTTTCACCAACAGAATAGGACGGGAAATTATACTGATGCAGATAGCGTTTTTCGTTTACAAAGCTGTCCAGACCTTCCACTCTCTGTGCCTCAGAAAGAGGTGCCAGTGTACAGATATCGCAAATCTGTGTCTGTCCTCTTGTAAACATGGCACTGCCATGTACTCTCGGAATCAGATCCACTTCTGCTGCAAGCGGTCTGATCTGTGTGATCTCACGACCGTCAGGTCTCTTCTGATCCTTCAGAATCATCTTACGTACAGTCTTCTTCTCATACTGATAGATTGCATCCGGCAGAACTGCAAGCCATTCCGCGTGATCAGCAAGCGCTTCTGTCAATCTGTCTGTAATCCTGACAATATTATCTTCACGAATCTGCTTTTCGTCTGTAAATACAGCTTCTTCCATTTCAGCCGGCGGAACGATCTGCTTCATAGCATCAAAAAGTTCCTGCGGAGCTGCACAGCTCGTATATGTTGACTTCGTTTTGCCAACTTCTGCAACGATTTTCTGAATGAATTCAATAAGCTGAAGGTTCACTTCATGTGCCTTGTAAATTGCCTCCAGCATCTTGCTCTCAGGAATCTCGTTCGCACCGGCCTCGATCATGATTACCTTCTGCCCTACAGAAGCAACAGTAAGATTCAGGTCACCTTCAGCCCACTGTTTCTGAGACGGGTTTACAATAAACTCACCATCAACCATACCGATCTGTGTCATTGCACAAGGACCGTCAAACGGAATATCGGAAATGGAAACTGCAACAGAAGAGCCGATCATTGCAAGAAGCTCCGGACGGCATTCAGGATCAACTGCCATTACAATATCATCAATGGTAACATCATTGCGATAATCCTTCGGGAAAAGAGGGCGCATCGGTCTGTCAATAACACGGCTTGTCAGAACCGCATTCTCAGATGCCTTTCCTTCTCTTTTATTAAATCCTCCCGGGAACTTACCGATTGAATACATTTTTTCTTCGTATTCAACGCTTAAAGGGAAGAAATCAATACCATCTCTCGGCTTTAAGGATGCAGTCGCCGAACAAAGTACTGTTGTATCGCCGTACTGCATGAGTGCACATCCGTTTGCCTGTTTACCTACTCTTCCGATATCAACGCGCAGCGTGCGACCGGCCAGTTCCATACTATAAGTCTTATACATCGTCTCTCCTTTTCCTGCTCATCCGTATCACTTCTTTGCGAAGGTACGTGTGCAGCTCCTCTTCTCGTTTATATTTGATGCGTCTCATGACGCAGCTTTCCATGCAGAGATTTCAAAACATTCCCGTTAACCAGGATGCCGTGGCACCTCATTTCAATGCAGAGATAGCAATCACGCTCTGCGCTGAAATAAACTTCCAGTGAAATCCATTTCAATGATAAAAAAAGGCGGAAAACTGACATATCCAGTTTAACCCGCCTTTGATTATCAAATTACTTTCTCAGACCAAGTTCTGCGATCAGTGCACGATATCTCTCGATATCCTTATCCTTCAGATAAGCAAGAAGTCCACGTCTCTGACCTACCATCTTGAGAAGTCCTCTGTTAGAGTGATGATCTTTCGGATTCTCGCCAAGGTGTCCGTTCAGTTCCTTGATTCTCTCTGTCAGAACTGCAACCTGAACTTCCGGTGAACCTGTATCACCAGGGGTTCTTGCAAACTTATTAATAATCTCTGTTTTCTTTTCTTTTGAAATCATTGTTTTCTCCTTTTTTTCAATTCGCCGTATACTGAGACCAGGTTGGAGTATCCATGATCCGGGTATCGGTAAATCCATATGTTTTTTATCATTACAACCAATTTACTTTATCACAGCATCGGTGTTCTGTAAAGTATTTTTCTGATATTCCTGATGAAACAAAGTTCCATCCGCCACATCTTTTTCCATCTGCGCCTGCAGTTCTGCAACTGTCTTAAAATGCTTTTCCGTACGACGATAGGCCAGTAGGAAGACTTCTGCATAGTGCCCATAGATATCTCCGGAAAAATCATACAGATATGTCTCGACTCCCATTTTTCCTTCATCTGTCACGGTCGGTTTGCAGCCGATATTGGTCATTCCGCGATATGTTTTCCCCTCAACTTTAACAAGCGAATAATACACCCCGTTCGGAGGAAGAAGCTTGTTATCAGGCGGAATCAGATTGATCGTCGGAATTCCGATTGTATGTCCCAGGTGCCTGCCATGCTCAATTATACCGCTCACGCAATAGGGCATACCCAGAAGTTTTTCAGCCATTTCCATATGTCCGGAAGCAACTTCCGCACGTACATAGGTTGAACTGATTTCTCTCCTGTTCATGCTGACTTTTCCGATCAGCTGGACCTCATACCTGTATTGCGTGGAAAGACGCTGCAATAAGCGGTAATCTCCTCTTCCTGCATTTCCATATGAAACATCTGTTCCTGCAGCAATAAAAACTGCATGAAGCATTCCGACCAGAATGTCACTGATAAACTTCTCCGGTTCCATTTTTGCTGTTTCCTGTGTCAGAGGATATTCAACCAGAATATCTATACCGCTTTCTGCAAACAGTTTTCTTTTTTCTTCTCTGGTAGAAAGCCCCGGTATTATTTTTCCTGAAAAAAAGCTGGCCGGCTCCGGATCAAATGTAAAAATCACCGCCCTGCGCCCGTTCTTTTTCTGTGCAAGCAGCTCTCTGATGAGCTGCCTGTGTCCGAGATGAATCCCGTCAAACTTACCGATGGCAACCGCACTTTCACCTTCTATATGAAATTCTCTCAAACCTTCTATTATCTGCATATTTATTGTCGCATGCTGACTCACGCATGCCTTCTATGACCTTTCAAAGAAAAATTTTTCAACCTGAAACGATATCGTTTTCGCATTAAATCTGTAAATACCGAAAAAAGTGCCATCCTGTCCGTAAACCCGCACACGTTCACCATCTTCATACATCTTATCCGGATCTGTGATATCCTGTTCCTGTTCAGGTGACTCGCTCAAAATCTGTTCCGGCTTGAAACTGTTCCCGTTTTCTATCTGGACACGCCAGGCATCATCTATCCGTACTGCATCCAGATCACGAAACAACTGTTCAGAAGATTGAATCCTGTCCTGTAACATTCCCGCATCACGCAGCTGTTCTATCTGCCCAAGTGTGATGGCATCTTCCAGATGAAAGCTGCCTACCGCGGTACGTGTCAGATGCTGCATTGCGGCACCGCATCCAAGTCTTTGTCCGATATCATGACAAAGTGTTCTGATGTAAGTACCTTTTGAACATTTGACTTCCATTGTGAAAATATGTTCACTCTGCAACAGAGAAGTATCCAGAACTGCCACCGCATCAATATGAATCCGTCTTGGCTGCCGTTCTATCTCCTTGCCTTCCCTTGCAAGATCATATAACTTCCTGCCTCCGATTTTAATTGCTGAATACATGGGCGGAATCTGATCATAATCACCGACAAAAGCCATTACCGCAGCATGCAGCTGCTCAATTGTCACGTTTACCTGCTGCTCCTGCAGTACCGTTCCCGACATATCCTGTGTATCTGTTGTCACACCAAGTCTGCAGACTGCAATATATTCTTTGGTATGTTCGGTCAGCATATCACATAAACGTGTTCCATTCCCAAGACATACTACCAGTACCCCAACAGCATCCGGGTCAAGCGTTCCTGTATGTCCGATCTTACGCTGATGCAAAATGCCTCGCAGCTTTGCCACAACATCATTGGAAGTATATCCCGGTTCTTTATATACATTGAGTAAACCATTATAAACACTACTCATAGACTGTTCTGATTATCCTTGTCCTTAAATTGCTGTTCCACATATCTGGACAGATTATTGATCACATCATATACGGTTCCGTTCATTGTACAGCCTGCTGCCTTAGCATGTCCTCCGCCGCCAAAAAGCTGTGCGATCTGCGCCACATTGACATTCTCATTTGACCGCAGACTTACCTTGAACTCCATGGTACCTATTTCATACAGAAAAATTGCACAATCCACATCTGTTGTCAGCATCAGTTGACTCACAATGCCATCCAGATCACTGCTTTTGACATGATAAAAATCCATTGTCGCTCTGGTAATGGCTGACGCAATACACCGACCATTCATAAAAAGAGTACTTTCCAGCAGTGCCCTTCCAAGAATCTGATTTTGAATATACGTTTTTTCATAAAAAACCGTATCTATCAGTTTGCCGAAATCAAATCCATATGATATCAGCTCTGCACCGATCTTCATCGTTTCCGGAGAGGTATTGGAATATTTGAACACCCCGGTATCACAGATAATGCCGGCATAAAGTGCCTTTGCAATATCCCTATCCAGCATTTTTGTATCAATTACACGATATACCAGTTCTGAAGCAGAACTTGCATCCGGAACAATATAATTCACATCTCCGGTTCCCGTATTGCTGATATGATGGTCGATATTTACTGTTCTGACAGCAGCATCAAAATATTTTTCTGCCCTGCCCAGTCGCTCTTTCCCGGAATCAAGGACTATAAACAGGTCATACTGTTCTGTCTCAGTTGCAAAATCTGTTCTGACTTTATCCGTATCTTTGATCAAACGATATTCTTCCGGTATTTCTTCCAGAAAAACATCCACACTGATCTTTGGATACTTCCTGCGCAGATAAAGGTACATTCCCATACAGGAGCCGATACAGTCTCCGTCCGGACGGATATGACCACCGATGCCAACCGTCCGTGCATCCCCGATCACATCATCTATTCTCATTCCTCGTCCTCATCCTTTCTCTCTTCCTGCGCCTTCGCATCTGCAGCTGTTACTTCATCAATCTTTCTGGATATGTTAATTGCATATTCAATTGAATCATCCATAATGAACCGTAATGCCGGCGTATTACGCAGATTAATCTCTTTTGCCAGTGTACTGCGGATATATCCGCTTGCACTTTGGAGTCCTTCCATCGTTTTTTTTCTGTCAAGTGCATCACCCAGAACACTGACCCATACTTTACAGGTCTTCAGATCCGGTGCTACTTCAACTTCCATGACAGACGTCATAGGACTGATTCTCGGATCTTTGCTGAAACGGATTGCTTCGGAAATAACACGCATGAATTCGCCATTTATTCTGATATTTTTGATACTGTTTTTTCTCAAAACAGACACCTCCTGTCATAAGCCCAATCAAGGGAACTCCCGCTTTACCAACCCGAAAGCAAAAGTCCCCTTAATCTTATTCTCCCGGCTGGATTCCTTAACTTCTGGGAACTTCAACCATTGTATATGCTTCTACTACATCCAGTTCCTGAATCTGATCAAAGTCTTCAAATACAAGACCACATTCATAACCTTCCTTTACTTCCTTTACATCATCCTTGAAACGTTTCAAAGATTCCAGCTTACCCTCAAATACCTGTTCGCCGTCTCTCTTGATACGGACGCTGCAGCCTTTCTGCATAATACCATCCGTAACAAAAGAACCTGCAATATTTCCAATAGAAGACGCTTTGAATATCTGCCTTACTTCGGCGTGTCCAAGTACCTTTTCTTCATAAACAGGTGCAAGCATGCCCTTCATGGCAGCATCCACATCTTCGATTGCCTGATAGATGACCTTGTAAAGTTTCATTTCAACGCCTTCACGCTCTGCCATACTCTTGGCTGTCGCATCCGGACGAACATCAAATCCGATAATAATAGCACTTGATGCTGCTGCAAGTGTAACATCAGATTCATTGATTGCACCTACACCGCCATGAATTACCTTTACAACAACCTCTTCATTGGACAGCTTCATCAGGCTCTGCTTCAATGCTTCTACGCTACCCTGCACATCAGCTTTGATGATAATATCAAGTTCTTTAAGCTTACCTTCTTCAATCTTGGAATACAGATCATCCAGAGACATTTTAGCCTTGGTTTCATCAATCAGATCTTTCTTGTGCTGCTGCAGATATGTATCTGCATACTGCTTGGCTTCCTTATCACTTTCATGCCCGAGAATAACTTCTCCTGCATTCGGCACATCAGAAAGTCCAAGTATTTCAACCGGCTGAGAAGGAAGTGCTTCTTTTACACGTTTTCCTTTGTCATCTGCCATAGCTCTTACTTTACCGGAGCATGCACCTGCAGAAATAAAGTCTCCTACATGCAGCGTTCCCTTCTGAACCAGTACATTTGCAACCGGTCCGCGCCCCTTATCCAGTTTTGCTTCCAGAACAAGTCCTCTTGCCTGACGATTCGGATTTGCCTTCAGTTCAAGAATATCTGCTGTTAAAAGGATCGTTTCCAGTAAGGTATCAATGCCTTCGCCGGTCTTTGCAGAAACAGGTACGAATTCGGTTGTTCCGCCCCAATCTGTTGCCACAAGTCCATATTCCGTCATTTCCTGTTTTACACGATCAATATTTGCATTCGGCTTATCAATTTTATTGACTGCAACAATAATTTCAACTTTTGCTGCCTTCGCATGATTGATTGCTTCAATTGTCTGCGGCATTACACCATCATCTGCGGCTACAACCAATACCGCGATATCGGTGGAATTAGCTCCACGCATACGCATTGCAGTAAAAGCCTCATGACCAGGCGTATCAAGGAATGTAATCTTCTGATCCTGTATTGAAACTGTATATGCACCGATCTTCTGTGTGATTCCGCCTGCTTCACGACTTGTTACGCTTGTATTACGGATTGCATCCAAAAGTGATGTTTTGCCATGATCTACATGTCCCATTACACAAACAACAGGTGGTCTCTTTTCAAGCGTTTCATCTGCATCATCATCTTCTTTGAGAAGTTCTTCAATTACATCAACCGGAATTTCCTTCTCACAGATAATATCATACTCTATGGCTATATTTTCTGCATCTTCGTATGAAAGTTCAGAATTTACCGTTACAATCTTTCCGGAAAGGAAAAGTTTCTTAATGATGCCGGAAGGCTGCAGTCTCATCTTCTCTGCAAGATCTTTTATCGTCAGTTTTTCCGGAATGGAAATTACTTTGATCTGCTCAACAGGTTCTTCCACCTTTTTGATCTCAGGTCTGATAAATCTTCCAACGCGCTTACTTCTGGGCATCTTGGATTCATCCTCTTCATAAACCATATCTTTTCTGGAACGTTTGTCTTTCTCCTGACCGATTCTTCTCTTTTCTTCATCTCTATGCTTTTCAGCATCCTTGATCGGTGTATCTGCAAAATCGCTGCCTGCCTGCCGTCCCGGTCTGTTCTGACCGCCACGTGCACCATTTGCTCCAAAGGAAGGTCTTCCTGCGAATCCACCGCCCTGACCCTGACCGCCACGGTTATTGTATCCACCGCCCTGGCCGCCACGATTGCCATAGCTGCCCTGGCTCTGTCCACCCTGACCGCCACGGTTATTGTATCCGCCGCCCTGACTGCTGCGATTACCATAACTTCCCTGACCGCCCTGGCTGTTATTATATCCGCCCTGACTGCTGCGGTTACCATAGCTTCCCTGACCACCCTGGCTGTTATTATATCCGCCCTGACTGCTGCGGTTACCATAACTTCCCTGACCGCCCTGGCTGTTATTATATCCGCCCTGACTGCTGCGGTTACCATAGCTTCCCTGACCGCCCTGGCTGTTATTATATCCGCCCTGACTGCTGCGGTTACCATAGCTTCCCTGACCACCCTGGCTGTTATTATATCCGCCCTGACTGTTGCGGTTACCGTAACTGCCCTGACTCTGTCCGCTCTGACCCCCACGGTTATTATAGCTGCCCTGACTGCTGCGATTGTAACCGCCCTGGCTTTGTCCGTCACGATTATTGTATCCACCCTGGCTGCTGCGATTGCCATAGCTGCCCTGGCTCTGTCCGTCACGATTACCGCCGTTGTAGGGACGTTTTACAGCAGAATCAGATACTGCCGGTGTCGCATGGGATACTGGCTTTTCCACCGCGGAATTTTCCTGCGCTGTTGTCTGTACAGGAGCAATATTTACTGCTACAGGTTTTTCATTTGCCTTGTCCTGTACCGGAGCCGTTTCATTTGTCGGCTTCTGTACAGGCACTTCCTTCACCTCTGTCTTTTTCTCAACAGACACAGGTTTGGATTCTGTTTTTGCGATCACTGTATTATAACTTTCGACCTGTGAAGGTGCTGTCTTCGGCTTAATCGGATGATAAGCATTCTGTGATGCGGAAAATCCGGATCTGCTGCGTCCTGCATTCCCTCCGCTGTTGTTATTCGTCTGATTCTGTACAGGTCTCTGCACAGAATGATTTTCCTGCGCAGGTCTTCCTCCCGGAATCTTTGAATTTCCCGGATTGCTTACAAAAATAATTTTCTTTTTTTTCTTCTGAGGCTGCTGATCCGCCTCATTTTCTGCGCTGTGCTCTGCTGTTTTCTTTTCTTCTTTTACTTCAGCAGCTTTTTCTTCTTTTTTCTCCACTGTCTGTCCTGCAGCCTTTCCAAAATGCTTTCTTGCCTGATCCGCTTCCCCGTCTTCGATAGAACTTGTAGAACGTTTTGCCGCCTCTATTCCGTTTTTCTGTAAAAAGCTTGTCAGATCCTTACCGTCACATCCAAGCTCTTTTGCAAGTTCGGATATCTTAATTTTCGCCATTTATATCTCCTCCGTCCTGTTCGCCTGAGAGTAATTTCTTCATCAGTGCTTGTGCCAGTCCATAGTCCGTTACTGCAAGACTTGTCCTCTCTGATTTCCCGGTTGCATGCCCCAGTTTTTCCTTCTCTCCAAATTCCACGACAGGGACGTTATAAAACCTGCATTTATCCTTGAATTGCTTCTTCGTATTTACTGAAGCATCTTCACTGACAATTACGAGCACGGCTTTCCCGGAGCTGATGCTCTTCTCCACCGCAAGTTCTCCGGTGTCAAGTTTCCCCGCCCTGATACAGAGTCCGAGAAAGGAATATATTCTATCCTTTTCCATCGAACCCCTTTTCCAGGCTGTCATACACCTGCTCAGGTATCTGTTGCTTGAATGAGCGCTCCAGTCCTTTATTTTTTCTTGCTTTGATCAGGCATTCCTTATCGTCACAGATATAGGCGCCTCTGCCATTCTGCCTACCGGTTTTATCCAACAGGATTTCTCCGGCAGCTGTTTTGATGACGCGGATCATTTCTTTCTTGCTTTTCATGAGTCCGCATCCGACGCACTGTCTCATCGGAATTTTTTTGGCCATTCACACACTCCTAAATGATTGCCTGTTATTCAGGCTTCCGGCTGCTGCTCATCTGTAGAAACGGTTGTTTCTTCAGTGACATTCTCCGGTGTTTCTTCAAACTCTTCGTATTCTTCTCCGTCTTCCACATCATCATCCACATAATCTTCATAGCGGAATCCCGGAGCATCTTTTGCCTGTGTTTCACTCTTTATATCAATCTTGTAACCTGTTAATCTTGCCGCAAGTCTGGCATTCTGTCCCTCTTTGCCGATTGCAAGAGAAAGCTGATAATCCGGTACGACAACCTTCGCAGACTTCTCATCCGGATCCGCAAATACTGCAACGATCTTAGCCGGTGACAATGCGTTCTGAATCAGATTTCCGGGATTCTCATCCCAGTTGATAACATCAATCTTTTCTCCGCGCAATTCATCTACGATCAGATTTACTCTGCTGCCATTCATGCCGACACACGCACCTACAGCATCTACGTTCGGGTTGTTGGACCATACAGCGATCTTGGTTCTGCTGCCTGCTTCTCTGGCAATACTGCGGATTTCAACTGTTCCATCTTTTATTTCTGTAACTTCCTGTTCAAATAAACGCTTGACCAGATCTGGATGTGTGCGGGAAACCAGAATTCTGGGGCCTTTATTTCCATTCTTTACTTCCAGGATATAAACCTTGATTCGATCTGTCGGCTTATAAACTTCTCCCCTTACCTGTTCATTTTCGTTCAGAACAGCATCTGCCTTACCGAGATTGATACTGATATTTCTGCCGATATATCTTTGTATCACACCGGTAACAATATCATGTTCCTTTGTATAATACTCGTTATAAACTGCGCCACGCTCTTCTTCGCGAATTTTCTGCAAAATAACATTTTTGGCATTCTGCGTTGCAATTCGCCCGAAATTCTTGGAGTTAATCGGCACACTGATAGCATCTTCGGTCTTGGCTTTTTTATCAATCTTACGTGCATCATCCAATGATATTTCAACCATCGGATCCATCACATCATCTTCCGACTCAACAACTGTCTTATCAGCATAAAGTTTAAAATCACAGGTTTCTCTGTCAACCTCAACCCTGACATTATCTGCCTTGCCAAAATTATTCTTGCATGCCGTTACCAGAGAATTTTCAATTGCATCAAAAAGGCTCTCCTTGCTGATATTCTTCTCTTTCTCAAGCGCATCAAGTGCTTCCATAAGTTCCTTGCTCATCGTAATCTCCATTTCCGCTTTGCATTAAAAATCCAAAGCAAGTTTAATCACTGAAATATCCTTCCTGAGGAATGTTTTATCCTGATCATTCACAAAAACAGTAACGGTATTGGAATCAAAAGTTTTCAGTATTCCTGTATATTCCTTGCATCCATCGACAGGCATGTATGTCTTAAGATCTACTTCCTGTCCGATACTGCTGGCAAAATGTCTGTCTTTTTTAAGCTGCCTCCCAAGTCCCGGACTGCTGACTTCGAGTGTATAGGCATCTTCAATAAAATCTTCTTTGTCCAGTGCGTCCGAAAGCGCATGACTTACGTCTACACAATCATTGATATTTATACCGCCCGGCTTGTCAATATAAGCTCTCAGATACCATTCACCGGCTTCTTTTATGTATTCAATGTCATAAATACTAAAACCCTTTTCCTGTATGACTGGTAACAGAAGCTGCTCTGTATGTGCTTCAATCTCTTCCTTTTTTGACATGTAACTCCTTTACTGCATTCGAAAGATCCCGCTTCGCGATCTCCGCATGAAAAAAGTGGACTCTCGCAAGCCCACTTCACGTTCATCATTTACCATGCTGGTAGAATAACACATTTATCGGGAAATCGTCAAGGCTTTTGCCGAAAAAGTCAGCAAAAAAAACTGTAAAGATGGGATTCTCAAAAAAACACAATTTTTCTCTTGCATTTTAGATTTCTCTGTGATATCGTATCTAAGTCGGCGCAAGACGATATAACTATGGCTCGTTGGTCAAGAGGCTAAGACGCTGCCCTCTCACGGCAGAATCATGGGTTCGATTCCCGTACGAGCTACTGAGACTATTTTAACGAATAGCCCAACCCGAAAAAGAGCATTCTCGAATGAGAATGCTCTTTTTTTGCAGAAATTCACTTATTTGTTTTTCAGGAATGACCTACAATACAGTCTGCTCTGCCTTCTGCTGCATTTCAATTTACACTTTTATCTGTTCCAGCATATTTTGTGCTATCATCTGAATGTCATCAAACTCGATTTCATCACTTGCTTTTCTCAATGCTTTCATGGAAATTTCCATTTCTCCCGAAAATTCACATTCATCAAGTTTTCCTACCGCCTCATTTACACCATCCAGATCAAAAATTCTTGCACAATCATGTGCTTTTACCAATAAGTCAGATACTTCTGTAAACGGAAACAATTTTTTCTTTTTCTGCTGTTTTTCCTCTATGTCTGCCAGTGCGCGGATTCTTTCCGCCAAAGCATCATAAGTCTGCAGTAATCTGGAATGATTACTGCGAATATAGTCCATATCATCTTCTCTTGCTGCTTTTTCCAGGGCTTTTGCCTGTTCTGAAACATCATCTGCTCCAAGCGTATATGCCATGCTTTTGAGAGCATGCACATGAATTCGGTAATCATCCATTTGGCCAGCATCATAACTGTCCCGAATCATCTGCATTCTTCCGGTTGTCAGAAAATCTTCTATCATTTCCATATAAAAATCAGGTTTATGCATGCAGAACTGCATCCCTTCTTCAATATTAAGGACATCGGAAAGTTTTCTTATTTTATGATCATAAATATTGTTTATTACGTTATTCTTTTCATCACCGTCCACTTCAGTAATCAGGTCACCGGGTAAATATTGCCTGCACAGCCGGATCAGCTCACGCTCTTCAACCGGTTTAGACAGATAATCATCAAATCCCTCTACCAGATACTTTTCCCTCGCTCCCAACACAGCATTGGCTGTCAGCATAATTACCGGTGTATGTTCCTGCAGCTTCAGTTTCCGCATTGCCCGAAAAGTTTCCAGGCCATCCGGTTCAGGCATCATATGATCCAGAAAAATCATGTCATAATGATTTTCTCTGACTTTTTCCAGACATGCTTCTCCTCCTTCAGCCGTATCAACCTGTATCTGTGCTTCCTGAAGCAGTGCCTGCATAACTCTGATGTTCATTTCAACGTCATCTACTACAAGAACACGTGCATGCGGTGCAGCGAACCATTGTGGCATCTGTATGATATTTTCCCTTTGTTCCTGAATTCTGTCAGAATAATTGCCGATTGGTTCGTTGCCGATCACTCTCTGCGGAACAGACACACGGAATATGGAGCCTTTCCCATATTCACTTTCAACCGATATTTTTCCATTCATCAGAAAAACAAGCTTTCTGGTAATGGAAAGGCCAAGCCCTGTGCCTTCAATTCCACGATTCTGTATTTCATCCAGACGTTCATAGGAAGTAAAAAGTTTTTCCATATTCTCCGGTTTGATTCCGATCCCGGTATCTTTTACTGCAATATTCAGACTAATACTGTCTCTGGATACAATCTCATATCCGATATGAAATTCTATACTTCCTTCCCGTGTATATTTTACTGCGTTTGACAATAAATTGATGATAATCTGCCTGATCCGCATTTCATCACCATACAAGCCATCCGGTATTGCTTTATCATTACTGACATAAAATGTCAGTTCCTTTGCTTTTGCGCGCATGATTATCATGTTATAGCAGTCATTGATCAATGAGGAAAGTTCATATGCATGCGGTACGATTTCCATCTTTTCCGATTCAATCTTGGAGAAATCAAGGATGTCATCAATAATTGACAGAAGCGATGCAATTGCATTTTTGATTTCTTCAGCGTAGTCAAGCGTTCTGGGATCATGCGTTTCCCGAATGATCATCGTATCCATCCCCATGACGGTATTGACCGGTGTTCGGATCGCATGTGACATATCGGCCAGAAACAATGTTTTTTCATCATTCTCCTTTGCCCGCAGCATGCGTTCTCTGCGCAGGAATACCATATGCTCGATAAATCGCCCGCCCCACAGAAAACACATCACCAGTAACCCGAGAACATAACAAAAATATAACCGGTTATCCTTGAACCCCAGTTTGGCAATCAGATGTATGGTCAGGCCGGTTGCAAATGCAAGCAGCCCGGAAAGTGTAAAGTGATTGTACCATGTCTTCCCGCAGCCGATCAGATAAAGAAAAAAGGGAATCAGCGATATAACAAAAAGCACCGTTTCCATTCGGTCCGCATAAACGATATTCTGCATGTAAAGCTGCCTGACGGGTGTATGCAGGATCAGCTGCAGACCGGCCAGAACAGCAAAGCTGCCCATGAACCGGTACTGTTTGATTGCTGTTTTTCGTAACATACACAGATCATAACACTGAATAAAAATTCCCATAACAACAATTATGAATGCAGTAACAAGTGAAAAAGCATTTACTCTCACCAGATGATACAAAATTGCCGTACGGTCTCCCACATAAATCTGGTCAATCCACCCTGCATATGCTGCATGTTCTGCCAGATAAACGATTCTGAACCTTTTGCCGTCACTTCCTGTCTTGATCGGAAATGTATACCACATAGCCGGAATTTTTGAATCCGGATCAAAATTATTCACCTCTGTATATGTACTGAAACTTTTTTCATTCAAATATACCTTCAGGCGCAGCTGATTCGAATATATCATCATAAAATCATCTGCATCTATTCCTTCCGGAATCTGCGCCGAAATGGTAATCTGTTCTCCCTTTTTCAGACGGACATAATGCGGGAGACTGAGTTTTTCAAATTTTCCATCCGCATCCGATCTGAAAACAGCGCTGATCTGGGTATATTGTTTATTGTCAAAACCATCCTGCGAATGGGGTTGTGTGAAGTTGTATAAAATCATGATGATTGCTGAAAAAATGATCAGATCATATAAGGTACGCACAAAATCCCTTTTCTTCATTCTGTCGTGCCTCCGCGGATTCCCGCCTGATTCAGTGCATCTGTAACTGCCTTCTGTGTGATCGGTTTGAGAATACAGGCTGAAAAACCGAGCTGTACCATTCTGCTCCTGAATTCTTCATTGTCCTGTGCAGTCAGCATAATTACCGGCGTATTCAAATTGGGTCCCTGTTCGTTTTTTCTGATCCGAATAAAAATTTCTTCTCCGTTCATTCCCGGAAGCATATAATCCAACAGTATGGCATCATACTTTCTGTTTGCGGTTTTCTGCACCGCTTCAGCACCGCTTTGCGCGGTTTCTGATTGAATATCCATTTCATTCAACACGTTTTCAGCTATTTTCAGATTCATGGGTTCATCATCTACCAGCAGAATAAATATCCCTGCTGTATCATCTGCCTTTCCATGCTCTTCTTCCGATCTGGTATCATATGCCCCAAGCGGTTCATGTAAAATAACCTCCTGCGGAATTTCAACCGTAAAGAGTGAACCTATGCCGTCTGCACTTTCAACTGTTATTTTCCCCTCCATCATTTTGGCCAGATTCCATGAAATGGAAAGCCCAAGGCCTGTGCCTTCCGCTTCATAAGTCGGGCGTGTAAACTGATGAAAGATATACTTCTGTGCGGTTTCGTCCATTCCTCTTCCGGTATCTCTTACCCGAATGATCAAAAGCAAATCTCCATTTTCCCGATTTTTATAATCAATACTGACTATGACAGCACCGCTTTGCGTATATTTAAACGCATTTTCAATAATATTTGTAACAAGCGTACAGATTTTAGGTTCATCACCATACAATACCGAGGGAAGTCCCGGATTATTTTTGATAATATATTTCACTTCAGGCTTATAAAAAAAAGCGGCATTTTCATTCAGATCATCAATCAAAAGTCCCACCGAATAATCCGCTTTCGCCAGACTCATCCTGCCTGATTCCAGTTTGGAACTGTCCAGAATCTTATTGATCAGCATCAGAAGTTCGCGCCCTGCACTTTCAATATCCGCTGCATAGGAAACCACACGGGGTTCTCTGCTCTTTTTTCTGAGCATATCATTGATTCCGAGAATCGCATTAACCGGTGTTCTGATTTCATGTGACATATTGGCCAGAAACTCACTTTTTGCAGAAGTCTGCCTCTGTATTTTTTCTTTGTCTGCTTCATCTCTTCTGATCTGACGCATTCCCCACTCAAACGCACATACGCAGTACAGAATAGCAGATGTAAACATGAATACGCCAACGTATTGATACGCATAAAAAACTGCATCTGCAATTTCCAGAATTGCACCGGCACCAAGAAAAAGATTGGCATAAAAAAGCCATTTGATATCTGCATACAATTTTGCGTCCCTTTGCCGAATCAGAAAAAAAGTAAGCAGAACATACCCTATCGTTGCACCCAAAACGGTAAGATTGATTCCGTTGATCTCCAGAAAATCTTTGTGAAACACGTAAACAATTGTAAAAAAGAGAATAAATGAAAAAATGCTGATATAGCAGAGAATCTGTGCCGCAGTGTGATATCTGTTCTGCGAAACACTGTCGATATGGCGTATCACCGGAACCGGAATCGCCAGGAGTGTAAAAAATTCAAGAGCACGCGCAAATGCAATATCTTCAAAAATAAGCTGTGCCATCCCCGACGCCAAAAAAAACCATATCCCGATCAGAAAAACATATATTCCCATAAAAAAATAGTCATTTCGGTGCGTGACCCATTTTTTCATAAAAAAACGAAGAATCAGCAGGATAATACCGAAAATCATCAGCACAAGTCCACCGGTCAGTGCCGTCCACTTCTGCGCAACCAGTTGGTATACGATATCCGTGTGATCTCCGATATAAATTTTTTCGATTCTGCCAATATGATTCTGATTGGGACTGTAAAACGAAACGGTCAGGATCTTTCCTGCATAATCCTGTTTCAGCATGACAAAAAGATATTCACTTGCCGGCATGCCGGTAGCTAGAAATCCTTCAGGTCCCTGATAATTCAGTACTTTTTGCTCTCCGATATATACTGCAACTGTATTAAGCGGAGCGGGAATAGAAAGATACCAGCCTGTCGGAATATTTTGTGGTAATACACGTGATAAGGATACCTGTCTGACATCGGATAATGCATCCACATTAAGCGGAAGTGAAACATTGTAGTACTCCCGTTCTCCAAAATATGCATCCCAGCCATCCGTGAGTGCATGGCAGTCATTCGAATAGAAGCCTTCTCTGTTATACGGACGCCAGAAACTGATGATCGTATAAACAATGACCGCTCCTATGACAAAAAGATATAAATACCAAATATTTCTGTATATCGTTTCTTTCTTTATTTTCAGAGCTGCTTCCCTCTTTTTTCAGCAAAAAAAGCATCCACCTCTGTAATGATACGCTCCGGTTTCATTGTTTTCAGAAGATAACCTTCCGGTTTAAGCCGCGCGATATCCATAACAACATTTTTGTCATTACAGGAAGTAAGAAACATAATCGGAATAGTCTCAAAATCTTTTTCTGAACGAATCATTTCGAAAACCTGCCTGCCATTAATAATTGGCATTTCATAATCCAGAAGGATCAGATCCGGGGTCTCCATTGTCAGATATTTAATTGCCATCGTTCCGGATTTTGCCACAATGACCTGATATTTATCATGCAGCCATTCTTTCATTTTTTTCAGCGTGTCCGGGGAATCATCCACCACAAGAATTTTTTTCTTTGCCCCACCACTTTTAACTCTGATCAGCTCCTTAATACGTGTCGCAACTTCGTCTATATTAATGGGTCGCAAAAAAATGGTTTTGATCAGGTCGGAAGGAATGATTTTAATGATTTTTTCAATATTATATTTATCCCCGAGCATAATGATCGGAATATTTTCCATATCAGCCTTATCGCGCAAAAAAATGAGGACTTCTTTACTGATTGGCATCTGATCCACATAAATCATGATCATATCTGCTTTTTCCTTGCTCAGGGAAGCAGACGCATTTCGCGCATTGAAACTGAGTGTCCGAATCCTGTGTCCTGCAAGTTTATCAATCAAGGAAACAATCAGATAACTCTGCTCCGTTGTTACCAGTAAAACGAGATTGCCATTTTCCGTCATGGAGGTCTCCCTTCTGCTGTCTGGACCTGATATTAATTATAACAAAGGAACCTGTAAAAGTAAAAGTGTAGTTTACATCCCGAAATCAAACAGACTGATCTGATTACTCTCCGGAATTTCTCCTAAAAGTCCCAGCTCATTCAATGTATCGATAACTCCCTGCGGACATTTGGTCCGTTCTCTGAAATCATCCCGTGACAGGAAAGGTCCGTTTTTGGCAGCTTCCACTACAGCATCTGCTGCTTTTTCACCCATACCGTCAATACTCTTAAGTGAAGGCATGATCTTGTCCCCGACCACCTGAAACAGTCTTGATTTCGCAGTAAAAATATCAATCGGTGTAAATTCGATTCCTCTTTCATACATTTCTTCCACTACACGCATATCACCATATTCGGCTTCTTCGGTATTGGACAGTTCATCCTTACGGCTGTTATATTCCTGCATTACACTGTGCAGGTGATTTTCTCCCTGACACATATCCTTGTAGGAAAAAGCTTTTGCTCGGATACTGAACCATGCCGCGTAAAACGCCTGCGGAACATATACCTTAAAATATGCAATACGCCATGCCATCATGACATAAGCCGCTGCATGCGCCTTGGGAAACATATACTTGATTTTAAGACAGGACTGAATATACCAGTCGGGAACACCTGCCGCAATCATTGCTTCCTTCATTTCAGGTTTCAGTCCCTTTCCTTTTCGAACAGATTCCATGGTTTTAAAGGAAAGTGACTTATCCATTCCCTTCTGAATCAGATAAATCATAATGTCATCACGTGTACAGATTGCGGTATCAATCGTTGCCGTGCCTTCCATGATCAGCGTCTGGGCGTTTCCAAGCCAAACATCCGTCCCATGTGCAAGACCAGCAATGCGGATCAGATGAGAGAATGAGGTCGGCTGTGCATCAATAACCATCTGCATGGCAAAATCTGTTCCGAATTCAGGAAGCCCCAGGCATCCAAGCTTTGTTCCTCCAATCTGAGAGGGCGTAATATTCAGGGATGATGTATCTTCAAACAGACGCATAACATTCTGATCATCGAGCGGCACAAGCTTCGGATCCAGTCCTGTGCAGTCCTGCAGGAAACGGATCATCGTCGGATCATCATGTCCCAATATATCAAGTTTGAGAAGATTGTGATCAATTGAATGATAATCATAATGTGTTGTAACCGTCGCTGTTGTCATATCATTTGCCGGATGCTGTACCGGAGTAAAGGAATTGATATCTTCCCCTACCGGAAGCACAATAATTCCGCCGGGGTGCTGTCCCGTGCCTCTTCTGACTCCTACCAGCCCCTGCAATATGCGATTGATCTCACATTTTCTTTTTCCCTGATCCAGTGCATCATAATATTTCTTGACATATCCATATGCTGTTTTATCTGCAAGACCTGCAATCGTACCGGCACGGAAGGTCTGACCGTAACCGAAAATAACTTCTGTATACTTATGCGCCTTACTCTGATATTCTCCCGAAAAATTCAAATCTATATCAGGCTCTTTATCTCCTTTGAAGCCCAAAAAAGTTTCAAACGGAATATCAAATCCATCTTTGTCCATCATATGCCCACATTTCGGGCATCTCTTATCCGGCATATCACATCCGGATTTGCCTGCATATGCCTTTACATCTTCCGAATCAAAATCGCTGTAATGACACTTGGGGCATACATAATGCGGACTGAGTGAATTTACTTCTGTGATTCCGGAAGTAAACGCAACAAATGAGGAACCGACAGATCCACGGGATCCTACCAGATAACCGTCTTCATTGGATTTCCATACCAGCTTCTGCGCAATAATATACATAACTGCAAATCCATTGGAAATAATAGAATGAAGTTCCTTTTCCAGTCTCTCTTCCACAATGGACGGTAAATTCTCTCCATATATTTCATGTGCTCTGTCGTAACAGATTCTTGTCAGAATCTTATCACTGTCCGGAATGACCGGTGCACATTTATCCGGTCTGACAGGAGAAATACTGTCACACATCTCCATAATCTTTCTTGTGTTGGTGATACAGATTTCCTTCGCCTTATCAGTCCCGAGATAATCAAATTCTTTGAGCATCTCCTGTGTCGTACGCAGATAAAGAGGCGCAGGCGCCTCATCATCAAATCCTCTTCCTGCCTGAATGATCTGCCGATAGATCTGATCCTCCGGGTTCAGGAAATGTACATCACAGGTTGCCACAACCGGTTTATGGAACTGTTCTCCAAGCGTACAGATGCGGCGATTGATATCTCTGATATCATCATCGGAATGAATGTCATCATATCGATCCGAATCCACCATGAAATGATTATTTCCAACCGGTTGGATTTCGAGATAATCATAGAAATTCACCAGCCTCGCAATTTCCTGCTCAGGCCTGTCTTCCACAACCGCACCATACAGTTCTCCCGCGCAACAGGCACTCCCGATAATCAGTCCTTCCCGGTATTTGAGCAGTTCGCTCTTGGGAATTAATGGAAATCTCTGAAAAAAATCCAGATGTGACTTACTGATAAGCGTATACAAATGCACTCTTCCCAATGTGTTTTTTGCCAGAATAATGCAATGATGCGGACGCAGATGTTTGACCATCTGTGGTGTAGATATGCCAAGTGCATTTACCTGTGTGAGATTTGTGACATTCTTTTCCTGCATCATTGGTACAAATTTCAAAAAAATAAGTGCAGTACATTCTGCATCATCCACCGCACGATGATGATGTTCCAATGAAATATTAAGTGTTTTGGCTACTGCATCAAGTGTATGCTTTGCCTGCAGCGGGAAGAAAACACGTGATATCCCAAGCGTATCCACTGAGGTGAATTCTTTCTCAATTCCCATTTCTTTACAGTTCTGATTGATAAAGCTCATATCAAAACTGACATTGTGTCCGACAAGGACACAATCCTGACAAAAAGAAAGGAATTTGGGAATAATTTCATCCCTCGTGGGAGCCTGCATGACCATTTCATCTGTAATACTGGTCAATTTCTCAATTCGAAAAGGGATCGGTACCTCCGGATTGACAAATTCAGAAAAACGGTCAATGATTTTTCCATTTTGTACCTTTACCGCGCCAATTTCAATAATACGGTTCTTGAGGGGAGAAAACCCTGTTGTCTCAATATCAAAGACAACAAATGTTGATTCCGTAAGGCTTTGCCCCTTATCGTGCAAAACAATTTCCTTCAGATCATCCACCAGATATGCTTCCACTCCAAGTATCAGCTTAAAGAAATCCTGTCTGTCAGGGTGCTTTTCTCCTGCTTCTTTCCGTTTTGCAGTTTCCGAACTCCACAAATCATCCCACAGATGATTTGCGTCTGTCAGTGCCTGTATCACCCCATGATCTGTAATGGCGATTCCGGGCATTCCCCATTTGTAGGCCTGCTTAACGATATCTTTTACTTCAGACACACCATCCATATCGCTCATCTTGGTATGACAATGCAGTTCTACCCGTTTGATTTCACTGTTATCCAGGCGTTTGACCGTAAAATCAGCAGCCTTTCGAATTCCCGCAACAGAACCGATCGTCAGCTCGTGGTCGAATTTATCCACCATGGTGATTCCTTTTAATTTAATAAAAGCACCGGGTTTGATCTCTTTTTCCAGATCCGGAACCTGCTCATTATGCGTAAACATCTTGACTGTGATCGTATCCGAAAAATCAGTTACATCAAATATCAGAATGGTCTTTTCATTCCGGATCTCACGTTTGTCATACAGAATAATTTTACCATGAATGCAGACTTCACCCATTTCCCCGACAATATCTGCAATCTGCATGGGTTCTTCGTCAAAATCTCTTCCGTATATGATGTTCGGATCGTCAGATTTCTTAAAGCCTCCGAAATCACGGCCTCCCCACTTCCCTTTATTCTTAAACATACTGCTTTTGAATCCGCTTGCTGTATTCCCACCCGATGCATTTCCGATCGAAGGCACAGCTGTAACGGGCTTTTTTTCTTCCTTGGCCTGCTCGCGTTTTTCCTTCTGTACTTCTTTTGCCTGTTCTGCCGCCTCCATTTTTGCAGAAGCTCTGGCCGATTCCTTACTGTAATCCGGAGCCGTTTCTTCCTTCTTTTGCGTTTTTCTGAACGAAGTCCGAATGGATAATGCAAAACCGCAACGTTCATTCAGAATTTTGCTCAGAATCGTAACAATCTCGTCTGCTTTGCTCATGCTTACAACAGAGTCTTCCAGAATCAATTCCAGACTGTCTGTATCAGGATAACAAAATTCAGCATTTTTCAGGATCGTGTATTCAATCGGACTGTATTCCCTGAATTCCTGCAAAATACTGTCCTGATATATTTCCATCAGGTTTTCAGGTGTATATTGCGCCGAAAGATGAAAGCGTTCATATACCTTTACTGTCAGATTCGCAGTTCCGAAGAATTGCTTTTTAATTTCATTTTCCACTTTCCAGACATCTGTCTTGTCAATCAACCTATTGCTTGACAGATAAATTCGGATGAAATCCTGTTTTCTGGTCGTTGAAACCTTGTCAACAGTCACTTCCTCCATCAATTCTTTCATGTGTCTGTCCAACCGCAAAGCGGGAAATACTTCAAAAAAAGCTTTTGCCATCTGTTCCGGAACCCCTTACTTTTGTTTTATGCTTTCCAATGATCCAATTCGTCCTTCAATACCGAAAGAAGCTGATCCTCAGGAACCTTGCGAATGATCTCCCCATGTCTGATCAAAAGGCCTTCACCATCTCCTCCGGCAATTCCAATATCTGCTTCGCGTGCTTCACCGGGACCATTCACTGCGCATCCCATAACTGCCACTTTTATATCCAGCGGGTATTCCTGTACCATCGTTTCCACCTGACTGGCAAGGCCGATCAGATCAATTCTGGTTCTGCCGCAGGTGGGGCATGCGATTACTTCAATCCCGCCTTTTCGAAGGCCAAGTGTTTTTAATATCAGCTTTGCAGTCTTGATTTCTTCTACCGGATCTCCGGAAAGTGATACTCTGATCGTATCTCCGATTCCTTCATTGAGAATAATTCCCAGTCCGACTGATGATTTGATGTTACCGCCATATACCGTACCTGCTTCCGTTATTCCTACATGAAGCGGATAGTCAGTTTTTTCAGCCAAAAGTTCATGTGCCTTTACACATAGCATCACATTGGAAGATTTGATGCTGATGACCATGTTGTCATAACCGCAATCCTCCACTATATGAACTTTGTCGAGTGCACTTTCAACAAGTCCCTGCGCCGTTACTCCGCCGTACTTTTCCAGGAGATCCTTTTCAAGTGATCCGCTGTTGACACCCACCCGGATCGGAATATTTCGCTCCTTTGCAGCTGAAACAACCGCTTCAATTTTATCCCTTGAACCGATATTTCCGGGATTGATGCGTATTTTATCTGCTCCATTTTCAATTGCCGCAATTGCCATCCTGTAATCAAAGTGAATATCAGCAACAAGCGGTATATGAATCTGCTTTTTGATCTGCCCGATTGCCTCTGCTGCTTCCTGTGTCGGACAGGTACAGCGTACAATATCGCATCCTGCCTTTTCCAGTCTCAGAATCTGTCTGACGCATCCTTCTACATCTTCCGTTCTGGTATTCGTCATTGATTGAATCAAGATCGGATTTCCGCCTCCGATTACTTTATTTCCTATCTGAACTGTTCTGGTATGATCTCTATATGTCATATTTTCCTCTATTCCGCATCTGAAATGTATCTGCTCCTGCCTGTTTCAAAAATGTTTCATTACTTTAGGAATTTGGTAATATCATTAAACATTACAAACACCATCAGCACCATTAGTGCAACCATCCCCGCCAGATGCACCAGTCCTTCCTTTTCGGGCGGAACCGGTTTGCCTCTTATCACTTCCAGCAACAGAAACACCAGTCTGCCTCCGTCAAGCGCCGGAATCGGCAGAAGATTCATCACGCCCAGATTGACCGATAACAAAAGTGCCAGATCAAGCATCGTCAGTACCACAGAGGGAAGTCCGTATGGCTTTGCCTCCTCATATGTATCATCTACCATTTTAACCATTCCCACAGGACCTGATACACTGTCTTTGCCAAGCTTTCCCTCTACCAGCATGATCAGACTTTTATAGGTTGCCTTCAGATAGTATTCTACCGTATATCCGGCATAGGGAATGATTTTTGCACCGGTTACTTTTCCTGCCTGACCAATGTATACACCCATATAATATCTTTTATCTTTATCACTGTATTTGGGGGTCAGTTTCGTTTCATATTGACTTCCCCCCCTTTGATATACAATATCAAACACATTTCCATCACTGTTGAGCTGCGAAATCAGCGTTGCTTCCTGCGCCATATGAATTTTTTCACCGTTCATGGAAAGAATCGTATCCCCTTGCCGGAGACCTGCTTCCTGGGCAGCAGACTGATCCATTACTTCAGAAACGACAGGAAAATTCCACACAGAAAATCCGGTTACAACAAGTGCCATCAGATATGCTGTCAGAAAATTAAAAAGCGGCCCTGCCAGAACGGTTGCGATTCTCGACCAGACCTTTGCCTTCTGAAAAGAATGTTCATCCTGCGTTCCCTTTTCTTCCTGCAGGCCGTCCATCCCGTCAAAAATACATGCACCGCCAATCGGTAAAAGTCTTATGGTATAAAGTGTTTCTCCTTTTTGCTTTTTAAACAGTTCCGGTCCCATTCCGACTGAAAACTCATTTACCCTTATTCCGTTTGCCTTTGCAATCAGAAAATGTCCCCCCTCATGAGAAATCACCAGCACCCCAAAAATAATAAAAAAGATAATAATACTGATAATCAAATTTGATCCTTTCTGCCAAAGAACTTTAAATGTATCGTATTTTAATAGTTTTTGGACTGCAGATACTCATAGGTTTCCTGCTCTGACTGAAGAATTTGTTCCAGATCCGGGCTTTCTATCTTCTGATGATGTTCCATCGCATCCAGAATCATATCATAGATTTTCAGAAACCGGATCTTTCCCGAAAGAAAATGTTTCACTGCCATTTCATTTGCCGCATTAAATACCGTTGGCATACTTCCACCAATTCCGGCTGCCTGATATGCAAGGTCAAGCCCTTTGAAGGTCTCTGTATCAGGCTTTTCAAAGGTAATACCGCCAAGTTTCCAGAAGTCAAGTCGATCCTCAGTCATCGGCATGCGGTCAGGATAAAAAAGTGCATACTGAATCGGCAACTTCATATCCGGTATCCCAAGTTGTGCAATTACTGCACCGTCACAATACTGAACCATTGAATGAATGATACTTTGCGGCTGAACAACCACCTGAATCTGATCCAGGCGGACATCAAATAACCATCTTGCCTCCATTACTTCCAGCCCCTTATTAACAAGGGATGCCGAATCAATGGTCACTTTGGGACCCATCGACCAGTTCGGATGTTTTAATGCCTCTTTTACCGTAATTGTCTCAAGCTGCTGTCTGCTCATCCCTCGAAATGGTCCCCCGGAAGCTGTTAACAGAATTTTCTCCAGTTTTCTTTTGGGTTCTCCGTTTAATGACTGGAATATTGCACTGTGCTCACTGTCTACCGGAAGAATCTTTACATTATGCGCTGCCGCAAGCGGCATAATCAGATGTCCTGCAGTTACGAGTGTTTCCTTATTCGCAAGTGCAATATCTTTCCCACTCTCGATTGCAGCAATTGTCGGACGAATTCCGATCATACCAACTACCGCAGTCAATACGGTATCTGCCTGCGGAACCGTAACAAGTTCCATTAATCCTTCCATCCCCGCATAAATCTTTACCGGAAGATCTGCAACTTTTACTTTGAGTTCCTGTGCAGCAGCAGGATCAAACATTGCCGCATAATGAGGATGAAATTCTCTGATCTGTGCTTCGATTAATGTAACATTTCTATTTGCCGCAAGTCCGATTATTTCGAGATCTGCATTATTTCTCACAACATCAAGTGTCTGTGTTCCGATTGATCCTGTTGAACCCAAAAGGATGATTTTTCTTCCCATTTGTGAACCTCTCCGTTTCTGTCTGTTTGAACTGTGATATGTTTATATTTTGATTTTAACAGTATTGATGCAAAGATGCCGATGCATTTTTGCACCGGCATGATAATTTTCAGATAAACATATAGGGATCGTTTTCTCCAAATCATATGAAAAGAACAGTATTATTTGATGAAAAGCACTGCAAGCAGATAGACCATCGGTGTAACGAAGATGACACTGTCGAACCGGTCCATGATTCCGCCATGCCCGGGAATCAGGTTCCCATAATCTTTGATCTGATGATCTCTTTTGATCCCGGATGCTGCCAGATCTCCAATTTGAGAAATCACACCAGCGATCAGGGTAATAATCATAAACATCCAGATTGTATCCGAATTATGAGTAGCCGCACCGGATAAAACAACTCCAAATATCGCTCCTGCCGCTACTGACCCTGCAACTCCACCAATTGCACCTTCTATCGTCTTTTGGGGCGAAAGTCTGGGACAAAGCTTGTGCTTGCCGAATGCACGTCCTGCAAGATAAGCACAGGTGTCACATATCCATGCAACAAAGGGTACCCATACAATATATTCTCCATATTTTCCTATTCGAAGCAGATATACAAAAGAAAGCATAACCGGTGCATACAAAAAAGAAAATATTGCTGCCATGGCCTGCTGTGCCTGATATTTCGGAAATGTAAGAACATAAACAATCATTACTGCAAAGAAAACAAATAAGATAGAGAGTCCGAAAAAGCGAATATCTTTTCCCATAAAAAGCATCAGTCCGTAATGGAAAATGATTCCGATATAACCTGCCATTTCGATTCCGCTGCATTTTTTCTCTGCCTGATGCACTCCGGTTGCCCGCATCAGTTCAAAATAGGCAATCAGAGACAACATCAGCAAAACCGCTGCCATAACATAACCGCCGCATAAAAGTACAACCAGAAGGATCACACCGATTGCTATACTGCTCATTACTCTTGTTTTCAAATCACATTACCATCCCGGATTTATTCTTTGTCATCCTGTTCCAGACCGCCATATTTCCGGTCACGCCTTCCATATGCTGCAATTGCCTTTTCAAGCTCCGCCTTATTAAAATCAGGCCATGCAATATCTGTATAATAGAATTCCGTATACGCACACTGCCAAAGCAGAAAATTGGATATACGCTGCTCTCCGCAGGTTCTGATGAGCAGATCCGGATCCGGAAGAAATGCAGTATCCAGTTCCTGTTCTATTGATGCTTCTGTAATTGCATCCGGAAGAAGCTGTCCGGCAACGCATTTTTCTGCTACTTTCCGGACAGCACGGGTAATCTCATCTCTGCTGCCGTAATTTATTGCAATCGTAAAGGTAAGTCCCGTATTTCCAGCTGTTGTTTCTTCCAAATCCTTTATTGCCTTTTGAATATCAGCTGAAAGTCTTGATTTTTCACCAATCACACGGCATCGTACATTATTTTTCATAGACTTCTTTATACTTGTCTTCAGATAATTCTGAAGAAGCGTCATAAGCGCAGATACTTCTTTTTCCGGTCTGTTCCAGTTTTCGGTAGAAAAAGCATATACAGTCAGATATTTGATTCCAAGGTCTCTCGCATCTACCAGAATATCCTCTACTGCTTTTGCCCCCTGCAAATGTCCATAGTTTCTGGGCATTCCTTTTGCTTTTGCCCATCTCCCATTGCCATCCAGGATTATCGCAACATGTGCCGGAATTCTTTTTTCTTCTGCCATAATTTCAGACCTTCATGATCTCTTTTGATTTTTCTTCTACTGCAGCATCCATTTCTTTAACATACTTGTCAGTAAGCTTCTGAAGCTCATCTTCCAATTCACTGATCTCATCTTCCGAAACGTCAGATCCTTTCAGCTTTTTAAATTCGTCGTTGCCGTCACGACGGATATTTCGAACTGCAATCTTTGCATCCTCGCCCTTTTTCTTAATATCTTTTGCCAGCTGTTTTCTGCGTTCCTCTGTCAGTTCCGGAAATACCAGGCGGATCATTGTACCATCATTTGAAGGTGTAATTCCGACATCAGATGCCAGAATTGCCTTTTCAACTTCTTTGAGCAACGTCTTATCCCATGGTACGATCTGAATAATTCTCGCCTCAGGTACGGATAAATTACCAACCTGCTGAATAGGTGTCGGTGTTCCATAATAGTCAACACGGATTTTGTCCAGTACATGCGGATTTGCTCTCCCTGCACGAATAGCAGAGAGATCCTCGCAAAGGAATTCAAAGGCCTTTTTCATTTTTTCTTCATATGTTTTTAATTTATCATTCATAGTATACCTCTCTTCAAACGGGTGTTTTATTCTGTTGTAACAGTCGTTCCGTTAAAGTCACCTGTAGCTGCCTTCACAATACTGTTCTCTTCCTGAAGTGCAAATACACGCATTGGCATATGGTTATCTCTTGCCAGAATGGATGCTGTCATATCAACAACCTGCAGATTTTCACTGATCACATCATCAATCGAAATGCTGTCATATCTCTTTGCTTTAGCATTTTGAGCAGGATCGCTGTCGTATACCCCGTCAATTGCTTTTGCAAGCAGGATCACATCAGCCTCAACCTCAACAGCCCGCAGTACCACCCCCGTATCAGTTGAGAAATAGGGATGTCCCGTACCACCTGCAAAGAAAACAACCATATTTTTTGCGAAGTATTTGTTTGCTCTGTCTTTTGAAAAGAGCTTTGTAAAAGCACCGCACTCAAAAGGTGTCAGAACATTGGTCATCATACCTTCACTTCGAAAGATCTCTGAAACATAAATGCAGTTCATGACAGTGGCAAGCATCCCGATCTGATCAGCCTTAACTCTGTCAATATTCTCACTTGTACGGCCTCGCCAGAAATTTCCGCCTCCGATTACGATACCAACCTCAGTACCCGCATCCATAAGCTGTTTTACCTGTAATGCAACTTTTCTGACGGTAGGTTCATCAAATCCGGTCTTTTTGTCCCCTGCAAGAGCTTCTCCGCTCAGTTTCAATAAAATTCTCATTTTATACCTCATGCTGCAACTGTTTTTTTATTCTCTGAAACAATTACCCAAGATTATGTGCAGCAACAATCTTTTCTTATTTCTATAACTCTTCAAAACAATAGATACGATTTATTTCTTTTTCAATTCTTCAAAGAATGCAGAAGGATTAACTTCAGCATATACCTGAGAACACATACCTTCAATTACAGCACCATTATTGATCTGGACCGACTGGGATTTGATATTTCCCATAACAATTGCTGTTGTATCCAATACAACGGGGCCATGTACATCAATGTCTCCCTTCACAGCTCCTGCGATCACTGCACTGGTGGCAAAAATATTTCCGATTATGACCGTACTCTGTCCGATTTTTGCAGAACCCTGGCTGTGAATGTCTCCGGTAATTCTTGCAGATTCAGCATAAACTTCAGCAGCAGTAGAATCGCCTTCAATTTCTCCATTTACATTCATTTTGCCATATACCGTAACATTACCGACAACTTTACCAAGCAAATCAAGCGATCCGGTTGTCTGGATATCTCCATTTATTACCATTCCGCCTGTTATTGATGCTGTTTCGTCTGTTGCTGCCTGAAGTGTGTCCATCATACCATTACCCCCATAATTCTCTCTATTTTCTTCCTGAACCGGATTCATCCGGTCTGCAGAATCTACCTGCATAGCCTCCAGTGCACTGATTGCATCCTGAACTACTTCATCTCCTGCTTTTTCTTCTGTTTCTTCCTTTTCAAAGGAAATACCAAATTCAGCAGCAAAATCATCCTGCGCAGCATTTTCCGCATCGCTCTTCATTTTCTCTTCTGCTGCAGTCGTATCCTCCTGCGGTGTTTCCCCTACAGATTCCGGATCAGAAACATCATTTTTTTCTTCCTGCTCTGTCTCGAAATCATCATCCAGCTTGATATTGTCAAGGCGGTTGAGCATACTGTCAAGATCCACTTCCTCATTCATTCCTGATTTCTGTGTTTCCGAATCACTTTCAGCAGGACTCATTTTGTCCTCATCCTTAGGTGAAATCGTATTCACTGCTGAGGACAGATCGCTTTTCAGCTCTGAGAAAAAACCCATTTTGTAATCCTCCCATTCATTTTGTATTCGTTGATTTATGATGTTGAACCGGTATTGTATCTTCTGTTACCGGAACGATCACTGTATTATCCATCTTCTGTATATATTCGATGATCTCCGGAAGCGCCTGCACGGTTGCTTCCTTGTCAGATGCATCATGCATCAGGATCATTGCATCGGAATATGCCGATAAATTTTCTGTGACATTCTTAACCATTGTTGCAGCATCCACATCATCTCCGCCATAGATATTCCAGTCAAAATACGTTACGTTTTCACGCCCCAGATAATCAATCAGATCCTGCATCTTAGCCTTCCCGACCGTATTGGAACTTCCTCCCGGAAACCGGTAATATGTTGTCCAGACGCCTGTCTGTTCATAAAGAAAATCCTGCAGTTTGTGCATATCTGCCTGAAAACTATCCAGTGAACCATATATCTGACTATAATTATGACTGTAGGAATGCATCCCGAGCGTATGTCCATCCTGGACAATTCTACGGTATATTCTCTGATATTCCGTATCTGTCCTGCCAACCACAAAGAAAGTTGCCTTAACACCATATCTGTCCAGAACATCCAGAATGCGATCCGTCATTGTACTGGGTCCGTCATCAAATGTCAGATATACCCTGCGAACTACTGCACTGTCAGATTCCTCTGAATCGGCTGTCGCTGCTGTACCTGCTGATGATGAAACATCCGCAGACGTTTCCCGGGCTGCACTAATATCGCCATATCTTGTCTGGTACTGTGTTAACTTATCCTGCACATCCCGCAGGCTGCTTATCATATGATTATAAAAGATCCCGCAAAAAACGCAGAAAACAACCGCAATTATGACTACCGCAATGCCAAACAATCGAAAAAATCCCCGTTTTGTGTTCGTTCGATCAGGTACTCTCTTTTTCATTGCAAAGGGATCATGCCCTTTCAGACTGTTTTTCTCTCGGCTGTCACGGTTGTCTCTGACCCCCGAATTTGAAGTCATTTATTTTCTCTCCCGTACTGAACCATTGTTTAGTATAACATATATTATGCCACACAAAAAGAAAATATTTTCAATTAAAAGCACCCGACAGAATCCATCTCTGCCGGGTGCTCCAATCCGCTTACCTCTGTTTATGTTATTTTTTTCTGCGTCCGATAAACCATCCGCATAAAATTAACGCTGTCACTCCTATCCCTGCATAAATTGGAATATTGGAATGATGAGAATCTGTCATATCTGTTTCCGATTCCGAAGAAGATGCTGTACCGCTTTGTGAAGTAAGTACAGATGCTGCTTCGCCAGTATCTGAAGAGGACACTGCCGTTTCAGAATCAGATGATGATACCGCTGTAAGCTGTTCTGGAACGGCTGCTTCATAATCTGACCATACAGGAGCCGTCTGTGCCTCTGAGAGGTCTGCCTGCTCAGCATACGTATCAACTGTTATTGTATATTCACTTGTTCCTTCAACATATACCGTTCCATCTGTTCCAACTATAGAAACCTGATTTCCCTGTGCATCCACAATTCTCCCTTCATTGTAGAGGTTGGTCAAAGTACTGTCTCCGGTAACTGTCCACTCCGATGAAGAATCCACATACATACTGCAATATCCGTCACCACCGTTTCCCGCATAGGTTTCATCATCCAGAACGGCACCTGTCAAAGAACTGGAATCCGTCATATAGAAATCAAGATCACTGATGCTGTCCCATATCACATCTCCGCTCATAACCTGACTGATTCCGGTAAAATTACATTGTGATCCGTTTGCGCCGCTTGTTCCCCATCCTCTTTCATTTCCGTTTCCGGAAACGCGGAGAAAATACTCACTGTTACCCGCTGTCGTTATTGTTACATCATTCAGTAAAATATCGCATTCCGTATTGGTTGTATAAAATACACCGCCGTTTTCTGCATTCAGGCTTCCACCGATCATATCGAAAGTAGAATTACCAACCTCCGAATCGCCTGACATACTCTGGTAGAGTATCACCGACCATGTTGAATCATTCTGATCCAGATCTTTCATATTACTTGTCAGATCAGAATCAAAAAGTCTGAGAGAATTCAGTCCTTCTATACATATTCCTTCTGATCCGTTTGCAGTAAGCTTCGCATTGTTGACAGAAATATCTGCCGTACAGTATATGGCAGGCGATCCTTCTCCGTTGGATGTATAAGTTCCACCATTTACCACCATGGTTCCGCCACCACGATCACTTCTGATGGCTGCTGCAGAGTTTCCCTGCGTTGTAGCGGTCACATCCCATGCATAAAGCGTTCCTCCGCCTGCAACGTGAATTCCACCTGAAGTATCCTGCCTGGTATTAATCGTCGTTCCGGCAACATAGGTAACACCTTTGTCGTATGAAAAGATGCCTGCACCGCCGGCTGCATCCGTATCTATTGTTCCACCATTGACATATGTTGTTCCATCCGTCGTCAAGAGTGCTGCGCCAACTCCATAAAAGCTTGCATTATCCCCACCCGTGCTGTCCGTACTTGTCCGCGTAATTGTCGGATCATTCAGAACAAGATTGGCACCATTCGCAACATGAATTGCATTTTCATCCGTTCCAGTAGATTCATAACTTTTGCTTTTTTCTGTTGTATCCGATGTAACCGTATTTACAGCCGTCCATTCAGTTACTGCACTGCTTCCGCCTCCCGGTGCCTGTCCGCCAGGTCTACCGCTTGTTCCTGTATCCGCTGCATCCGGAGGGGTCCCGCCCGGCATATCCTGTGAAGTTTCAGTTGCAACGGAGTTCTCTGTTCGTGCAGCATTTTCTGCCGCAAATACAGTTCCGGTACAAGTCCCCCCGGTGATAGTTGCGGCAACAATCGTACCTATGGTTCCTGTCAGAACCTTTTTTATCCTGTTTTTTTTCATTTTTTTTCGTCCCTTCTGCTTTTTCCGTTTATCAGGCTCCTGTAATAAATACAAAATAACATGTAAGCCTAAAATAAACCTAAAAGACAGAATGGAAACAATAATATTATGAATTCAGATATTCTTCCAATGAAATCTTCTGTGTCATGATTGCTTGTGCCGCATCTGTTCCGACATACCTGAAATGCCAGGGTTCATAGATTACTCCCGTAATATTTTCTTTTCCCTTCGGGTATCTCAAAATAAATCCATATTTTGCACAGTTTGCATAAAGCCATTTATATCCTGCTGTTTTCTCCTGCGCAGTTGTCAGAGACACAAAAGAACTGTCTGTAATATCCATTGCCAGACCTGTTTGATGCTCACTGTTACCGGGTCTTTCTACAACTGTCGCAGCATTTGCTTCTGCGTCCGTTCTGTTAAATCCTTTTCCAAGATAGTAATTGGTTTTTCTTTCAAACAGTAAAGCCTGCCTGGAAGCATCCCTGTATGCAGATACAATTGTAAGATTAACCCCCTGATCCCTGGCGTCACTGATCATCTGTTTAACAACCGGTGCAATTTCTGAACGCATCTGCTTGCCTGATGCAACCTGGCCTAATGGAGGTATGAAATCTTTTGATAACAGATGATCTTTATTTACCAATATCAGCTTCCACTCATTCTGAGTAGTAATAAGCGTGACGCCGGGAAGCAAAACATTTGCAATTCTTCCCTCTGCTTTACCAAAAGAAACATAATGCTGATAATAAGCTGCCATATCTGATCCGAATGCCTTGTCAAGATCCGGATAATTCGACATGTAAATCTGTACGTTAAAATCTGCAGACCCCTGACGCCCTTCCGGTATTCCATATGTAACGAAATGCGCATACATTCCTGCGGTATCTTTGCCATATGTATCTGCAACATCCGGGTACAGCGCCGCATAAAAGGCCGCATCAAAAACCGGTGAATAATCAAATCCACTCTGAACAGCCGGACTTTTCTCCATTGCGTATACATTTTCCTGTCCACCTGTCAGTTCTAAAGACCATGTGTTAAACAAAACCATCGACATAGCTGATAATGCAATAAATTTCCATAAATGAACCTGTTTTCTCAATTCTCTCCCCTTATGAATAATTTGATTTTCCAAATGCCTAACAGATAAAAGCCGTTCGAATCTGATTCTATCATACTTCCCATAAAAAATCCCCCTTGCGGTGTATACCGCAAAGGGGATTAAGAAAAAATTAAATTTTATAATCCTTATATTAATAAAATCATTCTTTATTGGAATTTGAACATCAACGTCAGTACCCGCAGACAGAACATGATGAAAATAACCCACATAACAGGGCTGACATCTTTTGCCTTCTTTGAAAATACCTTTACAATAACCCAACCCATGATTCCAAACATAATACCATTTGCGATAGAATAAGTCAGAGGCATCATCATCATAGCAAGATATGCGCCAAAGCTGTCTGCAACATCCCCATCAAATCTGATTTTTGTTGCGCTTGACACCATCAGCATACCAACATACAAAAGCGCCGGAGCAGTTGCAAATCCCGGGATAGCCAGGAAGAATGGACTGAATACCAGTGAAACAAGGAACAGAATACCTGTTGTAAGGGCTGTCAGTCCGGTACGTCCGCCTGCAGCAACACCTGCACTTGACTCTACAAAGCTTGTAATTGTAGATGTTCCAAGACATGCTCCTGTAACCGTTCCGACTGCATCGGCCATGAATACTTTACCAACACGGGGAAGTTCACCTTTTTCATCCAAAAGTCCTGCCTTATCAGCAACACCGACTACTGTTCCTACCGTATCAAAGAGATCAACAAACAAAAAACTGAATGTAATCGCAATAAACTGAATTAAATGTGATCCTGCCCATGCAAAATTGAAATGAAATGCTGTATTCTTAATTCCGCCAAGCTGAATTCCCTGTGAAAAATCAGGGAAACAATTCCCAGCTGTATACCAGCCTGCCTTCTGTGCGATCATCCCAAGAATCCATGTAGCAATGATACCGATCAAAACCGATCCCTGTACATTATAATGAGAAAGAATTACAATAATCAGAAGACCAACAAAGCACAACACAACAGCTGCAGTACTGAAATCCCCCAGTCCAACCAGTGTAGCATCATTCTTTGTAACAATGCCTGCTCCCTGTAATCCGATAAAGGCAACAAAAAGACCGATTCCTGCAGAAATTCCATACTTCAGGTTCTGCGGAATACCATTTATAATCTGTTCTCTGAATTTAAATGCAGAAATGACGATGAAAATAATACCTTCGACCAACACTGCTGTCAGGCAGATCGTAAATGGATTTGCAACATCCTTTAGTTCTCCGAGGCATACTGTATATGCAAAGTACGCATTCAACCCCAGACCTGCAGATAATGCGATCGGGTAATTGGCAAGAAAAGCCATGATAAAAGTTGCGATTGCAGACGCAAGAGCGGTAGCAACAAATACACCGTTTGCATCCATTACATTCCCCAGAATGCTTGGATTAACTGCCAGAATATAAGCCATTGCCAGGAAGGTGGTAATCCCGGCAACTATCTCTGTTTTGACAGTTGTTCCGTGTTCTTGTAACTTAAACATTTTCTCCAACATAGCGAACTCCTCCATTTGTTTGCTATAAAATATTTACACCGTTCTATATTTTAACAGTGCTCTGCAGCATTGTCCAATATCTTTTGATACAAATTATCATTTCCCCGTATATCATTTTTTCTTCTGCAGCAGAACAATTGTCTCGACACTGCGTGTAAACGGAAACATATCAACCGGTATTGCATGTTTCACTTCATAATCATGCTTTGTAATCAGTTCCAGATCATTTGCAAGTGAATCGGGGCTGCAGGAAATATAAACGACCGTTTTCGGGTTCAACCGGAACATCGCCTGTAAAAAAACAGGTGTCGAACCGGATCTCGGAGGATCCATAAATACAACATCCACTTTTTCTCCCGCATCTGCTACCTGCAGCATAAATCTGCTGGCATCGTTTTCGTAGAAGGTAATATTATTTATCTTATTCCTTCTGGCATTTCCAATTGCATCCTGAACCGCATCATGATTTAATTCAACACCAATTACTTCTTTTGCAAAAGGACTTGCAATAATACCAATAGTGCCGACTCCGCAGTAACAGTCAAGTACCCTTTCTTTTCCGGAAAGTCCTGCAAGTTCTATTGCCTTCTGATACAGTTTTTCTGTCTGAACCGGATTCACCTGATAAAAGGATTTCGGCGAAATTTTAAATTCCATTCCGCACATGGTATCAAAAATGTATCCCGGACCATATATTGCTTTTTCACGATCGCCCAATATCATATTGGTCTGTTTGTCATTCACATTTAAAACTATTGTTGTAATTTCCGGATGTTTTTCTCGAAGTGCTTTTATAAAATTATTCTTGGAAGGCAATATTGGAGATGTCAGAACCAGAACAACCATAATTTGCCCACTGATATGTCCGACACGAATCAGGACATGGCGAATCAGTCCGTATCCGTTATCTTCATCAAATGTTTTGATTTTGAAAGATTTCAGCATTCCTCTGATTGTCTTGATAATATCGTCTGCTTTCTGGTCTTCCAGAAGGCACTCTTCTACCGGAACCACATCATGTGTTCCTTCACGATAAATACCTGAAAGCGGATTTCCTTTTCTGTCATGCGTGAAAACCGCATGAACTTTGCAGCGGTAATGCTCCGGTTCGTCCATTCCGATAAACGATTCTACGGTGCAATACGGAGCCAGAAGTTCCTGCACTCTCGCATGCTTTATCTTCAGCTGCTCCTCATATGGAACATCTATCATCTGGCAGGCGCCGCATTTTCTGGACACAGGACATCTGCTGTTCTTGTCAGTTTTAAATGTTTCGTTTCTTCTATCCGGTTTCCGGCTTGTTTCAAACCGCTTGTTTTCTGCTTTGCTTGTCCCGATCCGCTCTTCCGTCTTTCGGCTCGTTCCGATCCGCTTGTTTTCTGCTTTGCTTGTCCCGATCCGCTCTTCCGTCTTTCGGCTCGTTCCGATCCGCTTGTTTTCTGCTTTGCTTGTCCCGATCCGCTCTTCTGTCTTTCGGCTCGTTCCGATCCGCTTGTTTTCTGCTTTGCTTGTCCCGATCCGTTCTTCTGTCTTTCGGCTCGTTCCGATCCGCTTGTTTTCTGCTTTGCTTGTCCCGATCTGTTCTTCCGTCGTATTTGCACCTTTGCGCTGCCAGTTTCTGTTATCTGTTTTTTTTACCATATACGCATCACCTCATTTTTACATTTCACATGTGCCAGGTTTTTGTTCTTTTCAGTCTATTTCCATTTACAAAAAGAAAACGCGGGTGTTCACTTCCGATATCACCGGACCGTGCAGCAACCCCGCGTGTCTATTTCATTTTTACAGAGGCAGCGTCTTCTGTCTCAAAATCCCTGAACTTTATACCCTCAATATTTTTGAGCAGTTCACGTGCCCGTTCAATGTCTGCTTTATTAATCCGAATCGTACAACAAATCTTGTCACGCCCTGCGCGGCCTGCAAATAATCTCTGCCAGATTGTTTTTTCCTGCCATTCCACATAATAAGATACACGATGCTTCAAAAAAATCTCTTCCAGTTTTGTTTTACTTTCCATACTGTATAATGTACAAAAAGGAACCTCATTATTAAAAACCTGATCTTCCTGCAGTATTGATGACATACCTGATAGCCTCCAACCATTCTTCTGCCTGTTTGCCAAGAATGCAACATTATTATACACGCATAAGCAGCATATAGCAATCTCTGTTTCTTTCCCTTATCTTTGAAAAATGTATCCGCAGGATTGTGTCAAAGCCTTCTATTGAGACGCTTTTCTATTGATTTATTCATGATATTATGATATATATTAATAAGAGGAACTATGTGGATCCGTGGCATGGATGCCGCCTTTATATCAATAAGGAGTGATCAATATGAGTATCAATTTTAATCCCAACTTAGATTATACAACATTATTCAGCAGTCTATCATCTGGTAGTAGTTCAAAAGACTATGTTTCTTCGCTTTCAAACATGGTCTCTGATTATAGTTCAATAAAAAACGGCAGTTATGGTAAAATTGTTTCTGCATATTATGCAAAAGTTGCGGATGCAAAAAAATCTGCAGGCAGTTCTTCATCTGTTTCAACTGTTACGGCAAAAGCATACGCTTCAGTTGCAAAGGATGCGCAGAATCTGCAGTCCTCTGTAGAAACGCTTTCTTCTGATTCTCTTTATAAAAAAAAGAATCTTACCACTACCGCTTCAGATGGTACCAGAACAACAACCTACGGCTATGACACTGATAGCATTTTCAAGGCTGTATCAGACTTTGCAGATAAATATAACAGTCTTCTTGCGTCAGGTTCATCTTCTTCCGGCACAAATATTGCAACACGTACATCTTATCTTTCTACCATAACCAAAATGAATGAAAATGCGCTGAAAGAAGTCGGGATAACCAAGGATTCTCAGACCGGTAAACTTTCTGTTAATGAAACTGCATTCAAAAAAGCTGATGTAGCCGCCATTCAAAAAATATTCGGCAGTGATTCCGGATATGCTTACCAGATTTCTTCCGCTTCATCTCTGGTCGAAAGCGCCGCAAACAATGCAGTATCTGCATCCTCTGAAAAAACATATACCGCTTCCGGTGCATACAGTTCCTATCAGGCCGGCAGCCTGATGAACACAATCGTCTGATTAAGTTAAAAGAAAAGGTCTTTCGGAATTGTACCGAAAGACCTTTTTATATGATTCCCTTGTATCAATTTGATTCTTCTGTTGAATTTTCCGCTCCGGCAGAAGCACTGTCCTGTTCTGATGCTCCGGAGGATGATTCCGATGCTGCCGTTTCATCCGTTGCCGCGCTCATTGCATCATCCGCTGCAATTCCATCTACTTTATCTGCATACTTGATTCTGTATATTCTCTTAAGTGATTCATCTATTCTGCTTTCGGAAACTGTTCCGCTCTGAACTGCCTTCAATAGACCATCATATGCTTTCTGAAAATCTTCCGGAATATATAACAAATCCGCCCCTGCCTGAATGGCTGCAATCGCAGCCTGTTCGGGAGTATAATAATCCGTAATTGCACTTTGATTGAGTGCATCTGTTACAACTATTCCGGTATAACCAAGTTCATTTCTCAGCTCATCTGTAATCATCACACTGGAAAGGGAACAGGGTGTATTGTCTCCTGTAACCGACGGTGCTGCTATATTGCTTACCATGATCATATTCACGCCAGCCTGAATACCCGACTGAAATGGCAGAAATTCACTTTGACGCATATCATCAAGCGTACGGTCTGTTTTCTCTATTCCGTCTTGTGCCTCATCCGATGAGTTTCCCATAACAGGAAAAAATTTCATACATGCACTGACTCCTGTTTCCTGAAGTCCCTGTACAACTCCCGCAGCAATCGGCCCAACCTTTGCGGCATCCGTTCCATAAAAAATACTTTTCTCTTTCGCATTTTCATCTGCAATATCCGATACCGGAGCAAAATCAAGATTAAAACCACATGCAGCAAGATATGTTCCAATTGCGTTTCCGCTCTGTACCGCTGTTTCAGAGTCACCTATATCTGCCGCTGCAGGTGCCTTATCCGTTCCCGCCATACCTGCAACAGTTGACTTGTCCCCGCCTTCTTCATCTGTAGCAAAAAACAATGGGTATTTACTCATATTCTGCGTATCGGAAAGCATGGACTTAATCTGATCCTGATCCTTCATGTTCTTGGAATTATAAACAATTCCGCCCACCGCGTACTTGGAAAGTGCATCCTGTGTACCACTCCCAGCCTTAATCACCGAATCCACCCCGGTAAGCTGTTCGGGTGTGATCAGAAACAGCCCTGCCACCTTATCTTCCAAGGGCATCTCTGAAATACAGGTTTCGACAATTTCATTCAGCATATCGTCCCGACTCTGCGTTGCAGCAGTAGATGCAGCATCCGGATCTCCAATCGTAATTGCTTCGCTCGCATCCTGCGATGCCTGTTCCGCTACTTCATTTGCCTGATATTGCTCTACTATTCCGCGTACTCTGACTGCTCCAAGAAAAATCCCACAGCATATAACTGTCAAAAGTATGGCAACTGTCACATATACGATAATCTGATTCCTGACTCTTCGCTGCCGTCGCTGCTCTCTTCTATCCTCAACGCTTCCCCGATCATCTCTCTGCTCGTCATCTCTGTCGTCACGCATCTGCCATCCCCGCTCTTTTTGCATATCTGTTATGATGTCTCTATCTTGCTCTGATTTTATCATAATTTTCATATAACGAAAAGAGCGGAAACTTTTATAATTCCAAAAGTCTCCGCTCTTATTCTGTTTCAATTTCTCTTACTGTTTTTGTTTCTATTTTTCTTCCTCTTTCCGGCACCTTATTCTGCGTCGGAGTGTCACTCATATCCAATGGACTGTCCTCCTTCTTCTCAACACATTCTTTCCATTCACCTTTGCATTCATATGCTGTGACGGTCAAGATTATAATATTGAACTTCGCCACCCTGTCATGTACTTGAACTGTTGTAATATATAAAATTCAAATGCTCAATCAAATTTCCGGTGGAGTTTACCTCACTTTCCTGAATATTTTAGTTACTGTGTTTTGGGTTTATACCTACCTTTCTTTCGGTCTCTCCGAAGTATTTTCTTCTTTTCTCTACTATCTTTTTTCTGTCTTCATTATATGAAATCGCCTTCGATTTGTCAATACAGTTTATTATTTTTTTAGTTTTATTTGTAATATTAAGCTGTATTTTGATTGTATTCTGTATATTATTTTTATTGTATATATTTTTAATACAATAATATATAACGTAAACAGGCACCAAAAGCTGTCAAAAAATGTATCACACATTTTCTGTCCCAAAAAGACAGACAATTTTGTTTGATAAAAACAAATCAGTCTGTCGCATTGGGGTAAAGGATATGAAATGCCTGGGTTTAAACAGAAGTTTTTACATTTTTGCAGCATTTGTCCGATATGAAACCAGATAAACTATAAAAAAAACAGCAATCAGAATCTCTGCCGCACGTGCAACCTGTGGCATGCTCATCCCTGCAATCAGAAACTCCGCATATACCGCAATCAGAAGTGCTATCGTAGCTGTTTTCCAGGAAGCATTTGCTATTGCAAGATTTCTTTCATCGGATTCGGCAATTCTGGCTTTTTTGAGTTTTTCTTCGTCAGCAAGAATTCTTTTTTGCTTAATAATTAATATTGTCCCACAGGCAATAAGCCCCGTTCCGATTCCAAGATACAAGCCTTCTGTATAATCCGCAATTGGAATGTTAAAAACATGTTTGCACAGCTCAATGGCAGCAATACTAAGCAGCCCCAGAATAATGATCAAACTCATTACTGCAATTTTTTTCTTCACTGTTTTCCTGTAACCTTCATTTGTTGTATAGTCTCCCTTACCTGATAATAAACACATACCTGTCATAAATTTTCATCCTCCTCAAATATAAATATTTCTTCTACTGTACTTTGAAAGAACTGCGCAATTTTGTGTGCCAGAACAAGTGATGCCTTGTATTTACCATTTTCAAGCGATATAATCGTTTGCCTTGTGACGTTAAGCGCATCTGCCAGTTCATTTTGCGTAATCTTTTTTTCTTTTCTCAGCTCCTGAATCCTGGTTTTCATTTTTCTCCGTTTCTTTTTGTAAAGTCTGCTTTACTAAAGTATAGTTTGCTTTACATTAAATGTCAAGTGCATTTGACATTTTTTAAATAAAAAAACCATTGTATTCTGCTTTGGAAATTCATGCAAAATACAACGGATTTTTTTATTCATCAAACATATATAAGGAAGTTTCAGATCAACGGATATCTGTCTGTCAGTTTCTTTACCATTTCTCTTGCTTTCTCAATCCCCGCTTCTCTTTCCTTTATTACATAAGTGATTGCTTCTGCAATCTGATCCATATCCTCTGTGTTCATCCCCCTTGTTGTAACCGCCGGTGTTCCCAGGCGAATTCCGCTTGTGATAAATGGGGACTGCTGCTCATTCGGTATGGTATTTTTATTCGCAGTAATATGTGCTTCATCCAACCACTTTTCCACATCTTTTCCGGTAAGCGCAAAATTCGTCAGATCAACCAGCATCAGGTGATTATCTGTCCCCCCAGAAACGATCTGAACGCCGCGGCTCATCAGGCCGGCACATAATGCTTTTGCATTATCCAGAATATTTTGCTGATAGGTTTTGAACTCCGGTTGCAGTGCTTCTTTAAAACATACCGCCTTTGCGGCAATCACATGTTCAAGCGGTCCCCCCTGAATTCCCGGGAAAACAGCCTTATTAAACTTAAACCGGTCCTGTACATTCTGATTCCAGAGAATCATTCCGCCTCTTGGTCCACGAAGCGTTTTGTGTGTCGTAGTGGTCACAACATCGGCATACGGAAACGGGCTCGGATGAAGACCTGCTGCAACCAGTCCTGCAATATGCGCAATATCTGCCATCAGAACAGCTCCGCATGCATCTGCTGCTTCACGGAACTTTTTGAAATCAATGGTTCTGCAGTAAGCAGACGCACCTGCAATAATCATTTTGGGCTTAAATTCCACTGCCAGACGATACATCTCATCATAATCAAGAAAACCGTTCTCATCTACGCCATAAGGAACTACTTTGAAATATGTACCCGAAATATTGGCCGAACTGCCATGTGAAAGATGTCCGCCCTGATTCAGATTCATCCCCATTATCGTATCCCCGGGACTGAGTACCGCAAACTGAACCGCCAGATTAGCCTGTGCACCTGAATGAGGCTGAACATTGGCATAATCACAGCCAAAAAGTTCCTTTGCACGATCTCTTGCAAGATTTTCAACAACATCAACGCATTCGCATCCCCCATAATATCTTTTCCCCGGAAGACCTTCCGCATACTTGTTTGTCAAAGGACTTCCCATTGCAGCCATAACTGCCTTGCTCGCCCAGTTTTCAGATGCGATCAGTTCAATGTGATCATTCTGACGCTGCATCTCTTCCTCAATTGCACAGGCAATTTCAGGATCAACTTTTTTCACTTCATCCAATGAATACATTTCTTTTCTCCTCTCAGTTTCTGCTCAGTACGCTATCCTGAAGCACTTTCGGGCACTTTTAATTCATTATTTTAATGTGTTAAAGTATTATTTGGGTTATCATATCACAGAATGTCAAAATCTGCTATATATGTTATACTGTTCTAAATATATTTTTTAAATCAGAGGTAGCCCATGTATTACTGTGTTGTAAATCCTTCCGCAAAGTCCGGAATGGGAATGAAACTTTGGAAAACGTTCGAAAAAAAATTTCAGAATCGAAACATTGCCTATCAGGTCATCTATACAAACGGACCGGGTCATGCGCTCTCTTTTGTAAAAAAACTGACGGAATGTGTTGATACGGCAGAACTCCCGCTTCGTCTTGTTGTACTTGGCGGTGATGGCACACTCAATGAAGTCATTTCCGGCATCTGCGATTTTGATCAGATTATGCTGGGATATCTCCCTGTTGGTTCCAGTAATGATTTTGCAAGAGATATTGACTTACCTTCTGATCCCGAAATCATCATGGATCGTATTCTGGACGGCCGGGAAGTCCGTCGCATGGATATCGGAAAACTGCATTATGATTCAGAGACACATACACTTTCGCGTCTTCATGACCATGTGCGAAGTGATACCAGGATGTTCGATGTAAGTGCCGGAATCGGTTTTGATGCAGCTGTCTGTGAACAGGCACTTGCTTCCGGTACAAAAAATTTTCTGAATCTCATCGGACTAGGGAAAATGACTTATGGTGCAATCGCAATTCATCAGCTTATACATGCCGATAAAATAGCATGTGATATAGAATTGGATCACAGCCAGGTCATACATTTTGATCACTTTCTGTTTGCTGCAATCATGGTGCACAAATTTGAAGGTGGTGGCTTTCGATTTTCTCCTGATGCAGACGCTTCGGATGGACTTTTCGATTTATGTGTGATTGGGGATATGCCCCTGTTCAAAATGTTTGCCGCACTCCCGCTCGCATACATCGGAAAACATTATGGTATAAAAGGAGTTTATCATTACAGAGCGCAGCATGTCAAAATTCATACCATGCTTCCTTTATGGGTTCATACCGATGGAGAAGTTTCCATGAAATCAGATTGCATCTCTCTTGATTGTCTGCCACGCAAACTCATTTTGATGATGTAGGCTTTCGTTGTCAGAAAAGTCAATTTTCTTTCTTTTTTTTTAATATATTTATGATTTTTGTCATTTGCCATTTGCCGCTTTCTGCGCTATATTTGTAATCGGATATAAGCTTTTTGTAATTCTACAACAGTAAAGGAATATGCTATGTTCAGAAAAGATCCTTTAAGTAAACCAATGACCCGTGAGCGTATTGTTGATTCCATAAAGATGGCTGTTCCGATTGGTATATATGCAGTTATTTATCTGATCTGGTTTCATCATCTCGAAGTTACGCCACAGGTTCATTATACCGAAGTCCACACTGCACTGGATGATAAGATTCCGTTCCTGGAAATCTTTGTTATCCCCTATTTTATGTGGTTTTTTTATGTCAGTTCCATTGTCCTGTTCTTTTTATTCAAGTATGAAAAAGAGGATTACTACAAACTGCTGACTTTCCTGATTACCGGAATGACTGTTTTTTTGATTGTTTCAACACTGTTTCCAAATATACAGCATCTTCGTCCTACTGTGATGCCACGTGACAATATTTTCACACACATGATATCTTTTCTGTATAAAAGGGATACACCCACCAATCTGTGGCCCAGCATACATGTGTATAATTCTATCGGCTGCTGTATCGGTGTAAATGCAAGTAAAAGATTTTCAAAACGAGGGAAAATCATCTGCGATATAATCAGTATGCTGATCATTCTTTCAACCATGTTTATCAAACAGCATTCCACTTTTGATGTGGCAACTGCTTTCGCTATGGGACTGATTGTTTATGTTATTGTCTATCGTTCAGAATTTGTAGTCAGCTTCCTTCACAGACATGATACCGCAGAAGAAGAACGGGCAATCAACTGATTCAGATATTACAAATAATAAAAGAAAGGCTGTTGCGTTTAACTGATTTTTCAGTTATTTCGCAACAGCTCTTTTTAATTGAATTTATATATTTTCTGAAACAGCTTATATCCGCCAACAGTAATGGTTCTGCCGCCTTTTCCCGGAAGGTAAACATAATTTCCAAGGATACCACAGCGAAGTTTCAGGAACAAAAACATATTTTTTTGTTTGATATATTTCCACAATTCATTCTTCTTTTCCAGATTATCCTTTGTGCCTGAATATATGAGCAGGATAGAGGAAACCGTCGTAATAATTTCAAGATAATTGAACATATAATGATATCTCTTTTTTGATGATGCAATCATTCCATAGTTTTCCGAAAAGAAATCTATCATCATGCGATTCACACGAAGCTGCTGGTCAATTCGTTTGATCATAACATCCTCGTGAACAGACTGATCTTCTCTTCCGATAAAATAATAGTAAAAATTCACATCCAGATAATACATGTTGGTAACAAACGGAAGCGGTTCAAATACGTACAGGTTATCCACATAGAAAGTATGTTCCGGAAGTTTTAACCCACATTCTCTCAGCAGTTTTGTTCTGAAAATCACTGAATGCATCAAAAGATACTTGCCTTTATGGAAATTTCGAACATCCTTCCAGGTAAAAACCCTGTCCACCGGAAGTGAGTGTGTATACCGCATAACTTTATGTCGCTTTTCTTCCACTTTATTATAGACAAAATTACTGACCAGCATGTCCAGACGTACGTCTCCGCCTGCAAAATCAGCAAGTGTCATCAGAATTTTGCGATAAGCAATTTCCTTAACCCAGTCATCACTGTCCACAACCTTAAAAAATAATCCGGTAGCATTCTCTATTCCGGTATTGACTGCAGAACCATGCCCACCGTTTTTCTGATGGATTGCACGTACAATATCCGGATATTCATCTGCATATTGGTCTGCTATTTCTCCTGTTGCATCTGTTGAACCGTCATCTATAATCAGGATTTCGACTTCATTCCCGCCAATCAAAAGTGAATCAATACAACGCTTCATATATCCCTCAGAATTGTAGCAGGGAACCGTGATACTTAACAGTTTCATAACCTATAAACTCCTTAGTCTGTTTGTCTCAAATTTCTCCATTGTTGCAAGGCATTCTTTCAATTCATCAAATCTGGTATCAATTTCTCCCGGATTAACTTCAACATCAACTGCCATCGCCATAATATCAATCATATCGTCAGTTATTATTGATCTGAGCTGATCCATGATATTGATTCTTTCAGCTGCAGAATCTGCGTCCAGATACTTTACAACAAGCGGATTCATATGCAGATCTTCTGCTTCCTGCTCAACCGTCTTATCCATAATATTCCCTGAATAGGAAATAGCGGTTTTCTCATTATTCTGAACAGGATCAGACTTCTGGCCTGTTTTAACCTGTTCATCCACATTCGTGCTTTCGGTCCGCGCTTTTTCTCTGTTAACCAGTTCAAATCTGTCTTTTTGTACAACATCCGGATATTTTATGTGATCCACTTCTGATGTGAACATTTCGAGTGGTCTGCAATATACTGCATAATCTCCGTAAAGTGCCTGATATACAACAAGATCCTGCCTGGTTTCAGAATGTTTGGCAATTGTAATGATCTGATACAAATTTCCTTTAAAATGCCTGTATATTTCCTGTGGCTGTGGTCTATGCAAAGCAGTATACTCCCTTTCACTTTCCTGTTCAGGCAAGAATCTCACCAACAACCTGATTGATCACTCCACCATCTGCCTTGCCCTTGAGCTTTGGCATGATTTCCTTCATGATCTTTCCTTTATCTTTGACTGTTGGCTGCTCAATCCCAAGTACTTTGAGTTCATTCAGAATAAACTCCTTTATGGCTTCCGCCGACATTTCTTCCGGTACAAATTCCGACATGATTTTAATTCTGCCAGCACATTGCTCTTTAATATCTGTTCTGTCCTGTGGTGCAAGTTCCATTGTTTCTTTACTTTGGCGGATTTCCCTGCGCACAACTTCAATTTCCTCAGCCGGTGTAAGATCTTCTCTCTTATCAATTGCCTTGTTCTTAAGTGCAGAAAGAAGCATTGACAGTGAATCTTTGCGTTCCTTATCCTTTTCCTTCATTGCTTCAAACATTTCTGCTCTGACTTTATCAATCATTGTCATAATATCTATCTCCTTATTGTTCAAACCTGTCTACCGTAAACAAGTATAAACCTGCCAACCCGAATTTTCAATTGCATGCTCAATCCTCTCGTTTACATAGAGCATCCAACCAGCACCATTTCGACACTGATCACCTGGTCAAGCTTTCCGGTCTTAATCGCCTCATCATTCTGCACACACATTTCAAGTGCATGCATCAGATCCTCCTTGCGAAAACGTTGCGCCCATCCTGTATATTTGGTAACAATAAAGCGTGGCAGTTTTGTAGCACTCATCATCTTTGCCATATCATCGTGATGTTCGGACATTTCCTTAATCTGAAGCATCAAATTAAATTGTCTGGTAATCAATGAAAGGATCTTAGCCGGTGGTTCCCGCAGTGCCAGAAGATCATAGTACAGATTCATTGCCTTCTTCTGATTTTTCTCCACTATGGCATCTGTCATTGCAAATATCTGACTGGTCAGCCAGTTTGCGCAGATAGCATCAATATCTGCTTCTGTGATTTCCACGCGTTCTGCAGTATAGCAAACCAACTTTTCAATTTCATTTATAATATTGTCCATATCGGTTCCGACTCTGTCAATCAGAAATGCCACAGCACGTGGAGAAATCCGTTTCCCCTCTGCCTGCAGTTTTCCGGTTGCCCATCGCTTAAGCGTCTCTGCATCCTGCGTATCGCACTCTATGTCAAATCCACAGTTATGTACCGCCTTGTACATATCTTTACGTTTATCAACGTCCGTTTCGACAAATACGAAATTCACTGTCTCTGCCGGATTTTTCAGATAGCCAGCAAGCTCCGGGCATCCATTTTTAAAAAAGCCGCTGTTTTCAATTAAAATAACGCGTCGCTGCGAAAAAAAAGGCATTGTTTCAGCAATATCAATTATTTCCGCCGGGTTGATCCCGTTTCCCCGGTAATGCTGAAGATTCATCGCATCTCCGCTTCCAAGAAGTGCTTTTCGAAGCTTATCGCGATTTTGATTTCTCAAGTATGCCTCTTCCCCATATATAAGATAGCTGGCATGAAATTCTTCTTTTTTGATTTCTTCATTGATCTGCCTCTGCTTTGCAGGAAATTCAGATGTTTTCTGTGGCATACCCAATCCCACTTTCCTATTTTTCATAAAAATTGAAATGCATGGTGGTTCTTTGCCTGCTGCTTTTCCGAGGTTATGAAATAAACTCGTACAGATGCACGGTGGTTCTCCACCTGCTGCTTTTCCGAGGTTATGGAATAAACTCGTACAGATGCATGGTGGTTCTCCACCTGCCGCTTTTCCGAGGTTATGGAATAACCTCGCACAGATGCATGGTGGTTCTCCACCAGCATCTGTTGATATTATACCATGATTCCTACCTTATTTTGGAATATGGAATCTTAATTTTGGCTAAATTCAGATTCTGAACACATTTTTGCTTCTCTGATATGCTATGATAAATTGTATTGGAGGAATATTATTATGAAATATCCTGATTTCTTACATACACATGGAACAATTGCACTGGTTGCACCTTCTTTTGGATGTAGCACAGAGCCATACAAATCGCTTTTGAATGCTGCCAGAAAAAAATTTAAAACAATGGGTTACCATCTTCGCATCGGTCCCAACTGCTATCTTGGAAAAGGAATCGGTATCAGCAGTACCCCCAAAAGATGTGCACAGGAACTTCGCACTGCATACATCAGTTCAAAAAATGATATCATTCTTTCTGTAGGTGGTGGAGAGCTGATGTGTGAAATTCTGGACGAAATAGATTTTGAAAGAATAAGAGAATCTGCTCCAAAATGGTATATGGGATTTTCCGACAATACCAACTTTACTTTTTTGCTGACCACACTTTGTGATGTAGCCTCTGTCTACGGTCCTAACGCATCATCTTTCGGAATGGATCCCTGGCATGCAAGTCTGCATGACGCATTTGCACTTCTGCAGGGAAGAAAACTGTCTTTCGACAGCTATGGCATGTGGGAAAAGGAATCTTTGCAAAATGCAGAATATCCACTTGCTCCCTACAATCTGACAGAAAAAGAAAAACTTACACTGGTAAACACACATGCCGGTTTCCTTTCCATGAAAGGGAGATTGCTGGGCGGATGCATGGACTGTCTTGAAAATCTGATCGGCACAGAATATGACCATGTTACAGCTTTTCAAAAAGCATACAGTGAAGACGGAATCATATGGTTTCTGGAATCCTGTGACCTGAATGTTCTATCCATCAGACGAACGCTCTGGCACATGGAGCATGCCGGCTGGTTCAAACATACAAGTGGTTTTTTGATTGGAAGACCTGCAAACGGTAATTCATTATGTGGCCTCGATCACATCCATGCCGTGACAGATGTTTTGTCCAAATATCATGTTCCGATCCTGCTTGATGCCGATCTGGGGCACATGCCGCCTTCCGTTCCCCTTATCTGTGGCAGTTATGCGGATATCAAAGCGCACAAAAATCACTGGGCAATCGATATGTACCTTGAATAGATACCCAACCTTACCGGTATACAGACTCCTCCGCATACCGGTATTTTTCTGTGAATTCCTGTATATTCATCTTTTCACCATCTGAAATCACGCTAACCGCCCCACTGTCTCTGGTTATATAGGTCCTGATATTCGCATCTGAAAGGCGTTTGAGCAGTTCCGCATGAGGATGTCCGTATCTGTTTTTGAGTCCACATGAAATCACCGCATATTTCGGTTTACACAATTTCAGAAATTCATTGTCAGTCGTATAACGCGAACCGTGGTGTGCCACTTTCAAAAGTGTAATATCCTGCGCTGCATCCTGATTATCCCGAAGACATGCTTTCAGATATTCCTGTCCATCCCCATCCACATCACCTGTCAAAAGTACTTTAAAACTGTCATACTGCAGCAACATAACAGTTGAATACGCATTAGGCTGCGTTGTTGCCATCTTTTCAACAGGTCCGAGACAGGTCATCTGCAGCTTACCGCTTTGTATTTTTTCACCTCTGCTGATGTAACTGATGGGGATTTGAAGGCTTTTGGCTTTTGATTCCAGCCGCAGATAATTTTCTCCTTTTGACTGTTCCGCAATATCAGGCAAAATCAATTCATTGATCTGCACCCCTCCAGTCGGAATTTTCTCCATGATCTCCATCATTCCTGACATATGATCTTCATCCTCGTGTGTCAGGATCACCGCATCCAGTTTCCCGATTCCTTCATATGCCAGATACGGAATCAACTGATATTTTCCAGTATTTTTCTTGGAAGTACTGCCTCCGTCTATCAAATAGGCGGCTTTTTTGCTTTCTATTACAATGCCGTCTCCCTGTCCGACATCCAGAAAAGTTATTTTCATAGACGGTTTAGCATGAAAAGTCAATATAACAATTGCAATGATCAGCCACAGATATCTCAATTCAAATAACAACTTTTGCCTATTGATACTGTTTTCTTCATCTTTGCGGTCTTCACGCTTTCTGATATGCCTTTTCATCTGTTCCGTTACATACACAAAGACCATCAGCATGATCAGATATATTCCTGTCTGTAGTATATTGGAATGTCCGACATACCAGGTATTTCCTGCAAGTTGCGTACTGAGCTCACAACATTTCCAATAAAATGCAAGTATGAAATGAATTCCCCATCCTGTAAAAATGCCGGCAAATTCTGCAACGCTTCCCAATCCCAGACACAGCAGTCCCATGACCATAATGATTGACATCAATGGTAGAATCAGAAGGTTCAGGAATACTGCATAAACCGGGAATGTAAAAAAGAAATTGGTATAGACCGGAAGCGTGACAAGTGACACCGCTGTACCTGAGAAAAAAGTTCCAAACCTTTTCCTGATTACAGAAGGAAGCGTAAGCAAAGGCTGAATAGACGGTAAAATCATTCCAATTCCAATAATTGCACCAAAGGACATCAGAAAGCCTGTATGTCTAAGATACTGCGGTTGTTCAACAAGAACCAGAACTGCAGCAACAGCAAGACCGGTTAACATATCATATGTTCTCCCAAAAACTTTTGAGAGCAGCCTGAGTCCGAACATGATCACCGCTCTGAAAGCAGATGTACTCATTCCACACATCACACCATATGACCACATAAAAACAATTACAAAACAGGACGAAGGAAAAATTTTTATTCTGCATTTTCTCAAAAGCGTATATATTCCCATTCCTATAATCGATATATGGAGACCGCTGATTGCAAGAATATGAATAATACCGCTTTGCCTATACATATCACTTGTTTTTGAATCAAGATCCGTTCGATTTCCAAGCAGCATTGCTTTCATAATCGATGCATCCTGTTCGTTCAGGCAGAGCTCAAGAATATGGGAAAAATAGCATCTGATTTTATATAGTGTATCACTATATATATCTGCTTTACCATCTGTCATGACTATTTTCGTATTTCTAATCTGATATTGAATTTTTAAAATGGAATAATACTGACGACTGTCAAACTCACCAGGATTGGTGGCTCTCGGAAAATTTCTGATTTGTCCTGTTACACGGATCTTCTCACCCATATGTGGTTCCATGGACATATTTTCATTCATATAACACTGTACAGATGTTTCATCGTTCAAAACATCCCGCAGATATATTACCAACACTTTTTTACCCTGAAAATCGGTTTTCAACTCTTTTTGCATAACCGTTCCGGTAAATGAAACAATACTGTCATCCGCTATAGATGCATCCGTATATTGATCCGGCGGAGACAATTTCAGAAAAAACCAGACAGCCGCAGTAAATGCCATACACAGCAAATACAGCGGTCGTTTTATATTCATAAATTATTTGATTATCTCAAGATTTCTTTCATAAGGATTTGACAGCGTCATTGTGTCCATAAACTTTACTGAATTTTTTCCGTTTACGGATATTTGTACTTTATTTACTTCCACAAGTTCTGCCAGTGAATTTACAATAGAATAAATAACTACATCAGAATTTACCTGATATGGTTCTGTTACAAATTTTTCATCCAGATCCACGTAACAGATTCCATCCCGTACCGTCACACTGATCACACCGGTATCCGGATTAATAGTTGGATAGGCGGCATCCGTATTGGGTCCCGCGATCAGCTGATCCATGACCAGCCGTTCCATAGATATATTACTGTTATATACAACCGTGCGATATACGGGAATCAGTTGATCTCCCTTTTTATTTGCAAAATATAATGTAAGCTGTACTTTTTCATATGTATTAATTTCATTGCCGGCATTATAGATGAACATATCCGAAGACATATTTCCGATCACTTTACCATTTTCGTCTGTCAATGCCTCTCCATCTATCAGAAATGTAACATATTTGACCCCTTCGACCTGTGAAAGAGTCCTGACCATAGCCGCGCGATCCAATACTTCTTTTGTCGGTTCAATATTTTTATACTCCCCATCAAAAGAAAGCGTCAGAATTTCATCTTTCAATGAAAATTTCTGAAGATGCACTTTTCCGGTAATGGGAGCCTCATATTCCAACTTTACAGGAATCGTCTCCATCTGCTTTAACAATTCCTGTATCACTGCACTTGAATCCCCAGGATCTGACTGAAGTGCATAGTCTTCTGATATGATAGCCGTTTCATCTTTATTGACATAATATACCTTTACAACATTTGTACTTTTCCCTGTTGCACTGCTGTTACTTTTACCACAGGAAACACAATACGGCAATAACATCAGCAACAGCAAAAAAACGATTACTTTTTTGGATTTATAAAAATATCGCATACGATTTCCCCATCAATTACATTTTCTTATTCACGCCCTGCTGTTTTCTGTTGAAACATAGGTCAACGGAATCTTCATTGTAAAGGTAGTTCCTTCTCCCGGAACACTGGAAGCTTTTAATGAACCACGATGCATCAGCACCGAACTTCTTGCGATTGCAAGTCCCAAACCGGTTCCGCCGATTTCTCTGGATCTTGACTTGTCCACTCTGTAAAAACGTTCATAAATATGATCGATAGAATCCTCGGGTATTCCGATCCCGGAATCCATTACATCCACCGTAAAAAACTGATGATCTGCATCCAGAATCACTTTTACCCAACCATTATCTTTGTTGTATTTTATTGCATTCTCTACGAGATTCATTATAACGAGTGATATTTTAACTTCATCAATCTCCGCAGTAACCTGCCTTCTGCTCATCAGTGTGAGTTCTATATTACGTTTTCTTGCAATGGGCCGCAGACGTTTCAGAATAATCTCCGTCATTGCATTAATATCCACAGAAGAAATATTCAGGCTGGATGCCTTCTTATCCATTTTTACAAGTGCAAGAAGGTCATTGATGATCTTATCCTCACGATCAATTTCACTGCTGATGTCCTGCATAAAATCACGATACATTTCATTCGGAACATCTTCCTGCGCCAGTAAAGTATCCGCCAGCACTTTCACAGAGGTGATGGGTGTCTTAAGCTCATGTGATACATTGGATACAAATTCCTGACGTGAATCATTTAAGGTATTCATTCGCTCCAGAAGCTGATTGAATGCATTTACAATATGCTCCGTCTCCAGGTAATCCGAAACGGATATGGGCTGATCAGTATACCCTGCCTTGATATCATTGATAGCATTTGTTATTCTGTCGAATGGTTTCAGAAGCCCATTTGCTGCAAGAAGTGCAAACCCCAGTTCAATCAGAATTACGATTACCTCCACCCTTGTTGCTTTCTGACTCAGAATAGCAAGTGTCGTACTGATATTTTCTGTTGATACACTCGTAAGCATAACTCCGCAGACAATTTCCTGTGTTTGCTTATCGCCAAGCACATCGCCTTCTTCCAATGCTCTGGTTTCAATAATCGGAGTCGTAATTTCAATATATCCGTCTGCAGAGTCATATACCGAAGTAATTCCGTCATTTCCCTTTTTCAGACAGCGAACGACCTCCTCGGAGATAATCGTCTTACCTTCGCTGATTCCGTAAGTATCCTTCACAACCTGCAGATTATCATTAATAATCAAAACACGACCATCGTACAGATTGGCAAGCATATTAAGTTCTGAACCGATTACTTCAGAAGAAGTATCCTGCAGATATCCATAATTAATCAGGTGATTTGCGAGAATTCTGAGCTGCGTCTGCACCTCGGAAGATTTGACTGCAACCGCACGTTTTTCGTAATTCTGAATAATTGCATAATGCATGACCAGACAGGAAATCAGTCCGGTCAGGAAAACAATTATAAAAATACGTGCACGCAGACTTCGAAAAATATTTGAGATTTTGTAATTATGAAAAAGCTCTGATAGTTTAATTTTCTTATTTGAATTCATTTACGACCAGCTTTTAAGTCTGAAAATAGTAGCCTGAACCCCATTTTGTCCGGACATACCTTGGCTCACTTGGATTTGTTTCCAGTTTCTCTCTGAGTCTTCTGACATGGACATCCACAGTACGAACATCTCCCGGATAATCATCCCCCCAGATTGTTTTCAGAAGTTCTTCTCTGCTGTATACCTTCCCCGGTGTAGAAACAAGCAGTTCGAGAACCTCAAATTCCCTGGTCGTAAGATTGATTTCCTGTTCCTTGATGTACACTCTTCTGTATTCTTCATTCAGCTTTAAATCCCCATATGTGATGATACTGGGTGCTGCCTCAGTCTTGGTCGTTCTGCGCATGATCGCTTTTATTCTGGCTTTTACCTCCAGAATATTGAATGGTTTGGTGATATAATCATCTGCTCCGTATTCCAGACCAAGAATCTTGTCCATATCATCGCCTTTGGCTGTCAGCATGATAATAGGAACATTGGAGAATTCCCTGATCTGCTGGCATACTTCAAAACCGGTCAGCTTGGGCAGCATGACATCCAGAAGAATAATATCATATTTATTCTTTTGTGCCGATTCAAGCGCTTCCTCACCGTCATAGGCGCAGTCAACTTCTATCCCGTCCTGCTCCAGACTGTATCGGATGCCCTTTACGATCATTTTCTCATCATCAACAACCAATGCTCTTTTTGCCATATCCGTCCCCATTCCATATACAATCAGACTGTTATTGAATCCTTAATTTTAGCAAACAGTTTTTCCTTGATGCCGGTTACCTGCATAATTTCTTCTATGCTTTTAAATTTGCCATGTTCTGTACGATATTGAATGATATCTTTTGCACGCCCCGATCCGATTCCCGGAATATCACATAAACCCGTTTCATCCGCCGTATTGATATTAATCAGACCTTTTTGCGCCGGATCCGTATTCTGTTCATCTTCCGGCGTAATTCCCACCGAAATAACAGGTTCCTTTATTTGATCGTTTTTTTGTCCGGTCTCAGCTTTTCCTGGTATTCTGATTCTGATTCCATCTGTAATCGGAGCTGCCTGATTTACATAAGAAGTATCTGCGCCATCCCGGAATCCGCCTGCAGCATCAATGGCATCAAATACACGGCTCCCGTCAGGAAGCTCATATACCCCTTCCTGCTTTACCTCTCCGCATACATATACATAAACAGTTGCAATCTGCGTATCTGCTGATCCGCTGTTCTCTGAAGAAGCCTCTTCCGTTGTTTTCTCTGTTTCCGGAATAGCATCTGCTTTGATTGAGGAACTCTCTGATGACTCTTCTACCGGTCTTAGAACAATTGTATTGCCTTTCGGGCTGCACCCGGAAAGCATCAGAAGCAAAATAACAGCGACCATAACTGTGCCGCATTTTCGATTTTTTTTGAAACAACAATCGTACATAGTTTCTCCTTTATATCCGGAGAACCCCGCCTATGCATTTTTATTCTATATGAAAAGATATGGTATCGCAAGCTTTTTGTAATATTTGTCAAATTTACGCAAAAAATTACCTGTTCAGATTCTTCAGTTATTCATTCCATTATCAATATATCCATTATCATCCGTCAAAGAGACCTGCGGCGGATCCGGTAATTTTTTCTCTTCGTATGGACTTCCGGTTACCTGTGTCATAATCTGTTGTGAAAGATTCTGCAAAGTCTCATTTGTATCCGCACCATTCCAAATTTTGGTGAATGCAATTTCCATTTGTACCCAGAAATTGCTCGTCCCTACCATTTTGGGCATCGGCACAGATTGTGCATATACATCCAGAAAAGCGTCAATATTGGAATCTGCGTGCGAAACTCCGTATCTTGCCGGAATCCTGCCTGCCATTTCAAACATATCATCATCTGTCCTGGAACACAGATACTGCGCTACAGAAGCAGCTTCCTTCTGATGCTCTGAATAACCGTTTATCGCGATACAGTCTGTAATGGACATGGTTCTTGTTTTGTAGTGGCTGCTTAATGCCGGCATTGTTGTAACACCAAAATCATATTTGCAGGTACCTTTTTTCTGCGCTGCCTTTATCTTGGTAAGCGCATCTGTTGTTGCAACTGTAAATACAATCTTTCCGCCTATAAAATCCTGCATGATACTGTCATAATCCACTTCATCCGAATCAATCGCAAAAAACTGGTTCAGTTGCTGGTAAATATTCATGCAACTGATGGCATCTGCATTATACAGATCAATTTTTTTCGGGTCATCACCGGCACTGCCTCCCAGATTCATATAATTCCCCACAAAGAAATAATTATAGAAAATATCCGATACATCCCACTTAAATACAGATTCAACCTCATCCGGTGCATTATAATTCTCTGCAAAAGTCATAATATCAGATATGGTTGACGGAAGCATTTGCTGAACCGTCCGGTCAATATCTGCCTGTTTTATGTCATAGCTGACCGCAGATGCGGCATCATCTGATTCTGCATCTGTGCTGTCTGAAAGTCCCGCCATGGCTGCTTCGCCGGCAGCTGCATCCTGTTGTGCCTCGAGCGAGCTTCTCGCGGATTTCTCCAGATCTGTCTTATTGTACAAAAGTGAACTTGTTTCAAAATAATAGGGATATGCAACGCTTTTCCCCTGATAGGTAACTGCTGAGATTGCTGCCGTCGGATAGGCATTTCCCAAACCGGTGATTTCCGTTGCCAGACCTGCCAGGTAAGCTTTTTCAAGCGAATCGTTTGTAATAATGAAAAGATCCGGATAATCATCACCTTCTACGGATGCCCTGTTAATTGCTTCCAGATATTCCAGTCCTGAAATCAGAACAGGCTCAACACGGATTCTCTGATGTGAATCATTATATGCAACTGCCTCACTCTTAAGATAGTCTGTCATCAAATCATCATCATACCATATCCGTATTGTCGTCTTATTTGCTGAAAAGACAGAATTCTGCCCTGGCGCAGAAATTGTCTGACCGGACAGTCCATAATATATCGTAATAAAAACAACGCATGCCATCAGCAATACTGACAGCAGTCTGATCTTCAGTTTCATTTATCCTCCAGTTGTCTTGCTCTGGGCATGCGCATATTTTCAGAAAGTGCAACAGATCACTGCAGACAGTCCTCAAGAATCCGGATCATTGCATCTACATCCTGCCTGGATATGATCAGCGGAGGCACAAAACGAATAATATCAGGTCCTGCATTGATCAGGATCAGCCCTCTCTCAAGTGCCTTCTGAATATATTCTCCGACAGGTCTGTCAAACACCAGTCCCTGCATCAGTCCCGCACCACGCCTGGTCACAATAAAGTCATAACGCATTACCAGCTCATCCAGTCTCTTTTCGAGATAGGGAGCCACATCATTCACATTCTCTATTATATGGTCACTTTCGAATAAATCAAGAACTTTGTTCACAGCCGCCGTTGCAAGAGGATTCCCCCCGTATGTTGTTCCGTGATCGCCTGCCACAAGTGAATTGGCTCCTGCCTTTTCATTCAGCAGAAAGGCTCCCACCGGAACGCCGCATCCAAGTCCCTTGGCACAAACCATAATATCCGGCTGTACGCCATACTTCTGCCAGGCAAACATATATCCGGTTCGTCCCATTCCGCACTGTACCTCATCCAGAATCAGCAGGATATCTTTTTCATCACAGAGTGCTCTTACTTTCCTGAGAAAAACTTCTTCAGCAGGAAAAATTCCGCCTTCTCCCTGCACTGTTTCCATGATGATTGCACAGGTTTTATCATTTACATTTGCCTGAATACTTTCAAAATCATTCATTTCGGCAAACCGGATGTTTCCGATCATCGGTTCAAACGGTTCTCTGTATTTGGCATTGCCTGTTACAGAAAGTGCACCGAATGTTCTTCCATGAAAAGAATGATTCAATGCGATTATCTCATGATCCGTTCTGCCGTCTTTTAGAAATGCATATTTTCTGGCTGCCTTGATCGCCCCTTCTACCGCTTCCGCACCACTGTTGGTAAAAAAGACCCGATCCATACCGCTTATTTTTTTCAGCCTGCGCGCTGCCTCAATTGCCGGAACATTATAATAATAATTGGAAGTATGAATCAATTTATCAATCTGATCCTTAAGCGCATCATTATATGCCTCGTTGTGATATCCGAGTGCGAATACTGCAATTCCGGCAACAAAATCAAGATATTTTTTTCCGTTTATATCATAAAGATAAACACCATTTCCACGATCAAGCACTACCTGATAGCGATTATAGGTATGAAGCAGATCCTGTTCCGCTTCATCAATATATTTCTGCATCTGATCTTCCATAGCATTCTGCCCTTTCGGTTACGAGACACTTTTCTCTGATTGATTCATTCTTTTTCTGCAAGCTCATCTTCGTCATTCAAAAAAACTGTTCCAACGCCTTTGTTGGTAAATATTTCCAGTAGCAGGCAGTGCGGAATACGGCCATCCAGAATATGGACTCTGTGAACACCTTCCCTCACTGCGGAAACGCAGTTATTGAGTTTAGGCAGCATTCCGCCGCCTATATTGCCTGCTTCCATTAATTGATCTGCTTTTGTACAGGTCAAGCGTGAAATAAAGGTAGCAGGATCATGAATATCTTCATATACACCTTCAATATCAGTCAAAAATGCCAGTTTTTCGGCGCTTACGGCTTTTGCAATTGCACATGCCGCATCATCTGCATTGATATTATAGGTATTAAACGCATCATCCAGACCGATCGGTGCAACAATCGGCAGATAATCGTTATCCAGCAGATCGAACAGAACCTTTGGATCTACCGTATCGACCTCACCGACATATCCGATATCCTGTCCGTCAGAATATTTTTTATGTACGTGCAGAAGTCCGGAATCTTTACCACTGATCCCTACAGCCTTTACCCCGAGTGATTCCACCATTGTCACAAGCTGTTTATTGATTCTGCCAAGGACCATTTCAGCGATTTCCATCGTTTCTTCATCCGTTACCCGGAGTCCGTTTACAAACTCAGCCTGTTTTCCCACTTTTCCGACCCATTTGCTGATTGCTTTTCCACCTCCGTGAACGATGATCGGTTTAAACCCAACCAGTTTGAGAAGCGTTACATCCTGAATGACATTTTTCTGCAATTCTTCATTGCTCATCGCACTTCCGCCATATTTTACCACGATGATCTTTCGGTTGAATTTCTGAATATAAGGAAGCGCTTCAATCAGAATCTCCGCTTTTTTCAAACCATTCTGCATATCTTTATCCATTTTTATCCCTCTTTTTCACATTTCCCGATTATTGAAAGAACCAATCAGCTTCTGTAATCCGCATTGATCTTCACATATTCATATGTCAGATCACATCCCCATGCTGTTGCTTCCTCTTCTCCCATATGCATATCCACAAGTGCCGTAACACTGGACTGGGATAAAATGCCGGAAGCAGTTTTCTCACTGTATTCTGCCTGTTGTCCGTCATGATACAGAAGCAGTTTTCCTGCCGCGCTTTGAATATACAGATCAATTTTATCCGGATCGAACATTACCCCCGAATAGCCAAGTGCACACAGAATCCTGCCCCAGTTGGCATCATGTCCGTATATTGCAGCTTTGGTCAGATTAGAACAGATGACCGATTTACTCAGAACCCTGGCATTCTGCCTGGTATCTGCATGAATCACATGCGCTTCAAAAAGTGCAGTTGCTCCTTCTCCGTCACCTGCCAGCATCTTGGCCATTTCCGTACAGAGCATTTCCAGTGCGGCAAGAAAAGTTTCATAATCAGCATTTTCCTGCGTGATCTCATTGTTATGAGCGCATCCGTTTGCCAGAATCATGAGCGAATCATTTGTTGACATATCTCCGTCCACAGAGATCATGTTAAAGGTATCTGTCACTACCCTGCGAAGAGCCTTCTGCAGAAGCTGCTGTGAAATGGATATGTCTGTTGTTACAAAACATAACATGGTGCACATATTCGGATGAATCATACCGGAACCCTTGGCCATGGCTCCGATATGACATTCTTTTCCATCCAGTGTAAGCGTCACCGACAGCTGTTTGGAATGCGTATCTGTTGTCATGATTGCTTCCGCGGCCTGTGTTCCTGCATCCTGATTAGCAGAAAGTCCGCTTTTCAGTTTCTCTATACCATTTGCAACTTTGTCAAACGGAATCTGCATCCCGATTACACCGGTTGACCCGATCAAAACACCATCGGATGGTATTCCCAGCACTTTTCCCATCTCTTCTGCTGTCTTCCTGCAGATTTCATATCCATCTTTTCCTGTACAGGCATTCGCTATTCCAGAGTTTATAACTACTGCGTAAACCGGTACGGATTCCTGTACAATCTTCTGATCCCACAACACAGGGGCTGCCTTTACGACATTACTGGTAAACACGCCCGCCGCGCGACAAGGCATACTGCTGTATATCATGGCCATGTCTTTTCTACCCTGATACTTGATTCCTGCGCCATACCCTGCTGCCATAAATCCCGCTGCACTTGTCACCCCACCCGTTGTCATTTTCATCGTCATTCCTCCAAATTATTTTTCATTGATTGAATACGGTAATATTTTTCTCATTCAGGTTGAAATCATAATAATTCAAATCCGTGCGATTATTCCATCCTGTCTTCTGCCAGAAGGAATTCCCCACCTGGTTGATTACAAAAGCATTCAGACATACTTTGCTGATCTGTTCTTTCCTGAGTGCTTCCATACAAAATGCAACCATTTTTTTGCCAATACCCCGCCGTCTGTATTTCTGACTGACACAGACATGATAGAGGCACCCACGCCTTCCGTCATGTCCGCACAGAACAGCTCCTGCAATCCTGCCATCTTCCACATCAACTACGCTTGTTGTCGGATTTCTCTTCAGAAACAGTTCTATCCCTTCTTTTGAATCATCCATACTGCGAATTCCAAAACCCTGAATGGACATCCACAGATCATACACTTCTTCGTAATCCGCTATCGACATTGCTCTGACCATTGTAATACCTCGGTTTTTTTTTTACGGAAAACACGGAACCAGTTCAAGCCCCTGTGCCTCATCCAGACCAAATAAAATATTCATATTCTGCACTGCCTGTCCTGCTGCACCTTTAACCAGATTGTCAATCGCACCCATCATGATAATTCTTCCGGTTCTTTCATCAACTCTGAAACCGATATCTACATAATTACTTGTTTCCACCCATCTGGTTTCCGGACAGACATTATGCTCCAGTAAACGGATAAATTTCTCTTTTGCGTAATATTTCTCATATGCTTTTCTGATCACATTCTCATCTGGTAATTTACCGTTTACTTTGTTCAGGGAAGCATATTCCGTTGCCAGTATTCCTCTGTTCATCGGCACAAGATGAGGTGTAAAGCTGATTTGGATTTTTTTGCCCGACGCATAACCCAGCTGTTCTTCAATTTCAGGAGTATGCCTGTGTGTCGTCACGCCATAAGGCTTACAACTTTCATTTACTTCACAGAACAGATTGTCTGTCTTGGCGCCTCTCCCTGCTCCCGATACACCACTTAGCGCATCCACAATAAGTGTATCCGGGTCGATCAGTCCTTCTTTTACCAGCGGATAGGCCGTCAGAATCGAACAGGTCGTGTAACATCCGGGATTGGCAATGATTCTTGCATTTCGTATCTCACTTCTGTTAATCTCACATAACCCGTAAACCGCTTCCTTAATATATTCGGGTGATGGATGCGTGATCCCATACCATTTTTCATAGACACTTACATCTTTTAGTCTGAAATCCGCACTCAAATCTATTATTTTCACTTTTGAAAGGATCCCCTCATTCAGAAGCGATGCACAAAATCCCTGCGGCGTTGCGGTAAATATAACATCTACCGCCTCAGCAAGCTGTTCCATATTATCATCCATGCATTTTGCATCTACAATCTGAAACATGTTCCTGTATATATCCGCATAGCACTGATCAATATAACTTTTTGATCCATACCACAAAATCTCAACCTGTTTATGTTGTGTCAGAAGTCTTACCAGTTCCGCTCCTGCATATCCTGTTGCACCGATAATTCCTACTCTCACCATCGCATTCACTTCTCTTTCTTTGGTTTTTGTATTGCATAAGTATACGGCCTTTAATGGTGTTATGCAAGCGTAAATTTTATATTTATGCATTTATTGCTAAATAAATTATATATTTATACATTTCATGCTTGCATTATCCGCCCCGCTGATGTATATTAAACAACATAGAAAAAAGCACCTTTCATAGCATATTCTTATAAAAACTGATACCGGCATAAACAGGCCGGTATGGACGGAGGCAAAAAAAATGACTGAAACAAAAGAAAAGGTAATTCTGGCATACTCGGGAGGACTTGATACCACCTGCATCATCCCATGGTTAAAAGAAAACTTTAATTATGAAGTAATCTGTGTCTGTATCGACTGCGGGCAGGAAGAAGAACTGGACGGACTGGAAGAAAGAGCCAAATCCTGTGGTGCTTCCAAACTCTATATTCTGGATGTTATTGATGAATTTTGTGATGAATATATTGTTCCCTGTGTAATGGCACATGCCGTATATGAAAATCAGTATCTGCTTGGTACCTCCATGGCACGTCCTTTAATTGCCAAAAAACTTGTAGAAATTGCCAGAAAAGAAGGCGCTACAGCTATCTGCCACGGTGCAACCGGAAAAGGAAACGACCAGATTCGTTTTGAACTTGGCATCAAGGCACTTGCTCCGGATCTGAAGATCATTGCCGCATGGAGAAATGCAAAATGGACGCTGGATTCCCGTGAATCAGAAATCGAATATTGCCATCAGCATGGTATTGATCTTCCTTTTTCTGCAGATAACAGCTACAGCCGTGACCGTAACCTCTGGCACATCTCCCATGAAGGTCTGGAACTCGAAGACCCTTCCAAAGAGCCAAATTTCAAGCATCTGCTCGTACTGGGTGTAACCCCGCAGGATGCACCGGATCAGGCAACAAGTGTTACCATGACTTTTGAAAACGGTGTTCCCAAAACCGTAAACGGAAAAGCAATGAAAGTATCTGATATCATTCGCACACTGAACAGGCTTGGCGGTGAGAATGGAATCGGTATTGTTGATATTGTTGAAAATCGTGTAGTCGGCATGAAGAGCCGCGGTGTATATGAAACTCCCGGCGGAACAATTCTCTATGCCGCACATCAGCAACTTGAGGAGTTGATTTTGGACCGCGATACGTATACAATGAAAAAAGATATGGGCAATAAATTTGCTGACATTGTTTACGAAGGAAAATGGTTTACCCCTTTGCGTGAAGCAGAGCAGGCATTTATTGAGTCTACGCAGAAGAATGTTACCGGTGAAGTCACCTTTAATCTCTATAAGGGAAACATTATCAAAGCAGGAACAACCTCTCCTTATTCTCTTTATAATGAAAGTATTGCTTCTTTCAAAACAGGTGATCTGTATGACCATCATGATGCGGAAGGATTTATCAATCTGTTCGGTCTTTCCTGCAAAGTTCGTGCCATGAAAATGCAGGAAGTTGAATCTGCTGCAGCAAAAGCCGGTATCAAAAAATAAAAATAAGTTGAGAGCACTATGAATTCGATTATTTTTCTGACGATCTATGTAATTGTGGTCAATGTTATCGGGTTTGCTCTGATGGGCATTGACAAGCATAAAGCAAAAGTCGGTGCCTTCCGTATTCCGGAAGGCACTCTTTTCGTGCTTGCAATAATTGGCGGCAGTATCGGCTCTATTCTGGGTATGTATACATTCCATCACAAAACACGCCACTGGTATTTTGTATATGGAATGCCTGCAATCCTTATTCTGCAGGTTCTTGCATTATTCCTGTTATGGCAGGCGCCAATTGATTTTCGATTTATGTAATTACAAGGAGTTATTTGATTATGCATATTGCAGTATGCGATGACAACATCGCTGATCGTAAGCAAATGGAACGTTTGCTTACAAGAGCATCCGACCAGCAGAAAAAAAGTGGTCATGAAGGCTACTACATTGATCTATATGGTAATATTCCTTCTCTTATGCAATATCCGCAAATGTATGATGTGATCTTTCTGGATATTGTAAATGGTTCACAGAATGGTCTGGATATAGCGCGCAAACTTCGTGCAGACGGAATTGTCTGTTGCATCGTTCTGTGCTCTTCTGTCTGGGACTATGAAGCCCTTTCCGCTTCTTCACATGATTCCTTTCTGTATATGCACAAGCCCGTTCTTGCAACAGACTTAAATGATATGCTCATCCTTTGTGAAAAAAAACGGATTCATCCGGAGCCCATGGTCGAACTGCGCGGTGAAAGTAATACGATTTATGCACACTGTGATGAAATCCGATATGTGACAACACTTCAGAAAGGACTTTTATCCGTTACCCTGACAGATAATCGCAATGTTCATATTCTAAGTGATGCAGCAAATTTTTATGAACAGCTTGTAGATTTTTACAGTTTTATTCCCATTACAGATCATTCCATCATCAATATTCACCATTTGACCGGTAAATCCTTTCTACATGTCACGATGGATAACGGGCAAAAGCTTTATGTCAGCCCGTTTTTCTTCAGTAATGTAAAAGAAGCTCTCCGGATAATAAAATGATGTATTCTGCATCATTTCTTTCCGAAGAGCTTCTCCTTTTTATTAACAGGTTACAACAATTCCACCATCATTTGCATACATGCTTGCCACACCTGCAGTATCCACCACAATCACATCCTGAAAAGGTGCTTTTGCAATAATCATGTCTTTTACCACCATTGCACGTTCAAAACAGTTGCAATGACTGATCATCAGTCTTTTTTCTTCCGGATGTTCGGTTTCTCTTACGACAAGTTCCGTCATCTTGATCAATGCTTTTTTAATCCCGACACCCTGTCCGCGTTGCACAATATCCCCATGGTTACCTGCACAGATTGGCTTAATATTAAGTGTGGAAGCAACAAATGCTTTCATACCTGAAAGTCTGCCGTTTTTACGCAGTGTATCCAGATTGTCCAGAACAAAATAGGTACTCATCTTGTCCCGATATGTCTCCAGAAGTGGAATCACCTCTTCAAAAGAAAGCCCGCTCTCTGCAAGTTCCATAGCTTTTAAAGCAATCTGTGTTTCACCGCAGGCAGCAGAAAGAGAATCTGCTACATATATATTTTTATCACCCAGTTCTTCATGATATATTTCTTTTCCCAGAATAGCACTGTTATAACTGCCACTCAAATGAGAGGAAAGTGTAACAACATAAACATCCTCCGCATCCGTTGTATAAGCTCTCATATAGCGATCCGGAGACGGACATGCTGACTTGGGACACTGATCACTGGTGGCTACCTTTTCAAGGAATTCCTTCTGATTGAAATTCTCATCATCCATGATATGGTAATCTCCGACCTCAAGTCCGAGCGGTACTATCTCAAAACGTGGATCCTTTCTGTATTCTTCCGGTAAATCACAGCAACTGTCCACAACAATTTTATAACTCATATTTCCTCCGGGATTTCATTTTAATTGTATAATTATACATCACATAGTTTTGTATACTACATAATATGATAGCACTGTTCAGATATTTCGTAAAGTTGGAACAAAAGAATATTGGACTCTGTTCTGACTTCAATATATAGATATTTCCAAAAGATCTCCCTGGGATTTTTACACAGTCACACAAAAACATGCTATAATATCCTGATTATAACATTGATTAACCAATCAAAAAAGTGAAAGATTAAAAATGATTGAACTGAAGATAATACACACAAAAGAGTTTATGAATAAGCTTCTCAACAGCACCTGTTTTGATGCTTTCCTTCTGGAAGAAGCCATGATACAGACCTACAATATTTTTTCCATTGACGGTCATATCCAAAAAAACTTCTATGGACCGGAGGAATCCGATCAGCATCCCTATCCGCTTTCGATCTGGAGTGACATGAAAAGTGTCTGTCTGTCTCTGATCCGTGGTAAGCATACCCCTGTCAGCTTTAAATTTGTCCTGCACTGCAAAGAGGAAACAGTTACAACACTTCTGGAACAGGATTCATCTGCTCTTTCTCGTGATCAGATTGCAGCCTATGTTCTCAGCATACGCTTTTCAGAAGGCAGCATTTCTCTTACAACGGGAACAGCGATACGTACCTTTATTCTGGATAAGTCCTATGAACAGATCTGGGACAGATATATTCGCAGTTTTCTGTCTCAAAATGAAATTGCTTTTGAAGAACTGTGATACTTTTATATGCAAAACCTGCAGAAATGGAAAACCGACCGGAAAAAGGCAATATCACCACTTTCCGATCAGTTCGTCTTATAAAAATTTTTGAAATCACTGGTACTTTGCTATTATCGCAAGCAATTCATCATATTTTATTTTGATACGATCATACTTTTCCTTCGCACCATCCAAAGATCCAACCCGCAGAATTTCTGTCAGCGCACATACATCATCATGAATCACGCTCATACCAAGATTACCGGCAACCCCTTTCAGCGTATGGATTGCTTTAAACGCGTTTTCCGTATCCCCATTGGCAAGTGCTGCAGTTAATTCCTCCATACTTTGATCATCTGCAAATTTCAACATAAATTTAATTACCAGATCATCGTTTCCCATAAATCTTGCGGACACATCAGGCCAGTCAATTCCCCAGCTGCATAATTTCTGTTTCAGCTCATCATTCATCATGGCTCCTATCTGCATTCATAAATGCAACATATATGTCTGATAGAAAACAGTATAACATGAATATTTATATGTGTGCAAAAAAGTATAAACGAATTTACATTGGCTTTTAGACTTACCGGGTCTATTGGATTTTATAATGCAAAACTTCCTATATCTGAATCTGACAGGCACGCATGGTTGCAAGCGCTGCTTCATGGCTCTGCGGCGTAACACCGGCGCAGCACCCCGGATCTACTTTTACAACTACTTCCGGTAATAATGCTTTGATCAAAAGTGCATTTGAAACAACACAGATATCGGTGCAAAGCCCGACCAGTTCCACCTCAATCGGTTCTCTCTCATTTCGTTCCATGAGTTCCTGTGCCAGAATAACAGAACCGAAAGTGGGTTTATTGATAATCTCTGCTCCCGGCATCGCATCCGCAATTTCTTTCCGGATCTCCCATCCCTTTGTGCCCTCTATGCAATGTGGTACAGGCAGATTCCTGCCTTCCTGCGTTTCCAGATAATTCTCCGGATGGGTATCCCTTGTCGCATAAATGCAATCCTGCGGATAACTGTGAATCTTGCTCACAACAAGCGGTACAATCTGCTGTGCCTCTTTTGTTCCGAGTGCTCCGTCAATAAAATCATTCTGCATATCTATCACTACCAGAATTTTCTTCATATCTGCCCCTCCGTAAAAGATCCTGTCAATATCCCATCGCCTGTCTTACCTGCATCGCTTTTTCTTCTGATGTCAACATCCCGAGTAACCGAAATGCTACTTCCGGTGCTGTCCTGGGGCAGGAAGATGTAATAACATTATCATCCGCTTCAAGCCACTCATTTGCCAGTACTGTACCCATTTTCTCCAGTTCACTCCGTCTGTATCCACCATCCAGATGATAAGTCGTTGCTTTCCGGTTCTGCAATATACCACTTTTGGCAAGCGGCAAAGCTGCCACGCAAACCGAAGCAATCGGTTTGTGTCTGCAGTCAAATGCACGGATCAGATCCAACGTCTGTTCCCGATAGGCTTCCAGGTAAAAACCATACTCTTCAAATCCGCCCGGAATGGCAAGTGCATCATAATCATCCACATTCACTTCATCCATTAAAATATCTGCCGTAACAGATACCCCGAAGGTACTCACAATTTTGCGTGTATAACCGCCTATTACAACCTGAACATCACAGCCATAATCATCTCTGGCCCAGCCCATCACATCAATAAAAGGACTGAATTCCATTGTTTCAAAAGCATTTAGACACAACAATAGTATTTTCATGACAACTCCCTCACATCTTTATGATACATGCATTTTATCCATCAAATATGTATTGTCATTATAACACTTTTCATTGCTGTAAATTTTTTCAGACAACATCATTTCTTTGATCCAAAGCAGGGCTTTTTATGTAACAGGACACATTTTCCTATACAAAACAATCTGCCAGACAACCTGACAGACCGTTTTCTTTTAAATTTATCGAATTAAAACAACATCACAATTCCCAAAATTCTCATAAATACAGCATTATCAGACTTCTTCATTCAACCTGGTCAAGCGTATAGCCTGATCGGCGGCAGCCAGACTATCGATCAGTTCATCCAGATTCCCATCGATCACCTGATCAATTTTGTAAAGAGTCAGTTTGATTCTGTGATCTGTCACACGACCCTGTGGGAAATTGTAGGTACGTATTTTCTCAGAACGGTCTCCTGTTCCAATCTGGCTGCGTCGCAGCTCAGCTTCACTGTTATGCTGCTTTTCCTGCTCCAGCTCATAGAGCTTGGCGCGTAAAACTTTCATTGCTTTGGCTTTATTCTTGATCTGACTCTTTTCATCCTGACAGGAGATGACAATTCCAGTCGGGAAATGGGTCAGTCTGACTGCAGAATCTGTGGTATTAACACACTGCCCCCCATTACCGGATGCACGAAAAACATCAAATTTGATATCATTCATATCTATATTTACTTCCACATCCTCAACTTCAGGCATGATTGCAACAGTCGCTGTTGAAGTATGTATCCTGCCGCCTGATTCAGTTGCAGGCACACGCTGTACCCGATGTACCCCGCTTTCATATTTCAACCTGGAATAGGCACCCTGACCATTGATCATAAAGCTGACGGTCTTCATGCCACCAATACCGATATCTTCTATATTCATGGTCTCGACCCGCCATCCCTGACGTTCGGAGTACATTACATACATCCGGTACAGATCCGCAGCAAAAAGAGCTGCCTCATCACCGCCTACACCTGCTCTTATCTCGACAATAACGTTTTTGTCATCATTGGGATCTTTGGGTAACAACAGCAGTTTAAGCTGCTGTTCCAGTTCCGGGACATGATTTTTTGCTTCAGATAACTCTTCCTTGAGCATTTCACGCATCTCACTGTCAGATTCCTCTTCCAGCATGGCTATACTTTCATCAATTGTTTCCTTACATTTTTTGTAAGCCGTATAGCATTCTACCAATGGCACCAGATCGCTTTGTTCCTTCATCAGCATCCTGAAACGATCCTGGTCTGCTGTTACGGAAGGTTCATTCAGTTCCCGTGTGATATCCTCAAATCGTCTGATTAGATCCTCCAGTTTATCAAACATACCTTAAATCCTTCCATTTAAATAAGTAATCAGTAGCAGCATCCGATAACAACACGATTCTTTCCGCCAAGATCCCTGATCACCTCAATATCGCGAAATCCATTCTCCCGCATCATTGCCGAAACAGCTTCTCCCTGGTCATATCCGATTTCCAGAATCAGCCAGCCGCTTTCAAACAGCCATTGGGGAGCAGTCCGGATAATCCGTCTATAGAAAGACAGCCCATCCTTTGTCCCGTCAAGGGCCAGTCTTGGTTCATGATCCTTTACTTCCGGAGCCAGCGTTTCGATAACCGCTGTTGGAATGTAGGGCGGATTTGAGACGATCAAATCAAATTTTTCTTTTTGTACCGGAAAAAGATCTGTTTCTGCAAAAGAGATTCTTTCCATCAGCTTAAGCTGTTCTGCATTCTGTACCGCCACTGTCAGTGCAGCCTCTGAAATATCGGTTGCGACAGCACTGGTATCATTTGTATAATGCAGAAGGCTCAGCGCAATACAGCCTGAACCGGTGCACAGATCCAGTACCCGCATGCCGTCATGCATCAGCCTCATTGCTTCTTCTACCAGTGTTTCTGTATCCTGATTCGGAATCAGCACCTGCTGATTTACCGAAAATGACAATCCCATAAATTCCTGTGTTCCTGTAATATAAGCAAGTGGAGTACGTGCCGCTCTCTGTACAATCAGATCACAGTATGCTACTGATCCAGGTTCTTCCACTTCTCTCTCACCATGTACCAGAAGTGTATTATGATCTGTGCCGCATACATATTCCAATAGCAGTCTGGCATCCAACTGTGCTTCCGCAATCCCTGCCTTTGTCAGTTCCGCTTTTCCATACTCATACAACTGTTTATATGTTTTCATCCTCTGGTTCTGCCTCTGCTGCATTCAGAATATCACTGATATCAGAATCTTCCGCATCTTCATCCGATTCCGTATCTTCATCCATCCAGGAATCATCAATTTCATATCCAAAAGAATCTTTCAGATAAGCCTTCCAGTCAAAAACCGCTTCAACAGCCTTTATTCCCACCTCGATCATACTCTCATCCGGTTCTTTGGTTGTCAGTCTCTGCAGCCATAATCCCGGTGCTGAAACTGCATTAACGACTGCATTATCACTCCTGCCTGCCAGTCTGATCATTTCATATGAGATCCCCGATATCACCGGGATCAGCAATATTCGCAATAATAATCGCATCGGAAACGAATCTACTCTGATAAAGAAAAAAAGAACAATACTGACAAACATAACGAACAAAATGAAACTGCTGCCGCAACGTTTATGAAGTCTGGAACTGCGCATCGCATTCTTAACAGTAAGCGGTCTTCCCTTCTCGATACAATTGATACATTTATGCTCTGCTCCATGATACCGGAACAATCTGTTGATATCATTCATCCGAGAGATCAGAAGGATGTATCCGATAAAGATCAGAATACGAACGATTCCTTCCAGCAAAGACAGAAGAGATGCATTTCTGACATAGGCAGTCAGGAAATCAGCAATAAAATAGGGCAGAAGAACAAAAATACCGATTGCAAGCGCAAACGATATAATCATTGTTATCACTTCAACAAGTTTGTCCGCATGCCCGTCGGAAATCTTATCTAGAAATTTGTCTGCCTTGGATGGTGCCTGCTCTTCCTCTTCATAAAAAGAAGAAGAATAATTAAGGGCCTTCATCCCGATTGCAAGTGAATCAATAAACACAAATATGCCACGCACAAACGGAATACGCATCAATTTACTCCCTGAAGCAATTCCGTGATATTCATCTATCTCAACTGCGATTTCACTATTTGGCTTTCTGACCGCAACGGAATACATATCCTTATTCCGCATCATGACACCTTCCAGCACTGCCTGTCCGCCAATTCCCGAATAATGAGCGATCTTTTTTTTCTTCATGTCAATCCTCTTCCATACAGCATCTGTGTGATTCGTTTATAAGAAAGCATCTCACTTGTGAGATGCTCCTCCTCCGGCGGGTCGTGTAAACGACACATTCCTTTCTACCGGAGTGCACTCCAAAGCGAAGCGTTATTTATTTCAAGAACGCAATTCCTATGAAATAAATAACAAAATAGAGGTTGAGGCATATGCCCCAACCTCATTTCATGCAATCAGATTAATTATTCTCCATGCCGTATTTTCTATTGAACTTATCAATACGTCCACGAGCTGAAATTGCTTTCTGCTGGCCGGTATAAAATGGATGGCACTTTGAACAGATTTCAACGTGAATTTCCGGTTTTGTAGAACCAACTACGAAAGTATTACCGCAGTTGCATGTAACATTTGCCTGATAATATTCTGGATGTAAATCCTGCTTCATTTTTCTCACCTCTCTATAGTCAAATAATCTCAATTTTTCACAATAGTTTCGGCCATCTGAAATAAGTCTCTCTCACAGACAGCTTTGTTATTGTAGCACACATTTCGAGGCGGTGCAAGTGAAATTTTTAAACAGGATTTTTCCATCATACTTTTTCACCGGTCTGACATCTGCCTGAAAAATGTTTTTATCAGAAATCAACTTCTGTATCATAATAGCAGCATTTGAGCAGTTTTTCCATCTCTTCCTGACTGGGCTGGCGGGGATTGGAACCCGTGCAGGCATCCAGCAGTGCATTCGCTGCAATATCATGTACTTTGGAAAGGAACTCTTCTTCCGGAACAATACCTGTTTCAGCCGGAAGTCCGCCTTCACCGTAATGCTGAATGCAGTGCGGAATATTCAGATCATCATTCATGCTGCGAAGTGCCTGAATGAGCAGCTCGATCTTTTCTTCCTCCGTATTTCCGCCAAGTCCCATAAAATCAGCAATATATGCATATCTCTTTGCTGCTGCAGGATCTTTTGCATTGAACCGGATAACCTTCGGCAGATACATTGCATTGGCAGCACCGTGAATGATATGACCATTCTGGAACGCAGCACCTGTCTTATGTGCCATCGAATGAACAATTCCGAGAAGCGCATTGGAAAATGCCATTCCCGCAAGGCACTGTGCGTCATGCATGGAATCTCTTGCAGCCATATCTCCCTGGTATGATTTTACCAGATCAGCTTCAATCATTTTGATTGCATGAAGTGCAAGTGCATCTGTATATTCTACATGTGCAGTTGATACATATGCCTCAACCGCATGTGTGATTGCATCCATACCGGTATGTGCAACCAGCTTCTGCGGCATGGTCTCTGCCAGTTCCGGATCAACAATTGCAACATCCGGTGTGATTTCAAAATCAGCAATCGGATATTTAATTCCTTTATGATAATCTGTGATAATAGAAAAAGCTGTTACTTCCGTTGCAGTTCCCGATGTAGAAGAAATTGCACAGAAATGTGCTTTCTTACGGAGTTTGGGAAGTCCGAAAACTTTACACATATCTTCAAATGTAGTTTCCGGGTATTCATATTTGATCCACATTGCCTTTGCTGCATCGATCGGAGATCCTCCACCGATTGCAACGATCCAGTCGGGTTCAAATTCCTGCATGACTGCAGCACCCTTCATAACAGTCTCTACAGACGGATCAGCTTCAATCCCTTCGAACAGTTTTACTTCCATTCCTGCTTCTCTGAGATAATCTTCTGCTTTCTGCAAAAATCCTCCGCGTTTCATGGAGCCGCCGCCCACACAGATAATTGCTTTCTTCCCCTGAAGCGTTTTCAGAGCCTCCAGTGCTCCTTTTCCATGATAAAGATCACGGGGCAGTGTAAAACGTAACATCGCATGTACCTCCTTATAGGTCGTGTTGTGAATGAATTATTATGTTATTTTTTTAACAAACTTATTCTAACATAGTTCTCCATAAATCACAACCCAAAAATTTCATGCCTATTTTGGTAAATGTGCATATTTTCGGAGTTTTGATTTTGCTCTGTGAAGCGCATTGTCTGTTGATTTCTCGTCCTTATTCAGCACTTTTGCAATCTGTGTATAGCTCATTCCTGTCAGGTATAGTCCCAGCACGCGGCGCTCCACTGCACTCAGATCTTTTTCAATCGCTTCTTCCAGAAGTCTTACATTTTCACGATCAATCAGCTGCTGTTCCGGATTTAAATCTTTATCCGAAGTAAGCGCATTTTCAAGTGTGGCACTGGAAGACGTATCATCATCATCTATTCTGGTATACAAAGATATATAGGAATTGAGCGGAATATGTTTTTTACGCAGGGACGCTTCCACAGCTGAATACATCTGTCTGGAAATACAAAGATCCGCAAATGTATAGAAGCTGGCATCCCTGCCGCAATCATAATCACGTATTGCCTTGAACAATCCAATCATGCCTTCCTGAATGAGATCATCCTTATCCGCACCCAGTATATGCATGGACTGCGCTTTTTTACGAACAAGATTTTTATATTTATTCATAATGAAATCGGTGATATCGTTTTGGCCGTCCCGCAATTTCTGTATCAGGACCTCATCTGTCTCATCTGAATATTTCTTCATTTCTTCTCCATATCAATCTCTTCAATACCCGGAAAACAATTCGGAAACAGTTGCAAAAAATCTGATTCTGCCATTTATTTCTTCATTCGGCGCTGTCTTACAATCTCATATGCCAGTACACCTGCGGCAACCGATGCATTGAGTGACTCGATCTCGCCGTTCATCGGTATGGCTGCTACCATATCACATTTCTCACGTACAAGCTTGCCAACCCCTGCACCTTCATTTCCGATCACCAGTCCGATCGATCCTGTCAGATTCAGGTCATACATTGGTGTTCCTGTCATGTCCGCACAGGCAAACCATACCCCCCGTTTCTTGAGTTCTTCAATTGTCTGTGCAATATTGGTTACCTTAACAACAGGTGTATAGTTCAATGCACCCGCTGAGGTCTTGGCAACTGTTGCCGTAAGTCCGACTGCGCGGTTTCTGGGAATGATTACGCCATGTGCACCTGCAACATTTGCTGTCCGGATCATCGCTCCAAGGTTATGCGGATCCTCAATATTATCCAGTACGAAAATAAACGGTGCTTCTCCCTTTTTCTCTGCCAGTGCAAAAATATCATCTATTTCAGAATAATCGTATGCCGCAGCACAGGCAATAACCCCCTGATGCTTTCCGGTTTCGGAGATCTGATCCAGTCTCTCTCTGGTTACGAACTTCATGATAGTGCCCTGTTTCTTGGCTTCTCTTCTGATCGTTGCAACCGGTCCGTCCGTGCATCCATCCAGCACATAAATCTTATCAATTGTCTTGCCTGAACGAAATGCTTCCAGAACTGCATTGCGCCCTTCAATCGTCAGCGTATTCTCTGCAAGTACATCCTCCTGATCTTCTGCTTCCGGCTGTACCTGTACTTCCTGCACGTCTGCCGCCTCTGCACCAATACCAGCATTTTCCGTGTATGATTTCTTCTGTGTGTAATCTCTGTGCCCGTACGACTTATGATCATCATCCCTGCGCGCTGAATATTCTCTGCGCTCTGTGCTACGATCATTCTTATCCCTGCGATCTTCGCTCTGATAGCCATTTGGTTTTTGTCTATCATCTTTGCGCGCAGTGTAGTCTCTGCGCCCCGTTTCACGCTTGTCCTTATCCCTGCGATCCTCACTTTTATAGCCGTACGACTTATGACCATCATCTCTGTGATCTTCGCTCTTGTAGCCATAGGTCTTGTGGCTATCATCTCTGCGATCTTCGCTCTTGTAGCCATAGGACTTTTTATCTGCATCAGCACCTTTATGTACGTATGGTTTCCGATCCGTATCTTTTCCGTAGGACGAATGCCCCTTGTCTTTGCCATATTCTCTGGGCTTGCTGTCCTTGCTGTAATGCTGTCTGTTTTCGGATGATTCTCTGCCGTTTGCTCTGTTATTCATTTTCTGCTTTCCGCGCTTGTGCGCACTTTGTACTGTTACCTGATTTCAACAACAGTTATTTAATCTGCTTTGTTTTGCCAAAGCTGCTGTGCTTGATTCCATACTCTACCAGGTCCATTACACGTCCGGTATTCCCGCTCAGATACAGATAACCGCAGAGAGCTTCCAGACCGGTAGCCTTACGATAATCCCCCACTGACTGATTTTTGGCGCTTGTATAGGACTTGGCGTTTCTTCCTCTTCGAAATACGCTCACTTCCTCTTCCGTCAGAATTTCCTGAATCACATCAGAAATTTCTGCCTGTGCAGCTGCATTCACATATTTCACTTTTCTGCGATTCAGTTCATTGGCCGGGCGGTTTCCTTTCTCCATGACAAGTGTACGGATGATGAGGTCATAAATTCCATCTCCGATAAATGCCAGCCCAAGCGGAGAATAGGTTCGCAGATCCACCTTTTCGAGCTCAAAACGTGCACGAATTTCTTCCGGGAGATTCATCATGCTTTCTTCCATTTCACACCTTCTCTGGTATCCTCCAGCACAATCCCTTTTTCCAGAAGTTCCATACGGATTTCGTCTGCACGCGCAAAATCCTTATCTTTTCTTGCTTTCTGGCGGTCTGCGATCAGCTGCTCGATTTCAGCGTCCTGTAATTCTTCCCTGCGTTCAACAATTAATCCGCATACACCGGCCAGTTCGATTATTTCATTTCTGAGTGCTTCCAGAAATGCCTTTGCAGAATCTTCATTCGTATTGCTGTTTGCAAATCTTACCAGATCAAAAATGACAGAGATTGCATCCGCAGTATTAAAGTCATCCTCCATCACACTTTCGAATCTGCCGCGCATATCCTGCGCCTGTTTCAAAAGTTCCTGCTCCTGTGCTGTCATGTCGGCTGCGCGTTCCTTCTCCAACATGAAATTCAGATTGCTGACACAGGTAACGATCCGTTCATATCCCGCTTTTGCAGCTTCCATCAGATCATCACTGAAATTCAACGGGCTTCTGTAATGCGCCGACAGCATGAACATACGCAGCACCTGCGGATCATATCTCTTGATGATATCGCGTACCGTAAAGAAATTACCGGCAGATTTGGACATCTTGTGATTGTTGATATTCAGGAAAGCATTGTGCATCCAGTAATTTGCGAATTCCTTGCCACTGCATGCTTCCGACTGCGCAATTTCATTCTCGTGATGCGGGAAGATCAGATCCTCTCCGCCTCCATGAATATCAATCTGCTCACCCAGATACTTTTTGCTCATGACGGAGCACTCAATATGCCATCCGGGACGTCCCTTGCACCATGCAGATTCCCAGAACGGCTCGCCTTCTTTCTTGGGCTTCCAGAGTACGAAATCGAGCGGATCTTCCTTCTGATCTTCTCCGCTGACCTTCAACTCACGTTCTCCGGTGCGCAGGTCATCCAGATTCTTATGAGATAATTTGCCGTACTGCGCAAATTTTCTGGTTCTGTAATATACCGTTCCGTCTGCTGCCACATATGCATAACCTTTATCAATCAGCGTCTGTATCATGTCCAGCATACCGTCAATTTCCTGCGTAGCAAGCGGTGTTACCGTTGCAGGCAGAATATTCATGGACTCCATATCCTGTCTGCATTCTGCGATGTATCTGCCGGAAACCACAGAAGAATCTACGCCTTCTTCCATTGCTTTCCGAATGATTTTGTCATCCACATCTGTAAAATTGGAAACAAAATTCACTTCGTATCCCTTATACATCAGATATCTGCGTACCGTATCAAAAAAGATCATCGGACGCGCATTTCCGATATGAATCAGGTTGTAAACAGTCGGTCCGCATACATACATTCTTACTTTTCCCGGCTCAAGCGTATGAAATTCCTCTGTCCGTTTGGTCTTTGTATTATAAATCTGCATTTTTCACCTCATATTCTGCATTTTTGTCTGTCAGCTGCCATAACTTTTTCTTTTCATCATCCGGTCATTGTCCCCCGCCGGGACAGCCACTGCAGCCTCCGCAGCCATTTCCTGACTGCACTGCCTCTTCACCTGTCTGATAGGTTACATTCCTGCTGTATGCCTCTGCAGGAGTTGTCAGCAGACAGATCGCCTGTGCAGAGATTCCTTCTCCTGTTCCTGTAAATCCGAGTCCTTCTTCCGTTGTTGCCTTCACATTTACCTGTGAAAGATCCAGCTCCAGCGTATCCGCAATATTCCGGCGCATCTGGTCGATATAAGGCCTCATTTTGGGCATTTGCGCAATGATCGTTGCATCAATGTTCTCAATCAGAAATCTTTTTTCCTGCAGTATATCCCCGACCTTTTTCAGCAGCATGCGTGAATCTGCGCCTTCATATGCAGGATCGTTATCCGGAAAAAGCTTCCCGATATCTCCCAGCGCCGCGGCACCAAGCAGTGCATCCATGATGGCATGCAGCAGCACATCCGCATCAGAATGGCCCAGCAGTCCTTTTTCAAAAGGGATTTCCACGCCTCCCATTATCAGCTTTCTCTCTTCCACCAGACGGTGGACGTCGTATCCCATTCCTATATGCATTGAATCTATTATCCTTTCTTAAACAGCACCACGATATCCCTGCAGATATTACAAAAAGAGTTCCACTATAAATGCCGCAGCACATGCACAGGCTGCAACCATCAAAAGACTTTTGCGATAAAACGAAAGTATCAGCGCAGTGGCAAATCCGGCAATGGAAGCCAGTCTGTGATCAGCTGCCGAAAGAATCGCCGGAAAAGTCATGGCTGCAAGTGTAGCATACGGTACATAATACAAAAATGATCTGACAAAGGGACTCTTTATCTCTTTTCTGATCAGTGTCAGGGGAAGGGCACGGATCAGATATGTTACAAGTGCCATTACCAGAATATACAGATATACATTATGCATCTGTCTGCACCTCCTGTTGTACCTGTTCCGTAACCGGTGCAAGAAGAGCCGCTGCTGTTGCAACTGCAATTGTTACAATTATGATCCGAAAACCGGATGAAATCGTTTTGAGCATAGGTACCCACGTAAATACCGCACTCAGCAGCATTGCCGTTATGACCACCATCCGTACACTTTTCTTCTCTCTTGCGGGCGGAATGATAATGGCAAGAAACATCCCGTAGATTGCAAGCCCCAGGCAGCTGATGAGTCTCTGCGGCATAATCTGCCCTGCCGCGGCGCCCAGAAATGTCCCCAGTGCCCACCCGGATACAGATGTCAGGATCAGCCCGTAGGAAAACGCCGGATGAAGTTCTCCCTTATGCAGTACGCTGACCCCGAATATCTCATCGGTCACCCCATATGCAATCGCAAGGCGATTGCCCGTTGATACTGCAGGATTCAGTTTTTGTGTCAACGCACAAGACATTAATAGATACCGCATGTTTACAACCAACTGCAAAAGTGCCATTTCCGCAAGCGTAGCCTGATGTGCAATCAGCTCAAGTGAGGAGAACTGTCCCGCACTTGTCACATTCATCAATGACATCGTTACCGCCTGCAGCACACTCAGTCCTGCTTCCGATGCCTGTATTCCAAATGCAAAGGATACGGCCAGATAACCAAGACAAATCGGTATTCCATCTCTCATGCCGTTCCGAAAATCACTCCAAGATCCCATTACCACTCCCTTACAGGTCGTTCAGGCATTCCTGAATTTTCTGTGCAGATACTTCCTGCAATTGTCCCTGTATCATCTGCTCTGAGCCGCCGCCTTTGGCGCCAAACTCCTGCTGCAGCAGTCTCCCTATTGTTCTGACATCTTTCTGCGCACTCCCGATTATATACTGGTAACCATCCGCATCTGTTCCGGCAAAGACCGCGCACCATCCACTGTGCTCTGCGGTCAGCAGATTCACGCTCTCCCGCAGGATCCTGCCATCCGTTTCTTCCGTAAACAGAATAACATTTTTCCGGTTTTTCGGAATATCACGCAGACGATATCGCATCAGTTCTGCTCCGGCCTGCTGCAACTTCCTTGCAAGCTCTGCGTTGTCTTTCTGCTGCTTCCTTATCATCTCCGGTATCTGATCTGCTGCCGTTGAAAGAGAAGCTGCAAGCTTTGTCAGCATCGCATGCTCTTCTGTAAAGAGTGCCAGTGCCCTTTTGCCGCACAGGATACTGATCCGCACGCCGCCTTTATATTTCTGACTGCTGACTACCTTCAATAAGCCGATCTCTCCGGTTCTTCTCACATGCGGAGCGCAGCATGCACAGACATCATATCCCGGCACGGTTACGATCCGCACCTGTCCTTCGATTTCTTTCTTGCTCCGGTATTGGAGCATCGAAAGTTCCTGTGCAGAAGGGTAAGATATCTGAATCTCCAGATTCAGGTTGATGACCCTGTTCGCTTCCTGCTCGATCTTACTGATCTGTTCTTCGCTCAATACCCCATTATAGTCCATCGTTACAACAGAATCACTCAGATGAAAGCCTACATTATCATATCCGTATAAGGCATGCACGATCCCGGAAAAAATGTGTTCCCCTGAATGTTGCTGCATATTACTGAAACGATGTTCCCGGTTAATTCGGCCCTGCACCTGCTGCCCTGCAGGAATCGGTTCTGCGAGCATATGTGAAATCACACCCGCATGGATCTGTACATCTTCCACCGGAATATCCGAAAGCGTCCCGGTATCCGGTGTCTGCCCGCCCTCTTCCGGAAAAAAGAGCGTGCGGTCGAGTATTACTTCATACAGCTTTTTCTGCTGTTTTACGATTTCTTCACAGGATAACACCACTGCCGTAAAATCTCCGGCATACGCATCCGCATCATACAATTTCTCTGTTATCATTTTGTCCCCATTTTTTGCGGGTATCCGTTTATCAGAATACGCTGCATCAACACAGTAATCCGCATATGGTGCCATTATACCGTTTTTGTCCACAACAGACAAGCCGGGATCGGCATTTCACCTTACAGTAACTTTGCCTGAACAATCTACTGTAACAGTTCGTATTCTTTTTTCCATATCATAATTTCTGGTATATCCATCATCATCATACCAGCGATAGGAAGCGCTGCCTTCTTCGACAAAGCTCAGGACTTTACACTGGTCAGCAAAAGAAGGTTCTTCCGCCACATTCATAATCTGCCCGGTCACAATCGGAACGATATGCTCCGGTTTTACAAATATCAGCACTTCATGCAAACTTACTCTCAGATAATGATCCCCTTCCGCAAGAACCTCCGTATCAAAATCCGTCATACTGCGAAAACGGTACATTTTCATCCGCTCCGGCAGATACACATTTCTGCCTGCCGCATTCTGTTCACAGACCGGCGCAATCATAATGCTCTCTCCGACGCACAGCTGATCTTCAATATGCCTTGCGCGTGCATCTTCGGGATAATCAAATGCAATTGGCCTGAAGTACATCTCGCCATTGACTGCTGCCTTCACATACTCACTGTAAATATAGGGTAGCAGCATATAGCGCAGTCCGATAATATCCGCAGCCTCTTTTCGATCGAAGCGAAAAGCTTCCTGCGATCTTGTCCCCAGCGCTGCATGATTTCGCATGAGCGGTGTGAAAATACCGAATTCCAGCCAGCGAAGCAGCAGATCCGGTGTACAGTCACTTCCAAATCCGCCGATATCAGATCCACTGTATAAGAATCCGCACATATTCAGCCCTGTCATCTGTTTCATACTAAGTGCAATATGAGACCACCAGGATTGGTTATCTCCGGTCCATATTCCGCCGTATCTGTGCATTCCGATGTAAGATGCACGGGAGAACAGCAATATTCTCTTCTCCGGCGAAAGGCGCTCAAACGCCTCACCTGCGGCCTTTGTCATATTGTACCCGTACAGATTGTGCACCAGATCATGCCGTATCTTTTGTCCGTTATACATATGATAAAAAGAAGCATAATCCTCTGCACGGTTGTCAATCCCGCCGATCAGATTCTTGAGTTCAAAAAATGACCAGATATCCAGTTCCTTATCCTGATAATCCTCCAGCTGCTCAAAGACTTCCTTTAAGTGCTGCGCAGAATAAAAAATCGCAGGTTCATTCATATCATTCCAGAATCCTTCGATTCCCTGATTCAACAGCACTTTATACCAGTTTCCAAACCACTGTCTGACTTCTTCATGCAATACATCGGGAAAATGCACTTTGCCGGGCCATACTGCTGCTGTGAACGGTTTACCGTCTTCCCCTTTGCAGAAATATCCGTTTGCCATTCCTTCTTCATAAACCGGATAGCCCTTTTCGATTTTCACCCCTGCATCAATAATCGGAACCAGATGAATATGCTCTTTTTTCATTTCACTGACAAATTCCGGAAAGTCGGGAAATGCCTGTCCGTCAATCGTAAAGTCCTTAAAATGATTCATATAATCGATATCCATATAGACACTGTCAAGCGGAATATTATTTTCTCTGTACTGTTTTACGATCTCTCGTACATCTGCAGCGTTCTTATATCCCCAACGGCTCTGTCCGAAACCAAAAGCCCATTTTGGCGGAATATAGCTTCTGCCGATCAATCCCCGAAATTCATGCACGATCTGTAATGCCTGCCCGACATTTTCATCCCGCATATCCGCCTCAATCACGTAACAGTCATAATCCGGATTTTCAAATGTGATTACCATCTGATCATAGGATGTATACCCGATATCAAAGCTTACTTTCCCCGGGGTATCCAGGAAAAGACCAAATGTCACTTTTCCGTCAATGAGCAGAAAATTGTGGGCACCATATAACGAGTGTTTGCCTTCTGTATGATTGGGATCATCGGCATTATCACTGACATAAATCCATCCTCTTTTATTAATGCCGCGGATCTGTTCTCCCAGTCCGTATACAACAGCATCCGGATCCAACTGCATGGAGAGTTTTATTCCATTGTCTTCCATCTTCAGATATGGAATTTCACCTGTCTGTGCTGCCTGTTTCTCAACTACCGCATATGTTTCCAAAGGGCTTCCAACCACAAATTTTCTGATCATATCATTTTTCTCCTGTGATCATGATGAATCTATATAATATCTGAATCTGATTATACTTTTTTTCAATCCAAAAGAAAAGAACTGTTGTACGGCTTTTGTATGCCTTACAACAGTTCCTGTTATAATCATTCCGGTAAATACGGTAAATATGTTAATTCGTTTCCAGAGAAAGCTGTGAAAAATTTTCTCTTACCCTCTCCTGAATCGCCTTCCAGTCAGAATCCAGAGCGAAAGCCAATTCAGAATAGAGCAGCTTTTCTGCAATCGCAAGATATTTCTCATCTATGGCCGCGAATTTCTTTCCTTCCGTTTCGCGGATCGCTTTGACCTTATAAAGTGACTTGATCATGCTCATCATTTCACCTGCCAGATTACGCTTGATCACTTCCACAATTGCTGCTTCCGATTTCTTGCCAACAGGAATTTCCATTTCATCGACATCCCCGATTTCTTCAACAAGTCCTTCCGCATCTTCTGTCTGTATGACATCTCTCATTTTGTCTTCCGCACCTTCAACCGGCACATATAATAGTCCGTTGGTGTCAATCGCAGATACCAGCAAATAATACAGCTTTTCCTTCCCATGCTCGATAAATGAAGGTACCAGGATATCACTTACCTTACACAGACCATGACTGCCATATACTGCCACAGCACCTTTTTCCAGCATTTCTACCCCTTTCTGGCGCTTCTTCACGCCAAAACTGAAATCTCAAATGTTTCCAGAACATCCTGCTGATTTCATACCACGGTGTTGCCCACCGCACGGCATGGAATAAAAAGCATTCCACTGCAAATTCCGGATTTGCGCTTGTTTTCCCCCTCTTACATTTATCTGCGTCCCTGCAGCACTGCCTCTTATGCCCGGACAATCAGAGACAGTATAAAACATGGCCTGGGGAATCCTCCGCAAGCCACGTATTCACTACATCTATAATAACAAATTTGTAAAAAAATTGTAATATTAATAATACCCAAAAATCAAAACGCGTTTCCGCTTTTTTTTCGCCATTCTTCATACGAAATATTGGTAAAATGTTCAATCCGGTGTTCCTGCAGCATTGGATTATAGGAATCCGGATTCATATGATCATATCGAAATCCGCACTTTTCCATTACACGCATGGATCTGATATTACCATCATAATAAGCGCACCAGATTCTCTGCAGATGCAACTCTTCAAATCCATATCGCAGAATTTCTCCGACTGCTTCCGGAATCAGCCCTTTGCCCCAAAACGGAACCCCCAGCCAGTAACCGATCTCGCCTTCTGTCTCCGATCTGCACCTTGCAGCACTTTCTCCCGTCATTATGCCGATGCTTCCTGCCGGCTCGCCGTTTCCTTCCCGCGGCACAACAGCAAAGGTTCCTGCTCTGCCAAGTACCGTACGGATGATTGCTCTGCTGTAACGAACGTCTGCATGCGGCAGCCACCCGGCATTTGGTCCGACCTGCGGATCCCTGGCATACCGGTACAGCACCTCTGCATCCGCTTCATTCCACGGCCGAAGAATCAGTCTCTTTGTTTCCAGAAATACAATGTTATTCATGTTCTCTCCCTGCTATCCGAAATATATATAACGGCAGTGTATATGGGTCTTTCCCCTTGTCTGCAAAAATAAAATATCACACTCCCAGTAACATAATATGCTACAATGGGGAGCAGATGCAACTGCATCAGAACGGGATTCTGTGTCAAATCATGTATAAGAAAAGATATAAAAAAAAGATACACATTCGTGCATCCAACAGCAGAAAAAAATATGTTTCGCATTCCAGACGCACTTTCGTGTGTTTGTTTTTGCGCTTGTTTTCTGTTCTTTTGGCAGCACTTTTCCTGCTCTGTCTTCTTTTCTTTGGAGTGATCGGTATCATTTGCCTTGGCCCATCGCCTGCTGCAAGAAATTTGTTCGTGAATACCGTCACGCAGACAAGTGCTGCCGGATTTCTGGCGCGCATATATCTGTCTGCGGATGAAGTAGAAAGCATTACCACGCAAAATGACATCGGTTCGTCGCAGGCTGTCACAAACACCTCTGCTGTCCGGATTACCAAAAAGACTACCGCTTCAGATTCTGCAGGCACTGCTTCTTCTGATACTGCAAGCGGAATTACCGTAACGGATATCACCGGAACATCCTATCACGGCAAACTGATGTGCATCGATGACCCCGCGCGGGTATCATTTTATACCATAGACACTTTCAGTACTTCCGGAACCGGTAAACAGCTGTCGGAAATGATATCCGAGACAGGTTCGATTGCCGGTATGAATGCAGGCGGTTTCTATGACCCGAATGGAAAAGGACATGGTGGAATGCCGCTTGGCGCAGTCATTCAGAACGGTACTCTCATCAGCAATTACGAATCCGAATACAAAACCCTGATCGGGTTCGATGCTTCCCATAAACTGATCATCGGAAATATGTCTGCTGCAGATGCAATCGGTATGGGCATGCAAAACGGTATAACCTTTGGTCCTGCTCTTGTAATCAACGGACAACGGATTCCATATCCTGACAATGCAGGCGGACTGAACCCCCGCTCTGCAATCGGCCAGAAGAGTAACGGAGCGATCCTGCTTCTGGTCATTGACGGTCGCCAGCCCGGTTCTCTCGGGGCTTCCTTCAAGGATCTATGTGATATCATGCTGCAATACGGTGCTGTAAATGCCGCCAATCTGGATGGCGGTTCCTCCTCTATTCTTTATTATCAGGGACAACAGCTGAATGCGTCTTCTTCTCTGATCGGCCTGCGTCCTTTGCCGACTGCAGTACTGGTAAGCGCAGAATGAGCGGTAAAGGAATTTCCGTTTGCCCGAATACTTTCATGATTCCCATTGTAAAAAAGAACATTCCATAAAAAACAGGAGCGTTGTATGACGCAAAGACGAAGAATAAACACACACACACATTTTCATAAAAAAAGATATTTGATTCGATCTGCGTTCTACAGACATTTTCTCATCGCATTTCTGTTTCTGCTGACATGTATTCTTACAGGTCTTCTCCTGTTCTGGTTCTGGCTTGCAGATTTTCAGAAATGTCTCCCGCAGCAGCAGACTGACAGGGTAGTATCCGCATTCCGATCTGCGGATACCGGCAGTATTATCGCCTGGTGTCATACCCTTCCGACTGTTCTGCAAAATCCCAAAAATCTGCACGCTTATATGAACGGACACTACGACTCTGCCAAAGTCTACTGCTACGAAGACAGCATATCTTCTTCCGATAACGACACCAGACGTTATATTCTCTCTGACGGATCAACAGAACTTGCTGTTCTGACATTGAATAAAGAAACACAATCCTCTTTCTGGAATCATCATGCATACCGGATTTCATCGCTGAAGCTGATGCCGCTTTGTACCTATACGATCACCGCACCTTCCAATGTTCCGGTACTGTTAAATGGGCAACCGCTCAGCGCCGGCTACCTGTCTTCTTCCGATCCGCTGACAGATGTTTTTGCCAGCGCCGGTTTATCAGATTCTGCCATCTCGACTTATACGATCCGTGATCTGAATTATATTTCTTCTCTTTCAGCAGAAGGCTGCTCCGTTTCCACTCCTGCCGCAGATACTTACCGGATCTTTCCTGCGCTGTCCGAAAGCGAAAAAAACGGTATAGACACCTTTGCGGAATCCTTCGCAAAGTGTTATACCGTTTTTGCCACACAAAAAAATGCTTCTCCAAAAGAGATTCTGTCCATGGTTTTCCCTGATTCTTCACTATACAGAACACTATCCGCCTACAACACGGATTGGGGACAAACCTACCTTTCCGATCAGTACGATGCACTTTCCGTATCAGATGAGCAGAAATATGGCGATCATGCTTTTTCCTGCTTTGTCAGTGTAAATTATCGGATTACAGGTACGCTGACCAACGGAGAAAAGAGCTATGTTTCTCACTATCTGCTGTATCTGACAGATATAAACGGACAATATCAGGTACTTGCAATGAAAGTTACAGATAAATGACCCTGCTTCAGATAAACGGATTATAAAATCTGCTCCCGTTGCGAAACGTAATAATCAATGCCAGTAAGCAGAACACAATTGTGAATCCCAGTACCAGATAGTCATTTCGCTTTAACTGTCTCTCCATGTACCACGTTCTCTTCTTATATTTCCCAAAACCACGCAGCTCCATCGCATTGCTTACTACATCAATCCGCTCCATACTGGAAAAGATCAGCGGAAAAATAATTGCGGCCGTACTCTTGATTCTGCTCATAAGCGGGGCTTTTCCTGACATTTCAATTCCACGTGCTTCCTGTGCATTTTTGATCTTCACATAACTGTCCTGCACATCCGGAATATAACGAAGTGCGATGGAAACAGAATATCCTGCGTAGTAACTGATGCCGATTCTGCTCAGCGATGCGGCAAATTCACTTGGATTGGTTGCAACAATAAACATGAATACAGCAGGAACAACCGTCAGATATTTAATCACGATATTCATTTCATAAAAAAGCTGCTCCAGGGTAATATCATGTCCGAGTGCAAGCGGCAGAAGTACCGTTTTGGATCCGTATATTGCAGTTCCCTGATAGGGTGAAAAAAGAAAAATTGCAAAAATATTGATACATAAAAATACCATGATCAGTGTAAAAACTTTCCCGACCTGACGCCACTTTGTTTTGGATGCTTTCAGAATCAGCAGACTCAGGACAAGCATTACAACAAGCACCCTTGTATCATATGAAATCATACTGGTAATGGACCACATCAGAAAGAAGATCAGTTTGGTCACTCCGCTCAATCTGTCAATCCACGTGTCCTTTTCTTCGTATGAAAGTAATTTTCCGCTCTGTTGTGCCATGGTTCCTCCGTGCTGCTATTCACTCGTCCATCTGTCCCAGCTCAGACGGGTGCATTTTTTCATAATAAATAAAACGTTCTGCAAATGCCGATGCATCAATTATTCCGCATGCGTGTGCAAGATCATACAGAGATGTTTTCTTCAGAAAAGCCTTATCCGCAACCTGTTCATTGGTCAGGACATTGGCCGGTGTATCATCCGATACCATCTGCCCGTCTGCAATTACAATCGCACGATCCGTATATTCGAGCATCAGATGCATGTCATGCGTGATCATAATGATCGTGATACCGGATTCTTCATTGATCCTGCGAATAAATTCCATGATTTCCGTATAATGACGATAATCCTGTCCCGCTGTCGGTTCATCCAGGATCATGATCTCAGGCTGCATGACAAGGATAGATGCGATCGTCACACGCTTTTTCTGTCCGAAAGACAAGGCTGAAACCGGCCAGTTGCGCATCTGATATAAGCCACAGGTTTTCAGTACCCGATTTACTCTCTCTTTGATCTCTTCTTCCGGAATTCCTCTGACTGCAAGTCCCAGTGCGACTTCATCATAAATCATCGGCTTAGAAATCATCTGTCCCGGACTTTGCATGACCAGGCCTATTTTCTCTCCACGTTCCTTTACCGACCATGCCGATATGTCTTCACCCGCCAACCGGATCTCACCTTTATCAGGTTCCATAAAACCACAGATCAGACTGGAAAGTGTTGATTTTCCTGCACCGTTTTTTCCGACTATGCTGACCATCTCTCCCCTGCGAATTCCGAAGCTGATGTTTTCCAAAACCGGATGTTCCGGAACATAGGCGTATGTAACCCCTTTCACTTCCAGCTCCATCGGTGTCTGCGGCTTTTTCTGCGGCAGTTCAACATGATCAAACCAGTTCCTGATCTGTTCTTTGTAGGAAGACAGATCCATAGATTCAACATGCTGCGGATGAACCTGCGGAATCAAACGACATCCCGCATGTCTGAGTGCAGAAATATATAACGGTTCTCTGATTCCATTTCGAATCAGCATATCCGTACATAATATCTCATCAGGTCTCATATCTGCAGCGATCTGTCCATCCGCGATCAGTATGATCCTGTCAACATCTCTGTAAAGGGCATCCTCCAACCGATGTTCGATGAGCAATATGGTTGCACTGCGCTCTTTATGAATATGATCGATCAGATCAATCGCATTTTTGCCTGTTGCAGGATCCAGATTGGCAAGCGGTTCATCAAACAGCAGAATCGGAACATCATCTACCATAACCCCTGCCATTGATACGCGCTGCTTCTGTCCCCCGGATAATTCTCTCGGGGAATGTGTCTTGAGTTCCTTTACGGAAACCAGCTCTGCGACTGCATCAACTCTGCGTTTCATCTCATCCTGTGCAACCCGGTCATTCTCCATTGCAAAAGCAATATCTTCTGCAACCGTCAGCCCGATGAACTGCCCATCCGTATCCTGCAGCACCGTTCCAACCATTTTACCCAGTCCGAAAATCCCCATCTCAGCAGGATTCTGCCCGTTCACACGGTAAGTTCCGGATATTTTCCCCGGAAACGCAAAAGGCACCAGCCCATTTATGGCATGTGCCAGTGTCGATTTTCCGGAACCGGAAGGTCCGATGATCAGGACCTTCTCTCCGGGATATATTTTCAGACTGATATGTTTGAGTGTTTCCTCAGTCTGCGCTCTGTACTTAAATGAAAAATCATTAAACTCAATTATCGGTTCCATCTGTTACTTTCTGCCACGATATTGCACGTCTGATTTTATAGTTTTGGTCAATCTTCCTTGGAAAGGCTGGAAGACTTTGCTCCGATTTTGGAATATCCTACTGCAAGCAGTGTCCCCAGAATTCCAATGATAATGATATTGCCGATGAAAGCAAAAACGCCCTGTGTAAATACCTTATTGGCAGGCTCTGCGTAAATCACAATATCCAGTATCGGTGCAACAATGATCCATGCTACCGCATTTGCCACAACCTGAACGACATTAAAGAGAATGATTTCTTTCTTACCAAAACCACCTTCCTTAATCATATACTTCTTTACAAAAATTCCCATTACAATGCCGAAAAGTGCATCCGGGAATACCCAGCTCCACCATACACTGCCATAGAAAAGTGCATCGCCGAGTGCATGTCCCAGCAGTCCGATGATTCCACCAACAACAGGGCCGAACACTGCTGCAAAAAATGCCAGGAATGCTGCTCTTGGCTGCAAAGATGTGTTGGGAATAAATCCGATTGGGATCTGGATCTGTGTAAGTGCCACAAAAATCGCTGTTCCGATACCTGTTGCAACAACCTCTTTAATTCCGAATTTCTTATTCATGACCTTTCCTCCTTTTTCATACCTGTTCCTCTATAACAACCGTAATTCTAGCACAGCACGGAAACGGTTACAAGATAAAAACGTTCCTGATAACAGTCTGCATTTCGAATGGAAATTATGTTGCCTGTTCCGTATCATCAGCCATATAGCCGGACTGAACACGGTTACTGCATGGACACGTCACTCCAGGTATCATCCGGTACCAGTGCAATGTAGGTCTTGCCGTCATTTATGGTTACTTCCTTACCAAATTCATCATAATACCTTGTCGGATCTGTTTCGGTAGCCTTGACCCAGCTGATGTTCTTAGCCTTGCCGTTTGTCAGATAGAATCCTGCCTTACCGGTATCAATGCAGTTATAGATCAGATATCCATGCTCATCCAGCTGACTGAAGGTGCAATCCTGCAGAATCACATTCTTGAATGTCAATACAGCACCGGTATCTTCATCCTTATGAACCTTGCCATATTCATAGTAGTCATAGGTCTGTGTTTTTTCATTATATTTCAGTTCTGATCCGTTATGCGTAAACGGCAGCTTGATATCCGTAGCATCCAGAACGGTATCATATTCATCCTGCAATTTGATATCCGTACCATATGCTGCAAAATTGAAATGAGAATCATCATCCGGCTTATATTCATTATATGTCGTGGAATATTTGGAATCCTTGAACTTTTTATCCAGATCACCGGTCATGATATATTCTGTAAATTCTCTGGATTTTCCGTTATTTACTCTGGAAAAACCACCTGAAAAATGCGCAGAATAATCCTTTTTTAAATACTGGTCATTGTAGAACGGGCCTCCGTCATGGCACAGAACCGCATTCCACTCAGAAGCCAGCAGTATATTGGTGGGTCTTGTACTGCGGATGCTTCCTACCTGTTTGATCTTCTCCCAATCCTTATACAGGCACATCAATCTGGTAATTCTGCCGTTCATGGTACTGTTCATCATCTCATAAACCACATCTGCATCTGCTGTCCCGAAATGGGGAAGCGCTGTCTGCTCATTGTCTACCATGACTGCGATCGGTCTCTGATCCTTCAGGGACTCATCAATCGGTTCTCCTGTCAGTTCACTCAGATACATTCCTGCAGGTACCGATGCTGCCTCTGCCGCAGAATCCGAAGTCGCTACTGTCACTGCAGAGGTGCTTTTTGTTATTTTTTCCACCACCACTGTCTGTGCTGTGCCACTGTCTGCCCCTGTCTTTGCACTTCCGCATCCTACAGCACTCACAAGAAACGCAGCCGTAATTCCAGCCATAATCAATCTGTTTGCCTTCATGAAATATTCTCCTTTTGTTCTTCTCCTGTTGTAAAATACAGCTCTTTATATTTTTCAGAAATAGTCTGAAAAGTATGCTTTTTCTCCCGGTATTGCCTGCTCCAGTTCCTTCAGCAGATTATAATTCATATGAATCCGCTCGTTATTATACAGATACATCGGCCTTTTGTATCCCATCAGCATGGCCGTCAGGGTACCGATATCCAGTTTGACGATCCGCTTCGGATCAGTCTCCGTATCTTCCACCTTCCGGCAGATCTGTCTGCCGCTCAAGCTGTCAATTCCCACATAAAAGGTACCCTGATTCCAGCCCGCATCATGATCTGTTACCTGAAAATAGAAATCCGTATGTTCTCCGGTCAGACGAAACGGGTAATGTTTCATAAACGCTTCTGCATCTACGATACGTGCCATAATATAGGGTTCAATGGTCTCCGTGATCTCACTGTCCTCAAACTGAAAAGCGATCGGTTCGCCTGAATAGTTATTGCCGACAACCTTATCCACCATGGAAAAATGGGCACTGATGAAATTCCAGATCCCGTTCTTGGCTTCCATGCTCAGGTATACAACTTCTTTGATTTTAAAGATATCATCTTCTATATAATAAACAATAAATCCGATCGGCTTGTTCCTGGCATCATAATACACTGCGCCAAGTACATCATCTGTTTCCCAGCGCCAGTATTCCTGCCATTCAAGCTTACTGCGCAAAAGTGCGCCGTGATGCTGCAGTGCAAAATATTTCCATACTTTCTGCACATCCTCATTATCCTGCGGATCCACCCGTCTGATCACACCGCCGACTTCCTTTCTGTCCGGAAGCTGTGTATCCTTGACCGTAAAGGTAAGCTTGTCCGAGCATACCTCCCATCCCTGTTTCCGATAAAACGGAATGGAATAGGGACACAGAAATGAGACACTCTGATGCTGCAAACGCATATGTTCCAGTGATTTTCTGATCAGCGTATGCATCAGTCCGTGCCCTGTATACTCCGGATAGGTCGCAACACCGGTTATCCCTCCCATATCAAAGATCTTACCGTGAATATTGATCTTCATGGGATATACAACGATCTGGGACGCCAGATGATCTTCAAAGAACCAGCCAAGAACATAGGAAGAATCAAAAACCGGTGCCTTTGAACGCTTCATCGCCGGATTTGTCCAGCCGGTACGTTCCATCTCCTTATCCGTAACCTGAAATGCATATCTGAACAAATCATCAAATTCTTCAATATCTCTTTCTTCCAGTTTTCGAAGAATGAATCTTTCCTGTTCCATATAAACCTTCTTTTAATTCGTTATGCTTCCCGCCTGAGCTGTTCCAGATGTGCAAGCGTACTGCGTACCTGTTCTTTGGATGCTGCCATCTGTTTCTGCAGATCCGCAATTTTGGACTGTACCAGCACATCGACCAGTACATTATCAAAAAAGATATCTATCGCCTGCGTCAGACCGTCACATTTAATCTGAATATTATTCTGTAACTGAATATCTGAAAGTTCTCTGTTAAAACGCTGCAGTTCATTTCCTGCCTTTTGCACCAGATCCTGTGCTTTTCCAAGCCGTTCATGTTTGATAAAACTGCTGAGCATGCCACCGCCCAGGATATCAAAAATACCCCAGTTCCTGGCTGAACGAATACAGCTGTCTGCCTCATCGAGTGCCTGCATGGCACGATTTCCAGCGGCAACTGCCTCATCGATCTCTCTGATGTAATCTTCTCTTATCATTTTTTCCACCTTTTTCCGGCAAAACTTCTTTTCCATTTTAATGCGATTTCATCCATAAGTCCATCACTGTATTGCATATTTAGGCAATAATAAGATTTTTTTCCATTTTATATGCGTAAAATTTCTGTTTTTCATTCCTGTTTCCGGATGCTGTCACGATAGTCTGCCGGCGACATTCCATACTGCTGTCGAAAGGTTCTGTAAAAAAAACTGCTGTTGCTGTACCCGATCCGTTCCATGATCCCGTCTGTCGAAAGCGTTGTCGTGTGCAGCATTCTGCCTGCTTCCCGCATCTTCCGCATTTTCAGCAGTTCCTTAAAATTCTTACCGGTGTTCTTTTTGAGCAATCTGCTGAGATAATAGGTACTTTCCTGATGCTGCATCGCAAATGCAGACAACTGTGCATCGCGGTAATGCATATCAATATACCGGATCATCTCATAAACCAGATTCTGCTCTGCAACTGCAGGGCTGAGTGTCTGTGCCGTCGGTACGAAACGCATCAGATTCAGAAAGAGCAGCCCCATGGTTGCCATATTGATCGTATCCACTCCGTGTTTATGCCCGGCCAATGTCCAGATCATATTCTCAATCAGATTCTGCACCGGCAGGAGCCCCTGGGAAGCATAATGCAGATAGCCGGGCATATCCATTCCGGAAAGTGACATCGTAATAAAATCCTTCAGACTGCTCTCTTCCTGCATCAGACTCAGTGTTCCGGTGAAAAAATCTGGCAGAATAATAAAATTGACTGCAATATCATCACTCCCCGCCGGCAGCAGTTCCTGTGTCACGTATTGATTCAGGAGCAGAATATCCCCTGCCTGTAAAACCACTTTTTCCGAGTCATTGATGATATGTGTTGTACTCCCCTGCACCATATAGACCATTTCCACATAATTGTGTGTATGGCGGGGAAAATGAACGAACCTTGTATTGACCCGTATATCAATCAGCCGACCAGCCGGCAGCAGCTTACCGGAGTCGATCACAGAAGTCCCTTCGGTATTGTAGATTTTCATATCCACTGCAGATTGTCCATCCAGAATAGCCTGTTCTTCCGGTGTGATTCTCTTCAGGAAATCCATTAGACTCTGATTCAAACTATTCTCCCCTTTTCTCTGTACACAGCTGACTCTGTGTTCTTTTCTGTTTTCCATCATAGCATTTGCAATTCTGCAAATAAAGTCCCTGTTTTGACATTCTCACGACCTTTTTTTCTGCTACCGTCCATATTACCATGATAATATCATCCTGCAATTTTATTAACATCCAAAAAACAGTAAAAATGAGGAACAGAAAAATGAATTATTACCTAGCGATCGACATCGGTGCATCAGGTGGACGCCACATTCTGGGTCACATGGAAAATGGTATTCTGATCACGGAAGAAATCTACCGTTTCGACAATGGTCCGATTAAAAAAGACGGTGAGCTGCTCTGGGACACGCAGCATATCTTCCTGGAGATTCTGAACGGTCTCAAAGCCTGTAAGGCAGCAAATAAAGTTCCTGTCAGTATGGGAATTGATACGTGGGGCGTAGATTATGTACTGACAGATGCCGGCGGGGAGAAAATCGGCAAGTCATACTGCTACCGCGATGCGCGCACTGCCTGTATCGATCAGGAAGTCTACCGGCAGATCAGTGAAGAAGACCTTTACCTGAGAACGGGCATCCAGAAACAGATCTTCAATACCATATACCAGTTGTCTGCTCTGCAGAAACAGTCTCCATCTGATCTGGAACGGGCGGAACATTTCCTGATGATTCCGGATTATTTCCACTTCCTGCTGACCGGAGAGTACTCCAATGAATATACCAATGCCTCCACCACACAGCTGGTCAGTCCGCTTACCAAAAACTGGGATTATGATCTCATCCGGAAACTGGGATTTCCACCACATATCTTCCATGACCTTAAAATGCCGGGTAGTTTCCTGGGGAAATTTACAGATGCGGTCAGCAAAGAAGTCGGCTTTAGCTGCAATGTCGTCATTCCTGCCACACATGATACCGGTTCGGCTGTCATGGCTGTGCCATGCGCAGATGAGAACAGTGCCTATATCAGTTCCGGTACCTGGTCCCTGATGGGAATCGAGACAAAGAAACCTATTATCTCGCAGGACAGCCTGCATGCCAATTTCACAAATGAAGGCGGATATGATTACCGGTTCCGCTTTCTCAAAAACATTATGGGACTGTGGATGATCCAAAGTGTACGTCATGAAACAGGAGACCGTTACAGCTGGGAAGATCTGACTGAAATGGCACGCGCATCCATTACCTTTCCCTCCCGGGTGGAAGTCGACCACAGCTGCTTTCTGGCTCCCGAAAATATGACCGAGGAGATCCGTTCCTATTGCCGGCGCACCTTTCAGCCGGTTCCCAAATCGGTCGGAGAAACCGCTTCCGTCGTATACCAGTCACTTGCCGGCGATTATGTCAGAACCGCGGACGAAATGGAACGTCTTACAGGCAAAAAAATCTCCACGATCTGCATCGTAGGCGGTGGTTCCAAGAGTCCTTTTCTGAACCGTCTGACCGCCATCAAAAGCGGCCGCAGGGTTCTGGCAGGCCCTGGCGAAGCAACCGCGATCGGCAACCTGACTGCGCAACTGTTGTCGGCTGGCATCTTTACAGATCTTATGTCAGCCAGAAAATGCATTTATGAAAGCTTTGGGGTGATGAAATATGAGCCGGATGAAAATTTATAATATGCAAGTGAACCATCTCAGCAATCCGCTGGGATTTCGGATGGAACGAACTGTTTTTTCATGGAAGGTTACGGGTTCCGATGGTAAAAAGCAGACAGCAGCAAGCATACAGATTGCTGCTGATGCAAATATGAAAAACCTGCTGGCAGATACCGGATTCCAGTCTGAAGCGGACAGCCTTGGCTGGCAGATCGATATCCCGCTCTCTCCCTGCACCCGCTATTTCTGGCAGGTAACCATACGCACCGATGCAGCGGAAGAAATCTGCAGCGACGCAGCGTGGTTTGAAACCGCCAAGATGCAGGCGCCCTGGACAGGAAAGTGGATCACCTGCAACAATCAGGAGAAGCGGCATCCTTTTTTTGAAAAAAAGATCAACCCTTCCAGGCCTGTCAGACAGGCCAGACTGTATATCTGCGGACTTGGACTCTATGAGGCCTTTTATAACAATGAACGGATCGGAACAGAATACCTGACTCCTTACAGCAATGACTATAACGAATGGGTACAATATCAGACCTTTGATGTGACACAGGAACTGCAGCAAAAAGGTATGCTGTCTGTACTGCTGGGAAACGGCTGGTATAAGGCACGCTTTGGTTTTGACGCACATAAGGATACCGGCTTCTACGGAAAAGAGTGGAAACTGATCGCCGACCTGCAAATCACCTATACAGACGGAACATCAGAAACCATCGGCACTGACGAATCCTGGTGCGTACGGCGCAGCAATATTACCTTTTCCAACCTGTACGATGGAGAAAAACGGGATGATACCCTGCCGAAGCTTCCTTCGGAAACCGCTGCCTCCTGCGCTGCTCCAAAAGGAACGCTGACTGCGCGTATGAGCCTTCCCGTTACAATTCATGAGATCTTCGAACCGGCAGCTGTGATCCATACGCCTGCAGGGGAAACTGTTCTGGATATGGGACAGGAATTTGCCGGACTCTTCACCCTGACGGTTCATGAAAAGGCCGGAACACAAATCCATATTCAAACAGGTGAGATCCTGCAAAACGGAAATTTTTACAACAAAAATCTGCGGAGTGCCAAATCCGAATATCTCTACATTTCAGATGGAACCAGGCAAAACATTACACCGCATTTCACCTATTACGGTTACCGCTATATCAAAATCGATGGCATCCCTGATCTGCAAAAGGATGCCTGCAAAGGGCTTGCGCTCTACAGTAATGTGCAGCAGACCGGTGAACTCTCCACCGGACATGCGCTGGTAAACCGCTTCATCCGTAACGTACGCTGGGGACTGAAAAGCAATTTTATTGATGTACCAACCGATTGCCCGCAGCGGGATGAACGAATGGGCTGGACCGGAGATGCGCAGGTCTTCTCTCCCACTGCGACCTATCTGACGGATACCTGGTCTTTTTACGCAAAATATCTGTACGATATGGCGCAGGAACAAAAGGCACTGGACGGAATGGTACCGCATGTTATTCCATCCAGTGGTGTAAAAGGCTGTTCCAGTGTATGGGGTGACGCCGCCTGCATCATTCCGTGGAATCTCTATCTGTTCTATGGAGATCCGCATATCCTCGCCGATCAGTTCGAAAGCATGCGGGGCTGGGTCGATTATATCTGTAAAGTGGATGGAACAGATCATGGCTGGCGGCGCACATTCCATTTCGGTGACTGGTTGGCACTGGATAAACCGGCAGGTGGTGCGGAACAGGTACTTGGTGCAACAGATGAAGAATTCATCGCAAATCTGTACTACGCAGCCAGCGCAGGAATTGTGGCAAAAGCTGCCGCGGTTCTGGGTGATACTGCCATGCAAAAGGAATATGACACGCTTTCCCGTGAGCAGTTTGATCTGGTCAAAAAAGAATACTACAGCGCAACCGGCAGATGCTGCATCAAAACCCAGACTGCTCTGATCCTGACACTCAAATATCACCTTTCGGATAACGAAGCGCTTGTCAAAGCGCAGCTGACAAAACTCTTTGATGACAATAACGGGAAGCTGCAGACAGGCTTTGTCGGAACACCGCTTCTATGCAGTGTACTCTCTGATCACGGTCTGGACGAACTTGCCTATCGTCTGCTGCTGAATGAAGAGTATCCCGGTTGGCTCCATGAAGTAAAACTGGGTGCAACAACAGTCTGGGAGCGTTGGAACAGCCTGCTGGATAACGGGAAGATCTCCGGCATCAGCATGAACAGCATGAATCATTATTCCTACGGATCCGTTCTGGAATGGATGTTCTCACATGTAGCCGGCCTGCGTGTCATGGAAGAAGCTCCCGGCTGCCGGAAAATGCAGATCGCACCTATTCCAAACTGGGATCTGCGCTCTGCGGATGCTTCCTATGATTCGCCTGCCGGTCAGTACGTGAGCAGTTGGAAGCTGACTGATCCGGAGCATCTGGACTATACCGTAACAGTACCCTTTGGCTGTGAAGCACAGCTCCTGCTGCCTTATGCGCCCAAAGAGCTGTATGCGGATTCTGAAAATCCGATGTTCGCAGAAACAGAAAATGGGAAATGCATTCTGCAGCCAGGAACCTACCACGTATCCTATGCTCTGACAACCTGTCTGAAGAAGCACTATGATCTGGAAACACCGCTTCAGGAGCTTTTAAAGAACCGAAAGCTTGCAGACGGGCTCAAAAAAATGCTGCCGGGAGAACTGCTGTATCAGCCGGAACGCTCCATTTGTGAGCTTGCCGCAAAAAACAGGAAAAAAATCAGTGCAGCAAAACTGAAAAAATTAGATTCCTATCTGCAGAAATTCAACTGAAAATGCGCGCTGAAAAATGCGCAGGAAAGAGGAAACAAAATATGAATCCTATGACCGCATATTATGAAGAAGCACAGAACATTTACCTTGCAATGGGCGTTGACACAGAAGCTGCAATTGCAAAATTAAAGCAGTTCCCGATCTCCCTTCACTGCTGGCAGGGTGATGATGTACACGGTTTTGACGCAGACGGACCTCTGACAGGTGGCATTCAGACTACCGGAAACTATCCGGGTAAGACACGTACGCCGCAGGAACTGATGGATGACATAGACAAGGTCTTCTCACTTGCTCCGGGACTTAAGAGACTCAATCTCCACGCAAATTATGCCATTTTCGAAAAGGGTCAGTGGGTGGACCGCGATCAGCTGCTGCCGGAGCATTTTGCCAAATGGGTCGACTTTGCGCGCAAGAGAAATATCGGACTGGACTTTAATCCCACTCTTTTCTCACATAAAATGGTCAAAAATAACCTGACACTCTCCAGTCCCGATCCGGAAGTCAGAGATTTCTGGATCAGGCATACACAGGCCTGTATCCGCATCTCCGAGTATTTCGCAACAGAACTTGGCACGCCATGCCTGATGAACATCTGGATCCCGGATGGATATAAGGATGTTCCTGCCGATCGCCTGGGTCCCAGAGCACGTTTCAAAGACAGCCTGGACAAAATTCTGAGTATCAACTATGACAAGCGCAAAGTACTCGTATGCCTGGAATCCAAAGTGTTCGGAATCGGTATGGAATCCTATACCGTTGGATCTTCCGAATTTACGATCAACTACGCTGCGCAAAAAGGTATTCTGCCGCTGATGGACAACGGCCACTACCATCCGACCGAGACGGTATCCGATAAGATTCCTTCGATGCTCCTGTTTCACGATCAGATCGCGCTCCACCTGACGCGTCCTGTCAGATGGGATTCCGATCATGTTGTCCTGTTTGATGATGAGACAAAGGAAATTGCAAAGGAGATCGTCCGTAATGATGCCATGGACCGTGTCAAACTGGGTCTTGATTTCTTTGATGCCAGCATCAACCGGATCAGTGCCTGGACTGTCGGACTGCGTAATGCGGAAAAGGCTCTTCTGTATGCACTCCTGCTCCCGAATCAGCAGATGAAAGAACTGCAGGATCAGGAAGATTTCTCCAAACTGATGATGATCTCGGAAGAAATGAAATCCTATCCGTTTGGTGCCGTCTGGGATCACTACTGTGAATCCGAAGGCGTTCCGGTCCGGGAAGCATGGTACACAGAAGTAGAATCGTACGAAAAAAATATTCTTTCAAAAAGAATCTGAAACAGGAATATATAAAACAATCAGTGTTATTAAAATAAACCAGATCAGAAACGGAGTATCAGATGAATACAATTTATGATAATGAATTTATGCAGGGTTTTATGAGAATGGCAGATGACGGATTTTTGCAGGGCTGGCATGAACGAAACGGCGGTAATCTCTCCTATCGTATGAAGGCAGAAGAAGCCGAAGCGGTAAAGAAGTTTCTGACCCCCGGTCAGTGGCAGCCGATCGGAACCAGCGTGCCTGCACTTGCAGGAGAATTCTTTCTGGTTACAGGAAGCGGCAAATATTTCCGGAATGTCATGATCAAACCGGAGGACTCCATCTGCATCATCGAACTGGATGATACAGGCGAGAACTACCGCATCATGTGGGGCCTTGTGAACGGCGGACGTCCGACCAGTGAACTGCCCAGCCACCTGATGAACCATGAAGTCAAAAAGCGTAAGACAAACGGCAGATACCGCGTCATCTATCACGGTCATCCAGCGAATCTGATCGCACTGACCTTTGTCCTTCCGCTGGAAGATAAGATCTTTAGCCGAGAGCTCTGGGAAATGGCAACGGAATGTCCTGTGGTATTTCCGGACGGCGTCGGCGTCGTTCCGTGGATGGTGCCTGGCGGACGCGATATTGCCGTAGCCACCAGCAAACTGATGGAGCGGTATGACGCCGCTGTCTGGGCGCATCACGGCCTGTTCGCTGCCGGGGAAGACTTTGATCTGACCTTCGGACTCTTCCATACCATCGAAAAGTCCGCTGAAATTCTGGTAAAGGTAATGTCCATGGGACAGCCTAAGCGCCAGACCATCACGCCGGATGATTTCCGAAATCTGGCAAAGGATTTCCATGTAACCCTGCCGGAAGAATTTCTGTTTGAGAAATAAAAAATAAATAGAGTAGGAGGAAGTGATTAGCTCCCGTCCTCTCACAGCACCGTGCGTACCGTTCGGTACACGGCGCTTTCAATAGTTGATGTGCACAGACTGATAGGCTGTGGCTAAGTCATAAAAGCCACCGTTTATCAGTCTTTCTTTTGTTAGTGCTCTGTTGACCGCTCCCATTCCTGACACATACCAGTATTTCTTGCGACTGTTTGCCGCTTGGTGGGCAAAATATTCAGGTACCCCAAGTTTCATTAAGTTTCTTTTCTTGGTTTTGGGCAACTTCCATTGTTTCCATATACACATGCGAATCCGATGATACAACCACGAATTAAGCTCATCTATCCTGCTCTTCATATCTGCAATCCCATAGTAATTCAGCCATCCACGCATAAACACTTTTATCTTCTCTAAAGAAGGACGTATGCTCTGACAAGACCTTCGGGAACTAAGTTCTTTTAGTTTTGACTTCATCTTCTTCCATGACTTTCCATGAACTCGGACATGCATGCCCTTTCCGTTCTTTCCCAATGTAAAGCCAAGAAACTTAAAATTTCGGATTGCAAACACACTGACTACACGGCTTTTCTCCTGATTCACTTTCAGTTTCAGTGTTCCTTCAAGGTATTTCGTGCTTGTTTCCAAAAGTCTTTTTGCGGCTCTTTCGCTCTTTGCCAGCAGAACGATATCATCTGCATAACGGACAAATGCTACTCCACGTTTCTGATACTCCTGGTCAAACTCATTCAGATAGATATTCGCCAGTAGGGGCGATATATTTCCACCCTGTGGTGAACCTTCCTCTGTATCCATGACTACACCGTTTTCCATGACACCACTCTTTAGATATCTCTTTATCCAATGAATTACTCTTTCATCCTTTACGTTTTTACGCAAGATATTTAGTAACATTTCATGGTTCAGAGTATCAAAGTATTTTGACAAGTCCAATGCTACTGCATGGGTATATCCTTGTTCTGCATACTCTTTTACCTTTGTAATGGCACCTTTCGCATCTCTTCTCGGACGATAGCCATAGCTATTGTCTGAGAAGAGTAACTCATAAATCGGCATGAGCTGTTGTGTTATGGCTTGCTGAAAAATACGGTCTTTGACTGTTGGAATACCAAGCTTTCGTATTCCACCGTCTGGTTTTGGGATTTCTACTCGTCTTACCGGGTCTGGGGTGTATTTTCCCTTCCTGATTCTTGCGATAAGCTCTTTTTGATTATCCCTAAGGTATGCTCCTATTTCATCCACGGTAATTCCGTCGATTCCCGGTGCTCCCTTGTTTGCCTTTACTCTTTTGTAAGCTCTGTTCAGGTTATCCTTGTACAGTATCTTCTCCAAAAGTTTCGGCTGTGCACTGTCCCTTTCCCTCCATATCTGATTGAAAGAGCGACGCGCTCTTACATATCCTTCGTGTTCCGCACTATCCTTTTGCAGGCAGCTATCTTTGTTTTCTGCATCCATTTGCTCTTTCCTCCTTTCTCGGTCGTACTAAAGACTTCTACTGATTCGGTCCTTCGTCCTTTCGGCTTACTATGACCTCTGCTGACTTCTGTATGTTCAGCACTGCCTCGTTTCCTTGTACAGTGGTTACTCTTTTCAGAGCATTTCATACAGACCTCCCCGGGTACCACACATTTCTTTCTCTCCATCCATCTGCCACATTTACCATACATGATTCTGTGTAGTTATTGGGCTTTGACTTGTTATGCAGTCTTACCCTCATGCATAGCCTGATGTGATTTCTGTTCGTCAGACCAGAGATTTGCCCATGGGTTAGTATGTTCCCCACATCCAGCTTCCTTCAGATTCCACCTCACGATGGACACCCTTGCCTTCGGCTATATCCTTCCCACTACCGGGCGGATTCCGGACTTGCACCGGTTAGAAACGTGCGCCGCCAGGCGCACA